>Ga0160461_1000006_pt1 | contig 484398 bp, 467 predicted proteins | sample HID1975I_E6MG_FD_108266 | JGI IMG/M metagenome (GOLD analysis project Ga0160461, IMG submission 108266) | Enriched soil microbial communities from UW Madison campus, WI, USA - HID1975I_E6 MG | ecosystem: Environmental > Terrestrial > Soil > Unclassified | place: USA: Madison, Wisconsin... | reverse complement strand
GATCCAGATCTTCGGAACCCAGCCGCTCATACAAATGATCCGGGCATGACCATCGCCCACTCATGCCCATCGGCTCTGGATAAACCCATTTGATCTTCGCTGTTTTTACACAGCCTCGGTCGAAGTCTGCCAATCTCCACAGGCGTCATCCTGACGAAAGTCAGGATCCATTGTGCGCTACGAGGGCGCGCTGAATGGATGCCGGGTCAAGCCTGTCCTGAGCCTGTCGAAGGAGCCGGGATGACGGCCGGTTTGGCGGGCGATCTTTGGCTTTACCAGAGCACGCCGTCGACCGGCTGGACCGGGGGTGGCCCTTCGCGGCCGAGCGTGTCGCACATGTCCGCCTCGATCGTGGTCGTGATGCTGTCGAGCGGCAGGTCGTGGACGTCGTTGCCGAACGGATCGACCAGGTCGTCGCCGATCTGTAGCACGGCAAGGTACATGAATCCCGCGACCGCCGACCCGACCGGGGTGGCGATGCCGAGGGTCTCGACGAGGCCGACCGGCAACAGGATGCAGAAGAGCCGCGTGAAGAATTTGGGGAAGCTGCGATATTGGGCGGGCAGCGGCGTGTTCTTGATCCGCTCCATGCCGCCCTGGGCGTTCGACATGTCGACCAGCAGCCGTTCGATCTGGGTCTGCTGGATGCTGTCGATCCAACCATCCGCGCGCGCCTGTTCGACCCGGCGGCCTGATCCGTCGAGCAGGCCGTTGGCGGGGTTGCGGCGGCTGAGTTCGGGAATCTCCGGGCCGGCGAGCACGCGGCGCACATCGGGCGCGGGATCGATCCGGCGGAGCTGGCAGCGCAATGCATGGACATAGGCGATGTGGCGCTCGACCAGGGTCTGGCGCAATTCCGCCGTTTCGGTCCGGTCGGGGATGAAGTTCATCACCGCGCGCGCCCAACTGCGCGAGACATTGACCATCGCTCCCCACAGGATGCGGCCTTCCCACCAGCGCTGATAGGCGGAGTTGACGCGGAAGCCGAGGACCAGGGCGAGCGCGGTGCCGAAGATGGTCAGCGGCAGCGCGGGCGCCTTGAAGGGCGAGATGAAGTAGAAGATGGTGACCGCCAGATCCCAGAAGAACAGCGCGATAAGCGCGCGCCATGCGGTCTGGAAACTCTGGCGAATGCGCGGGGCACGTCCGACGATCATATGGGGGCGGTTCTCTAAAAGGTCAGGCGGCGTCCGTGCCGTCGGCCTCGTCCAGCTTCAGCCAGGCGTGGCGCAATGCCATGCCGCCGATGATGCCGACCGCCTTCAGGATCGTCGCATAGATGGTGGGGGTGCTGTCGCTGATCGCCAGCCAGGCGCAGGCGAAGCAGAGCGCCATGGCGGCATAGACGGGCAGCGCCTCGATATCGTTCCAGGCAAGGCGCTGGTTGGCCTTGGGCGTGGGAGCGGCGCGCGTTGCTGCGAGCGTGCGGATCATGACGGTCCTTTCCGAAAATGGGGCCGACGGGCCGCCTTTGTTCGAAAAATGATGCGATGCACAAGCGACGGTCAACGCGCTCCGCGCCCTGCAAGCCAGCCTTGCGATAGCGGTAACTTCAGCAAAATTCCGTCGCATTTCCGTGTCGTTCGGGAGATGTGGCAATGTTTTCATACGGAGCTGCAACCTTGCGCCTATTGCAATGCAGCGTAACGCGCATAGCTTTTTGCGCATGGCCGACCGTTATGCTGAAATCCTGTCCTTCGTGAAAATTGCCGAATCGGGTAGCCTGTCCGAAGCGGCCAGACGACTGGATCTGTCGCTCGCCGCGACCAGTCGCCGGCTGTCGCAACTGGAGTCGCGGCTGGGAGTGATGCTGGTGCGCCGCAACAGCCGGCACATGACGCTGACCCAGGAAGGGCAGATATTCTACGAGAAGGCCGGGCAGGCGCTGTCCGACATCGACCAGGCCGAAAATGTCGTGATGCGCAATGCGACCGAGGCGGTCGGGCCGCTGCGCGTGGTGACGACGCTGCATTCCGGGCGCAGCCGGCTGGCGCCGCTGTTCCAGCATTATGCCACGCTGCACCCGGAGGTCGCGGTGCATCTGGAGGCGGCGGGGCAGGCCGCCAATATCGTAGAGACCGGCCATGATATCGCCATCTGTTTCGATCCGCCGCCGGATAGCGGACTGATCATGAAGCGGCTGGCCGACAATCCGCGCATGCTGTGCGCCTCGCCTGAATATCTGAGCCGACGCGGCGTACCGCGCACGATCGAGGATCTGGCCAGCCATGACCGGATCGTCATCGGCGGCGGGCAGGACATGTGGCGTGCGATCGATGTGGATATGGGGCGGGACAACAGCCGAGCGAGCCGGGTGCTGAGCACCAATGACGGCGAACTGGCACGGCTATGGGCGCTCAATGGTGCCGGTATCGTCATCAAGTCGCTATGGGCGGTGTCGGACGATCTGGAGGAGGGGCGGTTGCAGACGGTGTTGCCCGCCGTGCCGCTGCCGGCCTCGCCGATCGTTGCCCTCTATCTGCCGGCGCAGGGCGACAGCGCCAAGGTGCGCAGTTGCCTCGACTTCCTGGCGCGCCATCTGAAACCGGCCGAAGCGACGCCAGCCGCCGCCTGACCTGCTCCTGACAATCTGTGATCGGCGCGATCGACCGTCTGCGGACCGTCGATCGCGCCGATGGTGATTCATGGCCGCCCTTCCCGGCAGGAGAGCGTCCGTCATCATGGGAAACTGATCTGTCAGGCCAATTTGTCTGACAAGTGGTGCGATACTCATTATTGGTTAGACCAATATATTGCACTGGCCTGATCTGTCGGTTACAGACTTTTCGAAATCTGGAGCCGAGTCCCGAAATGTGGGCTTTGCGATTGGTGCAGTCGGACAAACCGGCGCATCGGCCGGTGGCTCCCGATGACAGGTTTTGAACATAGGATCGGGAGAGGTTGATGAAGCGGCATTCGAGGATGGCAGGCGTGATGGCGAGCCTGCTGGTTGGCGTGGCATCGGGGACGCTGGCGGGTGTGGCCCATGCGCAGGCGGTCGATACCTCGTCCGGCGACATCATCGTGACGGCGCAGAAGCGCGAACAGAATGTGCAGGATGTACCCTTGTCGGTGCAGGTGCTGGGGGAAGCCCAGTTGCAGGCAAACGCGGTGCAGGATTTCAACGACCTGAGCCGGGTGTCGCCGTCGCTTAGCATCCGGCCTGCGGAGAATCCGGCGAGCGCCAATGTCGCCATCCGTGGTGTCGGCACCCTGGCCTTCAGTCCCGGCGTAGAGCCGAGCGTTGCGGTGATCCTGGACGACGTAGCGCTGGCCTTCCAGTCGCGCGCCTTCACCGATCTTTCGGATATCGAGCGGATCGAGGTGCTGCGCGGGCCGCAGACGACGCTTTATGGCAAATCGGCCTCGGCCGGCCTGATCAATATCGTGTCGAAGGCGCCGACCAAGACGCTGACCGCGTCAGTGCGCGGCATGATCACCACCGATGACGAGCAGCAGATCGGTGCGGTTCTTTCCGGGCCGCTTACCGACACGCTGGGTTTTCGCACCAGCGTCAACTATGATGATTTCAAGGGCAATTCGCGCAACCTGGCCGATGGCAAGACACTGAACGGACGCCGTTATTTCTCCGCCCGCAACAAGCTGCGCTGGAACCCGACGGCTGAGTTGCAGGCCGATCTGGCGATCGATTATGCCGACGGACGGACGACAGCGACGCGACCCTTCATCGAACTGGGCGACAATGCGATCCTGCGCGGCAATCCCGCCTTCACTCAGGATGTGTTCGCGCCGGGTATCACGGTCGGCAAGGACAATACGGACGTGTCGATCGATTTCCCGACCGGTAACACCTATAATGATTTCGCCCAGTCGCTGCGCCTGAGCTATGATACGGGTGGCCCGACGATCATGTCGATCACCGCGCATGACCGCTACAAGTCGCACGACTGGTTCGACAGCGACGATTCCGCGATCACCAGCTTCCAGAATTTTCAATATGGCCATTTCGACAGCGAGCAGTTCAGCCAGGAACTGCGGCTGATTTCGCCCGGCAAGGACCGGTTCCGCTATACGCTGGGCGCCTATTACAGCAATGTCGACATTGGCCGCGACTTCTATCGCGGGCCGCTCTTTTCCAACGCCAATTGGGACGCGACCAATGGCAGCGACCTGATGGCGGGCTTTGGCCAGCTGGAATATGATCCGCTGCCCGGCACGACGCTGATCGCCGGTGGCCGCTACAGCCGGGAAAAGATCGATTATGTGTTCACCGATCTGGCGGCCAGCCGGGTCTATGCTGGGCGCAGCAGCGACAGTTTCGGCACCTACAAGCTGGGCATCAAACAGGATGTCGCGCGCGACATGAACCTCTATCTCACCTATGCGACCGGGCATAAGGGGCAGGCCTATGACATCTCGTCGGGCTTCAATCAGGCGCGCGCCGATGCCGGCCCGGTGAACCCGGAAAAGTCCGATAGCCTGGAACTGGGCTTCCGATCGCAATTGCTGGATCGCAAGGTGACGCTGAACGTCACTGTCTTCAATTCCAATTTCCGCGATTTCCAGACCCAGGCGGTGGAAAATCTGGCCGACGGGACGCAGAATTTCCGCCTGACCAATGTCGGCAAGGTGCGCATCCGGGGGCTGGAAATGGAAACCAGCATCCGCCCGGTGGCCGGGCTGACCATCAATGGGTCGCTGACCTATCTGGACGCCAAGTTCAAGGAATTTGCCGGCGCGGCCTGTTACGTGAACCAGACCGCGGCGCAGGGATGCGTCGGCACGCCGCCGCGCCAGGATCTGAGCGGCAAGGCGATGCTGATCTCGCCCAAATGGAAGCTGGCGGGCAATGTCGATTATGCCCGGCCGCTGGGGCAGGGGCCGCTGGAACTGGTCGCGCAGGGCGCCGTCACCTGGCAGAGCAAGGTCGTGCCGCTGGACCAGAATCCGCGGACCATCCAGCCGGAATATGCGATGGTGAACATCGCGCTGGGCCTGCGCAGCGCCGACAAGTCCTGGCAGGTGATGGGCTTCATCAACAATCTGTTCGACCAGCATTATCGCTATCTGATCAACGATGTGTCGAACCGTTATGGGACGACGGCAATCCAGGGCTATGTGCCGCGTGATTTCCATCGTTATGGCGGCGTTCGCCTGAGCTACAGCTATTGAGCTGGCGAGCTGCCGGGATGGGCCTGACTGCGCTGATCGGTGCGGCTGGCTCGGCCGGCGGCGCAGCGCCCTTGCCGGACATCTATGTGCTGGCTGGCCAGTCCAACATGTCGGGACGGGGCGCCCTGGCGGACCTGACCGAGCAGGAAAGGGCGCCGGTGCCGGGCGTGATGCTGCTGGGCAATGACGGCATCGTGCGGCCGGCGATGGAGCCGATCGACAGTGCGCAGGGGCAGCAGGACATGGTGTCGGAGGACCGGCTGGCGGCGGTCGGACCGGGCCTGTTCTTTGCCCGCGCGCTGATCGCGCGGCAGCGGCGGCCGATCCTCCTGATCCCCTGCGCCAAGGGTGGCAGCGCGATCGGGCGCTGGCGGCCCGGCGAGGACCGGACGACGCTCTATGGATCGTGCCTGGCGCGGGTACGATCGGTCCGGGGACGGCTGGCCGGCATCCTCTGGTATCAGGGCGAGAGCGACACGGAGAATATGGCGGCGGCAACCGGTTATGGCGCTGCGCTGGTCGATCTGGTCAGGCATTTCCGGCGGGATCTGGGACGCGCAGACCTGCCGTTCTTCTTCGCGCAGATCGCCGATCGGCCGGCGGCGCCGGAGCATGGCGCGCGCTATCCGGGATGGGCGATGGTGCAGGCGGCGCAGCGCGACATCAGGCTGCGCTGCACCTATATGGTGCCGACCGGCGGCCTTGTGCAGCAGGCGGACGAACTGCACCTGGTGACCGATGCCCAGCGCCGGCTGGGCATGGCGATGGCGCGGGCGATGATGGCCTTGCAGGCGGATGGGTGCGGGCGCTGAAGCGCGCCCGCCGCCTTACAGTGTCTTTCCGTAGACCTGATAGATCTTGTTGACCCTGGATTCGATGGCGTCGGCGATTGCGTTCATGCCCTGATTGTCGTCCAGCACCCAGCCGATCTCGCCCCGCGTCGCGCCATAATGGGCCAGCGCCTCGCGGCGGATATATTCGATCATCATGAAGGCGAGCTGGCTGGCCATGCGGGTCGATTGCAGCCGCTGGACCACGCCCATCAGCGGCACGCGCATGGTGCGGACCTGAGGCTTGCGCAGCCAGCGCAGCAGCTTGATCCAGCCGAACGGGAAGAGCGAACCATTGAGCGGCTTCAACGCCTCGTTGAGGTCGGGCAGGGTCATCATGAAGGCGACCGGCTCACCCTCCAGCTCCGCGATCATGATCAGATCCTCGAACACCAGCGGCTTGAGCTTCTTGCCGGTGAAGGCGACTTCGGCGTCGGTGATGGGCACGAAGCCCCAATTCTTGCCCCAGGCGTCGTTGAGGATGCCCAGGATGATCGCGGCTTCCCGATCGAATTTCGCCTTGTCGACCTTGCGGATGGTGATGCGCGGGCTCTTTTCGCCCGAGGCGACGATGCGCTCGATCAGCGGCGGGAAATTCCTGGTGATGTCCAGTTCATAGGTCTTGAGCTGCTTGACCGGCTGATAGGCCGCGGCCTCGATCATGGCCTGATAGGCGGCGCTGTTATGGCCCATCATCACCGTGGGCGGATGATCATGGCCCTGGATCAGCAGGCCGGGTTCTTCCCAGATCGACAGCGAGATCGGGCCGAGCACGCGGGTCATGCCCTTGGCCTTGAGCCAGCCTTCGGCCGCGGCGATCAGGGCGGCGCCGGTTTCGGCGTCTTCCGCCTCGAACAGGCCGAAATTACCGGTGCCAGGGCCCATGCCCTGTTCGACCGGCTGCGCCAGCGCGAGCTTGTCGAAATGCGCGGAAATGCGGCCGACCACCTTGTTTCCGCGCCGGGCGAGGAAATATTGGGCCTCGGCATGCTCGAAGAAGGGATTCTTGCCGGGCGTCAGCAGGCCGTAGACTTCCGACTTGAGCGGCGGCACCCAATTGGGATCATTGGCGTAGAGCCGCCAGGGCAGGTCGACAAAGGCCTTGAGGTCGGCCTTGGAGGAAACGGGGGTGATGAGGAGATCGGTTGATGCCACGGCGCAGGCCCTTGAAGAAATGTGTCGAGCAGTTCGGCGCTTGTTTGCGGAATGTCAATCTCGGGCCGGGGCAGGGGCGCTAAGAGGGTGAATATGTCACGTTGCTGCCACGATTGCAGCGCATTTGGAGTGTAGGGAAGGCAGCATGACTGTGCATGATCCCATTTTGGCCGCCGCGTCGCGCACGCATTCGGCGATTCCCGATGATACGAAGATGCTGCGCGCCGCTGCCGAGTTGACGCGCACCCTGTCGACCGCGAACCCGGCCATCTACTGGCCCGATCTGCTGCTGTCGGCGCTGGTCGGTTATGGCGCGTTGGCCGGCGCTATTCTGGCCCAGAATGTGGCGATCGCGATCGGCTGCGCCCTGCTGTCGATGATGGCGCTCTATCGCGCGGCAAGCTTCATCCATGAGCTGACCCATATTCGCAAGGGCGCGCTGCCCGGCTTCCGCTTCGGCTGGAACCTGCTGGTCGGCATTCCGCTGATGATCCCGTCCTTCCTGTATGAAGGCGTGCATACCCAGCATCATGCCCGCACCCGTTATGGCACGGCGGAAGACCCGGAATATCTGCCGCTGGCGCTGATGAAGCCCTGGTCGCTGCCCCTGTTCATCGTGGTTGCCGCGCTGGCGCCGATCGGCCTGATCCTGCGTTTCGGCGTGCTGACGCCGCTCAGCCTGCTGATCCCGCCGCTGCGGCGCAAGGTGGTGGCGGAGTTTTCGGCGCTGTCGATCAATCCCGCCTATCGCCGCCGCGCGCCCGAGGGCGATTTCGCCCGCATGTGGCACTGGCAGGAAGCGGGCGCCTGCCTGTTCGCGCTGGCGCTGGTCGGCAGCGTGTTCGCCTTCGGCTGGAAGCCTTTGCTCGTCTATATGGCGATCCATTCGGCGATGACCGTCATCAACCAGCTGCGCACGCTGGTCGCCCATCTGTGGGAGAATGAGGGCGAGGCGATGACCGTGACGGCGCAATATCTGGATTCGGTCAATGTGCCGCCGCCTGGCACGCTGCCCGAACTATGGGCGCCGGTCGGCCTGCGCTATCATGCGTTGCATCACCTGCTGCCGAGCGTGCCCTATCATAATCTGGCGGCCGCGCATCGGCAGCTGATGGCGACGCTCGATATCGACTCGCCCTATCGCCAGGGCAATTATACCGGCATGTTCCCGCTGGTCGCCAAGATCGCCCGGAGCACGATGCACGCGCGCTGATCGCGGTGGAACGGGACAGGAAGGAAGGCCGGTGGAAACGCCGGCCTTTTTTTGTTTGGTGGACGGGAGAGGGCGGGGTTGCGAGGCGAAGGTTGCGTGACGCTTTTGCTGTGATCGGTTGGTCATGATCTGGCCGGCAAAGCGGGGATCGGACCTGGCTTCCAGATCAGGGAATGTCCGAGCAGGAAAGCTGCGCACCGGGGACGGTGGAAAGCGACCATCTCGCGCCGGTGGATTGTCGCAATGACGATGTTGGGCTTTGACGGCTAACGACCATTCACAGACGATTTACCTGACCTGCTTATAGTGGCAGCCCGACAGTTAGGAGTTCTCGATGGGATACTCGAAAGAAGAGTGGGCGCAGTTTGCTGAGAACCGTCAGCGCGATGCTGGCAGAACATATAATGACGGGGACGAATTTGAAGGCGTCGGCGCAGTCTGCGTAAATTGCGGCGCACCTGTTGGTAGCGATGGGCAGATTGGCGAGGATGCTGCCATCTGCGCCGCTTGTGATTGAAAATGACAAGAAGCGGACATGTTCCCAGTTCCTCCCCAAGCTTGCTTGGGGAGGTGGCAGCGCGGAGCGCTGACGGAGGGGAAATGGCGCAAGCGCAACGCTATTGCCCCTCCACCGCCTTCGGCGGTCCCCCTCCCCAAGCGAGCTTGGGGAGGATTTCGGACAGTCCCCTAACCACCCAACTCCGTCACCCCAGCGAAGGCTGGGGGCTCAGGCGGTGGTAGAAGGAGGGCGGACCGTCTCGCTATCCGTTGACGTGGCGTGCACCTGCCTGAGATGCCAGCCTTCGCTGGCATGACGAGATTTGCCAGCCGCTGACCACCCCTATTCATCGCTCCGCCGAGGACGCGCTATTCCTCGGTTCTGAACAGCACTGTCTCGCCGAGCAGCAGGAAGAGGAGGAAGGGCGCCCAGGCGGCGAGGATGGGCGGGTAGGCGCCCAGATTGCCCATGGCGAGCGAGAAATTGTCGGCGACGAAATAGGCAAAGCCCAGCGCCATGCCCATCACCGCGCGCAGGAAGAGCTGGCCCGAGCGGGCGAGGCCGAAGGCGGCGACCGACCCCAGGATCGGCATCAATACGGCCGAGAGCGGCCCGGACAGCTTGTGCCACAGGCTGCCTTCCAGTTCGGCTGTCGGCCGCCCGGCATCGTGCAGGTCGCCGATCGCCGCCTGCAACTCGCTGAAGGTCAGCGCGTCGGGATCGACCTTGGCCAGAGTGAACTGGTCGGGACGGATATCGCTGCCGAAGCGGACGGTGCCGACATTCTGGAGCGTGCCGCGGGCGACGTCGAACTGGCGTGCGCCTTCCAGCACCCAGCTTTTGCTGGCGGCGTCATAATGGCCTTTGGGCGCGGTGATGATGGTGGTGAGGCTGTTGTTGATGCGGTTGAAGATCTCGACCTTGCGCAACTGCACGTTGGTGCCATGGCCCGCGACGATCGCCGCGGTGACGAGATTGTTGCCGTCGCGCACCCAGGGATTGGTCTTGATGCCGCTGTCGGCCGGGACCGGGCCGAAATCGACCGCCTGCCATGCGCTGAGCATCGCCGTCGAGCGCGCGACGATCCGTTCGTTGAAGGCGTAGCTGAGCAGCGCGACGCCGAAGGCCGCGGCGACCAGCGGGGCGAGGATCTGCTGGGCGGAAAGGCCCGCCGCCTTCATCGCGATGATCTCGCTATTCTGGTTCAGCGTCGCCAGCATGATGAGCGTGCCGAGCAGTACCGAAAAGGGCAGGAAGCGGGCGACGATCTGGGGGGCGCGCAGGCCGACATAATGCCAGAGCTGGGCGTCGCCATTGCCCGGATAGGCCAGGATGTCGCCCGAATTGCCGAGCAGGTCGAGCATCTGGAGCACGACCACCAACATCGCAAGCACCGCTAGGGTGCGGGTCAGGAACAGGCGGACCATGTACCAGCCGACCTGGCGCGAGGGGAAGAAATCGAACTGCATGGGGTCAGGCTGCTCCCTTGGCGGGCTCGCCGCGTCGCGTCACGAAGCGCAGCAGGCGGCCGATCTGCTTGCCGAGCTTGGCGAAGGCATATTCCAGCGCGGCGATCGGCTGGCCGCCGGGGCGATGGGCGATGACATGATACATCCAGAAGATCAGGCCGGAGGCCAGCAGGAACGGCGCCCACAGCGCGATGATCGGGTCGACCTTGCCCAGCGAGCCGATGCTTTCGCCATATTGGTTGATCTTGTGATAGGTCACGATGAAGACGATCGAGAGGAACACGCCGAGCGCCGAGGTCGAGCGCTTGGGCGGGATCGCGAAGGCGAGCGCCGCCATCGGCAGCAGCATCATCATGACCACTTCGACCATGCGGAAATGGAAGTTGGAGCGGACCTCGTTGCGCAGCTTGGTCGGCGTGGCGGGATCGCGCCCGATCGAGAAGAGTTCGGGCAGGGTCTTTTCCCGATCGACGTCGCGGCCACGGAAATTCTCGATCTGCGGCAGGTCTATCGGCAGGTCGTGGCTGGAGAAGGAGAGGATGCGCGGCGTCTTGTACTTGGGTGCGTCGTTCACCAGAACGCCGTCGCGCAGGCGGAAGATGATGGTGTCGGGATCGTCGGTGGCAAGGAAGGCGCCCTGTGCGGCGGTGACCGCGACCGACTGGCCATCCTTGCCGACGGCGCGCACGAAGATGCCGCGCAGGTTGCGTCCTTCGTCCAGGCTGCGTTCGATCCGCAGGGTCATGCGCTTGCCCAGGTTGGTGAACTCGCCGACCTTGATCGACGCACCGAGCGCGCCCGAGCGCAGTTCGAAGCGCAGCGCTTCATAGGCATGCCGGGAAAGCGGCTGGACCCAGCCGACGATGCCGAGGTTGAGCAGGGCAAGGGCGAAGGCGAACATGTAGGGGACGCGCAGCAGCCGGCCATAGGACAGGCCGACGGCACGCATCACGTCCAGCTCGGACGAGGTCGCGAGCTTGCGAAAGGCGAGCAGGATGCCGAGCATCAGCCCGATCGGAATGCCGAGCGAGAGATATTCGGGCAGCATGTTGGCGAGCATGCGCCACACGACGCTGACGGGGCCGCCTTCGGCCGCGACAAAATCGAACAGGCTCAACATCTTGTCGAGCACCAGCAGCATCGCGGCGATCACCAGCGTGCCGAGAAGCGGCAGGGCGATCAGGCGGGCGAGATATCGGTCGATGGCGGTCAGCATTTCTCTATGTCGTCGTCCCATCACCATGTTTTGGCCGCAAACCCCGCCCATATGCGAGTCAGCTAATAAAAGAGTCGCGGGGCGAACAGGGGCTCGCCGCCCGAACATATCGGGCGGCTATAGCTTCCAGGAGTCTGATGGTCATGTTGAAAGTTGCAGTGGGTCTGATGCCGGTGGCGGTCCTGTTGGCCGCAACGCCTGCCATGGCCCATGGTCAGGAAATCACGAACGATCTGTCCCGTTGTGCCGCATCGGCCAAGGGGCCGGCGGTGCTGGTCGATGTGCGCGGCTTTGCCGAGGCGACCGGCCGCGTGCGCCTGCAATCCTATCACGCCACCAGGGCGAGCTGGCTGACCAAGGGTGAGTGGCTCTATCGGATCGACAATGCCGTCCGTCCGTCCGACGGCGCCATGCGGTTCTGCATGCCGGTGCCCGAAGCGGGCAAATATGGCATTGCGGTGCGCCATGATCGGGACGGCAACGGCAAGACCGACATTTCGCGGGACGGCGGCGGCTTTTCCAACAACCCGTCGATCAGCATCTTCAATCTGGGCAAGCCATCGGTCGACAAGGCCGCCTTCTATGCTGGACCGGGTGTGACCCGGATCACCATCAACCTCAAATATATGTAAGGTCGTCATGGTCCGCGTCGCGCTCCTGTCCAATCCCAAGTCCACGGGCAACCGGCAAACTTTGCCGCGCGTGCGCAGCTTTTGTGCCAACAACCCGGACATCTTCCATTATGAGGTCGAGCATGCCGACCAGATCGGCCGCGCTCTGCAGACGATCGCGCGGGTCGATCCGGCGGTCATCGTCATCAATGGCGGCGACGGGACGGTGCAGGCGGCGCTGACCGAACTCTATCAGGGCGAGCATTTTTGCGGTCGGGTGCCGCCGATCGCGGTGCTGCCCAATGGCAAGACCAACCTGATTGCACTGGACCTCGGCATCCATGGCGACCCGATCAAGGCGCTGGAGCGGATCGTCGAGATCGCCAAGTCGGGGCTGGGCGACCATGTCGTGCAGCGCGAGCTGATCGCGCTGACCGACGGGCAGACGACCCGTCCGGTGCTGGGCATGTTCCTCGGCGGTGCGGGCCTGGCCGACTATATCCTCTATTGCCGGGACAAGATCTATCCGCTGGGCCTGTCCAACGGGTTCAGCCATTTCCTGACCGCGCTCGCCGTGCTGGCGTCGCTGGTTTTCGGTATTCGTGCCCGATTCCTGCCACAATCCAGCCACCCGGTCAGCATTTCGCTGATGCGCGAGGGGCAGTTGGCGGGGCGCTTCTCGGTCCTGATCGTGACCACGCTGGAGCGATTGCTGCTGGGCGTCGATCCGGGTGACAGCCGCCGCGGCAACATGAAGCTGATGGCGGTCGACCAGAGCGTGTCGGCGCTGCTGCGCCTGGTGTGGGCCAGCGTCTTCGGGCGCATGGGCAAGCAGCAGATGCAGGGCATCCATCTGGAACAGGGCGACACGATCCGCATCGAAGGCGCGCAGAGCAGCGTGATCCTGGACGGCGAAATCTTCCGCGCGTCGGAAGGCAAGCCGATCCTGCTGCGCTCGACCGAGCCGGTGCCCTTCCTGCGCCTGGCCGCTTGAGATCGGCTGAGCGGCGGGGCACATTCGGCGCCTGCTGAATGGACGGGATGGGTGGTTTCCTACCATGCCCCTCCCGTCTAGGGGGGGGACAGTCTGCAACTGGTCGCTTCCCGACCATCCGGACTGGCCCTCGCCGCCTAGTCGCGCGGGACCGCCACATCGACGGCGCCGGCGGCGATCTTTACCGTGACCGGGGTTTTTGCCAGCACTTCGCCGTCGATCGATATCTTCTGGGGCGGGTGGCAGGCGAGCTTGAACTGGCGGCCGTGAAATTCCTCCGTATGAGCGTTGCGGTCGCGCAGCTTCACGAATTTGGCGTACCAGTCCCAGGCGAGGCGCGGCTTGGAGCGGCCGACGACCGCCTGGATCACGATCTCGCCGGTATCGACGGCGGCATGATCCGATAGCTCGACTCCGCCATGATAGGGGCCGTTGAGAATGCGCACCTCGGTCGACCACATCCGTCTTTCCTTGACCCCGTCGTCGATGGTCAGGCGAAAGGCGCGGAAGCCGACCGAGCATTTCACCGCCCAGAGCAGGTAGCCGATGCGGCCGAGATAGCGTTTGAGCTTGTGGGGCACGGTCTGGCCGATCATCGGCGACAGGCCCAATGAGGCGGCGTTCACGAAATAGTCGCGGTCGATCATGCCGAGGTCCACGCGGCGGCGCTGGCCGGTGGCGATGGCCTGGACGGCGCCGTCGAGGTCGAGCGGCAGGCCCAATGTGCGGGCGAAGCTGTTGGCGGTGCCGAGCGGCAGCACACCGAAGACGCAATCCTTGCCGACCAGTTCGTCGACGGTGCCCGACATTGATCCGTCGCCACCGCCGACGATGACCATCGGCGCGCCGCTCTCCACCGCCTGGCGGACGGTGGCGGCCATCTGCTCGGGGTCGTCGACCGCATGGGCGGTGATCAACTCGATGCCGGCCGCTTCCAGTTTTGCCTTTGCCTGATCGAAATTGTCCTGGCCGCGTCGGCTATGGGCGTTGACGACGAGGATCGCCTGCCGGGGGAGCGCTTTCGTTTCCATGCCGCAATAACACCGCGCAACGATTTCGGGTCCATCGGAAACGAACGGCCATGGATTCGTTAGTGGCGAATGGCCCGTATCGCCCATCTGTCCGACATTCATTTCGGCGCGCATGATCCGCGTATCGTCGACGCCGCCACCGCCTGGCTGGAGGCGCGTCGGCCCGACCTGATCGTCATCAGCGGCGACCTGACCCAGCGTGCGCGGGTGGAGCAGTTCAGGGCGGCGGCGGCCTGGCTCAATCGCCTGCGCGCGGCGGGGCTGAAGATATTGGTGATCCCCGGCAATCATGACGTGCCGCTGTTCGACCTGGTGCGGCGCTTCGCCCGGCCGCTGGCGCGCTACAAACGCTATATCAGCCGCGATCTCTGTCCCTTCTACGAGGATGATGAGGTCGCGATTCTGGGGCTCAACACCGCCCGGTCGCTGACGATCAAGGACGGGCGGATCAACCATGACCAGATGGACCGGCTGCGCGAGAGTTTCGCGTGGGTCGCGCCGGCCAAGACCCGTATCCTGGTGACCCATCATCCGCTGTTCGCCATGCCGATCGGCCGGGGCGGGGAGTTGAGCGAGGCGGTGGGGCGGCATGAGGATGCGGTGCAGGCGGCGTGCGAGGCCGGGGTGCATGTCGCGCTGGCCGGGCATTTTCATCGTACCTATGCGCAGGCCGCGCAGAAGATGGTGGCGCATAGCGGCGGGGCGCTGGTGATCCAGGCGGGGACGGCGACATCGACCCGGCTGCGCAATGCCGAGCCGCAAAGCTTCAACTGGCTGCATGTCCGGCGCAACAATGCGATCGAACTGCAGGTGATCGTGTGGGACGGCAATGCCTTTCGCCGGGCGAGCCATGTCGACTATGTGCGGGAAGGCGAGGCATGGACGGGACGGGATGTGATCGACCCGCCGACGGTCGGCAGCGTGGCTATGCTACAAGGCGTGCGCTGAGGCAGAAGCCTTCGATCGGTCGCAATTCCCATAAAAAACAATGATTCATGTTGCATCCGCGTAGCGATTGACCAAAGGCGATGGGCTTGCGGACCCGGGGAGTGTCAGTTGGTCGGATCATTGTCCCATCGGATTGTGGTGCTGTGCGGCATATTGTGCCTGGTGATGGTGCTGCTTGCCGGGCTGCTGCTCGACGGGTCTATGCAGATGCGCAGCAGCCTGGGCTGGGTGACGCATTCGTCGCAGGTGCTCAAGACCGCGAACCGGACGCTGGGCCATTTGCAGCAGGCGGAGTCGGGCCAGCGCGGCTATACGCTGACCCGCAATCCCGAATTTGGCGAGACGGTTGCGGCCGAGATTGCTGCCGCCAAGCATGATGCGGCCGCGCTGGTTAACCTGACCGCCGACAATTCCGCCCAGAATGAGCGGGCGCGGCAGGTGCGCGCGCTGGTGACGGAACGGGCCGCCAGTCTGGAAAAGGCTGCGGCAATGACCCGCGCCGGCGATTTTGCCGGGGCTCAGGCGTCGACCGCGACCGGGCGGGGTCGGTATCTGATGCTGATGGTCGAGGCGCGGGTCGGCGATCTGCTGGCGGAGGAGCGTTCGCTGTCGGTCGATCGCATGGGCGCGGTGGAGCGGCGGCTCAACTATATTCGCTGGCTGGTGCTGTTGGGCACGCCGCTGACGGTGGCGATCATCGTCATCATGGGCGTTGCGCTGATCCGCGGCATCCGCCGGCCGGTGGATGCGATGATGACGGTGATGGGCAAGCTGGGTGCGGGTGACCGTAGCGCGCGTATCGATGTCGCAATGCGGTCGAGCGAGTTCGAACGGCTGGCCGGTGGCTATAACGCGATGGCCGGCGAACTGGAGGCGGCGGTCGCCGACCAGGTAGACAGCGAGGAACGGCTGAAGGTCGCGAACCAGGAATTGAGCAGCAATGCCCAGGTGCTGCGCGAGCGCGGCGAGGTGATCGAACTGCTGGGCGGCATGGCCCATCGGATGCAGGCGGCCCGCACCGACGAGGAACTGGCGGCGATCATCCGGGTGTTCGTGCCGCGCGTGCTGCCCGATATTCCCGGCGCGCTCTATGCCCATAATAATTCCCGCAACCTGCTGGTGCCGATTGCGGCCTGGGGCGGGCTGGAGGTCGAGCAGGCGGGCTTTGCGCCCGACCAGTGCTGGGCCTTGCGCCGTGGGCAGAGCCATTATGTGACCGAAGAGGGATCGGACATCGTCTGTGCCCATGTCGGGGCCGATGCGGACCATTATCATTGCGAGCCGCTGCTGGCCGGCGGCGAGGTGATCGGCGTGCTCTATCTGCGCGGCGTGGTGGAGGCGGAGAACCGCTTCCGCCTGACCGTGCTGACCGAGAATATCGCGTCGGCTCTGGTCAACCATCGCCTGCAGCGCGGCCTGCGCGAACAGACGATCCGCGATCCGCTGACCAGCCTGTTCAACCGTCGTTATATGGAAGAGACACTGGCGCTGGAGATCGCCCGGGCCACGCGCACCGGCAGTCCGCTGAGCCTGGTGATGTGCGACATTGACCATTTCAAACGCTTCAACGACGAGTTCGGCCATGAGGCGGGCGACGCCGTATTGCAGGCGGTCGCATCGGAAATGCGCAGCCGCTTCCGTGACGGCGACGTCGTCTGCCGCTTTGGCGGCGAGGAGTTCACCATCATCGCACCGGGGACGTCGGCGGCGGTGCTGGCCGGCCGGGTGGAGATCGTCCGCCAGGCGATCAGCGAACTGATGGTGAGCCAGGGTGGCCGCACGCTGGGGGCGACCAGCATGTCGTTCGGCGTCGCGACCTGGGAAGAGAGCATGGAGCGCGACGGCTCCACCCTGATCAAGTCCGCCGACGCAGCCCTCTATCGCGCCAAGCGCGAGGGACGGAACCGGGTGGTGCTGGACGCGCGCGCGGAAGCGCTGTCGGCCTGAATCGTCTCAGTCCTTGCCCTTGAGCGCAGCGGCTAGCGAGACGGTGGCGCTGCCGCGGCGGGCGGGGGCGGCCTGGCTGGCGTCGGGTTTCCAGCCGGAGAGATAGATGAGCGCCATCTGTTCGGCGGTGCGGCCGTCGGGATCGGCAGCGTTGGCGAAATGGGCGGCGGCGCGCATCAGCACGTCGCGCGACAGGGCAGGCGGGCGGGTGGCGAGCGCATTGCCCGCGCCCATTCCACGCAGATCATGCATCAGCCGGACGATGTCGCCATAGCGGATATTAAGCGTCTCGCCGTCGGCGACCGGCATGGCGAAGCCGGCGCGGCTGAGGAGATCGCCGGCCGAGCGGACATCGATCTGGGGATGGACATGCTGTCCGGGCCGGTCGCCCTCGGCCGCGAGCAGGGCGGACTTGAGGCGGGCCAGGCTGCCGGCGCCGGCAAAGGCGGCGAGCATCAGCCCGTCGGGCCGCAGCACGCGGCGCATCAGGATCAGCGCGCCGGGCAGGTCATTGACGCTGTCGAGCGTGCCGCAGGCGATGACCAGATCGAAACTATTGTCGGCAAAGGGCAGGGCATCCTCGTCCGCCTGCACGCCACCGACCCGCTGCGCGGCGAGGAAGCCGGAATCGGCGCAGGCGACCCGCTTGCCCATGGCTTCGAGCGCGGCCTTCGCGCTGCCGTCCGGGCAGCCGACCAGCAACACTTCGGGCAGGTCGCGCTGCACATCGGCGAGCCGTTCGAGCAGTTCGTCCAGCATAGCGCGGTGGAGGAAGTCATGATCGGCAAAGGCGCCGAGCATCCGGTCGCGGTGGCGGGCGCGCAGGGCGCGGTCGAAAATGTCGGGACGGGTTTCGGGGGCAGTCATGGCGGGCCTTGTGCATCGGAGACGAAGCGCGGACAAGGCAGATGATGTCGCTGGTCCCGCTTCTCAAGACCGTGATGCGTCCGGTCATGGATTATGCCCTTCCGCCCCGCTGCCCCGGATGCGGCGCGATCGTCGGCGCGGATCATGGTTTCTGCCTCGATTGCTGGAGCGGGATGCGGTTTCTGGGGCCGCCCTGCTGCGCGCGCTGTGGCCTGCCGTTCGCGCATGAGATGGGGGAGGGGGCGGCTTGTGGCGCCTGCCTGGCGGAGCCGCCACCGTTCGACAGTGCGCGGGCGGTGCTGGCCTATGGCGATGTCGCGCGGACGGTGGCGCTGCGGTTGAAATATGGGCGGCGGATCGGCCTTGCCCGACTGGTGGCGGGACAGATGCTGCGCCATGTGCCGGCGGATAGGGAGGGCGCGCTGATCGTGCCGGTGCCGCTGCATCGCTGGCGGCTGTGGGGGCGCGGCTTCAACCAGTCGGCGCTGATCGCCGATCATCTGGGGCGGCTGACGGGGCTGGCGGTGGACAAGCATGGCCTGCGCCGGGTGAAGCGGACGCAGCCCTTGCGGGGGATGAATCCGAAACAGCGGGCGCAGGCGGTGCGTGGCGCCTTTGCGCTGGCGCAGGGGCATGGGCTGGCCGGGCAGGTGATAGTGTTGGTCGACGATGTTCATACCAGCGGGGCGACGGCGGCAGCCTGTGCCAGGTTGCTCAAGGCCGGCGGTGCGCGCGAGGTGCATTTGCTGTGCTGGGCGCGCGCCCTGCCCAGAACCTCCGACGATTGACAAAGCGCGCATTCCCCCCAATTTCGGGGCAAAGGAGTTTTAACAAGATAATGGCAAAGGTCGAAATCTATACCAAGGACTGGTGCGGCTATTGCGCGCGGGCCAAGGCACTGCTGGAGGGCAAGGGTGTTGCCTTTGAGGAATATGATATTTCGCTGGGCGGTCCCAAGCGCGAGGAAATGCTGGAGCGGGCGCCCGGACGCACCACCGTGCCGCAGATCTTCATCGACGGCCAGCATATCGGCGGCAGCGACGACCTCGCCGCGCTGAACCGCGAGGGCAAGCTCGACCCGCTGCTGGGCCTGTAAGCCCGATGCGCGCCGCGATCTTCCAGATGACGACCGGGATCGACCCGGCCGCCAATGCCGCCACGATTCAGGAGGCGGCGGCGCGCGCCAAGGGGGAGGGGGCGGACATGCTCTTCACCCCGGAAATGGCGGGCTATCTGGACCGCGATCGCAAGCGCGCGGCAGAAACTTTGCGCGGCGAGGCGGACGATATCGTGCTGGCCGCGGTGCGCGAGGCGGCGGCGCGCGAGGGGCTTTGGGTCCATATCGGGTCGCTGCCGCTCAAGGATGCGCGCAGCGACGGGCGCTGGGCCAATCGCAGCTTCATGATCGACGATCAGGGCGAAATACGGGCGCGCTACGACAAGATCCATCTGTTCGACGTCGACCTGGCATCGGGCGAAAGCTGGCGCGAATCCTCGGTCTATGGGCCGGGGACAAGCGTGGTGGCGGTCGATACGCCCTGGGCGCGGATGGGCTTTTCCATCTGCTACGACATGCGCTTTCCCGATCTCTACCGCGCGCTGACCAATGCGGGGGCGATCGTGCTGCTGGCGCCGGCGGCCTTCACCGTGCCCACGGGGCAGGCGCACTGGCATGTGCTGCTGCGCGCCCGCGCGATCGAGGCGGGCTGTTTCCTGATCGCCGCCGCGCAGGCGGGCGCGCATCAGGACGGGCGCACCACCTATGGCCATAGCCTGGTGGTCGATCCATGGGGCGATGTGCTGCTGGACATGGGCGAGGGCGCGGGGCTGGCCCTTGCCGATCTCGACCTCAGCCGCGTAGAGGCGGTACGCGGGCGGGTGCCCGCCATCGCCAATCGGCGCGTGATACCACAGGATGTTGAGATCAGGTGATCGTTTTCGACCTTAAGTGCGAAGGCCAGGGCCATGTGTTCGAGGCCTGGTTTGGTTCCAGTGCAGATTATGCCGACCAGAAGGCGCGCGGCCTGCTCGCCTGTCCGCTGTGTGGTGACACGCGCATCGGCAAGGCGCTGATGGCGCCGGCGGTGGCGGCCAAGGGCAATCAACGGCGCGAGATCATTCCGCAACAACAGTCGGCGGCTGAAGCGGAGACGGCGCCGGTCGCGGCCGGGCCGGACGAGGCAAAGATGCGCGCGCTGGTCAAGGCGCTGGCGGACGCACAGAAGAAGGTGCTGGAAGGCTCGACCTGGGTCGGGCGCGGCTTTGCCGAGCAGGCCCGCGCCATGCATTATGGCGAGCAGGACAAGGACAGCATCCATGGCGAGGTCGCCCCGGCCGAAGCCAAGGCACTGGCCGAGGAAGGCATTAATGTCGCGCAACTGCCCTTTCCCGTGATTCCGCCCGAAGCGAAGAATTGACCGCGCGGGCCGCGCATAATAGAGCCGGCGCTGCGTGCACCCGTAGCTCAGCAGGATAGAGCATCAGATTCCTAATCTGAGGGCCATGGGTTCGAATCCCGTCGGGTGCACCATTTTCACAAATCGGCATAATTTCGGCGTGGCGCTGCATCCCGCCATGTCGCCGGGCTGGGTATCGTCCTGATCGACCGTGCTTGACCATTGGGTGCATCTGCTCAATCCTGCACCGGTGAGCGAAGCAATCGTCGATCCCGCCCCGTCCCGTTCCGGCCCCTCCGTGGTGCTGCCGGCGCGCCCCGAAGCGATCCGGCTCGATGCCGCGACGACGGCGCTGATCGTCGTCGACATGCAGAACGCCTATGCCAGCAAGGGCGGCTATGTCGACGAGGCCGGCTTCGACGTTGGTCCGGCGGCGGGTGTGGTCCCCCGGATAGCGGAGGTCATAGAGGTGGCGCGGGTCGCGGGCATGCCGGTGATCTTCCTGCAGAATGGCTGGGACAGCGGCTATGTCGAGGCGGGCACGCCGCTGTCGCCCAACTGGCACAAGTCCAATGCGCTCAAGACCATGCGGGCGCGGCCGGACCTGGCGGGCAAATTCCTGGCGCGCGGCGGATGGGATTATGAACTGGTGGAGGCGCTGGCGCCGCAGGAGAGCGACCTGCGCGTCCACAAGCCACGCTATTCCGCCTTCTTCAACTCGCAACTGGATAGCGTGCTGCGCGCGCGCGGTATCCGCACCCTGGTCTTCACGGGTATCGCCACCAATGTCTGTGTGGAATCGACCCTGCGCGACGGGTTCCACCTCGAATATTTCGGCGTGCTGCTGGAGGATGCGGTGCATCATCTGGGGCCGGACTTCATCCGCGAGGCCAGCCTCTACAATGTCGAGAAATTCTTCGGCTGGGTGAGCACTGTCGCCGATTTCCGCACCGCCGTCGGCCAGCTTCCGCCCAAGGAGATCTGATGCCCTTCGAACCGATCAATCCGCCCCAGTTCCCGACGCCGATCGCCCCCTATTCGGCGGGCGCCAAGGCCGGGAATACGGTCTATGTCTCGGGCGTGCTGGCGCTGGGCGAAGGCGGCACGGTGCTGCATGTCGGCAATGCCGCCGCGCAGACCCGCCATGTGCTGGAGGTCATCAGGATCACGGTCGAGGCGGCCGGCGGCACCATGGCGGACATTGCCATGAACCATATCTTCCTCAAGGATCTGGACGACTACGCGGCCTTCAACGCCGTCTATGCCGAATATTTTCCCGGCGACAAGCCGGCGCGCTACTGCATCAAGTGCGAGTTGGTGAAGCCCGATTGCCTGGTCGAGATCGCCTCGGTCGCGCATCTTGGCTGAGGCCGCCGGCCTCTATTGTGAAGCCCACGGGCGCGCGGACGCCCCGCCGCTGATCCTGTCGAGCGGGCTTGGCGGATCGGCCAGCTATTGGGCGCCGAACATCCCGGCGCTGGCGGAGCATTTCCATGTCATCGCCTATGACCATCGCGGCACCGGCCGCAGCGACCGGAGATTGCCGGAAACCACCTCGGTCGAGGATATGGCGGGCGACGTCATCGCGCTGATGGATGCCCTGGGCATCGAGCGCGCGCATTTCATCGGCCATGCGCTGGGCGGCGCGATCGGCGTCGAAACCGCGATCCGCACCGGACGGATCGACCGGCTGGTCGTCATCAACGGCTGGCGGACCTTGTCACCACATAGCCGCCGCTGCTTTGCCGCCCGGCTCGCGCTGCTGCATGGTGCGGGCGCGCGCGCCTTCCTCGAAGCCCAGCCGCTGTTCCTCTATCCGCCCGACTGGATCGCGGCGCATGATGCCGATCTGACGGCGGACCTCGATCATCATTTGGCCGGCTTTCCTGGTGTGGAAACCACCGCCGGGCGGATTGCCGCCGTGCAGGCCTATGCGCCCGATCCGGGCGGACTGGCTGCGCTCGAAAATATGCTGGTCATCGCCACGCGCGACGATTTCCTGGTGCCCTTCGTCACGGCGCTGGACCTGGCCGCGCCGGTCAGCGGCGCCAGGGTCGCCACGCTGGACTGGGGTGGCCACGCCTGCAACGTGACCGACCCGGACGCTTTCCATCGCCTCGTCCTCCCCTTCCTCAGGAGTTGAAGCCATGCAGGTCGGCGTTTTCGTTCCCATCAACAATAATGGCTGGCTGATCAGCGAGAACGCCCCGCAATATCTGCCGAGCTTCGATCTCAACAAGGAAATCGCCCAGCGGGCCGAGAAATACGGCCTCGATTTCCTGCTGTCGATGATCAAGCTGCGCGGTTTCGGCGGCAAGACGCAATTCTGGGAATATGGGCTGGAAAGCTTCACGCTGATGGCCGGCCTCGCGGCGGTGACGGCGAAGATCAAGATCTTCGCCACCTGTCCCACGCTCATCATCCCGCCCGCCTTTGCTGCGCGCATGTGCAACACCATCGACAGCATCAGCCATGGACGGTTCGGGCTGAACCTCATCACCGGCTGGCAGCCGCCCGAATATACCCAAATGGGGCTTTGGCCGGGGGACGAGCATTTCCGCAATCGCTATGATGTGCTCGACGAATATGCCCGCGTGCTGCGGGAATTGTGGGAGACCGGTCGGTCGGACTTCAAGGGCCAATATTACCAGATGGACGACTGCCTGGTCCGCCCCCAGCCGCAGGCCGAGATGAAGATCATCTGCGCCGGATCGTCCGACGCGGGCCTGGCCTTCTCGGCCAAATGGGCGGACTATGCCTTTTGCCTGGGCAAGGGCGTCAACACGCCGACCGCCTTCGCCTTCAACAATGATCGTCTTGCCAAGTTCACGGCGCAGACGGGCCGCGCCGTGTCGGTGTTCGTGCTGGTCATGGTGATCGCGGCGGAGACGGACGAGGAAGCCATGGCGAAATGGCAAAGCTATAATGACGGGGTCGATATCGAGGCGATCGCTTGGCTGGCCGACCAGGGCGCGAAGGATAAAGTCAACACCGACACCAACGTGCGCCAGCTTGCTGCGCCCGAAGGGGCGGTGAACATTAACATGGGCACTTTGGTCGGCAGCTATGCCAGCGTGGCACGGATGCTGGACGAGATGGCACAGGTGCCCAACACCGGCGGCGTGCTGCTCACCTTCGACGATTTCCTGGAAGGGGTGGAGGCGTTCGGCACGCGCATTCAGCCGCTGATGAAGAGCCGCGCCGGGACGTCATAACGGCCATTGCCTGGGATCGTCATCAGTGGCAGCTTCCCTCTGAAATCGTGGGGGAGGCCAGTCATGCGTCAGCTATATGTTGCGATGTTGTTTGCCGGAGCGTCATCAATCATGTCGCCGGCGCTGGCGCATGATGGGCCGCAAAATACGGCCACGACCGCATCCGGACCGGCGACCAAGGACCAGTTGATGACGCCGCCGTCGGACGCGCGGCATTACACGATCAGTTCGACCGCCGGGAAGCATGGCGATGTCTGGTCATGGCCGATGCCCGATGGCAGCACCGCCTATCGCATGTCGATGTCGCTGCGCGGCTGGGTGACGGAGACGGACGAGGTCATCGCGCTCGGCGCCGACAAGCAGCCCAGCAAGATCGCCATCAGGGGCTATACCGATACGGGCGACGCGACCGAGAATTTCAGCATCGATGCCGCCGGCACGGCGCATTGGAAGACCGCCGTGGATGAGGGCAGCGCGCCCTCCGTGAACAAGCGCTACAACAGCTATGGCGGCCCTTGGCTCGCCATCGAGAAGGATGTGGATGCGCTGGTGGCTGCCGGCGCGAAGGGCTTCGACATGCTGCCGCGCGGCCATGCGACGCTGACGATCGGCAAGTCGGTGCAGATCGATGGCCCCACGGGGCCGGTGACGGTCAAGCTGGCTTTTATCGAGGGCTATGGCTTCTCGCCTGCTGCGGTCTGGCTCGACGCGCAGAACCGTTATTTTGGGCAGGCCGGGGTGATTTCGCTGCTGCCTGCGGGTTTCGAGGCGGCTGGTCCCAAGCTGAAGGATATTCAGGATGCGGCGACGGCGGCGATGGTCCGCGATGTCGCCCATCGCTTCCTCAGTCCTGCCAATCGCACGCCGACGCTGATCGACCATGTGCTGCTGTTCGATTCCGTCGCCGGCCAATATGTGCCCGACCAAGCCGTGCTGATTGCCGATGGCAAGGTCGCGGCTGTGGGGGCGGGGGGCAGCATCAAGGCGCCGGCCAACGCCACGCAGGTCGATGGCCGTGGCAAGACATTGACGCCCGGCCTGTGGGACGCCCATCGCCATGTCGGTGGCGATGACTGGAACCTGCTCCAGAATCTGGCCACCGGCATGACCAACTATCGCAGCCCCGGTTCGATGATCGATGAGACGCTGAGCATCGAGAAGCGCCAGGCAGCCGGTGACCTGCTGGCGCCCGTGGGCAAGGTGTCGGTGATCATCGACCGGAAAGACCCATTGGCGGCGCAGGGCGCGCTGACCGTGTCATCCGCTGATGAGGCGATCGAGGCGGTGCGCAAGATCAAGGCCGCAGGACTTTGGGGCGTCAAATTCTACACTTCGATGAACCCGGCCTGGATCGCGCCGGCTGCGGCCGAGGCGCACAGGCTGGGCCTGCATGTCCATGGCCATGTGCCGGCGGGCATGCGTCCGCTCGATGCGGTTCGCGCCGGCTATGATGAAGTGACCCACATCAACTTCATCATGATGCAGGCGATGCCGCAGGCAGTGGTCGACAAGGCGAACACGGCCGCGCGGCTGGAAGGGCCGGCCAGATATGGCAAGGATGTCGATCTCGACTCCCCGGCGATGACGGCCTTCTACGCGGAACTCGCCAAGCGGGGCACGATCATCGATCCGACATTGACGGTGTGGGAGCCGCTGATGACGTCGGACGGCAGCACGGTGGCGCCGGAATATTCGCCCTTTGTCGACATCGCGCCGCCGGCGGTTGCGCGCAGCTGGAAGATCGCGGGTTATCCGCTGTTCGACGGGCTGACGCGTGACGATTTCCGCAAGAGTTTTGCCAAGATGGTCGGCCTGGTCGGCAAGCTGCACCAGGCCGGCGTCCCGATCGTGGCCGGCACCGACGGCTGGGGACTGGAACTGGTCCGCGAGCTTGAGCTTTACAGGGACGCCGGCCTCAGCAACGCGCAGGCGCTGCAGACCGCCACGATCATTCCCGCGCGGATGACCGGCATGGACGATCGGACCGGATCGATCACGGTCGGCAAGTCGGCCGACATCATCCTGGTGGAAGGCGATGCCTCGCAGGATCTGGGTGCCCTGCGCCATGTGAATATGGTTTTCCTGAACGGCTATCGCCTGGATGGCGCGGCCCTGCGCCAGGCCAGCGGGATGACCGGGATGCCGCGCTAATCCGGCTTTCCACGTCTGTTGGCAACGCCTTGGTTTGCTGTTGTATTTCCTGTGGGCCGGGCGTCCCCCCGTGACCCCCGGCCGTTGCGGTTTTTCCCCGTCGATACGTTTGTCATCAGGGGATGGCGTCTGCTTTTTCAAGGGCAGGTCGCTATCTGCGCATGTTCACCGATCCGGGACAATTTCTGCATAGCGGGGCTTTCCGATGGCCATCGACGAGATTGATCGAAAGATACTCAGCAAGCTGCAGGTGGATGGTCGCATAACCAATCAGGACCTGGCGAAAGCCTGCAATCTTTCGCCATCGGCCTGTTTCGACCGCACGCGCAAGCTGCGGGACAATGGCTATATCTCTTCCTATGTCGCGCTGCTCGACCCGCACCTCAACCAGCGGCCACTGCTGATCTTCATCGAAGTGCTGCTCAATCGGACAACCGGCGACATTTTCCGCCAGTTTGCCGAAGCGACGCGGCGGCAGCGGGACATATTGGAATGCCATATGGTGGCCGGCGGGTTCGACTATCTGATCAAGGTCCGGATGAAGGACATGGCCGCCTATCGGAAATTCCTGGCCGAGGAACTGGTCGACATGCCAGGCGTGCGCGAGACGCGGACCTATGCGGTGCTGGAAGAGGTCAAGTCGACGACGGCGCTGCCGCTATGATATGAAAGCGGCGCCCTTTTCCAGAGCGCCGCTTTCGATCCATTACATGGCGTTGGGATTGGCCGGGCTGGCGCCGGCCTGGCCGGTGCGGGCCTTTTCCGCCTTCACCATCTCGGCCACTTCGGCCAGCAGCTTCTTGGCATCATAAACGATGCCGTCCTTGATCGTGTAGCTGACGCCGCCGACCATTTCCTGCTTGTTGGTTTCCGGGTTCAGGCGTGAATGGCCGGTGCCATAGAGGGTCTTGAGGTTGGCCAGCGGATTTTCCCTGGTGAGGACCATATCGGCCAGCATGCCGACGCGCAGCACGCCGGTCGGCGGCGCCATGCCCTTGGGCTCATAGAGGGTCTGCGAACCCCACATGGTGGCCGAGCGCATGATCTCGAGCGGCGAGAAGCCGGCTTCGCGCAACAGTTCCAGTTCCTCGATATAGGCGAATCCATAGACCTTGTAGATGAAGCCGGAATCGGTGCCGACCGTCACCCGGCCACCGATATTCTTATAGTCGTTCACCAGCTTGAAATAATTGTTGTAGAATTTCTTCCACGCAAACTCGTTCTCGGTGCCCCAGTCGTAGAAATAGGAGCCGTGATTGTCGCGGGTCGACTGGAAATAGGCCCAGAGCTGCGGCGTGGTGTAGAGGTTCTGCCAGTCGGCATTGCGCGCCCGCATCAGGTCGCGGGACGCGGCATAGATGTTCATCGTCGGGTCGAAGGTGACATGCTTCTCCTTCTGATGCTTCAGATAATCCCACCAGCGTTCGGATTCCGGCTCGACCGTCTGGTTCCAGATTTCCGCCACCTCGCCGAAGCGATGCTGTTCATTGTTATAGTCATAGTCGGACGGAAAGCGCTGGATCGTCCCGTCCTTCAGCAGGGATTCGAAATGGCCATAATAATGGGTGACGGTGTCCAGCCCCGCTTCGGCCGCGTCATAGGCGTTGAAATTGGCGACGCCGGTCTGTGACAGATGGGCCGTGGTGCCCATCTTGTTCTTGTGCGCCTCGTCAATGGCGGCGGCGATGATCTGCGGCGTTTCCTCGGGCCGATTGAAGAATTTGATGCCGTCGATATTGTGCGCGGCGGCCCATTTGACCCAGGCGCGCGCCTTGTCCGGGCTGTCGATCGGCCCGCCGTCCCAGCCGGCGCCCAATGTCTGATAGTTGAAGATGCGCGGCGCTGCGATCTCGTTGGCGGCGGAGCGGTTCTTTTCCGAACTCGCGACGACCGGATCGGCCAGCGGCACGCCACGCACGGTGGTCACGCCATGGGCCAGCCACAGCTTGTAGGCATAGCTCATGTCCGGCGCCTTGTCGCTCGCCGGGGTGTGGACATGCATGTCGTTGAAGCCGGGCATCACATACATGCCGGTTGCGTCGATTTCATAATCGGCGTCGGTGGGCGTGCGCCCCTTCGCCTGCGGCAGGCCGGGCCAGCCGGCCTGAGTGATGGCGGTGATCTTGTTGCCTTCCACCACGATGTCATAGGGGCCACGCGGCGGCGCGCCGGTGCCGTCGATCAGGGTGGCGCCACGGATCACCAGCTTGCGGAAGGGGCCGACATTGTCAGCGCTGCCGCGCGCCGGCGCGGGCACGAAGGTCGGCTTCTTGCCGTTGACGATGCCAGCCGCGCCGCCGACATACCATTCGTCCGGATCATGCGCCTGGGAAGCGCTGGCGACCGTCATGAGGGCGAGCGCAGCAAGGCCCGACCGGATCAGCATCTTGTTCTTCATTCTTTTCCCGTCCCTGTTGAATTATGATGTCCCGTCCCGTCAGGGATGGGGCAGCCCCTGTTCCGGCATGCCCATGCGCCGCTTTTCCGCAACGACCATGTCCGCGACATCCGCCAGCAATTTCTTCGCGTCATAGACGATGCCGTCCTTGACCGTGTAGCTGACGCCGCCCACCCGTTCGAGCCGCTGGGTCTGTTCGTTGAGGCGCAGCGTGCCGGTGCCGTAGAGCGTCTTGAAATTCTGCAGCGGATTTTCCTTGAGGATGACGAGGTCCGCCAGCTTGCCGACCCGGACCGTGCCGATCGGTGGCACTTCACCCCTGGGATCATAGAGCGTCAGCGCGCCGTTCAGCGTCGCCGACTGGATCACCTGCGACGGATTGAAGCCCGCTTCCTGCAGCAGCTCCAGTTCCTGGACATAGCCAAAGCCATAGGGCTTGAAGATGAAGCCGGAGTCCGAGCCGGTGGTGACGCGCCCGCCGATATTCTTGTAGTCGTTAATCAGGCGCATATATTTGTGGTAGAAATTCCGCCACTTCACCTCGATCGCGGTGGTCCAGTCGTAGAAATAGGAGCCGTGGTTCTCGCGCGAGGACATGTAGAAATTCCACAGCTGCGGCATGGTATATTTGTCGTGCCAGTCGGCATTGCGCGCCAGCATCAGATCGCGGCCGGCAGCATAGATGGTCATGGTGGGATCGAAGGTGACATGATTGGCCTTCTGATGCTCCAGATAGGCCCACCAGCGGTCAGATCCCGGCTCGACGCTTTCTTCCGCCAGATTGGCGACATTGCCGAACCGGTCCTGCTCGTCGGCATAATTATAGTCGACCGGCCAGTTCTGGACCGGGCCATTCTTCAACAGGGATTCGAAATGGCCGTAGAAATGGGTGACGGTGCCAAGGCCCGCATCGCCCGCTTGCTCGGCATTCATACGCCCCACGCCGATCTGGGACAGATGGGCCGTGGTGCCCAGCTTCAGCTTCTTCGCCTCGTCCATGATGGCGGCCATCACTTCGGGCGGCTGGTCCGGATCGTCCAGCAGCTTGATGCCGTCGATCCCCTGCTTGGCCGCCCATTGCACCCAGGCGCGGGCCTTTTCGGGGGTGTTGGTGCGGCCGCCGCTCCAGCCCTTGCCTTGCCCAGGCCGCTGATAGGCGAAGATGCGCGGCGCGACGATCTCGTTACGGGCGGAGCGTGCCCGTTCGCTCAGCGACACTTCCATCGGCGCGAGGTCGACGCCGCGCACCGTGGTGACGCCATGAGCGAGCCACAGCTTGTAGGAATAGGACAGGTCCGGCGCCTTGTCGTCGGTGGATCCATGGACATGCATGTCGATGAAGCCGGGCGTAACGAACATGCCGGTCGCGTCCAGTTCATAATCGGCGTCGGTCGGCGCGCGTCCCTGCTTGAACGGCAGGCCGGGCGTTCCGGCCGGCAATATGTCGGCGATGACGTCATTTTCGATCACGATGTCGACCGGGCCGCGCGGCGGCGCGCCACTGCCATCGATCAGGGTGACGCCGCGTATCACCATCTTGCGGAACGGACCGGCGCCTTCTCCGACAGCGCGCGCCGGTGCGGGATTGGCGCCGGCGCGGGGCTTGACCGCTTCCACGGGCACCTTGGCGGGCTGGGCGATCGCCCCCCCGGCTGCCAGCGCGAACAGCGAAAGGCTGGCGAAACACATGTGTCGCTTGAACATATAATCCCCCTGTAACGATCATGAGGCCATCGCGCGGCCCCCGAAAATGGAGGCGGCCGACAGGGCCGCCTCCGTGCCGGGCGTTCAGAACTTCTTGGTGAGGTTGATGCCGTAGGTGCGCGGCGGCGCCGTGAATACGACCGTCTTGCCGCCGGTGTTGCTGCTGGAGCTGGAGCTGACCACCGCCAGTTCGTTAAACAGATTGTTCACGAAAAGATGCGCCCCCCAGTTGTTGTCGCTGGCCTGCACGCCCAGACGCAGGTTGGTCAGCGTATAGTCGTCTAGCCGGCGCCGATAAGTGTCGGTCGGGCTGATCGTGCTGTAGGAACTGCCATTATAGCTGACGTCGGTGCGGATGACGGCATCCAGCGCGCTGGTCAGCATATGCTTATATTCGGCCGATCCGCCGAAATTCCATTTCGGCACATTGGCGATCCGGTCGCCCTTGCGGCCCGACGCCACGACGATGGTGCTGACCTGATCCTCGGTCAGCTTGGCATCGGTATAGGAGCCGTTGGCGCTGAAGCTGATGCCCGCGATCTCGGTCGAGAATTCGGCTTCAAGGCCACGGATGCGCGATGCGCCGACGTTGGAGATGAGGCCGAAGACCGAGCCCGTACCCGCCGTGCGGGCCGACACCTGCATGTTGCTCCAGTCGATCTGGTAGGCCGCCATGTTGAGATAGGTGCGCGGCAGGATCTTGCTCTTGAAGCCCAGTTCATAGTTCCACAGGCTGTCCGACGTATAGGCGGCCAGCGCTGCCGACAGGCCGATCACCTGGTTGACGCCGCCCGGGCGGAAGCCTTGCGCCGCCTGGGCATAGACCATGACATCGGGCGTCGCCTGATAGGAGATGTTGAACTTGGTCAGGACGCCGTCCTCGGACGATTCCGCCTCGGTATAGGGCGTCACGACCGAGGCATAATGTTCCTGGCCCATGTCGATCCGGCCGCCGACGGTCTTCTTGTAATCATAATAGCGCGCGCCGGCGGTCAGCGTCAGCTTGTCGAACAGTTTGTAGGAGATTTCGGCGAAGGCCGCCTTCTGCTTCAGCTTGTCGTTGATGGTGCGATCATAGGCGAGATTGTCGATGTCGTCGGGATCGTAGAGGAAGCCCGTTTCGGGATTGGCTTTGAGCAGAGTGGAACGCACCACCGTCTTGCGATCCTCGCTGAACAGGCCGACCGTCCAGTTGAGCGGGCCATCACCCGTCGAACTCAGGCGGATTTCGTTGAGCCAGTTCTTGACCGACTGGGGCTGGTACAGGCTGGACGACAGCAAGGCGCGGGTGTCAGCCAGATAGTCCGCCAGCACATCGGCAGAACAGGCCGCGCCATTGCCGCGATAGGTCTGACAGCGGGCCGCTGTGTCGCGGCCGTTGAACGTGTCGCTGACATCGCCCACGACGATGCGATCGCGATCGGTATAGGTGCTGATCGCGGTCAGCACTACCGGACCGAAATCATAGTTCAGCGTCCCGTTATAGATGCGGTTGGTGTCGTAATTGCCCGATTCCGCGCGCGCATCCGTGGTCCAGCGCTTGCCGGTTTCGGCATACCAGCGCGGCGACCCGCCCGATGCCTTCTCATAATTGGCGCTGAGGTCGAGCGTCAGTCGTTCTGTCGGCGTGAAGCGCAGCATGATGCGTCCGCCATAGGTGTAGGGATCGTTGATATTCTTGTAGCCATAATAGCTGTTGTCGACATAGCCGGCGACCTGGGTAGCGTTGCCGACGATGCGGATGGCCAGCTTGTCCTCGATCAGCGGGAGGTTCAACATCCCGTCGAAGGACGCGCCCATCGATCCGCCTTCGACCGCAGACATGGTGCTGGCAAAGGCCGCCTCGATCTTGTCGGTCTTGGGCTTGTTGAAGATGATGCGTAGCGTGCCGCCCATCGATCCGGAACCATAGAGCGTGCCCTGAGGGCCGCGCAGCACTTCAGCGCGCTCCACGTCGAAGATGCGGAAGTCGGGCGTGGCGCCGGCGGCGTCGCTGGTGGTGCCGACCGATCCCGATACGGGGGCTTCGTCATAATAAACGCCGACCGTGGGTTCGCCCGCCGCCGTCACGCCGCGCAGGATGACACGGCGATTGCCGGGGCCGCCATCGACGATGCGCAGGCTGGGCGTATCGCGGGTCAGTTCGGTAAAGCTGGTGGTGCCGGCCGCTTCCAGGCTGGCGCCGGTGACCGCGGTGATCGCGATCGGCGTATCCTGCACGCGCGTGTTGCGCTTCAGTGCGGTGACGACGATTTCGCCCTGATCCTGTTCCTGGGCTTGCGCCTGCGGAGTGCCGCAGATAATCGCAACGGCCATGCAGGACATGGCGCTGCCCGCCTTCCATGGATTGAGAACGCGCTTCCTGAAAATGTGCGACATAAAAACCCCCTGTTTTTGTTTGTTTTCCTCACCGTCTCTGCAGTTATTTTCTGCCGGAAACGGTAACAGGGGCGCTGCCGAAGGTGCTTCGTAATATTTGATATATTCGACGCTATACCGAAGGATATTGCGCAAATGGCCATATTTTACGGATAATCTTCGGGGCCATGTCGAGATGGCCTATCATTCTCCTTTGTGGCGAACGCGCCTCGATGAGGGGAAGGCCGCCGCTTTCAGATCGAATGATGCGGCTTTCGCGGGCAGGAGGTCAGCCCTCCCACGCATGGAAGGGGCGGATTTCGATCTCGCTGGGGCCGGGCATGGGATTGGGGCAGCGTTTTACCCAGGCAACCGCTTCGTCCAGATCGGCCACGTCCCAGATCCAGAAGCCGGCGACCAGTTCGCTGACCTGCGGGAAGGGGCCATCGATGACGTGGCGGTCGCTGCCGTCGAAGGCGATGCGCTTGGCGTGGGATGAGGGTAGGAGGCCATCGGCCATGCGCAGGATACCGGCCGCCGCCAGTTCGTCGTTGAAGCGGCCCATCGCCGCCATCATTTCGGGATCAGGCGGGCCGCCCGCCTCGCTGTCCGGGGTCGCCTTGACCAGCACCATCACGCGCATCGTTCATCTCCTTGCGGGGGCAAGGCGAGATTAGGCGAAAAGAGGACGTCGCGGTAGTCGGGCGACGATGGACTGTCATGTCGCGAAACCTGTCGAAAAGATGAGATGGCCTGTCTTATGGCTTTGTCATGCGTCGTCAGATTGACATCATGCGCCCGACAAATGACAGGAGGCGGGCCGGTCAGAGAAGAGAGAAGGACTGCATGTCACTCGAAACAACTATCCATGCGGTTCCCGAAAAAGATCATGCCATGGTGATGGCCTGTTTTTCTTTCCGTTACGATCATCACCTCGTTCCGGGGCTGCTCGATAATATCCGACCGATGGTCCATGGCTGGGTTTCCTTCGACGATCGAAGCGCCGGTGCCTGGTATAGTTCCGAACCCCAGCGCCGCCGCGCCCTGCTCAACGCCGCCAGGCAACATGGCGCGGAATGGATATTGGTGGTCGACCCGGACGAGCGGTTCGAGGATGGTCTGGCAACGCGGATGCCGATTCTGACGGGGGCCAGCGACATGCCGGTCTGGCGGGTCGACCTGTTCGAGATGTTCGCGCCTGACGAGTATCGCGTCGATGGCATATGGGGCGGCCGTTCACGCAGCCGGTTGTTCCCGGTCACCGATGATATCCATGTGCCCGACCAGCAACTCCATGCCGATCCCTTCGCCTATCGGCGCCCCCGACGCGCCCGTTCTTCGAACATTGCCTGCTATCATCTGCGCATGATTGCGCCTGAGCGGCGGCAATTGCGGCGCGATCAATATGCGCTGCTCGACCCTGAGCGGAAGATGCAGGATATCGGTTATGACTATCTGGCGATCGAGGCGGGCGCGCAGTTCGCGTCGATCGCAGCCGAGCGGCAATATTCCCCCGCCTATGTAGAGGATGGCGGGCTATGGGCGCCACCCTTGCCGGCGGACAGTGTTACGGTCGAGGATCCGCTGCATTGCCGTCTGCGCCTGATCCAGCGCAGCCGCGGGCGAAAGGCGCCGGCCAATGCGGCCGATATCGCGGCACGCGCCGTCACTGCCTTTGCTGCGGATGGGGACGTGGCGCTCCTGTCGGGCGCGCTGGCGCTGGAAGCCGGGCAGACGGAGGCCGCTGAGCAGGGGCTGACGGCGCTTATGGAGCGCATGCCAGCCATGGCTGCTGGCGCAATCCTCTTGGGTCGGGCGCGGCTGGCCCAAGGCGACATTGAGGGCGCGAAGGCCGCCGCCGACCATGCCGTCGCTCTGGCTCCGAGCAGTCGCGCGGTGCGCAAGCTGGCCGCCGATGCGCGGCGTTACGTCGAGGCCGATATCGGCGACCAGGATGCGCTGTGGCGCCGCTGGGTGAAGGGCGGGGCGCATGTGCGGAAGGGGGCTCTGGTCCCTTCTGACGCCGCGATGACCGTGGTGGTGATGGGCTTTCGCGCGCAACCGGACCTGGCCGAAGCGGTCGCATCGATCGTGGAGCAGGCGCCGCTGACCGAAATTATCGTCGTCAATTCGGGCGGTGGCGAGGTTGCTCCCATGCTGGCGCCCTGGCTGGACCAGTTGTATCTGATCGAACTGGAAGAGCCCCATTATGTGGGCGCGGCGCGCAATATCGGCATCGACGCCAGCCGCGCGCCGATCGTCGCTTTCCTGGCTGGCGACTGCCTGGCTGCGCCGGGGTGGGTGGTGGAGCGGTTGAAGGCGCATGATGGCGGGGCGCTTGCTGTGCCCAGCGCCATCGTGCCCGCCTATGTCGACAATCTCGTATCCTGGGTGTCGAGTGCGGCCTTGCGCTCGACCCGCTGGCCCGGTGATGCACCGATGCAGGCGCCGGGCTATGGCATGTCCTATGCCCGGTCCCTGTTCGATCAACTGGGCTATTTCCCCGTCGGTGTCGGCGGTGGCGAGGACAGCTATCTCAACCGGGCCATCGGCGATCGGATCGGCGTGGACCTGTCCACTCGCGTCGTGACGGCCCATCGCGATCCCGTGACGCCGCTGCAAATGGCACGGGATGCCTGGACGAGGGGCTATTGGCGGGTGCAATGGGCGCCGGAATGGCGCAAGCATCCAGATGCCGCCAAGCGGCGCAACATCGAAGCCGGCTGGGGTAAGGCACTGCGGCGCGCGCGCAACGCGTTGGGCAGTGTGTTGGGGTCGGATTTCCTCAATGATCTTCGTGTCCACAGATTGCTGGCCATCAACGCGCGGGCGCGTCAGCGCGGGATGCAGCAGGGGGTTGGTCGGATGAGTGCGGCGGCCCGGTTGGGCGAGGTGGCGGACGGCCTGATCGCCAGCGATCCGCAGGCGGCCATGCCGATCGCCCAGGAAGCGCTGCGGCTGGACCCCTGTCATGCAGGTCACCATCTCCGTCTGGCGCAATTGCACTACGACTTGCGGCAGTGGCGCGAGGCGGCCCGCATTGCCGAACTGGGGGCGGCGATTGCCCCCCATGAGAAGCTGGTTGCGTTGCTCTGTGCCAGCCTTTGGCAGCTTGGAGAGCAGGCGCACGCGGCGGACATGGCCGAGGAGGCCGCGCTGGCGGCGCCGGTCAACTGGACCATGTGGATGATTGCCGCCGATTATGCGCTGAAGCTCAATCAGCCGGAGCGGGCGCTGGTCTGTGCCCATTTTGCCTTTGTCGCCGCGCCGGCCAGTCGCAAGGCAGCCGAACTTTTGATGAGGGCCTATCGCAAGCTGGGCCTCCTGTCCCAGGCCCGCACCCGCAAAGAGGGCATCGAGCATCTGCAATGAGGCGGGCAGGGGTAGGGGGCTGGCACGGCGACGGCGTGAAGGCGAGCGGATTGGATCAGCCATCCCCTTGTTAACCTTTTGGAAAGGCACGGCCTGCGAAATGACTCCGGGGACTACGGGGCCGTATAAATGCTGAAAAAAATCCGCACCCAGGACGTGAAACTGGGGATGTTCTTGCACAAGCTGGAAGGGTCGTGGTTTTCCCACCCTTTCTGGAAGCGCAAGATGCTGCTCGACGATCCCGAGCAACTGGCGGATTTGCGTGCCAGCAAGGTCGAATGGGTAACGATCGACGTGTCGCGCGGCGCCGACGTGACGCCGGCTCCGCCGGCGCCATCCCGCGTGGTGCCGATCAGCGAGCCGCGCGAGCGGGTGTTCGGCCGCGTCGCGCCGCCGCCGGTCGACCGGCCGTTCGATCCCCTGTCCAAGGACAAGCTGCCGATCCGCGCCGAGATGGTCCATGCCCAGCGGCTGGCCCGCAAGTCGGGCCGCACCATGCGCAAGCTCTATGAGGATGTGCGGCTGGGCAAGGCGGTGAAGGCGGCCAAGCTGGAAACCATGGTCGAGGAGATTTCCAGCTCAGTTCAGCGCAATCCGCACGCATTCATGGCGATCACGCGGATGAAGAATAGCGGCGAATATCTCTATCAGCATGCGCTGTCGGTCTGCGCGCTGATGATAGGCCTGGCCCAGCAGATGCACCTGTCGCCCGACGATATCCGCAAGGCGGGCCTGGCCGGCCTGCTGATGGACATGGGCATGGCCCATGTGCCGCAGGAAGTCTGGGATAAGGATGCACCGCTGACGCCGGAGGAATGGGACGTGGTCAAGAGCCACACCACGTTGGCGCACGAGTTCCTGACCCTGGGCGGTGAAATGCCTGCGGAAGTGCTGGACGTGTGTCTCCACCATCATGAGCGGCTGGACGGCAGCGGTTATCCCAATGGCCTGGCCGGCGAGCAGATCGGCATGTTCGCCCGCATGGCCGCGATCTGCGACAGCTATGACGCCATGACGTCAAATCGTTTGCACCGTAGTGGCGAAGACCCGTCGCGCGCGTTGCTGAAGATCGATGAGGATGGTGGCGCGCTGTTCGACGCGGAAATATTCCAGGCGTTCCAGCGCGCGGTCGGCATCTATCCGATCGGGTCGCTCGTGCGCCTGCGTTCGCACCGGCTGGCGATCGTGGTCGAGCAGAATCCCGACGACCTGACCCTGCCCAAAGTCCGTCCCTTCTATTCGCTGGCCGACCGGGCGTTCGAGAAGAGCGAGGACATCGACCTCGGCAATTGCTTCGGCGCCGATCAGATCATCACGCGTGAGACGCCCGAGGGGTGGGACATGAGCGAATGGCCGGCAATGAGTGCCAAGCTGCTGGCGGTGGCGAGCTGAAGAGGCTCGCTGTCCGGTCAGATACGGATCGCCTGCAGTTCTTCTGCCCATTGGAGGAGGCGGTCCTTCAACCGGCGGTCCCGGCCGGGGCCAAGATCGTCATCCTTGAGCCGTTCGAGAATCTCGAAGCTGAAGGCGTCTTCGCCATGGGCATTCCAGGCGTCCTGCAGGCCTGGATGCCGATCTTTGCCGAGCCGCAGGGTGAACCAGAGTCGGTTGCGGATCGTCGCGAGATTGGGGGCGCTGCCGGCCCAGCGCTGACCCGAAGGCGCGCAATATAGGGCATAGATGCCGATTTCGACTTTCTGCTCCCTATAGGCGGCGATCGCCGCCCGTCTTTCCTCTTCGGTCATGGGGTGTTTCTAATATTACCCGGATATATTTTCAAACGATATTTGCCCGGGGCAAATTTTTACGACCTGATTCGACTGTCACGGGAACAATGGTCCACGCCCGTTTTCCCTGGCGGATCGGGAGTTTTACCTAAGGAAAAACCCATATGGCGCATTATTGGAACAGCCTGCCGGAGGCTTAACCAAATCCCGCAACCGGGGTGAAGACATTGCCTGACTATGCTGGCTAAGGGCCCGCCTCCTTTGGGTCTGACAGGATAGATAATTTCATGAAGAAGATGGGGGGCGGCGTTGCAGCCGCAGTGGTTGCGCTTGCCGCGACGGGTGTTCTTGCGGCCGTGACACTATCAGGGGCAGAGGCGGATACGCCCGAAGCACGGGTGATTACCATCCCGTCATCGGCCAACGCTGCCCTGATTGCCGGCAGCAGTGCGACGGCGCCGACGACGACGGTGGCGCAGGCCTTTACCGCCGCGGTGGCTGCCGCGCCCGCAGCGACAGCGAGCAGCACGTCCAAGGTTTTGCCGGGCATCAATATTTCCGGTGGCGAATTTGGCGGCACCGGTGGCAAGCTGGGCAGCAACTATATCTATCCCAGCACGGCGGAAATGCGCAGCTATGCGGCGCAGGGCTTCAAGCTGCTGCGCGTGCCCTTCCGCTGGGAGCGGTTGCAGCCCAATCTCTACGGCCCCTTGTCGGAGGTCGATCGTAAGGCGCTCAAATCCGTCGTGACCCAGGCCAATGCGCTGGGCCTCACGGTGATCCTGGACATGCATAATTATGGCGCGCGCCAGGTGAAGGGTTCGGCGGCTCTGGTCGGCAGCGGCACGCTGGCGACGACGGCGCTGACCAATGCCTGGGTCAAGATCATGGAGGATTATCGATCCAATCCCAAGGTCTGGATCGGCCTGATGAACGAGCCGAACCGACAGAATGTCGCGCAATGGTGGGCGATCGCCGGACAGGTGACCAAGGATATCCGCGCCCAGAAGATCAGCAACAAGCTGCTGATCCCCGGCACCGCCTGGACTGGCGCGCATAATTGGGTGAGTTCGGGCAATGCCGCGCAGGCGGTGAAGTTCGTCGATCCCGGTAAGAATTATGCCTTTGAAGTGCATCAATATCTTGACGCCTGGTCGACCGGCACGACCGACAAGTGCGAGGCCAAGGCAGGCCAGCGCGTGAATGCCGTGCTGACCTGGGCCGAGAAATACAAGGTGAAGCTGTTCTTCGGCGAGATGGCCGCGTCGGGCCAGCCGCAATGCGCAAAGGAATATCCCGACATGCTGCGCCGGCTGAAGACGTCGTCGGCGGTGTTGGGCTGGACCGCCTGGGGTGGCGGCGCCTGGTGGGCCTATGACTATATGTTCCGCCTCCAGTCGCGCACGACCGCGCCGACGGCGCATATGAAGCTGTTGCTCGCCAACATGCCCTGAGGCTGGGGTTATTCCAGCGCCAGCAGGGCGAAGCTGGCCAGCCAATGTTCTCCCATATAGTCGCCGGCTATATGGGGGAGCGCGGCCTCGAGATGGGCGATCGCCGCCTGCTCGGCGATCGGCGCGATCGGCGCGTCGGCGCCCAGCGCGGCGGCGATGCCGCGCCAGCACCAGGCACGGCTGAGGTTGAGGCCGTCGAGATGGGCGATCTTGCCGTCGCTGCGGTCGGACACGGTAGCCGGGGTGAACAGGGTGGCCGGCTGGCCGGTCGGAAGGTCGGGCAGGAAGGTGCCGAACCAGTCGGCAAAATCGGCGCGCGACAGCAGCCGGCTCATCAGCAACGCTTCGGTGAGCGCCGAGGAGAGAAACTCGTCGCCACCCGGTTCCCAGGCCTGGCAGGCCCGGTCCTGGCCGAACCAGGCGAGCGCGCGCTCGCGGATCAGCGCCTGGAGTATGGGATCGCGGTCCTTGGCCCAGTCATATGCGTGGATCAGCGCGAAGCTGCTGTTGAAGTGGGTGCCGACGCGCAGCGGATAGGTCATTTTCGGCAGGAAGGCGTGGAATCGCGCGGCGAAGTCGAACGCCAGCGGCTCGATCACGGCGGCCCAGGGACCGTCCTGCCGGGCAAGTTCGGCATGGAGCGCGAGCAGCCAGGCCCAGCCATAGGGCCGCTCGAACCCGCCAGCGGTCGGGCGGGTGAGGAAGGCGCGTTCGCCCGCCACCTTGTCGGGTACCAGCATCATGTCGGCGCGGTCGCGGATGGCGTCGGCCTGTGCCATGCCTGGATAGAGCCGGCGCAGGCGCATGACTTGCCACCAGCCATGGACGCAACTGTGCCAGTCATAGCTGCCGTGGAAGATCGGGTGATGTTCCGCCGGGATGCGGGCATCTTCCGGCCCCTGATAGGTCAGGTCCATCTTGTAGGGAAATTGGCGTCCCAGATGGGAGAGGGTGAGCGCGGCGAAGCGATCGGCAATATCCTGGGTCAGTCGTGTCATCGGAAGGCCAGCCAATATATCAGGAGGATGTTGACGCAGAGCAGGGGCAGGGCGGTGCCGATCTGGCGGCGGATCACGCCATATTCGTCCTTCAGCTCCAGCAAAGCGGCGGGGAGGAGATTGAAATTGGCGGCCATCGGCGTCAGCAGCGTGCCGCAGAAGCCCGCCAGCATGCCGATCGCGCAGATGATCGCCGGATCGCCATGATATTGGTGGATCAGCAGCGGGATGCCGATCGCCGCGGTCATCACCGGGAAGGCGGCGAAGGCATTGCCCATGACGATGGTGAAGAGCGCCATGCCCACGCCATAGGCGATCACCGCGCCGAGCAGGCTGCCGTCGGGAATGGCGAGGCGGACGATGCCGCCGACCACATCGCCGACGCCGGCGAGCGCGAACACTGCGCCGAGGCTGGCCAGCATCTGCGGCAGGATCCCCACCCAGCCGACCGAGTCCATCAACTGTCGCCCCTGTTGCAGGGCGACGATCGGCCGGGCACGCAGCCAGGTGCAGCCGATGGCGAGCGCGATGAGGACGCCCAGCGCCAGCGAGATGAGGGTGGTCTGTTTGGGGTCGATCCAGGCGGGGAAAGCCTTGAACAGGAAGGTGCCGGCCAGCGCGGTGACGGGAATGACGAGGGCGATGGCGAACAGGCCATTGCCATGGCGGTCTGCCCGCGCCTGGCGCTGCGCCAGCGATACGCCACCGCTGCCGCGCCCCATCCCCCTGAAGCCGGCGATGGCGACGAGGCCGAGGACGAGGACGCCATTGCCGATGTCGCCGATCCGGTCGCCCGCCCACATGCTGAGCGCCAGCAACGCCCAGAAGGCGGCAGTGGTGAACCGGCGCGGGTTGCTGCGGTCGGCGGCGCCGAGCAGGGCATAGCCGGCGAACACCGCACCCATCAGCGCATAGACCCAGTGGAGGGTGATCATGCGGCATCCTCCGCAGTCTCGGGAAGGTGGGCCTTGGCACCCTGCGCGTTCAGCCGGCGGTCGAGCCGCCACAGGCGAAAGCCGTGGATCAGCAGCGCGGCGATCGCGGTCGGGATCGCCCAGACCGACAACTGGAGCGGTTCGAGGAGGATGCCATATTGCTCCAGCAGCCCCTTGATCAGCAGGATCGACCCGATGGCGAGGAAGATATCCTCGCCAAAGAAGACGCCGACATTGTCGGTCGCGGCGGCCCAGGCCTTGATCTCGTCGCGCTGCTCTTCATCGAGCGCCCCGGCCTGTTTCTCGGCGGCGGCTTCGGCGATCGGCGCGACCAGCGGGCGCACGGTCTGGGCATGGCCGGCCACCGAGATCAGGCCCATGGCGGCTGAAATCTGCCGGGCGAGGAGGTAGAAGGTCAGGAAACGGCCGGTGGTGGCGCCGCGCATCCGGTCGATGAGGCCGCGTGCCCGTTCCTGCAGCCCATGCGTTTCGAGCAGGCCGATCACCGGCAGCACCACCCAAACGACCGAGACATAGCGTGAATCGTTGAAGGCCTTGCCGAAGGCGGAGAGGATGGTGAGCGGATCGAGACCGGCCGCCAGGCCGGTGACGATCGCCGAGGCCAGGATCACCAGCAGCGGATTGAAACGCAGCAGGAAGCCCGCGACGATCAGGGCGATGCCCAGCAACACCCACATCAGTCGATCATGCTCTTGTCCGTCATCGCATCGGGTTAGCGGCAATGCAGGCCGCTGGCCATAGGCGGTTGAAATCAGGTCGGTGGTCGCACCGTCGCACCGTCGCACCGGACCGTCGGTCCGCATCTTTTCCGAAAATCCTGATGGCCAATGACATCGGCCTGACATAGTTGGAGAGGACAGGGGCGTATCAGATGTGGACGGCCAGACCCAAAAATGGGGCGGACGTGGAGATATTCGGAGAGAGCCTTTGACCATCATGGCGATCGATTTCGAGGCGTCGTGCCTGCCCCGGCACGGACGGTCTTTCCCGATCGAAGTGGGCATAGCGGGTGGCGGCATCGCCCGAAGCTGGATCATTCGCCCCCATGCCGCCTGGGCGGGCTGGGACTGGACCGCCGAAGCCGAAGCGTTGCACGGCCTGTCGCGCGCGCAAATAGAGACGCAGGGCGAGCCGGCGGATGTGGTGCTGGCGGAGCTTACGGCGGCGGTGGCCGGATGCCGAGTCGTGGCGGACAGCGTGATCGATCAATATTGGCTCCAGACCCTGGCCGATACGGAGGCGGTGATGGCGCCCTTCGCGATCGATCATGTCTCATTGTTGCTGGATGAATGGGGCGCGGACGAACCGCGGATCACCGCTGCGGTGGCCCATGCCGATGCGTTGTACTCGGCGCGGCATCGTGCGGCGGCCGATGCGCAATGGCTTTCCGGGTTGATCGATGTCCTGTCGGGGGTGGTGCGTCCGCTTCCAGCCGCTGCGATGGTCGCAAGGGTCGCTTGACGCGCTGCTGCCATGCAGCAATAATTTGTAACGTTCGGCATATTGGGGAGACATTCTCCCTGCCTAAACCCGTCGGAAGGATCCCGCTTATTGCTGGATATGTCTGTTTCGAAGGGAAGCCACCCATGTTGCCGATCCTTGCCAGTGTCGCGGCGTTCGCCGCTTCCTCCACCCCGATCCACAGCGCCGAACTGACCCACGGTGCCCAGGCCTATACCGCCAGCTATCACACCGCATCCTCGGTACGCTTCACCCAGGTTGAGCCGCGCTTTGGCAATCGCAACGCGATTCCGGTGTGCCGCTGGCAGGCCGATGTGCGCGTCGATCGTGCCGTCGCGGCGCAGGGCCAGTCCGTGCCGGCATTCGGCAAGGCTGTCCATCGCTTCGCGCCGCTGTCGGGCAGCTATGCGGGCACCTGCGCCGCTGCGCGCAGCCAGGTGGATGCCGAGGTCGCCCGTTATGCGGGCGACCGCAATGCCGAAGCGGTCTCGGTCGCGCAGCAGGATCGGGCCGTGCTGGTGAATGAACTGGACAGCGTGCGCGCGCTGAACGTGAAGGGCTGATGAGCCCACCGTTGATACTGATCGCCGAGACGCAGCAGGATTTGCGGCACAAGGTCCGCGAATTCCTGGAGCAGAGCGGGTTTCGCGCTCTGCCTGCGGCCTCGTCGAGCGATATTTTCAGTGCCATGGAGCGGATGCCGGTCGGCGCGGTCGTGCTGGATGCAGGGCTGCGCGGGCCGGATGGCATGGATCTGTGCCGTGACGTGCGCGAACGCAGCGACGTACCGATCATCCTGGTCGGCGCCGACAGCAGTGAGGTCGACCGCGTGGTGGGCCTGGAACTGGGCGCCGACGACTATATGGCCAAGCCCTATTCGACCCGCGAATTGGCCGCGCGCCTGCGCGCCGTGCTGCGGCGCGGGCGGAGTGAACGGGTCCTGGGCCTGCGCCGCCAGACCCAGGCGCGGTTCGACGACTGGGTGGTCGATTTCGCCCGGCGCGAAGTGACGGACCCGGCAGGCGTGCTGGTGGAACTGACGGCGGCGGAATTTTCGCTGCTCGCCGTGTTGCTGGATCATGCCCAGGCGGTGATTGCGCGTGCGCGGTTGATGGAACTGGCGGGGGTGCGCGACGCGCCCTCGTCCGACCGCAGCGTCGACGTGCTGGTCAGCCGGTTGCGCCGCAAGCTGTCCCATGAGGGGCGGCCCGCCCCGATCGTGACTGTTCGTGGCGTCGGATACATGTTCAGCGCGGTCGTCGACCGGCGCTGAACCCCCGGAAAGGCGCGCCAATGGCGGTTTTCCGTCGTTCGGCGCGCGCATCGGGCGCTTTGCAACCCAGACATAGTTTTTAACAATTCCGCTGCGCCGCAGCAAAACCGGCTGCCTATTCTGCAAGCTAGGCCGGTCCGCCCCCTGACCGGCGCCGCCATAGCAATAAGAGGATGAAAGCCATGAACGAGCTTCTCGGCCGTGTATTCAGTTTCGAGACCAAGGTCTTTCCGAACGAAAGCACACTCTACAATCAACTGGCCAGCCACGGGCAGAGCCCCAAGGCGCTGATGATCTCCTGCGCCGATTCGCGCATCGTGCCCGAGCACATCATGCAGGCCCAGCCGGGCGACCTGTTCGTCTGCCGCAACGCCGGCAACATCGTGCCGCCGCATGACAGCCAGTTGGGCGGTGTGACCGCCACGGTCGAATATGCCGTCATGGTGCTGGGCGTGCGCGACATCATCGTGTGCGGGCACAGCGATTGTGGCGCGATGAAGGCGCTGGCCACCGACGCGGACCTGAGCACCATGCCCAACGTCGCCGCTTGGCTGCGCCACAGTCATGCCGCGCAGAAGCTGTGCCGCGAATCCTATCCTGCCGACCTGGATGCTGCCGACAAGCTGCGCAACATGGCGCTGGAAAATGTCGTCGTGCAGTTGTCGCACCTGCGCACCCATCCGTCGGTCGCGTCGGGCATCGCCCGTGGCGAGATCGCCCTGCACGGCTGGTATGTCGATATTCATGCCGGTCAGGTCCTGGGCCTGGACGGCGAAACCGGTCGCTTCTCGGTGCTGCGCGAAGGCCAGCCGCTGCCGGTCGCTCTTCCCCATGGGCGCCGCCTGGCTGGTGAATCGCCCATCGCACAAGCTGCGGAGTAAATCATGTTGAAGGCCTTTTCCGGCGGCACGTTCAGCCGCGACTTCACGGCGTCGATCGTCGTGTTCCTGGTGGCCATGCCGCTGTGCATGGGCATCGCCATTGCCTCCGGCGTGCCGCCGGAAAAAGGCCTGATCACCGGCATCATCGGCGGCCTGGTCGTTGGTCTGCTGGCGGGGTCGCCGCTGCAGGTCAGCGGTCCGGCGGCGGGCCTTGCGGTCATCGTCTTCGAAATCGTGCGGGAACAGGGGCTCTCGGCCCTTGGTCCGATCCTGATCCTGGCGGGTGCGATCCAGGTCGTCGCCGGCCTGCTCAAGGTCGGCGGCTGGTTCCGCGCCATTTCGCCGGCGGTCGTGCATGGCATGCTTGCGGGCATCGGCGTGCTGATCGTCGTCGGGCAGTTCCATGTGCTGTTCGATGACAAGCCGCTGTCGAGCGGTCTGCACAATCTGATCGCGATGCCCGGCCAGATACTGGGCCTGACCAATCAGGACGCGGCTACCGCCTTTGCCGTCGGCCTTGTCACCATCGGTGCGATGCTGGGCTGGGAAAAGTTCCGCCCCGCTTCGATGAAACTGGTGCCGGGCGCGCTGGTCGGCGTGGTCGCCGCGACGCTGGTCGCCTTTGCCCTGGGCCTGCCGGTTGCCCGCGTGGTCGTGCCGGAATCGATCCTGTCGGCGATCAGCCTGCCCGAACAGGGTCTGCTGGCGCAGTTGCTGAACCCGACCGTCATCACCACCGCCATCGCCATCGCCTTCATTGCCAGCGCTGAAACCCTGCTGTCGGCGGCTGCGGTCGACCGCATGCATGACGGCGTGCGCACCAATTATAACCGTGAACTGAGCGCGCAGGGCGTGGGCAACCTGCTCTGCGGCTTTGCCGGCGCGCTGCCGATGACCGGCGTCATCGTCCGTTCGTCCGCCAACGTCCAGGCCGGGGCCAAGACCCGCCTGTCGGCGATCCTGCACGGCGCCTGGATCCTGGGCTTCGTCGCGCTGCTGCCCTGGCTGCTGCGCGAAGTACCGATGGCGGCGCTGGCCGGCATCCTGGTCGTGACCGGCTTCCGCCTGGTCAGCCTGTCGCACGTCAAGCATCTGTTCCATCTCTATGGCCCGCTGCCGGCCATCGTGTGGGCAGCGACCCTGATCTGCGTCGTCGCCACCGACCTGCTGACCGGCGTGCTAGTGGGCATCGGCCTGTCGCTGATCGAACTGATCCCGCATGCCAGCCGCCTACGCTTGGGTGTCGAGGAAGCCAGCCGTGGCGACGCGCATGAAGTCGCACTGCACGGCACCGCAAGCTTCCTGAGTCTGCCAAAGCTGTCGGCCAAGCTGGAGGCCGTGCCCGCCGGCCAGTTGGTCATCCTGAATGTCGAGCGCCTGACCCATATCGACCACACCTGCGCCGAAATGGTACGCGAATGGGCCGATCGCCGCACCGGGGCGGGCGCCAGGGTAGAGCTGTTCGGCGCGACCGGGCGGATGCGCCAGCTCGTCGCCTGACATAGACGACATTACGGAAAAGCCGCCGCATCCGCGTGATGCGGCGGCTTTTTCACGAAGTGATGCTATTTAGAAATCAAATAGAAACATATTGGCTATTCTTTGGAAAAGAACCGTGATCCTGATATCACAGCGTCCTTCTTCCTTTGTGCAGGTGCGAAGATAGAGGTTTGCGCCGGCGGGCGGCAAGAATAGGCCAATAGGCATCCGCCGGTACGGAAGACGATTTCGAACAGATCTTCGGGCCGCGGATGCAGGACGGAACATTCTTTCGTTAAGGGGAATGTTCATGAAGTATCAAATCGCCTGTGCCGCCCTGGCTCTGATGTCGAGCGTGCCGGCCTTCGCTCAGGAAGAACCCGCAGGGCCGGTCACCGTAGCCGGCAGCGTTGGCCTGGTTTCCGACTATCGCTTCCGTGGTGTTTCGCAGTCCGATCGCGGCATGGCGATCCAGGGTGGCCTTACCGCAACCCATGAAAGCGGCGTCTATGTCGGCACCTGGGGGTCCAACCTGTCGGGCTGGGGCACCTTTGGCGGCGCCAACATGGAATTGGACCTGTTCGCGGGCTATGCCGTTCCGCTGGGCGACAGTGGCGCGACGCTGGACGTCGGCCTGACCTGGTACATGTACCCGTCGGGCGCCGACAAGACCGACTTCGCCGAACCTTATGTGAAGCTGTCGAGCCAGGTCGGCCCGGTCAAGGGCCTGCTGGGCGTGGCCTATGCCCCCAAGCAGGAAGCGCTGGGCAAGTGGTGCAGCGACGCCGATTGCACCATCTACAATCCGGGTGACAAGGAAGATAATTTCTACATCTGGGGTGATGTCAGCGGTGCGATCCCGAACACGCCGGTCAGCCTGAAGGCGCATGTGGGTTGGTCGAACGGCAATAGCGGGCTGGGGCCGAATGGCACGTCGGTCGCACCGACCGGCAAATATCTCGACTGGCTGGTCGGTGCCGACCTGGCCGTGCCGGGTACGCCGCTCACGCTGAGCATCGCCTATGTCGACACTGACATCGCCCGCGTCGAGGAAAATTATCTGCGTCCCAACTTCCAGGTCGCGGACGGCGACAATTTCGGCAAGTCGATCGCGCGCAGCACCGTCGTCTTCTCGATCTCGGCCGCTTTCTGATCGCTGAAGCCGGGCCTGCTTCCGCAGGCCCGGCTCCCTCTTGTCTTGCTGGCGGGGGAGGGCAACTGTCCCCGGCGTGACAAATTGTTGCTACGCCTCGCGGGAAGTGTTTCGGCAGCAAGCTGCGGTTGACCCTCCACCGGTCGCTGCTTATCTCCCAACATCATGAACAGCCTGATGTTGCTCCGCGCATGACCGCCCCCTCGATCATCCTTGTCGAAGACGATCCGCCGCTCCGCACGTTGACCGCGCGGGCATTGCAGGAACATGGCTATCAGGTCCGCCCGGCTTCGTCCGGTCCGGAAATGTGGGTGGCCTTCGATGCCGGCCCGGTCGACCTGGTCGTGCTGGACGTCATGCTGCCCGGCACCAACGGCATTGATCTCTGCCGGCAGATCCGTCGCAAGAGTGACGTTCCCATCATCTTCATCAGCGCCAAGGGCAGCGAGACCGACCGCATCGTCGGGCTGGAACTGGGCGCGGACGATTATCTGCCCAAGCCGTTCGGCACGCGCGAACTGATCGCCCGCATCCGCGCCATCCTGCGCCGGGTCGGTGTGGAGCGCGGACCGGACGAGCATCGCGAAAATGAAGCGCGCTTCGATGGCTGGATCGTCAATTTCCCGCGCCGCGAATTGCGCTCGCCTACCGGCGCGATCGTCGACCTGACCGGTGCCGAGTTCGACCTGCTCGGCAGTTTTCTCAGCCATCCGCAGCGGGTGATCGCGCGGGAACGGCTGATCGAACTGTCGCGAACGCGCATGGGCGACAGCAGTGATCGCAGCATCGACGTGCTGGTCAGTCGCTTGCGCCGCAAGCTGTCGACGCAGGATCGGCCAGCGCCGATCACCACGGTGCGCGGCGTCGGCTATATGTTCAATGCGGAAGTCGCGCGCGCTTGAGACGACAGCGGTTCAGCCGGTCGCTTGGGCTGGTCGGCCGCATCTTCGGCATATTGCTGCTGACCGTCCTGCTGGAATTTGTCGTTGGCACGCTGATCTATGAACGCGCCAGCCATTTGTCGCTGCAGGATGACGAGGCGCGCCGCCTGGCCGAGCATCTGGTGATCGCACGCAAGCTGGTGGCCAAGGCGCCGGTCAGCCAGCGTGGCGGGGTTAGCGCGCAACTGACAACCGACCGCTATGATATCCACTGGACGTTGGCTGCGCCGCCGCCGCCGCCGCTGTCACCCGGATTGGCGCGGATGCGCCAGCAGATCGTCGATTGGGAACCGAGCCTGGAGGAATCGCGGCTTTGGCTGCGACTGAACTCGCCTGGGCGATCCTCCCAGATCAATGGCGGGTTGCAACTGGCGGATGGCAGTTGGCTCTATTTCGGCATGCATCACAGCGGGGGCAAATGGGCCTTCACCTTCGGCCGCTTTGGCCTGGCGTTGATCCCGGTGCTGGCGCTGCTGATCGCGGGAGGGGTGCTGATCCGGCGGACATTGGCGCCGTTGCGCGACCTGACCCATGCGACCAAGCGGATCGGCCTGGCGCAGCAGATAGCGGTGGCCGAAGCGGGCACCAACGATGTGCGCAACCTGATCCGCGCGTTCAACGTGATGCAGACCCGCATCCATCGCCTGATCAACGAACGGACTGAAACGCTGGCGGCGGTCGGCCATGACATGCGCACACCGCTCGCCCGGCTGCAGTTGCGGCTGGAGGCGGTGGACGATCCCGAAATCCGCGAGGCAATGGGCGAGGATCTGGCCGAGATGGGCGAAATGATCGAATCCGTGCTGGCCTTTCTGGGCGGCGAGAAGAATCCCGAGCCGGCGGTGCGGATCGACGTTGCGGTGACGATCGCGACCGTGGTCGATGCCTTCCAGGATCATGGTGATGACGTGATCTATGAAGGACCGGACCATCTGGAGATGGAGGTCCGTCCGCTGTCGCTGCGTCGTGCGGTGCGTAACCTTATCGAAAATGCGCTTCATTATGGCCAGCGCGCGCGGGTGAGCGTGGCGCGGCACGAGAATGAGGTACTCATCCGCGTGGACGATGATGGGCCTGGCATTCCGCGCGACCGGCTGGAGGAGGTGCTCAGGCCCTTCCATCGGCTCGATACGGCCCGCCAGCGCAATACCCGCGGTATGGGCCTGGGGCTGGCCATCGTCGACAAGGCGGTGGAGCAGGAGGGCGGCCGCCTGACGCTCGCGAACCGGCCTGAAGGCGGTCTGCGCGTCGAAATCTGCTTGTTCATCGACAAGGTGACGGCCAAGGTCTGACCGGCCTTTTGCGGCGTTCGGCAAAGAGAATCTCGCATCCCCCAAGCAAAACTCGTTTATCCTGATGCAGGAACGCGGGTTATTCCGGTTGCCCATCGGACAAGAGGCGCAGGGAATGGCGGACGGCGAAGTGCAGAGTGAAGGCGTAGGCTATTGGGATCTCGACCGGCTGGTCGCGGATCTGGCCGGCGCGCGCAGTCGCTGGCGGCAGGAACAGCAGCATCATGCCGAATATGGAGCAGAGGGCTTTCCCTCGCGCGCCAATCTGTTGAAGATCACCGCCGCGCTGTGCGGCGCGCTCTTCCCGCTGCGGTTGGGGCCGAGCTTTGTGCGGCTGCACAATGAGGATGCCTACGTGGCCGAGACGCTACAGACCGTGCTCAGCCGGCTCTATGGCCAGATCCGGCTCGAACTCATCTATGCGATGAAGGAAGATCCGATCGCCACCGTGGATGCTGCGGCGTCGCGGATCATCGGCGACTTCGCGCACAGCCTGCCGGCGCTGCGCACATTGCTCGACAGCGATGTCGAGGCGGCCTTCCTGGGCGACCCGGCCGCGCGCAGCGTGGACGAGGTGCTGATCTGCTACCCATCGATGCTGGCGATCATCCATCACCGGCTGGCGCATCGCCTTTATGAACTCGGCGCACCGCTGGTGGCACGGATCATTTCCGAGATCGCCCACTCCCATACCGGCATCGACATTCATCCTGGCGCGCGCATCGGCCACGGTTTCTTCATCGACCATGGCACCGGAGTCGTCATCGGCGAGACCGCTATCGTCGGCGATCGGGTGCGGCTCTATCAGGGCGTGACGCTGGGCGCGCGCAGCTTCCCCTCGGACGAGAAGGGCGCGCTGGAAAAGGCGCAGCCGCGCCATCCGATCATCGAGGATGATGTCGTCATCTATGCTGGCGCGACGGTGCTGGGCCGGATCATCATCGGCAGCCGCTCGGTCATCGGCGGCAATGTCTGGCTGACCGAAAGCGTGCCAGCCGACAGCAATGTGCGCCAGGCCAAGGCGCGGCACGAAGTCACCAGCCGGGTGGAAGTGTCCGCCCCGCACCGCGTCCATGCGCTGCTGGAAAGCACGGATGGGATCGGCGAGAATATCTGACAAGCCAGTTATGCATGTCCGATTTGGCCAATTCCGATGCAATCCTCTCCTGTATCGGAAGAAAATGATCCGTAGTGGATCGGTGCAATTGAGCCGGTTTTTGCGATTGCCTATGATCTGGATCATGGGGATTTTGCCGATATCGAGCCATATCAGAAAATCGAGATAAGATAATCGGTCGGTCGCCATTGAATCCTTTCTTTTGGGGTGGCTGAGCATGCGATTATCATGGGCAAGTAGCGGAAATATATTGGCACGCCTGCTGTTGGGTGACGTCAATACACCGTCGGTCGCACCAAGCGAGAAACTGAACGAGGTGGTAGAGGCCTATGGCCAATGCATCGCCGTTCTGATCGCGTCGACCCGGACCTATCTGGATCATCGGCGCGAGCGCGTGTCGGCGCAGAAGGAAGCGAAGCTGCGCGACCTGGAGGCGCTGCGCATGCGGTTACAGGTTTCGCCTTCGGATGAGGACGCCGAGCAGCAAGGGCGGGCGGAACTGGCCGAAAAGATCGGGCTGATGCAGGCCGCGATCACCGATCTCGCGGCGCAGGAAATTGAAATTACCAGCGCGCTCAGGAAAATTGCCAAGCTTGAACGCAAGTTCCGGTTCCACCTGTGCGCCGCACCGGCAGAGCCAGAGGGCGCTTTGGCCGCCGGTGACGGCGGTGCGCCGGATGCCCAGGACTTGGCGGTATGGGACGAGGAAACGGCTGGCCAGCGCAGACGGTTCGAATGTTTCGTCGAACTGGACGCTCAACTGATTGCCATCATCCCGGACGATTTCCTGGTGGCGCGCCGCTGGGTCTTGCTCGATCGCATGCGGCGGGTGGCACCTCAAAAGGCGCTGATCGAATATGAGGCGTCACGGCCGCCGTCCCTGCAGCAGGAAAGCTATGGCGACGCAGAAGCCATCCGCGCCGATCTGCTGAGCCTGTCGGCCTATATGCAGCAACTCTACATCCTCAATGCCCGGCGCGAGCAGACGCTTGCCTCGATCAAATGGTGGTTGTTGTCGCGGGTACTGGGCGTGGTCGTGGCGATTGCGCTGATCTTCTGGCTGGCAACGACACCGACGCCGGGCTGGTTTCCCGGCGGACCGTGGCAATTGCCATGGATGCCGGCGGCGCTGGCCCTGGTCTTCCTGACCGGCATGGTCGGGGCTGTGGTCAGCATCAGTCGGAAATTTCATGATATTGGGGGGCAGAATATCCTTCTGGCCGACCCTTTCAATGAACTGGTGTCGCTCAACTTCAGCCGAGAGAGCGTGGCTGGTTCGATCGCGGCGGGGGGTGTCTTCGCGCTGGTCCTCTATTTGATGGTTGTGTCCGGCTCGACGGACGCATTGGGGCTGGATGTGCGCTTCTTTCCCAGTCTGACCGAACGACGGATGATTATCGACCCGCCGGAAGGGCATAGATCGCCGCCGGTAACGGCCGGCAGTGCGCCAGCTACGACGGCGCAGGCCGATCCGAAAAAACCGTCTGCTGATCGTGGTGTGCGGCAAGCCGAATATATCGTGCGTGCCAATGACGATGTCCCATCCGGCATCGCCAAACTGTCGAAAGGGCTGGGCTTCTTCTACACCGGCGACATATTGCGGATGATGTTGCTGGCGTTCCTGGCAGGCTTTGCCGAGCGGCTGGTGCCGGATTCGATCGACCGGCTGGTGCGCAAGGAAAAGGCGGTGAAGGACGCAGCCGTCTGAACCTGTCAAGGCAAATACAAATGACGACGCCTCCCGCCATCGAAGGGGGAGGCGTCGACGAAGGATCGGGTGAGACGACCTCGCTGGCTGCTGGCTTATTGCCCGGCGCAGCTGTCGCCGTTGCCGGCGACCAGGTCGAGGCAGCGGCCGTCAATCTGGTCCTTAGGTACGGGTAGCTTGATGAGCGCGGCGAGGCTGGGGAGGATGTCCACCGTCTCCACGCCCAGCGGCTGCTCGAAATGCTGCATGCCCTTGCGCCAGAACAGGATCGGCACGCGGCGGTCCGTATCCCAGGGCGAGCCATGGGTCGCGACCGACCCCATCACCGCCTGTTCCGGGATCGACATGACGCGCGGCTTGAGCAGCAGCAGCAGGTCGCCCGAGCGGCTGGGATAGAAGCTGGCACGCGCTTCCTGGATCAGGCTCCAGCTTTCGGGCGGACCCGAGGGCGAGGGGGTGGCGGCGATTTCCGCCTTGGTGAAGACGGTCTGCACCTGCGGATGGGCGCGCAGATATTTGAGCGCCTCGGCTTCGACCTTCGCGCGCTGCGCGGCGGTCAGGCCCTTGTCATAATAGATGTCGCCCGACGGGCCGTCGCTCCAGATCACCTTCTTGCCGGGCAGGCCGGCCTTCGCGGCGATGGTGGCGTTGAGTGCCTTGGGCGTCAGCGCCATGTCGACGCGCTGTTCCATCGGCATGGCGTTCATGCGGTGGCGTTCGGGCAGGTCATGGCCGCCATGGTCGGCGGTCAGTACCACGACATAGTCGATGCCGTCCTTGTCCAGCCGGTCGAAGAAAGCGCCCAGTTCGGTGTCGAGCCGGTCGACCTGGATGCAGCTTTCGGTGCCTTCGGTGCCGAAGGTGTGGCCGACATAGTCGGTCGCCGACAGGCCGATCGAGATGATGTCGGTCTGCGCCTGCTTGCCCAGCTCCATGCTTTCGATCGCGGCGGCGGCGAAGGCCAGGGTCATCGCGTCCTGTTCAGGCGAGATGCGGAAGCCCTTATAGTCGCCGGCGTCGCGCGCGAAACGGCCGGTGCCGACGGTGCGGTCGCCGGCCTTGACCGGGAAATCCTTCGATACGCACTGGGCGGGCAGCTCGAAGCCGGGGTTGGGCTGGGCCAGGCGCTGGGCGAACGCCTGGTTCACCTTGGCGACCAGCGGCGGGACGGCGACGCCCTTGTAGCTGACATAGCCTTGCTGCCCGCCCAGCCACCAGACCTGGTCGGCGGTCGCGCCGCCCATCATGATCGCGGCGCGATCCTTGCCGGCGACCGACACGACGCGGGTGGCGGGATTGGCCGCCTTCATCCGGCCGCCCAGCGTCGGCACCTTGAGGTGCAGCGGCGAGGCTTCATATTTGTCGCTGCTGCTACCCGGCTGGCTTTCATCCTCGGCGCAATAGAGATTCTTGTCCTCACGCTTGGCGTCGAGGTCGAACCAGTTATTGGCGATGATGCCGGTGCGCGACGGACGGCTACCGGTCAGGATGGTCGAGTGGCCGGGGCAGGTCTCGGTCGCGGCATGGCTCTGATAGCCGCGCGGGAAGACCGCGCCTTCGCTCGTCAGCCGCTTGAGGCCGCCGGTGTAATATTGGCGATATTCGCTGAACAGATCGGCCGAAAACTGGTCGACCGAGATGGCGACGATCAGCTTGGGCGGAGTCGCGGTCATGCTGCTGGCGGCCGGTGCAGGAGCAACGGCAGGCGCGGGGCTCTGCGCCACGACGGGCATGGCGGTGGCAAGCAACAGGGCGGCGGCGACTCTTTTGAACATATGCTAGACCTTCTCATGCCTTGACGGCGGATAGGGAGCGACCTAGCCCCCTTGCATCCACCCGACCAGAGGCCCGATGCGGATTTTTCAAGTCATATTCATGACGCTTGCCATGCTGGCAGGGCTGTCGATCGCATCGCCTGCGGTGCAGGCCCAGGCGGCCTTTGGCGGCGGCCCGGCGCATATCGCCGCGCAACTGATGGCCGAAAGCACGGCGCCCGCGCCCGGCAAGGGCACGACCATCGCCTTTGCCATGAAGCCGGAAAAGGGCTGGCACGGCTATTGGGAAAATCCGGGCGACGCGGGCCTGGGCATGACCGTGACCTGGACGCTGCCCAAGGGCGTGACGATCGGCGCGCTGCGCTATCCGGTGCCCGAGACGCTGCTGATTTCCGGCCTGATGAACCATGTCTATGAAGGCCCCTATGCGGTGCTCGCCAATCTGAGCGTGGCGCCGGACGTGGCGGCGGGCACGCGTCTGCCGATCCGGGTGAAGGCCGAATGGCTGGCCTGCACCGACAAGATCTGCGTGCCCGAAAGCGGCGAACTGGCGCTGGAACTGGTCGCGGGCGACGGCAGGGTCGTGCCGGCGATGCAGGCGCGCTTCGATGGCTGGCGCGGCCATCTGCCGCGGCCGCTGGGTGCGCAAGCGACGTACCAGATCGTCGACGGCAAGCTGCGCCTGTCGGTGCCGTTCCCGGCCGATGCGCAGGCGCGCGACGTCCATCTCTTCCCGTTGAGCGACGGGCTGGCGCGCTTCGCCGCCGCGCAGAAGATCAGCCGCGAAGGCGACCGGCTGCTGGTCGAGACGCAGGCGGGCGAGGGCTTCAAGGGCGGCGCTGCGCAGGCGGTGCTGCGCACCGGCGACCATGTCGGCTTCCTGCTGAGCGCCAAGCCCGGCGAGGTTGCGGCGATCGCGCCCAAGGGGCTGGCGGGCACGATCCTTCTGGCGCTGGGCGGGGCGATATTGGGCGGGCTGCTGCTCAACGTCATGCCCTGCGTTTTCCCGATCCTGGGATTGAAGGCCCTGAGCCTGGCCAAGGCGGGTGGCGACGAGCGGGCGGCGCGGCGTGAGGCGCTGGCTTACACCCTCGGCGTGATCGTCGCCTGTCTGGCTTTGGGCGGTCTTTTGCTCGGACTTCGTGCTGGTGGCGCGGCGCTGGGCTGGGCCTTCCAGTTGCAACGGCCCGAGATTATCATCCTGTTGCTTCTGCTCGTGACGGCCATAGCGCTCAATCTTGCCGGTCTGTTCGACCTGCCCGCTTTTGGTGGTGGCGATCGCTTGACCCGCCAGCAAGGCGCGGCCGGCGCCTTCTGGACCGGCGCGCTGGTCGCCTTTGTCGCGACGCCCTGCACCGGGCCGTTCATGGGCGCGGCGATGGGCACCGCGCTGGTGCTGCCCCTGGGGGCGGCGCTGGCGATCTTTGCCGGCCTTGGCCTTGGCCTGGCGCTGCCCTTCCTGCTGCTCGCCTATCTGCCGGCGCTGCGCAATCGCTTGCCGCGTCCCGGCGCATGGATGGGCCGGTTGCAGCGCATATTGTCGATACCGATGTTCCTGACAGCCCTGGGCCTTGCCTGGCTGTTGTGGCGGCAGCGGGGCTTGGAGGGCTTGAGCATTGGTTTCTTCGCCGTGCTGGTGTTCGGCGGTGCGTTGGCATTCTGTGGCGAAAGGCAGCGATCCGGCAAAAAGGGCGGCATGACATGGCTGGTTGGTGCTGCCCTGATCTGCGTTGTTGCCATAGCCTCGGTGCCCTACGCCGATCCTCGCCTCCAACATCAGGATGAAGGCAACGTCGTCGCCTTCGACGCGGAAAAGCTCGACGCGCTGCGCGCGGCGAACAAGCCGGTCTTCCTCTATTTCACCGCCGACTGGTGCCTAACCTGCAAGGCCAATGAGGCCGCCGCGATCGAGCGGGCGGAGGTGCGGATGGCGTTCGAGAAGGCGGGCGTCACCGTTATGGCGGGCGACTGGACCAATGCCGATCCGGCGATTACCCGCTTCCTCGAAGCGCAGGGCCGTTCGGGCGTGCCGCTCTACCTCTGGTACGCACCGGGCAAGGAGGCCCAGACATTGCCGCAGCTATTGACCCCGTCGACCCTTACCGGACTGGTGCGCTGATGGCCAAGATCCGTGCCGACCAGTTGCTCGTCGACAATGGCCTCGCTGAAAGCCGGGCGCGGGCACAGGCGCTGATCCTGGCGGGCTTGGTCTATCTGGGCGACAAGAAGGTGGAGAAGGCGGGGCAGCAGGTGGCGGCCGATGCCGAACTGGACGTGCGCGGGCGCGACCATCCCTGGGTGTCGCGCGGCGGCATCAAGCTTGCCCATGCGATCGACGAATATGGCATCGACGTCACCGGTTTCGTCGCGATCGACGTCGGCAGCTCGACCGGCGGCTTCACCGACGTGCTGCTAAGCAAAGGCGCGGCAAAGGTCTATGCAGTCGACAGCGGCACCAACCAGCTCGCCTGGAAGCTGCGCTCCGACGATCGCGTCATCGTCCATGAACAGACCAGCGCCCGCATCCTGACCGACGCCCATATCCCCGAGCCGGTCGACATCATCGTGTGCGACGCCAGCTTCATCAGCCTGGCCAAGGTGCTGGAAAAGCCGATCACCTTCGCCCGGTCCGGCGCGCAATTGGTCGCCCTCATCAAGCCGCAGTTCGAGGCGGGGCGCGAGGAAGTGGGCAAGGGCGGTGTGGTACGCGAGCCTGCCATCCATCAGCGCGTCTGCGACGAAGTGGCCGCCTGGGTCCGTGAGAAGGGCTGGGAAGTGCTTGGAATCACGACCAGTCCGATCACCGGGCCACAGGGCAATGTCGAATTTCTGATATATGCGCGGCTTGGTGGATAATCGCGCCAGCTTCGTTACCCGCCCTGCGATACATTTTGACACATTCCATGCGGTTGTGTCCGTCACAAAGGCCCGTTAGCCCCTCGCCATGCGCTCAACTCTACCTGTCATCCTGATTGCCCTGTGTCTTGCCGGCTGCGGTGGAGAGAAGGAAATGAAAGCTCGCCCGCCAGCTCTGGTGGAGGCGGTGGCGATTGCGCCCACGCGCTTTACGGACAATGTCGAGGCGGTCGGCACTGCGCTCGCCAATGAACAGGTGATATTGTCCGCACCGGTGACCGAGCGCATCGACATGCTCAACTTCACCGATGGCGGCTTCGTGTCCAAGGGGCAGGTGATCGCCCGCATGGCCGTGGGCCAGGAAAGGGCCGAACTGGCGGCGGCGGAAGCGACCGCGCTGCAGGCCGATCAGCAGTTGAAGCGCATCCAGGCACTCAAGTCGCGCGGCTTTGCTACCGGCGCCACGGTCGAGCAGCAGATCGCGCTGGCCAGCAGCGCCCGCGCCAATGCTGATTTGGCCCTGGCCGGCATCGGCGACCGCACCATCCGCGCGCCCTTCGGCGGCTGGGTGTCGCTGCGGACGGTATCGCCCGGGGCGGTCATCACCGCCGGCACGCCGATCGCCACGGTCAGCGACATTTCGCGGATCAAGCTGGACTTCACCGTGCCCGAGACGCGCCTGTCGATGCTGCGCGAGGGCATGCCGATCCGTGCCCGGTCCGCCGCCTGGCCCGACCGGCCGTTCAACGGCACGATCGCGACGATCGACCCGGTGATCGATCCTGCCACTCGCGCCGTGCGGGTCCGCGCGATCATGCCCAATCCCGACAAGGCGCTAAAGCCCGGCATGTTGCTGACCGTCAGCGTCTTCTCACGCGAGCGCCAGTCGCTCGGCGTGCCCGAATTGGCCGTGATCGGCGATGGCGACGAACGCTTCGTCTTCGTGCTGGACGGTCGCACCGCCAAGCGGACCAAGGTCGAAACCGGCATCCGCCAGAACGGCCTGGTCGAGATACTTGGCGGCGTGAAGGCCGGGCAGCAGATCGTGACCGAAGGCGTGGTGAAGCTGACCGACGGCGCGCCGGTGCGCCTGGCGGGCGACAAGAAGGGTGAAGACGACAAGGGCGGCAAATCCGCCAAGGCCGCCGGCTAAGCCGATGCAACTCTCCGATCTCTCGGTCCGCCGGCCGGTCTTCGCGGCGGTGGTCGCGGTGCTGATGTGCATCGTCGGCCTGGTCGGCTATTTCAGCCTGTCGGTGCGTGAATATCCCGATACCGATCCGCCGATCGTGTCGGTCGAGACCACCTATACCGGCGCCGCCGCGTCGGTGGTGGAAACCCGCATCACCCAGCAGATCGAGGATGCGGTCGCGGGCGTGCAGGGCATCCAGACGATCACCTCGACCTCGCAGGACGGCACGTCCAACATCAATATCGAGTTCGATCCCTCGCGCGACATCGACAGCGCTGCCAATGACGTGCGCGACCGTGTCGGGTCGGTGACGCAGGATCTGCCCGAGGATGCGCTGGCGCCCGAGATCCGCAAGGTCGATTCCGACGCACGGTCGATCCTGTTCCTCGCCTTCTCGCGCCCCGGCTGGTCGCCGATCCAGATCAGCGACTATCTCGACCGCAACATTGCCGACCGCTTTGCCGCGATCGACGGCGTCGCCCGCGTAACCATCGGCGGCGAGGCGCGCCCGTCGACCCGGATCTGGTTCAATGCGGAAAAGCTGGCCGCCTTCGGCCTGACCCCGGCCGATGTCGAGGCGGCGCTGCGCACCCAGAATGTCGAGCTGCCTGCCGGCCGCTTTGAATCGAAGGATCAGAACCAGACGCTGCGCGTCGAGCGGCCCTTCGCCACGCCGGACCAGTTCGCGCAACTGGTCGTGGGCCGGGGCGAGGATGGCTATCAGGTCAAGCTGGGCGATGTCGCCCGGATCGAGGAAGGGGCGGAAAACCCCTATAGCAGCTTCCGTTCCAACCAAGGCACGGCGATCGGCATCGGCATCATCCGCCAGTCGGGCGCCAATACGCTGGAAGTGGCGCAGAAGGCCAAGGCGCTGATCAAGGAGTTGGAGCCGACCCTGCCCAAGGGCATGAAGGTGGCGATCGGCACCGATGAATCCCTGTTCATCGAACGTGCGATCGACAATGTCTATGACACGCTGGTCGAGGCGGCGCTGCTCGTCATCCTCGTCATCTTCCTGTTCCTGGGATCGGTGCGCGCGACGATCGTGCCGGCCGTTACGGTGCCGATCTGCCTGCTTGCCACCTGCGCGGTGATGTGGCTGCTGGGCCTGTCGATCAACCTGCTGACGCTGCTCGCCTTCGTGCTGGCGATCGGCCTGGTGGTCGACGATGCGATCGTGGTGCTGGAAAATGTCTATCACCGCGTCGAACAGGGCGAAGATCCGCTGGTCGCCGCCTATCTCGGCACGCGACAGGTCGGCTTTGCCATCATCTCGACCACATTGGTCGTATGCGCCGTGTTCGTGCCCGTGATGTTCCTGGCCGGCCAGACCGGCCTGCTGTTCCGCGAACTTGCCATTGCGATGATCGCGGCGATCGGCTTCTCGGGCTTCATATCGCTCAGCCTTGCGCCGATGCTCTGCTCCAAGCTGCTCAAGAATGCCGAACGCGGCCGGCTGGCGCGCTGGATCGACGATCGCTTCCAGCGGATCGAGCATGGCTACGGCCGCTGGCTCGACTGGACGCTGAAGAAGCCGCTGATGCCGCTGCTGGGCGTTGCGATCTTCCTGGGCGTTGCCTTCTTCCTCTTCACCCGCCTGCCGGCCGAACTGGCCCCGGCCGAGGATACCGGCGTAGTGGAAGCCAATATCAACGCGCCCGAAGGCACCGGATTCGACCGGATGATGGCCTATATGCAGAAGATCGAGAATGATCTCGCCTTCCTGCGCAAGGATGGCACGCTGCAGAATCTGGTGATCCGCACCCCCGGCGGCTTCGGCACCACCGATGATTATAACAACGGCAATGTCATCGCCTTCCTGCGGCCGTGGGAAGACCGCACCATCACCACGGCGGAAGTCGCGACCATCATCAACAAGGTGATTGCTGACCAACCGGGCGTGCGTGGCAATGCGGCGCCGCGATCGGGCCTTGGCCGTGGTCGGGGCCTGCCGGTCAATATCGTGCTGGCCGGCTCCACCTATGAGGGGCTGGTGGCGGCGCGCGACCGCATCATGCTGGCGGCGGCAAGCTATCCGGGCCTCATCAACCTCGACAGCGATTACAAGGAAACCAAGCCGCAGATGCGGATCGAGACCGATCTGCAGCGCGCCGGCGACCTGGGCGTATCTGTGAACGATGTCAGCCAGGCGCTGCAGAGCCTGCTCGGTTCGCGCCGTGTCACGACCTATGTCGATCGGGGCGAGGAATATCGCGTGCTGGTGCAGGCGGAGCGGGACGGGCGCCAGACGCTGGCCGATCTGGAACGTATCCAGGTGCGCAGCCGCAGCGGCGTGCTGGTGCCGCTGTCGGCGGTCGTGACCGTGCGTGAAGTGGCTGGGCCGCGTCAGCTCAACCGCTATAACAAGCTGCGCGCCATCACCCTGACCGCCGCGCTGGCGCCGGGCACGTCGCTGGGGCAGGGGCTTGCCTTCCTGGAGGATCAGGCGCGCGAGTCGCCCGAGGTGCTGGCGATCGGCTATCGTGGCGAAAGCCAGTCGCTGCGCGAGACGGGCGGGTCGATCTGGGTCGTCTTCGGGCTGACCATCCTGATCGTCTTCCTATTGCTCGCCGCGCAGTTCGAAAGCTTCATTCATCCCGGCATCATCATCGCGACGGTGCCGCTGGCCGTTGCGGGCGGCGCGCTGGGGCTTGCCATCACCGGCGGATCGATCAACCTCTACAGCCAGATCGGCATCGTCATGCTGGTCGGCCTGGCGGCCAAGAACGGCATTTTGATCGTCGAGTTCGCCAACCAGTTGCGCGATGAAGGGATGGAGGTTGCCGAGGCGATCCGCGAGGCGGCCAAGCGGCGTCTGCGCCCGATCCTGATGACGTCGATCGCGACCGTCATCGGCGCCGTGCCGCTGGTGCTGCGTGGCGGGGCCGGCGCGGCGGCGCGCCATTCGATCGGCGTGGTGATCGTGTTCGGCGTCAGCCTGGCGACGCTCATCACCCTGTTCCTCATTCCCATTTTCTATTCGCGCGTTGCCAAGCGCACGGTTTCTCCGCAAACCGTTGGTCGCAAACTGGATTCGGCGCTCAAGGATTCGCCCGAAGCCGCCGAATAGCTTGGAGCTGCGTTGCCGATGAACGAGATCGCGTCCCAGGGTCAGTTGCGTCTTGCCTATCTGCGCTGGGCACTGGTGACGGTGCCCGCGATCGTCTTCCTCGGCTTCCTGTCGGGCAAGTTCGCCAATAGCGGTTTTGGCAATCGCTGGTTCGCCTCGCTCAACCTGCCTGCGCTGATGCCGCCGGGCTGGGCTTTCGGCGTCGCCTGGACCATCCTCTACATATTGATGGCACTGGCCTTCGCGATCGTGTTGCATGCCCGCAGCGCGAAAGGGCGAGCAGCGGCGATCGCGCTGTTCCTGGTACAACTGGCGCTCAACCTCCTCTGGTCGCCGCTCTTCTTTCGCGCGCATCAGGTCGGGGCGGCGCTGGGCCTGATCCTGGTGCTCGCGCTGCTGGTGGCGCTCACCACCGCCTTGTTCTGGCGGATCCGTCCCTTTGCCGGTGCGTTGATGTTGCCCTATCTGGTCTGGCTGGTCTTTGCCTCCTACCTCAACTATGAGGTCGGCCGCCTGAACCCGGATGCGCACAGGCTTGTCGCGCCAGCGCTCCAGACCCAGATATGATTTCGGCGCATCCACGCGCCTGATACGAGGATAGACGATCATGCAGAGCGAGAACCGCTTTTTCGACGACCTGGCCAAGCTGGTGAACGGCGCTGCCGGCACGGTCGCGGGCATGACCCGCGAGTTCGAATCCAACGCGCGCGAACGCGCCAAGGAATGGATCGGCGGCGTCGACTTCGTCAGCCGCGAGGAGTTTGATGCGGTGAAGGCGATGGCGGCCGCCGCGCGCGAGGAAGTCGAGCTGCTCAAGGCCCGCCTAGACGCGCTGGAAGGCAAGGCGCCCGAGCCGGTCACCAAGGCCGTGCGCGCCGCCAAGACGAAAGCTGTGGATAAGGATGCGGGCGCCGAGTAAGCGCCCTGTCCTTTCGCCGCTTGCGGTGATAAAGGCGCGCCGATGATGGATAGCGACGAATTTGAGAATGGCGGCCATGAGGCCGCGCCGATCGATATGCTGGCAGCCTTTTACGAGGCCCATGGCTGGAGCTATGAGCAGGTCGGCGAGGACGAGATCGTCGCGAGCACCCAGGGGTCGTGGGCGCAATATGAGCTGCGCGGCATCTGGCGCGACGAGGATCAGGTGCTGCAACTGCTGGCGCTGCCCGACATCCGCGTCAATGACGACAAGCGCGCCGTTATCTACGAGACGCTGGGCCTGATCAACGAGCAGCTCTGGCTCGGCCATTTCGAGCTATGGTCGTCGAGCGGCATCATCTTGTTCCGCCATGGCGCCTTGCTGGGGCAGGGCGGCACGCTGACGCTGGATCAGGCGCAGGTGCTGATCGAGACCGCGATCGACGAATGCGAGCGCTTCTATCCGGTGTTCCAGTTCGTCCTGTGGGGCGGCAAGAGCCCGAGCGAGGCGATCAGCGCGAGCCTGATCGAAACCCGCGGCGAAGCCTGACATATCTGCCTGAAAGCCTGACCATGACCATTGCCTGCTGGCCCGATCACCTCTTCCTTGTCGGCTGCGGCAACATGGCCGGGCAGATGCTGACCCGCTGGCTGGCCTGCGGCCTCGATCCCGCCCGCGTCACCGTGCTGCGGCCCAGCGGCAAGCCGGTGGCCGAGGGTGTGACGGTTGTCACCGCCTATCCCGACGCGCTGCCGGCCGGCACCACCGTGCTGCTAGGCATGAAGCCCTATCAGATTGCCGATGTCGCGGCGGGACTCGCGCCGCTGCTGACGGCGGAGACGCGGCTGGTGTCGATCCTGGCCGGCACGCCGATCGCCAACCTGCGCCGGCATTTTCCGGCGCCGCGCGATGTCGTCTGCGCCATGCCCAACCTGCCGGTCGGGTTGGGCGAGGGCGTGGTCGCGCTCTATACCGATGCGACCACCGACGCGGCCGCCAAGGCCGACATTGCCGCGCTGATCGCGCCGCTGGGTCTGGCGGAATGGATGGGTGACGAAGCCCTGTTCAATCAGGTGACGGCCCTGTCGGGCTGTGGCCCGGCCTTCCTGTTCCGCTTCATCGATGCGCTGTCCCGCGCCGGCGAGGCGCTGGGCATTCCCGCCGATCAGGCCGCGCGCATGGCGCTGGCGACGGTGCAGGGATCGGCGAACATGGCGGCGCGCGCCAGCGTCAGTCCGGCGACCCTTGCGGATCAGGTCGCCAGCCCCGGCGGCATGACGCGCCAGGGCCTCAATGTGTTGGACGCCGACAATCGCCTGCTCGACCTTCTGACCGACACGCTGGTCGCCGCCCGCGACCGGGGTGCGGCGATGGCGCGGGGCGAATAGGGACGGTTCCGGTTCGCGCCATTATCCGTTAAGGGGGGCGCGATCGATATACGGAGTCCGTTCATGCTGTCCCCCGAAACCCCCATCCTGCTGCTCACCACCGGTGGCACGATCGACAAGGTTTATTTCGACGCCCTGTCCGACTATCAGGTCGGCGAGACGGTGATGGCCAAGCTGTTGCAGGTGGCGCGGGTCAAGCGGCCCTTCCGCATCGAGGAAATCACGCGCAAGGACAGTCTGGAACTGGACGACACGGATCGCGCGCTGATCGCCGCCCGCGTCGTTGCTGCGCGCGAAAAGCATATCGTCATTACGCATGGCACCGACACCATGACCGAGACAGCCAAGCTGCTGAAGGACGTGCCTGGCAAGACCGTCGTGCTGGTCGGTGCGCTGGCGCCGGCCCGCTTTGGCGAAAGCGATGCGAGCTTCAACCTCGGCATGGCGTTCGCCACCGCGCAGGTCGCCGAACCGGGCGTCTACATCACCATGAGCGGATCGGTGTTCCGCGCCGACAAGGTGGTCAAGGACCGCGCCAAGGGCGCCTTCGTCCCGACCGGCGAGTAAGCCGCGCCCTGATTTGACGCTGATTGACATGGCCGGGGATGCGGGCATCTTCCGGCCATGTTCCTGTTCGACTTTCTGAAGTCGCTGGACAAGCTGCTCTATGAGCTGATGTCCTGGCTGGTCTTCTATCCCATCACCCTGTGGCGCGCGCTGCGGCATCCGTTGCAACTGATGTGCTATGCTGACCGGGAATTGGGGGATGCGCCGGAGGAGCAATATACCGACACGTTGAGCCCGCCGCTGTTTCTACTGATATCGCTGCTGCTGTGTCATGGCCTCGAACTGGGCGTGATCGGTCAGAACGCGCTGGTAAAGAGCCGCGTGGGGCTGGATGCGCTGATCAGCAGCGATAGCAATCTCATCCTCTTTCGTCTGATCGTCTACAGCCTGTTCCCGCTTTTGATGTCGGTCCGGCTGCTGCGGCGCAAGAAGCAGCGCATCGACCGCGATACGTTGCGTGCCCCCTTCTATGGCCAATGCTATCTGGCGGCGCCGCTGGCGCTGTTCCTGGGGCTGGGCGGAACCATGCTGCTGGCGCCGCACAAGCCGTTGTTGATGGGGGTTGGCGGCGTGCTTTTAATATTGGCGACCATGATCTGGTATGGCGGCATGCAGATGATCTGGTTTGGCAAGCAACTGGGCATCGGGCGGGGGGCGGCCTTCCTGCAGGCTTCTCTGGCGATGATTGAGGCACTGGGAGCTATCATCCTGGTAATCGCCTTGGTCTGAACCGGAAACTTTTGCCCGCTCTTCGGCATTGTTGCCCTCACGGGGTGACAAAGAGGAGAGACTATATGGCAGATTATCAGGAGCGCCCGGCGCCCACGACGACCATCATTGAAAAGCGCAGCGGCGGCGGCACGACCATCGCGATCCTGTTGCTGGTCGTGGTGGTGGCGGTCGCCGCCTTCTTCCTGATCAGCAGTCAGACCCGCAAGGATGATGCCGTGTCGAGCGCGGCGAGTCAGGTCGGTCAGGCCGCGAGCGATGTCGGCGACGCCGCCAAGGATGCCGCCGATACGGTGAAGGGCAATTGATCCAAAGGGCCGGCTTCCACAGCGGAGCTGGCCCTTTTCTCAGACCATGATCTTGTCGAGGGCGGCGCAGAAGGCCTGCATGTCGGCCATCGAGCCGACGGTGACGCGCGACATGGTGGGCCAGGGCGCCCAGTTGCGGCCGATGCCGACCCCCGCCGCCAGAAACTGGGCCTGGACCCCAACCGCCGGCTTGCCCCAGTCGACCATGAACATGTTGGCATCCGACGGGATGAACTTGACCCCGCGCTTGGTGAGGTGGGCGAAGGTGAAGTCGCGCGCGGCGATCATCTCGGCCCGGCGCTGCTCGATCAGCGCCTTCTGCGTCAGCGCCACGGTGCCGCACACGACCGAGGGCAGGGGCAGGTTGGTAGACATGCGCTTGCCGTCATAGCGCATCATCCTGGCATGCAGGTCCGGCCGCGCGATGGTGGCGCCCAGCCGCATGCCGGCCATGCCGAACAGCTTGGAGAAGGTGCGCAGCACGATCACATCCTTGCCTTGCGCGACCAGCGGCGCGGCCGACTGGCCGTGCGAGAAATGGAGATAGGCCTCGTCCACCAGCACGATCGAACCGGCCGGCTTGTTGGCGACCAGCCATTCGATGTCGGCGATCGGCGTCAGCGTGCCGGTGGGATTGTTGGGCGAGCAGATATAATAGAGGCCGGCATCGGGATTGGCGGCCAGCATCGCCTTCACGTCATGGCGATAATCGGGCGTCAGCGGCACCTTCGTCACCTTGGCACCGGCCCATTCCGCCGTGCCCCAGGGCTGTTCATAGCTGACATCGGCGGTCACCAGCCCCTTTTGCGGCGAGCAGAAGGCGACGACGATGCGCGAGAGCGGATCGCTGGAGCCGGGCCAGGGCAACACATAATCGACCGGTACGCCCTCGATCGTCGCAAGCGTCTTCTTGAAGTCGGTGACTTCGGTGCCGGGATGGTAGAAATTGGACTGGGAGACGATCTTGGCTGCGGCAGCTTGCGCGACGGGAAAGGGGCCGGTCCAGCATTCGTTGGAGCCGATCCGCACCTTGGGGAAATTCCCTTCGTCCGGGCCGTCATTGCGCTGCGCCCAGACCGGGGTGCCGGCGGTGGCGACCGCCACGCCCGCGCCCAATACGCCGAGGATACGGGCGGCATCGCGGCGCGAATAGCCGCGCTGAATCAGATCCAGCTGGGCGTCGCTCTGGTCCATCATGGCAAATTCCCCTGTGCGTCCTGAAGAACGGTTCGGGGGAGTCAACGGACGAGGGCGGGATTCCCGCAATGCCCTATGCCGTAACGAAGAAGGGCGCCCCTTGGCAGGGCGCCCTTCGTCATTGTTCAGCCTGTGCAGGCGAAGGGATCAGCCTTCGACCTTGGCATATTTCGGCGCGGCCTCATTGAGGATGCGCAGGATCTTCTGCAGCGCGGTGGGCTCGTCCGTCTCTTCCATCGCGGCGAGTTCGCGGGCGAGGCGGCTGGATGCCGCTTCGAAGATCTGGCGCTCGGAATAGCTCTGTTCGGGCTGGTCGTCGGCGCGGAACAGGTCGCGGGTCACTTCGGCGATCGACACCAGGTCGCCCGAATTGATCTTCGCTTCATATTCCTGGGCACGGCGCGACCACATGGTGCGCTTGACCTTGGGCTTGCCCTTCAGGGTTTCCATCGACTCCTCCAGCGTCTTGTTGGAGGACAGCTTGCGCATGCCGACGCCTTCGGCCTTGTTGGTGGGAACGCGCAGCGTCATGCGCTCCTTCTCGAAACGGAGCACATACAGCTCCAGTTCCATGCCCGCGATCTGCTCCTTTTGGAGTTCGATCACACGGCCCACGCCGTGCTTGGGGTAAACGACATAATCACCAACGTCAAAGGACAGCGCCTTGGCAGCCATTTGAAACCTTTCTATTCAACCGGGGAACGGGCCGTCGCGGGGCAGGTGCAGCAGGGGCACGAGTCGGGGAAAGTCCGCGGCGTCACCGTCAAGACATGATGCGAATACTCCAGGACGAACGCGACCATGTTCGTCCGCTGGGCGCTATTTAGCAGATTCGTAACAAAATTGCCACCCCCGGACACAAAGTCTGGGGGTGTGGCGAAAAATGAGCCGCTGTAGCTTGTCCGGGTCGACCGGAAGGATCAGCTGCCCTCGCCGGGTTCGGGCGAGAAGAACTGCTCCAGCTTGTTCTCTACGCCGCTCATCGCGTCGGCGTCGGCCGGTGCCTCGCCCTTGACGGTGATGTTGGGCCATTCGGCCGAATATTTGGTGTTGAGTTCCAGCCACTTTTCAAGGCCGTTCTCGGTGTCGGGCAGGATCGCCTCGGCCGGGCATTCCGGTTCGCACACGCCGCAGTCGATGCACTCATTGGGATTGATGACCAGCATGTTCTCGCCCTCGTAGAAACAGTCCACGGGGCAGACCTCGACGCAATCCATATATTTGCAGCGGATGCAGTTGTCGGTCACGACATAGGTCATTGTCAGGGCACTCTTTGGGTTGCGACAGCGGCGGCCCTGCTATGCTCAGGTGGGCCGAAGGTCAATGAGGATAATGTTGGCCGGGCTTTAGGGGCCGTTTCCAGCTGATGCACCGTGCCTGACCCATCTCTCGCCGTTGATCGCTCCGTGCGGGCGAGGCACGCTACCGGATCTGCGCGCATCGGCTGGAAGATGGCGTGTTGCTCGAATTTGTCACGGATTGGAAATATTATCACGTCTTTACAGTAGGTTTTGTCCCACCTATCCTCCAAGCGGAGATGGCGTATGTCCCATGAGCGGCGCCCTTGTGCCTGTTCTTTGGGCATTCAGCATTGACAGGAAAACAGACAATGATTTGGACGATAGCCAGATGGAGCGTCGCGCTTCTCGCCATGGGTGTGAGCGCGCAAATAGCGGCCGAGGCGCAGGATCTCAGCAGTTCGCGCCAGTCGGTGGGGCAGCCGAGCAAGGACCGGATCGTCGTCGGCCTGGGCGCGGCGGTGACGCCGGTCTATCAGGGCGCCGACGATTATCGCGTGCTGCCGTTGCCGGCGATCGATATCGTCCAGGGGCGCATCTTCGCCAATTTTCGCAATGGCGTCGGTCTCAACCTGGTCGACGACCGGGCGCTGACCATCGGGGCGGGCGTTACCCCGCTGCCCGGCTATCGGCGGCGCGACGTGCCGACGGGCGTCGATCGGCTATCCTGGGGCGTAGGCGGGCGCATCTTCGCCAACCTGACCGGCGGCGGCGTGGTGGCGACGTTGGGCGCGACCCAGGCAATCACCGGCAGCACCGGCGGCTTCGTGGCTGACGCCAGCCTGTCCTATCCGATCATCCTCAATCCCGAGGTCATCATCACCCCCTCGATCGCCACAAGTTTTGCCGACGGCAAGCATATGGACGGTTATTTCGGGGTGAATGCACGCGAAGCGGCGGCGTCCGGGCTGGATGCATATCGCGGCAAGGCGGGGTTCAAGGATGTCTCGGCACTGCTCAACATCGTCTATCGGCTCGACAGCCGGTGGAGCGTGACCGGATCGGTCGGGGCGACCAGCCTGCTCGGCCGGGTCAAGGACAGCCCGCTGGTCGAACATGCGACGCGGCCGACCGGATTTGTGGCGCTCGCCTACCGGTTCTGATTCGGCTCAGCTGCCGACCGTCAGTTCTTCAAAACAGGCCTGCGCTTCGGGCGCAGGGCCGCGCCGGGTGGGCAACTGGACCACGCGGACCACGCGGACACCCGCGCCATGGGGGAAGGTGATCAGGTCGCCAATGCGAACCGGCGCATGGGACCGGTCGATGCGCCGGCCATTGAGCCGGATATGACCGTCCTCGGCCAGCTTCTGCGCGGTCGATCGGCTTTTCGACAGGCGCGCGAACCACAGATATTTGTCGATGCGCAGGGACGGGCCGAGGCCCGTCCCCGGCCCCTTCCCCGGCATTGTCACGGCCCCCCTGGGGTCAGCCATTGCGTCCCAGCAGGTCGGCCAGACCGGCAAAGGCATGGTTGCTGGTCGCGGCCTTGTGACTGGCGGGGGCAGTGCGCGGCGCGCGATTGTCGTCGCGGTCGCCACCCTTGCGCGGGCCGCGATCGCCGCCCTTGCCGCCACGGTTGTCGCCACGACCTTCGCCGCGATTGTCGCTCTTGCCGGCAAACTTGCCTTCGGGGCGCTGCTGCTGGTCGCGACGGGGGCCGCGCGGGCCACGATCACTCTGGGGACGCGCCTTCTGTCGGCCCTTGAACACCCAGTTGGCGCCGGTGGCGACGACCGGGACTTCCGCCGGGATTTCGGCAGGAGCCTCTGCGTCCGCGTCGACGGGGGCTTCGGCAACGACTTCCGCCGTTGCTTCGGTCGGGGCGTCGGTCGCTTCCACGATGGGTGTGGCCTCGGCCGGTGCCTCGGCGACCGGCGCCGGGGTCGGCACCGGATCGATCGGGCGGAAGCCGGCGGCGCGCATCAGTTGCAGGAACGCCTCCTCGTTGAGGCCGAGCGACACGATCTGCGGGCTGAGCGCGCTGAACGGCTCATTCTTCGCGATCGTCTCATGCGCGGTGCGGGCCATGCGCTCGGCCATGTCGATGCGCAGCATCTGCGGGCCGAAGCTGCGGAAGCCGGCGATGCGGGCACCCATTTCCTGCGGCTTGTCGCCGGTCGGGATCAGGGTCAGGCCCGGCTGGGGCAGTGGCAGGCAGGGCTTGCCGATGCGGGCGGCCTGTAGCGCCGCGCGCCAGCGCGCCGCGCCCGGCTTCAGCAGACCGGGATGATAGAGATCGAGCACACCGATATCGATGCCGGCACGCCGCAGCAAATGGCGCTGATCCTTGTCGAGATGGCCGAGCGCCGAATCGAGGTCGAGTCGCGCGGCGACGCCGCCGGCATCGGCCAGCTGGGCAAAGACCGCGCGCACGACGGCGGGCACGGCCGGGTCGGCGGCGCTTTCCCCCATCTTGACCAGCGGCAGCAGATGCTTCTGCTTCTGCGCCTCGACCCAGGCCGCAAGGCGGGTGGAGACCTGCTTCTGCACATCCTGGCCCAGCGCAGCGAGTGCGCGGTCGAGCCGGATTTCAGGCGCGAGCAAGCTCGGCCCGGCCAGCAGGGTGGCGACAGGGGTGCTCTGCCAGGCGATGCCCGGCGTCTGTCCCGCATCGTCCATGAGCGCGAAATCCGTATCCGCAGCGCTCATCAATTCGTCAGCCTTCACTCGTAATACCTTTCCAAGGCGCCTTTCCGCCGCCGCCAGCAACAGCTTTCTGTCCTGGAGTCGCGTAGCGGGATCGACTGAGAAACGAAATCCGTCAAGTCGCCCGATCGTCTCGCCATCGACGCAGACCGTCCCATCCGGGTCGACCGTGACCGGCAGATTGCTCGCATTCTGTCCGATGTCCCTTAGCAGAACTGATGTGCGTCGGTCCACGAAACGCTGCGTCAGGGCCGCATGAAGGGCATCGGACAGTTTTTCTTCAAGGGCGCGCGTGCGCTCCGCCATCTCCACCGGATTGGCAAGCCAGTCGGGGCGATGGGCGATATAGGACCAGGTGCGGGCGGCAGCGATCCGGCCCGACAGCGTATCGATATCGCCCTGGACCGAATCGAGGCGGGCGATCTGCTGGGCAAACCAGTCGCGCGGAATATGGCCGCCAAAGCCCGATCCATTGCCGGCGATGAAGCGCCAGATGCGCGCGACGGTGCGGGCATGATGCTCCGCGCCCAGCTTCTGGAAATCGGGCAGGCCACAGGCGGCCCAGAGCCGTTCGACATCGCGCTTGGTGCGGACACGAGCCTGGACCTCGGGGTCTTCGGCCATGCGGCGCAGCACGGCCAGGTCGACCGCCTGCGGCGCGGCGCGCAGTTCCGGGCGATCGGGCCGCGCCTCCAGATCGATGATGAGATGATCGATGCTGTCGGTGCGCGGCGCGCCGTCGCGCCAGAAAAGCTGGTCGACGGACGGAAAACGATGCGCCTCGATCGCCTCGATCTCTTCCGGCGTGAAGGCGGCGTCGCCGTCTTCCGACCCCAGGCTGCCAAAGGTGCCATCCTTGTGATGGCGCCCGGCGCGGCCGGCGATCTGGGCCATTTCGGCGACCGTCAGCCGGCGCGAGCGGCGGCCATCGAACTTGCGCAGCGATGCGAAGGCGACATGGGCGACGTCGAGGTTCAGGCCCATGCCGATCGCATCGGTGGCGACCAGATAGTCGACCTCGCCGTTCAGGAACATCTGCACCTGGGCGTTGCGGGTGCGGGGCGACAGGGCGCCCATGACGACCGCTGCGCCACCACGGAAACGGCGCAGCATCTCCGCCACGGCATAGACTTCTTCGGCCGAGAAGGCGACGATCGCCGACCGGCGGGGCAGGCGCGAGAGCTTCTTGGCGCCGGCATAGGACAGGGTGGAAAAGCGGGGGCGGCCGATGATCTCGATATCGGGGACCAGGCTCTTGACCGTGCGGGCGATGCTGGCGGAACCCAGGATCATCGTTTCTTCCCGGCCGCGGGCGCGCAGGATGCGGTCGGTGAAGATATGGCCACGCTCGGGATCGGCGCCCAGTTGCGCCTCGTCCAGCGCGACGAAGGCGAAATCGCTGAGACCGCCGGTCATCGCGGCGGCTTCCTTGCCGCCGCTGATCGGCATGGATTCGGCCGTGCAGAGGAAATAGCGCGCGCTCGGCGGCACGATCTTTTCCTCGCCGGTGATGAGCGCGACCTGCTGCGCGCCCTTGATCGCGACGACGCGGTCATAGACTTCGCGTGCCAGCAGGCGCAGCGGAAAGCCTATCATGCCGCTCGAATGGCCGCACATGCGCTCGACGGCGAGATGGGTCTTGCCGGTATTGGTGGGGCCAAGCACGGCGGTGATGGGCGAACGGGCGAACTGGGCCATGATGGGGCCTATGTCGTGCAGGATGATGGGTAGGGCAAGGACTTTGCATCACCGATCGAATGTTCCGTCGGTTAACGGGCCTCTGCCCGGCGACGGGCACGTTTCGTCGCAGCGGCGTGCGTCACGCCGGCGTCTTAAATTGACTTTAACCCTGCGCGTTCACAAGGGTGCGGTCCGACGCATGGCGCGGGGACCATGGCGTTGGCGATGCGATAAAAGCACCCCGGGGGTTGCGACTTTTGTTCCAGGATAATCAGTCGGGTTTTCAGCAGGGTGGCGCGTCCATGTCGCTATGGCTGGCGGACAGCCTGCAGCGACCGGCGCCGCCGCGCGACTGGCGCACGCGCCTGCGGGACTGGGCAGAGGACGTCAATCTGGTCCCCGACCTGGGGCAGAATGTCGGCAGCCTTACCTGGTTTCGTGGCCTTGCCACCTGTTTCGGTCTGTGCGCCACCGCCCTTTATCTCTCGCCCGGTTTCCAGCCGGTGCCCGGCGCGCCCGAACCCCTGCTGGCGCCCGCCCAATATGACGAGGTGCGCAGCCAGATGATCACGCCGCTGGCGCTGGGCGCGGACAGCGGCCGGCGGATGGGGCCGACCGATGCGGTGCAGCCGCTCAAGGAAACGCCCGAGCGCCCGCAGATCGAACTCAACGCCCAGATCGGCAGCAGCGACACGCTGGCCCGTGCCCTGTCGCGTGCCGGGGTCAGCAGCGGCGATGTCGCGACCGTGACCAGCATGGTCGGCGGCGATATCGGCGCGGGGGTAAAGTCGGGCACCCGGCTCGACATCATCCTGGGCCGGCGCGCCAGCCGCACCTCGCCCCGGCCGCTGGACAAGCTCAATTTCCGCGCGCGCCTCGACCTGGCGGTCGAACTCAACCGGGTCGGCGGCGTGCTGCAGGTGACGCGCGTGCCCATTCGCGTCGACAATACGCCGCTGCGCATCCAGGGCGTGGTCGGCGACAGCATCTATCGCTCGGCCCGTGCCGCCGGCGCGCCGCCCAAGGCGGTGCAGGCCTTCCTGCGGGTGATCACCAAGCAGGTCGATCTGGGATCCATCGGTGCGGGCGACCGCTATGACATCATCACTGAATATCATCGGGCCGAAACCGGCGATGTCGAGGTGGGCGAGCTGCTCTATGCCGGTTTCCGCCGGGCCAGCGGCAAGGCGGTCGACATGCTGAAATGGACCAGCGACGGCCGCACCGAATGGTTCGAGGCATCGGGCGTGGGCGAAAAGCGCGGCGTACTGGGCGCGCCGGTCGACGGCGCCCGCATGACATCGGGCTTCGGCATGCGCCGCCATCCGATCCTGGGCTATACCCGCATGCATGCCGGCATCGATTTCGGCGCGCGCTATGGGTCGCCCATCTATGCCGTGACCGACGGCGTGGTCGCCTTTGCCGGCCGACATGGCGGTCATGGCAATTATGTCCGCGTTTCCCATGGCGGGGGCCTGGCCACCGGCTATGCCCATATGAGCCGGATCGCGGCGGTGCCGGGCCAGCGGGTACGGCGCGGCCAGGTGATCGGCTATGTCGGCTCCAGCGGCCTGTCGACCGGCCCGCACCTCCATTATGAGCTGTATCGTAATGGCCAGGTGGTCAATCCATTGTCGGTGAAGTTCACCACCACGGCGCAACTGACCGGCGGCGATCTGGCCGCCTTCCGGGCGCGACTGGCCCAGCTCAAGGGGCTGAAGGTCGGCACGCATGAGGTGGCGGCGGCCACGCCGACCGCAACCGCCCCGGTCGCCGCAGGGAAATAAGCCGCTTTGCGCCGATGCTGCGCTCGGCTAACGAGCGGGCATGACATCCCCATCTTCCGCCACCGTCACCGCCATCCTGCTGGCAGGAGCGCGGCCGATCGCCGATCCGCTCGCCACCGCCGCAGGGGTGCCGGTCAAACCGTTGGTGCCGGTCGCGGGGGAGCCGATGATCAACCGCCCGGCGCGGGCGTTGCTGGCCCATCCGGCGATCGCGCAGGTCGTGATCCTGACGCAAAATCCCGAATATTTCGCCGATGATCCGGCCACCGCCTGGCTGGCAAGCGATCCGCGTGTGCGGTTCGAGCGCGGTGGCAAGGGCATCGCTTCCTCGCTGCTGGGGTTGATGGAGAAGGCAGATCTGCCTTTCCCCCTGTTGATGACGACGGCGGATCATGTGCTGCTCGACGCGGGGATGCTGGATCAGTTCGTGGCGCAGGCGACCGGGGCCGACATTGCCGTCGCCATGGTCGAGCGGACGACGCTGCTGGCGCGTTATCCGCAGTCGCGCCGCACCTGGCTCAAGTTCCGCGATGGCTGGTGGTCCGGCGCGAACATCTTCTGGTTCGGCAGCACAAGGGCGCGGCCGGTGATCGCACTGTGGCAGGATGTCGAGCAGGATCGCAAGAAGGGGTGGAAGATCCTGTCCGCCTTCGGCCCGCTGGCGCTGGTCGGCGCGCTGCTGCGTATCCTGACCCTGCGGGGGGGGATCGCGCGGGTGGGGCGGCGGTTCGGCCTGACGGCGCGATTGGTGGCGATGGACCAGGCGGAAGCCTGCATCGATGCCGACAAGCCCGACGACATCGTCCTGATTGAATCCATCCTTGCGCGCTAAAGGATAGGGCAGGGCGTTTCCCTATCGGGTTATTCCCGATGCCGCGCGTTGTGGCCCCGTGCTAGAAACAATCGGACCCGGCAGATGGGCCTGATGAAGGGAGCACCCCCATGCGCAAGATTCTGCCCCTGGCGGCATTGTTGCCCGCCACCCTCGTCCTGATGGCACAGGCCACCCCGGAAGCGGCGCCGCCGGCGCCAACTCCGGTCACCCCGGTCAGCGGCGATTCCCGCGACGTCTCGGTTGCCGCCTGCCTGAACGAGGCCAAGGCCCAGGGCGCTAAGAAGGGCGTGATCGACGTCACCCTGCGCGAGGTGGAGGATACCGACAAGAAAAGCGACAGTCGCGGTGCCGTGCGCGCACTGGTCAATGTCGTGATCGAAAAGGACGGCAAGCAGAAGACGGTCAAGAAGACCTTCAAGTGCAGCACCCAGAACGGCGTCGTCACTGCTTTCAAATATTATTGAATTTCCCTAGCCCGGTCTCATCAGGCTGAACCGGGCGCGGCACCAGCGCGTCGTTCCTCTCCCCCCTCGATCCAGGAACGACGGGCTGGTGCCGTCTCATTCGTTCTGCACGTCCGTCATAACCGGGTCGCGCTGGCGCAGGGCATGGCGCGTGGCCAGGCCCATCATCGTGAAACCGGTGATGGACGCGATGATATTGGCGATGGCGGCCCCGATCGTACCATGCAGCGGCAATAGCAGCGCCTGCGTGCCCAACAGCATCAGGGTCGAGATGAAGGTGATCCGCAAGGATTGGGTGGTGCGGTCCGTCGCCATCAGCAATGGGCGATAGCTGACCCCGACAAGGTCGATGCAGGCCGACACGCCCAGCAGCAGCAGCAGCGGATAGGCGGGCAGGAATTCCTTACCGGCGATCAGGCCCAGCAGCGGATGACCGATGGTCAGGATCAGCGCGATGATGATGGCGCCGGCGATCAGCGCCAGCCGGTTGGTGCGGCGGAACAGCGCGCGCAAGGCATGGACGCCATGGCTGGACTGGGTGCGCGACAGTTCGACGAAGATGCTGCGCGAGAGCAGGCTGGAAATCTTGGTCAGCGAATTGGCAAGCTGGTTGGCGAGGCGATAGAGACCCGCGCCGGTCGGACCGACAAAGGCGCCGACGATCAATACCGCGACCTGCTGGCCGATGGCGGACAGGCTGGTCTGCAAGTTGGTCGCGGTCAGGAAGCCGACGATGCCGGGATTTTCCCGGCGCGCGTCGAGGGTGCGGCCGGCACGCCAGCTACCGATCCGGTCGCCGCCGACGCGCAGTGCCAGCCACCAATAGCTGATGGCACAGACCAGTTCGGCAAAGGCCCAGGCAGCCAGGAAGCCGCTGATGCTGGGGGTCGTGGCCAGCGCAACTGCGGCACCGATCATGCGCCCCACCGGGATCATGGTTTCGGCGAAGGCTGCCGAATCGAACCGGTCGAACAGGCGCAATATGCCGGTGGGGGAGGATCGGATGGTGATGAGCATCACCATGCAGAAGAGCCATGTCTGAAGACCCGTGCCTGGTCCCAGGTCCAGCGCGTTGCCGAACAGCAGGATGATGGCGGCGGCAATAAGCCCGCCCACCAGGGCGGAGGCAAGGTCGATCAGGATGCAGAAACGCAGCACGCGGTTGAGCGCGTCGCTCTTGCCCTCTGCCACGTGCGGCTGGCCATAGCGCACGACAATCTGCCAGCTGTCGAAGGAGACCAGTGCCTTGATGACGTTGGCGGCGCTCAGCACCAGCGCGAAGCGACCGAAATCGGCGACGCCCAGCGTGCGGGTGACGATGGCAAGATAGGCCAGGCTCAGCACCGCACCCACGCCCTTGCCGCCCAGAAGCCAGCCGGTATTGGCCAGGATCCGGGCAAAGCCGTCCTGTGCGCTGCTACCCTTTGCGCGCTTCAACTTCACCGGAACAGGAGCCTTTCGCGTGACACGCCGTTTGTTGCTGGCGGGCGTCTATCTAGGGTGGTGCGGCGCTTAGCGCAAATGCGTCCTTCTCTTCCCTGCGACGTAAAATCGCTCTAAAGCGCGGGGATGACGATCAAGAAAGCCATCATCCTCTCCGCCGGCCAGGGTTCGCGCCTGCTGCCGCTGACCCGCGACGTGCCCAAGTGCATGATCGACTTCAATGGCCGTACCCTCATCAGTTGGCAGATCGCCGCGCTGGTCGCCAATGGCGTGACCGACATCGTCGTCGTCACCGGCTTCCGCACCGAACGGGTCGAGGATCATGCGCTGCAACTTTATCGCGAGACAGGCGCGCGCATCCGCACCCTCTTCAATCCCTTCTTCCAGGTTGCCGACAACCTTGGCAGTTGCTGGATCGCGCGTGAGGAGATGGATCAGGACTTCATCATCCTCAACGGCGACACGATCGTGTCGGACGAGATCGTCGCGAAGCTGGTCGCGGGCGCGAAGGACGCGATCACCGTCACCGTCGATGTGAAGCCCGACGGCGACTATGACGATGACGACATGAAGGTGAACCGGGACGAGAGCGGCCGCCTGCACCATATCGGCAAGCGGCTGCTGCCGCCCGACACCAATGCCGAATCGATCGGCATGCTGGCGTTCGTCGGCGAAGGGCCGGCGATCTTCCGCAACCAGGTCGACCAGATGATGCGCACGCCCGAAGGCGTCGCCCGCTGGTATCTGCGTGCGATCGACATCATCGCCAAGGGCAACCGTGTCGGCACCGTGTCGATCGAAGGGTTGGAATGGCAGGAAGTCGACTTCCCGCAGGATGTCGAGGCCGCGAACGCCCTGACCGTAAAATGGGTGGCGCAGGGACGCTACGGGGCGTGACGGCCTAAAAAGCCTCGCCGATCCCGAAATAGAAGGCGGCGCCGTCCTTGCCCCAGGCAATGTCGGCCCGTAGATTCACATTGGCGTCCTTCGAGGCGAGATAGCGCAAGCCAAAGCCGCCGGCCGGCAGAAGCTTGGTATGTTTCCAGATGTCCTTGCCGCTGCGCGCGATGCCGCCGACGCCGCCGAAGGCGACCATGCCGATCTTGCCGAACAGATGCTGGCGCACCTCGCCCTGCAGCGCCCAACTGGCGCGGTCGCGATAGCGGCCGGTTTCATAACCGCGCAGGTCGCCATTCTGGCCATAGAGGCACAGGTCGTAATAGGGCGCGCCGTCCGACGCTTCGCACAGCGTCTTGCGCACCACCAGCACGGTCTCGCGCGCCAGCGGGAAATAGCCGTTGCCAGCAATTTGCAGCTTGTGATGGGTGAAGTCGCTGCCCAGCCAGTCGGCGCCATAGCCGAGCGCGCCGGTGGTGTAGACGCCCTTGCGCGGATCGACCGGATTGTCGCGGCTGTCGAAGGTGAAGGACGGGCCGATCATCGAAATCTGGCTGTGGCGCTCGATCGCGGGCGGCGTCAGGTTGGGATGATTGGGTAGCGGCAGCGAGGCGCGCGCGTCCATGTTCATGTAGAAAAGGCGCGCACCGAAGAAGAGGTGGCGCAGAAAGCCCCTGTGAAAAATCTGATATTGGGTGTCGGCCATCGCGGCAAAGGCCTTGTCGCGCAGCTTGATCGACAGGTTGGAGGTGCCGGCATGGGCGCCGATGCCGTAGAAGCGCAGATTGGCGACGCCATAGCCGGCCCAGCCCTGAAAGCGCAGCCGATCGTCCGCCAGCGTCATATTATGTGACACGCCCACACCCCAGCTGTCGGTGCTGGTATAGCCGCCGCCAAAGCCGCTGACCCATGGACGCGAAGAACCGTTGGGATTGTAATAGAGTATCGCCGCGCCGGCGAGGCCGGTGCCCATTGCCGGATTGGACAGCGGGATGGGGGCGATCACCAGGTCCGTCTTGGTGCTTGGCGGCGCAGCGGGGAGGGCCGCATCCTGGCTGGGTGTTTCAGCGCTGCCATCACCCTGCGTTTCGCTGGCCTGCACGCTTTGGGCCTGATCCATGATCTCGCGCGAAGGCGTGTTCTGCGCAACGGCGGGGAGGGCCATGCCCAGGCACATCATCAGGCTTGGCCCGGCCAGCGCGTGTCGCACGCCATGTCTCCCTGTCATATCGGACCAGCCTAGAGGAAGGCGGAGGCCTTACCATCGGGGGAAATGGGCAGGCGCAGCGGGGAAATTACCCAGAAGCCAGGAGACGGGCTTTCCCGCATATAGTCTGCTTGGCCTGGAAGAATGGGGCGTTGTGGCCGGGGGGACAGGGGATGATGGCGATGCGAAGACTGACGCTGCTGTCCGTCACGATGCTGGCACCACTGCTTGGCGCGGTCGGTCGTGCGCAGGCCGAGGAATTACCGCCCGTTCCGATCATTACGCAGGTCGCAACCGATGATCGCGCTGTCGATGGCGTCGCTGATCCGGCCGTTCCCGTGACGGTCGCGGAACCGGCCCCCGAAGTGCGGCCCAAGCGCGAGAAATATCCGCTGCTGCCGATCGGCGGCCGCGCGGCGATCGAGCGCGGCTATCATATCCAGCGGGCGCTGGGCGCCAGCGGCATGCTGATCCACAACGTTCAGAACATGAGCAGCCGGAATCTTGCCATCGCCATCGCCAAGGGCGAGGATCCGCCCGAAGGCGGGCCGCTGCTGGAAGTGCCGTTCGTCACCACGACCCAAATGGAAAGCCATAGCAGCAACAGCGAGTTCAAGGCGGATGTCTGGCTGTTCCCCTTCCTCAACCTGTTCGCCGGGATCGGCAAGGTGAAGGGGCATGTCAATGTCGGCGTCGACATCGACCTGGATGCCTTCGTGCCTTTTCCCTTCTGTCGTCCGGCCAAGCCTTGCGGCCATACCCAGCTGCCCTTCAAGGCGGATATCGACAACAGCTCTTTCACCTTCGGCAGTATATTGGGTTATGGCAGCGACAGCTGGTTTGCAGCCCTGTCATTGGCCAAGACGATCAGCGTGGCGAAGAAAGATCGGTCCGACATGCAGATGACCAACATCGCAGCACGGGCAGGCCCGCGCTTCTCGCTGGGCGGCGACACGATCCTGACACCCTATGTGGGTGCCAATTATTTCGACATGGATGTCACTGTATCGGGATTGGTGCGCAGCGGTGCGCTGTTCGAGGACGGCGATAGTGTCGGCTTGCGCTACAAGGTCGATCTTTCGAGCCGGCATCCCTGGGCCGGGATCGCGGGCGCCAATCTGGAACTGTCCAGTCATTGGGCGATGCAGGCCGAATATAATCTCGGCCAGGAATCCAACCGCTTCGTGCTGAGCCTGACCTTCCGGCCCTGACTCGATCGATCAGGCCACGAAATGGCCTTTCAGCCAATCCCGCAGCGCCGTGTCAGCTTCGCTGCCAATCTTGACCGCGCTGCCAAGGTCGGGCTGGCCCGGCCAGCCGGCATCGACGATGGTCAGGCCCGCCGCGCTGCGTTCCCCTTCATAACGGGGAATGACGTGGAAATGGACATGGGGGTCGACCATCATCAGCATCAGATAGTTGATCTTCGCATAGCCGACCGCGTGGGTCAGCGCCGCCTCGATCGCGGCGGTGACGGTCTTGAGTTCGGCATGCGCCTCGCCTGGCAGGTCGCCGAACGCGGTCGCGTCGCTCCTGGCCGCCAGCACCAGCGATCCCAGCGTCGGCTGGGCTGGGCGCAGCAGCACAACCCAATGGTCGAATTCGGCAACCAGCGTCGCGGGCCAGCCGAATTTCTCGATCGTGGCATTCATGCCGCTGCCTCGGCCTCGTCCATCCAGCTGACGATCGGCTGGCCGGAGCGGTGGACGATATAGGCCTGGGCCAGGCGCACGGCATGGACGACCAGCGAGATGATGGTCCACCAGGCGAGCGCGATCAGGCCGATGTCGGGCCGACCGGACAGCAGCGCTACGAACAGGATCACCATGTTCGGGTTGCGGCGCGCGGTGATCAGGCGGAACTGGCTGTCGAACGGACGCCACACATGGATGTCCATCTTGAAGTCCTTGAGGAACATCCCTTCGATCAGGCGCTGGAGTATATAGCCCGCGATCACGGCGGTCATGATGAAGGTGAAGGTCCCGGCCGATAGGCCAAGCCCCCAATAGGTGAGGCCCACGCCCCAGAAATACCACCAGAAGGGCGGGTGGACCAGGTCGACGCCATGGTCGATCACATTGCCCCATTTGGACGAGGTGATGGTGCAGCGGGCCAGCTTGCCGTCCACCGTGTCGAGCACCATGAAGATGAAACCGCACAGGAAGCCGGTCCAGAACAGCCCCTTGGCGAACAGGAAGGTGGCGACGAGGCACAGCGTCACGCCGATCACCGACACCATGTTCGGCGTCATTTTCAACTGCGCGGCGATGCGCGTCAGGATCAGCGCCAGTTCGGGCCAGAGATATTTGGTCAACAGGTCGGTGACGCCCTTATAGGCACCGAAATAGCTCTGCCGCTCGATCGCCTTGCGGGTCTGGGGCACCAGTTCGCGCACCATCGGCTGCTCCAGCTTGCGCAACTGGCGATTGTAGAGCTTGCGCCCATCCGACAGATCGACGACGTTGGTGGCCTGCATCGGATCGCTGCCCGCCGGCACCTGGCCGACGATCGGCTGGCCGGCCCAGGCGAACATCGTGCCGGGCGTTTCCAGCACCAGCCGCAGCAGCAGCGGATCGAAGGCATAGGCGAGGTTGAAGACCAGTTCATGGCCCGGCGCCAGTGTGCTGCCATTTTTGGCTGCGCTTTGCGCCATGCGGCGATTGCGTTCGGCATTGGACATGCCCCAGATCGGGGTCGCATTCTCGCCGAGCAGGCGAACCGGGCCGAGGGTGGTGCTGATCGTCTGCATCATGCCTGTGCCTTCTGCGCAAAATCGAGGATGAGGGCGGCCTGCCGCTGAGAAGCGGGGACCGGGGAAAGATCGATACTATCCTGCATTGCCGCTTCCTGAGCAGCAACGAAGCCCGGTTGCAAGTCTGCTGCCCGATCAAGCGCGCCCTGAAGTGCGTCGGCGCCGTCGATCACTTGGCCCAGCCGCCAATGGGCGAAGGCCTGATCCTCGCGCCAGTCATGATGGTCGAGGTTCAGGAAGATGCAGGGGCGGGGGGTTAGCAGAAACTCATATACCTGGCTCGACACGTCGCCCAGATAGGCGTCGGCGCTGGTCGTGTAGCTCATGTCGATCGAGTGGCGGCTGCCCATGTCGATGCGGATATGCGGATTGGCGCTATGGATCGGCGGGATGCGGCGGGCGAGCTTCACATGCGGCGCGATGATGACGTTCCAGCCCCGTAGCGCTTCGAGCGCGGCCATGATCTTTGGCCCATGATTGACCCAGGAGGAAAGTGCGGGGTCGAAATGGGGATTGTAGAGCAGCACAGGCTTGTCGTCGTCGAACAGCTGTCGGCGCGGGGCGCGTAATTCGAACTTCGCATAGCCGCCGACCAGGCAGTTCGCTTCGCTGCACAAGCCATAGGCGATCAGGCGGCGGCGATCCTTCTCGCCCGCGACGAGTGTCAGGTCGAAATCGGCGTGGCGCTGTTTGTAGCCGCCGGCCCGGTCGCCTGCGCCATGCTTGATCAGGATCAGGCGGGTGGCGAAGCCGGGTATCCGTTTCAGCCAGGCGCTGGTGATCTCCGTCGTCACCAGGGTCGGGAAGCGGGCGATGGCGCGATAGTTGAGCAGCAGCGTCGCCAGCCGCGAGGGCAGGCGGAAGAGGGAATCGGGCTTGGTCGAGGGGCGGCGCAGCTTGATGAGGTCGAGCCGTCCCTCGGGATCATAGCTGGCAACCAGATCGAGAATCAGGCGCGAGGGCGAAAGCACACGGACGCGCACATCCGCCCGCTTTCCCAGCTCAAGCGCGGCCGGCAGCCAGTGGAAGACCTGCTGCGCTTCGGCGATGGCAAGAAAGGCGATGTCGATCGGCAATGAAGGCGGTCCCCACAGATAATCGCCGCCGCAGGGGCATGACCTAAGTTCAGTGTCTGTCTGGCCGCGATCGTTGCGACGATCAGGCCAAGTCGCTCCGCTCTAGCGCGCGTGGCGGAGGAAGCAAGCGCAAGCCCGCTGGAAGAGCTTCTATTTGCAAGCGATTTGCAACAAGGGCACGCCGGGGCAGAAACATGGTCTCAGTGCTGGACCTTTGCAGATTTTTCGCTATGCGACCCCCATTGATAGACATCGACGAAGAGGCGCGACGAGCGATGGCCGAATTTGCTTTGCCCAAGAACAGCAAGATCAGCGGCAAGGGCGTGACCCACAAGGCGCCCGAAGGCGCGACCAATGTCCGCAGCTTCAAGGTCTATCGCTACGATCCCGACTCCGGCGAGAATCCGCGCTACGACACGTTCGAGATCGATCTCGACAATTGCGGTCCGATGGTTCTCGACGCGCTGCTGAAGATCAAGAACGAGTATGACTCGACCCTGACCTTCCGCCGTTCGTGCCGCGAAGGCATTTGCGGTTCCTGTTCGATGAACATGAACGGCAAGAACGGCCTGGCCTGCACCACCGCGATCGACGAGTGTGCCGGCAAGAATGTCCAGATCACGCCCCTGCCGCACATGGACGTCATCAAGGATCTGGTGCCGGACTTCACCCATTTCTACGCGCAGTATAATTCGATTCAGCCCTGGCTGAAGACCGTGTCGCCGCCGCCGTCGGGCAAGGAGCGTCTGCAGTCACCCGCCGATCGCGAGAAGCTGGACGGCCTCTATGAGTGTATCCTGTGCGCCTGCTGCTCGACCAGCTGCCCCAGCTATTGGTGGAACAGCGACAAGTTCCTTGGCCCGGCGATCCTGCTGCAGGCCTATCGCTGGCTGGCCGACAGCCGCGACGAGTTCACCGGTGATCGCCTCGACGAGCTGGAAGATCCCTTCCGTCTCTATCGCTGCCACACCATCATGAACTGCGCGAATGTCTGCCCCAAGGGCCTGAGCCCGGCCAAGGCGATCGCCGAGACCAAGAAGATGATGGTCGAACGGCAGCTGTAAGTTGACGAGCGACGGCGTTGCAGGCGGGCGACCGCTGGACGAAGGGAAGTGGTCGGGCTGGACCGCCTGGCACGATCCGCATCCCGACACCTTCCTGCAGGCGATCGGTCGCGGTTACATGCGCGGACTGGGCGAGAAGAAGGCGCATGTCGCGCTGGAAACCCGTACCAGCCACCGTAACCGGCTCGATACGCTGCATGGTGGTTTCCTTGCCGCCTTTGCCGACCATGCCTATTTCGGCGCGCTCTGGGCAATGGGCCATCAGGGTCAGGTCAATGGCGTGACCATCGACCTGTCGATGCAATATCTGGGCGCGGGCAAGGTCGGTCCCGACCTGCTGGCCGAGGTGGAATTGCTGCGCGAAACCGGACGGCTGATGTTCCTGCGCATGCTGATCACCCAGGAGGGTGAGCCGGTCGCGGCGTCCACCGCCACGCTGCGTAAGGCGCCCAAGCTCCCGTGACCAGTGTCATCGCCCGTTACGACGCGCTGGTCGCGGCTGGTGAATTGCGACCCGACCCGGACCAGCGCGCCGCCGCTTTGCGACTCGATCAGCTTCAGCATGATCTGGAAGCGACGCCGGCGCGCGGATCGACGCTATGGAAGCTGCTGCGCAAGCAGCCCGAGCCGCCGCGCGGCCTCTACATGTGGGGCGGGGTCGGGCGCGGCAAGTCGATGCTGATGGACCTGTTCTTCGACACGGTTCAAGTCCAGCGCAAGAAGCGCGCCCATTTCCATGAATTCATGCTCGACGTGCATGCGCGTCTGGCCGAGGCGCGCAAGTCGGAAACCGGTGATCCGATCCCGCCGGTGGTCGAGTCGCTGGCGGAAGAGGCGCGGCTGCTCTGCTTCGACGAGATGGTCGTCAACAATATGGCCGACGCGGCGATCATGTCGCGGCTGTTCACCGGCCTGCTGGAAAAGCGGGTGACGATCGTCACCACCTCCAACCGCGCGCCGGACGAACTCTACAAGAATGGCCTCAATCGTCAGCTCTTCCTGCCCTTCATCGACCTTATCAAGGCGAAGCTGGACGTGATGACGCTGAATGGTCCGGTCGATTATCGCCGCGACCGTCTGGGCGACTCGAAGCTGTGGCATGTGCCCAATGGGCCGGAGGCAACCAGGGCGCTGTCGGAGGCCTTTTTCCGCCTGACCGACTTTTCGGTCGAGGATCGGGCCAAGGTGCCCTCGGAGGAGATCGTCGTTCAGGGCGGGCGCACCATGCATGTGCCCAAGAGCCTGAAGGGTGTCGCCGTCTTCTCCTTCAAGCGGCTTTGCGCCGAGGCGCGGGGCGCCCCGGACTATCTGGCGATCGCGCGCAAATATCATACGGTCATCATCGTCGGCATTCCGGTGCTGGGACCGGAAAAGCGCAACGAGGCGGCGCGTTTCGTCACGCTGATCGACTCGCTCTACGAATATAAGGTCAAATTGCTCGCTTCGGCCGACGCCGAGCCGATGCGGCTCTATCCCGAAGGGGATGGCGCGTTCGAATTCGAGCGGACCGTGTCGCGGCTGATGGAAATGCAGTCCGACGATTATCTGGCGCTGGGCCACGGCCCCAAATAAGCGCGGCACAGCCCGTCGCGCGCGCCTTTCGGCCCATCGCCGCTTGCGTCGGCGTTCATCAGGGCGCAACTTTCTTTCGGAAAAACAGGCCGGATGCTTCCACATGGGAAGCATCCGGCAGGATACCGCTGCAGGGAAGGCTCTAGGTCCAGGGTAGGAGACCAGAGCGACAGGGTGTGAAAAAGCCTCTAATGCAACTGCGAATGAATTGCAAAGATAATTTGCCGCAAGGGGCTTTGTTTGGTTGAAACCCCCACAATATGGGCGTAGGCGCACTGGCAATTCCAGAGTTCACATCTTGGAGGATGATTGCATATGGCCCGTAAGAAGATCGCGCTCATCGGCGCTGGCAATATCGGCGGCACGCTCGCGCATCTCGCGGCCCTGAAGGGTCTTGGTGACATTGTATTGTTCGACGTCGTCGAAGGCGTGCCCCAGGGCAAGGCGCTCGACCTGTCGCAGTGCGCTTCGGTCGAGGGCTTTGACGCGAAGATCACCGGTTCCAACGACTATGCCGACATCGCGGGCGCAGACGTCATCATCGTCACCGCCGGCGTCGCCCGCAAGCCGGGCATGAGCCGCGACGATCTGCTGGGCATCAACCTCAAGGTCATGAAGGCCGTGGGCGAGGGCATCGCTGCCAACGCCCCCGACGCCTTCGTCATCTGCATCACCAACCCGCTCGACGCGATGGTCTGGGCGCTGCGCGAATTTTCGGGCCTGCCCGCGAACAAGGTCGTCGGCATGGCCGGCGTGCTCGACTCGTCGCGCTTCAACCATTTCCTCGCCGAAGAATTCAACGTCTCGGCCAAGGACGTCACCAGCTTCGTGCTCGGCGGCCATGGCGACACGATGGTTCCGGTGATCGAATATTCGACCGTCGCCGGTATCCCGGTCCCCGACCTCATCAAGCAGGGCCGTTCGACCCAGGAGCGCATCGACGCTATCGTCAAGCGCACCCGTTCGGGCGGCGGCGAGATCGTCGCGCTGCTCAAGACCGGTTCGGCCTTCTATGCGCCCGCCACCAGCGCGATCGCTATGGCTGAAGCCTATCTGGGCGACAAGAAGCGCCTGCTGCCCTGCGCCGCGAACCTGACCGGCCAGTATGGCGTCGACAATCTCTATGTCGGCGTGCCGGTCATCATCGGCAAGGATGGCGTCGAGCAGATCATCGAGATCGCGCTGGACGACGAAGCCAAGGCCAATCTCCAGGTGTCGGTCGACGCCGTCAAGGAACTGCTGGAAGCCTGCAAGGGTATCGATCCCTCGCTCGCCTGAGCCTGCCAGCTTGCACCGTCCCGTTCCAGGTAAGTGCGCAGCCTGGGACGGGTCGCTTTAGACCCAAGTGCCACGTCCACAGAGGATAAAGGGACACATATGTCCATTCTGGTGAACAAGAACACCAAGGTCATCACCCAGGGTATGACCGGTGCCACCGGCACCTTCCACACCGAAACCGCTCTTGCCTATGGCACGCAGATGGTTGGCGGCGTGACCCCCGGCAAGGGCGGCACGACCCACATCGGTCTGCCGATGTTCGACACCGTTGCCGAAGCCAAGTCGAAGACCGGCGCCGACGCTTCGGTCATCTATGTTCCGCCGCCGTTCGCGGCCGACTCGATCCTGGAAGCGATCGATGCCGAAATCCCGCTGATCGTCGCGATCACCGAAGGCATCCCGGTTCTGGACATGGTCAAGGTGAAGCGCGCCCTGTCGGGTTCGAAGTCGCGCCTGATCGGCCCGAACTGCCCCGGCCTGCTGACCCCCGGCGAATGCAAGATCGGCATCATGCCTGGCAACATCTTTTCGAAGGGTTCGGTCGGCGTCGTGTCGCGTTCGGGCACCCTCACCTATGAAGCCGTGTTCCAGACCACCAATGCGGGCCTGGGCCAGACCACGGCTGTCGGCATCGGCGGTGACCCGGTCAACGGCACCAACTTCATCGACGTGCTGGAACTGTTCCTGGCCGACGACGCGACCGAGTCGATCATCATGATCGGTGAAATCGGCGGCGACGCGGAAGAGCAGGCTGCCCAGTTCCTGATCGACGAGGCCAAGCGTGGCCGCAAGAAGCCGATGGCCGGCTTCATCGCTGGTCGCACGGCGCCTCCGGGCCGTCGCATGGGCCATGCCGGCGCGATCGTGTCGGGTGGCAAGGGCGACGCGGAAAGCAAGATCGCGGCAATGGAAGCAGCCGGCATCAAGGTCGCTGCCAGCCCGAGCCTGCTGGGCGAGACCCTGCTGGAAGTGCTCAAGGGCTAAAAGCCACTATATATAGGAAACGCGGCCGGGCTGCACCCCGGCCGCACTTTCCCGCTCCGCGACTGCACGCGGCTGTGATGGGACGGAAGACGATGGGTTACGAGAACCAGGATTTCGAGATCGAACAGGGGCCGAGCTGGGCGCGCCCCAACTGGCCGTTGGCGGACACCGACGACCTGACCGGGGCGATGGACCCCACGCAGATGCAGGTGGCCGTAAAGGCCGCTGCCAAGGCGCAGGGTGCCGCTGTTTCCGAGGCCGATATCGCATCGGCTGCCGAGGATGCAATCCGCGCGCAGATGCTGATCCGCACATATCGCGTGCGCGGTCATCTGGCCGCCAACCTTGATCCGCTGGGCCTGGCCAAGCGTGACCTGCCGGCGGACCTTACCCCGGAATATCATGGCCTGACCGATGCGTCGAAGAAGGTCTTCCTGGGCGGTACGCTGGGCCTGCAATATGCGACCGTCGCGGAGATCGTCGCGATCCTGCGCCGCAATTATTGCGGCAATGTCGGCCTTGAGTATATGCACATCGCCGACGTCGAAGAGCGCCGCTTCCTGCAGGAGCGCCTGGAAGGCAAGGACAAGGAAATCCACTTCACGCCCGAGGGCAAGAAGGCGATCCTGGCCAAGGTCATTCAGGGCGAGCAGTATGAGAAGTTCCTGGGCCGCAAATATGTCGGCACCAAGCGCTTCGGCCTCGACGGTGGCGAGTCCATGATCCCCGCGCTCGAAGCGGTCATCAAATATGGTGGCGCCTCGGGCGTGCGCGAGATCGTGTTCGGCATGGCCCACCGCGGCCGCCTGAACGTCCTCGCCAATGTCATGGCCAAGGGCTTCCGCGTCATCTTCCATGAATTTTCGGGCGGCACCGCCAACCCCGAAGACGTGGGTGGCTCGGGCGACGTGAAATATCACCTCGGCACCTCGACCGACCGCGAGTTCGACGGCGTCAAGGTCCACATGTCGCTGGTTCCCAACCCGTCGCACCTGGAAACCGTCGATCCGGTTGTGCTGGGCAAGGTTCGCGCGCAGCAGACCTTCCGCGATGACCTCACCAAGCATGAGCAGGTTCTGCCCGTGCTGATCCACGGCGACGCGGCCTTTGCTGGCCAGGGCATCGTATGGGAATGCCTGGGCTTCTCGGGCGTCAGCGGCTACAACACCGGCGGCTGCGTCCACTTCATCATCAACAACCAGATCGGCTTCACCACCAGCCCGCAATTCTCGCGCGGCTCGCCCTATCCGTCGGACGTGGCGAAGGGTGTCCAGGCGCCGATCCTGCACGTCAATGGCGACGATCCCGAAGCCGTGACCTTCGCGACCAAGCTGGCGATGGAATATCGCCAGACCTTCCACCGCGATGTCGTGGTCGATATGTGGTGCTATCGCCGCTTCGGCCATAACGAAGGCGACGAGCCGGGTTTCACCCAGCCGCTGATGTACAAGGAAATCCGCCAGCATCCGCCGGTCAGCGACATTTATGCCGCGCGCCTGAAGGCGGAAGGCGTGGTGGACGATGCGTTCGTCACCGGTTCGACCGACGAGTTCGTCGCCCATCTGGAAGACGAGTTCGAAGCGGCCAAGAGCTACAAGGCCAACAAGGCCGACTGGTTCGCCGGTCGCTGGTCGGGCCTGCACAAGCCGGCCGATGCCGAAACCGCGCGCCAGAGCGTGGAGTCGGCGATCAACCAGAAGCTGTTCGACGGCCTGGGCCGCACGCTGACCACGGTTCCCGAAGGTCATAACGTCCACAAGACGCTGAAGCGCGTGCTGGACGCCAAGGCCGAGATGTTCAAGTCGGGCGCCAATTTCGACTGGGCGACTGGTGAGGCGCTGGCCTTTGGCTCGCTCCTGTCGGAAGGCTACGGCGTTCGCCTGTCGGGTCAGGACTCGGGGCGCGGCACTTTCAGCCAGCGTCACGCGGTCTGGACCGACCAGGACACCGAAGCGAAGTATATCCCGCTTTCGACTGTGCCGCACGGCCGTTTCGAGGTGCTGGACTCGCCTTTATCCGAATATGGCGTGCTGGGCTTCGAATATGGTTTCGCCCTGGCGGACCCGAAGAGCCTGGTGATCTGGGAAGCGCAGTTCGGCGATTTCGCCAACGGTGCGCAGATCATCTTCGACCAGTATATCGCTTCGTCGGAAACCAAGTGGCTGCGGTCCAACGGCCTCGTCTGCCTGTTGCCGCACGGCTATGAAGGCCAAGGCCCCGAGCATAGCTCGGCGCGTCTGGAACGCTATCTGCAGCTGTGCGCCGAAGGCAATATCCAGGTCGCGAACATCACGACCCCGGCCAACTACTTCCACGCGCTGCGTCGCCAGATGTTGCGGCCTTTCCGCAAGCCGCTCATCATCATGGCGCCCAAGTCGCTGCTGCGTCACAAGGGGGCCGTCAGCAAGGCCGAGGACTTCCTGGGTGAAACGCACTTCAAGCGCATCCTGTCGGACCCCAACGGGTCGGCCGACAAGGACACCAAGCGCCTGGTGCTCTGCTCGGGCAAGGTCTTCTACGACCTGATGGACGCCCGCGACGCCGCCGGCGACGCCAACACCCAGATCGTCCGTATCGAACAGATTTATCCGTTCGCGACCGACGCCCTGGCCACGCGCATCGAGCGCATGACCAATCTGGACGAGGTCGTCTGGTGTCAGGAAGAACCGCGCAACAACGGCGCCTGGTCCTTCGTTGAGCCCTATATCGAGGAAGCGCTGGCCAAGGCCGGCAAGGCGCCCAAGCGCGCCCGCTATGCCGGCCGCAAGGCATCGGCATCGCCTGCCACGGGCCTGGCCTCGCGCCATGTGTCCGAACAGGGCGCCCTCGTCGCCGATGCGCTGGGTCACAGCGTTCGTGAAGAAATCCGTCGCCAGAAGAAAGGCTGAGAAAGCACATGGCAACCGAAGTCAAAGTCCCCACGCTGGGCGAATCCGTTACCGAAGCAACCGTCGGTCAGTGGCTCAAGAAGCCGGGTGAAGCGGTCAAGGCCGACGAGCCCATCGTCAGCCTGGAAACCGACAAGGTCGCGGTCGACGTGCCCTCGCCGGTCGCCGGTGTCATGGGCGACCTGGTCGCCAAGGAAGGCGACACGGTCGAGGTCGGCGCGCTGCTGGCTTATGTGAACGAAGGTGGTGCCGCTGCTGCTGCCCCGGCTGCTGCCGCTGCCCCCGCTGCCAAGGCGGAAGCCGCTGCGCCGGCCCCGGCCGCTTCGGCCCCTGCCGCATCGGACGAGGACGATGGTGGCAACCTGACCCTGTCGCCGGCGGTTCGCCGCCTGGTGCTGGAGCATGGTCTTGACCCGAGCAAGATCAAGGGCACCGGCAAGGACGGTCGCCTGACCAAGGACGACGTCACGGCCGCTGTCGCCGCCGGCACCGCCAAGGCGGCGGCCGCGACCCCGGCTTCGGCGCCTGCCGCCGACGCTCCGGCCGCTGGCCCCAGCCGCAAGCAGGAACGCGTCAAGATGACCCGTCTGCGCCAGACGGTCGCCAAGCGCCTGAAGGAAGCGCAGAACAACGCGGCCCTGCTGACCACGTACAACGATGTCGACATGACCAACGTCATCGAGGCGCGCGCCAAGTACAAGGATCTGTTCGAGAAGAAGCATGGCGTCCGTCTGGGCTTCATGGGCTTCTTCACCAAGGCCGTCTGCATGGCGCTGAAGGACATTCCGGGTGTCAATGCGCAGATCGAAGGCGACGAGATCGTCTATAACGACTTCGCCGACATCTCGGTCGCCGTTTCGGCCCCGACCGGCCTGGTCGTTCCGGTCATCCGCAACGCGGAAAGCCTGAGCGTCGCTGCCATTGAAAAGACCATCGGCGGCTTCGGCAAGAAGGCCAAGGAAGGCAAGCTGACGATGGAAGATATGAAGGGCGGCACCTTCACCATCTCCAACGGCGGCGTGTTCGGTTCGCTGCTGTCCAGCCCGATCATCAACCCGCCCCAGTCGGCAGTTCTGGGCCTGCACCGTATCGAGGACCGTCCGGTCGTCCGTAACGGTCAGATCGTGATCCGCCCGATGATGTATCTGGCGCTCAGCTACGACCATCGTCTGATCGACGGTCGCGAAGCGGTGACCTTCCTTGTCGCGGTCAAGAACGCGATCGAGGATCCGACCCGTCTGCTGATCGACCTGTAATAATCACCATTTATTGTTGCCCCGGCTTCGGCCGGGGCGCCTCTTGCCCTTGATTTGGGGCAGAGAGATGCCAGTTTGGCTGGCATGACTGGAGAAGGGAAAACCCCATGTCCGATTTCGATTATGACGTCCTGGTTATCGGTGCTGGCCCGGGTGGCTATGTCGCCGCGATCCGCGCGGCTCAGCTGGGCCTGAAGACCGCCTGCGCCGAAAGCCGCGAGACGCTGGGCGGGACCTGCCTCAATGTCGGCTGCATCCCGTCGAAGGCGCTGCTGCACGCCTCGGAACTTTATGATGAGGCTGCCAATGGGGCGCTCGCCAAGCTGGGCGTCAAGATCGACAAGATGAGCCTGGACCTGCCCACCCTGCAGGGCCAGCGCGTCGATGCCGTCAAGGGCCTGACCGGCGGCGTCGAATTCTTGTTCAAGAAGAACAAGGTGACCTGGCTCAAGGGCCTGGCCAGCTTCACCGGCGCCAACACCGTCGAAGTGAATGGCGAGAAGGTGACGGCGAAGAACATCGTCATCGCGACCGGTTCGTCGGTCGCCCCGCTGCCCGGCGTGGCCGTGGACAATGCAGGCGGCAAGATCGTCGATTCGACCGGCGCGCTGGAACTGGACAAGGTTCCGGGTCACCTGGTCGTCGTCGGTGGCGGCGTGATCGGTCTGGAACTGGGTTCGGTCTGGAAGCGCCTGGGCGCGAAGGTCACCGTGGTCGAATATCTCGACCAGATCCTGCCCGGCATGGATGGCGAAGTCCGCAAGGAAGCCAACAAGATCTTCAAGAAGCAGGGCTTCGAATATAAGCTCGGCACCAAGGTGACCGGCGCCGAAGTCGGCAAGAAGGGCGTGACCCTGACCGTCGAACCTGCCGCTGGTGGAGAAGCCGAGAAGATCGAGGCGGATGTCGTCCTCGTGTCGATCGGCCGTCGTCCCAACACCGAGGGCCTGGGCCTCGACAAGATCGGCCTGGAGCTGAACGCGCGCGGCCAGATCGAGACCGATCATGAGTTCGGCACCAAGGTTCCGGGCGTCTGGGCGATCGGCGACGTCATCCCCGGCCCGATGCTGGCGCACAAGGCCGAGGACGAAGGCATTGCCGTCGCCGAGAATATCGCGGGCCTGACCGGCATCGTGAACCATGACGTGATCCCGAGCGTGGTCTACACCAAGCCGGAGATCGCGGGCGTGGGCCTGACCGAGGAAGCCGCCAAGGAAAAGGGCGCGATCAAGGTCGGCAAGTTCCCGATGCTGGCCAACAGCCGCGCCAAGACCAATCACGAGCCTGACGGCTTCGTGAAGATCATCGCCGACGCCGAAACCGACAAGGTGCTGGGCGTGTGGATCATCGCCACCGTCGCCGGCACGATGATCGCTCAGGCGGCGCAGGCGATGGAATTCGGCGCGTCGAGCGAAGACATCGCTTACACCTGCCATGCGCATCCGACGCATAGCGAAGCGATCAAGGAAGCGGCCATGGCCGTGCGGGGCAAGCCGATCCACATGTGATCGACCGCGCTATCGCTGTTTAAGGGAAGGGGCCTCCGCCAAGCGGGGGCCTTTTTCTTTTGGGGATAATCGTGCGTTCCGTTATCTCGCGGCGATGAACCAATTCCCCTCCAGCCAGTCGGTGCCCTCGACCAACCCGGAACGGCTGTTCTTCGCGCTATGGATCATCTTTTCGGTGCTGACCGCGCTGGCCGACATCATCGCGATCGTCCGCCATCCCGAAATGACGCTGCAGATATTGCCGCAGACGGCCTTGGGGCTGGCAGTGTGCCTGCCCTTCGGCGCGGTCGCCATCCTGCTGCGACGCCGACGGCTGAAAAAGCAGGCGGCGCGCAATGCCTTTCTTCAGGCGATGGCGCGGCTCGACTGAGCATCGCCAGCCGGCGCCAGCGCGGGCCGAATGGCGACGCGGTTGCGGCCCTTGTCCTTCGCCTCATAGAGCGCGCTGTCGGCCCGTGCGATGGCGTCATGGATCGACCTGTCGGCGCGGTGCAGGCTGGTGAGGCCGAAGCTGGCGGTGAGCGGGCCGGGCAGGCCAAGCCGGCTTGCCGCCTGTTCGGCGAAACGCAGCCGGATCGCGTCGGCAATGCCGGTCGCCATGGCGGGATCGGCACCGGGCAGGAAGAGGATGAACTCCTCGCCGCCGAAGCGGGCAATGACGGCCTCGGCGGGGGCCAGCGCCCGCAGCGTATCGGCCAGCGCGACGATCACCCGGTCGCCCAGCCCATGGCCATGGGCGTCGTTGACCCGCTTGAAATGATCGATGTCGCAGGCGATCAGGCTGCCGCTGGCGTCGAGGCGCGCTACCGCGTCCTCGAACCCGCGCCGGTTGAGCAGGCCCGACAGCGGATCGACATGGGCATCGTGGCGATAGCGGGTGAGCACGTCCTGCATCGCCGCCGCCAGCGCGGCGAGCGCTAGGAACAACCCGAACATGCAGGCCAGCGCCTGCATCAGAAAGGCATATTGGCTGTCGCGGAACGCTACGCCGCCGGGCAGGGTGAAGGACACGCTGCTGCCGCGCAGCAGATTGTCGAGCGCCACCAGGGTGACGGCGGCATAGAGGGCGCGATCGGGCCAGCCGCGGAGTTGGCCACGGCCTGCGATCAGTGGAACGGAAATCAGCAGGAAGCAGCCGAAATCGGACGACACCAGTTCCAGCGGGACGATGTCATGCATCAGGGCGACGCTGCAGATCAGGATCGAGATGGCCCAGATGGCGATGCGCAGCCCCAGCACCCAGTTGGAGCGCCAGCGCGTCAGCAGCGCCTGGCTGAACAGCAGGAAGCCGGTGGCAAAGGCGGTGTCGGCGACGATGCCCCACAGGTCCGTCGGCAGGAAGTCGAAGGCGACCGGCACGGCAAAGCCTGTGGCAACGCTGAAGAAGGCGCCGCTCCACCAGCCCGCTTCCCGCGCGCCCCATCCCCAGACGATGAGGAAGGCGACGCCGAAGCTGGCCATCATGATGGGCAGGAAGAAGGCGAAATTTTCACCCACGCAGCGCGACCGATCCTTTGTGCAGCATGACGGCATGACGTCACGTCATGCAGGAGCGCCATCCTGCATTTTCCGGTAAATGTCGATGGTTAAGAGAGCGTAACGGTTGCGACGGGCCGAGCGGGGAAAGTGCCTAACCTCGATCAGAAGCGCGGCTTGCGCTTCTCGCGGAATGCCGCGACGCCTTCGGCAAAGTCAGGGTAGGTGAAGGCATCGCGGAACATCTCCAGCGTCACCATGTCGTCATCCGCCTGTCCGTCGAGGATGCGGCGGACCATCGCCTTGGACGCGCGCACGCTATGCTGGGCATTGGCGGCAATCTCGCGGGCCAGCGCGTCGGCGGCGGCCAGCGGATCGGCGGCGATCTCGTCGACCAGGCCGATGGCAAGGGCCGCCTCGGCATCGTGCAGCGTGCCGGTGAACAGGATGCGCTTGGCCCGTGCCGGTCCGACCAGATCGACCAGCAGGCGGGTGTCGAACAGCGAATAGACGATGCCAAGCTTCGCCGGCGTGATCCCCAGCCGCGCGGCGGGGGCGGCGATGCGCAGGTCGCAGGCGATCGCCAGCCCGCATCCGCCGCCGACGCAATCGCCATCGATGGCCGCGATCACCGGCTTTTCGGCATGGGCCAGCGCATATTGGGTGGAGCGGATCGCGGCCTGGTTGGCGGCGCGCCAGTCGGCATCGCCCGAACAGGCGGCAAATTCGTTGATGTCGGCACCCGCGCAGAACAGGCCGGGCGTCGCCGAAGCGAGGATCAGCACGCGGATATCCGCATCGGCCATGGCGTCGGCGACCAGATGCGGCAGCGCTTCCCACATCGCCTGGGTCATGGCATTGCGGCGATCGGCCCGGTCGATCAGCAGCCGGGCGACCGCGCCGTCCCGCTCCAGGAGCAAGCTCATGCCGGCCAGGCTTCCAGCATCGGCACCAGTTCGTCGAAATGGTGGATCACCGCATCGGCCTCCAGATTTTCGACCGGGCCGTCGAGGAAGCCGAAGCTGACGGCGATGCTGGGAATGCCGGCATTGCGGGCGCCGGCAATGTCGTTGATCGTATCGCCCAGGAAGATGGTGCGGCCGCCGCCGGCCCGCTCGATCATCGCATGGATCGGCGCCGGATCGGGCTTGGCAATGCCAACCGTGTCACCGGCCACGACCGAGGCGAAACGGTCGAACAGGCCCAGTTGGTGCAGCAGGGGAATCGTGAAGCGTTCTGCCTTGTTGGTGCAGATGGCGAGCTTCACGCCGCGCTCCGCCAGCGCATCCAGCATCGCCATCATGCCGGGATAAGGCAGGGAGTGGAGCGCCAGATTCTGCTGATAATAATCAAGCAGGATCGGCAGCGTCTGGTCGAGGATGGCCTCGTCATAGCCGCCCGACGCCTCGAGCGCGCGCTGCAGCATCACCTTGGCGCCCTTGCCCACGAAAGGCCGGATGGAATCGACCGGGAAGGGCGGGCGGCCGATCGTGCCGATCGCATAATTGACCGCCGCGGCCAGATCGCCGCTGGTGTCGAGCAGGGTGCCGTCGAGGTCGAAGCCGACAATGTCGAAGGATAAGCGTGCCATGGCATCGCCATGCCGCGTCGGCGGTGGCAATGGCAAGGCAAACATGGCAGAGAGCCGTGATATTCCAGACCACTTGAACGAAAAGGACGCGCTTGCCGTGACCGCACCCAGCTCCAATGCCCGGCCCCTGGCAGTCGTCATCCTTGCCGCCGGGCAGGGCACCCGGATGAAGTCCGGCACGCACAAGGTGCTGCACCCGATTGCGGGGCGGCCGATGCTGCTGCACCTGCTTGCCAGCGTCGCGGACCTGCTGCCCGAGCGGCAGGTGGTCGTGGTCGGCGCCGGCCGCGAGCAGGTGGAAAAGGCGGTCGAGGGCAGCGGCGTCGCCATCGCCGTGCAGGAACAGCAGCTTGGCACCGGTCATGCCGTCGCGCAGGCGCATGATGCGCTGGCGGGCTTCGCCGGCGATGTGCTGATCCTCTATGGCGACGTGCCATTGGTCAGCGGCGCTACCATGAAGGCGATGCTCGATCGACTGAGCCGGGGCGACGAGCCGCGCGCGGTGGTGCTGGGCTTCCGCCCTGATGATGCCGCCGCCTATGGCCGGATCATCGCCGATGGCCAGGGCATCATCGAGAAGATGGTCGAGTTTAAGGATGCGAGTGAGGCCGAGCGCGCCGTGACCCTGTGCAACAGCGGTCTGATGGCAGTGCGGGCGAGCGACCTGTTCGTGCTGCTCGACCAGATCGGCAACAACAATGCGGCCGGCGAATATTATCTGCCCGACATCATCATGCTGCCCGGCGCAAACAGCGCCGTTATCGAGACGGAAGCGTGGGAAGTGGCCGGCGTGAACAGCCGCGCCGAACTGGCCGGCGTCGAAGCCGTGTGGCAGGACCGCCGCCGCGCCGAAGCAATGCGCGAGGGCGTGACCCTGGTCGCGCCGCAGACCGTCTTCTTCGCGCACGATACGGTGCTGGGCCGCGACGTGACGGTCGAACCCAATGTCGTCTTCGGTCCGGGTGTCACCATCGCCGACAATGTCGTCATCCACGCCTTCTCCCATCTGGAGGGGGCGACGGTGGCCAGCGGCGCCGACATCGGCCCCTATGCCCGGCTGCGTCCGGGCGCCGACATCGGCCCCAGGGCGAAGGTCGGCAATTTCGTCGAGATCAAGAAGGCGCGCCTCGACGAAGGGGCGAAGGTCAATCACCTCTCCTATATCGGCGACGCCAGCGTCGGCGCTGCCGCCAATATCGGCGCGGGCACCATCACCTGCAATTATGACGGCTTCTTCAAATATAAGACGCAGATCGGCGCGGGCGCCTTCATCGGCTCCAACAGCGCGCTGGTCGCCCCCGTGACGATCGGCGACGGCGCGATCGTCGCGGCGGGCAGCGTCGTGACCAAGCCGGTCCCGGCCGACGCGCTGTGCCTCGTCCGCCCGCAACAGGAAAGCAAGCCGGGTTGGGCGGCGGCCTTCCGCACCCGCATGCGCGAGCGGAAGGCGAAGGCTTGAATTTCATCCGGCGCCGGCCGTTTCTGTCCGCCCTGCTGCTCCTGCTGCTGATCGCGGTGGCAGGGCCGCTCTGGCTTCTGATGAATGCCCGCGCCATGCCGGTCGTGCGGCGCGCCGATGTCGTGCTGCCCTTTCCGGCGGGCGTGTCGCAGCAGCCGATCCGGGTTGCGCTGCTGACGGACACGCATCTGTCCGGGCCGGACAACAGCCCGGCGCGAATGGCGCGGATCGTGGCCCAGATCAACGGCCTCAACCCCGACCTCATCCTGCTGGGCGGCGACTATATCGGCGACAATAAATGGGGCGCGACCTATGATGCGCACCGCGCGATCGCGCCCTTTGCCGGGTTGCGCGCGCCGATGGGCGTGGTCGCGGTGCTGGGCAATCATGACAGCCGCAGCAGGAAGAACCGGGTGGCGCTCAGCGCCGACGACTGGCAGCGCGCCTTTGCCGGTCTGGGCATCACCCTGGTGCAGGATGGCGCGGTGCGGCGCGGGCCGCTGGCGATCGGCGGCCTCAAGGATATCTATACCCGCAAGCCCGACATACCCGATACGTTGAAAGCGATGCAGGACATCGGTGGCGCACCGGTGATCCTGTCGCACGGACCCGATGTCTTCCCGCTGTTGCCCGATGCGCCATCGCTGACCCTGGTCGGCCATACCCATTGCGGGCAGGTGGCACTGCCCTTTGCCGGCATCGTCTATGTCCCCTCCCGCTATGGCACCCGCTATGCCTGTGGCCGCTATCAGGATGGGCAGAAGGCGATGATCGTGTCCGGGGGCGTCGGCACCAGCGGCCTGCCCTTCCGCATGCTGGCGTCGCCCGACATCTGGCTGGTCACCATCCGGCCCCGATGACATTCTTTTCATGCCTCAGCCATGGCGCTGTCGCCTGACCGGCATTAATGGCATGGCGACAAAGCTGTCCTATATGGACGATATCTGACTAATCTGGTTCGGCGGGGCTTTCCACCATGTGCGGTATCATCGGAATTATCGGTAACGACCAGGTCGCGGAACGACTGGTCGACGGCCTCAAGCGGCTGGAATATCGCGGCTATGACAGTGCCGGCGTCGCCACCGTGCATGACGGCCGGATCGATCGCCGCCGGGCCGAGGGCAAGCTCAACAATCTGGTCAAGGAACTGGCCGCCTCGCCGCTGGCCGGCACCACGGGCATCGCCCACACCCGCTGGGCCACCCATGGCGCACCGACCACCAGCAACGCGCACCCGCACGCGACCGGCGAAGTGGCGCTGGTCCACAATGGCATCATCGAGAATTTCAAGCCGCTGCGTGACGAGCTGATTGCCCGCGGTCGCACCTTCGACAGCCAGACCGATACCGAAGTGGTCGCCCATCTGGTGAGCGAACTGGTGGAGCAGGGCGTGGCGCCGAAGGATGCCGTGGCCCGGATACTGCCGCGCCTGCACGGCGCCTTCGCACTCGCCATCCTGTTCAAGAGCCATCCCGACATGCTGATCGGCGCGCGCCTCGGCTCGCCGCTGGTCGTGGGCTATGGCGATGGTGAGACCTATCTGGGGTCCGATGCGCTGGCGCTCGCCCCATTGACCCAGCGCATCGCCTATCTGGATGAGGGCGACTGGGTCGTCATCACCAAGGACGGCGCCGAAATTTTCGACAAGGACAACAACCCGGTCGAACGCCCCGTCACCATTTCCGGCGTGTCCGGGGCGATGATCGACAAGGGCAATCATCGCCACTTCATGCAGAAGGAAATTTATGAGCAGCCGGTCGTCGTGGCCCAGACGCTCAAGGCCTATCTGCAGCGGATGGACGATCGCGTGTCGCTGCCGATCCCCGATTTCGACCTGTCGACCATCCGCCGCGTCACCATCGTCGCCTGCGGCACCAGCTTCTATGCCGGCATGGTCGCGCGCTACTGGTTCGAACAATTCGCCCGCGTTCCGGTCGATTTGGATTTCGCATCCGAGTTCCGCTATCGCGAACCGGTGATGGAGGAGGGGGGGCTCGCCCTCTTCATCAGCCAGTCGGGCGAGACCGCCGACACGCTCGCCGCGCTGCGCTATGCCCGCGCGCAAGGGCAGAAGATCGCCGTCGTCGTCAATGTGCCGACCAGTTCGATGGCGCGCGAGGCCGACCTGCTGCTGCCGACCCATGCCGGGCCGGAAATCGGCGTCGCCTCGACCAAGGCTTTCACCTGCCAGCTCGCCGTGCTGGCCGCCTTCGCCGCCAATCTGGCGCGGGCGAAGGGGCGGCTGACCCCTGCGGAGGAAAAGGAAATCGTCCGGCACCTGGCCGAAGCACCCGCCGCGATCAACGGCGCGCTCGCCTATGACGAGGCGATCGAGGCGATGGCCCACCATATCGTCCCGGCCCGCGACGTCCTCTATCTCGGCCGCGGCACCGATTATCCGCTGGCGCTGGAAGGGGCGCTCAAGCTCAAGGAAATCAGCTATATCCATGCCGAAGGCTATGCGGCCGGCGAGATGAAGCATGGTCCGATCGCGCTGATCGACGAACTGGTGCCGGTGATCTGCATCGCGCCGTCCGGCCCCTTGTTTGAAAAGACCGTCAGCAACATGCAGGAAGTGCAGGCGCGGGGCGGCAAGGTGGTGCTGATTTCCGACTATGACGGGGTGCAGGCGGCGGGCGAGGGGTGTCTGGCCACCATCACCATGCCCAAGGTCCACCCGCTGATCGCGCCGATGGTCTATGCCGTACCGGTGCAACTGCTGGCCTATCATGTCGCCGTGCTGAAGGGCACGGATGTGGATCAGCCGCGCAATCTGGCAAAAAGCGTCACGGTGGAGTGAGCGGGGGGACTAGCTCCCCCCTTAATCAGCCGCCACCCGGCGAATTATGGCCACCGGCCGGCACCGGCCCGCCGCTCGGCGCATGAGCATGGTCGGGATTGCTGTCCCAATCGATATGATAAAGGTCGAAGCGTCGATCGCGCAGGTTGCGGACCGTGCCTTCGGCGCGCGCCCAGCTGAGGTCGGCCAGATTCACGTCCGCCATGGTCAGCGTCTCGACATTCTCGCTCGCCTCGGCCGCGATGCCGTCACGGGCAAAGGGCAGGTCGCACGGCGTCAGGATCGCGCTCTGGGCATATTGAATGTCCATATTGTCGACGTTCGGCAGGTTGCCGACATTGCCCGACATCACGACATAGCATTGATTCTCGATCGCGCGGGCCTGTGCGCAATAGCGCACGCGCATATATCCTAGGCGCGAGTCGGTGCAGAAGGGAACGAAGATGATGCGCGCGCCCTGGTCGACCAGGCGCCGGGCCAGTTCGGGAAATTCGCTGTCATAACAGATCAGCACGCCGATCGGCCCGCAGTCGGTCTGGATCACGTCGAGCGCGTCGCCACCCTTGATGTTCCACCAGAAGGCCTCGTTGGGGGTCGGGTGGATCTTTTCCTGGGTGTGGACCGATCCGTCGCGCAGCGCGACATAGGCGATATTCTGGATGTCGCCATCATCGGCGCGGGTCGGGTGCGATCCGCCGATGATGTTGATATTATATTCCAGCGCCATCCGTGTCAGTTCCTTTGTCAGGCGCGGGGTATAGCCGGTCAGCTTGTCGATCGCCTCGATCGGGTTCAGCTTCTTGGTCTCGAAGGACAGCAGGGGCAGGGTGAACAATTCGGGGAAGACGATGAAGTCCGACCGGTAATCGGCGGCCACATCGACGAAATATTCGATGTTGCGGATGAACTCGTCGAAATCCTTCACCGCGCGCGCCTGGAGCTGGCAGGTGGCGAGGCGGACGCTCTCCACGCCGCGCGGCACCCGCATTTCCGGTGCTTCGTCCGGGTCGACATAGGGGTTGCGCCAGACCAGATGGGCGGCATGTCCGTCGGACTGCTTGTCTTCGGGCAGGTAGTTTTCGAGCACGCCCAGCGGCTCGAACTGGTTCTTCAACTGGAAGCTGATGACCTGGTCGCGCATCTTGCCGCTGACCACCTTTTCCAGATAGTCGGCCGGGCTGCCGGTGCGGCGCTTGGCGCGGGCATAGCCGGGCATGCGGCCGGCAATGACGATGCCGTGCAGGTCCAGTTCCTCGGCCAGTTCCTTGCGCTCGTCATAGAGGCGCTGGCCGATGCGCAGGCCGCGCAGCTTGGGATCGACCGCCATTTCATAGCCATATAGCCATTCGCCCGCCGCGCTGTGGCGGGTGCCGAAACCGTTGGCGGTGATCTCTTCCCAGTCATGGTGGGAAAAGGCCATCGTCTTGCTGACGCGCATCGTGGCGCAATAGCCCACGACCTTGCTGTCATAGAGGGCGACAAAGCAGCCATTGGGGAAATTGTTGATCTGGCCGCGGATGGTGGCCAGCGAATAATTGGGCATGCCGGGATAGGCCCGGGCGATCAGCCGCTGGATGCCGCGCACATCGGCCGGCACCGCCGCCCGGACTTCCAGGCGTTTCTTGGCCGTCGTCGTCATTCTCTGCTCCCGTCGCATCAATCCGAAAAGGAAAAGGCGGCGCCGGGATGCGGCGCCGCCTCGTTCCGTTTCCGTATTGAAAGCTTCAGGAAGCGATCAGTTCCGGCAGAAAGCCTTTATCAGCCCCAGTTCGCCATTTCGGCTTCCAGATTGACGCGGATCGCCTCGAAGAACTGCTCTGTGGTCATCCATGCCTGATCCGGGCCGATCAGCAGCGCCAGATCCTTGGTCATCGCGCCGCCTTCGACGGTCTTGATGCAGACCTGCTCCAGCGTCTCGGCGAACTTGGTGACCTCGGGGGTGCCGTCGAACTTGCCGCGGAAGGCCAGACCCTGGGTCCATGCGAAGATCGACGCGATCGGGTTGGTCGAGGTCGCCTTGCCCTGCTGGTGCTGGCGATAGTGGCGGGTCACGGTGCCGTGCGCGGCTTCGGCTTCCACGGTCTTGCCGTCGGGCGACAGCAGCACCGAGGTCATCAGGCCGAGCGAGCCGAAGCCCTGGGCCACGGTGTCGGACTGGACGTCGCCGTCATAATTTTTGCACGCCCAGACGAACTTGCCGCTCCACTTCAGCGCCGACGCGACCATGTCGTCGATCAGACGGTGTTCGTAGATGATGCCCTTGGCCTTGAACGCCTCGGCGAATTCGGCGTCGAACACTTCCTGGAACAGATCCTTGAAGCGGCCATCATAGGCCTTGAGGATGGTGTTCTTGGTCGACAGGTACAGCGGCCATCCGCGATCGAGCGCATAGTTCATGCTGGCGCGGGCGAAGTCGCGGATCGAATCGTCCAGATTGTACATGCCCATGGCAACGCCGGACGACGGGAAGTCGAACACTTCCTTCTCGATCTTCTCGCCATTTTCGCCGTCCCAGATCATGCGCAGCTTGCCGGCGCTGGGGACGACGAAGTCGGTCGCCTTATACTGGTCGCCGAACGCATGGCGGCCGATGACGATCGGGTCGGTCCAGCCCGGAACCAGGCGGGGCACATTCTTGATGACGATCGGCTCGCGGAACACGACGCCGCCCAGGATATTGCGGATCGTGCCGTTGGGCGAGCGCCACATCGACTTGAGGTTGAATTCCTCGACGCGCGCTTCGTCCGGGGTGATGGTCGCGCACTTCACGCCAACGCCATATTCCTTGATCGCGTTGGCCGCATCGACGGTGATCTGGTCGCTGGTCTCGTCGCGCTTCTCGACCGAAAGGTCATAATATTTCAGGTCGATGTCGAGATAGGGCTTGATCAGACGCTCGCGGATCCATTCCCAGATGATGCGGGTCATTTCGTCGCCGTCGATTTCCACGACGGGGTTTTTCACCTTGATCTTCGCCATAGCGCCTATTCGCCTTCTTCTCTTGGGTGGAATTATGGGGACGCCCTAGGCAAAGCGGCGCCAATGTTCAACCTTCGACCGCCGGTTTTCCGGCCGATCATGCGATGCATGCGCAAGACTGTTGTGCGGCGCGCGTTCATGCAGGGAGCCAAGGGCCGGGATCGTCGTTGTCAGGATCAATGTCTCCCCCTAAAGACGGTGCCCATGGAAAATGACGAGATCACGATTGCCGCCGGCGGCAATGTCAAATGGCGCTTCCCCTCGGTCCATCCCGAAGGGGTGAAGTTCGGCGCGATCGCGGCGGCGATCACCGGCCTGTTCTTTGTGATGGGTTGGGAAATCATCGGCTGGTTGATGCTGATGGTCACCATCTGGGTGCTGGCCTTCTTCCGCGATCCGATCCGCGCCGTGCCGCAGGATGAAGGCGCGATCATCGCCCCGGCGGATGGCCTGGTGACCTTGATCCAGCGCGTACCCCCGCCGCGCGAGATGGCGGGGCCGGATGGCCTGGGCGACCAGCCGCTGATCCGCGTGTCGATCTTCATGAGCGTGTTCGACGTCCATATCAACCGCACCCCGATCGGCGGGACGGTGAAGGCCGTCACCTATATTTCGGGCAAGTTCCTCAATGCCGATCTCGACAAGGCGAGCGAGGATAATGAGCGCCAGCATATCCTGGTCGAGCGTCATGACGGCCTGCGCGTCGGCTTCACCCAGATTGCGGGCCTGGTCGCGCGCCGCATCGTGCCGTTCGTCAAGCCGGGTGACATGGTCGCCGCCGGCCAGCGCATCGGCCTCATTCGCTTCGGCAGCCGCGTCGACGTCTATCTGCCAGCCGGCGTCGCGCCGCGCGTGATCCTGGGCCAGCGCACCGTCGCGGGTGAGACGATCCTGGGTCAGATCGGCGACCGCCGCGTGATCGCGGGTATCCAGCAGTGAGGCAGCGTCGCGCCGTTCCGCGCGGGCTGCGGCGCGGCATCACGCTGCGCATGCTGGCGCCCAACGCGGTGACGGCGATGGCGCTCTGCTTTGGTCTCACCGGCGTGCGCTACGGCATTTCGGGCGATTGGGAGCGGGCGGTATTGTCCATCCTGTTCGCCGGCGTGCTCGATGGACTCGATGGCCGAATCGCCCGGCTGCTGCGCGGCGAGAGCCGCTTTGGGGCCGAGCTGGATTCGCTGTCCGATTCGATCGCCTTTGGTGTCGCGCCTGCGCTGATCCTCTATCTCTGGTCGCTGCACGCCATGCCGAAATTCGGCTGGATCTTCGCGTTGGCCCATGCGCTGTCCTGCGCGCTGCGCCTCGCGCGCTTCAATGCCAATATCGATGTCGAGGAGCAGCCGCACAAATCGGCCGGCTTTCTGACCGGCGTGCCGGCCCCGGCCGGCGCTGGCCTCACCTTCGTGCCGCTCTATCTGTGGCTGGTAACCGGCGAAGAGATTTTCCGCGCCTGGTATGTGGTCGCGCCCTGGACGGCCTTTATCGCCTTTCTGATGATCTCCAACATCGCCACCTATAGCTGGTCGGCGCTGCGCCTGCGCAAGCGCATCCGGCTGGAACTGATCGCGCTCGTCGGCCTGCTGGCGGCGGCGCTGGCAACCCAGCCCTGGTTGACGCTGCTGCTGATCTGCGCCGTCTATGTGTTGCTGATCCCGTTCGGCATCCTGTCCTACGCCAAGGTGCGCAAGCAGCCTGCCGTCTGAGGCCGGCGCCCTGTTCAGGCAGCGAGGGCGCTGCCGGACAGGACGGCGGCGGGTGCAGGCTGGCGGACACGGTTCCGCTGGATTCGGATGTGGTAGACGGGCGGCTCCTGGGGGATCGGTTCGAACAACAGGGCTGCCGCCATCTTCTGATGATAGAGCGCAAACATCCAGGCGATGGTGCCGACCGCCAGCAGGAAGGCGGCGGAGAAAATGGTCGCTGCAACAATGGTGAACATGGCCGCTGACTTTCTATCTTGCCATTTGCACACTTAGGCTCACTATGTCGGTGCAAACGGGCGTTTAGTCTGTTTGTTCCATTTGTTCACTTTATGTTCTCATATCGAGAACGAGTCAACCCCTTGCGCAACGGGGTTTTGGGCGTTAAAGGCGCGCCCATTCCACATGGGAATCGACATATCCGGTGCCGGACGGGCCTTTAAGGTCTTCCAAGGTTCCTGATTCCCAGAGGTAGCAACCGGAAGGAGAAATATTATGGCGACTCCCGTCGTCACCATGCAGCAATTGATCGAGGCTGGCGCCCACTTCGGCCACCAGACCCACCGCTGGAACCCGCGGATGAAGCCGTACATCTTCGGCGACCGCAACGGCATCCACATCCTTGACCTGTCGCAGACCGTGCCGCTCTTCGCGCGCGCCCTCGACTTCGTGTCGGCCACCGTCGCCGGCGGCGGCAAGGTGCTGTTCGTCGGCACCAAGCGCCAGGCCCAGGATCCGATCGCCGAAGCCGCCCGCAAGTCGGGCCAGCACTTCGTCAACCACCGCTGGCTGGGCGGCATGCTCACCAACTGGAAGACCATCTCGGGCTCGATCAAGCGCCTGAAGACCCTTGAGGAAAAGCTGTCGGGCGACACCCACGGCTTCACCAAGAAGGAAGTCCTCCAGATGACCCGCGAGCGCGAGAAGCTGGAACTGTCGCTGGGCGGCATCCGCGACATGAACGGCATCCCCGATGTCATGTTCGTGATCGACGCCAACAAGGAAGAGCTGGCGATCAAGGAAGCCAACACCCTGGGTATCCCGGTTGTCGCCATCCTCGACTCGAACGTCTCGCCCGATGGCATCGCCTTCCCGGTTCCGGCGAACGATGACGCCAGCCGCGCCATCCGCCTCTACTGCGACGCCGTCGCCGCCGCCGCCACCAAGGGCAACCGTGGTGCGCAGCAGGCTTCGGGCATCGATCTGGGCGCTCTGGACGAGCCGCTGGCTGAAGAAGTCGTCGCCGAAGCCTAAGCGCGTCGCACGACTGCAAAGTTGACAGGCTAGGGCGCGCTCCAGAAGGAACGCGCCCTAGTGCTTATCTAAGACCTGCTTATTTAACCCCTTTGAATTTAGGAGCCTTAACATGGCCGAGATTACCGCTGCTGCCGTCAAGGAACTGCGCGACCGTTCGGGCGCGGGCATGATGGACTGCAAGAAGGCCCTCACCGAAGCCAATGGCGACATCGAAGCGGCGACCGACTGGCTGCGCGCCAAGGGTCTGGCTGCTGCCCAGAAGAAGTCGAGCCGCACTGCTGCTGAAGGTCTGGTCGGCGTTGCCGTCGCCGGCACCAAGGGCGTTGCCGTCGAAGTGAACAGCGAAACCGACTTCGTTGCCAAGAACGACCAGTTCCAGGACTTCGTTCGCACCGTGTCGACCGTTGCGCTGGAATCGGGCGCAGCTGACGCTGAAGCCTTGTCGGCCCAGGCGCACCCCGCCGGCGGCACCATCGCCGAAAAGCTGGTCGCCAACATCGCCACCATCGGCGAGAACCAGAATCTGCGTCGCGTCGCCCATGTCGAAGTGACCGAAGGCGTTGTCGTGCCCTACGTCCACAACGCTGCGGCCCCGGGCCTCGGCAAGATCGGCGTGCTCGTCGCGCTCGAAGGCGATGCGCCTGCCGACGTTCTGGAGCCGCTGGGCAAGCAGCTGGCCATGCACATCGCCGCTGCCTTCCCGCTGGCCCTGTCGGCCGCCGACATCGATCCCGCCCTGCTGGAGCGCGAGCGCGCGATCGCCGCTGAAAAGGCTGCCGAATCGGGCAAGCCCGCCGAAATCGTCGCCAAGATGGTCGACGGCGCGGTCGCCAAGTTCGCCAAGGAGCAGGCCCTGCTCTCGCAGCTGTTCGTGATGGACAACAAGACCCCGATCGCCGACGTCGTCGCCAAGGCGGCCAAGGATGCCGGCAAGTCGATCACCCTCAAGAACTATGTCCGCTTCCAGCTGGGCGAAGGCATCGAGAAGGAAGTCAGCGACTTCGCCGCCGAAGTGGCTGCTGCCGCTGGCGTCTGATCGCGGATCAAGTGACAAGCACAGGGAGGGGCGTCCTGCGGGGCGCCCTTTTTCTGTGAATGGATGGTGTGTTCGGTTGCCGGGGTTGGGTGCCATCGATGTCGCTTTCCCCATGAAGAGGCTGGGGCGCACGACAAACGCCCCTTGGCATCCCGCTTTACCGCCTCTAATGTCCCGGCCGCTTCCCCTGCCAACGATCAAGGATTCTTGCCCCACATGACCCGGCCAGCCTTCAAACGCATCCTGCTGAAATTGTCGGGCGAGGTGCTGATGGGGTCCGGCCAGTTCGGCATCGATCCCGAGACCGTCGATCGCGTCGCCGGCGAGATCGCTGCGGCCAAGGAGGCCGGCTTCGAACTGTGCGTGGTCGTTGGTGGCGGCAATATCTTCCGCGGCCTTGCCGGCGCGGCCAAGGGCTTCGACCGCACCAGCGCCGACTATATGGGCATGCTCGCGACCGTGATGAACGCGCTGGCGGTGCAGAATGCGCTGGAGAAGATCGGCTGCGACACCCGCGTCCAGTCGGCGATCCCGATGGCGTCGGTGTGTGAGCCCTATATCCGCCGCAAGGCCGTGCGCCACATGGAGAAGGGCCGGATCGTCATCTTCGCGGCTGGCACCGGCAATCCCTTCTTTACCACGGACACCACGGCTGCCCTGCGTGCAGCCGAAATGAACTGCGACGCGCTGTTCAAGGGGACCAGTGTCGACGGCATCTACAATGCCGATCCCAAGCAGGTGCCGGACGCGGTCCGCTATGAAGCGATCAGTTTCGACCAGGTTCTGACGGACAATCTCAAGGTCATGGATGCCAGCGCGATCGCGCTGTGCCGTGAAAATCATATTCCCATCGTCGTCTTCAACATCCGCGAAGAAGCCAACCTGGCCAAGGTGCTGGCGGGTGAAGGCACCGCGACGATCGTGCAAAATCAGGAGCGCTAATAATGGCCCAGTATAACAAATCCGACCTCGAACGCCGCATGGCCGGCGCGATCGAAGCGCTGAAGGGCGATCTCACCGGTCTGCGCACCGGCCGTGCCAATGTGCAACTGCTCGATCCCGTCATGGTCACCGTCTACGGCGCCAACATGCCCCTGAACCAGGTCGCCACCGTGTCGGCACCCGAACCGCGCATGCTGTCGGTTCAGGTGTGGGACAAGACCAATGTCGGTCCCTGCGACAAGGCGATCCGTTCGGCGGGCCTGGGCCTCAACCCGATCGTCGACGGCCAGACGCTGCGCCTGCCGATCCCGGACCTGACCGAGGAACGCCGCAAGGAACTGGCCAAGCTTGCCAGCAAATATGCCGAAGGCGCACGCGTTGCCGTCCGCAACGTTCGTCGCGACGGCATGGACAGCCTGAAAACCGACGAAAAGAAGGGCGAAATCAGCGAGGACGAGCGCAAGCGCCTGGAAACCGAAGTCCAGAAGCTGACCGACAGCACGATCGCGGATATCGATGCGGCGGCTTCGGCCAAGGAAAAGGAAATCCTCGGCCAGTAAGCCGGGGCTTTCCTTTCGCGGCCAAAGCACGCATTCCTATCTGATGGCCACACAAGCCAAGCCCGATCTTAGCAGCGCCGCGCCTGCCCATGGCGCGCGTCACGTCGCCATCATCATGGACGGCAATGGCCGTTGGGCGAAGAAGCGGCTGTTGCCGCGCATTGCCGGCCATCGCGCCGGGGTGGAAGCGGTGCGCCGCGTCGCCCGCGCAGCGCAGGACATGGGCCTCGAATGCCTGACGCTCTACGCCTTCTCTTCGGAGAACTGGAAGCGTCCGGCGACAGAGGTGTCGGACCTGATGGGGCTGCTGCGCCATTTCATCCAGTCGGATATCGACGAGTTTCATGCCAATGGCGTGCGGCTGCGGGTGATCGGCAACTATAAGGCGCTCGAGCCTGGCCTAGTCGACCTGATCGAAAGCGCGATGGCGCGCACCGCCGCCAACACTGGCCCGGTGATCGCGATCGCGCTCAACTATGGCGCGCAGGACGAGATGGTGCGCGCGGCGCAGCGTCTGGCCGAGCGGGTGGCCAAAGGCGAATTGTCGGCCGAGAATATCGGTATCGCGGCGATCGATGCCGAACTCTATACCGCCGACCTGCCGCCGCTCGATCTGCTGATCCGCACCTCGGGCGAGCAGCGCCTCAGCAATTTCATGCTGTGGCAGGCGGCTTATGCCGAACTCTATTTTACCGATATGCTCTGGCCCGATTTCGACGGCCGGGCATTGGCGCAGGCGCTCGACGCCTTCCGGATGAGGGACCGCCGTTTCGGCGGACTGTGAGTATCATGTCGAGCGAATTGCGGATCCGCACGATCGTCGGCCTTGGCCTGATCGCCATGGCCGTGGGGGCGCTGGTCTTTGGCGGCTTCGTCTTCTGGATGCTGCTGTCGATCGCCGGCGTGCTGATGATGGGCGAATGGGGCATGCTGATCGGCGCCTCGGCCGATCAACGCAAGGCGGCGATGTATGCCGTTTCGGTGCCGCTGGCGATCCTCTGTCCGGTAGCGGCGGGCGTGTCCTGGCTCGGCTTCGGCCTGATGATGGCCTCCTTCTTCTTCGTGCTGATCACCAGCCGCGCCATCAAGCTCGCGCTCGGCATTCTCTATATCTGCCTGCCGGTGATGGCGCTGCTGTTCCTGCGCGGGCAGGCGCCCGACAGCCATGGCCTGCTGCTCGCCTTCTGGGCGCTGGGTCTGGTCTGGGCGACCGATATCGGTGCTTATTTTGCCGGTCGTTCGATCGGCGGGCCTAAGCTTGCGCCGCGGGTCAGTCCGTCCAAGACCTGGGCTGGCCTGGGCGGCGGCGTGCTGGCGGCCCTGCTCACCGGCTTTCTTCTCTATCGCTTTGGCAACCTGCCGATCCAGCTGGCGGCGGCCAGCGGCCTGCTGGCCGTGGCGGCGCAGCTTGGCGATCTGCTCGAAAGCGCGATGAAGCGCCGGGCCGGCGTCAAGGACAGCAGCAATCTGTTGCCCGGACATGGCGGGGTGATGGACCGCCTGGACGGCGTCGTTACGACGGCGCCGCTGGCGGCTTTGCTCTATCTGATGCTGGCGGGCGCTTGATGCGCCGTATCTCCATCTTCGGCGCCACCGGTTCGGTCGGCATGTCCACGCTGGACCTGATACAGCGCGAACCCGATGCCTATGACGTCGTTGCCCTGACCGCCAATCGCGATGTCGCGGGCTTGGCCGCCGCCGCGCGCGCGGTCGGCGCGAAGGTCGCGGTGGTCGCGGACGAAGCTTGTTATGGCGCGCTCAAGGACGCGCTCGCCGGCTCGGGCGTCGAGGCGGCGGCGGGCGAGGGCGCACTGGTCGACGCGGCGCAAGCCGGCGCGGAATGGACCATGGCCGCGATCGTCGGCTGTGCGGGCCTCAAGCCCACCATCGCCGCGCTGCAGGCCGGCGGCACGGTGGCGCTCGCCAACAAGGAATCGCTGGTGTCCGCCGGCGCGCTGATGATGCAGGCGGCGACCGCATCAGGGGCGACGCTGCTGCCGGTGGACAGCGAGCATAATGCGATCTTTCAATGCCTTGCCGGCAGCAGCCTGGACGATGTCGCCCGCATCATCCTGACCGCCAGCGGCGGACCGTTCCGGACCCTGGGCTATGAGGATATGCGCGCCATCACCCCGGCGCAGGCGGTGGCCCATCCCAACTGGTCGATGGGCGCGAAGATCAGCGTCGACAGCGCTACGATGATGAACAAGGGGCTGGAACTGATCGAGGCGGCCCATCTCTTCCCGGTCGGGCTCGACCGGATCGAGATATTGGTCCACCCGCAATCGGTCATCCATTCGATGGTCGAATATCGCGACCGGTCCACTCTGGCACAGCTCGGCTCGCCCGACATGCGCATCCCGATCGCCCATGCACTGGCCTGGCCGGCGCGGATCGCCACGCCGTGCCAGCCGCTTGATCTCGCGCGGATCGGCCGGCTCGACTTCGAAGCGCCCGACGACCGGCGTTTCCCTGCGCTGCGCCTGGCGCGCGCGGCGGCGCGGGCGGGCGACGCATCGGCCGCCATCCTCAACGCCGCCAACGAGGTCGCCGTGGCCGCCTTTCTGGCCGGCCGCATCGGCTTCCTTGATATCGCCATGATTGTGGAGGATGTTCTCAACCGCTATAGCGCGCCGATGCCTGCCTGCATGGATGATGTCCTGCACGCCGATGCGACGGCGCGGGTTATGGCGGGTGACGTGATGGAAAGATTGACGGTTTGATCCACAATCCCGGTTTCCTGTTGACCATCTTGGCTTTCGTGGCGGTCATCGGGCCGCTCGTCTTCGTGCATGAACTGGGTCATTATCTGGTCGGACGCTGGTGCGGGGTGAAGGCGGAGGCCTTCTCGATCGGCTTCGGCCCGGAAATCGCGGCCTGGGTGGACAAGCGCGGCACGCGCTGGCGGCTCGCGGCGTTGCCGCTGGGCGGCTATGTCCGCTTCAAGGGCGATATGAACGCCGCCAGCCAGGCCGATCCCAAATGGCTGGAAATGTCGGCCCAGGACCGCAGCGAGAGCTTCCCCGCCAAGCCTTTGTGGCAGCGCGCGGCGATCGTCGCCGCAGGCCCGGCGATCAATTTCCTCTTCGCCATCCTGATTCTCGCCGCCTTTGCCTTCCTGCATGGCGAAAGCCGGACTCCGGCGGTCGCAGGCATGGTCCAGCCTGGCAGCGCGGCGGCGACGGCGGGTATCCAACCGGGCGATCGCATCGTCTCGCTCAATGGCCGGGCGATGACCACCTTCGACGATATCCGCCTCTATGCCCAGATCCGTCCCGGCGAGCCGGTGACGATCCTGCTCGACCGCAAGGGGCAGGTGATCGAGAAGCAGGGCCATGTCGGCGCGGTCAGCGAAGATGACGGCTTCGGCAACAAATTCCGTATCGGGCGGCTGGGCATCGCGCCCGGCGAACCGGTGATCGAGCCGGTCAGCCTGCTGCGCGCGCCCGTGGTGGCGATCGAGCGGACGGGCCAGATCATCCGCACCATGGTGGAAACGCTGGGGCAAGTGATCGGCGGTGACCGTTCCGTCAAGGAACTGGGCGGCCCGCTCAAGATCGCACAGGTGTCGGGGCAGGCGGCGACGCTGGGGCTGGAGAGCTTCATCTTCTTCATCGCCCTCATCTCGATTAACTTGGGGTTCATCAACCTCTTGCCAATTCCCATGCTGGATGGCGGTCATCTGCTTTTCTATGGGGTAGAGGCAGTGCAGCGGCGGCCGGTGAGCCCGCAGGTGCAGGATTGGGCCTATCGGTCGGGTCTGGCGCTGCTGATGACGGTCATGTTGCTGGTGACCTTCAACGATTTGTCGTCTTTCGGATTGTGGGAGCGGCTGTCCGGCTTGATCGGCTGAGCCGCATCGGGCAGGGAAGGCGCGGTTCGGCGCCGTCTATTTCTGGCGAAACAGTTTTTTACTTTTTTGAGGTGAGCGGGTGACAGCGATGAACAGCAGCAAGGGCCAGCGTCCGATCATCGCGGCCCTGTTGGCCACGACGATGATTGCCGGCCTGTCGGCCGTGCCTGCGATGGCCCAGAGCGCGGCCCCGGCAGCCCCGGCGCCTGCGCCTGTCGTCGCGTCCACGGCCAACACGCCCGAAGGCACGATCCGCAGCATCACCGTGACCGGCACCCAGCGTCTGGAGCAGGACACGGTCATGTCCTACACCAAGCTGCGCGTGGGCCAGGCCTTCAGCCAGGAATCGCTCGATCAGGCGCTGCGCGACCTGTATGAGACCGAACTCTTCGCCGACGTCCAGATCCGCAACGATGGCGGCGCGCTGACCGTCGAGGTGAAGGAAAACCCCGTCATCAACCGTATCGTCCTTGAAGGTAATAAGCGCCTCAAGGAAGACAAGATTCGTCCTGAAATAAAACTGGCTCCGCGCCAGATCTATACCCGCTCCAAGGTCCGCGCCGACGTCGCCCGCATCGTCGAACTATATCGTCGCCAGGGCCGCTTCGCCGCGACGATCGAGCCCAAGATGGTCCAGCTCGACCAGAATCGCGTCGACATCGTGTTCGAAATCTCGGAAGGTCCCAAGTCCAAGGTCCGCCAGATCAACATCATCGGCAACGAGAAGTTCAAGGACGGCGAACTGCGCACCCAGATGGTGACCAAGCAGTCGCGTTGGTTCCGCATCTTCTCGTCGGGCACCAGCTATGACCCGGATCGCCTGGCCTATGACCAGCAGAAGCTGCGCCAATTCTACCTGACCGAAGGCTATGCCGATTTCCGCGTGATCTCGGCCGTCGCGGAACTGACGCCCGACAAGCAGGACTTCATCATCACCTATGTCGTCGAGGAAGGCGATCGCTACAAGTTTGGCGATGTGAAGGTCGAATCCGACATTCGCGACCTGTCGGGCGACGCGCTGACCCGCCGCCTGCCGATGAAGAAGGGCGACTGGTACAACGCCAAGCAGGTCGAGGACACGGTCGATACGCTGAGCGAGACCGCCGGCCTGTTCGGCTATGCCTTCGCCCAGGTCGAACCCGACTTCAACCGGTCGAAGGACGACCTGACGATGGGGATCAACTTCCGCATCGCCAACGCCCCGCGCGTCTATGTCGAGCGCGTCGACATCAACGGCAACACCCTGACCCAGGACAAGGTCGTCCGCCGCGAATTCCGCCTGGCCGAAGGCGACGCCTTCAACAGCTTCCTGGTCAAGCGCTCGAAGGATCGCATCAACTCGCTCGGCTTCTTCCAGGAGAAGCTGGACATCGAGCAGAAGCCCGGCTCCGCGCCCGACCGCATCGTGCTGGAAACCAACGTTCAGGAAAAGTCGACCGGCGAACTGTCGCTCTCGGCCGGCTACTCCTCGCTCGAACGCTTCATCATCTCGGCGTCGATCACCCAGCGCAACTTCCGCGGCAAGGGCCAGGAACTGCGCACCTCGGTCAATTATTCGGCCTATTCCAAGTCGGTCGAAGTGGGCTTTACCGAGCCTTATTTCATGGACAAGAATATCGCGCTGGGCGGCGACATCTATCGCCGCGACCTCAACAGCTTCCGTTATCTCAGCAATAACGACCGCGATACGACCTATGAGCAGACCACGACCGGCTTCCAGCTGCGTGCCGGCGTGCCGATCACCGAATATGTGTCGCTGGCGCTGCGCTACACGCTGAACTTCGACGACGTGACGCTGGACAGGGACACCTATTATACCGACGGCGTCTGCGACCCGCTGATTGCAGGTCGTTATCTTTGCGACGCGATCGGCAAGCGCACCACCTCTTCGGTCGGCTACTCGCTGATCTATGATACCCGCGACAATCGCATCCGTCCGACCCGTGGCCAAACCGTCACGCTCAGTCAGGATTTCGCCGGCCTAGGCGGGGATGTCCGCTATATCCGCACCCGCGCCAACGCCGCCAAATATTGGGGCCTGGGCGCTGGCTTCATCTTCTCGCTGTCGGCGGAAGGCGGTTATATCCACAGCCTTCAGGGCACCCGCTATGACGCCAGCGGTGCCGAAGTCGATCCGATCCGTCTGACCGACCGATTCTTCCTGGGTGAGCCTCAGATTCGCGGCTTCGACATTCGCGGCGTCGGTCCGCGCATCAAGCGCTATTATCTGACGCCGCAGACTAACGATGACGGCACCACCAGCTATGTCCGCCAGACCGGCAATAATAATGTGTCGGACGACGCGCTGGGTGGTCGTGTTTATTATATGGCGCGGGCTGAAATGGAGATCCCGCTGGGGTCGGGTGCCCGTGAAATGGGCCTGCGCCCGTCGATCTTCGTTGACGCTGGTGCCGTGGCTGGTCTCAAGAATCCGGGTCTGGTGAATGGCAATGGCAGCTTTGCCGGCTATTGTTCTGCTACTGGCCTGACGACCGTCAGGGCTACTGGCACTGCTCAGAATCCGATCTGTCCGGTCGAGTATACGACGGGACAAGATTTTCAGCGGTCTGGCATGTTCGAAGAAGAATATCTGGGCAACACGCTCTCTCCGCGTGTGTCCGTGGGCTTCGGCGTCAATTGGAACTCGCCCTTCGGTCCGTTCCGTATCGATATCGCCAAGGCCCTGCTCAAGGAACCAGGGGACGACAACAAACTCATCACCTTCAACGTAGGGACTCAATTCTGATGAAGACGTTTATCAAGGCTCTGGCGCTCGGTATCGCGCCTGTTACCGCCATCGCTCTGACCGCCGCACCGGCCGCTGCCCAGTCCAAGCAGGGCATCGCCGTCGTCGATCTGCAGCGCGCGGTTGCCACCAGCACCGCCTATTCCACCGCCCGCACCCAGATCCAGACGACCTACAAGGCGCAGATCGACGGCTTCACTGCGCGCAAGACCGCGATCGATACCGATCTCAAGACCAAGGGCGACGCCCTGCAGGCCGCGCTGAAGGCGGCCGGCGGCAAGCCGACCCCGGCGATTGAGACCCAGTATCAGCAGTTCCAGCAGTCGCAGCAGTCGGCCCAGACCGAACTGCAGACGCTGGGCCAGCCGATCGCGCTCGCCAACGCCTTTGTCGAGGAACAGATCACCGCTAAGCTGTCGGACGCGCTGAAGGCCGCCATGACCAAGGCCAAGGTCGACCTGGTCCTGTCGCCCGACGCGACCGTGTCCTATCAGCCGACCGTCGACATCACCGCTGCTGTCGTGACCGAACTCAACACGCTGGTGCCCAGCGTCGGCATCACCCCGCCGGCCGGCTGGCAGCCGGGCCGTCAGGGTCAGGGCGCACCGGCCGCTGCTGCCCCGGCCAACCCGGCGCAGGCGCCCAAGTCGCGCTGAGACGATGACCGGAGAGGTTGATAACAAGGAAGCCCGTGGCCCGATGGATATCCGTCGGGTCATGGCTGCCCTGCCGCATCGCTACCCGATGCTGCTGGTTGACCGCGTGGCGTCGCTGGTGCCGAGCCAGTCGATCCACGCGATCAAGGCCGTGTCGATGAACGAGCCGTTCTTCCAGGGTCATTTCCCTGGCCGGCCGATCATGCCGGGCGTGCTGATCGTCGAGGCCATGGCCCAGGCGGCCGGCGTGCTGGTGGTCGATTCGCTCGGGCTCGCGGATTCGGGCAAGCTCGTCTATTTCATGAGCATCGACGGTGCGAAGTTCCGCACCCCGGTGGAGCCGGGCTGCCTGCTCGACCTGCATGTCGAAGTGACGCAGATGCGCGGCGCGGTCTGCAAGTTCGCCGGCCGTGCGCTGATCGACGGCAAGCTGGCGGCAGAGGCCAATTTCGTCGCGATGATCGCCGATCCGCCCAAGGATTGACGCGACCCATCCTTTTCCTTGCTTTGGCGCGCCGAAAACGCTAACGGCGCGCCTTCGCATTTTATCGCATCCATAGCCGGTCGGAACCGGCACACACACGGAGCAAGACGCCATGAAGGCCGATACCCACCCCGATTACCACTTCATCACTGTCCAGATGACCGACGGCAGCACCTTCCAGACCCGCTCGACCTGGGGCAAGGAAGGCGACACGATGGCGCTTGACATCGATCCCAAGTCGCACCCGGCCTGGACCGGTGGCAACCGCCAGCTGGACACCGGTGGCCAGGTTGCGCGCTTCAACAAGCGCTTTGGCGGCCTGACGCTGAAGAAGTAATCGGCCTTACCGGCACGAGATCGAAAGGGCGCCCCATCGGGCGCCCTTTTTTGTGCCCGCGCGAGACAAGCGCAGGGCAAAAAAAGGGCCTCCAGCTAAAAGCTGGAGGCCGAGGTTCAGGGGAGTGCCAGCGGCGACAGAGGGGGATCTGCAAGGGGATGCCGCTGACAAGGAGTGATCTAGCCCGCAAATGCTGCGGGCGAATGTCCCGAATATTACGGAAGGCGATCTGCGCTGAAATGTCGGGACAAGCCAAGGCCGTCACCCCAGCGAAAGCTGGGGTCTCAGGCAATGAAGCGTGACAGGGCCACAGATCCCAGCCTTCGCTGTGATGACGAAATGAAAGGCCGATTGGTGCCCGCGCGCCGCCCAGTCAGGCGCCAGCGCGGTCCGCGTCGAGGAACGCCGCCACATCGTCCAGCACGACATCCTTCGACAGGAAGGTCCGGCCGATGCCGCGCGCGAGCAGGAAGGGCAAGGTGCCCGCCGCCATCTTCTTATCGTGCAGCATATGCGTGACCAGCGCAGCGCCGTCGGCTGTCACATGGGCGCTGGCGAGATCATAGGGCAGGCCGATCGCCTTGAGGTGAGCGGTGACGCGTGTCGCATCCTCCGTGCTGCACAGGCCCAGCCGCGCTGAATAGCGATAGGCAAGCGCCATGCCGGCGGCCACGCCCTCGCCGTGGAGCAGCGTGTCGGAAAAGCCGGTATCGGCCTCCAGCGCATGGCCGAATGTGTGGCCCAGATTGAGCAGGGCGCGGCGCCCCGTGGTCTCTCGCTCGTCATCGGCGACGATCGCCGCCTTGGCGCGGACGCTGCGTTCGATCGCATGAGTGCGCGCTTCGGCATCGCCTGCCAGCAGCCGGTCGGCATTGGCCTCGCACCAGGCGAAGAAGTCCGGATCGTCGATCAGGCCATATTTGACCACCTCGGCATAGCCGGCGCGGGTTTCGCGCAGCGGCAGGCTGTCGAGCACGGACGGATCGATCAGCACCAGGCTGGGCTGGTAGAAGCTGCCGATCAGATTCTTGCCCGCGCGCGCGTTGATCGCGGTCTTGCCGCCGACCGAGCTGTCGACCTGGGCCAGCAGGGTGGTGGGCAGCTGCACGAAATGGCAGCCGCGCTTCAGGATCGAGGAGGCAAAGCCGACCAGATCGCCGATCACGCCACCACCCAGTGCGATCACATGGTCGCCGCGCTCGATCTCCAGCGCCAGCAGCGCGTCGAGCAGATCTTCCAGATGGCGCCAGCTCTTGGTCTGTTCGCCCGCCGGCAGGATGATCGGTTCGATGACGATATTGGCGCGACGCAGGGCGGCGTCCAGTCGGGGCAGTTGGGCCGCCGCGACATGGGTGTCGGTGACCACGACCAGCCGCCCGCCACGGGCATAGCGCGCCAGATGGTCGGCCGCACGGTCGAGTGCGCCCTGTTCGATGACGATGTCATAGCTGCGCGCGCCCAGCGCGACGGGGACTAGTGCCATGCGGATAGCTGCTCCAGAATGCGGTCGACGGCGACTTCGTGGGGCGCGGCGATGCTCTTCACATGGATCGGCGCCAGCGCGTAGACGGGATTGCGGACAGCGGCCAGTTCGGTCAGCACGATGCGCGGATCGCGATCCTTGAGCAGTGGGCGGCCCTCGCGGCGCGATACGCGGTCGACCAATATGTCGATATCGGCGTCCAGCCAGATCGCCGTGGCATGATCCAGGATCAGCGCACGCGTGTCGTCCTGCATGAAGGCGCCGCCACCGGTAGCGATCACCTTGGGCACGCCGTCCATCAGCCGCGCGATCACCCGCCGTTCGCCATCGCGGAAATGCGCCTCGCCATAGCGGGCGAAAATCTCGCTGACGCTCATGCCGGCAGCGCGCTCAATCTCTTCGTCAGCGTCGACGAAGACCAGTCCCAGGCGCGCCGCAAGGCGCCGGCCGACGGTGGATTTGCCCACGCCCATCATGCCGATCAGGACGATCGGGCCGCGCTTGGTTTTGCTCTCCGGGAATTTGCTGTTTCGCTGCATGGCGAGGGGGGCTATACAGCCAGCCGTCGCTGAGGCAAACGCAACTTTCCCCTGTCGTCCGGCAGACATGCCGGGCCAGCCGCAGAAGAGACCATGAAGAATAATCGTTCCCTGAGCAGTTTCGAAGGCGGTTCGCGCCGTCGCACCCGTCTGCCGATCCTGCCGATCGCGGCGGCGCTGGTCGTCATCTTGTTGATCGGCGTCCTCTGGTCACGCGGCGGCGAACGGCCACAGCAGCCCGTCGAAAAGGTCATTCCGGCCGAAAAACTGGGCCAGTAAGCCGCATGCGCCGCCTGCGGGGGAATGCGAAATGGGCGCTGGGTAGCTTCGCGCTGGCGCTGGCGCTGCCGGTCGTCGCGCAGCAGGCGCCCGAATCGCTGCTGCCGCCCGGCTTTGGTGATCCGACCCCGGCGCCGACCCCCACGCCCGCGCAGCCCGCCCGCCCGGCATCGCCCGCGCCGGTCGTTTCGACCACGTCCGCCGTGCCCTCGCCCTCGGGCGAAATCGTCCAGCCGCTCGACCTGTCGATCGCCAATGCGGTGGACAATGCTGCCGAGGCGATGAGCGCGGAAGAACTGGCCGCCGAAAAGGCCAAATATGACCTGCCGCAGAGCGCCCGCCGCTCGCTCGACCGCATCGGTCCGCTGACACCGGCCACGCGTGGCATGGAGCCCGACGCCTTCGGCGCCGAATATGGCCCCTATCTCGCGATCCTGATGAAGCAGACCCATGCGCCGATCATGTCGCGCTGGGCCTCCATCCTGCTGCGGCGCGCACTGCTGAGTGCCACCGATACGCCGCGCGGCATCAACGGCGCCGACTGGGCGGCCGAGCGCGCCTGGCTGCTGCTGCGCATGGGGGAGGCGGACAGCGCCCGCCTGCTGGTGCAGAGCGTCGATCCCGACAAATATTCGCCGCGCCTCTATGCGATCGCGATGCAGACCTATCTGGCGACAGCCGACCCGGCGGGCCTGTGCCCATTGTCGGCGGGCGCGCTGCGCACCAGCAAAGAGCCGGGCTGGGACATGACGCGGGCGATCTGCCCGGCGCTGTCGGGCGACCAGGGGTCCGCCAGCGCTGCGCTCAACCAGGCCCAGCGCAAGGGCGTGGTGCGCGGTATCGATTATCGCCTGGCCGAAAAGATGGTCGGCGCGGGCTTCAACGCGCGCCGCTCGGTCAAGATCGAATGGGACGGCGTCGATGGCCTCACCGCGTGGCGCTACGGCCTGGCGACGGCACTCAACGTGCCGATCCCCGACGACATGTTCGGTAGCGTCGGTCCCCATGTCCGTGCCTGGGAAGCGCGCGCGCCGGCCCTGTCCGCCGTGCGCCGCCTGCCGGGCAGCGAAGTCGCGGCACGGCTGGGTGTCTTTTCCAGCGAGGCGCTGGTCAATTTCTATGGCGAACTGGGCGGCGAAGGCGATCTCGCGTCCGATCTGGCCGATCGCGTCGATGCGCTGCGCAACGCCTATTCCGGCCCGACTGCGGGTGCCCGCATCCAGGCGATGCAGGCGCTGTGGCGGGACAAGGGCGCGCCCGATTATGTCGGCCTGATCGCCACCGCCCGCGCGGCCGCCGCCCTGCCGGTGTCGCAGGCCGATGGGCGCGATGCGGTCAATCTGGTCGCGGCGATGCTGACCGCCGGCTATGATCGCAATGCGGCCCGCTGGGCGCAGGCGATCGGCCAGATCGATGGCGATGGCGCCCAGGATTTCTGGGCCTTGCTCGCGGTCGGTGCCCCCAGCATCGTCGTTGATACAGGCAGCAGCCGCATCTCCAGCTATGTCGGCGATGCCGGGGCTGAAAAGGGGCGGATGCTGATCGCCGCGCTGGCCGGCCTGTCGCGCCTGCCGGCCAATGATGCCGCGTCGCTGGCGCAGGATAATGGCTTCACCCTGGCCGCCAACAGCCGCTGGGCGCGTGCGATCGACGCCGCGTCGCAGCGCGGCGAGAAGGCGACCGTGGCGCTGCTCGCGGCCGTTGGCATGCAGGGGCGCGACTGGCATCGCCTGCCGCCCGGCCATCTCTATCATGTGGTGGCGGCGCTGCACCGTGTCGGACTGGATCCCGAGGCGCGGATGATCGCGGCCGAGGCCCTGACCCGCCTGTCCTGACCCGGCGCTGACCCATGGATGACGATGCCGTCCTGATCGACCGCTTTCTCGAAATGATGGCGGCGGAACGGGGGGCGTCGCGCAACACGCTGCTTGCCTATCGCACCGACCTTCAGGGGGCGGGAGAGATTGTCGGCGGTCTTGCCGCCGCCAGCCAGGATGCGCTCGGCCGCCTTGCCGGCGAATGGGCGCCGCTCGCGGCCTCTACCGTAGCGCGCAAGGCGTCGGCGCTACGCGCCTTCTACGCCTTTCTGGAGGAGGAGGGGCTGCGCGCCGACAATCCCGGCGCGGCGCTGCCCCGGCCGGTCACGCGTCGGCCGCTGCCCAAGATATTGTCGTCGCAGGAAGTCGATTCGCTGTTCGCCCTGATCGCGCAACGGGTGGAGGTGGAGCATCCTGCGCCGCTCGACCTGCGCCTCTCGGCCCTGATCGAACTGCTCTACGGTTCGGGCCTGCGTGCGACAGAACTCATGTCGCTGCCGCGCAAGGCGCTGGCGGTCGATCGGCCTTTCCTCATCATCAAGGGCAAGGGCGCGCGCGAGCGGCTGGTGCCGATCTCTGACCGCGCCCGTGCCGCCGTCGCCACCTGGCTCGCCCATGTGCCGGCCGACAGCGCCTGGCTCTTTCCCTCGGGGAAAAGCCATGTCAGCCGCATCCGCCTCTATCAACTGGTCAAGCAACTGGCCGCGGCAGCGGGTATCGCGCCCGAACGGGTCAGCCCCCATGTGCTGCGCCACGCCTTCGCCACCCATTTGCTGGAAGGCGGGGCAGACCTACGCGCGCTGCAATCGATGCTGGGCCATGCCGATATCGGCACGACCCAAATCTATACCCATGTCGACAGCCGCCGGCTGGTCGAACTGGTCAACAGCCGCCATCCGCTGGCCGGCATGCAAGCCAGGATCGCGCATCCTCGCGTTGACGGCGACGCGTCCGCGCCTTAACGCCATCCGCCATGGTAAGCTTTCTCGAATTTGAAAAGCCGGTCGCAGAGCTGGAAGCCCGTATCATCGAACTGCGCCAGACGGCCTCCGTCGGCGACATCGACATCAGCGGCGAGATCGACACGCTCGAACAGCGTGCCGGCAAGATGCTGTCGGACATCTACGCCAAGCTGACGCCCTGGCAGAAGACTCAGGTGGCCCGCCACCCGGAACGCCCGCACTTCAAGGATTATGTCGCGGGCATGTTTGACAATTTCATGCCGTTGGCCGGCGACCGCGCCTTTGCCGACGATCAGGCGATCATCGGCGGCTTCGCGACGCTGGGCGAGCGCAAGGTCATGGTCATCGGCCATGAAAAGGGCGACGACACCGCCAGCCGCGTCCGTCACAATTTCGGCATGGCCAAGCCCGAGGGCTATCGCAAGGCGATCCGCCTGATGGAACTGGCCGACCGCTTCGGCCTGCCGGTCGTCACGCTGGTCGATACGTCGGGTGCCTTCCCTGGCGTTCAGGCCGAAGAACGCGGCCAGGCCGAAGCCATTGCCCGTTCGACCGAAGCCTGTCTGGCGCTGGGCGTTCCCATGGTTGCGGCCGTGGTGGGTGAGGGCGGCTCGGGCGGCGCGGTTGCGCTGGCGGCTGCCAATCGCGTGCTGATGTTCGAACATGCCGTCTATTCGGTGATCTCGCCCGAAGGTTGCGCCTCGATCCTGTGGCGCACCGCCGACAAGGCGAGCGACGCGGCGACCGCGATGCAGGTCACGGCGCAGCATCTCAAGGGCCTGGGCGTGATCGACCGCATCGTCGCCGAGCCGGTGGGCGGCGCCCATCGCGATCCGGTGCAGGCGATCGCCAATCTGGGCGCGGCCATCGGTGAGGAACTGGACGCGCTGTCTGGCCTCGAACCGCAGGCACTGCGCACCGATCGCGCCGACAAGTTCCTGGCCATCGGCATCTGACGTCAAATTCCCGGAACAGCATCCTGTCCTCGCTCGTTACGGCACGGTAACAGGGGGGCAGGGTGTCAAGGATGGGAATGGAATGAATCGGACATGGTTGTCGGCTGGCCTTGGCGTCGGCCTGATCGTCGCTGGCGTGGCGCCGGTGGTATTGGGACAGCAGCGGGCGATTCGCACGGTGTCGTCGATCAGCGCGCAGGACAAGGCGTCGGGTGCCAAGCAGCATCCTGAACTGCTCAAGGAATTTGGCGGCGCCTATATCGGGCCGCAGGCGCGCTATGTGGAAACGGTCGGACGCCGCATCGCGGTCCAGTCGGGCCTCTCCAACGCGCAGGGCGATTTCACCGTCACCCTGCTCAATTCCCCGGTCAACAACGCCTTCGCGATCCCCGGCGGCTATGTCTATGTCACGCGCCAGTTGATGGCGCTGATGAATGACGAGGCGCAGTTGGCCGGCGTGCTGGGACATGAAGTCGGCCATGTCGCCGCCCAGCATGGCCAGCGGCGCCAGCAGGCGGCGCAGCGCAATGCGATCGGCGGGGCATTGCTTCAGGTGCTGACCGGCGCGCTGTTGGGTGATTCGGCGCTGGGAGGCGTGCTGCAACAGGGCATCGGCACCGGCAGCCAGTTACTTACGCTCAAATTCTCGCGCAGCCAGGAATATGAAGCCGATGATCTCGGCATCCGTTATCTGGCGTCGGCCGGTTATGATCCGCGCGCGCTGTCGGACATGTTGGCCTCGCTGGCGGCGCAGACCAGTCTCGACGGGCGGGCATCGGGCGATGCGCGTTCCATGCCCGAATGGGCCAGCACCCACCCTGATCCGGGCGAGCGCGTCGATCGGGCCGCGCAGATGGCCTCGCGCACCGGCGCGACCAGCACGCTGCGCAACCGCGATGCCTTTCTGGCGGCGCTCAACGGCACGCTCTATGGCGATGATCCCAAGCAGGGAGTCATCGACGGCAGCCGTTTCCGCCATCCTGACCTGCGCCTGTCCTTCACCGCGCCGTCGGGCTTCGGCATGGAAAATGGGGCGGACGCGGTGAGTATCACCGGTTCGGGCGGTCAGGCCCAGTTCGGCGGCATGGCCTATAATGGCAATCTGCCGACCTATATCGATTCGGTGCTCAAGCGACTCGCGGGCAATGCCGGCGCGCCGCCGGCGGGTGAGGCGCAGCGCACGACGATCAACGGCCTGCCGGCGGCCTGGCGCACGGTGCGCGCCAACACCAAGTCGGGTCAGGTCGACGCAACCGTCGTCGCCTATGATTTCGGCGGCGGCAAAGCCTATCATTTCCTGCTGCTGACCCCGGCGGGCAAGGGCATCGGCCCGTTCGACTCGATGGTCCGCTCGGTGCAGCGCCTGTCGGCGCAGGAGGCGGCGGCGATCAAGCCGCGCCGGGTCAATCTGGTCACCGTCAAGGCGGGCGACACCGTCCAGTCGCTTGGCCGCCGCATGGCCTATAGCGATTATCCGCTGGAACGCTTCCTGGTGCTGAACGCCCTCAACGAACGCTCCGTGCTGAAGCCGGGCGATCGGGTGAAGATCGTCACCTGGTAAGATTCGGCACATTCCAGGCAAAGAAAAAGGGCGGCGGAATTGCTTCCGCCGCCCTTTTCTAACATCGGTTTCGAGCTTACTTCAGGTTGCCCGAAACGTTGTTGAAGGTGCTGCCCAGCTTCGAACCCAGGCTGGTCATGGCGCCGATGGCGGCCACGGCGATCAGAGCGGCGATCAGGCCGTATTCGATGGCGGTCGCGCCCTTTTCGTTCTTCAGCATCTTGCGAATGAACTGCATGTGATGTCTCCTTGACAAACGTTACGTTAAACTACCCGGCCGCCCCGCTTTGAATTCTAGGTCAGCGAAGACCTGTCTAGATTGGCTCGGTTGAGAAAAGTTTAATGCGGAATGGTGACTGTCAGAATTTGTTGGTTAATGCTTGGTAACTTCTTCGGCCACATTGTTCCACATGCCGGTAGTGCGGGTGGCGACATTGTTCAGCGCCGCAATCATGGCCAGCACGATCATCGCGATGATAAGGCCATATTCGACAGCCGTCGCGCCCCGGTCGCATCGCGCTAGTGCGGATTTCGTGACGAATTCGATGATCGCGCGCATAAGACCCCTCAGTCGGCTGAAGACACTCCTCAATGCCTGTGTAAAACGGCCACGGTTAACAAAGCCCTCGCAATGGAGCCTTATGCAAAGTTTTACCCCGTTTCTGGTCGTCGCCGTCGCCCTGATCGACGCCGATGGGCGCGTGTTGCTGCAGCAGCGGCCGCCTGGAAAGCCGATGGCGGACCTGTGGGAATTCCCCGGCGGCAAGGTGGAGCCGGGCGAAACGCCCGAGGCGGCGCTGGTGCGCGAATTGGAGGAGGAGTTGGGCATCCGCACCCACGAAAGTTGCCTGGCCCCTGCAACCTTCGCCAGCGCACCGCTGGAGAACAAGCATCTGCTGCTGTTGCTCTATGTCTGCCGTAAATGGGAAGGGGTGCCCGAAGCGCGCCATGCCACCGCGCTGCAATGGGCGCGCCCTGCGCAAATGTATGCGCTCGACATGCCGCCGGCCGACCTGCCGCTGATCGGCATTCTCGACGCGCTGATCTGACGGGAAATCCGGCTCCGCCCCGATAGCGCAAGGTTAGGCCATAAAGGGCAGGGGAAGGGCGATGCACACCTTCTCCCGCAGCCTGTAAAGGCGGGGGCGACCGCCGGACAGCCGCCCCCGCGCGTTCGTGTCAGTCTTCCTTGGCCTTGCTCTGCAGCTGGACATAATTCTGGATGCCCATGCGCTCGATCATCTCGAACTGGGTTTCCAGCGTGTCGACATGCTCTTCCTCGCTTTCGAGGATGTACTGGAACAGGTCGCGGCTGACGAAGTCCTTGATCGACTCGCAATAGGCGATGGCGTCGCGCAGCACCGGCAGCGCTTCATATTCCAGCTCCAGATCCGCCTTCAGGATTTCCTCGACGGTCTCGCCGATCTTCAGGCGGCCGAGCAGCTGGAAATTGGGCAGGCCGTCAAGGAACAGGATGCGCTCCGCCACCTTGTCGGCGTGCTTCATCTCGTCGATCGATTCCTCATATTCGAACTTGGCGAGCTTCTCGATGCCCCAGTGATTGAGGATGCGATAGTGGAGGAAATATTGGTTGATCGCGGTCAGCTCGTTCTTGAGGACCTCGTTCAGATAATCGATAACCTTCTGGTCGCCCTTCATGGCGTTATGCTCCGGCTGTTATTGGGAATGCCGGACATATAAAGGTTTCGCATCCGGTTGTTAAGCCGGAAAGCCGCAGAAAACCGCCATTTTTCAGGCGGCTATTGCGTGGTGTTCGCGATTGTCAGGGGCCTTTTACTGCGCCTGCTTCGCAATGATATCAGGCCGTCTCGCGCTCCGCTGCGATGATCGTGCGGGCATAGCCGACGCACTGGCCGCACTTGGGGCGGCGGCCGAAACGAGCATAGGCGCTACAGGGGGTATCGGCACCATCACGCGCGGCTTCGCGCAGATCCTTTTCGCGAATGGCATTGCAAACACAGACGACCATTGGATTCTCCTGACCCGTGAAATAGGCCAGATGCTAATGGATCGCAATAGAAGATCATGCGCTCCTGCGAATCTTTTGCACTTTTCCCCGTTGCAGGCTGCGCCACACCCATTCGGCCGGCCCCATCGCGAATCGGCTGAGCCAGGCTTGCGACCAGAGCAGCATCACCGCCCAGGCGAGCAAGATGAACAGCGGGAACAGGGCCGGGCGCACCTGTCCGAACAGTCCCAGGCCCCAGCCATAGAAGATCGCCGTCATGATGAGGCTGGTGCCCAGATAATTGCTGAGGGCCATGCGCCCGGTCGCGGCGATGCGGCCGACCAGCGGATGGTTGCGATGCCGCGCCAGCAGCCACAGGATCAGCGCCGCCCATCCGACCGCCAGCGGGATGCGGAAGGGGAAGGACCAGAGCAGCGCGGTGGAAAAGGCGGTCAGCGGCGCAAAGCCGCTCGCGATCACCCAGATGGTCAGGCCGATCATCGGCAGCAGGCCGATCAGGAAGCAATGGCGCGCGGTCTGCCGATATTGCTCGGCGGGCCAGCGGCCGATCAGGAAGCCGCCCTTCAGCATCGCCATGCCCAGCAGCATGAAGCCCAGCGTGTCGAGCCCGGTGAAGAGGAAGGTCCACAGCCAGTCGCCGAGGAAGCCGGTCAGGTGATGGCGCATGATCCCGCCGAAGCTGCCGGTATAGATAGCGATATCCTGCCGGATGATTGGGCTGTTGGGGTCGGACAGGCCGGCGAGGAAGCTGTCCAGACCCTCGCGCGTCGCGGCCGCCGCACCGGGCGCAGCTGCGGCATCGGCCCAGCCATAGAGGCTGGCGATGAAGGCGCCGCAGATCAGGAAGTGGATCAGGAAGGCGAGGAACGCCCATTTGACCAGCGCCAGGGGTTCCTTCTGCGCGAAGGCCAGGGCGATCGTGCCGACCACCGCATAGGTCACCAATATGTCGCCCCACCACAGCAATATGTGATGCAGCAGGCCAATCGCCAGCAACCAGCCGCCGCGCACCAGTTGCGCTCGCGTGCCGTCGCGCCCGGCCATTTCCTCCCGGTCGATCAGCAGCAGCATCGACGCGCCGAACAGCAGCGAGAACAGCCCGCGCATCTTGCCGTCGACCAGGATCAGGCTGCTCGCCCAGAAGGCGATGTCGCCGGCCGACATCGGCCCGGCCGCGACCGGGTTGAAATAGGCGTTCTGCGGCAAGGCGAAGGCGGTGATGTTCATCCACAATATGCCCATCACCGCGCAGCCGCGCAGCACGTCCATGGCGGGGATACGGGGCGATGCGGCGGTCATGCGGGCGATCCTTGAAGATGCTGGCCAAGCGGCCATGGCTCTGCCATGCGCCTAGCCATGAATGATGGCCGCAAGCAACGGATAAGCGAGTCCTTCGGTGCGGCGGCCGACCGGTATGACGAACATGCCGGGCCGCAGCGGACGGCCGCTGCTCTGGTGGCCGACATCGCCCAGCGACAAAGTCCTGATGGTGTTGCGCGCATCCTGGAAATCGGGTGCGGCACCGGCCTGCTCACGCGCGACATTCAGACCCGCTGGCCCGGCGCGGAGCTGGTCGCGACCGACATCTCTCCGCAGATGCTGGACCGCGCGGCATCGGCCGGGCTGGTCGCCGGCACCTTCCTCGCGATGGACGGGGAGGCGCCGTCGTTCGAGGGCGAATGGTTCGACCTCATCCTCTCCAGCCTCGCCTTCCAATGGTTTGACGACCTGCCTGCCGCGATCGCGCGGCTGGTGGCGCTGCTGCGGCCCGGCGGCAGCCTCATCTTCTCGACCATGGGGCAGGGCAGCTTCGCCCATTGGCGGGCGGCCCATGCGGCCTGTGATCTGACGCCGGGCGTCCCCGCCTATCCCTCGCTCGACGCGCTGCGCGCCATGCTGGCGACCTATGGCGATGCCTTCGCCTTTGACGAGACGGTCCTGCTGGACGGGCAGAGCGCCCGCGCGCTGATCGGCCATCTCAAGGGCATCGGCGCTGTGGTGCCGGAGGAGGGGCGCCGGCCGCTCTCCCCCGCTGCGCTGCGCCGGGTCATGGTCGCCTATGACGAAGCGGGTGGCCGCGACGTCTATCAGTTGCTGATCGGCCGGGTGACGCGCGCCGCCCAGGCATAGGGGCCGATCACCGTACCGACGAAGCCGCCGGCCTGATGGGTGCTGAGGAAGCGGATATCGACGTCACTCGCCAGCACCGCCTCCCGCCCATCGACGCCATAGGCGAAGCGCGCCGTGCCGCCATCCAGGGCGATGGTCAGGCGGATGGGCTTGGTCGGGTCGATCGGCGCGGCAGCAACCAGCCTGTCACGATCGCTGTCCTCGCGCACCATCAGGGCGATCTGCGGTTTGCCGTCCTTCTGCGTCACGCCGAAGAGCAGGAAGGATCGGTCGGACTGCACCGCCGCCAGTCCCGCCCGGTCGCCCTCCGCCGCCGGGCGGTAGCTGAGGTCCGTGCTGATCGTCGCGACGTGATGCTGCTGCCGCCGCCCCATAAAGGCGGGCGCACCGCTAAGGTCACCTAGCGCCGCTGCGCCGTCCAGCACCAGTCCGCCCGGCTCCAGTCGATAAAGCGGCGCCTTGGGCGTCCTTAGTCCGATCCAGTCCATGCTAAGGCTCGGTCCGTCGAACCGGTCGCGATAGGCGAAATCACCGCTGGTCGGCGGCGCATCGGGATCGCCCAAGGGCAGGGCCGGGCGCTTCGCCGCATAGGGAATGGCCTTGCCGGCATCCAATATGTGCGGCCAGCCATCGCGCCATGCGACCGGCAGCAGGAAGGTTTCGCGCCCGATATTGTAGAGGTCCGGGCCATAGGGGCGGGTGGCCAGGAAGGTCGCCCACCAGTCGCCCGCCTGCGTCTGTACCAGCTTGGCATGGCCGGCCGATGTCACCGGATGGGGGCGGGCCGGGCCGAGACTGCGCTGGCTCAGGATCGGATTGCCGGCATAGGGGGTGAACGGGCCGCGCAGGTCGCGGGCGCGGAACACCACTTCGCTATGCTGGTCGCCGGTGCCACCCTCGGCCGCGATCAGATAATAAAACCCTTCGCGCTTCACCAGATGCGGTCCCTCGATCCAGGACGGCTTCTGGCTGATGTCGACGCCGCCATTGACGATCTGCCTCGACTCGCCGGTCATCTTGAGCGCGCGCCAGTCAAATTCCTGCACCCAGATCGCCCGATGCCCCTCATAGCGGGGCGGTTCGGCCGGCGCGCGATTATTGACGATGAAGGCGCGGTCGCCTTCCCAGTAGATCGACGGATCAATCCCCTCGAACGGCAGCCAGTGCGGTTTCGACCACGGCCCGGCCGCATCCTTTGCCGTCAATACGAAATTGCCGCCGCAATCGACACAGGTGCCGACCAGGTAGAAGAGCCCGTCATGGAAGGAGATATCTGGCGCGAACATGCCGCGCGAACTGCGCAGGCCGTTGAAATCGAACTGGTCGGGCCGGTCGATCGCGTTGCCGATCTGGCGCCAATGGACCATGTCGGTCGACCGGAAGACCGGCAAGCCGGGATAATGGGCGAAGGAGGAGTTGACGAGATAATAGGTCTCGCCGACCCGCGTGATCGACGGATCGGGATAATAGCCCGACAGGATCGGGTTGCGATAGTCGTCCGGGCCGGGCGTCACCTGCTCCTGGGCGCGCCCATCATAGCGGAAATCGCTGAAGCGGGCGGGGCCTGCCAGGGCCGGGCCGGCTATGGCGGCCAGCAACAGCAAGGCGGCACGACGGGTCTTGCGCATATCCTCTCCTCCCATTTTTCGCCGAGCATAGAAGGGAGTTTTTGATAGCGCTATCAAAAATCCGGCCCTGCGCGCGCAAATGGGCCTGGATATGTCAACTTCGCTGTCAGTATCTATCGTCGGCGCCCGGTAGCGATGAAGGCGATCGGCAGGCCGACCAGGATGCAGTGGGAGAAGAGCTGGTTGCCGATATTCCAGGCGATCCGGCCGATCGGCAGCGCGGCATAGGCGGTGGGCAACCACATGGCGGGCCAGCGCCACGGCCGCACGATCCAGTACATGATCGCCCAGAGCAGCAGGCCATAGAGCAGGCCGGCGACGATCGGATGACGGCGCAGGGCAGGGCGCCGCTGCGCGATCAGCATATAGGCGCCTGCCATGCAGGCCATGATCGCGAAATGGACGGCCAGGCCGGCAATCGCCCATAGCCAGGCGGGATCGCCCCGCGCGCGATCGCCCAACGGGCCGCTCGCGACAAATTGCAGCACCGCATGCGGCGCCGTGCCTGCCATGCCGGCAAAGACGAAGGCGGAAAATATGTCGAGTGTGCCGGCGACCAAAGTCGCCCGGATGATCCTCTCGCGCATGGTGCGCTCCCCATTTTCTCGGGGCGGATCATGGCAGATTGTCATGAATTTGTCCCGCCGGATGCGCTGCACCCGGCGGGACGGAAAGATTTAGAGTTCGCTGTCCATCAGCGCGGGGAAGAAGCCCTCATGCGCGGTGCGCAGCGCGTCGATCGACACGCCCGCCACGCTGTCGCCGCCGACGGTGCCGATCTTGACCGCGCCCGCAATCTCGATGCCGGCCGGCGCCGTGACGACATAGCGGCTCTGGTCTTCGCCGAAGGCCGAGGCGGTGGTGAGCGCGATGTCCAGCGTCGCGCCGATCTTGCCCGCCAGCGCCATTTCCGCGACGGTGACGATCAGGCCGCCATCCGAAATGTCATGCACGGCATTGACCGTGCCCGCCACGACCAGTGCGCGGACCGCATCGCCATTGGCGCGCTCGACCGCCAGGTCGACCTTGGGCGCGTCACCCGCCTCGCGGCCGACAATCTCGCGCAGCCAGATCGACTGGCCCAGATGCGTGCCTTCTCCGCCGACCAGCCAGATCGCGTCGCCCTCATTCTTGAACGCCACGGTCGCCATCACGTCGATGTCGGCCAGCAAACCGATGCCGCCGATCGCCGGGGTCGGCAAGATCGCCGATCCACCGCCGGTCGCCTTCGATTCATTGTAGAGGCTGACATTGCCCGATACGATCGGGAAATCGAACGCGCGGCACGCGTCGCCCATGCCCTCCAGGCAGCCGGTCAGCTGCGCCATGATCTCGGGGCGCTGCGGATTGGCGAAGTTGAGGCAGTTGGTGACCGCCAGCGGGGTCGATCCGACTGCGCTCAGGTTGCGATAGCATTCCGCGATTGCCTGCTTGCCGCCTTCATAGGGGTCGGCATAGCAATAGCGCGGGGTGCAGTCGGTGCTGATGGCAATGCCCTTGCTGCTGCCATGGACGCGCACCACAGCAGCGTCGCCGCCGGGGCGCTGTACCGTGTCGCCGCCAACCATGTGGTCGTACTGCTCCCAGATCCAGCGACGGCTGGCGATGTCGGGGCTGCCCATCAGCGTGACGAGGTCAGCGCCGATGTCGGCGCTCTCGGCGATATCGCCCAGCGGCTCGACCTTCGACCAGATCTTATATTCGTCCTTCGGCATCGAGGGACGATCATAAAGCGGCGCATCGTCGGCCAGGGGGGCAAGCGGAATATCGCAGACGATCTCGCCCTTATGCTCCAGCACCATGCGGCCGGTGTCGGTGACATGGCCGATGACGGCGAAGTCCAGTTCCCACTTCCGGAAGATCGCCTCGGCAAAGGCTTCGCGGCCGGGCTTCAAGACCATGAGCATGCGCTCCTGGCTTTCCGACAGCATCATCTCATAGGTGGTCATGCCGGTTTCGCGCTGCGGCACGTCATCCATCTTGAGGTGCAGGCCGACGCCGCCCTTCGACGCCATTTCGACGCTGGAGGAGGTGAGGCCGGCGGCGCCCATGTCCTGAATGGCGACGATCGCGTCCGACGCCATCAATTCCAGGCACGCCTCGATCAGCAGCTTTTCGGTGAAGGGGTCGCCGACCTGGACGGTGGGGCGCTTTTCTTCCGAATCCTCGCCGAAATCGGCCGACGCCATGGTCGCGCCATGGATGCCGTCGCGGCCGGTCTTGGACCCGACATAGACGATCGGATTGCCGACGCCGCTGGCGGCCGAATAGAAGATCTTGTCGGTATCGGCGACACCCACGGTCATCGCATTGACCAGGATATTGCCGTCATAGGCGGGATGGAAATTGACCTCACCGCCCACGGTCGGCACGCCGACGCAATTGCCATAGCCGCCGATGCCATGGACCACGCCGCTGATGAGATGCTTCATCTTGGGATGGTCGGGACGGCCGAAGCGCAGCGCGTTCATATTGGCGACCGGGCGGGCGCCCATGGTGAACACGTCGCGCAGGATGCCGCCGACGCCAGTCGCGGCGCCCTGATAGGGTTCGATGTAGCTGGGGTGGTTATGGCTTTCCATCTTGAAGATGGCGGCCTGGCCATCGCCGATGTCGACCACACCGGCATTTTCGCCGGGACCACAGATGACCTGCGGGCCCTTGGTGGGCAGCTTCATCAGGTGGATCTTGGAGGATTTATAGGAGCAATGCTCCGACCACATGACCGAGAAGATGCCGAGTTCCGTCAGGTTCGGTTCGCGGCCGATCGCCTTGAGGACGCGATCATATTCTTCGGGGGACAGACCGTGCTCGGCAACGATCTGCGGGGTGATCTGGGGGGCGCTGCTGGACATGAGCGCGCCTTTAGCCGCGTGGCGCAGGATTCACAATGGGGAGGCGGCGGCCATATGATGACCGCCGCCCATTATCCATTTAGCAGCTGCTGTTGCGGTCGATGGCGCGGCCAGCCAAGGCACCGGCGCCAGCGCCGACAACGGTGCCGGTGGCGCGATCGCCCCGCGTGTCGACCGCGCGGCCCAGCAAGGCACCGGCGACGCCGCCCAGCAGCAGGCCGGTGGTGCCGCCCGACTTGCGGCAGCGATAATCACCGCGATAGCCGCGACGGTCGGAATAGCGACCATGGTCATGATGGCGGTCGCCACGGTGCCAGCCACGGTCATGGCCGCGGGCGAAGGAGGTCGCCGGAACGGCGGTGGCGACGGTTGCGGTCGCCAGGGCCATGGCGATCAGGCTCTTCTTGAAATTCATGGGTCATCTCCTCGACCTGTTTATCTCTGGTACGAGGCTGTTCTGCCACCGGTTGGCTGGCAACATCCTGAACCATCACGTTATCTGTCGTTCAGGAAAGGCGCGCGGCATGAAAAAAGGGCCGGTTCCTAGGGAAGAACCGGCCCCTGTAGAAAAAAAGACTGAAGCGATCCTGCGATCAGACGTGGCAGGCCTGCGCCGACTTGCCGGGGATGGTGATCGTCACGTCGTTGCCCGAACCCTTGACTTCATAGCCGCCCTCGGCGGTGAAGGGCTGGCCGGCTTCAGCGGCCTTCAGCATGGTGGGCGAACCCGTCTTCTCGGTGCGCAGGATCGCGCTCTTGTCGTCGCTCATATAGTCAACGAAGATCAGGCTGTTGTCCTTGCAGCGGAACTGCTTGTTGGCCTTGACCGACGGCGGCAGCTCGACCGGGGCGGCATTGGCCAGCTGGGCAGCCATCGGATCGGCGGGGCCGCCGACGACTTCGGGTTCGTCATTCTTGTTGCAGGCAGACAGCATGGTCAGGCCGGCAACGGCGATGAGGGGGAGATAATATTTCATAGCGGTCCTTCTATGTGCACTTGCAACATCATGCGTCAACGCAAAACTGCCCGAATTCCGCCACGCCTGTGCAATGGCGTCATGACGTTTGCGTGACAATTGCCCGATTGGGCCGGGTGTGCGTCATCCGCGCTTGACCGCACGGACAGGCGCGGTCAATGCAGGCGCATGGCTGAGGAAAATACCCCGCAAACGGATCTGTCCCAACTGTCGTTCGAGGATGCGCTGCGCGCGCTCGAATCGATCGTCCGCCGGCTGGAAAGCGGCGATGTCCCGCTCGATGAGTCGATCTCGCTCTATGCCCAGGGCGAGGAATTGCGCAAGCGCTGCACTGAACGGCTGCAGGCGGCCGAAGCGCGGATCAGCAAGTTGACGGTCGATGCCGGGGGCGCCGTGACCGGCGCCCAGCCCTTCGGCGCGGATTGACCCACTGCATGGAACGGAGCGCGGCAGGAGCGCTGGTCGCCGCCCGAGCGGCAACGGTCGCGGCCGATATCGACCGGGCATTCGACGCGCTGCTGGCTGTCCCCGACGATCCGCGTCATCGCCTTTATGAAGCGATGCGCCATGCCGCGATCGGCGGTGGCAAGCGGCTGCGGCCGCTGCTGGTGCAGGCGACCTGCGATCTGTTCAACATTTCCCGCGAATCCGCGCTGCGCGTCGGCCTCGCGATCGAATGCATCCATGTCTATTCGCTGGTGCATGACGATCTGCCGGCGATGGACGATGACGATATGCGGCGCGGTAAGCCGACGGTTCACAAAGCGTTCGACGAAGCGAGCGCGATCCTGGCCGGCGATTGCCTGCATGATCTCGCCTTCGAGATATTGGCCGACGAACAGACCCATCCCGATGCCTTCGTGCGCATCGACCTCGTAAAGGCGCTCGCCGTCGCCAGCGGCCCGGTCGGCATGGCGGGCGGGCAGATGATGGACCTGGAGGCGGAAAAGGCGCGTTTCGATCTCGCCACCGTTACCCGGCTGCAAAATCTCAAGACCGGCGCGCTGATCGGCTTCTGCGTCGATGCCGCCGCCATCATGGCGCGCATCCCGGTGGAGGCGCGCACCGGCCTGCACGGCTATGCCCGCGACATCGGCCTTGCCTTCCAGATTGCCGACGACCTGCTGGATGTAGAGGGCGACGCGGCCCTGGCCGGCAAGACGCTGGGCAAGGATGCTGCCGCTGGCAAGGAAACCTTCGTCTCGCTCCTGGGGGTAGACCGGGCGCGGGAACAGGGGCGCTTGCTCGTTGAACAGGCCAAGGCGCACCTGCACGGCCATGGCGCGGAGGCGGATCTGCTGCGCGCCATTGCCGACTATATTGTGGAGAGGGACCGCTAGATCATGAGCAAGCCGCGTATCGGTGTCTATCCCGGCACCTTCGATCCCATCACCCTTGGCCATATGGACATCATCCGCCGCGGCGCGAAGCTGGTCGACAAGCTGGTGATTGGCGTCACGACCAACATCAGCAAGTCGCCGATGTTTGCCGATGAGGAGCGGCTCGACATGGTCCGCCGCGAATGCGCGGACATCGACACCGAAATCGTCGTCACCGGCTTCAACTCGCTGCTGATGGACTTTGCCGAATCGCAGGGCGCCAACGTCATCATCCGGGGGCTGCGCGCTGTCGCCGACTTCGAATATGAATATCAGATGGCGGGCATGAACCAGCAGATCAACAGCCGGGTCGAAACCGTCTTCCTGATGGCCGACGTGTCGCTGCAGCCGATCGCGTCGCGTCTGGTCAAGGAAATCGCCCTCTATGGCGGGCCGATCCACAAGTTCGTCAGCCCCGCCGTGCGCGAGGAGGTGGAGGCGCGGGTGGCCGCACTTGGCCGCAAGGGGCAGGGCTAGGAACGGGTTGTCGCCAATGTTGCCGTCTCGTTTCAGCCCGCGTTCAGTTGCCAATCCCGATCAGGGCGCTATCAGGACGGCTTGACCTTCCCGGGCAAGATCTAAGGAAAGCTTATTCGCATGCGTTTCACTTCCGCGCTCAAGACCGTGGCGATCGGTTTCGCCCTCACCGCGTCCAGCGTGGCCTTCGCCCAGGGTGGCGGCGGTGGCGGCGGCGGTGCCGAGGAAATGAAGAAGGCGGAAACCGCTGCGAAGGCGGAGCAGAATGCCAAGTCGCTCGGCGCGCAACTGACGCCGCAACTGCCGCCGGCGACCATTCCGGCCGACCCGCAGAACATCTGGGATCTTGATCTGTCGAGCGGTGGCCGCGTGCGCATTCAGCTGCGTCCGGACATCGCCCCCAACCATGTCGAGCGGATCAAGGAACTGACCCGCCAGGGCTTCTACAATGGTCTGAAGTTCCACCGCGTCATCCCCGGCTTCATGGCCCAGGGCGGCGATCCCAAGGGCGACGGCACCGGCGGTTCGACGCTGCCCGACCTCAAGGCCGAGTTCAACCCGATGCCGCATCTGCGCGGCACCCTGTCGATGGCCCGCGCCCAGAGCGAGGACAGCGCCAACAGCCAGTTCTTCATCGTGCTGCTGCCGCGTATGCAGCTCGACAAGAAATATACCGTGTTCGGCCGCGTGATCGAAGGCATGCAATATGTCGATGCGGTCCATGAGGGCGAGCCGCCGGCCGACCCGACCGTGATCCTGCAGGCCTCGATCGAGAGCGACGGCAAGCCGCCCGTGCTGGCACCCCCGCCCCCGCCGCCGGCGCCCGAACCTGCGGCCTTGCCGTCGAAGAAGTCGGCTGCCCCGGCCAAGAAGCCGGCCCCCAAGAAGAAGTGAGCTTGCGCCCGGAAGGGCCATCGTCATGCGTGTAGACCTGTTCGATTTCGATCTGCCGGCGGAGAATATCGCCCTCCGTCCGGCCAGCCCGCGCGATTCGGCGCGCCTTCTGCTCGTGCCCGGCGACGGCGCGATGCAGGATCGCATCGTGCGCGACCTGCCGTCCTTGTTGCGCGCAGGCGATGTGCTGGTCTTCAATGACACCCGCGTCATTCCCGCCCAGCTGGAAGGGATGCGGGGCGAGGCGCGGATCGGCGCGACCCTGCACAAGCGGCTGGGCCTGCGCCAGTGGCAGGCCTTCCTGCGCAATGCCAAGCGGGTGCGCGATGGCGACCGGATCGATTTCGGCGCCGGTGTCACCGCGATAGCCGGCCCGCGCGACGACGATGGCGGCGTCACCCTGGATTTCGAGGGCGAGGAACCGGTCGAGATCCTGCTGGAACGGGCCGGGCGCATGCCGTTGCCGCCCTATATCGCCAGCAAGCGCGCCACCGACGAGCGCGACCGCAGCGATTACCAGACCATGTTCGCGCGCGAGGATGGTGCGGTCGCCGCCCCCACCGCCGCGCTGCACTTCACGCCCGACCTCACCGCCGCACTGGCGCAGGCCGGCGTGCTGACCGAAACGCTGACCCTGCATGTCGGCGCCGGTACCTTCCTGCCGGTCAAGGCGGACGATACCGACGACCATCGCATGCATGCCGAATGGGGGCGGATCGATCAGGACACGGCCGATCGCCTGAACGCCGCGCGGGCGGCCGGCGGCCGGATCATCGCGGTCGGCACCACCTCGCTGCGCCTGCTCGAAAGCGCGACCGGGCAGGATCGCGTGATCCGCCCCTTCGCCGACGAAACCCGCATCTTCATCACGCCCGGCTACCGCTTCCGCGCGATCGACGGGCTGATGACCAATTTCCACCTGCCCAAATCGACCCTGTTCATGCTGGTCAGTGCCTTGATGGGCCGCGATCGGATGCAGCAGGTCTACGCCCATGCGATCGCCACCGGCTATCGTTTCTACAGCTATGGCGACTCCAGCCTGTTGCTGCCGGAGCGATAGGGCAGGCGTCTCCCCCTTCGGTTGGTTGCCTATTTGAACGAGGCCAGGCATTCCACTTCGAGCGGGGCGCCGAGCGCCAGGCCGTCGGCGCCGAAGGCGCTACGGGTGGGCAGGCGCTTGCCCTCGAAATAGCTGACATAGGTGGTGTTGAAGCGCGGCCAGTCGGCCATGTCGTCCAGCATCACCGTGCATTTGACGACGTTGCCGAAGTCGAGGCCATTATCCTTCAATATCTTGCCGATCGAATCCATCGCATTCTTGACCGCCGCGTCGAACCCTTCCTTGTGCGGGTCCATGCCGTCGGGCACCTGGCCGATCTGGCCCGACATGTAGAGCATGTCGCCGACCTGTATCGCGGGCGAGAAGGGCAGCTTGGCCGGTAGCGGCTTCTGCGCGGCGGCGGGCGCGGCGATCATGAGGCCGGCCAGAAGGGCGATTGACAGGGCGGGGGCGAGCAGCTTTTTCATCATGGGGCTCCGAAAAGGATCAGACGCGGGGCAGGGCGGCGATCAGCCGTTCGACATCCCTGTCATCGTTGAACACCGATGGCGAGATGCGGAAATAATTGTCGTGGACGGATAGGCGCACCTGCGCCCGCGCCAGCGGATCGGTGAGCAGGCCCTTCGCATTGGGCAGGACGCAGCTCAGCAGCGGGCTGGTCGCGCCCGGCGGGGTGATGAGGCGATAGCCCTTGCGCGGCAGCTCGTCGCGCAACTGGCCGATCAATTGCTGGGCATGGGCCTGGATCGCGGGGACGGTGAGGGCCGAGATGTAGCTGATCGAATGATCGAGCATGGCGCTGATCGCCTGGGCATAGGTGCCGGTGCCGAAATGGCCGAGCGCGCCGGGGCGGGCGACATAGGTGGTCGGCGCATCGCCGGGCGGATCGAGCGGGAAGACATGGGTTTGCGGCGGGGACAGGCCGATGCCGGGCGGCGCGCCGGGTGCGGCAAAGCCATAATAGCCATATTCGCTGCGGGGCAGCCGCTCCGCGACGCCGCGCCGGACATAGAGGAAGCCCAGGCCAAAATCGCCCATCAGCCATTTATAGGTGGCGCAGGCGGCGAAATCGACGCCGCTGTCGTGCAGGTCGATCGGCACCGCGCCGGCGGCATGGATAATGTCGGCATAGACGAGCGCGCCGACCTTGTGCGCCATCGCGCTGATCGCCTTCAGGTCATGCTGGAAGCCGTTATAGGTGGAGACGGCCGAGAGGCTGACCAGCTTCGTCCCCGGCGTGATGGCGCGGGCCATGTCCTCGGGCGCGATGCGGCCCTCGCGCGCCTGCACCCAGGCGACATCGACGCCCTGTTTGGCCATTTCCTGATACATGGGGAAGGCGGCGTAGAAATGGAGCGTGTCGGTGACGACGCGGCCGCCATCCTTTGGCAAGCCGAGTGCGCGCAGCACCGCCTGTTCGCCCATGGTGGTGGACTGGACCCAGGTGATCTCGTCCACGTCGGCGCCCATCAATGCAGCGAATTTCGCGATCAGCGCGGCGCGATCGACCGGCTTGCGCGCGGCAGCGACGGGATCGAGCGTGCGGCCTGCGAGATAGGCGTCGGCGGCGGCTTTGGCGCCCAGGCTCACCGGATGGGTGGAGGCGCTGTCGAAATAGGCGAGCGGGGTGGCGGCGAAGCTGGCCTTGTCGGGCAGCGATGGCAGCGCGGCGACGGCGCGCGCGGCCTGCGCCGCGACTGGTATCGCGAGCGCCGCGCCCAACGCCTGCCGCCGGCTAAGGCTCATGCCATGATCCGGGCGAGCGCGGTCTTGAACGCCTGCATTTCCGCCGGCGTGCCGAAGGAGACGCGGACCCAGTCGTCCATATGCTTGCGCGGGCCGCCGATGAAGATCTTCTCCTTCGCCAGCGCGGCGGTGACATCGGCGCCGGGGCGGCCGACATGGATCATCGCGAAGCTGGTCTGCGAGGGAAGATATTTGAGGCCGCGCGCATCGAGCCAGGCGAAGAGATCGTCACGCACCGCCTTGTTATAGGCCTTGCGCTGGGGGAGCAGGGTCGGGTCGAGCAGGCTGGCTTCGGCCGCGACGATGGCGGGCATCGGCGTGATGTTGACGCCATAGTCGGCCATGCCGTCGAGCAGATCCTTGCGCCCGGCGATCAGGCCGCAGCGCAGGCCGGCCAGGCCGTAGATTTTCGAGAAGGTGCGGGTCACAAGGATGTCCGCGCCCTTCGCCACCAGGTCGAGGCAGCTCTGCGCATCGCTATAATGGATATAGGCCTCGTCGACGAGCAGCACGGAGCCGGCCGGCTTGTTGGCGAGCAGCCACTCGATGTCGGCGCGCGGGATCGGCAGGCCGGTCGGATTGTTGGGATTGCAGAGATAATAGACGCCGGCGTCCGGCGCGGCGGCGAGCAGCTTGCGGACATCGGCGGTGAAGTCGCCGGCCAGCGGCAGGGCGACGGCTCGGGTGACCGGCTGGTTGCCCTTGCCCAGGAACCCCTGGTCGAAGGTCGGCTCGAAATAGGCGATCGGGCGGGACTTGGACGAGTAGGTCAGTGCGACCGAACGCAACGGCATGAAGGAGCCGGGATGGACCTGAACCTGGTCGGGCGACAGGCCGTTCTGGCGGGCGAACAGGCTTTCCAGCTTCGACGCGAAGGCCATGCCATAGCGGCCGGCGAGCGGATCGAGCCCGGACAGCGCCTGCAGCGCGGCGGGGGCGGGGCCGAGCGGGTTTTCGTTGCTGTTGATGAAGATGCCGTCGGTCAGCGTGGCGACCATCGCCTTGGGATCATCACTCATCGCCACCTTGCGGTCGCGCTGGGCGAGGGCGGGCGCCGCACCGGCTATTGCCGCCGCGCCCATGGCGCCGCGCATCAGCATGCGGCGGCTGAGAGTGTCCGGACGGTCGGTCATGCTGTATTTCTCCCCCCCGAAGATCACAAAAAAAGGGCCGGTCCTTGGCGGACCGGCCCTTCATTTTTACGCGCTTAGAACTTGAAGTCGATACGCGCGTAATAATAGCCGCCGGCCGTGCTGTAGGGGCCATGGCCATAGGGCGTGTCATAGGCGCCCGCGCCGTTGATGTAGGGCGACTGGCCGACCGGTACAGTCACGCCCTTGAGCAGCTTGGGCACTTCGGGCTTCTGGTTGAACAGATTGTTCGCACCCAGCGAGAAGGTGACGGCATCGGTGAAGTCGTAGCTCACTTCCAGATCGGTGATCGGAGCGGCCTTGACCACGCCCTTGAAGTAGAGCTGGTCTGCGCCGCCGGCACCGTCCTGGATCAGGAAGCCGCCTTCGGGGACGATGATCGCACCGCTGCTGTCGCGTGCGGTGAAGCCCGGCCGGATCAGCATGCTGGTCTTGCCATAATAGGTTTCACGCAGGTTCAGGCTGAACGGGCCGCTCTTGAACAGGGCGCCGAACACGACCTTATAGTCGGGCGTCGAGTCTTCGATGTTGCTTTCCGATGCCGCGTTGAACAGCGGATAGCCGACCTTGTTGTTGGTGATCTTGGTCTTGTTGTAGTTGGCGTTCAGCGACAGGTTGAGCGAGCCGAAGTCCAGGGCCACCGGATAGGAGGCCGAGAAGTCGATACCCATCGTCCGGGTGTCGATGCCGTTGGTGAAGCTCTGCACGCCGACGGTCTGGAGCGCGGTGTCGAGGACGATGCCCGCCGCCGCCAGCGCGTCGAAGATCGCGGCCGCGCCCGGCTGGACGACGCCGCCCTGGACCGCGTTACGCGATGCGGTGGCGGTGATGCGGTCCTTGATCTTGATCATATAGGCATCGACCGTGACTGCCAGCTTGGGCACCGGACGCACGACGAAACCGGCCGAGAAATTCTTCGACTTTTCCGCGCCGAGCGGACCAAAGCCGAGCAGTTGGGCCGCCGGCGTACCGGCAGGCAACTGGGCGACGGCGCTGGTCGGGCCGACGTTGATGGTCGAATATTTCTGTTCGGCCAGGGTCGGCGCGCGGAAGCCGGTGCTGGCCGTGCCGCGGATCGCGAAGGCATCGCTGAAGTCGTAGCGGGTGGTGATCTTGCCGATCAGCGTGTCACCGAAATCGCTATAATCTTCATAGCGGCCGGCAAGATCGACGCTCCAGCCTTCGACCGGTTCGGCGATGAAGTTGACATAGCCGGCCTTGGAATTGCGGGTGAAGCGGCCCGCGTCGGTCGCCTTGTAGCCCGGGAAGGATTGAACGCCGGTCTTGTAGGTCGAATTCTCGTCGCCCTGGACGATTTCATACATGTCCTTGCGATATTCGCCACCGAACGCAAAGGTCAGCGGACCAGCCATGCCGACGTCGAATTCCTTGCGAATGTCGGCGTTGACCGTGGTCTGGCTCAGGCGGAAGCCGCCGTCATAGGCCTTGTCAGGCGTATTGGCCGTGCCGATGCCTGCGAGCGCTGCGGCATAGCTTTCCTGCCAGCGTTCGCGATGGGCCGACTTCTCGGTCCAGATCTCGTTCTTCTGATAGCCATAGGTGCCGCTGACGTCATAGGTCCAGTCGCTGCCGAAATCGCCCTTGGCGCCGACGGTGAAGCTATATTCGTCTTCGATCACATGCTGCAGCGGGACCATGCCGTAGGTGCCGGTGTCGCCATAGCAGATGCTGGGATCATAAGCGGCCGAGGTGACATTGCCGCCCAGATTGCCGGTTTCGTAGCAGATGCGCTTGGGATGGCGATAGCCCTGCTTCGCCCAGCCTTCGCGACGCGACACGTCACCAAAAGCGTAGAGTTCGACGCCGCCGAAATCATAGCCGGCGTTGAAGAAGGCGACGTTCAGTTCCGACTTGGGCTGGCCACCATTGATGTTGGCCAATGCGTCGCCGGCGAGGTTCGACCATTGCGCCGGAGCGTTGGGCTGGAGCGTGCCGTCGAGCTGGGTGACCTGAACCTGGCCCTTGCCGAGCGTGGTATAGTCCTGGCGGCGATGGAACAGGGTCAGGTCGAAATAGCCGTCCTCGCCCAGCTTGAAGCCGACATTGCCCGAGGCGGAGAAGAGTTCGCCCTGGCTGTTATAATATTGACCACCGGTGACCTTGAAGGTGCCGCCTTCGGTCTGGTCCTTGAGGATGAAGTTGATGACGCCGGCGATCGCGTCGGTGCCATAGACGGCAGCGGCGCCTTCCTGGAACACTTCGACCTGCTTGATCGCGTCTGGCGGAATGAGGTCGATGCTGGGCGCGGCCGAGCCGGAGAAGGCGCCGAGAACCTGAAGGATGCCGTTGCCGTGGCGGCGCTTGCCATTGACCAGAACCAGCGTGTGGTTCGGCGACAGGCCGCGCAAACGGGCCGACAGCGAGAAGCTGGACATGTCGGTGCCCTGCGTCTGCGCCGTGAAGCTGGGCACGATCTGGGTCAGCACCTGGTTCATGTTGGGCTGGCCGACGCGGCTGATCGCGTCTTCGCTCAGCACCTGGATCGGCGCTGCGGATTCCGCGGCCGACATGCCGATGGCGCGGGTGCCGGTAACGATGATGGCGGCGCCGTCGTCGACCTGCGGTTGCTGCGGTGCTTCCTGTGCAATTGCAGCAGCGGACCAGGACGAAGCGGCGATGAGTGATAGTTTAAGAGCGGATAATCTTGTCATTCTATGCCCCCTGTTATGCATTATCTTGACACAGGGGAGAACGAGGCTTGGTGAAATAACCTCTATTGCAGTGCAAAAATTATGACGCGATATGAAATATTTCTGCTTTGTATCTAGTGGCGGATTTGTCAGCTTATTTGAAATTTTCCGTCATTGCCAAATGGCTAGATGGAATGTGCTTTGATGCATTTTGCAATCAACTGGAATGGCGGGTTTTTGATCGTTGTTCGTTGTTGATTTACTTGTGCCTCATTCGCCCTTGGCCATGGCGATGAGCTTGCGGGCCTCCGCGCCGGTCCAGTCCATGGCTCCGACCACGCGCGCAACCTCCTTGCCCTTGGCATCATAGAGGACGGTGGTCGGCAGGACACCGGTGGCATAGCCCAGGCCGAGCTTGTTCTCGGGATCGGTCCAGCCCTTGAGGTGGGGCAGCTTGTGCTTGGCGAAGAAGGGCTTGATTGCGGCCTGGCCCTGTACGTCCTGCGAGATCGTCAATACCGCCAGGCTCCTGTCACCTTCGCTGTCACTTTGCGCGGCGAGGGCGTCGAGCGTCGGCATCTCCGCGACGCAGGGGGCGCACCAGGTCGCCCAGAGATTGACCAGCAGCGGGCGGCCGGCAAAGTCCTGCAGGGTCGTCGTGCCGCCCTGCGGATTTTCGAACGCGAAGGTCGGCGCGGGCGTGCCCGCCTTGCTGCGGTCGATCGTGTAGTTGAAATCACCCTTGGCGCTGCCGCCGGCAGCGGGTTGCACCTCGTCGCCTGTCACCTCGCCGCTGGCGCTCGCATTGGCTTGCCCCGCGGGCGGGGATTGCCTATCGCATGCCGCCAGCCCAGCCAGCAGGAGCAGTGTCATTACCGAGCGCAAGGACGATATCATGGAAGCAGGCTCCAACAGCATGTGGGGTGGCCGGTTCGCGGCCGGCCCGGCATCGATCATGCGTGAGATAAATGCCTCCATCCCCTTCGACAAGCGCTTGTGGAAACAGGATATCGCCGGGTCCAAGGCGCATGTCGCGATGCTGGCCAAGCAGGGCATCGTCGATGGCGAGGATGCGCAGGCGATCACCGAGGGGCTGAACCGGATCGCGGCGGAATATGAAGCCAATGGCGTTCCGGTCAATCTGGACCTGGAAGATATCCACATGGTCACGGAGTCGCGGCTGGCCGAACTGATCGGCCCGGCCGCCGGACGCCTGCACACCGCGCGCAGCCGCAACGATCAGGTTGCGACCGATTTCCGCCTGTGGGTCCGCGACGCCATGGATGAGGTGATGGCGGGCCTGGCCGGGTTGCAGCAGGCGCTGCTCGCCCGCGCCGAGGAGCATGTCGATGCGGTGATGCCGGGCTTCACCCATCTCCAGTCGGCGCAGCCGGTGACGCTGGGCCATCATCTGATGGCCTATTATGAAATGGTGCGCCGCGACCGCAGCCGCTTTGCCGATGCGCGCGTGCGGCTGGACGAATGCCCGCTGGGCGCCGCCGCGCTGGCCGGCACCGGCTTCCCGATCGATCGCCATGCCACGGCGGCGGCGCTGGGCTTTGCCAAGCCGACCGACAACAGCCTGGACAGCGTGTCGGACCGCGACTTCGCGCTCGACTATCTGATGGCCGCGACGCAGGCGTCGCTGCATCTGTCGCGCCTGGCCGAAGAGTTCATCATCTGGGCGAGCCAGCCCTTCGGCTTCGTCAAGCTGCCCGACGCCTATTCGACCGGCAGCTCGATCATGCCGCAGAAGCGCAATCCGGACGCGGCCGAACTGGTGCGCGGCCATGCCGGCCGCATCATGGGCTGCATGAATGCGCTGTGCGTGACGATGAAGGGCCTGCCGCTCGCCTATTCCAAGGACATGCAGGACGACAAGCCGCCGGTGTTCGAGGCGCATGACCTGCTGGGCCTGTCGATCGCCGCGATGACCGGCATGATCGAGACGGTGACGTTCCGCACCGACCGGATGCGGGGGCTGGCCGAAAGCGGCTTTGCCACCGCGACGGACCTGGCCGACTGGCTGGTGCGCGAGGGCGACATTCCCTTCCGCGAGGCGCATCATATCACCGGTCGTGCGGTGGCGGCGGCGGAGGAAGCCGGCGTGCAGCTGGCCGACCTGCCGCTCGAAACGCTCAAGGCCATTGATGCGCGTATCGACGATCGCATCTATGCGGTATTGACGGTCGATGCGTCGGTCGCCAGCCGCAAGAGTCATGGCGGCACGGCGCCCGATCAGGTGCGCGCGCGGATCGCCGCGGCGCGCGCGACACAGGAGTGAGGCAGATGGCACGGCATGTCCGCAGCGGGCTGATGATCGGGGCAATGGCGCTGGCGCTGGCTTCCTGTGGTGGCCGTGAATCGCTCAAACCCGTGGCGGGCCAGAAATTGCCCGCCGTGCCGGTGGGGGCGGCGACCGCGCCGACCGCCGCCGACATGATGGATCCGGGCACCCAGGCCCGCCCGGAACGTAATGTCGAACTGCTGACCCAGTCGCGCCAGCGCGGCAATGACGAGTTCGACCTGCCGCCGGAAAGCCGGCCGCAACAATAGTCCCTATTCCCGCAAGGATCAGACCTTGGACCATTTCGATTATGTAGACGGCACCATGCATGTGGAGCAGGTGCCGATGACGGAAATTGCGCAGCAGGTCGGCACCCCGGTCTATGTCTATTCGACCGCGACGCTGGAACGCCATGTCGGCGTGTTCCGCGAAGGGCTGTCCCAGCTCGACAATCCGCTGATCGCCTTTGCCGTGAAGGCCAATCCCAACGCCGCCGTGCTGGCGACGCTGGCGAAGCTGGGGCTGGGCGCGGACGTGGTGTCCGGCGGCGAATTGCAGCGCGCCGTGGCCGCGGGCATTCCGGCCGATCGCATCGTCTTTTCCGGCGTCGGCAAGACCGCCGAGGAAATGAAGCTGGCGCTGGAGCTGGGCATTTTCCAGTTCAACCTGGAAAGCGAACCGGAAGCGGAAATGCTGTCGGAGGTCGCGCTGTCAATGGGGAAGAAGGCGCCGGTCGCCTATCGCATCAACCCCGATGTCGACGCCGGCACCCATGCCAAGATTTCGACCGGCAAGTCGGAAAACAAGTTCGGCATCCCCTATGACCGGGCGCTGGAAAGCTATGCCGCCGCGCGCGACCTGCCGGGCCTCGATGTGCAGGGCGTCGCCGTGCATATCGGCAGCCAGCTGACCGACCTGGCGCCGCTGGAGGCGGCCTTCGTCAAGGTCGGCGCGCTGATCGTGCAGTTGCGCGCGGCCGGCCATGACATCCGCACCGCCGATCTGGGCGGTGGCCTGGGCGTGCCTTATGACCCCTCGCAGCCGCTGCCGCCGAGCCCGGCCGACTATGGCGCGATGGTGACACGGGTGACGCAGGGCTGGGATGCGCGGCTGATGTTCGAGCCGGGCCGGGTGATCGTGGGCAATGCCGGCGTGCTGCTGTCGAAGGTGATCCGCGTCAAGCAGGGCGCACAGGCGCCGTTCGTGATCGTCGATGCGGCGATGAACGACCTGATGCGCCCCAGCCTCTATGACGCCTGGCACGATATCCGCGCAGTGGCGCCGGAAGGCAACCGGATCGCGTCGAACGTGGTCGGACCGGTGTGCGAAACCGGCGATACCTTTGCCATGGGCCGCGACATGGATGTGGTGGCGGCCGGCGACCTGCTGACCTTCATGACCGCCGGCGCCTATGGCGCGACCATGGCGGGCACCTATAACAGCCGATCGCTGACCCCCGAAGTGCTGGTGTCGGGCGACAAATGGGCGGTGGTCCGCGCGCGTCCGCCGATCGAAGCGCTGATCGCGGGCGACCATATCCCCGATTGGGTGGCTGGCTGATGCACAGCCTGCCCGTCTTTCTGCGGCTGGAGGGGCGGGCGGTCATCCTGACCGGCGAAGGCGAGGCGGCCGATGCCAAGCGCCGGCTGCTGGAGCGCGCCGGCGCGCGCATCGTCGGCGAGGATGATGCGGGCGCGCGGGTCGCGATCGTGTCGGATGGCGACGCGGCGGTCGTGGCGCGACTGCGCGCGCGCGGCGTGCTGGTCAATGCGACCGACAAGCCGAACCTGTGCGATTTCACCCTGCCGGCGATCGTCGATCGCGACCCGGTGCTGATCGCGATCGGCACGGGTGGGGCGTCGGCGGGGCTGGCGGCGGCGCTGCGGCAGCGGATCGAGGCGCTGTTGCCGAGCGGGCTGGGCGATCTGGCGCAGGCGCTGTTCGCGGCGCGGGGGCGCTTGCGCGACCTATGGCCCGATGCCGGCGCGCGGCGGCAGGCGATCGGCAAGGCGCTGGCGCCCGGCGGGGCGATCGATCCGCTGGGCCTTGGCCCCGATGTCGATGTCTGGCTGGCGAAAAATCCGGAGGCGGACAAGGCCGAGCTATATCTCGTCCGGCTGTCCTCCGCCGATCCCGACGACCTGACCGTGCGCGATGCGCGGATGCTGGCGCTGGCGGACCGGGTCTATCATGATGCGTCGGTGGCGTCGGCGATATTGGACCGGGCGCGGACGGATGCCGAACGGATCGCGGCGGATGGTCCGCCCGAACGGCCTGACATCGGCCTGAATCTGTGGGTCAGTTCTGTCGCGCGCTGAGGCGGGCGACTTCGTCCTGCAAGGCCTGGATCGAGGAGACGAGGCGGGCGCGGTCGAGCTGCATTTCCTGCAGGGCGTCGCGGGTCTCGCCCAGTTCCACGGCGCGGCGGGCGATGCGGGCATCGAGTTCGGCATTGTGCTGGCTGAGCATGCCGAGCCGTTCGGCGCGCGCACACAAATGGCGCAGCCGCGCATCGAGCAGGTCGAAATCGAACGGTTTGACGATATGGTCGTCGGCGCCCGCCTCCAGCACTTCGACGGCGGACTGGCTGTCGATGCGGCCGGTCAGCATGACGATGCAGGCATGGGGTGCGAGCGCGGCAGAGCGTATGCGCTTCATGGTCGTCACGGCGGGCAGCATCAAAAGGTCCATGTCGATCAGGATCAGGTCGACCGGACGCGTGACCAGCAAGTTGAGCGCGATAAAGCCATTTTCGGCCAGCACCACGTCATAGTTAAGTCGTGACAGGCGGCGGGCGATGACGGCGCGGGCGGTCGCATTCTCGTCGATCAGCAGCACGCGCAGCCGACGCGAGGCTGTGGCCCCGCTTTCCGGCTGCTGCGCGACGATCTGGTGAAAGGGCTTGCGCTTGAAAAACGGCATTGGATAGCAACTCCTGCGATCGACAGGATAGACGCTGGCGGCAAAGAAATGGTTAACCCGCCATGCCCTCGGCGCCATAGGCGCGCAGGAAAATATCGACGGCGAAGGCGGCGTCGCTTTCCATCTGTTGCGGCGTGACCCGTTCGATCTGGCTGAGCAGCAGCAATTCATGGCAGCCCGATGTCGTCAGGCGCATCAGCACGCGGGCGGCCTTGTCGGGGTCATCGCGGCGCAACTGGCCACGATCCATCGCGCCTTCGAGGAAGCGGGCGAGCAGCATTCGGGTATGGCTGGGCGCCATTTCATAGAAGATGCGGCTCATTTCCGGGAAACGACTGCCTTCCGACGCGATCAGCCGGTGCAGGGCGATCGCTTCGGGCGATGTCACCTTTTCAAGCAGGCTGAGCGCGGTGCGGTGTAGTGTCGAGGCGAGGTCGCCGCCGGGGTCCAATATTTCCGAAAGGCGCGCGCGATAGGTGCCGGTCGCATTTTCGAGAACCGCGCGAAACAATTCCTCCTTGGACGGGAAATGATTCCACAGCGTGCCCTTCGACCCGCCCAATATGGCGGCGATGGCCGACATGCTGGTCGCGGCATAGCCATTTTCCAGAAAATGCCGGGCAGCCACCTCCAATATCGTCTGGCGCCGGTCGAGGCGGCGGGCCTCCCGGCGACTGGGGGCCAAAGCTTTTTCCGGGTATGTCATATAAGCGTACCATAGAGTACGCTATTTATATTGACAAGGGTGGTACGGCGGGGCAAAGGCGATTTTCATACTGGATGGTACGGTTTGGATATGTCCGTGAGTCGCATCAGTTTTTCCATTCGCACCGGCGGTATTGCAGCGACAGCGCTGCTTCTGGCCGGCTGTGCTTCAATACCCGATCTGGGCGACAAGCCCGAGATTCGCGCGCCGCAGAGCGTGGAGGCCGGGCGCAGCCTGAGCGCCGACACGGTTGCTTGGCCCAGCGAGAATTGGTGGAGCGCCTATGGCGATCCGCAACTGACATCGTTGATCGAGGAAGGGCTGCGCAATTCGCCCGACATGGCGGTGGCGCTGGCGCGTTTCCGCCAAGCGACGGCGATGGCCCAGCAATCGGGCGCGGCGCTGTTGCCCACGGTCGACGCCACGGCCAATGCCGGCGTGACCAAGCAAAGCTATAATATGGGCATGCCCAAGGATTTCGTGCCGCAGGGCTGGCTGGGCACCGGCAAGGTCGGGCTGGACTTTGGTCTGGACATCGACCTGTGGGGCAAGAACCGGGCGTCGCTGGCGGCTGCCACGTCGGAGGCCCGCGCGGCCGAGATCGACGCCCAGCAGGCGCGCCTGGCGCTGACCACCGCGATCGCCGATGCCTATGCCGATCTGGCCCGCCTCTATGACGAGGCGGAAATCCAGGAGCGCACGCTGGCAATCCGCACGGCCAGCCAGAAGCTGGTCGCCGACCGGCGGCAAAATGGCCTGGAAACGCGCGGCAGCGTGCGCCAGGCCGATGCCACCGTGTCCTCGGCCAAGGCGCAACTGGCGGCCGCCCGCGTGGCAATCGAGCTGCGCCAGCATCAGATCGCCGCGCTGATCGGCGCCGGGCCGGACCGTGGCCTGGCGATGACCCGGCCGCAGATCGGGCAGCTGGCGCCGCTGGGCCTGCCGGCGGACGTCACCACCAATCTGGTGGCGCGTCGCCCCGACGTCGCGGCCGCGCTGGCCCGGACGCAGGCCGCCGCCAGCCGGATCAAGGTGGCGCGGGCATCCTTCTATCCGGCCGTGAGCCTGAGCGCCCTGATCGGCGTCCAGTCGCTGGGGTATGAGACGCTGTTCACCGGCACCGGTGCTTCGGGCGGTTCGACGTCCTTCGCGGACAATCTGTTCAAGAAGGATTCGCTGTTCGGCAGCGCCGGCCCGGCGATCAGCCTGCCGATCTTCCATGGCGGGCAGTTGCGCGGCCAGTATCGCGGGGCGCGCGCGACCTATGACGAGGCGGTCGCCAGCTATGACAAGACGGTGCTGGGCGCCTATCAGGACGTCGCCGACGCGGTGACCAGCCGCCGGACGCTGGACCAGCGGCTGACCGACGCCAAGGCGGCGCTGACCGCGTCGCAGGATGCCTATGGCGTCGCCCAGCAGCGCTACAAGGGCGGGCTTTCCACCTATCTCGACGTGCTGAACGTCGAGGACCAGCTGCTCGCGGCGCGTCAGTCCGTCGCGCAGCTGGAAGCGAGCGCCTTCTCTCTCGATATTGCCCTCATTCGCGCGCTCGGCGGCGGCTTCGCCGCGAGCGACGCTCAGTCCAAGGATCGACCCAATGGCTGATGCCGCCACCGAAACTTCCCCCGAACTGGCCGAGCAGCGCGGCAATGCCCGCAAGACCTGGCTGACCCGTCTGGCGATCGTCGTGCTGGTGATCGGTGTCCTGTGGGCGGCCTGGTATTTCCTGATCGGGCGCAATCATGTCAGCACCGATAATGCCTATGTGAATGCGGAGGTCGCCCAGGTGACACCTTTGCTGTCGGCGCAGGCGATCGAGGTCAACGTCACCGACACCCAGACGGTGAAGCGCGGCGACATATTGGTGAAGCTGGACCCGACCGATGCGCAGATCGCGCTGCAGCAGGCCGAGGCCGATCTGGCCGATGCCCGTCGCCGCTTCCGCCAGACGAGCGCGACGAGCGGTTCGCTGTCGGCGCAGGTCGAGGCGCGTGGCGCCGACATCGTTCAGGCCCGTGCCCAACTGGCGACCGCGCAGGCCGATTTCGACAAGGCCCGCATCGACCTGCAGCGCCGCGAGGCGCTGGTTTCGGGTGGTGCGGTTTCGGGCGATGAAGTGACTTCTGCGCGCAAATCCTATGCCGGAGCCAAAGCCGCGCTGGACCTGGCCCGTGCCGGTGTCGAGACCGCGCAGGCGACCCGCAATGCCGCCACCGGCCAGCTGGCCGCCAATGATGCGCTGATCCGCGGTTCGACCGAGGAAAGTGATCCTGCGGTGATGGTCGCCAAGGCGAAGCTGGAAGATGCCAAGCTGGACCTGGAACGCACGATCATCCGCGCGCCCGTTGACGGCGTGGTGACCAAGCGCGCGGTCCAGATCGGCCAGCGCGTCGCGCAGGGCAGCCCGATCATGAGCATCGTCCCGCTCTCGCAGGTCTATGTCGACGCCAATTTCAAGGAGCGCCAGCTGCGCCATGTGAAGGTGGGCATGCCCGCCACGGTTGTGGCCGACATCTATGGTGGCGACGTCGTCTATCATGGCAAGGTCGTGGGCTTCTCGGGCGGCACCGGTTCGTCGCTGTCGCTGATCCCGGCGCAGAACGCGACCGGCAACTGGATCAAGGTGGTCCAGCGCCTGCCGGTGCGCATCGCTCTCGACCCCAGGGAACTGGCTGCGCATCCGCTGCGCGTCGGCCTGTCCACCGAAGTAGAGATCGACCTGGCCGGCGAGTGAGCGGAATGGGAGCAATCGATCCGATGCTGTCGGCGCGATCGCTCCGCAAGATTTGGTTTTAGAGCAGTCAATCCGACTGCGTCGGATCGACTGCTCTATATTTTTGATTTGACGCGTTTTCCGAGTCATCAGGTGATTCCACCTGATTGGAAAACGCTCTAGCAAGGGAGCAGAGGCGTGAGCGGCCCCGAAACCTATAATCTGCTCTCGCCACGCACCCGCACGCTTGCCGGGCTGGTGCTGGCGCTGAGCAATTTCATGGTCGTGCTCGACCTGACCATCGCCAACGTCTCGGTGCCGCATATCGCCGGTAACCTCGGCATATCGGGCGACCAGGGCACCTGGATCATTACATCCTATGCCGTAGCAGAGGCGATCTGCGTGCCGCTGACCGGCTGGCTGGCGCTGCGTTTCGGCGTGGTGCGGACCTTCATCTGGGCGATGATCGGCTTCGGCTTCTTCTCGATGATGTGCGGCCTGTCGAGCACGCTGGGCATGCTGGTTGCCGCGCGCCTGGGACAGGGCATTTGCGGCGGGCCGATCATGCCGATGTCGCAGACATTGCTGCTGCGGATCTTCCCCCCGGAATTGCGGCCGCGCGCCATGGGCCTGTGGGCGATGACGACGCTGCTTGGCCCCGCCATGGGGCCGATCGTCGGCGGCTATATCAGCGACAATTGGAGCTGGCACTGGATCTTCTTCATCAACCTGCCGATCGCGGCGCTGTGCGTGTTTGCGGCGATGGCGATGCTGCGGCCGGTGGAGACTGAGACCGCGCACCAGCCGATCGACAAGATGGGCCTGTTCCTGCTGATTTTCTGGATCGGCTGCCTGCAGGTCATGCTGGATATCGGCCGTGACCATGACTGGTTCTCCGATCCGCTGATCCTGACGCTCGCCATCCTGGCCGGCATCGGTTTCATCGTCTTCATCATCTGGGAACTGACCGAGGAGCATCCGATCGTCGATCTGCGGGTGTTCCGGCATATCGGCTTTTCATCGGGCGTCTTTACCCTGGCACTGGCCTTTGGTGCCTATTTCTCCAGTATCGTGGTCATCCCGCAATGGCTGCAGATGTCGATGGGCTATACCGCGACCTGGTCCGGCATCGTCACTGCCTTCACGGCGATGGCGGCAGTGATGAGCGCGCCCTTTGCCGCGCGTTTCACCGGCAAGGTCGATCCGCGCATCATGATCTCGGGCGCGGTCTTCTGGCTGGGCTGCATGACGCTGTGGCGGGCGCACTGGACCAGCGGCATCGATTTCTTTGGGCTGGCGCTGCCGCAGTTCGTGCAGGGCTTTGCGATGCCCTTCTTCATGATCCCGCTGACGACGCTGACCCTGGGGTCGGTGCCGCCGAGCGAGACGGCGTCGGCCGCCGGCCTGCAGAATTTCCTGCGGACCATGGCGATCGCGATCGCGACGTCGCTGGTGCTGACCGGATGGAGCGATAGCCAGCGCGTGTCGCGCAACGAACTGGCCGGTGCCTTGCAGCCCGACGATGCGCAGCGCGCACTGTCGGGCATGGGGATGACGGCCGAGCAGATCCGCCAGACCATCTCCAACCTGGTGGAGCAGGAGGCGATTGCCATTTCGGTCGACTATGTCTTCTTCATCTCCGCGCTGGTTCTGTTCGCGGCGGCGGTGATCGTCTGGCTGGCGCCCAAGCCGAGCGGGCCGGTGGACACGTCCGCGGCTCACTGATCGACGCCCTGTTCGGGGCAAAGAAAAAGCCTCCCGTTGCTGGTGCAGCGGGAGGCTTTTTCGTTTTGGCGAGTTGATGCCTCAACGGGCGGCGGCAGCGCGCTTCTGGCCGTAGAGGAAATAGACGGCGAGGCCGATCGCGTTCCAGATCAGGCAGGCATAGATGGTCTTCATCGGCAGGCTGAGGAACAGATAGGCACAGCCAAGCACCGCGCCCAGGCCGACCAGCGTCGCCGCGGGGGTGCGGAAGGGGCGCTTCATGTCCGGCGCACGGCGACGCAGGATCAGCAGGCAGGCGCCGACGGCGGTGAAGGCGATCAGCGTGCCGGCATTGGCGAGCGCGGCGATCTGATCGATTGGCAGCACGCCGGCGATGACCGCCACCAGTATGGCGGTGACGGCGGTGATGCGAGCAGGCGTGCCGCGCTTCGAGATGCGGGCGAGCGATTGCGGCAGGAAGCCGTCGCGCGCCATCACCAGGAAGATGCGGCTCTGGCCATAGAGGAAGCCCAGCAGCACGGTCGGCAGGGCGATGACGGCGGCGATCGCGACGATCCGGGCGATCGACCCCTGGCCCATTTCGCGCAGGATGAGCGCGAGCGGCTCCGGGCTGTCGGCAAAGCGGGTGAAGGGCATGGCGCCAACCGCTGCGGCAGCGACCAACACATAGATGAGGGTGCAGATGATCAGCGAGCCGACGATGCCGATGGCAAGGTCGCGGTCCGGGTTCTTGGCCTCCTCCGCTGCGGTCGAGATCGCGTCGAAGCCGTAGAAGGCGAAGAAGATGATCGCGGCGGCGGCCATCACGCCGCGCTCGATGCCGTCAGGCCCCATATGCTTGGCAAAGCCGAAGGGCATGAAGGGTTCGAGATGCTGGGCGTCGAAGGCGGGCAGGGCGACCCAGACGAACAGGCTGAGGGTGGCGATCTTGATCAGCACCAGCAGCGTGTTGAGCCGGGCGCTTTCGCGCGTGCCGAACATCAGCAGGGCGGCGACGACGGCGATGATGAAAATGGCGGGGATGTTGATGAAGCCGCCAAGTTCCGGTCCCTTGGTCAGCGCCTCGGGAAAGCCGAGTGGGGTGAGAAGCGGGGCGGCATAGCCCGACCAGCCCACCGCAACGGTCGAGACGACCAGCGAATATTCGAGGATCAGGCTCCACCCCACGATCCAGGCAATGCCTTCGCCCAGCACGACATAGGAGTAGCTGTAGGCGCTGCCCGCCGCCGGCATCATGGTCGACAATTCGGCATAGGCGAGGGCGGCGCAGGCGCAGATCGCGCCGGCAATGGCGAAGGAGACGAGCACGGCCGGGCCGGCGCGATCGGCGCCGACGCCGATCAGGGTGAGGATGCCGGTGCCGACGATCGCGCCGACGCCCAGCGCCAGCAGATGCGGCCAGGACAGGGTGCGCGCCATGCTGTGGCCGCCTCCCTGGGGCGTCATCGCCTCCATCGGCTTGCGACGTGTCCAACTCATAGAAAAGCTCCCCCTGTTATGCGGTCTGTGGCGGGTTTGCTGGCGCAAACGACGGGCGGGCGCAAGCGCCGAGCCGGAACGTGGCGACTTCTTACAATATCGGGTGCCGCCGCTGCGCTAATATTGCGAGACAGCGGGAGGTCGAAGCAATGGCGACGGCAATCGATATCGTTGAATGGCAGGCGCGTGAACGGCGCATCTTCACCGGCATGGCGGCGCTGGTCGCCGTCACCGTGGTTGGCGGCTTCGGCAGCTTTGCCCTGCGTGGCTATGTCGACGTGGCGACCGTGCCCTGGTGGGTGCATGTCCATGCGCTTTCGCTGCTGGCATGGACGCTGCTGTTCCTGGCGCAGGCACTGCTGGTGGCGCAACGGCGGGCCGATCTCCATCGCCAGTTGGGCTGGGTTGCGGCAGGGCTTGCCTGTTTCCTGATCCCCTGGGGCATTGCGACGTCGATCCTGGCGGTGCAGATGGGGCGGGTGCCGCCCTTCTTTCCGCCGGGCATATTCCTAGTGCTGGGGCCGCTCGACATGCTGGCCTTTGGTTCGCTGACGCTGGCGGCGATCCTGCTGCGGCGGCGGAGCGACTGGCACAAGCGGCTGATGCTGTGCGGGACCATCGCGATGATGGAGCCGGCATTCGGCCGGATATTGCCGATGCCGTTGCTGGGGCCATGGGCGGGCGCCTGCGCGACACTGATGCAATTGCTCTATGTCGGGATCGCGATGCGCGCTGACGTCGGTCTGCGCGGCGCGGTTCATCCCGCCTATCGCTGGGGACTGGCTGTGATCGCCGGGCGATTGCTGCTGGTCGAGTTGCTGGGGCGCACGACGATCGTCGTTGGGGCGGCTGCCGCGCTGGCTGCGGGATAGCGGACTTGCGCTTGCGGCCGCTTTGGCTTAAGGGGCGCCCTGCATCCGGGACTCTGGTCCTGGAACCCTGACGACTCCAGGATATCCAAGAGGGATATCGAATGGACGCTGGCCGGCGAGTTTTCGCCCGCCGGCGATTTTGTCGTTTTGGGGTGGCGCATGGATTTTCCGGGCCTTGGCCCGAATTGAGGTGATGATGTTCGATTCGCTAAGCGATCGTCTCGGTGGGGTATTCGACAAGCTGCGTGGGCGCGGTGCGCTTACGGAGGACGATGTCCGTGCCGCGATGCGCGAAGTGCGAGTCGCGCTGCTGGAAGCCGACGTGGCGCTGCCCGTGGTCCGCCAGTTCGTCGATCAGGCCACCGAAAAGGCTGTCGGTAGCGATGTGTTGCGTTCGATCACGCCCGGCCAGATGGTCGTCAAGATCGTTTCCGACACGCTGACCGAGACGCTGGGCGCGGAAACAAGCGACCTGATGATCGACGTCACGCCGCCCGCCGTCATCATGATGGTCGGCCTGCAGGGTTCGGGCAAGACGACCTCGACCGCTAAGATCGCCAAGCGCCTGAAGGACAAGGAGCGCAAGAAGGTGCTGATGGCGTCGCTCGACGTCCAGCGCCCGGCCGCGCAGGAGCAGCTTGCCGTCCTCGGCACTCAGATCGATGTCGCGACCCTGCCGATCGTCGCCGGCCAGCAGCCGGTCGACATCGCCAAGCGCGCGCTGCAATCGGCCAAGCTGCAGGGCTTCGACGTGGTCATGCTCGACACCGCCGGTCGACTGCATGTCGATCAGGCGCTGATGGACGAGATGAAGGCGGTCGCCGACGTTGCCAATCCGGCGGAAATCCTGCTGGTGGTCGACTCGCTGACCGGCCAGGACGCCGTGAACGTTGCGACCAGCTTTACCGCACAGGTGCCGCTGACCGGCGTTGTGCTGACCCGCATGGACGGCGATGCTCGTGGCGGCGCCGCGCTGTCGATGCGCGCCGTCACCGGCCGTCCGATCAAGTTTGCCGGCACCGGTGAAAAGCTGGATGCCCTTGAGCCTTTCCATCCGGCCCGTGTTGCCCAGCGCATCCTGGGCATGGGCGACGTCGTCAGCCTGGTCGAGAAGGCCGCCGAGTCGATCGACGCCGAGGAAGCCGACAAGCTGGCCAAGAAGATGGCCAAGGGTCAGTTCGACATGAACGACCTGCGCAGCCAGCTCAACCAGATGCGCCGCATGGGCGGTCTGGGTGCGCTGGCGGGCATGCTGCCGGGCCTCAAGAAGGCGCAGGCGGCGATGGCCAATAGCGGCGCCAACGACAAGACGCTGCTGCATCTGGACGCGATGATCGGGTCGATGACCCCCAAGGAGCGCGAGAAGCCCGCGCTGATCAACGCCAAGCGCAAGATCCGTATCGCCAAGGGCGCCGGCCGCACCGTGCAGGACGTCAACCGTCTCCTGAAAATGCATCAGGAAATGGAATCGGCGATGAAGAAGATCCGCAAGATGGGAGGCCTCAAGGGGCTGGCCAAGATGTTCACCGGCGGTGGCATGGGTGGATTGGGCGGCCTGGGTGGTCCGGGCGGCGCGGATGGGCAGGGCGGTCCGCCCGACCTGTCGGGTCTGGGTGGCCTTGGTGGCCTGGGCGGCAACATGCCCAAGCTTCCGCCCGGCTTTCAGAATTTCATGAAGAAATAAGCAATTTCCCTAATTTGGTTTGAATAGAAAGGTCTAGTTCCATGGCAACCTCCATCCGTCTGTCGCGCGGCGGCTCCAAGAAGCGCCCCTATTACCGCATCGTCGTGGCCGACAGCCGCGCCCCGCGTGACGGCAAGTTCATCGAGCGCATCGGCAGCTACAACCCCGTCCTGCCCAAGGGCGACGAAAAGCGCGTCATCATCGACGTCGAGCGTGCGAAGCACTGGGTTGCCGCCGGCGCCCAGGCGACCGACCGCGTTGCCCGCTTCCTGGACGCTGCTGGCGTGAAGGAACGCGCTGTCCGCAACAACCCGAAGAAGGCAGAGCCGGGCCAGAAGGCCAAGGATCGCGCTGAAGATCGCGCCGCCAAGGCTGCCGAGGCTGAAGAAGCCCGCATCGCTGCTGAAGAAGCTGCCAAGGCTCCTGTCGAAGCGCCTGCTGAAGAAGCTGCTCCCGCCGAGGAAGCTGCTGCCGAACAGGCCGAGGGCTGATCCTCTTGACCGACAAGCCCGTCACCCTGGCCGCGATCATCGGTGCCCATGGCGTGGCGGGCGAAGTCCGTCTGAAGCTGTTTGGCGAAGGGGCCGAGGCCCTGAAAAGCTACAAGAGCTTCGATGCGGCCGGGCGCGTACTGACGTTGAAGTCGGTACGCCCCGGATCCAATGGCGCGGTGGCCCGCTTTGCCGAGATCAGCGATCGCGGCGCGGCCGAAGCTATGCGGGGCACGGCACTGACCGTTCCGCGTTCCGCCCTGCCGCTTTTGCCGGAGGGCGAATATTATCATGCCGACCTGGTCGGCCTTCCCTGCACCAGCAGCACCGGCGAGACGCTGGGCGAGATCGTTGCCGTCGAGAATTTCGGCGCGGGCGATATTATCGAGGTGCAGCGCCCATCCGTCGAGGGCAAGCCCGGCAAGCGCTTCATGGCGCCGATGCATGCGGTGGTGCTGAGCGAGGATGGCGCCGTGATTGACGCGGCTTTCGCCGAATAGTATATACGCTCCGTATATACGGAGCTTCTCCATGGGCGAAGAATATCGGGCCAAGGTCTTCAAGTCGGGAAACAGCCTGGCCTTGCGGTTGCCTAAAAGCCTGGGTCTGAACGACGGCGAAGAGGTCGTCATGATACCGCATGCCGACGGCAGTTTTTCCTTCTGGAAGCAGGATCAGCAGCGCGACATCCTTTTGTCCCTGTTCGGCAGCATGTCGGCCGGCTTCATGGCGGAGGGGCGTGGGGACATCGACCAGGGTGATCGCGATTGGATCGGGTCAGCACCGGCTGCAACATGACGCAGGTTGCCTATCTGCTCGACACCAATGTTTGCATTGATTTCCTGCTCGGACGGAGTGCCCGGCTGGCGGAACGGATGGCGGCCGAGTTCGATCGCCTGTCGGTTTCCGCCGTCACCGCTGCCGAATTGCGGGTCGGTAATCGCGGCTCGCGCGATCCGGTCGGCGACCTGCGGCGCGTCGATACATTTCTTGCCCTGCTGAATGTCTTGCCGTTCGATGATGCGGCCGCGCGCACCTATGCCGAGATGGTGCGCATGGTGGGGGTGCGCCGTCGCGGTTTCGACCGATTGATCGGGGCGCAAGCGATGGCGTCGGCCATGGTGCTGGTGACGTGCAACGAAAAGGATTTCGCCGATATTCCTGGCCTAGCAGTGGAGGATTGGACCGCATGATAACCATGGCCGTGCGCATGGTGGCCCTGTTGGGATTTCTGTCCATCCTGTCTGAGCCGGCTGTGGCTGCCGATGCCAGGAAGATCGACGCGGCCATCCCCGAGATTGACCGTCTCTTCGCCGATTTCCAGGTCGACAGCCATGCGCCGGGCCTGGTCTATGGTATCGTCGCCGATGGCAGGCTGGTCCATGTGAAGGGCTTTGGCGCGCAGGATCTGGTGCAGAAGCGGTCGGTGACAGCGGACACCCTGTTCCGCATCGCGTCCATGACGAAGGCGTTCACGGCGCTGTCGATCCTGAAGCTGCGGGAAGAGGGCAAGCTGTCGCTTGATGATCTGGCCGAGACTTATGTGCCGGAAATGCGCGGCTGGAGCTATGCGACCAAGGATAGTCCACGCATCCGCATCCGCGATTTGCTGACCCACAGTGCTGGTTTTGTCGATGATAACCCCTGGGGCGACCGGCAGACGCCGCTGCTCGACGCGGACTTCACCCGGATGCTGGAGCAGGGCGTGCCGATGAGCAGCGCGCCGGCGACCCATTATGAATATTCCAACTTCGGCTATGCGCTGCTGGGGCGGATCATCGCCAATGTCTCGGGCATGCCCTATCGCCGCTATGTCGAGCAGAGCCTGTTGACGCCGCTGGGCATGGCATCGAGCGGCTATCAGGTGAGCGAATGGCCGACTGCGCGACGGGCGCTCGGCTATCGCTGGGAGGACGGGCGCTGGAAGCGCGAGCCCGACATGGCCGATGGCGCCTTTGGCGCGATGGGTGGATTGCAGACCAGCGCCAATGACTATGCCCGCTGGCTATCCTTCCTGCTGTCGGCCTGGCCGCCGCGCGACGCGGCGGAGAGCGGCCCGGTCAGTCGGGCGTCTGTGCGGATGCTGGCGGAAGGCAGCAATTTCATGAGCGTCGCCCAGCGCAACGGCAAGAGCGGGGCGACCGCCTGTCGGCAGGCGGCGGCCTATGGCTTTGCGATGCGGATCGCGCAGGATTGCGACCTGGGGCTGGCACTGTCCCATGGCGGAGGCTATCCCGGCTATGGCAGTCATGTGATGCTGATGCCGGATTATGGTGTCGGCATTTTCGTCTTCACCAATCGCACCTATAATGGCGGGGCGGGTGCCGCCTGGGATGCGGCGATGCTGTTGCAGAAGGCGGGCGCGCTGATCGCGCGGGAGGTGCCGGTCGGTCCGTTGCTGGCGCAGGGCTATGCCGCGGCAGGGCGCATCTATGCGTCGGGCGATGTGCTGGCCGCCCGCGACAATCTGGCTATGAATTTCCTGATGGATGTTGATGCTGCACATTGGGGCAAGCGCCTGGCGGCGTTGAAGGGAGAGGTCGGTAGCTGCGCGGTCGATGCGCCGGTGAGCGCGACCGGCAATCTGTCGGGCAAGTTCACCTGGGCCTGCGAGAAGGGGCGGGTGGCGGGCAGCCTGTTGCTAGCACCGACCGCAGACGCGGAAATCCAGGAACTGAAACTGGAAGTCAAGGCGCCCTGAGGCGCGCGCGATCGACAGTTCCCCCTGCGGCGAAAATGCTCTAGGCGCGCAGCCATGGCGCAAATTTTGACCGCAATCTATCTGCTGATGATGCTGGCCGGAGGCTGGCGGCTGTTCGGCCTTGGCTGGCCGCTCTGGGTGAAGGCGCTGGTGGCGATCGGGCTGGTTTGCCCTCTGCCGCTGCTGGTACTGCTGCCGGGCATGCTGCATCCGGAACGGCCCTTAGCGGACATGCTGCGGATGATCGGCTTCGTGATGATGGGCTGCGGCGCGCTCTGCCTGATTGGCGGCCTGTCCGCCGCCCGGTTGCGGGCGCGTCGGCGATGAGCTTTGCGGCCCAGATCCTGACCCTCTATCCCGAGATGTTTCCGGGGCCGCTGGGCGTATCGCTCGCCGGGCGCGCGCTGGCCGAGGGGAAATGGTCGTGCGATCCGATCCAGATGCGCAGCTTTGCGACCGACAAGCATCGCACCGTCGACGATACGCCGGCCGGCGGCGGCGCGGGCATGGTGCTGAAGCCCGACATCTTGGCGCGCGGCGTCGACCATGCGCTGGAGCAGCGACCCGACCTGCCGATCCTGGCGATGACGCCGCGGGGCAAGCCGATCACCCAGGCGCGGATCAGGGCACTGGCGAATGGTCCCGGCGTGACGCTGTTGTGCGGGCGGTTCGAAGGCTTTGACGAGCGGATTTTCGAGGCCCGGCCGATCGAGCAGATTTCGATGGGGGACATCATCCTGTCCGGCGGGGAGATGGGCGCGCTGATGCTGCTGGATGCTTGCATCCGCCTGCTTCCCGGTGTAATGGGCGCCGCTTCCAGCGGTATCGAGGAATCCTTTGAAACGGGGCTTCTTGAATATCCGCATTATACCCGACCGGTTGAATGGGAGGGGCGCAGGATTCCCGAAGTGTTGCGATCGGGGGATCATGCGAAGATCGCCGCCTGGCGGAAACAACAGGCGGAGGCAGATACACGGCTAAGGCGGCCGGACCTTTGGGAACGTCATATCGGCGTTCGGGACCAGTCGCCCTCTGGTGCGCAACGCGAAAATAAGGACTAAGTTACATGAACTTGATCCAGCAGATCGAGGCCGAGAACATTGCCGCCCTGGCCAAGGAAATCCCCGATTTCCGTCCCGGTGACACCCTGCGCGTCGGCGTGAAGGTCATCGAAGGCGAGCGCAGCCGCGTTCAGAACTATGAAGGCGTTTGCATTGCCCGTTCCAACAAGGGCATGGGCAGCAACTTCACCGTTCGCAAGATTTCGTTCGGCGAAGGCGTGGAGCGCGTATTCCCGCTCTATTCGCCCAACCTCGATTCGATCACCGTCGTCCGTCGTGGCGTCGTGCGTCGTGCGAAGCTCTATTATCTGCGCGGCCGCACCGGCAAGCGCGCGCGCATCGCCGAACGTCGCGATCCGCGTACCGAAGGTTAATCCTTCAAAAACTGTTGTTGACAGTTGTAAAAATGAAACAGGCGGCGACCCCCGGGGTTGCCGCCTTTTTCTTTGTGTTACAATGATTTGACATATGATTTTGCAACCATGTTGTTCGCATGTGCGAAGCGATTTTTTGCGACTGCGTGGAATCCATTTCTGCCATGGCGGTTTTATGTCAGCCTAACGTTTCCAGTCGTTGCTGAATATGTCTGTGTCCATATCCTGTGGATTTGGCGGACGGCGTATTACGCCTGAAAAAGAGGAAAGATCAGGGATAAATTAAATAATATCCGGGAGAGGCTCCACACATAAAAATATTAGGGGGCATTTCATGAAGTATACGGGTTTGACGTCTCGTGCTGCGATTGCTGTTGCAATCTGTTCTTCTGTTCCCGTTTTTGCGCAGGATAGCGTGCCGCAGGCCGCTGCTGTCGATCAAGGCGCCGCGATCATCGTCACCGGTACGCGGGCCACCGGCGTCACGGCTGCGGAAAGTGCCGCGCCGATCAAGGTGATCGACAGCGCCGCATTGGAGAAGGTGGGCCAGCCCAACCTCAACCAGGTACTGACGCAGCTCGTCCCTTCCTTCACTGCCGAAGCCTTTGGCGGCGATACCGCCAACCTGACCCTGTCGGCGCGTCTGCGCGGCCTCAGCCCGAACCATGCATTGGTGCTGGTCAACGGCAAGCGCCGCCATGGCACCGCCAACCTGCATGTGCTGAGCGGCCCCTATCAGGGTGGCGCCTCGCCTGACCTCGACATGATCCCGCCCGGCGCGATCGGCCGCATCGAAGTGCTGGAGGATGGTGCCGCCGCCCAATATGGCTCCGACGCGATCGCCGGCGTCATCAACATCATCCTGAAGGACGACAAGGACAGTATTTCGGGCAGCTTTACTGGCGGCCAATATTATGAAGGCGACGGCACGACCTATTCGGGCAGCATCACTTTCGCGCCGAAGCTGGACGATGACAGCTATCTCAACTTCACCATGTTCCACCGCTACCATGGCTTCTCGCAGCGGGGCGGCGTGGACTCGCGCATCTATAATGCGGATGGCAGCCTGCGCGACGATCTGGGCGATGCGCATGAGGCGATGGCGGCGATCGGTCTGCCCAATGCGCCCTATACCAACCGTATCGTTGGCGATTCCCGGTCGAAGCTGACCACGATCTTCTACAATGCCGGTCATGATTTCGGTGGCGTCGAGCTTTATGCCTTCGGCAGCTATGGCCATCGTGATGCCAGCGCTTATGAAAATTATCGTCAGCCCTGGCGCGTCACGCGCTCCAACACGTTGGGCGTTGCCGGCGAGGATCTGCTGGTCAGCGTCACCGGCTTCAACCCGCGCGAGGCGATCAAGGAAGATGATTTCTCGAACACGGCTGGTCTGAAGGGCGAAGCTGGCGGTTTCCGGTGGGATATCAGCACCACCTATGGCCAGGATTATATGAAGCTCTACACGCTGGATTCGGCGAACCGCACGCTGTTCATCAATACCGGCTATACCCCGTCCAACTTCTATGACGGCTTCCTCAAGGCGTCGGAATGGACCAACAATCTCGACATCGCCAAGGAAATCGATGCGGGTCTGGCATCGCCGATCAACCTGGCGTTCGGCGCTGAATATCGCGAAAATACCTTCACGATCGGGCAGGGCAATTTCGAAGCGACCTATTTCGAAGGCGGCCAATCCTATCCAGGCTTCCTCGCAACCGATGCCGGCAAGCATAAACGGCATAACGTTGCCGGCTATGGTGACATCGCGATCAATCCGATTGAAATGTGGAAGATCGACGGCGCGGTCCGGGTCGAGGATTATAGCGACTTCGGCACAAAATGGACCTGGAAGGTCACGACCCGCGTCGATCTGTCCGACCAGTTCGCGGTTCGCGGCACGATCAGCACCGGTTTCCGCGCGCCCTCGCTGCTCGAATCCTATTATTCGGCGACCAATGTCGGTCCGACGACTGCCTATGTGCAGTTGCCGCCCAACTCGGACGCGGCCAAACTGCTGGGCTATGAGGATCTGAAGCCGGAGACGTCGAAGAATCTCAGCCTGGGACTGGTCATTCGTCCGGTCGACAAGCTGAACATCACGATCGACGCCTATCAGGTGAAGATGAAGAACCGGATCGTCGGCACGGGGTCGATCGTCGGTCTGACTGGCGGTGAAGTGACCAACCAGGCGGTGCTCGACGCCATTGCCGCCCATGGCAATGTGCTGGATCCCTATGTGCTGGAAGTCGGCGATGCCGGCGTCAACCTGTTCACCAACGGCGCGGATACCCGCACCCGCGGCGTCGATTTGACGGCCAGCTATCCGACCCCGATCGGCGAGGGCAATATCCTCTGGTCGCTGTCGGCCAACTATAACGAGACTAAGATCACCAAGCTGCGGATCGACGAGGATCTCTATGCCGCAGACGCGCGCAGCGTGCTGGAAAATGCGTCGCCCAAGTACAAGATCATCACGGGCGCGCTGTTCACCTTGGGCGGCTTCAGCCTGAACCTGCGCGAGACCTTCTATGGCAAGTCGTCGCAGGTGGTGATCTATAATGGCACTACGCCGACGGTGAAGGTGGGCGCGGCCGCGATCACCGATCTGGAAGCGAGCTATGACCTCACCAAGGCGATCACCCTGTCGGTCGGCGCGAACAACCTGTTCGACAAGAAGGCGGACACCGTGCCCAACGGCGCGGACGGCCTGCCGATCGATGGCGGCGCGGTGCTCGATGCGCCGGTCACCTTCTCGCCCTATGGCATCAATGGCGGCTACTGGTATGGCCGCGTCAGCTTCAAATTCTGAGGTTGAACGGGGATCGCCGGGCTTTTGCCTGGCGGTCCCTTCTTTTTGAAAAAGAGGCGATGTCCCGTTAGACATGCGATCGATGACCGCACTGCTTCCCACGCTGACCCATCGCCTTGCGACGCTTGCCGATGAGCCGGCGCTTTCCCGACTGATGACCGCCGCGATCGATGCGTTGCAGTCTGCCTTCCTGACGCCCGAGCAGGTGAAGGCCAGCCATGGCTTCATGGGGCTGGATAGCCGGTTGATCGCGGATGGCACCTATTTCCTGATCCAGGATGGCGATGCGATTGCCGGATGCGGCGGCTGGAGCCGGCGCGCCACCGCCTATGGCGGCAACCACAGCGCGGGCCGCGATGACCGCATGCTTGATCCCGCGAACGAGGCGGCGAAGGTGCGGGCGATGTACACCCATCCCGATCATGTCCGCAAAGGGGTCGGCACGACCATCCTGGCGCTGTGCGAGGCGGCCGCCCGGCAGGAGGGCTTTGCCGCGCTGGAATTGTCGGCGACGATGGCCGGCGTGCCGCTCTATCGCAGCTTCGGCTTCGTCGATGTCCGCCCGTTCGAGGATAGCGGCGTGCCGATGATCCTGATGCGCAAGCCGATCTGACCTAGCTGCGGCTGGTCCACCACAAGCCGGCGAGGCTGATGAGCGCGGCTGCCGACATGTAGAGGCCGACCCATGCCACGCCCTGCGCGCCGATCAGCCAGGTGGCGACGATCGGCGCCAGCGCGCCGCCCAGGATGCCGCCCAGGTTGAATGCGAAGGACGCCCCGGTATAGCGCAGCTGGATCGGGAAGAGGGCCGGCAGATAGGCGCCGAGCGGGCCGTAGATGAAGCCCATCACGAACAGAGCGAGGCTGAGCGCGACGAAGATTGGCAGCAGCGCGGCGGTGCCGATCAGCGGACCGAAGACGATGCCCATGACCAGCGTGCCGGCACAACCCCAGGCGAGGACGCGGGTAGGGCTGCTCTTGTCCGACCACCAGCCGGCGATCACGATGCTGAGCGCCATGAACATGATGGCGCCAAGCTGGATCGCGAGGAAGATTTCCCGGTCGATCTTGAGCGCGGTGGTGCCATAGCCGAGCGCAAAGGCGGTCGCGATATAATAGACGGCGAAGCAGGCGGCGCAGGCGAAGGTGCCGGCGATGGCCGCACCCAGATGGGTCGATAGCAGGGTGGCAAGCGGCACGGCGGGCGGCGGTGCTTCCTGTTGTGCGGCGGCAAATTCGGGCGTCTCGGTGAGCTTGAGGCGCACCCAGAGGCCGAGGATCACGAGGACCGCACTGCCCAGGAACGGCAGGCGCCAGCCCCAGGCAAAGAATTCCGCGTCGGTCAGAAAGGCGCCGAGCAGCAGGAACAGGCCGTTGGCGGCGATGAAGCCGACCGGGGCGCCCAGTTGCGGGAACATGCCGAAGCGGGCGCGCCAGCCTTCGGGCGCATTCTCGACCGCCAGCAGCGCCGCACCGCCCCATTCGCCGCCCAGGCCAAAGCCCTGGCCGAAGCGCAACACGCACAGGATCAGCGGTGCCCAGAAGCCGATCATCAGATAGGTCGGCAGGAAGCCGATCAGCAATGTGCAACCGCCCATCAGCATCAGCGAGGTGACGAGCGTCGCCTTGCGCCCGATCCGGTCGCCATAATGGCCGAATACGGCGGCGCCGAGCGGGCGGGCGAGGAAGGCGAGGGCGAGGCTGCCATAGGAGGCCATCAACTGCGCCGAGGGCGAGGAGGAGGGGAAGAAGAGCGAGGGGAAGATCAGGCTGGCGGCGGTGGCGTAGATGTAGAAGTCGTAAAATTCGACCGCCGTGCCGATCAGGCTCGCCGCCAGCACCCGCTTGTGCAGCCACATTGCGCCCATGCCGCTCGTCTGTGTCACGTCTTCTCGCCCCTTTTGACGTCATGCCAGCGGAGGCTGGCATCGCTCTTCTTCCATATGTCTGAAGAAAAATGAGATCCCAGCCTTCGCTGGGATGACGATTATGATGTCTTTCGTTTCTGGTTCAGTAGCTCATAGGCCATGACCGCCGTCGCGACCGCGGCGTTGAGGCTGTCGGCCTTGCCCAGCATCGGCATCTTCACCAGCTGGTCGCATTCGGCCTCATAGCTTTCGGGCAGGCCCTGGGCCTCATTGCCGACCAGCAGGAAGCTGGGGCTCTGATAACTTGGTTCCTGATAATCCTGGGTCGCTTTCAGGCTGGTGCCGATCAGCTCGCCCGGCCCCTGGCGCAGCCAGTGCATGAATTCGCCCCAGCGTGCCTGGGTGATCGACTGGGTGAACAGGGCGCCCATGCTGGCGCGCACCGATTCCACCGAGAAGGGGTCGACGCAATCATCGATCAGGATGAGGCCGCCGGCGCCCACCGCGTCGCCGGTGCGCAGGATAGTGCCGAGATTGCCGGGGTCGCGTAGCGACTGGGCGACGATCCAGATGTCGGCCGTGCCGCGATCGAGCTTCTCCAGCGGGGTCAGCCGATCGCGATAGACGCCGACCACGGCCTGAGCATTGTCCTTGCCGCTGATCTTGGAGAGGATGTCGGGCGTGGTTTCGATCACGTCGCCGCCGTCCGCCTCGATCGCGTCGATCAGGTCGAGCGCGAGCGGGTGGGTGGAGCCGGCATGGAAGAGCATTTCGGGTAGCACGCCTTCCTCGCGTGCTTCGGTCAGGATGCGCAGCCCTTCGGCAAGGAACAGCCCTTCGGCCTTGCGATATTTCTTTTCCCGCAGCGAGCGCACGCGCTTGACCAGCGGATTGGAAAAACCGGTGATTTCGCGTGCCACGTTCTGCGTCCTGCCTGCTGGTCCGCGACCAGTGCGGACGAAGCGGCCTCTCTATCGACGGAATCGGGAAAAGGACAGTCCTTCGCTGTCAGTCGGGCTGCGCGGCGTCCGATTTCGCGATGGCGACGCGATTGCGGCCGCCATGCTTGGCGGCATAGAGGGCGATATCGGCCGCTGCGAGCCAGGCGTCACTGCTGATCCGGTCGGGGCCGATCTCGGCAATGCCGAAGCTGGCGGTGACGCGCAGCGGCGGCATATGAGCAATTTCCAGCGCGGCGATGGCATCGCAGAAACGCTGGGCAGCGGCACCGGCCTGCGACGCGTTGCTTTCGGGAAGCAACACGCCGAATTCCTCGCCGCCAAGGCGGCCGAGAATATCGTTTGGGCGCTTGGTCCGGTCGCAACAGGCCGCGACTTCGCGGATCACGACATCGCCGGCGGGGTGGCCGTGGGTGTCGTTGACCCGCTTGAAATGGTCGATGTCGAACAGCAGCAGGCTGGCCGGGCGCTGGTAGCGCCGGAACAGGCCGATATGCTTGTCCATCTCCGCAACGAAGGCACGGCGGGTGAGGGCACCGCTCAGATGATCGCGCTCGGCTATGCGGCGCAGTTCCAGTTGTTCGACCACCAGCGCGCCGAGATTTTCGAGGATGGCGATCTGGCCGGGATCAAATTCGCGCGGCACGGTGTCGATCGCGCAGAGCGTGCCGACATTATAACCGTCAGGCGTCGCCAGCGGGACGCCGGCATAGCTGCGGATATTGGGATCGCCGGTGACCAGCGGATTGCTGCTGAAACGGGCATCCGAGCAGGCATCAGGGACGACCAGCGGGACACGGTCGCGGATGGTGTGGTTGCAGAAGGCGAGGTCTCGCGGGGTTTCGGTCGTGTCGATGCCGGTACGCGACTTGAACCATTGGCGATCGCTGTCGATCAGTGCCACCACCGACATCGGCACGCCCAGAATCGACCGGACAAGCTGGGTGATGCGGTCAAAGGCGGGCTCAGCCGGTGTATCGAGGATTTCATAGCGCCCAAGTGCGGCCAGACGGGCGGCTTCGTCGTTCAATTTTGTGTCGAGCATGGCGCCTATCCACTTGAACCAGTGGCGAATGCTGCCTCCCGATCAGCGCTCGCCCAGTGCTGCAAGATGGAACGCCAGATCGGAGACGTCAATGTCGGGATAGTTGCCCGTCGCGGCAACCGGCCCCCTGGTCGCGCGTCTATTCCTCGCCGAACTTGTCTTCGACCAGGGTAACGAGCTGGTGCAGGCTGTCATGCGCGTCGGGACCGGCGGCGCTGATGGTGATGCTGTCGCCCATGGCGGCGCCGAGCATCATCAGGCCCATGATCGACGTGCCGGTGACTTCGCTGCCATCCTTGCTGACGGTGATCTGGGCGGGCAGGCCGCTGGCCAGGGTCACGAATTTCGCGCTGGCACGGGCGTGGAGGCCGCGCTTGTTGCTGATCCTGACTTCCCGGCTGATATCATTCATGAGGTGCTGCCCAGCAATTCCGATGCGACGCTGATATATTTCTGGCCTGCTTCGCGGGCGGCGGCGACGGCGGCGCGCACGTCCATCACCTTGCGGGCGCTTTCCAGGCGGATGAGCATGGGCAGGTTGATGCCCGCGATCACCTCGATCTCGCCTGCCTTGAGCAGCGAGATGGCGAGGTTGGAGGGGGTGCCGCCAAACAGGTCGGTCAGCAGGATGACGCCGGCGCCGTCGTTGACGCGTGCGACCGCCGCCGCGATGTCCGCACGGCGCAGTTCCATGTCATCCTCCGGCCCGATGCAGATCGTTTCGATCTGCTGTTGCGGTCCCACGACATGTTCCATGGCCACGACGAATTCCGTCGCAAGCGACCCATGGGTGACGAGTACGAGTCCGATCATCTGCTTCCGCGGCCCACCTTTGTCATGATATTGCTTTCGGGCCTCCCGGTCTGCGCTTCTCCAGACTATCCTGGGGCGCTGATTCCATATTGCGGTGCGAGACGGTGGGCGAAAAGCCCGCATCTTGCAAGTATCTAGCGACATGTTCGGCGACATGGACCGAGCGATGGCGCCCGCCGGTGCAGCCAAAAGCCACGGTAATATAGGTTTTGCCCGCTTCGGCGTAGCGCGGCAGCAAGGTCGTCAGCAGATCCTGGATCTTTCCCAGGGCCTCCTCATAGGCAGGATCGGCCTGTATATAGGCGGCGACGTCGGCGTCGAGGCCGGTCTTGGGACGCAAATCCTCGTCCCAGAAAGGGTTACGCAGGAAGCGCATGTCGAACATCAGATCGACATTGCGCGGCACGCCGCGCGAATAGCCGAAGGACAGCAGGGTCAGCACCGGATCGGACAGGCGTTCGCGGGAAAAGCGCACGCGCATTTCCTGCTGCAGTGCATTGCTGGTCAGGCTGGTCGTGTCGATCAGCTGTGTGGCCCAGCGGCGGAGCGGTTCGGTCAGTTCGCGTTCGCGGGCGATGCCGTCGGCGGCCGGGCGATCCTGCGCCAGCGGGTGGCGACGGCGGGTTTCGGCATAGCGCCGCTCCAGTTCCGTGCCCGAACATTCCAGAAACAGGGTTTCGACATCATGGCCGTGCCGTTCGCGCAGCGCCTTGATCCGCTGGACGATGGCATTGGCGTCGAAGCCGCGGGTGCGGGCGTCGATGCCCAGCGCCAGTGGCCGGTCATCCTCCCCGCCATGGCCGGCGGGCAGGGGGGTGTCGAGCAGGCGATCGAGCAGCACCAGCGGCAGATTGTCCACCACTTCCCAGCCCATATCCTCCAGCGTCTTGAGCGCCGTGGTCTTGCCGGCGCCCGACAGGCCCGAGACGAGCAGGATGGTCTTGGGCGTGGTGGTTGTCATGTCTTGCCCAATGCCTTGAGCGCCAGTTCGACCTTGATCGGCGCTGACGCCTCATGCGCGACGACGGCGACCAAGGGAATATCGACGCCGGCGATGGTGCGGGTTGCGGCGTGCATCGGCATGCGTTCGACCGTTTCGGTCAGATCGACGATCAGGGCGACCGGCGAATCGCCGACATGGGGGACGGGCACGATGCCGATGCCGCGCACTTCCATCTGGCCGCTGATGGTTTCGGGGGCGGTGGCGATCAGCCGGCCGTCGACCCGCTTGAGCAATGTGTAATCGTCGGAAACCAGCGTCGCGCCGCGGTCGATCAGGCGCAGCGCAAGGTCGGACTTGCCCATGCCGCTGGCGCCATAGAGCAGCACCGATCGGCCGTCGATCGCTACGGTCGTTGCGTGAAGCGTCTCTGATGAAAGTGCCCGCACCATGTTCCCCTGCCTTCCTGCTTCTAGCCCCAGTTCGCCGCGTTGGAAATCGAATTGCGTCGATTCACGCGGCATCGCGGGCTGGCATTGTGGTGCGGAGGAATGAACAGCTTATTGCTTTCATTCGGACATCATGCCGGGGTCGCGTTCCACCGCCATGGGCAGGCGGACGATGAAACGCGCGCCGCTCTGCATATCCTCGCGGTCGGCGATGCTGATCTTGCCCTGATGCCCCTCGACGATCGAGCGGGCGATGGCGAGGCCCAGGCCGGAATGCTTGCCGAACGCCTCGCCCTCCGGGCGGACGCTGTGGAAGCGGCGGAAGACATGTTCGCGCTCGCCCTCGGGCACGCCGGGGCCTTCATCCTCGACGCTGACCAGCACCTCATTGTCGGCGACGGTGGCGATGATCTGGACCAGCCCGTCGTCGGGCGAGAAGGAAATGGCATTGTCGATCAGATTGTCGAGCACGCGCACGATCCGCTGTTCCTCGCCCAGAACGACGGCGACCTCCTTGCGCGGGCGGGCGAAGGCGAGGCGGATGCCGCGCGGTACGCCGCGCGCCTCGCGGGCGAGCACCATGCGCTCGATCAGCAGGCCAAGGTCTATCGGCTCGAAGCGGGTGCGCGACAATTGGGCGTCGATGCGCGACGCTTCGGCAATGTCGGTGACGAGCCGGTCGAGCCGGCGGACATCATCCTGCGCGATCGCCATCAACTGGTCGCGCAGATCCGGCCGGTCCACCCGTTCGAGCGAATCGAGCGCGGAGCGGAGCGAGGCGATCGGGTTCTTGAGTTCGTGGCTGACGTCGGCGGCGAAGGCGTCGGTCGCATCTATCCGCTGGCGCAGCGCATGGCTCATGTCCGACAGGGCGCGGGCCAGCATGCCGATCTCGTCGCGCCGCTCGGGCAGGCGGGGCACGGTGACCTCGCGGGCGCGGCCGAGGCGAACGCGCACGGCGGCACGGGCCAGGCGCTGGAGCGGCTGGACGATGGTGCGGGCCAGGAACAGCGACAGTAGTACCGAGGCGAGGACGGCGGCGGCCAGCACGATGCCCAGGCGCAGCCGTTCGGCGCGGACGATGCGGGTGATGTCGCGCGCATTTTCGGTCGCGAGCAGGCCGCTGCCGTCGCGCCCGGCTACCGCGGCCGAGATCATGAAGGTGCGGTCGGGCGCATAGCGGTTCATCGCCTGGGGCTGGCGCGTCTTGGCGGCCAGCACCAGTTCGGGCCAGGCGCTGGCGCGATCGACAGCCGGCTCCTCGAAATTGGGCGGGCGATCGGCGGATACGATGCGGTCGACCGCCTTGTCGAGGAAGCGGGCGACATGGCGCTGCCATTCCTCCTCCGAGGGCAGGCGCAGCCGGTAGCGCGGCGCATCCATGGCGAAACTGTCGGCCACCAGATTGCCGGCCGCGTCATAGCGGCGCACCCGGTCACCGGTCTGGCGCGCATAGGCGGCGATCAGCGCATTCTGCCGGTCGGGTGGCGCATTGTCGAGACCGATGGCCAGCAGCTTCAGCTCGCGCGCCGACTGTTCCAGCCGATCGTCGACGATCCGCGTGCGATAACTGTCCAGATAGAAGAAGCCACCCGCCAGCAGGGCGAGGGCGAAGACGTTGACCGCCAGGATGCGCGGCGTGAGGCTCAATCGCCCCGACCAGCGCACCGCGAGCGGCGCGTCCTCATTCTTCGGAGAAGCGATATCCGGCGCCATAGAGCGTGTCGATTGCGTTGAAGTCAGGGTCTACCTCACGAAATTTACGGCGCAGCCGCTTGATGTGGCTGTCGATGGTGCGGTCGTCGACATAGACGTCGTCCTGATAGGCGGCGTCCATCAACTGGTTGCGGTTCTTGACCACGCCGGGGCGCGCGGCAAGGGTTTCCAGGATCAGGAATTCGGTGACGGTCAGCGTCACATCCTTGCCGTCCCATTTCACCCGATGGCGGGGCGGGTCCATTTCCAGTCGGCCGCGCACGATCGGATCGGACGGTGGCTCGTCGGCGGCTTCGGGCGTGCGGCTGATCTCCGCACGACGCAGGATGGCGCGGATGCGCGCGATCAGCAGCCGCTGCGAGAAGGGTTTGGAGATATAATCGTCCGCGCCCATGGCCAGGCCCAGCGCCTCGTCCAGCTCATCCGCCTTGGAGGTGAGGAAGATGACCGGCATCTGGCTCTTTTCGCGCAGGCGACGCAGCAGTTCCAGCCCGTCCATCTGCGGCATCTTGATATCGAACACGCCAAGGTCCGCCGCGTTGTCGGTCAGAGCCTTCAGCGCGGTTTCCGGGTCGGTATAGATGCGCGTGACGAACCCTTCGGTCTGCAGCGCGATCGACACCGACGTCAGGATATTCTTGTCATCATCCACCAGCGCGATGGTTGCGGTCATGCTGCGTCCCGGAACGTCATGATAAAATGGGTGAAGGCATCCAGCGTTAGACGATGGCCGCCGGGCCTGCAAGGAAGGGGCGGCGTAATTGTCGCTGCGACCCGCGCGTCGTTTTTCGGGACGGGCTGTGGTTCACCCCTATTTGACGACCGTAGCGCAAAGTCCTATGCCGGTATGGCTTGAAGGGGAGGATGTCCGCGCGACAAGGATCGCGGCGCTCCCGGACGGGCCGGTCGCATAAAAAGACAAGCGACTAAGGGACTTTTTACATCAGGAGCTAAGGCGTGCAGGCCAAATCCTCAATCACCCTGGTCGACCAGGGCATCTCCACCCATGCCACCCAGTTTTGGAACCTCGGCACCGCGCCGCTGGTCGAGGCCGCGCTTGCCAATGGCGAGGGCATATTGGCCAAGGACGGCCCGCTGGTCGTCAAGACCGGCAAGCATACCGGCCGTTCGGCAAGCGACAAGTTCATCGTCCAGGATGCCGAGACGCAGGACACCGTCTGGTGGGGCAAGACTAATGTGCCGATGACGCCGGCGCATTTCGCCGCGCTGAAGGAGGATTTCTTCAAGGCGCTGGGGAGCAAGGACAAGCTCTACGTCGCCGACCTCTATGGCGGGTCGCAGCCCGAATATCGGGTCAATGTGCGCGTCATCAACGAGTTCGCCTGGCATAACCTGTTCATCCGCACGCTGCTGGTGCGGCCGGAGGCGGCGGCGCTGGCCGACTTCGCGCCCGAATATACCATCATCGACCTGCCGACCTTCGTCGCCGATCCGGTGCGCCATGGCTGCCGCAGCGAGACGGTGATCGCGGTCAACTTCACCGAGAAGCTGATCCTGATCGGCGGCACCCGCTATGCCGGCGAAATGAAGAAGTCGGTGTTTGGCATCCTGAACTATCTGCTGCCGACCAAGGGCGTGATGCCGATGCACTGTTCGGCCAATATCGGCGCGAACGGCGACACGGCCGTCTTCTTCGGCCTCAGCGGCACCGGCAAGACGACGCTGTCGGCGGACGCCAGCCGCACCCTGATCGGCGATGACGAGCATGGCTGGTCGGACCAGGCGGTCTTCAATTTCGAGGGCGGCTGCTATGCCAAGATGATCAACCTGTCGGCCGAGGCCGAGCCGGAGATCTTCGCCACCACCAAGCGGTTCGGCACGGTGCTGGAAAATGTCGTGATCGACGAGGAAAGCCGCGAGATCGACCTGGACGACAATAGCCTGGCGGAGAATAGCCGCGGTTCCTACCCGATCGACTTCATCCCCAACACGTCGGAGAAGAATCTGGGGCCGGTGCCTAAGAACATCATCTTCCTGACCGCCGATGCTTATGGCGTGTTGCCGCCGATCGCGCGGCTGACGCCGGAACAGGCGATGTATCACTTCCTGTCCGGTTACACCGCGCGCGTCGCGGGCACCGAGATCGGCGTGACCGAGCCGACCGCCACCTTCTCGACCTGCTTCGGCGCGCCCTTCATGCCGCGCCACCCCAGCGTCTATGGCAATCTGCTGAAAGAGCGGATCAACAAGGGCGGCGTCACCTGCTGGCTGGTCAATACCGGCTGGGCCGGTGGCAAGGCGACGATGCCGGGGATCAAGCGGATGCCGATCAAGGTGACGCGCGCGCTGCTCAACGCCGCGCTCGACGGCAGCCTGAACAGCGCCGAATTCCGCACCGATCCCAATTTCGGGTTCGAGGTGCCGGTGGCGGTGAATGGCGTCGACAGCCAGATCCTCGACCCGCGCGCGATGTGGGCGGACAAGGAGGCCTATGACGCGACGGCGGCGACGCTGGTGAAGGCCTTTGTCGACAATTTCGCCCAGTTCGAGGAACATGTCGACGATGGCGTGCGCAGCGCGGCGCTGACCGCCGCCTGAATGGGCGCCTGATCGGGCGCAGCATTATAGTGAAGGGGCCGGGGCGGGAACGCTCCGGCTCTTTTGCTTTTGGCGGGGGCGCCGGAGTGCTATGCTGCCCGCCTATCATGGCAGCGGAGATTAGCATGGGCATGTTCGACAATCTGATGGGCAATCTGGGCGGGCTGGAAGCGATCGCGCAGAAGGTCGGGCTGGAGCCGGAACAGATGCAGGGCCTGCTGAACGAGATCGGCGCCAAGATCGGCAGCGGCGAAACCAGCGTGTCGGCGCTGGCCGAGACTGCGGCCGAGCATGGCGTGTCGGCCGATGCGCTGCAGCAGTTGCTGGGCCAGTTTGGCGGGCCGGAAGCGATATTGGGCCAGTTGGGCGGCTTCCTGGATCGCGACGGCGACGGCAATCCGCTCAATGAACTGAGCAGCCTGGCCAAGGGTCTGTTCGGCTGAACGGTAGCGAGGGGCGGGCCGGCAATGGCGCACGGGGCGGACCGGCAAAGCCCGCCCTTGGCATCCGACAAGTTTTTTTGGCCTTGCCTTCGCGATGCGGTGGGGCCATTTGCGGACTACACCATTATTGCGAATGATCCGCAACTAGCGCTGCCCGATCATGGCGGCGCCGACGAAATGCAAGGATAAGGTCTTGACCGACGTGACGATCGAAAAGCCGGTTCTGGAACCCACCGGCGCACTTTCCGTGGAAACCGTGCTGTCGGTGAAGCACTGGAACGAGCATCTGTTCAGCTTCCGCATCAGCCGCCCGGCCAGCTTCCGCTTCCGCTCGGGCGAGTTCATCATGATCGGCCTGAAGGGCGACAACGGCAAGCCGCTGCTGCGCGCCTACTCGATCGCCAGCCCGGCCTGGGACGAGGAAATCGAATTCCTGTCGATCAAGGTTCAGGACGGTCCGCTGACCAGCAAGCTGCAGAAGATCGAGCCGGGCGACCAGATTTATCTCGGTCGCAAGCCGACCGGCACGCTGGTGACCGACGCGCTGCTGCCGGGCAAGCGGCTGTTCATGCTGTCGACCGGCACCGGCCTGGCCCCGTTCCTCAGCCTGCCGCGCGACCCGGACGTGTATGAGTTCTACGAGCAGGTCGTGGTGGTGCATTCGGTGCGCCGGGTGAGCGACCTGGCCTTCCGCGACGAGATGGAAGGCAAATGGTCGGAAGATCCGCTGGTGTCGGAACAGGCCCCCAATCAATTCCATTATGTGCCGACCGTGACCCGCGAGCCGTTTGATGGTCACACCGCACGCATCGACAAGCTGGTCGAGAGCGGCGCGCTGTTCGAGGGGATTCCGGGCGCGGCCAAGTTCGATCCCGAGACCGACCGGATCATGATGTGCGGCAGCATGGAGATGATCAAGCAGTTCGGCGCCTATTTCGAGGAACAGGGCTTCACCGAAGGTTCCAACGCGGCGCCGGGTCAGTTCGTGATCGAGCGCGCGTTTGTAGGCTGAAGGCTGGACGCAAAGAGATAGGAAAGGGCCGGGGGAGCGATCCTCCGGCTTTTTTTGTTGCGTCAGGTCCGTTCGTCCTGAGCGAAGTCGAAGGACGTGCCGAGCGGAGCGAGGTGCCTCACTGCGTTCGGCAGAAGGCTTCGACTTCGCTCAGCCCGAACGGTTGTTTTACGCGCCCTTTCGCCCCGCGACATAGGCGTCGACATTTTTCGCCAGCACGGTCATCGGCACGCCGCCACCCTTGACCACGGCGTCGTTGAACAGGCGGAAGTCGAACTTGTCGCCCAGCGCCTGTTGCGCTTGCGCGCGCAGGCGGACGATTTCGCCATGGCCGACCTTGTAGCCGCAGGCCTGGCCCGGCCAGGCGCAATAACGGTCGACCTCGCCCTGGACATCCTCGATCGTGGAACCGTTGGTGGTGGCGAACCAGTGGATCGCCTGTTCGCGGGTCCAGTGCTTGGCGTGGAGGCCGGTGTCGACCACCAGGCGGCAGCAGCGATAGGCGATCGACTGGAGATAGCCCAGCCGCCCGGCGACATCGCCATCATAGGCGCCCAGCTCGTCGCCCAGCTGCTCGGCATAGAGCGCCCAGCCCTCCGAATAGGCGTTGAAGGCGAGCATGGAGCGGATCAGCGGCAGCTTGTAGGTATATTCGCCCTGCCAGATATGGCCCGGAATCCCCTCATGATAGCAAAGGGTCGGCAGCGAATAGCGCGGCCAGATGCTGGTATCGCGCAGGTTGATATAATAATTGCCCGGCACGCTGCCGTCGATCGTGCCCGCGCCGGCATAGGCGCCCGGCGCCCCGGCCTCGATCTCCACCGGTACCCGCTTCACCACCAGCCTGGCCGGCACCAAAGTCGCGAAGGCACGGGGCAGGCGGGTGCGGATGTCGGCGAGGCGCCCGTCGATATAGGAGAGGATCTGCTGGCGACCCTTGTCGTCATTGGGGAAGAGATAGCGCGGATCCTTGCCCATCGCCGTCATCCGCTCGCCCACGGTTCCCTTCGTCATGCCGAGGGATTTCAGGAGCCGGTCCATTTCCGACTGGAGCGCCTTGAGCTGTTCCTGGCCCAGCGCATGGACTTCGTCGGGCGACATGGTGGTGGTGGTGCCGGCCTGGAGCGCCCAGGCATAATAAGCCTCGCCCTGCGGCAGTTTCCACACGCCCGCATCCATGGTGGCGCCAGCGCGCTGGCGGGAGAGTTCGGCGGCCTGGCGGGCGAGGGCGGGGGCGATGGCGGTGCGGGTGATCTGCTGCGCCTTGGCGGCATAATCGCCCTGCATGTCGCGGGTGCGGCGCGCGATCGAGGCGACCGGCACCCACTGGTCGATCGGCTGGCCCTGCACCGCCTTCATCTGGCCCAGCGTCTTGTCGAGCAGGAAGGCCGGGGCGACGACGCCGATGCCGGCGTCATGCTTCAGCCGCTCGGTCTCGCCGTCGAGATTGGCGGCATATTGGGTGAGGCGTTCGAGATAGGCGTCGGCGTCGGCCGGGGTGGCGATGGCGTGATTGGCGTCGAGGAAATCGGGCGTCTCGATGAAGGCGCCGGTATTCTGGGCAACGGCATAGGGCGCGTTGCGATAGGACCAGTTGCTGTTCATCATCGCCATGTCGCCAAAGGGGAAGGCGAAGCCGGCATCGGCCAGTTCATGGGCGGCGCGCACCACCTCCACATCGGTGCGGGTGGCGGGTGACAGGGCGTCGAGATCGACGGCGCGCAGTTGGGTCAGGCGATCCTTCACATGGGCGGCGATCCGCGCCTGGCCGGCCGGGCTCTTGTCGCCCAGGCGCGCTTTGAGCGGCGCGCGGGCGCCGGTGTCGAGGCCAAGGCCGCTCGCGGTTTCGGGCGCATCGGCCAGCATCGCCTCGGCCATGCCGGCGAGCAGGGCTTCGGCACGGGCGTCGGCCGGGAGGGGGGCGCTGGTCGCCTGCGCCAGGGTGCGGGCGGGGAGCGCCGAAAGGGCGAGGGCGGAGGAGCCGGCGACGAGGAAATCGCGGCGGGAGGTCGTCATGGGGATTGGGTCTCCGTAGGAAATCACGCGGCTGGCGCGATTTCCGAGTCATCCGGCGGGGCGCCGGATTGGAAATCGCTCTCTTAACTTCGCATATTTCCCGCACATTTCGACATCTTATTTCCTACTCGCGACAGATCATAATAATCGGGCGATGCTGCCAAGGTCGATCTCCGGCGCGCTGATCGAGAGTTCCGCGACCAGATCGCGCAGGGCGATGCGCTGGCGATGGGGCATGGCGGCGCGGGCGCCGCTGCGCTCGGCACAGATGGTGCGCATCGCCGCCAGCATCACCCGATTGTCGGGCGCGCGGCGATGGCCGACCACCACGCCGCGCCGGACGATGGGGCGGACCTGCGCGCAGCGGGTCAGCGCGATCGCCTGGGCACGGGCGGCGTCCAGCCCCATCTCCAGCGCCCAGTCCCAGGCGGCGGCAAAACTCTCCGCCCCCTGTTTCTGCCGCAACTGATAGGCCGAGCGCGGCGAACAGCCGACGCTGCGCGCCGCCTGCGCCACCACGCCGCAGCGCGCCAGCATGTCGATAAAGGCCCGCTGTGCGGCCGGCGACCAGCCCGACGCGCGCCGGCGCAGCATCGGGACGGAGGTGAAATGGAGAAGGGGCATGTCGGTCATGCCGGTGAGGCTATCATGGGCCGGGAGGTGTAGGACAGGGTGGGTCTTGGTTCCCCGAATTATCGACAGCCCTTAATCGCTGTCGCCAGAGTTTTCTGCACTGATTTCTGCCGTTTTCATGCGGAAGTCTATTCGTGAAGAGACTGCACGATCGACGAACATCGGTAGGTCCATCATTAGCATTTGGCCGGCTTTGGTTCTGCCCATCAGTCGTTCACCAAATCGCCCTCGCGTGGTTTGCTCTACGATGCGCATGAGGCGATGAGCGATTTCTCTTGCCTCCTTGGGGGTGGCATTTTTTAGTTCGCGATGAGATTCAACTAGAACCTCGGCTAGCCACGGCATTGCTGCTCGCACTAATCCGGCCAAAATTAGCAGAGAAAAATCGCCATCACGAGGGTCCATTGTTCCGTGCATGAGTTCGTCAATCATGTGGGGATCAAGGTCTTTATACATCCGATTTGGATATTTTATATCGCGATCACTGAAGTCTGGGTCGAGATCGCGCATGCGAGATACTAATCCTCTAACTTGTGAAACTAATTCTTCTAAAATCTCGCCCTGCGGGCGCATGTGTTTTCCGGCTGGTGGTTTTCCTGGGATATCATCAATTTTTTGTTGTAATTGAGACCATAGGGCGGGAACGAGCTGATTAATGGTTGCTTCTGAAGCTTTATTCTCTGATACGGCGTTGATGGCTTTTATAACATCCATTACGCCCTGTTGATCTACTTTTAGTGCCTGAAATTGAGATAGGGGGCCGCTAAGATCACTTAGTTCTAAACCGAAAAGTAGAGGGATAACTTTGGCGTCAAGCATGGATTTTGAAAGTGCTCCAGCTTCAAATAAAATCCACTCCGAGCTAATATTTTCTGGTGTAATACATAGTATTCCGAAGTTGGACGATTCCAGCTCTCCAGAGATGGCTTGTGCCCAGCGCTCCCCCGCCGATATATCTTTTTCAGATACCCATGGCTTTGCGTATTGGAGAATAAGAGGGATCCACTCCTTCAGCGCAATTGCCAGTGCTTTGCTCCGCTCTCCGCTCCAACTGATAAAAACTTTCATGCTTCGCCCCTCAAAATCACTGTAACGGTAGTGTAAGGATCATTGAGAGACGAGAGAATTTATCGCAAGGTCGAAAAGTCGGTGTGGACCTAAGCGGTTAAGCCCGTGCCAGGCTTGAGGCTGGGGAAGCTCCGACTGCCGCTGGAATCGTGAATACAATCTGATTGCACTCGATTGAGTTGTAATATTTTTTGGTATATCCTCTTCTCGCTCTGCAACAGGAAGGTGCGGCGATGGCGCGCAACACATCGGTGACGATCGGCGATCATTTTACCCGCTTCATCAGCGATCAGGTGCAGACCGGTCGCTATGGATCGGCGAGCGATGTCGTGCGGGCGGGGCTGCGCTTGCTGGAAGAGCGTGAGGCGCAGGTGCAGGCGTTGCAGGCGGCGCTGATCGTCGGGGAGGAGTCGGGCGCGGCGACGCCGTTCGATTTCGAGGCGTTCAAGGCGGCCAAGCGCGGCTGCTGAGGCGAGCGGGGCGGTGAAGTGGCTGCTTTTTACGCCGGCGGCGCAGGCCGATCTGTCCGACATCTGGGATTATAGCGCGGCGACCTGGGGCGTGGATCAGGCCGATCTCTATATCGATGCGATACGCGATGTCTGTCTGGCATTGGCGGATGGGCGGCGGCCGGGGCTGCCGGTCGATGTGCGGCCCGGCTATCGCAAGGCGCCAGCCGGATCGCACATGATCTATTATCGCGACGGGGGCGATCATCTGGCCATTGTCCGTGTCCTGCATGGGCGGCAGGATACGGGGCGGCATCTGGCCTGAGGGAGCGGCCGCTCCGTTCGTTGTGGTGCGCGCGTGGCGCTACGATCGGGGGCGAGTGCCGAATGGATCCCGGATCAAGCCTGTCCTGAGCCTGTCGAAGGAGTCGGGATGACGGCGGTTCGGTGGGGCTGGCGTGGGGTCAGGTGCCCTCCACCCACAGCACCGCCCCTTCTGCGCCCGTCACGCGGACCCGCGCGCCGACTTCGCTGTCCGGGCCGCGGGCGGTCCAGACGCTGTCGCCGACCTTGACCCGGCCTTCGCCGCCGCTGATTGGTTCCACGACCAGCACCAGTTCGCCGATCAGGCGGGCGGTGCGGTCGTTGAGATTGGGGTCGGTCGAGGGCACCGGATTGTCCACATACCAGCGCCGCCCGGCCCAGACCGAAGCGACCGAGAGGGCGGCGAAGATCAGCAGCTGGAGCGGGATGCCGATCGGCAGCGCCAGCGCGGCGAGGCCGGTGATGGCGGCGGCGATCGCGATCCAGATCAGGAAGACACCGGGGATCAGCACCTCCGCAATGGCCAGCAGTGCGGCGAAGACCAGCCAGGCCCAATGATCCTGGAGCAGGGTGAGCCAGTCGTTCATGGGGTGGTCCTGTGGTTGGTGGGGTGGGGTATTTTTGCGTCATCCCCGCGGAGGCGGGGATCCATCTCATGCGATCTCGGGCTTGAACCAAGGTGGGGAGATGGATTCCCGCTTTCGCGGGAATGACGGGAATGACGGGAATGACGGGGATGGGTGGGGCCAAACACAATCCGTTCGGGCTGAGCTTGTCGAAGCCCTCGCCTGAGCGGAGCGAAGGCCTCACTTTGTTCGGCTGAGCCCTTCGACAAGCTCAGGGCAAACGGTTCCAGGAGGATGCGTAGCGCTGCCGGCTTCTCGACTTGGCTCGAAGCGAACGGAAGGTGGAGGACTGGGCCGCTCAAATTGGACCGGTTGCGCAGGGGCGCCATGGTCACCCCCCGTCAGCCCTGGGTCTGGCCGAACGGTCCCCGGCGTGGCGCGGCGGGTGGCGCTGGTGGGGTGGGGGTGTCGGCCAGCGCTTCCTTGGCGAGCTGGCCGATGCCGCCGAGCGTGCTGATGAGCTGGGTCGCCTCGACCGGGAAGAGGATGGTCTTGGCATTGGGCGAGGTGGCGAACTGGCTGACCGCGTCGGTATATTTCTGGGCGATGAAATAGTTGAGTGCCTGCGGATTGCCGGCCGCGATCGCGTCCGACACCATCTGGGTCGCCTTGGCTTCGGCTTCCGCCTCGCGCTCGCGGGCCTCGGCATCGCGGAAGGCGGCTTCGCGGCGGCCTTCGGCTTCCAGGATCTGCGACTGTTTCTGGCCCTCGGCGCGCAGGATCTCGCTGCTTTTCAGGCCCTCGGCCTCCAGGATGTTGGCGCGCTTCTCGCGCTCGGCCTTCATCTGCCGGCCCATGGCGTTGACGATGTCGGCGGGCGGGCGGATGTCCTTGAGTTCCACGCGGGTGATCTTGATGCCCCAGGCGTTGGTGGCATGATCGACCACGGAAAGGAGGCGGGCGTTGATCTCGTCGCGCTTCGACAGGGTTTCGTCGAGGTCCATCGAGCCCATCACGGTGCGCAAATTGGTGGTGGCGAGCTGCATGATGGCGACATAGAGTTCGGACACTTCATAGGCGGCCTTGGCGGCGTCGAGCACCTGGAAGAAGACCACGCCGTCGACCGACACCATGGCGTTATCCTTGGTGATGATTTCCTGCCCCGGAATGTCGACGACCTGCTCCATCATGTTGATCTTGCGGCCGACGGCGTAGAAGAAGGCGGGGTAGAAATTGAGGCCGGGCTTCGCCACCTCGGTAAAGCGGCCGAAACGCTCGATGGTATATTGATAGCCCTGCCGCACCACCTTGACGCTGACCGCCAGGTAGAAGAGCACCAGAAACGTGACCGTGAGTGCGAAGGTCGTCACCATATGTCCTCCCCAGAGAAGGGGAGCACTATGGCGGTTCTTCGTTAACGGGAAAAGGCAAAGTGATGGAGAGACATAAGATGCAGTTGCGCCACGCCCGATCCCTGCTGTTCCTGCCCGCGTCCAATCCGCGCGCGGTGGCCAAGGCGCGCACGCTGGCGTGCGACATGGTGATCCTGGACCTGGAGGATGCGGTGCCCGACGCGGACAAGGCGGCGGCGCTGGACGCGGCGGTCGAGGCCGTGGGCGAGGGCTTTGGCGGGCGGCTGATGGCGGTGCGGATCAATGTCGAGGGGATGCCATCTCATGGCCCTGAGATGGTGGCCTTGAAGCGCACTGCGGCCGACTATGTGGTGCTGCCCAAGGTCGAGAATGCCAAGCAGGTGAAGGACGTCTATTCCGTCGCGCAGAAGCCGGTGATCGCGATGATCGAGAGCGCGAAGGGCGTGCTGGCGGCGCCGGGAATCGCGGCGGGCGAGGGCTGTGCCGCTTTGTTCGTGGGCACCAATGATCTGCGCAAGGATCTGGCCATTCCGCCCTCGGCCGGGCGGGCGGGGCTGGCCCATGTGCTGCAGAGCGTGGTGCTGGCGGCGCGGGCGGCGGGCATCGCGGTGTTCGACGGCGTGTTCAACCGGCTGGACGACGAGGCGGGGCTGGAGGCGGAATGCGCCGAGGGCCATGGCTTCGGCTTTGACGGCAAGACGCTGATCCATCCGGGGCAGGTGCCGGTGGCGAACCAGGCATTCGGCCCGGACGCGCAGGCGGTGGCGGATGCGCGCCGGCTGATCGAGGCGGCGACCGGCGGGGCCGAACGCTTCGAGGGGCGGATGATCGAGGCGATGCATGTCGACGAGGCGCGGGCGCTGGTGGCGCGGGCGGAGGCGGTCGGGCAATAGGAAAAGGCAGCGGCGATGACCGAAATGGCGCGTAATTGCTATGTTGCTCCGATGTAACAGGCTGCAATAAAAGCGCTACCTGTTGGGCACATCTGGCGAAGATTCATTGACTTGGCATAGCTGACCGGGATTTTTTTACTCCATAGCGCCCCCTGGGGCGGAGGGAAGAATTGGGGATCAGCATGTTCATACGCACGAATCTTGCGCGGACGCTTCTAGCGGCAAGCGCGCTGTCGACCATCTGGGCTGCGCCTGTCATGGCGCAGGAAGCGGCCACGACCGATGACAGCGATGCGATCATCGTGACCGGCAGCCGCATCCAGCGCAGCGATTATAATATCGCCAACCCGCTGGTGACGGTGAGCGCGGAGACGCTGGAGCAGGCGGGCAATGTCCAGATCATCGATACGCTGCGCCAGAACCCGGCGCTGATTTCGTCGTTTGGCGGGGCGCAGACGTCCGGCTCCAACGCCAGCTTTGGCGCTGTGGGTGTGCAGTTGCTGAACCTGCGCGGCCTGGGCGAGAACCGTACATTGACATTGGTCAATGGCCGCCGCCATGTGGCGAGCCTGTCGGGTACGGCCGCCGTCGACGTCAACACGATCCCCGAAGACCTGATCGAGGGCGTGGACATCCTGACCGGCGGCGCATCGGCCATCTATGGTGCGGATGGCGTGTCGGGCGTGGTCAATTTCCGCCTAAAGCGGAATTTCGAGGGGCTCAAGGCCAGCGGCCAGATCGGCATTTCCAGCCGCGGGGATTCGGGCCAGCGCTATGGATCGCTGACCTATGGCAAGAATTTCAGCGACGGCCGCGGCAATATTGCCCTGTCCTACGAATTTCGCGAGCAGGACCGGCTGAGCAGCTTTGACCGCAAGCGGACAGGCAATCCGCTCTATACCTATGGCATCGTGCGCAATCCGGCGGATTTCCCGGATGATCCCAATGTGCCCGATCGCCTGCCGTTCAACAATCTGCGCTATGCGGACAGCTCGCTGGGCGGTGCGATCGACGTGGATTTCGACGGCATCCCCGACTTCACGGGCGAGGTCGGCATCTATGATCGCGGCACGTTGCTCCCCTCGTCGGGTGGGCTGACCCAGGGCGGCGACAGCACCCCGCTGGCCGGCTATCAGGGCGACCTGCAGGCCTATAACCGCGTGCATAACATCAACCTGCTGTCGCATTATGATTTCAGCGATGCGGTGAAATTCTTCTTCGAAGCCAAATATGTGAAGAACAAGACCAGCACGGTGTCGCAGCCGTCGTTCGACTTCTTCACCTATTTGTCGCCGGACAATGCCTATCTGCAGGACCGGTTCGGCGGGCTGGCGCCCGATGGCGCGCTGGTGTCGCGCGACAATTTCGACATGGGCGTGCGTGGCGAGAAGAATGACCGCGAAACCATGCGCTTCGTCGGCGGTTTCGAGGGCGCGATTTCCGACCATGCCCATTATGAACTGTCCTACACTTTCGGCCAGACCAAGTCGAAGGTGCTGCTGACCGACTATCGCATCGCGGACCGGTACTGGGCGGCGATCGATGCGGTGCGCGATCCGGTGACGGGCAATATCGTCTGCCGGTCCGATCTGGACCCGACCGGCAACATCAACCCGGACAATTTTGACGGGCCAGCCACCACCTTCACGCCGGGTTCGGGCAGCGGATGCCGGCCGATCAACCTGCTGGGCAATGGTTCGCCCAGCCAGGCGGCGCTCGACTGGGTCAATGCCGACATCATGAACCGCGCCAAGATCCAGCAGCATGTCGTGTCCGGATCGATCGCCGGCGATTTCGGGCAATTTTTCGAACTGCCCGGCGGCCCGATCGGCTTCGCGATTGGCGGCGAATATCGCAAGGAAAAGAGCAGTTTTGTTCCCGACGATCTGTTGCAGCAGGGGGCGCTGGCCGACTTTTCGCTGCAATTGCCGGAATCAGGCAGTTTCGACGTGAAGGAAGTGTTCGGCGAATTGTCGGTACCGGTGCTGAAGGAAGTGCCCTTCGCCTATGCCCTGAACTTCGGCGCGGCGATCCGCCTGTCGGATTATTCGACCATCGGCAAGACCACGACCTGGAAGGTCGACGCCACCTATGCGCCGATCAAGGACATCAGCTTCCGTGGAACATGGTCCGAAGCGGTGCGCGCGCCCAACATCACCGAACTGTTCGCGCCCCGCAATGGCAGCTATGACTTCATCAGCGATCCGTGCGACCCGGTCTTCATCAACGAAGGCACGCAATATCGTGCGGCCAATTGCCAGGCGGCACTGACGGCGGCGGGCCTGACGCCTGGACAGATTGCGGCCTTCAATCCGGAAAATGATCCGACGGCGACGGTCAGCCTGCCCGGCTTTACCGGCGGCAATCGCAACCTGAAGGAGGAAACGGCGCGGACCTGGACCGCCGGTGTCGTGCTGCGTCCCAGCTTCATCCCTGGCCTGATCGCGTCCTTCGACTGGTATGACATCAAGCTGAAAAATGCGGTCAATACCGCGACCGCCGAGGAAGTGGCCGAACTCTGCGTCGACCAGCCGACGCTGGACAATGTCTTCTGTGGCAATATCACCCGTGCGTCGGGCACCGGTTACATCGACAGCTGGTATGTCCAGCCGCAGAATGTGGCCAATTTCCGTACCGCGGGTGCGGACTTCAAACTGAACTACGGCTTTGATACGGCGAAGGCCGGATCGTTCGCGATCTCGCTGGTCGGTGGTTATCTCGACAAGCTGGAATTCATCCCGACCCCCGGCGCCACGGTCGATGTGGATCGGGAGGAAGCCTATTATCCCAAGTGGAACGCGACCGGGGACATCACCTGGAAGCTGGACAAGCTGACCGTCAACTATGGCATCAGCTGGTTTAGCAAGACCCGCCGCTACACGATCGAGCAGTTGGCGGCGAACCCCGACCTGTCGGAAGACAAGTATAAGTGGTACAAGGAAAAGTGGCAGCACGACATCTATGTCGCATATGACATTGATGAGAAGTTCCGCCTCTATGTCGGTGCGAACAACCTGTTCGATCAGCAGCCCTCGATCGCATCGGCCAACTATCCGATCAGCTATGTCGGCCGATACATGTATGCAGGCGCCAAGATCACCATGTGATTGGGGCCGAAGCCAGAGAAATGGTTCCATCGATAAGGTAAGAGGAGGGGCGGATTTTTCCGCCCCTTTCCCATGCGCGCCTGTCGGCCGGAAGTGAGGGGGAGGGCGCCTTGCCTATTTCTTCTCATATTTCCAGTTGCGGCCCTTGCCCTGAGCGATCCAGTCGACGGCCTGGGCGATGCGCTTGTCGCGGGTGGCGTCGGTCTTCGCTTCATTGATCCATTCGCAATAGTCGCGGATCTTGCCGGGCGGAAAGGCGGCCCAGACGGCGGTAGCGGCCGGGCTGGCGGCGAGGGCGGCCGCAAAGGTCGGATGGACGGGCAGAGGCAGCTTTGGCGACTTGGGGCCGGTGCGCGGGCGGTCGCCGGCGTCGATCAGGGCGATGGCCTGCGCGATCAGCGTGGCGATCTCTTCGTCGGAGGGGAGGTCGGCGCGGGTGGTGATGTGGCCGAACTGGCCCATGGCGTCGTCACTGGCATCGTCCCTGCCAACCTTGTCATGCCAGAAGCCGAAGGCGGCATGGCCCTTGAAAGCGGCCATGTTGGCGAGATTCTGGTCCTTGTAGGTGAAGAAGGGCATGCCCCATTTGACCGCTTCGCCCATGTCCGGCGACGCGGCGTGCATCAGCATCCGGATATGGTCGAGGATGGGGCGGGCGAAATCGGCCTGGGCGGCGATATAGGCGTCGATCCTGTCGGGAGCGTCGGTCATGTCCCAATCTCCTGATGGCAGTGGGGTGCCTGATCGTTGCGAAAGCCCGTCCCGTTTCAGTCCTTGTGGCGCGCCGTCAGCAGATAGTTGATCGCTTTGTTGGCCGACAGGGTGAAGCCGCGCGCGGGATCGAAGGCGAGGCCGCTGCTGTCTATGACCTCCAGGCCCGCGTCTTCGAGCAGGGCGGTCAGTTCATCGGGGGTGATGAACTTGGCCCAGTCATGCGTGCCCTTGGGAATGCCGCCGATGCTTTCACCGATGGTGATCATGGCGAGGCGCGACATCGGCGTGCGGTTGGGGGTGGACAGGATCATCAGGCCATCGGGCGCGAGCCTGGCCGCGAGCGCGCGGACGAAGGCGGCGGGATCGGCGACATGTTCGATCACTTCCATCGAGGTGACGAGGTCATAGCCGCTGTCGCTGATCTGCTCCACCGGGGTGGCACGATAGTCGATGGAAAGGCCCTGGCCCTGCGCATGGGCGACAGCGACGGCGATATTTTCCGGCGCGGCGTCGAGGCCGGTGACGCTGGCGCCGAGGCGGGCGAGCGGTTCGGCCAGCAGGCCGGCACCGCAGCCGACATCGAGCGCGCGCTTGCCGCTGAGCGGGCGGAAGCCATGATCGTCGCTGTCCCAGTGCCGGTCGATCGCGGCGCGGATATAGGCGAGGCGGACCGGGTTCAGCTTGTGCAGCATCGCGCTCGACCCCTTGGGATCCCACCAGTCGGCGGCCATGGTGCCGAAATGGGCGGCTTCCTTCGGGTCGATCGTCGCGGTCGTCTCAGTCATCATGCACCTTGGGTCTTGCTGGGTGGCGAAGCACCCGTGCGGCCGTTCTAGCAGCGGGCGGCGGGAAGGCCAATGTGCCATGCTGTCATAGCTATGTCTTTGAAGGCGGGGCATGGTGCGGGAAATGGACCGCTGCTGCGGCGGGCGGTGAGGCAGGATTGCTTGCCATATCCGCCGCGGCTGCTAATAGGAGCGCCGTTTTGGCCCTTTGGGACATTTTGTTTCACAAACTGGAATAGGTTCGACAAGCAAATGGCGCGCATCGTGATGAAATTCGGCGGCACCTCCATGGCGGGGATGGAGCGAATTCGCAACGTGGCGGCACGCGTCAAACATGTCGTGGACCAGGGCCATGAAGTGGCGGTCGTGGTATCGGCCATGGCGGGCGAGACCGATCGCCTGGTCGGCTTCTGCAAGGAAGCATCGGCCCTTTATGACCCGGCCGAATATGATGTCGTCGTGGCGGCGGGCGAGCAGGTCACCAGCGGCCTGCTGGCGATGACGCTCAAGGCGATCGGCGTGGACGCGCGCAGCTGGCTGGGCTGGCAATTGCCGATCCGCACGATCGAGGCCCATGCCAAGGCGCGCATCAGCACGATCGAGACCGACGCGCTGGTCGCCGCGATGCAGTCCGGGCAGGTCGCCGTCATCCCCGGTTTCCAGGGCATGATGGACGATGGCCGGGTGTCGACGCTGGGCCGTGGCGGTTCGGACACGTCGGCGGTCGCGGTGGCGGCGGCGGTCAAGGCCGATCGCTGCGACATCTATACCGACGTCGACGGCGTCTACACCACCGACCCGCGCATCGTGGCGCGCGCCCGCAAGCTGGACCTCGTCACCTATGAGGAAATGCTGGAGCTGGCATCGGTCGGCGCCAAGGTGCTGCAGACTCGCTCGGTCGGCCTCGCCATGAAGGAAGGCGTGGTCGTGCAGGTGCTCTCTTCCTTCGATGATCCCACCCAGGACGACCTCCCCGGCACGCTGATCGTGAGCGACGAGGAACTGGAAGCCAAGCTCAAGGAAACCAAGATGGAACGTCAGCTCATCACCGGCATCGCCCATGACAAGAATGAGGCGAAGATCATCGTCACCCGCGTGCCCGACAAGCCGGGCGCGGTGGCCAGCATCTTCACCCCGCTGGCCGATGCGGCGATCAACGTCGACATGATCATCCAGAATGACAGCAAGGACAATGAGGAGACCGACGTCACCTTCACCGTCCCGCGCGCGGACCTCGCCCGCAGCGTCGACATTCTGGAAGCGAACAAGGACGCGATCGGCTTCCGCCGGATCATCACCGACACCGAAGTCGCCAAGATCAGCGTCGTGGGCGTGGGCATGCGCAGCCATGCCGGCGTCGCCGCCACCATGTTCAAGACGCTGGCCGAGCGCGGCATCAACATCGAGGCGATCTCCACCAGCGAGATCAAGGTTTCGGTGCTGATCGACGAGGACGAGACCGAACTGGCGGTGCGCGTGCTGCATACCGCCTATGGCCTCGACGCCCCGGCGGCTTAATCGCTATTTGGCTGAGGCCGGCCTGCAAATGTTGAAACGAGTCACGTGCCTCGTTTCAACTTTCTCCGCTTCCGGTGCTCACGTGCTTTAAGCACGCTGCGTCGGGCCGAGGCACGTGACTCGGCCCGAGGTTCTCGAAAGGCGCCATTTTCGGCTCGGCCTGAGCCAAATATCGATCAAGCCGAGTTGCTCTTTACTTTCGGTGTTATCCCCGCAAAGGCGGATTGCAGAAAGTCAGGTGACTCTCTTTACCATCCCCGGACATCGCGTTCGGGGATGCTTTTTGATTCTTGAAGGCTGAACTTATGACCACTGCCAAACTCGCTTCCCTGATGGCCCGCGGCACCGAATTTCTCGGCTGCGAGACGGCGATCCTGTGCGGGGCGATGAGCTGGGTCAGCGAGCGGCACCTGGTATCGGCGATCTCGAACGCCGGCGGTTTCGGCGTGATCGCCTGTGGCGCGATGACGCCCGAATTGCTGGACGCGGAGATTGCGGCGACCAAGGCGCTGACGACCAAGCCGTTCGGCGTGAACCTGATCACCATGCATCCGCAACTGTTCGACCTGATCGCGGTGTGCGCCAGGCATGACGTGAGCCATGTGGTGCTGGCCGGTGGCCTGCCGCCCAAGGGCAGCATCGAGGCGATCAAGGCTAATGGCGCCAAGCTGATCTGTTTCGCGCCCGCGCTGGCGCTGGCGAAGAAGCTGGTGCGATCGGGCGTCGACGCGCTGGTGGTCGAGGGCATGGAGGCAGGCGGTCATATCGGTCCGGTCGCGACCAGCGTGCTGGCACAGGAAATCCTGCCCGAAATGGCGGAGCAGGTTCCGGTGTTCGTCGCCGGCGGCATCGGCCGGGGCGAGGCGATCGCCGCCTATCTGGAAATGGGCGCGGCCGGCGTGCAACTGGGTACGCGCTTTGCCTGTGCGAGCGAGAGCATCGCCCATCCCGCGTTCAAGAAGGCCTTCTTCCGCGCGTCGGCGCGCGATGCCATTGCCAGCGTGCAGATCGACCCGCGCCTGCCGGTGATCCCGGTGCGCTCGCTCAAGAATGCGGGCATGGAGAATTTCACCGCCAAGCAGCGCGAGGTCGCCAACCTGCTGGATCAGGGCGCGGTCGACATGATGGAAGCGCAGTTGCAGATCGAGCATTTCTGGGCCGGTGCGCTGCGCCGTGCGGTGATCGACGGCGATGTCGAGGGCGGGTCGCTGATGGCGGGCCAGTCGGTCGGCATGGTGACCAAGGAAGAGCCCGTCGCCGACATCATCGCCGAACTGATGGTGCAGGCGGCCACGGCGCTGGAGCGTCGCGCGGCCTGATCCCTGCGCCTGAAAAACAGGCTTTATCGGCTTTTAACCAATATCGGGCATGGTTTGCGGCATCAGATTTGCCGGAGACCGTCCATGCGTGCCTCGATCCGTCGCCTGCTATTGTGCCCGCTCACCGGGATTGCGCTGCTGTCTGGCTGCGCGGGGCAGCGGGATGTGGCGGTCGCGCCGCCGCCTGCGCCCGTGCAGGCACAGCCCGTGCCGCAGCCGCTGCCGCCGCTGGGGGCGACGGCCAATATGCAGATACCGGCGATCGGGGGCGATGGCCTGCGCGTGACGCCCAACCGCGACCTGAGCGGGCCGGCGACGCTGTGGCATATGCGCATGGCGCTGAATGTGGCGGCCCTGTCCTGCCAGGGGAGCGGCGACGCGGCGCGGCTGCAATATAACCAGTTGCTGGCTCGGCACAGGGCCGCGCTGACGCGGGCCAATGCGCAGGTCGAGGGGGAATATAAGGCGCAGTTCGGCGGGGCGGCGATCCCGCAGCGCGAGCGGCTGAATACCGTGGTCTATAATTTCTTCGCGCTCCCGCCGGTTCAGGCGGCCTTCTGCGCAGAGGCGGTGCGCGTGGGCGCGACCGTCAACAGCCTGCCGGCGGACCAGTTGCTGGCCTATGCGCCGGCTGGGCTGGCAGCGCTGGAAAAGCCGTTCACCGATTTCTATGATGCCTATGCCCGCTATCAGACCAATCTGGCGGCCTGGCGTTCGGGGCGGGCGCTGGCGATGGCGCCGGTGGTGCTGGAGGTGCGGCTGAGCCGGGCGGACCTGATCGCCGATGATGGGGTCATCGCACCGAAGGGGACGCTGCCCCGCCTGCTGGCGCGGGCCGACTGAGAAAAATCGGCTTTTCCGCCCTTTTTCGCCGTCCTCGGCTTGCTGCGTTGCAACCAATTGGGATAGCGGGCTTTTAACAGCAGCCGGGCGGGTGTTCAGTCGTGAACCAGGGGCGGGGTCGTTGCCGGCCGCGCATTAAGCATATTTCCTCCGGTGGAAATGCCCGGCATGTTTGCCGGGCCAGGTCGTCGGAGTAGTTGATGTTTCTGCCACGTTCCCTGTCTTCCCGCCTGTCGCTGCTCGCCCTGCTGGCGCTTGCGGCCTGTGCGACGCCGGTGAAGCAGGTGCCGCCCACGCCGCCGCCGGCAGTGGTGCCGACGGTCATGCCGACCCCGCCACGCTATTCCGCGCCCGACATGGTGCCGCCGGACAAGGACGAGGCCGGGAAGTTCATCACCCCCAATCGCGATTCCCAGGGCGACCAGGCGCTGTGGCATGTGCGCATGGGGCTGAACGTCGCGGCACTGGCCTGTCCCGAGACCAATGGCCAGACGCGCATATTGTATAACCAGATGCTGAGCGTGCATGGCGCGTCGCTGAAGCGGGCGAACGACACGCTGGAGGCCAGCTATCAGCAGCGTTACGGCAGCAGCGCGATCCGCATGCGCGAGGTGCTCAATACGCTGGTCTATAATTTCTTCGCCCTGCCGCCGGCCCAGAAGGCCTTTTGCCAGAAGGCGGTGGCGACGATGACGATCATCAACGGGCTGACGCCCGAGGCGCTGGCCGCCTATGCGCCCAAGGCGCTGGATGAACTGGAGCAGCCCTTCCGCGATTTCTGGGCGGAATATGAGGATTATCTGCGGCGGCTGGAGGAGTGGCGCAAGCGCTTCGGCGCGACGGTCAAACTGGTCGGCCCGGTCGGCGGCGATGATCTGAACGACCATGAACCGCCGGCGCCGACCGCGCCCGTGCCGATGGGGCAGGTGCCGGCCACGCCGATGCAGCGGCCGTCGGACATGATCCTGCCAAATGCGCCGGCTTCTGCGCCCGCGCCTGCTGCGCCGACTGTTCCGGGAACGCCGAGCGCGCCGCCGCCGGTGGTGCCGACCCAGCCGCAGGTGCAGGCGCCCAGATTGCCGTTGCAGCCGGTTCCCGCGCCGCCCGAAACCTGATCGCCGGTCAGGCGTCGCGCGCGTCGAAGCGGGCGCGGGCGTCCTCGACCGTGGCGAGATTGCGTTCGGCCCAGACCCATACGCCGCAGAAGGCGGCGCTGAGGCTGTTGCCGAGCGGGGTGAGGGCATAGTCGACGCGCGGCGGCACGACCGGATGGACGGTGCGGGTGAGCAGACCGTCGCGCTCCATCTGGCGCAGCGTCTGGGTCAGCATCTTCTGGCTGATCCCCTCGACCGCGCGGCCGACCTCGGTAAAGCGCAGCGTGCCGCGTTCCTCCAGCAGTTCCAGGATCAGCATCGTCCATTTGTCGGCGACCCGGCCGATCAGTTCATTGACGAGTCGCTCCACCCGCGGATCGAGTTCGGTCGGCGGATCATGGTCGAGATACTGCTCGGCCGCCGCTATTTCGGCGGTGGCGAAGCGGGATTCCAGAGGATTTGCCATTTCTTACCTTTGGGTGCCTATGGCACTTTTTGGTGCCTTCTTTCCAAAAGAGAGTGTGGGATTAAATTGATCGGCAAGCAACTGGAGCATGCTCCAGTTTTTTGTAACGCATCGCTCAGCGTAAAACCGGTTCCCACTTTTACGCGCGATGCTTCGGTCAAAGGAGCTTTCCTCATGAAAAATTCCGGCAATACCATCCTCATCACCGGCGGCGGTTCCGGCATCGGCGCGGCGCTGGCCCATGAATTCCACGCAGCGGGCAACCAGGTCATCATCGCCGGACGGCGGCAGGCGGCGCTCGATGAGGTCGTCGCAGCCCACCCCGGCATGGCGTCGATGGTGATCGACATGGAAAATCCGGCGGCGATCCCGGCCTTCGCGGAAAAGCTGGTCGCCGATTTCCCGGCGCTCGACGCGGTGCTGCTCAATGCCGGGATCATGGTGGCGGAGGACCAGATCGACCTCGCCATCGCCGAGGCGACGGTGGCCACCAATCTGCTCGGACCTATCCGCCTGACCCATAAGCTGCTGCCGCACTTGCTGGCCCAGCCGAGCGCGACGATCCTGACCGTGTCGTCGGGCCTGGCCTTCGTCCCGCTGGCGGCGACGCCGACCTACAGCGCGACCAAGGCGGCGATCCATGGCTGGTCGCTGGCGATGCGCGAGCAGCTCAAGGGCACCAGCGTCGATGTGGTGGAGATCGTCCCGCCGGGCGTGCAGACCGACCTGATGCCCGGCCATGCCGACAATCCGCAGATGATGCCGCTCGCCGATTTCATCAGCGAGACGATGGGCCTGTTGCGGCAGGAGCCGACCCCGGCCGAAATCCATGTCGAGCGGGTCAAGTTCCTGAGCGAGGCGACCAAGCGCGGCGAGTTCGACCAGGTGTTCGGGATGCTGAACGGGGCGCATTGAGGTTGGCTATCCTCCCCTGTAGGCAGAGTATGGTCAACTTATGCCCACCGCCGGGTTCACTTAGCTTTGGTCTTCCTCCTCAGGCATCATGCGATGAAAAAGATGGGTCGCCAGGAATCCTGAAAGGAATCCTGGCGCCATCAGCAGGACGGGCAATACGAACATAATCGCCAAAAGCCCGAAAAAGGCTGGACCATCACCACCGTGCTTTGTGCCAGGTGGCAAGGATTCTACATATGCTAAGAAATAGATCAGCAACGCTGATCCTCCGAAAAAGGCAATTGCGGGCAGTGAGAACGCCGCGATCAGAAAAATCCACATCGACTGCCTGATGCCAAGCAGGCGAGCAACGCCCAAGGCCAAAGCAGTGGGCACTAGAACAATGACGATTAGCCACAGTCCCAACTTCACCACATGCTCCTGACACCTGCCTGCCTGCGCTGATTGTCATCGAGCAAAGTGAATTATCCACTAAAAACCGAAATCCACGGATTTCTGCGGATTTCAGCGCGTTGGCTCCCGTAACGCATTGGTGAGGGGAGGGGGTACTAAGTGGTGGAGGGGTGTCATGCTTTCGATAGGCTGACACCCCTCCGTCTGGCCTTGCAGGGGAGGATTTTCTTGGGTTGCCGGGGCATGGTCGCGATCCTATTTTAGAGCGCAGCAAGCGAGGCCACGTCCTCCCCCGCCATGCGGGTTTCAAGTCCGGGACGGCCCGGCGCCCCTCTTGAAGGAGCGCCATCATGGCCTGGATTGCCCTGTTTTTTGCCGGATTGCTGGAAATCGTCTGGGCCTTTGCGATGAAGCAGTCGCACGGCTTCACCCGGCTGGTGCCGAGCCTCATCACCCTCATCGCGATGATCGCCAGTTTCGGCCTGTTGTCGATGGCGATGCGCAGCCTGCCGCTGGGCACCGCCTATATGATCTGGACCGGGATCGGCGCGCTGGGCGCCTTTGCCGTCGGTGTCGCCTTTTTGGGCGAAGCGATCAGCCCGGCGCGGCTGGCGGCGGCGGCGCTGATCCTGTCGGGTCTTGTCATGATGAAGCTGGCGTCGGCGGGCTGACCGTCGAGGACGCTTTGGGCGGCAGGGGGAAGAGGCGGACGAAGCGTTCCGCCAGTGCCCGGTCGCCCTCCACCTGCAGGGCCGGCGCCATCGCGGCGAAGGACTGGCCACCATAGACGATGGCAGCGAGCGCATTCTGGTCGCCGGTAAAGATCACATCCGCCCCGGCTGCTTCGCCCCGGCCGATGGTGAAATCGCCATCATGGAGCGTGGCGCGAAATTCCTCCTCGCCGAAGCGGAAGCCGATGGCCGCATCCAGATCGCCGATCGCGGCGCGATCGATCATCGTGCGCATCGACATCACCACCGACACCTGGCTCATCGGCATGCCCGGCTGCATCGTGGGCGATCGGCAGGCCCAGCGGCCCAGCACCATGAACAAGATTTCCGACTCGCGGCCCCATTCGGTCAGCTCATAAATCTGGCTGGCGGCGGGCGGGGGCAGGCGGCGGCGGACAAGGATGCTGGCCGCTTCCAGTTCCTCCAGCCGCTGGGTCAGCACATTGGCGCTGATTCCGGGCAGGCTGGCGCGCAGGTCGGTGAAGCGCTTGGGACCGAGCAGCAATTCCCGCATGATCGGCATCGCCCAGCGATCGCCGATCAGATCGAGCGCATGGGCGGTGGCACAGCCATCCTGATAGGCGCGTTTGCGCGGGTTGGGACTCATTGGTTATCTTTTCTAACTTGTCTGTTGCATAATATAATCTTCGGGCGCACAAAGTTCAAGTCGGCGACTCAAGCCAGGGTGCGAGCCGCCGGGAAAGCATGAGGAGAGAGACGATGGCCGATGCACCCGCGCCGAAGATGATCTTCGTCAACCTGCCCGTCACCGATCTGCCCGCCGCGATCGCCTTTTATGAAGCGGTCGGCGCCGTGCGGAACAATGATTTTGCCGATGACAGCGCGCAGATGATCAGTTTTTCCGAGACGATCCACGCGATGCTGCTGACCCATGCGCGGTTCGCCGGCTTTACCCCGCGCAAGATCCCCAATGCCCATGAAACCGCACAGGTTCTGCTGTGTTTGAGCGAGACGAGCCGGGACGCGGTGGACGCGACGGTGGACAGGGCGCTGGCGGCGGGCGGGACCGAGCCGAACCCCAAGCAGGATCATGGCTTTATGTATGGCCGCAACTTTGCCGATCTGGACGGCCATATCTGGGAAGTGATGTGGATGGATGTCGCCGCCGCGATGGCCGCGAGCCAGGGAGAAACTGCCGACGCCTGATGTCGACGACCTTGCACAAGGAGAGAGACGATGAGCTATATGGACGGGTTCGTGATCCCGGTGCCCAAGGGTAACAGGGAACGATATCGGGAATTGGCGGCCTTTGCCGCGCCGATCTTCATCGAATATGGCGCGCTGCGCGTGGTCGAATGCTGGGGCAACGATATCAAGCCCGGCAAGGTCAATGATTTCCGCACCGCCGTGATTGCGCAGGAGGATGAGGAGGTCGTCTTCTCCTGGATCGAATGGCCCGACAAGGCGACCCGCGATGCCGGCGCCGAGAAGGTGATGAAGGATGAGCGGATGCAGCCCAAGGAGGGCGAGGACATGCCCTTCATCGGCGCGCGGCTGATCTATGGCGGGTTCGAGGTGCTGGTCGACGAAAGCGCCTGACCTTTCCCAATATCGCATTCCGGAGAAAGACGATGACCGACTTTAGCGGCAAATTCTTCTGGTATGAACTGATGACCAGCGATCCCGCGGCGGCGCTGGCTTTCTATGGCGATGTCGTCGGCTGGACGGCCCAGCCGTTCGGCCCCGATGGCGATTATAATGTCGTCAGCGGCAGCGCCGGGCCGCTGGGCGGGGTGATGGCGATCCCGGCCGAGGCGAAGGAGTGCGGCATGACGCCCTGGTGGGGCGGCTATGTCGGGTCGGCCGATGTCGATGCGGATGCCGAACGGCTGAGCGCGGCGGGCGGCAGCGTGAAGCGGCCGCCCGAGGATATTCCGGGCGTCGGCCGCTTTGCGGTGATGGCCGATCCGGGCGGCGCGGTGTTCATGCTGCTCAAGGGATCGAGCCCCGAGGGGATGGATGCGCCGCCGCCGATGGCACCGGGTCATGTCGGCTGGCACGAGCTATATGCCGGCGATTTCGACAGGGATCTGGCCTTCTATACCGGGGCGCTGGGTTGGACCAAGGGCGAGGCCATGGATATGGGCGAGATGGGCAGCTATCAGCTTGTCTCGCAGACCGGCGCCACCGATTTCGAGGGGATGACCGGCGGCATCATGCCGGTGCCGCCGATGATGCCGGTGCCGCTATGGCTGTTTTACTTCACCGTCGGTGACATCGACGCGGCGGTCGCGCGGGTGAGCGCGGGTGGCGGCAGCGTGCTGCAGGGGCCGATGGAGGTGCCGGGCGGCGCCTGGATTATCCAGGCGACCGATCCGCAGGGCGCGATGTTCGCGTTGGTCGGCAGCAAGGGAGAGGGGTGATGGACAAGATTTCCCCCTGCCTGTGGTTCGACGGCCAGGCCGAGGAAGCGGCGCATTATTATGTGTCGCTGTTCGGCGGGTCGGTCGACCATGTGAGCTATTATCCCGAGGTCAATCCCTCGCCTTCGCCGCTGCCGGGCGGGAGCGTGCTGCTGGTCGAGTTCAGTCTGTTCGGGCAAAGCTATCAGGCGCTGAACGGCGGGCCGCAATTCAGCTTTGACGAGGCTATATCGCTGTCGGTGGCGTGCGCGGACCAGGCCGAGCTGGACGGCTATTTCGATGCGCTGACCGGTGATGGTGGCAAGGCCGGCCCGTGCGGCTGGGTGACCGACAAATATGGCCTCTCCTGGCAATTGGTGACGCGCCAGATCATGGATAATTATCATACGGGCGACCGGGCCGGCATTGCCCGCATGATGCAGGCGATGATGGTGATGCAGAAGCTGGACACGGCCGCGATGCATGCGGCGTTCCTGGGAGAGGCGGGATGAGCGGGGCGGAGCATGCGCTGTCGGTCACCTGCCTGATCGAGGCGCCACGCGAGATCTGCTGGAAGGTGTGGACCGACCTGAAGGACGAATGGTTCTGCCCCAAGCCCTGGCGCGCCGAGGTGATCGAGGAGGATATGCGCCCCGGTGGCCGCAGTGCGGTGCAGATGTTCGGTCCCGATGGCGAGGAAACCGGGCCGATGGAGGGCATTTTCCTGGAGGTGGTGCCGGGCGAGCGGGTGGTGACGACCGATGCCTATGCCGCCGGCTGGATACCGCAGAGTCCGTTCATGACCGCGATCTGGGAATTTACGGCGGAGGGCGATGGCACCCGCTTCACCGCGACCGCCCGCCACTGGGACGCGGAGGCGAAGGCGCGGCATGAGGAAATGGGCTTTCATCCCGGCTGGGACGAGATGATGGCCCAGTTCAAGGCGCTGTGCGAGACGTCGGCCGCGAGCGCCTGAGCGGATCGCCGGCGGGCTGATCCGGCACCAATATTTCCGCCGGGTCCATTTTCGACATGGCGATGGCGGCGCGCATGAAGAGCAGGGCGGGGCGCAGCGACGTGTCGCCGCTGTCCTGCACCTGTTCCCGCAGCGCGCGGACGAACAGGTCGGGCCAGCGTTCGATATCCACGCCCTGGCCGCGCAGGATCAGCGCGGTGGCGCTCCAGTGGCGCTGGAGCAGGCCGATCATGTCGGCATAGTCGCGGGAGTCGCCGACACAGGCATCGGTCATTTCGCGGAAGATCGGTCCGAGCAGCAATTGCGGCTTGCCATCGCCCACGCCCGCCCAGAGCGAGCCGGGATATTCGGCGAGCAGGCCATTCAGGGCATCGCCGAAATAGCGCAGCCGCCCGTCATGGGTCGCGACCTCGATCAACGGGGCGGCAGTGCCCTCCTGCTCGGCGCGATGGCGCAGCAGCATCTGGCAGGCGAAACCGGCCAGGGCGCCCAGCGTCTCTTCGGCCGAGCGGGTGCGCGGCGGACGGACCCGGTCGAGCAGGCGGCGGGCGAGCGCCTCGTCCGGATCGAGCAGGGCGGGGATGCCCTGCTCCCCGCGATCGACGCGGTGCAGGCCGCGCGTGGCGTGGCGGACCCAGAGGAAGAAGGTGATGCTGAACAGCGCGAAGCTGGCCGCCATCGCGCCGAGCAGCGGCAGGGCGTAGGCGTTGCGCAGCGGCGGCAGGAACAGCGCGAACAGGCAGAATATCGGCAGCAGGGCGAGCGGCAGCAGGCGCGCGACGCCGCGACGCAGGCGCTGCGCGGTGGCCATGTCGGGGATGGCATATTGGCCGCCGATCAGGCCGAACGGCATGAACAGCGGGCGGCCGTCCGCGCCATGGCCAAAGGCGCTGTCGAGAAAGCTGGCAGCGAGAAAGCGGGTGATGAGGCGGCGCATGGCAAGGGTCCGGCAGGAAGGAATGCGGGCGCGCCGCGGCGACAGCCTGACGGGGAAGCTGTTACCGGAATATGAGGGAATGGGCTGAAGGGGGTGTTTACCCTTCGATGTGACTTCGCGATTTCACCGGTGGCGTAAATCAGGCGCTATTCTTTGGTTCTGCGCCGCTGGGGCAAATTCGGACGGTCTGGAAGCGACCATTTGTTGCCGCTCAATAGCTTTGGATCGACAACCGATAGCGGGCATACTCATCCCTTGATATGACGGGCCAATGAGGGACGATATCGACGAATGGAAGATGCGCGGGCATGCTTATGTTTGGCGCTACGTATCTGATAGAGCGCGACATCACGGTTGGCATTTCACTGCCGATCCTGCGGGATGCAGGGCATTGATAGAACTGCTTGCGGTGATGCGTCAGAAACAAAATCCTGTCTACCGCACCGTCGAACTTAGCCGCCCTTCCTCGTCTATTTCTTCTGTTCCCGGTTACGGTGATCCGAGAGCCGATGATTTTGCAAAATTGCGAATCATGTTCGATCCATATTTTCCCGATCTCCAGATGCTTCTTGTCGAAGATCGCTTGGAACTTCGATTTGGAACAGATCGATGCGACGACTTGCTCATTGCTTTAGCCGATGTTTGTCATGGAAAAGGCGATTTTGCATTTGGCCCTAACAAGACAAAGGATTCACCGCCGATTTGGTTTTGGTGGATGCCGTGAGCATGGGCTTCTATAACTGATTACGACCAATCGCAGTCGGCCGCAATCGATATGGTCAGCCGGAATAGTACAGTGGGGGTAGACGCTGAGTGTCCGTCTTGTGGCAATGTGACCGACGCCCAGTTCTGCGCGATGGAGAAGCATGATGCAACGGCGCTGCAAGGCGAACTCCCGTTGCAGCTCGATTACGCGACTAGGTTGGACGGGATGGCGGTGATCTGTTCACTGCGGTCCGTAACGCTAAACAAATCCATCAAGCTTAAATCATCCATGATGCGACCCGGCTGGCAAGCTGCTGCCCAATCACAGCTTAATCAAAACATATGCGAGAATCCCCTGTTCGTCGTGATGGTGCGTAGGGGCTGGACCTTCTCGCATAAGCTCGCCTTCTCAGATGGACAGCTAATAAATCAGCACGCAATCTGTTAAAGCCCAAGGTTTATCGACTACGAAGCCGCCAATCTCGAAATTCGGAATGACCGTGTTCGCAGCAATTCGCCCAAAAGCAGTCGGTCCGCTAGCCACCCAACTCCGTCACCCCAGCGAAGGCTGGGGTCTCAGGCGGTGAGACAAGAAGGTCAGCCGTCTTGCGCTATCCGTTTATGTCGCGTGCGCCTGCCTGAGATGCCAGCCTTCGCTGGCATGACGGGATAAGGGGCATTCCGCACCCCACTCATCCTCGCCATTCAACGGGCGCCGGGCTTGTCCGCCCGCAGCTTATCTTGGCTTCGCGATTTCGACGGCATAGATGGCGGGGCTGCCCGCGACATTGCTGCGATAGACCAGCCATTTGCCGTCGGGCGTGAAATGCTGGTTGGGTTCGAGCGTGTAGTCATGGCTTGCCAAATCGACGAGCCGTTCCGTTTCCAGCGTGCCGGTGGCGATCAGCGTGTCGCCGGCCAGCGTGTTGCGGGCGCGGGGATTGTCGTCGGGGCGGGGGTGGAAGAGGCTGATATATTTGCCGTCATTGGCGCCGTCGCCGGAGAAGCTGCGGCCGTCGGGCGATGAGGCGAAATGATAGGAGCCCTGGCCCGGACGGATCGCATACCAGCGACGCGCGCCATTGGCGACGTCATGGCCGGCAAGCCAGCGCATCCCCTGCGGCATGATGAGGTCGTACCAGATGGTGCGGCCGTCGGGCGCCCAATATTCATGGCCGGCAATCTCGCCCTGCAGGATGCGCTGATGCACCTTGGTTTTGGCGCTGCCGTCGGTGCGGATGGTCCAGATGCGATCGACCTGCTGCCAGGGGCCTTCATGGCAATACATCAGCAGATCAGGATCGGTCGGCGAGAATTGGACATGGTTGAGCCAGTCCTTCGACGCGGTGATGCGGCGTTGCTGGCCGGTCGCGATGTCGATCGCGAAGATTTCCATCGGCACGCCGGCGGCGAGCCGGGCCTCCATCCATTTTTCCTTGGCGGCGGCGAAGGAGAGGGGGCGGCCCTGATCGTCGGTGCCGCTGTAGCTGGGTGAGCCGGTTTTCGGATCGCGCTTGCCCTGGGCGGCGATGGCGGGCGGCGGCGGGGCGAGTTCGCGATGGCCGGCGAGCAGCGTGTCGTTAGCATTGATGGATTCGATGCGGCCGCCCGGCATTGCCGCGATACGGCGGCGCTTGCCGCTGTCGAGATCGACCGACCAGACGATGAAAGATGGTTCGCCCTCACTGCTGCCGGTCGGGTTGGTGGTATAATAAGCGACATTGGCGCGGTGGCCGACGAACAGCAGCCGGTCGACCTTTTCCTTCAGCACCAGCCGGGTACGCCAGTCGCTGGTGTCGGCGACGCGGATCCCCTCCGGCGTCAGATAGACCATGCGCTTTCCGTCGGGGGTGAAGGGATTATAGTTGAAATAGAGGCCGTAATTGCCGGGCCGGTCATCGACGCGGACGATGCGGTGGCCGGTGGTGGGGTCGGTCCAGCTGGCGGGCGAGGCGGCGGGAGCGGGCGACGCGATGGGCTTTTGGGCCGCGACGAGCAGGGGGAGGGCCAGCCCGATCATTGCCTGCCTCAACCGCATCCCATCCTCCTGGTTCAAGTTCAATTTGCGGGATTGGATACCGCATATCGGGAATTTAGCAAGGCGGCGGTGATGCGCGCGCGCGGCGGAGGCGCCATCCCAAGCCTTTGAGAGAGGAGGGCAATAAGGCGCGGGCTTCTGAAATATTCGTGAAATGCCGGGGCAAAATGGCGTGGCCACAGACGGGGCGGAGATTTTCCACCCACATGAAAGGCCATGACATGACTTATCCTTCGCTCCTGACCCTGGGCGCCGCTGCGCTGATGGCGACGCTGGGCGCGCCGGCCATGGCGCAGGCGCCGCATCATGGCGCGAGCCAGCCAGTGAGCAACAAGGCGCCGGCCAAGAAGCCTGCCCCGGCAAAGGCCCAGCCCGCCAAGGCCCAGCCGGTCAAGGGCCACTCGACCGGCGCGGCGCACCAGAAGGCCTGCCGCAATCGCTACAAGAGCTATGACGCCAGGCTGGACAGCTATCTCTATCGCGGCAAGCGGGTGCGCTGCACGCTCTGATCGCGATCGACGCGGGGCGGCGCCGGGGGACGGCGCCGCCCCCTTCCCATTTTCATGAAGAAGGACGAGGCGCGATGCGCAAGATGATGATCGGGGCGGCGCTGCTGCTCTGTTCGGCGCCGCTGCTGGCCCAGGGGGGCATGGGTGGCGGCATGGGCGGCGGCGGCATGGGGGGAGGCATGGGCGGTGGCCCGCCCGGCGGCGGTGGCGGCCCTCCCGGTGGTGGCGAAGGCCGGCCGCAAAAGCCGCGCGAGATGAAGCCGATCAAGCGCAGCCAGATCGACAGGATCGTGACCGCCATGTTTGCCGAAGCCGACAGCAATCGCGACGGCATCGTGACGATCGACGAATTGCGGCTGGTGGTGCAGGCGCGGCGCGAAGCGGTCATCCGCACGCGTTTCGAGGCGATCGACGGCAATCATGACGGCACGCTGAGCCTGGCCGAGTTCCAGGCCTGGCAGAGCAGCATGGGATCGGTAGCCTTGTCGGAAACGGGCGCGATGGGCGATCAGGGCGGGCCGGTGGCCGAGGCGATCATGCCCAAGCTGGGCGACGACCCCGAGGATGCGATACTGGGCCGGCTGATTGAACCGCTCAATGCCAGCGCGATCGCCCAGGCCAACAGCAATAATGACGCCGGCGCATCGCTGGAGGAAGTGCTGGCGTTCGAACATGCCCGCTTCGATGTGGCGGACGCCGATCATGACGGCGTGCTGTCGGCCGAGGAGATGCGCAGCCTGATGCCGCGGCGTGGTCCCGGTGGAGGCCCCGGTGGCCCCGGCGGTCCGGGTGGACCGGGTGGACCGGGCGGCGCGGGCGGACCGCCGCCGCGCAACTGACGGGATAGATGCCGATGCCTTGCCTATCCTTGTCCTGCCGTCGGGCGGGCAGCGGCCTGCTGCGCGCCGGATGCAGCCTGTTCGCCCTGTCCCTGTTCGCCCTGTCAACGCCAGCGGAGGCGCAGAGCGTGGCGAGCGACGATATCATCGTGACCGGGCAGGCGCCGCCGGGCGCGGTGATCGGCGACATTCCCGCGCAGAACCAGCTCGGCCGTGCCGACATCGATGCCTATGGCGTCGGCACGGTCAGCGAATTGCTGGACGAGATCGCGGCGCAGACCAGCAGCAATCAGGGGCGCAGCGATGACGGTCCGGTGGTGCTGGTCAATGGCAAGCGGATTTCGGGCGTCAACGAGGTCAGCGACCTGCCGACCGAGGCGATATTGCGGCTCGACATCCTGCCCGAGGAGGTCGCGCTCAAATATGGCTATGACGCGCAGCGCAAGGTGGTGAACATCATCCTGCACCGGCGCTTCCGATCACAGGTCGCCAATGCGGGCGGCGGGATCGCGACGGCGGGGCAGGGCGAAAATCTGGCCGGCGACGTGGGCTACACCCGCATTCGCGACAATGACCGGGTGAGTGTGACGGCGCGGGCGAAATCCGCCGCCTCGCTGCTGGAAAGCGAACGCGATGTGATCGTCGATCCGGAAGCCGCGAGTGATCCGATCGGGCGGGTCGGTGACGACCGCGCCTATCGCACCCTGTCGCCCGCCACCCGCAGCTATATGCTGAACGCCACGGTCGCGCATCAACTGAGCGAGACGGCGAACCTGTCCTGGAACGGGCGGGCGGACTACAAGACGAGCAAGGCGCTGAATGGCCTGCCCACCGGCAGCCTGACCGATGGCGACGAGACGGTCGACCGCATCCTGTCGCTCGATCCGCTGCATCAGGATGCGCGCGCGCTGACGCTGAGCAGCGGCGTCAGCCTGAATATCGACCTGTCGAAGACCTGGCGCCTGTCGGTGATCGGCAGCTACAGCCATAGCGATAGCCGGACCGACAGCGATCGCGGCTATGATCTGGACGATGCGCAGGCAGCGCTGGACGCGGGCGATGTGGATGCCGATGGCGTGCTGTCCGCGAGCCTGCTGGGGGGCATGGGCACGCAGAAGGCGCGCGCGTTGCAGGACACGGGCAGCGCCAGCCTGCTGGTCAATGGCAAGCTGTTCAAGCTGCCGGCCGGCAATGTCGGCATGAACCTGCGGCTGAGCGGCGACACGAGCAGCATGAGATCGTCCAGCACGCTGGACGGGGTGATGTCGCAGCGGACCGCCAGCCGCACCAATGGCGGCGCCCAGATCAGTTTCGACCTGCCGATCGCCAGCCGGCGCAATGGCTTCCTGCCGGTGCTGGGGACGCTGACCGCCAACATGAACGCGTCGGTGACGCAGGTTTCCGACTATGGCACGCTCGGCACGCTGGGCTATGGCCTGAGCTGGACGCCGCGCACCGGCATCACCATCATCGCGGCGGTCAATAATGACCGGACCGCGCCGACGCTGGACCAGCGCAACAGCCCGACCATCACGACCAGCAATGTGCGCGTCTATGACTATGTGCGCGGGCAGAGCGTGACGGTGACGCAAGTGAGCGGCGGCAATCCGGCGCTGACCGCCGACAATCGCCACCAGTTCAAGCTGGGCGCGACGGTGAAGCCGCTCACCAAGGTCAACCTGACTCTGTCGGCCAATTATGTGAGCAGCGCGACGCGCGACGCGATCATCAGCCTGACCGGCGTATCCTCCGCATTGGAAGCGGCCTTCCCCGATCGCTACAGCCGCGACGAGGAAGGGATGCTGACGCGGATCGACACACGGTCCGTCAATGTCGCGCGCGAGGAGGTGAAGCAGCTGCGCTGGGGCCTCAATTTCACGCAGATATTGCGCAAGCCCAAGCGGCCCGAGCACCCGGCCGGCTTCGTGCCGCCATGGCGGCGGGCAGCGGCGCAGGGGAATGAGGCGCAGATGGCGGCGCCAAAGGCGGAGGGTGGCGATGGGCCGGCCGCAGAGGGCGCGCCCGGCGGTGGTCCCGATGCCGAGCAGGATGCGATCCTGGTGGATGGCCACCGGCCCGATGATGCGACGCCGATGGGGCCGCCCGGCGGCTTTGGCGGGCCGGACGGCTTTGGCCCGCCGCCTGGCCCTCCACCCGATGGCATGGGGCCGCCGCCTGATGGTCCGCCGCCCGGCGGTGGTCCGGGCGGTCCCGGTGGGCCTGGCGGACGGGGCGGCTTCGGCCCGCCCGGTGGCGGTCCGTTCGGCGGCGGCAGCGACAATGGCGCGCGTCTGCAACTCTCGCTCTATCACAGCATCATGCTGCGCGACGCGGTGCTGCCGAGCGAGGGCGGGCCGTGGGTCGACCTGCTGAACGGCGGCACGCTGGGCGGCAGTCCGCAGCCGCGCCACAAGGTGCAGCTGAGCAGCGGGGTGATCGACAATGGCGTCGGCATCCGGCTGGACGGTAACTGGCAGAGCGCGTCGCATGTGACCGGCGACCAGACGGCGTCGGGTGGCGACCTGCGCTTTGGCCAGCTGGTGACGTTCGACCTGCGGCTGTTTGCCAACATGGCCAACCGGTTCCGTGGACAGGACTGGGCGCGGGGCATGCGGGTGAGCTTCACCGTCGGCAACCTGCTCAACCGGCGGCAGAGCGTGACCGATGGCACGGGCGCGACGCCGGTCGCCTATCAGCCCGCCTATCTCGATCCCGAGGGGCGGACGTTGATGCTGTCGGTGCGGAAGATCTTCTGAGCGGGGCGCGTCCTGGCGGGCGCGCCCTTATTTTCCTGCCGATCGCCGATCAAATTGGACAATGGCCTAGATAAATTCAGGAAATCGTGATTATCGCCCAATATTGCGCCGGTGCAGCAGGTCGTCTGCATGCGGAACGGGCAGGAAGCGAGAGACGATATGCCGGGAATTTCATTGCGCTTTATGCGATCGCGCAAATCGTCGCATCCCTGCAGGGGCTGGAAACCTATCTGGGCGTTCTGGGCGCGTTGTTCGTCATCGCTCTGTGCCTCTATTTCCGCTTCACCTTGCCACTGACCATCGCGGCTTTCCTGTGCGCCAAGAATGTCTGGGGCTGGCACTGGTTCTTCGCCTTGTTGTTCGTGGCGCCGGGCCTGGCCTTTCTGTTGCCCGCGATCGCAGCGATGGTGATCGCGGCGACACTGGCGCTGCTGCCATTGGGGCGAGGGCGACGAGTGCGTCAGAGGCCGGTCGATGACGGTATCATCGAGGCCGAATATGAAGAGGTGTTCGAGCCGGGGACCAAACCGATGCCCCATGTTGCGCAGGCCGGCAATCGACGGCGGACAGCCGCACCTAAGGATAGCATGCGGGCGGCAGGGCGCCTGGCTCGGCGCGGGACCAAGATTGCCGGCTATGCCGTGCTGGTCGGGGCGCTGGCAATGATCGCCCTCTATTGGCAGGATCGATCGCGACAGCCCGACGCGGCGGCCACGTCCTATAATGATGTCGAGCCGATCAACGATATGGCTGGCTATGCTTTGTCGGGCGAGGCGTTGGCGGAAGAGGGGACGGGTGGCGCATCGTTCATCCCGGCGCTGGACAAGGCGGACATCGAGTGGGCGGTGGCCGAATTCGACCGGGTCTATATCGATACGGGCATGTCAGGCGCGACCGACTATAGCCGGGATTGCCACAATCGGCTGGCGGCATCGCACATGGTGCGTGATTTTGATCGGTGCATCGGTTTCGACTGGGCGGCCGCGCTGATCGATGCGGCGGCGGTGCAAAATGGCATGCCGGCCAACTATTATTTCCAGGGGGTGGTCGCCGATGACAGCCAGCAAGCGGCGGGGCGTCTGATGTCCGATGATGACTCGGTCATCGCCGATCGCGTCCGACGCATCCGTGCCGAAACGGCCGAAGCGTTGAATCAGTTGGGCGCGGCGAAGGCGGCCGGCAATGGTGATGGCGCGCCGTCGACGGATGTACCGAGTGACGGCGGGAACCTGTTCTGACGCGTCGGGTGGATTACCGTTATTGAAAATACAGCATAAAATTCGCATCTCGCGCGCATGAGAAAATTATGCACCCTCGCTCTGCCGATGAGCATTTTGCTGGGTTCTCCCGCCGCAGCGCAGGAGGCGCCGGACTTTTTCGGCGCGGCACTGTGCCAGCCGCCCTATTCGACCGACAGTGCGACCGCGCTCTATGAGGCGGCCGAGAAGCTTGCGAAGGCGGACATGTCCATGCTGGGCGCGGCGATCTATACGCTGCCCACGCCGATCGAACGGGACGGCTTTATGGCGCGGGCAGTGGTCTTCGCCGGCATGTCGGTCGGCGTGCTGCTGGATGGCGAGGTCGCGGAGGCCGCTGCCGCCCGTTATAGGCTGGCCAAGGAAAAGAGCCGGTTGTTCGGCGCGTCGAGCCTGGGCTTTGCGCGGCAACTGGACGATGCGGCGCAAGACATGCGCGAAATGGGGCTGATTTCCGTCGTCGCGCGGCAGGGGCCTGCCCTGGCCGGGCGCACATTGCTGACCTGCGAGTTCGTGTCGCATGAGGATCGCAAGGCGCTCGACAGTCAGGAAGGCGCTGCGCCCTGACGCGAAAGGGGCGCCCGGTTGTCCGGACGCCCCTCCTTCGTGACGGCTTTGCTATGGGGTGCCGTGGACGGGCTTAGAGTCTGTTCGAGAAAGCCGGCTCCAGCCCGCTCCCCCGCCCAACCACCCGACAGGATGACACTGGATCGGGTGGTTGGGCGGGGGCGCGGGCTGGAACCGTACTGAAAAATCGCCCTTTCGCGATTTTTCAGACAGGCTCTCAGGCCTTGTAGACCTTGTCCACAGCCGCACAGAATTTCGTCATGTCTTCGGCCGAGCCGACGGTGACGCGCGAGACATTGGGCCAGATCGGCCAGTTGCGGCCGATCTGCACCTTTTCCGGCGCGGCCATCAGCGCGGCCTGCATTTCCTTGGCCGGCTTTTTCCAGTTGACCATGAACATGTTGGCTTCACTGCCGGGCTGGACTTCGATGCCCTTCTTGGTGAGCCAGGCGATGGTCTTGTCGCGGGCGGCGATCATCTCGTCGCGGCGCGCCTTGATGAGCGCGGCTTCGGGATAGACGGCGTTGCCGCAGGCCATGGCGGTGATCGACAGGCCGCCGGCCGACGGGCCGAACAGCATCAGGCGCTTTTGCACTTCGGGATCGGCGAAGGTGAGGCCGAGGCGGATGCCGGCCATGCCGAACAGCTTCGAGAAGGTCCGCATGACAATGATGTCCTTGCGGTTGCCGATCAGCGAAGCGGCGCTGGGTGCGTCCGAGAAGTGGAGATAGGCTTCGTCGACCAGCAGCATGGCGTCGGCCGGCTTGTTGTCGAGCAGCCACTTGATATCGGCGATCGGCGTGATCGTGCCGGTCGGGTTGTTGGGCGTGCAGATATAATAGAGGCCGGCGTTCGGGTTGGCGGCCAGCATCGCCTTCACGTCATGGCCCTTGCCGACGGCCTGAGGCGCCTTGGCGATCGGGGCCTTGAGATAATCGGCGGTGCGCCAGGCGGATTCGAAGGTCGGGTCGGCGGTGACCAGGCCCTTGGTCGGCGAGCAATAGGCTGCGACGGTGGACACCAGCGGGCCGCCCGAGCCGGGCCACAGCATCACCTGCGCTTCGGGAATCCCCTCCACCTTGGCGATGGTCGAGACCAGGTCGCCGCGATAATTGTCGGGATCATACCAGTTGCCGACCGCGCCGGCCTTGGCGATGGCATCGACGCCCGAGGGGAAGGGGCCGGTCCAGCATTCGTTCGAGCCGATGCGCACCGCGCCCTTGACGCCACGGGCGGCCTGCTGCTGTGCGAGTGCCGGCGAGGCCAGCATTTCGTGCATAGCGGCGCCGGCGCCGATCAGGGCGGCGACCTTGGCAAGCTGGCGGCGCGAATAGCCGCGCTCGATCAGGTCTTCCCGCGCTTCCTTGTCCAACATCATGGTCATGCCGATTGTCCCCTTATTTTCCTGCGAAATGCCTTGGATTTCGTTTGGGAGAACGAAGTCGGAAACAATTTCCGCAATGCAAAAGGGGCTGCGGCGCGCTTTATTTTGCACGCCGCAGCCCCTTTTTCGTAAGGTCAGGCTAGATCAGGCCTTCCAGACCGCATCGACGGCCTTGGAGAAGGCGTCCATTTCCTCGGCCGAGCCGACCGAGACGCGCGAGACATTGGGCCAGATCGGCCAGTTGCGGCCGATCTGGACATTCTGCGCCAGCAGGGCGGCCTGCATGTCCTTGGCGGGCTTACCCCAGTCGACCATGAACATGTTTGCCTTGCTGCCCGGCAGAACCTTGATCCCCTTCCTGGTCAGATGGGCGATCGCCTTGTCGCGGTTGGCGGCCATTTCCGCCTGGCGCGCCTTGATGAGGTCGGCCTGGGCGACCGAGACAGTGCCGCAGGCGACGGCGGTCATCGGCAGCATGCCGGTGACCTGGCCGCCATCATAGCGCATCATCTTTGCCATCAGCGAGGGCGCCGCGAAGGTGAGGCCGAGGCGCATGCCGGCCATGCCGAACAGTTTCGAGAAGGTGCGCAGCACCAGCACATCGTCGCGCGTGGCGGCGAGCTTGGCGGCGCGCGGCGTGTCGGTCCAGTGGATATAGGCTTCGTCGACGACCAGCACCGAATCCTTGGGCTTGTTGGCGGCCAGCCATTCGATGTCGGCGATCGGCGTGATCGTGCCGGTCGGGTTGTTGGGCGAGCAGATATAATAGACGCCGGCATTGGGATCGGCCGCCAGCATCGCCCGGACGTCATGGGCATTGTCCTTGGTCAGCGGCACCTTGATGACCTTGGCGCCGAGCCAGTCGCCGGTGCGCCAGATCGCTTCATAGGTCGGGTCGGCGGTGACGATGCTCTTGGTTGGCGAGGCGAAGGCGACGGCGACGCGGCTCAGCGGATCGGACGAGCCGGGCCAGGCGACGATGCGGTCTGCCGGAATGCCCTCCACCTGGGCGACGGCGGCGAACAGCTTGGCATGTTCATCATCGGGTTCGTAGCGATTGCCTTCGCGCACCAGCTTGAACGCGGCTTCCTGCGCCACCGGGAAGGGGCCGGTCCAGCATTCGTTGGCGCCGATGCGGACGGCGCCCGCGACCGGCTTGGCCGCCTGCTGCGCGGCGGCACCCACGGTGCGCATCGCGACGGCGCCGGCGCCCAGCAGCGCGCTCACCTTCGCCAACTGGCGACGCGAATAGCCGCGGTCGAGAAGATCCTGTTCAAACTCCGTCGGCGTGGTCGTTTCCATGATCCCTGAACTCCCTGAAGGCCTGAATGGCGCCTTTGCTCGATTAAACGAATGTACAGGATGTTTCCGCCAAGCAAATGAGGAAGATCATGTCGGTTATCAGCGATGCGCAACAATCGTGCTTTTCTGCCGATGTGATCGTCATATCGATGTGAAAGCGCTTGGAAAGAAAGCGGCCGATCTGTTAGCGCATGGGCATGCCCAGCACGCCCGCCGCCGCCGCCCGCCAGATACTCGTCCGCTTGCAGGAAGTGATGGCGGCGCGCACCAGCGCGCAGGCCAAGCTGAACAAGGTGGTGGAGATCATCGGCGAATCGCTGTCGAGCGAGGTCTGCTCCATCTATCTGGTGCGCGAGGGGGTGCTGGAACTGTTCGCGACCCGCGGCCTGAAGCAGGAGGCGGTGCATGTCACCCGCATGGCGAAGGGCGAGGGGCTGGTCGGCCTGATCGCCACCAATGTCGAGACGCTGAACCTGGACGAGGCGGCGGCCCATCCCGACTTTTCCTATCGGCCCGAAACCGGCGAGGAACTGTTCCACAGCTTTGCCGGCGTCCCGATCGTGCGGCGCGAGCGGGCGCTGGGCGTGTTGTGCGTGCAGCATGTCGAGCCGCGCAAATATGAAGAGGTCGAGATCGAGGCGTTGCAGACGGTGGCGATGGTGCTGTCCGAGCTGATCGCCAATGCCGAACTGGCCGATGACGGCCCGGCCGATGCGCGGGTGCAGGAAACCGGGTCGAACATCATGACCGGGCTGCAACTGGTGATGGGCATGGCGCGTGGCCATGTCGTCTTCCACCAGCCGCGCGTCCATATCGAGCATACGGTGGCCGAGGATACCGAGGCGGAGCGCGCGCGCGTCATTTCCGCCTTTGCCAAGATGCGCGAGCAGATCGATCGGATGACCGGCGCGGTCGAGTTCGGGACCGAGGGCGAGCATCAGGAGGTGCTCGAAACCTACAAGATGTTCGCTTATGACGAGGGCTGGACGCGCCGGATCAACGAGGCGATCGACAGCGGGCTGACCGCCGAAGCGGCGATCGAGCGGGTGCAGCAGCGCACGCGCATGCGGATGCGGCAGATCGACGACCCGCTGCTGAGCGACCGGATGCATGATCTGGAGGATCTGGCCAACCGGCTGTTGCGGATCGTGTCGGGCCAGTTGGGCACGGCGGCGCAGATGGGCCTGCGCCAGGACGCGATATTGATCGCGCGCAACCTGGGGCCGGCGGAACTGCTGGAATATGACCGGCGGCGGCTGAAGGGCGTGATCCTGGAGGAAGGATCGCTGACCGCCCATGTCACCATCGTGGCCCGCGCCATGGGCGTGCCGGTGCTGGGGCGCGTGCGCGACATTCGCCATCAGGTGAATGAAGGCGACGTGATCCTGATGGATGTGGGTAGCAATGCGCTGCTGATCCGGCCGACCCCCGACATGGAGGAGGCGTTCGAGACCAAGTTGCATGTCACGCAGAAGCGGCGGGCGGAGTTCGCGGCGATGCGCGACCTGCCGTCGGTGACGCTGGACGGGGCGCGGATCGAGCTGATGGTCAATGCGGGCCTGCGCGAGGATGCGCAGGCGCTCGACATGGTCGGCGCCGACGGCATCGGCCTGTTCCGAACCGAATTCCAGTTCCTGGTGTCGGCCACGCTGCCGCAGCGCGAAAAGCAGCAGCGGCTCTACAAGGATGTGCTGGACGCGGCGGGCGATCGCCCCGTCATCTTTCGCACCGTCGATATCGGCGGCGACAAGGCGTTGCCGTACATGCAGCGCGAGGATGACGAGCATGAGGATAATCCGGCGATGGGCTGGCGCGCGATCCGCCTGGCGCTGGACCGTGATGGGCTGATGAAGGCGCAGGCGCGCGCGTTGCTGGAAGCGAGCGCGGGCAAGGTGCTGAACATCATGTTCCCAATGATATCCGAGCCATGGGAATATGACGAAGCGCGCGCACTGGTGGAGCATCAGCGACAATGGCTGGCGGGGCAGAAGAAGAAGCTGCCGGTTGCGGTCAGATATGGCGCGATGCTGGAAGTGCCGGCGCTCGCCGAAGTGCTCGACATGCTGTTGCCACGGCTCGACTTCCTGTCGATCGGCACCAACGACCTGACCCAGTTCCTGTTCGCCGCCGATCGCGCCCATCCCAAGCTGGCGGAACGTTATGACTGGCTGAGCATCGCGATCCTGCGCTTCCTGGATCGGGTGGTGCGCATTTGCGAAATCTACAAGGTGCCGGTCGGCGTTTGTGGCGAGATGGGGGGGCGCACGCTGGAGGCGATGGCGCTGATCGGCCTTGGCGTGCGGCGCCTGTCGATCACGCCGGCATCGGTCGGTCCGGTCAAGGCGATGATCCGGGCGATCGACGCGGCCGAGTTGCAGGCGCTGATGCGCGACTTGCTGGATAGCGGGGCGGGAGACATTCGCGCGCAGCTGACCAGTTGGGCCGAGCAGCGGAACATCGAGCTGGCCTGAAAAGACACCGCCCCGGCGTTGACAAGCGCCGTCCCGCAATGAGACAAGGCCGCCAATCAAGGTCGCGGAGCAGCATGGCAGACGAACCCGAATTCGAACCCGTCGCGGACGACGCGACGGAAGCGCAGCCCAGCACCCCCGGCGCCAAGTTGCGCGCCGCGCGCGAGGCGCAGGGGCTGTCGGTACAGGATATTGCAACCCGCACCCGGATAGCCCAGCGCCAGCTGGAGGCGATCGAGCGGGACGATTATGCTGCACTGCCGGGCATCCCCTATGCCGTGGGTTTTGCGCGTGCCTATGCCCGGGCGATCGACCTGGATGAGGTGGCGATCGCCGCCGACGTGCGCAATGCCGTGCATAATTCGGACATGGGTGCGACCCGTTACGAGGCGTTCGAGCCGGCCGACCCGGCGCGCGTGCCGTCGCGCACCCTGGCCTGGACCGCAGCGGTCATCGGGATCGTGGTAATTGCTGGCTTCACCATCTGGCGCACCCAGTTGCTGACCCCGCCGACCGGCGAGCAGATCGCCGAGCAGCAGGAGCAGAAGCCGGCTGCGCCGCAGCAGGCCGGGGCGCCGGCGCCTGCCGCCGCGCCTGTCACCGGGCCGGTCGTGTTCACCGCCAATGACGATGTGTGGATGCGCATCGTCGACGAGGCGGGTGAACGGTTGAAGGATGGGCTGCTGAAAAAGGGTGAAAGCTTCACCCTGCCGGCCGACGCGCGCAATCCGACGATCCTGACCGGTCGTCCGCAGGCGCTGGACGTGACCGTGGGGGGCAAACCGATCCCGCCGCTGGGCGCCGCCGATCGGACCATCGCCGATGTCCCGGTGAGCGCGGAAGCGCTGCTGGCGCGGGCGACGCCGGCTGGCGTTCCGGCCGGGCAGAGCTCGCCATCTGGGCCGGGGCGTGCGCCGGCATCGGTTGGCACACCGTCGCTTCAGGCGCCCGTGCCCGCTCCGGCGGCATCGACGCCCGCGCCCGCCGCGCCGCAGCCCAGCGCCGGTAACTGATCCGTCCCATTGCCGGACAGATGCCTGAGGGCCGCGCTTTATTGCGCGGCGTGCCCGCCTATGGTTAAAGGCGGATAGATTTAGTCGGGGATCATCATGCGTTACGCCTTTCTTGCCACCACCGCCATTGCGCTGGCGGCCCCGCTGCTGTCGCCTGCGCCGGCCGCTGCCCAGCAGAACCCTACGGTCGAGCTGCGGGTCGACCGGCTGGAAAAGGAAATGCGGGCGGTGCAGCGCAAGGTGTTTCCCGCCGGCACGCCGGTAGAAGCGGAAATCACCCGCCCCCAGACGCCGACCATCGCGCCGGGCAGCCCGACGTCGAGCCCGGTGGCCGACCTGACCGCGCGGGTGGGGGCGCTGGAATCACAACTCGCCTCGATCACCGGCCAGGTCGAGGAAAACAGCTACAAGCTCAAGCAGTTGGAAGAGGCGTTCAACCGTTACAAGGCGGAAGCCGAAGCGCGCGCGGCGACGCCGGTCGAAGCTGGCCCGCCGGTGATGCGTCCGACGGTCGCGACCGATGCGCCCGCGCCCAAGCCGGCCGCCGCCAAGCCGACGACCCCGCCCGCAAAGCCGGCCGCTGCGCCGGTGGCCAGCGATGCGCGCAAGACGGCCGTGGCGGCGATCGAGAAGCCGGATACCGGCGATGCGGCGGGCGATGCCTATAGCTATGGCTTCCGCCTGTGGGACGCGAAATTCTATCCCGAGGCGCAGGCGCAGCTCAAGGCGACGGTCGACAAATATGGCGACGGATCGGTCGGCAGCCGCGCCGCCAACCTGCTGGGCCGTGCCTATCTGGACGATGGCAAGCCGGCGCTGGCGTCGGTCGCCTTCTACGAAAATTACCAGAAGCGCCCACGTGGCGAGCGCGCGCCCGACAGCCTGACCTATCTGGGCGAGGCGCTGATCCAGCTCAAAAAGCCTGCGGACGCCTGCAAGGTCTATGCGGAGCTGGAACAGGTCTATGGTTCGACCCTGTCGAGCGGCCTGCGTGGCATGATGGACAAGGGCCGGACCAAGGCCAAGTGCAGCGTGTGAGCCGATAGACGTGCCGGAGCTGGCACCTTCCCATCGCCCCGATGCGCTGCGGCTGGCCGTGCGCGCGCTGGTGGACGGGGAGGAGACGGCCCGGTTCGGCGTTGCGGTGTCGGGCGGGCCGGACAGCATGGCGCTGCTGGACCTGGCGGTGCAGGCCTGGCCTGGCCGGGTGGCGGCGGCGACGCTGGATCATGGATTGCGGGCTGAATCCGCGGCCGAGGCGGCGATGGTCGCGCGCTGGTGCGCGGAGCGGCGTGTCCCCCATGCAACGCTGGCGCCGGAGACGGAAGTGTCCGGTAATATCCAGGATTGGGCGCGGCGGCAGCGCTATGCCCAGTTGGAGGCGTGGCGGGCCGGTGCCGGGTTGGACTGGATATTGACCGCCCATCATGCCGACGACCAGCTGGAAACCCTGCTGATGCGGCTCAACCGGGGATCGGGGGTTGGCGGTCTGGCCGGGGTGCGGGCGCGGGCCGGCCGGGTGCTGCGACCGTTGCTGGGGGTGCGCAAGGCGCAGTTGCAGGCCCATGCCGACCAGGCCGGGCTGCCCTATGTGCTGGACCCGTCCAATGCCGATCCGCGCTTCGACCGGGCGGCGCTGCGCAAGCGGCTGGATGGCATCGACTGGATCGATGCGGAGGCGGCGGCGCGCAGCGCGGCGGCGCTGGCGGAGGCGGAAGCGGCATTGCAATGGACGATTGCGGGGCTGGCGGCGGCGCATATCCATCCGTCCACCGATGCCTGGGTGCTGGATCGCACCGACCTGCCGCGCGAATTGCTGCGGCGCCTGCTGATCGAGATGCTCTGTTCCGCCGACCCGGAGATCGTGCTGCCGCGTGGCGAGGCGCTGGACCGGGCGATTGCCGCCGCACGGGCCGGGCGACAGGCGAGTCTGGGCGACTGGCTGCTGCGCGGTGGCGCGGTATGGACCTTGTCCCCGGCACCACCGCGCCGCTAAGACTCCTGGGAAGGTTCCACCGTCCGACTTGCGGTGCTTTCGGTCCGTCGCTTTTGGGCGGCATGCTGACCGGTTCTTAACCCATGGGCCGTTAACCACAAGAGCGTGACCAATAGCGGGATTTGTTCGGAATGATGGAATTTGCGGCGCTGACCTATGGCTTGCTGGCCAGCGTGATCCTCTCGGCGGCAAAGCGGAACCGGAAGCTGAACCAGCCGCATCCGCCGCTGCTTCTCTATATGGGCTATCTGCTGTGCGGCCTGTCCGCCGGCCTGGCGCTGGTGCTGGCCTATGTCGCGCTGTTCCAGTTCACCGGCAACTGACTAGCTGGAAATCGGCAGCGGACAGTGCGTCCAGCTTGCGCTTTGTCGGCCACACCCTATCTTGCGGGGTGAAAGAGAGTGATGATGAACGACGAAAAAGACCCACAGGGTAATCCCTGGATCAAGAGTGCGATGATTTGGGCAGGGGTCATCATCGCCCTGCTCCTGTTCGTTTCGCTGTTCGAGCGCCCGACCACCCAGGCCGGTAGCGCCATCGCCTATTCGGAATTCCGCGCCAAGGTGCAGGAAGGCCAGGTCAAGGATGTGGCGATCGCGCCCGACCGGATCACCGGCACCCTGTCGAGTGGCCAGGGTTTCAGCACGGTCCCGGTCAATGATCCCAAGCTGACCGACCTGCTGGACGATTATAATGTCAAATATTCGGGCCAGGCCGAACAGCAGCCCAGCTTCTGGCAGATCATGCTGTACCAGTCGCTTCCGTTCCTGCTGATCCTGGGCATCGCCTTCTTCGTGCTGCGCCAGATGCAGAAGGGGGGCGGCGCCGGTGGCGCGATGGGCTTTGGCAAGTCCAAGGCCAAGCTGCTGACCGAAAAGCATGGCAAGGTGACGTTCGATGACGTCGCCGGCATCGACGAAGCGCGCGAGGAATTGCAGGAAATCGTCGAATTCCTGAAGGATCCGAGCAAGTTCGCACGCCTTGGCGGCAAGATCCCCAAGGGCGCTTTGCTGGTCGGTTCGCCGGGCACCGGCAAGACGCTGCTGGCCCGTGCGATCGCGGGGGAAGCGGGCGTGCCCTTCTTCACCATTTCGGGTTCGGACTTTGTCGAGATGTTCGTCGGCGTCGGCGCGAGCCGTGTCCGCGACATGTTCGAGCAGGCCAAGAAGAACGCGCCCTGCATCGTCTTCATCGACGAAATCGACGCGGTCGGTCGCCATCGCGGCGCGGGCCTGGGCAATGGCAATGACGAGCGCGAGCAGACGCTGAACCAGCTGCTGGTCGAGATGGACGGCTTCGAGGCGAATGAGGGCATCATCATCGTCGCGGCGACCAACCGCCCCGACGTGCTGGACCCCGCATTGCTGCGTCCGGGCCGCTTCGACCGTCAGGTCGTGGTGCCCCGTCCCGACATCGAGGGCCGCGAGAAGATTCTGGCCGTCCACATGAAGAAGGTGCCGCTGGCGCCCGACGTCAACCCGCGCACCATCGCGCGCGGCACGCCGGGCTTTTCGGGCGCCGACCTTGCCAATCTGGTCAATGAAGCCGCCCTGATGGCGGCCCGTCGCGGCAAGCGTCTGGTCGCGATGGACGAGTTCGAGGCGGCCAAGGACAAGGTCATGATGGGCAGCGAGCGTCGCTCCATGGTCATGACCGACGACGAGAAGAAGATGACCGCCTATCATGAGGCGGGCCATGCCATCGTCGCGGTCCATGAACCCGCGTCCGATCCGATCCACAAGGCGACGATCATCCCGCGCGGTCGTGCGCTGGGCATGGTGATGCGTCTGCCGGAACGGGACAGCTACAGCTATCATCGTGACAAGATGCACGCGAACATGGCCGTCGCCATGGGTGGCCGCGTCGCCGAGGAAATCATCTTCGGCTATGACAAGGTGTCGTCGGGTGCGTCGGGCGATATCCAGTATGCCACCAAGCTGGCGCGCGACATGGTCACCCAGTGGGGCATGTCCGACAAGCTCGGCCCGTTGCAATATGAAGAGCAGCAGGGCGAGACCTTCCTTGGCTATTCGCAGAGCCAGCGTGTCCATATGTCGGACGAGACGGCGAAGCTGATCGACAAGGAAATCCGTGGTCTGGTGGAGCAGGGCTATGCCCGCGCGCAGGAACTGCTCAAGAACCATGAGGACCAGCTGCACCTGCTGGCCAATGCCATGCTGGAATATGAGACGCTCTCCGGCGAGGAGATCAAGGCGCTGTTGGAGAAGGGGGAAATCACCCGCGACGACGGCACCACGATCAAGCCGTCGGTGATCCCGGCCGCGGGGTCGTCCATCCCCAAGACGCGCAAGCGCAAGGGGCCGTTCGGCGATCCGACCCCCGCTGGCGCCTAAGCGCCGAGCAGGCAGTGGAATGAAAAAGGGGCGCGACCATCATGGCTGCGCCCCTTTTCGTTTGGGTGGGCAGGATCAGTCGCCCCGGCGTTGCAGCGCCTCCCGGAAGCCGCTGAGCCATATGCCGACCCGCTGGATCGCGTCGCCGCCCTTGCCGAGCAGGCCGCGCAATTCCTCCTCCGCCCGGTCGAGTGGCGCGCCGTCGGGTGCGGGCGGCAGGATATGGGCGAAATAGGTGCGGTCGAGCAGGCGACGCAGCAGCCGCTCGCCGATGAAAGGCTCGCCATTGTTGAGCGCGCGGGCGGCTTTCAGCAGATTGCGGATATCATATTGGGTCGGGCTGAGATCCGGCACGGCCTTGGGGATATCGAGCAGCGTATAGACCGCGACCCGCGCGGTGCGGACCGAACTTTCCATGGTGAAAACCACGTCATTATTGGTTTCCACGAACTGGCCGAGCAGGCCGAGATTGGTGCAGCCCTCCGGCACGATGCGGGGGCGGTCGCCGGCGGCGCGCGGCATGAATTCGGCGGTGATGTAGGGCATCAGCGCCAGACGCACCTTGGTGTTGGCGGCGACCGCGTCGATCTGGTCGGCGATGCCGAGATGATAGCAGAGTTCGGCCAGTATCTCCCGCCCGGTGCAGGCGGGCATCGGCTTCTTCACATGATTGCCGTCCTTGTCCATCAGCAGGGAATAGACCCACAGCACCAGGACATCGCCGGGCTGGTCGGGGAAATGGGGCTGGCGGTTGCAGGTGAAGCTCATCACCCAATTGCTGTCGGTGAAGGTGATGACCCCGCCGGTGACGGTGCGGCCCGAATAGGGATCATTGACGGACAATTGCCTGAGCCGGTCGACCAGCGGCGAGGGCTTGCAGGTGAGCGTCGCCGATTCCCAGGTGGAACGGTCCGCGTCGCCATAGAATTTCTCGGGCCGGCCGAAGATCGGCGACTTGGCGGCGAGATTCTTCCACAGCGTCCAGTCGCTGTCGGGGCCGGGATCGGCCTTGCCCCGTTTCAACGCCGGCGCATGATCCATGTCGCCATAGGCAGTCCCCTCGGTGATCGATCCGGTAAGGGCGAAGACCAGATCCTGCGGGCCGATGGCGATATTCTGATCCTGCCCGACGATGCGACACACAAGGTCGGTGACGGTGCGCCGGTCGCCGTCCAGGCGCATGTGCATGTCGCGGACCTGGGTATCGAAGCGGATCTGCACGCCCTTGTCGCGGAGCAGCTTGCTGAGCGGGCGGACGAAGCTGTCGAATTGATTATATTTCGGGAAGACCAGCGCCGACATATCGTGCAGTCCGTCGAGCGCATCGAGGAAGCGGTGCATGTAGAGCTTCATTTCCAGCAGGCTCTGCCAGTTCTGGAAGGCGAACATGGAGCGCCAGAGGAACCAGAAATTGCTCTGGAGAAAGCCCCTGGAGAAATAATCCTCTATCGTCAGGTCATCCAGATCCTCCTTGCGCTTGAGCAGCAGGCGAATGAGTTCCCATTGCTGCGCGCGGGTGAGGCCGAGGGTGGAGAAGTCGCGTATCTTGCCCTGCTGATGCATCAGCCGGGCCTTCGACCAATTGGGGTCATTGTCGTTGACCATCCGATATTCGTCGAGGACGCTGAACCCTTCGGGTAGTTCGAGCGCGGGGACATGCTGGAACATGTCCCACAGATTGTCATAGTTCCAGTTCATCTCGCGCCCGCCGCGGATGATATAGCCGTCCTGCGCATTGCCTGCGCCGTCGAGCGAGCCGCCCTCTATATCGAGATTTTCGAGGATCATGATGTTGGCCGGCGGCATATGGCCGTCACGGATCAGATAATAGGCGACAGCAAGGCCGGCGATCCCGCCACCGATGATATAGGCCTTGCGGTCTTCGATGCCATCCGTGGGCAGGGGGCGATTGCGCTGATAGGCGGCAACCATGTCCGGCGGGGGCAGGGTGTTGGCGGCGCTGTTTTCCCAGAAGGCGCCGGCCGCGTCGGGTTCATGGACGAATCCGTCGGGGGCGGTGCGGGGAATGTCGAAACCCGGTATCGGCGATGACGTCATCTTTGCCGTCTCCTTCGCTATGGCCGTGGACAGGATCACAGGGGGAAGCCTTGGTCGGGGGCCGGTCTAGCAGCCGGGGCGCAGGCTGGGCACCGCGTAAATACCCTGAGACAGGGCAGAAAATTGTCGAGATGCGCGTTTCGCTTCGGGGGATGGCCGGCGGATTGCACGGGTAACGGGCGCTGTTGCGCAGAAGCAGCAATAAAATGACGCCGGGGGCTGGCCGTTTTGCGGGTTAATGGTTACATGGGCCGCCACAAATCCCCCAGCGGTCCGGTTCCCCTCCACCTGACCCGCGCAGCAGAAAGTGGCTTTTTCCATGGACATCCGCCTTGGCCTCACCTTTGACGACGTGCTGTTGCAGCCCGCCGAATCCGATGTGCTGCCCAGCCAGGCGGACACGTCCACCTATGTGACGAAGGCGATCAAGCTCAACATCCCGATCCTGTCGTCCGCCATGGACACGGTGACGGAGGCCGACATGGCGATCGTCATGGCGCAGCTGGGCGGTATCGGCGTGCTGCACCGCAACCTGACCGTCGAGGAACAGGCCGATGCGGTCCGCGCGGTGAAGCGCTTCGAAAGCGGCATGGTCGTCAACCCCATCACCATCCTGCCTACCGCGACGCTGGCCGACGCGCAGATGCTGATGCAGCGCCACAAGATCAGCGGCATTCCCGTTGTCGAGGCGAACGGCAAGCTGGTCGGCATCCTGACCCACCGCGATACGCGTTTTGCCGAAAATCCGGCTCAGCCGGTCAGCGAACTGATGACCAAGGACAATCTGGCCACCGTGAAGGTCGGGGTCGGCCAGGACGAGGCGCAGCGGCTGCTGCACCAGCGCCGGATCGAGAAGCTGCTGGTGGTGGACGACGCCTATCATTGCGTCGGCCTGATCACCGTCAAGGATATCGAAAAGGCCGTCACCTATCCGCAGGCGACCAAGGATGCGTCGGGCCGGCTGCGCGTCGCCGCCGCGTCGACCGTGGGCGACAAGGGGCTGGAGCGCAGCAAGGCGCTGATCGATGCGGAATGCGACCTGATCGTCATCGACACCGCCCATGGTCACAGCAAGCAGGTTGCGGTCGCGGTGGAAGCAGTCAAGAAGCTGTCCAACCATGTCCAGGTCGTGGCCGGCAACGTCGCCACCGCCGAAGCGACCAAGGCGCTGATCGATGCCGGCGCGGACTGCGTGAAGGTCGGCATCGGCCCCGGCTCCATCTGCACCACCCGCGTCGTCGCGGGCGTGGGCGTGCCGCAACTGACCGCGGTCATGGATTCGGCCAATGAGGCACACAAGCATGGCGTGCCGGTGATCGCCGATGGTGGCCTGCGCACGTCGGGCGACGTCGCCAAGGCACTGGCAGCGGGCGCGGGCTGCGTCATGGTCGGATCGCTGCTGGCGGGCACGGCCGAAGCGCCGGGCGAAACATTCCTCTATCAGGGCCGCGCCTATAAGAGCTATCGCGGCATGGGCAGCGTCGGCGCGATGGCGCGCGGCAGCGCCGACCGCTATTTCCAGGCGGACATCAAGGACCAGATGAAGCTGGTGCCCGAGGGCATTGAAGGCCAGGTGCCGTTCAAGGGACCGGCCAAGGATGTCATCCATCAGCTGGTCGGCGGCGTGAAGGCGGCGATGGGCTATACCGGCAGCCGCACCATCAAGGATCTGCAGGAGCGCGCCCGCTTCGTTCAGATCACCAATGCCGGCCTGTCGGAAAGCCATGTCCATGACGTGACGATCACGCGTGAGGCCCCCAACTATCCGACGCGCTAACCCACCCATTACTCCTCCCTTTCAAGGGAGGGGGCGATCAGAGGCACGTGACTCTGATCGAGGGTAGGTGGCGAGCGGAGCGAGCCTCCTGCGGAGGCTACCCACCCCCAAGCCCCTCCCTGGAAGGGAGGGGGGAAGGTATACATGACACCATCCGCCCGTATCCAAGCCGCGATCGACCTGCTGGACGCGATCATCGCCGCCGCCCGTGATGGCGGGCCGGCGGCGGACACGCTGATCGCGCGCTATTTCAAGGAACGGCGCTATGCCGGGTCGCGCGATCGCCGGGCGGTGCGCGACCATGTCTATGACGCGATCCGCCGCGTCGCCGATCGGCCCGAAACCGGCCGCGCGGCGATGATCGGCCTGGTCGAGGCGCAGCCGGAGCTGGCCGTGCTGTTCGACGGATCGGCCCATGCGCCGCTGCCGATCGAGCCGGGCGAAACGGGGGCGGCGGCCGGCGCGGTGCCGGGCTGGTTGCAGCCTTTGCTGGCCGCGCCGGTGGAGCAGGATGCGCTGCTGGGCCGCGCGCCGGTGGACCTGCGCGTCAACCGGCTGAAGGCGACGCCCGCGCAAGTGGCGCCCGAATTGCCCGACGCGACGCCGATCGCCGGCATCCCGGACGCGCTGCGCCTGCCCGAAGGCTATCCGGTCGAACAGAGCGAGGCGTGGAAGCGCGGCGCGGTCGAGGTGCAGGATGCCGGCAGCCAGCTTATTTCGGCGGCATGCGGGGCACAGGCCGGGCAGACGGTGGTCGACCTGTGTGCCGGCGCGGGCGGCAAGACGCTGGCGCTCGCTGCGGCGATGGGCGGCAAGGGGCGGCTGATCGCCGCCGACACGATCCGCAACCGGATCGACCGGCTGGCGCCGCGTGCCGAACGGGCGGGCGTGACCTGTATCGAGAGGCTGCTGCTGGACCAGGGGCATGAGGCGCGCGCGCTGGCGCCGCTGGCGGGGCAGGCGGACATCGTGCTGGTTGATGCGCCCTGTTCGGGCACGGGCACCTGGCGCCGCAATCCCGAGGCGCGCTGGCGCCTGACCCAGGCGCGGCTCGACCGGCTGGTGTCGGAACAGGCCCGGATCCTGGATTTCGCCGCGCCCTTGCTGGCGCCCGGCGGTCTGCTGGTCTATGCTACCTGCGCATTGACCGACAGAGAGGGGCGGGATCAGGTGGATGCGTTTCTGGCGCGTCAGGCCGGCTGGAGGGCCGAGCCGATCGAAGCGGGTGTTGACCAGTCGACCATGGGTCGTGCCCATGGCCATGGCCTGCTGCTGACGCCGGGCCATGACGGCACCGACGGCTTCTACTTCGCCCGGCTGCGGAGGACCGCCTGAAACAGGCCATGGACAAGCGCGCGCAAAATAGCGACACTTGCCCTTCGGTCTGCGGGCCTGAGTCAATGCCTGAAACATGGCTGGAGATTTTGATGCGTTTCACCCCGGCCTCGATTGCCCTTGCTGTCCTTCTGACCACCGTTTCCAGCGTGGGCCTGACCCAGCGCCCCGATACCCAGATCGAACCGCGGTCGATCGAATGGCAGAAGGCGGGCGAGGCAGCGCGCAAGGCGGGCAATCTGACCGGTGCCACCGATGCGCTGGAAAGCGCGCTGGCGGTCGATCCGCGCAATCGCGCGGCCTATATCGAACTGGCCGAAGTGGCGCGGGCGCAGGGGCTGCAGGGCAAGGCGATCCGCCTCTACAAGGAAGCGTTGCTGCTCGACCCCACCGATGTGACCGCGATCGCCGGGCAGGGCGAGGCGATGGTCGAGAAGGGCGCGATCGCCAAGGCCAAGGAAAATCTGGCCCAGGCGCAGGGCCTGTGCAAGGGGAGCTGCCCCGAGGTCGCGCAGCTCAACGCCGCGATCCAGAAGGGGCCGCCAGCTGTGGCGATGACCAGCAAGGAAGCGGTGCCCGGCGCCAAGGCCAACAGCACCGATAATCCGTAATTTATCCGGCTTTCGCCGGTTTAATCGATCGTTCGTAGAAGCGCGTGTCGACCGCCATCCTGGGGAAGGCGGGCGGCAGGTCGTGGGCTTCCACCAGCGCGAAGCCATTCTTCTCGTAGAAGCGATGCGCCGCCAGGAAACGGGCGGTGGTACCGAGATAGATTTGGGCCAGGCCGCGCTCGGCCGCCGCGTCGAGCAGATGGTCGAGCAGCGCCTGGGCGACGCCGGCGGCGCGGCCGCGATGGTTGGCCGCGACGAACATCTTGCGCAGTGCGCCCTGGGCGTTCCCGATATCCTTGAGCGCGATCGTGCCGATGATCCGGCCGTCCTCTTCCGCGACCCAGAAGCCGCCGGCGCCGGGCAGGTAGAAGCCGGCAATGTCGGTGAGATCGGGCTGGTCCGCCGCAGTAATGGCGATGCCATATTCGTCGCGCTGGATGCCGAGTATCAGGTCAAGGACGCCCTGTCGGTCGGCCGGGGCGAAGGGACGGATCAGGCGCAAGCGTCTAGGGTTCCTGTCAACGGATCGGGATGATCGACGCGGAAGGAAACGAATGACCGCGCCGAAAGCCGCCGGTCAGTTGGTGGCGTTGGCGGCCGGTGCGGGCGTGGCCGTGGCGCTCGCGCCCTCCGGCGTCTGGCCCTCCGGAGTCTGGGCCTTGGGCGCGAAGATGCGCAGGCTGTCGAGCAGGGTCTGGGCAATCGGCTGATATTGTTCGCTCAGCATTTCGGGATAGACGAAGGTCGCGGTGACGATCGCGCCATCGGGCTGTTTCAGCAGGCGCAGGGCGACATTATTGCCTTCGCCGTCATTGGCGGTGCCGCGATATTCATTCTCGCCGATGAAATCGCCGTCCACGCCCTCTGCACCATTCGACAGGGCTTCCACGATCTGCTGCAGCGTCTGGTCATTGGCATTTTTTTGCCAGAAGACGCGGACGTCGGCACCGGCGCCGGGATCCTGATAGACCACACCATCGGCATTGCTCGCCTCGCCATCCTTCATCCAGCCTTCGGGCATGGTGACGGAATAGCCATGGTCGATATTCACATAGTTGCGCGTGGCGCCGGCATCATCCTTCTGCGCGTTTGCCAGCGCACTGGCCGCGGCCGCATTGGCGGCGGCGGCCAGTTCTTCCTGGGTCGGCATGTCCGCGACCGGTTCGGCGCGGCCGCAGGCGACCAGCAGCAGGAGGGGAGAGCAGGCGGCGAGGAGGGGCGCTTTCATGTCCCGTTCAAAAGCATAGGCGCGGGGATAATTCAACGCCGTAGCGGAGCCTCCGCGACAATATGCCCCAGTCGTGGGGCGCCCGGTCCCGCGATCAGGCCGCGTTGTCGATGCCCAGTTCGGCAAGCTTGCGATAAAGGGTCGAGCGACCAATCCCCAGCCGGCGCGCGACTTCGGTCATGCGGCCGCGATAATGGCCGATGGCGAGGCGAATGACGTCGGCCTCGATCTCGGCCAACTGGCGGACATGGCCATCGCCCTCGAACAGGGTGATGCCGGCCGCTTCGCGGTGCGGTGTGCTGGCGGCGCGCTGGCGCGGACCATTGGCGCCGCGCGACAGGATATGCGCGGACACCTGCGGGAAATCATGCGGGGTCAGCGCATCGCCCTCGCACAGCACCGCGGCGCGGAACAGCGCGTTCTGGAGCTGGCGGACATTGCCCGGCCAGTCATGCTGCATCAGCAGCGCGAGCGCATCGTCGGTAAGGCCCAGGCCCCGCAGGCCCGGCTGGGTGGCGATGCGGGCGAGGAGGTGGCGGCAGAGGGCGGGAATGTCGCCCATGCGTTCGCGCAGCGGCGGCACGGTCAACTGGACGACGTTCAGGCGATAATAAAGATCTTCGCGGAAGCGCCCGGCCTCGATCTCTTCGCTGAGCTTCTTGTTGGTGGCGGCGATGACGCGGACATCGACATGCAGGGGGCGGCGCGCGCCGATCGGCTGCACCTCACCATCCTGAAGTACGCGCAGCAGCTTGACCTGTGCGTCGAGCGGCATTTCGCTGACTTCATCGAGGAAGATCGTGCCCATGTCGGCCGACAGGAATTTGCCGACATGGCGGTCGAACGCGCCGGTGAAGGCGCCGCGTTCATGACCGAACAGTTCCGATTCGACGAGATTGGCGGGGATGGCGCCGCAGTTGAGCGTCACCATCGCCTGCTTGTGCCGGGGTGAGGCCGCATGAATTGCGCGCGCGATGACATCCTTGCCGACACCGCTTTCGCCCTCGATCAGCACCGGCACGCGGGCACGCGCGGCCTTGGCGGCGATCGCCAGCGCGGTACGGAATTGGGGCGCGGCGCCCACCACGTCTTCGAAGGCAAGGGGCGCGGTGATCTTTTCGGTGAGGGGGCGCAGTTCGCCGCGCACATTGCCTTCGACCGCCATGTTCAGCGCGGCCAGCAGCCGTTCCGGCGCGATCGGCTTGGACAGATAATCGGTGGCGCCCGCACGCATCGCCTGTACCGCGACGGCGACGCTGTTATGGGCGGTCAGGATCAGGATCGGCAGATTTGGCCGTTGTGCATGGATGTCCCGGATCAGGCCGGTGGGATCGAAATCGGGGCTCCACTGATCGATCAGCACCGCGTCGAGCTGCATCCCGTCCTGCGTGCCCAGCGTCGCCAGGGCGGTTTCGGCGTCGCTGGCGAAGATGGTCCGCCATCCCGCACGCGCCGCCAGCGCGGACACGAGCCGGCGCTGGGCGGGCTCGTCGTCGATCAACATCAGCAAGGGAACGCCTTCGCGAACCATCTGGACCCCTCATATGCAAACAGAGCATCAGGGTAGGCGCCGGGGGTAAAGGCGCCCTTAACCTCTAAAGATTTTCTTGTGCCCCTACGACTTGAGGGGGGTAGGGCGACAGGATAAGAGGTTGCACAACAATGTAAGAACTAGGGGAACGGATATGGCTTCTGACGGGAACATCAAGAGCGCGACCCAGACCTATGAAGGGTTTGTCGGTTTCGTGAAATGGGGCACGATCGGCTGCATCATTGTCGCCGCCCTTGTCGTGCTGCTGATCTCCAGCTGAACCGGCCGACGTCATAGGAGGGGATGCAGATATAATGAAAATTGCGATATTGAAGGAACAGGCTGCGGGCGAACGGCGCGTGGCCGGTACGCCCGAGACCGTGAAGAAATTTATCGCGCTGGGCGCGAGCGTGGCTGTCGAGGCCGGCGCGGGCCTGGCCGCATCGATTGCCGACGATGCCTATGCGGCGGCCGGTGCCAGCGTTGGCGATCGTGCGGCGACGCTGGCGGGGGCTGAGATCCTGCTGGGCGTGCAAGGCCCCGATCCGGCAAGCCTTGGCGGCGCTGCGGCGGGGGCCTGGATCGTCGCGGGCCTCAACCCGTTCGGCGAGCGGGCGCGGGTCGATGCCTATGCCGCCGGTGGCTATGAGGCGCTGGCGATGGAATTCATGCCGCGCATCACCCGCGCGCAGTCGATGGATATCTTGTCGTCCCAGTCGAACCTGTCGGGCTACAAGGCGGTGCTGGACGCGGCGGCCGAATATGACCGCGCTTTCCCGATGATGATGACGGCGGCGGGCACCGTGTCGGCGGCCAAATGCTTCGTCATGGGCGTGGGCGTGGCCGGCCTTCAGGCGATCGCCACGGCGCGGCGCCTGGGCGCGCAGGTGAGCGCCACCGACGTGCGCGCCGCGACCAAGGAGCAGATCGAATCGCTCGGCGCCAAGGCGATCTTCGTGGAGAAGGTGGCCGGCATCGAGGGTGAAGGGAGCGGTGGCTATGCCACGGAAATGTCGGACGAATATAAGGCGGCTCAGGCCGAACTGGTATCGTCGCACATCGCCAAGCAGGATATCGTCATCACCACGGCGCTGATCCCCGGCCGGCCTGCGCCGCGCCTGATCAGCGACGCGCAGATCGCATCGATGAAGCCGGGCAGCGTGATCGTCGACCTGGCGGTCGAGCAGGGCGGCAATGTCGAAGGCGCGGTCGCAGGCGAGGTGGTCGTGCGCCATGGCGTCAAGATCGTCGGCCATCGCAACGTGCCCAGCCGCCTGGCCGCCGACACCTCGGCCCTGTTCTCGCGCAACCTCTATAATTTCCTGTCCGCCTTCTGGGACAAGGAAAAGAATGCGCCGGTGCTGGACGAGGAAATCGGCAATGCCATCCGCCTGACCCAGGGGGGCAAGGTCGTCAACGAACGACTGCTGGGCTGAACGCATATCGCTGCGCGCTTTCGGTCACAGACCGGGCGCGAATGGCGCAGACGCTTCGCGAGCGAGGCTCCGGGGCGAACAGGGAGTAGGAACGATGGACTTCATTGCCATCCTGTCGATTTTCGTGCTGGCGTGCTTCGTCGGCTATTATGTGGTCTGGTCGGTGACGCCGGCGCTGCACACGCCGCTGATGGCGGTCACCAATGCCATTTCGTCGGTCATCATCGTCGGCGCGCTGGTCGCGTCGGCGGAGGCCGGTAGCCTGGCGGCCAAGCTGCTGGGGCTGGTCGCGGTGGTCTTTGCATCGGTCAATATCTTCGGCGGCTTTGCCGTGACCGAACGCATGCTGGCCATGTACAAGAAGAAGGAGCGCAAGTGATGCACGAGCTTGCGCCCGTCTCGCCCTTCGTTGCGCTGGCCTATCTGGTTTCCGGCGTCCTCTTCATCCTCGCGCTGCGCGGCCTGTCGAGCCCGTCGACCAGCCGTCGTGGCAACCGCATGGGCATGGTCGGCATGGCGATCGCTATGGTCACGACCCTTTACACCCATGACGTGCTGAGCCTGCCCGAAATTCTGGGCGCCATCGCCATCGGTGGCGGCATCGGCTTCATCATCGCCCGTCGCATCGAGATGACGGCGATGCCGCAGCTGGTTGCGGCCTTCCACTCGCTGGTCGGCCTGGCCGCCGTGCTGGTCGGCGCGGCCGCCTATCTCAATCCCGGCGCCTTCGGCATTCTCGATCCGCTGACGAACGAGATTCACAATGCCAGCCGCATCGAGATGGGGCTGGGGGTCGCGATCGGTGCGATCACCTTCTCGGGTTCGGTCATCGCCTTCCTGAAACTGAACGGCAACATGTCGGGCAAGCCGATCATGCTGCCGGGCCGCCATGTCATCAATCTGGCGACACTGGCGGCGATCCTGGGCCTGATCGCCTATTTCGTGACCGACCAGTCGCCCTGGATCTTCTGGACGGTGACGGCGCTGAGCTTCGTCATCGGCTTCCTGCTGATCATCCCGATCGGCGGGGCGGACATGCCGGTCGTGGTGTCGATGCTGAACAGCTATTCGGGCTGGGCCGCCGCCGCCATGGGCTTCACGCTCGGTAACACGGCGATGATCATCACCGGCGCATTGGTGGGCAGTTCCGGCGCGATCCTGTCCTACATCATGTGCAAGGCGATGAACCGCAGCTTCATCAGCGTGATCGCCGGCGGCTTCGGCGCGGAAGCCGGCCCGTCGGGCGGCGGCGCGGCAGCGGCCGATCGTCCCTACAAGCGCGGCAGCGCCGAGGATGCCGCCTTCCTGATGAGCCAGGCGGACAGCGTCATCATCGTGCCCGGTTACGGCATGGCGGTCAGCCAGGCGCAGCATGCGCTGCGCGAAATGGGCGACATGCTGAAGAAGGAAGGCGTCAGCGTCAAATATGCGATCCACCCGGTCGCAGGGCGCATGCCCGGCCACATGAACGTGCTGCTGGCCGAAGCCAACGTCCCCTATGACGAGGTGTTCGAGCTGGAGGACATCAACAGCGAGTTCGGCCAGGCCGACGTCGCCTTCGTCATCGGCGCCAATGACGTGACCAACCCGGCGGCCAAGACCGACAAGGCGTCGCCCATCTATGGCATGCCGATCCTGGACGTGGCCAATGCCAAGTCGGTGCTGTTCGTGAAGCGCTCCATGGGCGGGGCCGGCTATGCCGGCGTCGACAATGAGGTCTTCTACATGGACAATACGATGATGCTGCTGGCCGACGCCAAGAAGATGGTCGAGGAGATCGTCAAGGCGCTGGCCCATTAAAACCGAACGATCCACCCGCGTCGGATCGCCCCGTCGACGGGGCGGGTGGATCGTCCTGACTTGTCGAAGCCCGCATCTTTCGTAAAAGAGGGGGTGGGGCACTGACATGCCCGGCCCGAACGGGGCCGGACAGGCGCCCTCATATTGGGAGCGACATGCGTAAACTTGGTCTGATTGGTGGTCTCAGCTGGACGTCCACCGCCCGCTATTATGAGATCATCAACCAGGCGATCCACCGGGCAAAGGGCGGCCAGCACAGCGCGCCGCTGCTGATCGAGAGCCTGGATTTTGCCCAGGTTTCTGGCTGCGTGACCCAGGAAGACTGGGATTGTGCATCAGGCCATCTGATCGGCGCGGCGCAGCGGCTGGAGCAGGGCGGGGCGGAAGCGCTGCTGATCTGCGCCAACTCCATGCACCGTGTCTATGATCGGGTAAAGCCGGCGGTTTCCATTCCCATCATCCATATCGCCGATGTGGTCGGCACGCGGATGAAGGCCGATCGGATCGATCGCGCCGCGCTGATCGGCACGCGCAACGTGATGACCGAGAAATATTATCGCCAGCGGCTGGTATCGCATGGCGTATCGCTGCTGCCCGCCGATATCGCGCTGGCCGAGCGGATCGACCGGATCGTCTATGACGAACTGACCGTCGGCAAGATCAACCGCGACTCCGAGCGCTTCATGAAGTCGGAACTGACCGACATCGCCAAGGAGGATGTGCAGGCGGTGGTGCTGGCCTGCACCGAGCTGGAGATGATCGTCGACGTGAAGGCCAATGTGCTGCCGATCTACGACTGCACCGAAATCCACGCCATGGCGGGCGTGGAATTCATCCTGGGCGAATGAGGGCGGAGGCGGCCGGGCGCGGTGTCAGGCCGCGCTCAGCCCCGCATCGGCCAGGCCCCGCCACAGATGGAGCGCCTGGACGCTTTCCTTGACGTCGTGGACGCGAACCATCTGCGCGCCCAGTTGCGCCGCGCGGAAGGCGAGGGCGACCGAACCGCCCAGCCGGTCTGGCGCGGGCGCCTCGTTCGACAGGGCGCCGATCAGGCGCTTGCGGCTGCCGGCGAAGAGTAGCGGCACGCCCAGCCCCTGGAAGGTGGCGAGGCCGTTCACCAGCGCCAGATTGTCGGCCAGGTTCTTGCCGAAGCCCAGGCCCGGATCGACCATGATCTTCTCGCGCGCGATGCCGGCGTCGAGGCAGGCGGCGATGCGGGCATCGAGATAGTCGAACACGTCGGTGACGACATCGGCATAGCCGTTGGGATTGTCGTGCGGATCGTCGCCGGCGGAAGGGGCGTGCATCAGGATCACCGGGCAACCGGCGCGGGCCGCGACCTCCAGGCTGCGGGGATCATGTTCCAGCGCGCTGACATCGTTGACGACATGGGCGCCGGCGGCCAGCGCCGCCTCCATCACCGCCGCCTTGCGTGTGTCGACCGACATGGCGACGCCGGCTGCGGCGAGCTTCTCGATCACCGGCACGATCCGGGCGATCTCGTCGCCTTCCCAGAGCTTGGGTGCCTTGGGCCGGGTGGATTCGCCGCCGACATCGATCAGCGCGGCGCCGGCCGCCGCCATGGCAAAGCCGGCATCGGCCGCGGCCTGCGGGTCGGTCATATGCTTGCCGCCGTCGGAGAAGCTGTCCGGCGTGATGTTGAGGATCGCCATCGCCTGTGGCGCGTCGAAGCGGATGACGCGATCGCCAAGGTTGAGCGGCGCGCGCTGGGCGGAGATGTTGGCGGCCAGCTGGCGGGCGCGCTCGGCCAGCGGGGCGGGCAGGGTGGCGGTGATCGCCTCGAACGCTGCGACCGGGATGGTGTCGCGGACGATGCGGCGGCCGGCATGGCGCGCCGTCAGTTCATAGGCCTGGAACCAGATCAGGCCATTGCCCATCCGCGCGGTCGATCCGTCCGGCAGGCCGATCGGGCTCGGCACGAACCAGGTCGGCTTGAGGTAGAGCCGGGCGTCAGCGGGGATGGAGGAGAGGGTCATAAAGCTCCGTTCGCCCCGGACGGGTCGGGGCCATGTCTTGGAAGAACTATGGCTGCCTCAACCCGAACGGGGAACGGAAATCAAGGCTCGTTGGCGAGCAGATAGGTCTGGCGCAGCGTGTCGATCGGGTGGAGCTTGCCCGCCTTCTCGATATGCCAGAAGGTCCAGCCATTGCAGCTTGGTGCGCCCTGCAGCGTGGCGCCCAGCTTGTGGATCGAGCCGGTGTCGCTGCCCACGGCGAGCGAGCCGTCGGCACGCACGGTGGCGCTCCAGCGACGCTTGCTGTCCATCAGCACTGAACCAGGCTGGAGATAGCCGGTCTCGACCAGCGTGCCGAAGGCGACCTTGGGCTGCTGGCGCGCGGTCTGCATGATGGCGAGCGCGGATTCATCGAGTGGCAGGGCTTCGGCGATGCGTTCCTCGGCAACCTCGATATAGTCGGGCTCGCGTTCGATGCCGATCCACTGGCGGCCCAGGCGCTTGGCGACGGCGCCGGTGGTGCCGGTGCCGAAGAAGGGGTCGAGCACGATGTCGCCCGGCTTGGTGCAGGACAGCATCACCCGATAGAGCAGCGATTCCGGCTTCTGCGTCGGATGCGCCTTGGTGCCGTTGCGCTTCAGCCGCTCCTGGCCGCCGCAGATCGGCAGCACCCAGTCGGAGCGCATCTGCAGCTCGTCATTGAGCGTCTTCATCGCCTTGTAGTTGAACGTGTACTTCGCGTCCTCGCCCTGGCTGGCCCAGATCAGCGTCTCATGCGCGTTGGTGAAGCGGGTGCCCTTGAAATTGGGCATCGGGTTCGCCTTGCGCCAGATGATGTCGTTGAGGATCCAGAAGCCTTCATCCTGCAAGGCAGCGCCGACGCGGAAGATGTTGTGATAGCTGCCGATCACCCAGATCGTGCCATTGGGCTTCAGGATGCGGCGCGCCTGCGCCAGCCACGCCTTGGTGAAGCGGTCATAGCTGCTAAGCGTGTCGAACTTGTCCCAATCATTGTCGACCGCATCGACACGGCCGCCTTCGGGGCGGAACAGGTCGCCGCCCAGTTGGAGATTATAAGGCGGATCGGCGAAGATCATGTCGATGCAGCCGTCGGGCAGCTTGGCCATTTCCGCGATACAGTCACCGCGCAGCAGGCGGTTTGCCTCGATCGCCGGTGCCGGCGCGAGCGCAACCGCCTTCTTCCGTCGCGGTGCGACGCGTTCCATGACACCCATGTGTGCAACCCCCATTCGTTTCGTCCGTCAGCACTGAGTCCTCAGGAGTCTGCCGTCAAGGTCAGGGCTTTAGCGGTCGTCCCTGTGAGGATTGCGAGGATGGTGGAGAACGAAGCGGGTAGCCACAACATATTGAGTCATGCGAGTCGCGCGAGACTCATCATCGGGTAGTGTGACTCAAAAGACTCAGCGGAGCGCCGCTTTTCATTTTTTTTGGTTAATGGCGCGGGCGAGTCGAAAATCATCCGCCGCTTGACCAATTCATAACCAGATGATTATGAAAATTGGATGACGGAAGTGAAATTCAGAGGCGATCTGGGAGCGAACAGTGATTCACTCTTCAAGGCGCTGTCCGACGGTACGCGACGTGCCCTGCTGGAATATCTGGTGCGCGAGGGGGAGCAGAATGTCGTCGCGCTGACCGCCGTGGCCGGCGTTTCGCAACCGATGGTGTCCCGCCATATGGGCAAGCTCAAGCGCGCCGGACTGGTGACGGCGAGGCGGACGGGGCGTGAAACCTGGTATGCGGCGCGGACCAAGGGACTGGGGCCGGTGGTGCAGTGGATGGCGATCTATGGCGCGCTCTGGTCGCAGCGCTTCACGCCGATGGAGCATGCCGGGGATTGAACGGGAAAATATGGATAGCAAAAGGGGCGCCATTGGCGCCCCTTCTTTTTGCCGGTCGGCGCGCGGGATCAGCGCAACGGCGTCCAGGTCTGGGTCTTGCAGAAGAAGGCGATGCAGCCCTGCACCTTGAGCGTGCCGTCGCTATTGCGGCTGACCTTGGACGTATAGCTCTTGCCGCTTTCCGGGTCGTAGATCGTGCCCTTCCAGATATCGCCGGCATCGCTGAAGCCCGACAGCAGGGCCAGGCCCACCAGCGGCTTCGTGCGCAGCGCGGGATCGGGATTCTTGATGTCGGTCTGGGGGCGGCCGGGCGTCGGCTTCACGATCTTCTCGATCTTGCCGCAGATGCTCTTTCCGCACGGCGCGATCTGGACGATCGCCTTGCCGTCAACGGTCGACCAGCGGCCGGTGATGGGCTGGGCTGCATAAGCGGGCAGGGTGGCAGTGAAGGCGGCCAGAGCGGCGATGGCGATGCGAACGCCGGTCTTGATGGTCATGATGCGATCCTCTCCTTTTAGGGTTGAGGGCGAGAATAAGGGAGGAAAATGAAGCGCGCTAGGCGTTTGCCGGCAGTTTACGGAAACGGAAAGAGGGGACGCTACGGCAGCGCCCCCTCCTTAGCCCGATTTTTTTAGAAGGCCGTGCTGATCGAGCAGGCGGCCGGGCCGAGAATGACGACGAACAGGGTCGGCAGGATGAAGAGAATCAGCGGCACGGTCATGATTGCGGGCAGTCGGGCGGCCTTTTCTTCCGCGCGCATCATGCGTTCATGGCGGAACTCGGCCGACAGCACGCGCAGTGCCGAGGCCAGCGGCGTGCCATATTTCTCGGTCTGGATCATGGTCGTGACCACGCCCTTGACCGCGTCCAGCTTTACGCGCGTGGCCAGGTTTTCAAAGGCCATGCGGCGTTCGGTGAGGAAGCTGAGTTCGATCGCCGTCAACTGGAATTCGTCGCCCAGTTCGGGATAGGCGCGGCCCAGTTCGCGAGCGACGCGGCTGAAGGCGGCGTCGACGGTCAGGCCGGCCTCTGCGCAGATGACCAGCAGGTCGAGCGCGTCGGGCAGGCCCTTGCGGATCGCGGCGGAGCGCTTGGCGATCTTGTTGTCGATGAAGATGTCGGGCGCCTTGTAGGCGAGCAGCAGCGCGGCGGCGAAGGCCATGAAGCGCTTGGCGCCACCCCATTCGGGATAGATGCCGACCGCATAGAGCAGGATCGCGGCGGTGCTGCCGATGACGATCGGCATGATCATGCGACCGAAGATCACCGCGACCGCCCAGTCCTTGGAACGGATGCCGGCCTGGGCCAGGCGGATCTGGGCGTCCTTGAGCTGATCGTCCTGCAGCACCTTGAGGCTGGTCAGGAATGACCGCATCTGGTCGGTGGTCTGGTTCTTGTTGACCAGTTTGGCGCGACGCTTGGCGGTCGATGCGGTGATGCCGGCCTTGAGCTGTTCGCGGCGTTCGTTCAGGGCCTTGACCCGCTTGGCCATCGGATCGCGCACGGTCATCACCGCATAGAGCGCGTAGAGCGTGGCGAGCGTGGCCAGCGCGGCAAGCAGCGTCCCGAAATCGGTCGCGGTCATGCCGAACAGGGTGCCGGTGGGGGTAGGGGCGTCCATATCTCTATCCGTTCCCCGTCAAATCTCGAAGTTGATCATCTGGGCCATGATGAAGGCGCCGATGCCCATCCAGCAGAAGCCGCCAATGCCGACGACCTGCATGGTCGAGAGCCCGAAAATGCCCGCCGGATCGGGGGTGAAGAAGGGGCTCATATAGTTGAAGTTGATGTAGCAGATCATGCCGAATACCAGGAACGGCAGGGCGCCGATGATATAGGCCGACGCCTTGGATTCCGACGACATGGCGCGGATCTTGAGCTTCATCTGGGCACGCTGGCGCAGCACGGTGGCAAGGTTCTGGAGGGTTTCGGCCAGGTTGCCGCCGGTTTCGCGCTGGATCGCCAATGTGATGACGAAGAACTGGAATTCCGGCGTGCCGAGGCGATCGGCGGTTTCCTGGAGCGCCTGGTCCATGCTCTTGCCGATCTTGATGCGCTCGGTGATCAGCTTGAATTCCTCGCCGACCGGACCGGGGATTTCAGTTGATACGATACCCAGCGTCTCGCCAACCGGCAGGCCCGAGCGAAGCCCGCGGGTCAGCAGTTCGAGGGCGTCGGGAAATTTGCCGGTGAACTGGTTGATCCGCTTCTTGATCAGTCGGCCGATCCAGAGATGCGGCAGGCCAAGACCGGCTGCCAGCCCCACCATCAGAGCGAGCAGGAAGGGGAAGCCGCGCATCAGCAGGAACAAGGTGGTCAGCAGGAAGACCACCGCGCAGGACGTCATATATTGGCTGAGCGTCCATTTCTTGCCGGTCATGCGGATGCGCTTGGCCAGATTCTCCGGATTGGGAATCAGCGACACCAGCATCTTGGCCTCGTTGCCGGTGGCCCGGTTGGAGATGGCCTTGCGCATGCGCGCTTCCATCATCGCCTCGGTGGAGTCGCTGTGGCGGCCACGGATCAGGGCGACACGGCGTTTCTGGGCCTTGTCGGGCGAGGGGCCGGCAAAGGCGACCACGACGAGACCAAGCATGGTCGCGATCAGCACCAAGATCAGAAGGAAATTGCCGTCCATTGTTCGCCCGTTCCCCGTGCGTGAATGTGCCTGTGCGGGGCCGCCCTGAAGCGGCCCGCGCGTCAGCCTTCCAGTGCCGTCGCCTTGTCCTTGCGGCGCGACGGGATCATGCTCTTGAAGTCGCCAATCTTGCCGAGCAGGGAGTCGCCCTTCTTGGCTGCCGACTTGCCGCCCGGATTGTCGATCTCATCGCCGGCCAAGCCGAGCACTTCGTCCATCATGGCGGTGCAGGCGGCGCCGACCTTGCTGCCCTTGGCCGTTTCCGCCAGCGTCTTGCCGAGCTTGGCGGCCTGGGCCGCGATGCGCAGGTCGAACGGCACGATCACATCGACCTTGCGTTCGATCGACTGTTCGAAATCCTTGCGGCTGATTTCCGGCGCACCGGGATGGACGCGATTGGCGACCACCAGGACGCGGGCCTGCGGCGCGTTCGACTTGAGCCAGGACAGGATGCGGATCGTGTCGCGCGCCGCGGCCAGGCTGAGTTCGGTCACGACCACTGCGACATTGACGTCGGTCATCAGGTGGGTGTGCTGGATCAGCATGTTGCGCGGCAGGTCGATGATGCTGCATTCGAACGCCTGACGAAACTCCTCCAGCAACTGGTAGAAGGCGCCGCCGTCGGTCATCATCGGCTGATTGATCGGCGCTTCGGCCGACAGGATGGCCAGCATGTCGCTGGCGCGGACCATGGCGCGCTCGATGAACAGGCCGTCGATGCGGCTGGGATTTTCGATTGCGTCGGTAAGGCCGCGACCCGGTTCCAGGTCCATCGCCAGCGCATTGGTGCCGAAATGGATGTCGAGATCGAGCAGGGCGGTCGGGCGCTTCTTCTTCTCGCTCAGCATCCAGGCGAGCGAAGTGGCCATGCTGGAGGCGCCGACGCCGCCACGGGTGCCGACGACCGCGACCGTCATGTGCGGCCGTTCCGGCCCGGCGTCGCGCGGGGCGAGGAAGACGGCCTGTGCCTGGGCCAGCGCATCGCGCAACTGGTCGGCACCAAAGGGCTTGAGCAGATAATCCTGGATGCCGCTGGCGACCAGGTCGCGATAGAGGCGCACGTCATTGACCTGGCCCGCCGCGATCACGACGGTGCCGGGTTCGCATACCTCGGCCAGGCTGTTGATGTCGTTCAGCGGATCGCCGCTTTCGGACATGTCGACGAACAGGATCTGAGGGCTGGCGGTGATCGACAGGCTCTGCACGGCGTTGCGCATGCCGCCCTTGTTCACCTTTTCCGGTGCCCAGCCCATTTCGGACGCGACGGCGCGCAGCAGGTCGAAGCTGTGATCGTCACAAACGAAGGCGTGGAAGGGGTCGCGCTGGCCCACGGAACCATGTTTCCAGGGTGCGTTCATCTTACTGGCCTCCGTTCGAGAGCTGCTTGAGGTCGCCCGAGCCCGTCGGAGGCTTGTCGCGATAGGTGGAGATGGCGCGGTTCGACGTGGCGGTGCGCAATTCGCTGTCGCTGCTCTGGCCGCGGACCAGATCTTCGGGGTCTGCGACCATTGCCGCCAGATTGCTGTTCATGGCGCAGCCGAAATTGGACGACGTGCCCAGACTCATCGGCGTTTCGGCCTTGTTCGACCAGTCGGGGCAACCCGGCACCGATGCGGTGGTGCGGCGCACGACCAGGCGGACGGCGCCTTCGGGAGCGGACCCGGCGGCGGCCGAACTGTCCTGGCCCAGCAGCATGCCATGGCGGGCGACGACATTGGCGATGTCTTCGCCAAGGTCGGGGCTGTAATAGCCGGCGTCGGTGACGATCGCGACCTGGTCGCCATAGCTCAGCTTGATCGAAGCAAACCAGTCATCCAGGCGCGCGGCTTCTGCCGGAGCAAGGCGGCCGCCGCCAGCCTGCACGTCGAACGTGTAGCTGGTATAGCTGACGACCGGCTGGTGAACCGAGTCCACGCCGCGATTGGTGGTGTCGGTCGAGCAGGCCGCGAGCGGCAGCGCCAGCAGGGCAAGGGTGCCGAGGCGGACGATGCTCTTGTAGGACTTGGAAGTCATGTCTTTCGTCCTTCCGTCAGAAGCTGAAGCCGGGGGTCGCGCCGCCCGACTTGCCGGACGACCGGCTCTCTTCGCGGGCGGCAAGCGCGGGCGCCGCGATCGAAGCCTGCGGGCCGGGTGTGGGCGCCAGGGGCGAACCCGGGGCACGCGTGGGCATGTTTGGCAGGGCGCCGCTGACGCCGTCATGGGTCTGTTCGAGGAACAGGCCCTGGCCAACATTGGCATTGCGGAAGCCGTCGGTCGGCAGGCGAATGTCGGACGCGTTGACCGGCTTCACCAGATAAGGGGTGACGACGATCACCAGTTCGGTTTCGTTGCGCTGGAAGCTGCGCGACTTGAACAGGCTACCCAGGATCGGAACATTGCCCAGGCCCGGCACCTTGTTGATCGTGTTGCCGGTTTCATTGTTGAGCAGGCCGGCGATCATGAAGGCCTGGCCGGAACCCAGTTCGACGGTGGTTTCGGCAGTACGGCTCTTGAGTGCGGGCACCGAGCTGTTCACGCTGAAGTCCAGGCTCGACACGGTCGGGCGGACGCGCAACGAGATGCGGCCATCGGCCAGCACGGTCGGCGTAAAGGCCAGTTGCACGCCATATTGCTTGAACTGGATGCTGTTGCCCGACGACGGACCGTTATTGACCGTGTAGGGATATTCGCCGCCAGCCAGGAAGCTGGCGGTTTCGCCCGACAAGGACGTCAGATTTGGCTGTGCCAGCATGGTGGCCAGGCCGCTGGATTCGGCAAGGTCGAGCGCACCGGCGACATCCATGCCGAACAGACGGGCAACGCCGCCCAGGCTGTAGCTGCCGTCATAGGGATAAGTGAAATTCCAGACGCCCTCATCACGGTCATAAGTGGCGAAGGCGCGCGAGCCGCCACCCATCATCCCGCGTGTGCTTTCGGTGGCAGAGTCCGTGGTGGCGAAGTTGGTGCCGATCTTGTGGCCGACATCCTTGCTGACTTCGGCGATCTTCACCTGCAGCATGACCTGAAGCGGGGTCGCCATCAGCAGGCGGCTGACCACGGTCGTGTCCTTGCCGACGAAGGCCTGGGTCAGGCGTTCGGCTTCGGCCGCGTCTTCGGGTGCCTTGATCGTCCCGGTCAGCAGCACCATGCCGTTCATCTTGTTGACGGCGATGTTGGCACCCGGCATCGCCAGACGCAGCATGTCGTCGATGGTGGTCAGGTTGTTGCCGACCCGAACGGTGCCCGAAAACAGCACCTTGCCATTGCCGGCCGTCACGAAGACGGTGGTTTCGCCCGGCTTCTTGGCGATCAGATAGAGCTGGTTGTTGGTGCGGACATGGACATCGACCACTTCGGGGTTTGCGATGACGACGTCCGACATCTTGGCCGGCAGGTTGACGACCTTGCTGCCGCCGACGGACATCAGGATCGCATTGTCCTGATCGGCCGCAGGGGCGGCGTTGAGGGCCGTGGTGGGCGCCGCGACGGCGGCGATAGCCAGGCCGAGCGCGATCGCGGGGGCGGCGAGCGGACGGGCCGCCTTGTGCCGCGCGAGCATCTGGTAAGCGTTCATCTTACTTCCCCCCGACCGGAACTTCGGTCACATTGGTGCCGCGGGCGATGCGGACGGTCGGCCCCTTGAAGACGGCCGTGCCGACCGGTGCGCCACCCGGAGCTGCCATCGCGGGCATGGCCGCATCAGGCTTGGCCGGGACGCTGCTGCGCTGGTAGCGCGACACGTCGGCGCCGGTCGAATAGGTGGAGCCGCGATCGACCGGGCGAGCGGCGATCTTGGCAATGATCGACTTTTCCGAACCCGGATTGGTGCCATCGGGCAGGTCGACGTCAGAGCCGGCGATGGCGGCATCCAGGTCCGACGCGGTGTCGGCGATCGAGCGCAGCGACAGCGACAGCGAGCCGATGGTCTGCGACACGGCGAGCTTTTCGGCGATCTTGGGCGTCACTTCGACCGTGACGTTGGAATAGGTCTGGACGACGGGCTTGCCATCGGGGCCCATGGCGTCGGTCCGCTGGTCGGTGGCGAGCACGCGCAGGTTGCGCAGGATCGTTTCCGAAACCTTGAGCGGGGCGCCATCGCCGCCGCCCGAGACCGTCTGGGTCAGCACCAGATCGATGCGATCGCCCGGGAAGACGAAACCGGCAACCGCGTTCTGCGAGGAGACCGGGACCGTTACGGCGCGCATGCCTGGGCCGAGTGCGGCGGCCAGGAAGCCACGGTCGCCCGGACGGATGACGGCGCCCTGGGTCAGCGGCTGGCCGGCGGTGATCGGATTGCGCACCACGCTGCCCGCGAGCTTGAGCGGATCGGCCTGGCCCTTGAGATAATAGGCGGCTTCGATCAGATCCTTGGGCCAGGGCTGGAAGCGGAAGCTTTCCGCATCCAATATGGTCCCCACCGGCAGGGCCTTGGTCGCGACCAGAACATGCGGTTGATCCGCCTCGTTCGGCATTGCGGCCGCGTTCACCTGCGGCGTAGATGAAGAACTCAGCATGCTGCGTGCAAGCAAAGCTGTAGTGACCGCTATGATTAACGCCCCCACCAGCAGCACGATCTTCTTAGCATCCATGACGGAACTCGCCTTTCTCAAATGGGTGCACTGCCCCCAGGCCCCAAACATCACGCAAATTGGTTAAGATATCGTTCGCCAAGTAACCAAAGGGCGGCGATCGATATGGCTACGCCGTAGGGTATTTCGGGCTGCCCCTGTTTCCGGCGGAGGCGGTGGTGGACCACGGTGACGATCGTCACGGCCCCCCCCAGGATCGCCATCAGCGTCAACAAGGTCAGCACTGCCTGCCACGGGAACCACAGCGCCAGCGCGCCGAGCAGCTTCACATCGCCGCCGCCCATCATGCCGAACGCGAACAGCGCGGCGAACAGGACGAAGACCAGCAGGCCGACCAGCAACTGCACCGCCATGCCAGGCCAGAACGGCAGGCCGCAGGCGAGCCACCATAGTGGCGCCAGGGCGGCGATGCCCAGGTTCAGCCGGTTGGAGATGATGCGCGCACGCAGGTCCGTGATCGCGGCTGCGATCAGCAGAATGCCCAGTGTGGCGATCAGCGCCAGTCTGAAATATTCCCCCAACATGAGGGTCAGGCACTAGACCATATGGCTTACCAAACCGTAACCATGGCTGATGGATTCGCCGATCTTCCCGTCCCCCGCCCTTGATCGTCGCGCCTGGCCCATGGGTGGCCAGCTGGACTATTGGCATGCGTCCGATGGCTGGCCGATCCGCCGCTATCGGCTGGGCGCCGGCACCCGTGGCAGGATGCTGCTTCTCAACGGTCGCGGCGACATGATCGAGAAATATCTGGAGGTGATCCACCATTGGGCGCAGCGGGGCTGGGCGGTGACCAGCTTCGACTGGCGTGGGCAGGGCGGATCGGGCCGGCTGACCGACGATCCGCTGTGCGGTCATATCGACGACTTCACTCAATGGATGGGCGATTTGTGCGCGCTTTCAAGTGATTGGCGGGCGAATGGCAGTGGGCCGACGGTCATGCTGGGTCACAGCATGGGCGGCCATATGCTGTTGCGGGCGCTGGCTGAAGGACTGGCCGAACCGGATGCCGCAGTGGCGGTGGCACCGATGCTGGGGCTGCATACGGCCCCTCTGCCGCGCTGGCTGGCGGTGGCGATCGCCAGCTTCATGTGCGCGATCGGCCGGGGCGAGAAGCGGGCCTGGACGCAGAAGGAGGAGAGCGATCGGCAACGCCAGATGCGGCAGAAGCGGCTGACCCATGACCCGGATCGCTACGCCGATGAAATCTGGTGGCGGGACCATAGCCGGGACATCGCGCTGGGACCGCCGAGCTGGAACTGGGTGCGGCTGGCGCTCGAGTCGACTCGCGCATTGGAGGCGGGAAACGGGCCGGAGCGAATCGCGGTGCCGACCCTGTTCCTGGCCGCCTGTCGCGATCAACTGGTCGCGACACCGGCGATCCGGCGGATCGCGGCGCGCTTGCCCGATGCCCGCCTGCATGTCTATGGGCGCGAGGCCGCGCATGAAATCCTGCGCGAGCTTGACCCGGTGCGGCTGGACGCGTTGGGACGGATCGATCGTTTCCTGGATGAGGTTGCCCGTTGAACAGACCCGATATCGTGATTGTCGGTGGCGGGATTGCAGGCGCCAGCCTGGGCGCGGCGCTGGCGGAAACGGCGCGGGTGCTGATCCTGGAGATGGAGGACAGCGCCGGCTATCATGCGACGGGGCGATCGGTCGCCTTCTGGGAAGAAACCTATGGCGGGCCGGTGGTCCAGCCGCTGACTACCGCTTCGGGAAAATTGCTGGAATCGCCCGATCCCGATTTCTTCGACCGCTCCTTCCTGTCGCCGCGCCGGACGCTGCATATCGGCCGGGCCGGGGACGAGGGGCTGCGCGACGCGCTGCTGGCCGACTTTGCCGGAGCCGTCGAATTGCAGCCGGTGGCGCCGGCCAGCCTGGTTCCGGGGCTGCGGCCCGAATGGACGCTGGGCGTGCTGGAGCCGAGTTGCCGTGATATCGATGTCGGGGCGCTGCATCAGGCCTATCTGCGCCGGTTCCGCGAGCTGGGCGGCGAAATCCGGCTGGGTGCGAAGCTGGAGCATGCCGAGAGGCAGGGCGACGGCTGGCGGATCGAGACGCGCGACGGGATGATTCAATGCGGGCTGCTGGTGAATGCGGCGGGGGCCTGGGCGGACGATGTGGCGCGGGCTTGCGGCGTCGCGCCAGTCGGCATCACGCCCTATCGCCGTACCGTGGTGCAACTGCGGCTGGAAGATATGCCGGCAGGCGAATTGCCACTGGTGATGGACATGCAGGGCAGCTTCTATTTCAAGCCCGAGGGGCAAGGGCGGATATGGCTGACGCCGCATGACGAGGTCGCCTCGCCCGCCTGCGACGCCGCGCCCGAGGAACTGGCGATCGCGCAGGCCATCGACCGGTTCCAGGCGGCGGTCGACTGGCGCATCGCGGCGGTCGAGCGCAAATGGGCGGGGCTGCGCAGCTTCGCGCCGGACCGGGTGCCGGTCTATGGTTTCGAGCCGGAGATCGAGGGCTTCTTCTGGTTCGCGGGGCAGGGGGGGTTCGGCATCCAGACCGCGCCGGCCGCCGCCCTGCTGGGGGCCAGCCTGTTGACCGGCAAGGCCGTGCCGCAGGCGATTGCCAGCCTCGATGTCGCTGCTTATGCTCCCGGACGGTTTCGATAGCGTAACCAGCAGGAGAGCATGATGGCGCACAAGTTCGTGATCGAAAAGAACAAGGCCGGCGAGTTCGTGGCCAAGTTCAAATATAATGCCGAGATCATTTTCTGGACCGAGGGCTACAGCTCCAAGGCGAGCGCGAAGAATGCGATCGAGTCGATCCTGAAGAACGGCCCCGGCGCGCCGATCGAAGAGGCCGAATAATCCGCGCGGTGCGGGGAGGGGCAACCTCCCCGTCCGTCCCTATTTGCGGAAGCTTTCCGCTGCAGCCGAGGCCAGCGCGTCGGCCCGCTCATTTTCCGGGTGGCCGGCATGGCCCTTTACCCATTGCCAGTCCAGCTTGTGCCGGGCGGCGGCCTTCACCAGTTCCTGCCAGATTTCGACATTCTTGACCGGCTTGTTGTCGGCGGTCTTCCAGCCGCGCTTCTGCCAGCCGAAGATCCACTTGGTGATGCCGTCCATGACATATTTGCTGTCGGTGTAGAGCGTCACCTGGCACGGTTTCTTGAGCGTGTTGAGCGCCTCGACCGCCGCCATCATTTCCATGCGGTTGTTGGTGGTCATCGCCTCGCCGCCGGAGATTTCCTTCTCCTGGTCGCCAAAGCGCAGCACCGCGCCCCAGCCGCCGGGGCCGGGATTGCCCTTGCACGCGCCGTCGGTGAAGATCTGGACTTGCGGCAGGTCGCTCATGCGCCGAGCAGCTCCGCCGGATCGGCCTTGGCATAGAAATCCATGCGGCGCAGATAGGCGAGTGGATCCTTGCGCGTCACCAGCGCATCGGCCGGCGTATTGATCCAGTCATAGGCGCGAGTCAGCAGGAAGCGCAGTGCCGCGCCCCGGCACAGGATCGGGAAGGCGACCCGTTCCGCATCGGTCAGGCCATGGGCGGCGCCATAGCCTTGGCCGATCGCGGTTGCGCGGTCGCCATACCAGGTGGCGCCGTCATTGCTGAAGCACCAGGCGCTGTGGGTGACGGCCAGATCATAGGCGCGGATATCGGTGCAGCTGAAATAGAAGTCGATGAGGCCGGTGACTTCATCGCCCAGCATCAGGACATTGTCCGGGAACAGGTCCGCATGGATCACCGAACGCGGCAGGTCGGCGGGCCAGTGGGCGTCGAGAAAAGCCAGTTCCTCCGCCACGCGGGCGCCAAGACCCGGCGCAATCTGGTCGAAATCGTCGCCGCACCTGGCGGCCAGCGCGTGCCAGCCATCCTTGTCGAGTGCATTGCGTCGCTCGCCGGCAAAGCCCTGCGCCGCCCTGTGCAGTTCGCCCAGCGCCACGCCGCAGGCGCGTGCCTGGGCCGGGGTCGGCTCGGTCACAGAGATGCCGGTCAGGAACTCGATCAGACAGGCCGGACGGCCGCCCAACTGTTGCAGCCGCTTGCCATCCGTGTCGGCGATGAAGCGCGGCACCAGACAGCCGCGCGCGCCCAGATGGTCGAGCAGGTCCATGAAGAAGGGCAGGTCCGCCTCATCCACCCGCTTTTCATAGAGGGTCAGGATATAGCGGTGGCCGCTTCCGTCTGCGCCGGTGGTTTCGAGCAGATAATTGCTGTTTTCCACCCCTTCGGCGATGCCCTTGGCGGACACCAGCCGGCCAGCGTCATAGCGGATGAGGAAGGCGTCAATCTCTTCGGCGGGAACGTGGGTATAGACGGCCATGACGCTTATGCCGCCTCCAGCCCGCGCGGGAGCTTGAAGGATATGGTTTCCTGCGCCGTTTCCACCTGTTCCTCGGTCACCGCAAAATGTTCGCCGATCCGGTCTACAACTTCGCGCACCAGAACCTCCGGTGCGGATGCGCCGGCGGTCAGGCCCAGCGTCGACACGTTCTCCAGCCAGGCAAAGTCGATCTCATCTGCACGCTGGATCAGCCGGGCGGGCGTGCCCTCGCGCTCGGCGACCTCGACCAGGCGCAGCGAGTTGGAGCTGTTGGGCGCGCCGATCACATAAACGGCGTCGCAGCGGCCGGCGATCGCCTTGACCGCTGTCTGGCGGTTGGACGTCGCGTAGCAGATATCCTCCCCCTTGGGCGCGATGATCGACGGGAAACGGCGCTGCAGCGTGGCGACGATCGCGGCGGTGTCATCGACCGACAATGTGGTCTGGGTCAGGAAGGCAAGGTTTTCGGCATCGACCGGGGCCAGTGCCTCGGCATCCTCGACCGTCTCGATCAGCGTCATCGTCCCCTCGGGCACCTGGCCGAAGGTGCCGATCACCTCGGGATGGCCCTTGTGGCCGATGAACAGGATATGGCGGCCGGCGGTCACCATGCGTTCGGCCTGGCGATGCACCTTGCTGACCAGCGGGCAGGTGGCGTCGAGATAGTCGAGGCCGCGCTCCTCCGCCTTGGCCGGCACCGCCTTGGGCACGCCATGGGCGGAAAAGACCACGGGCACGCCGTCCGGCACCTGGTCCAGTTCCTCGACGAAGATCGCGCCCTTGGCCTTGAGGCTGTCGACCACGAACTTGTTGTGGACGATTTCATGGCGGACATAGACTGGCGCGCCATATTTCTCGATCGCGCGTTCCACAATGATGATCGCGCGGTCGACACCGGCGCAAAAGCCGCGTGGGGCGGCGATCAACAGGGTCATCGGCGGGCGAGGGGCGGGGCTCTGCGTCATGGGCGCGGCTTAGGGCAATGTTGCGCGGGAAGGAAGGGGCGAACGGAAATCGCCGCGCTTTGTGTTGCGTGGGCGGCGGGGGATGGATAAGGAAGCCGGACGCCTCTGTCTAAGGGGCATGCTGAGGAATTGCTGCCTGTGACATTGTCCCGAATTGCGTTGACCGGAATGCTCGCCCTTGCCCTTGCCGGCTGTTCGCGCCGGGGGGAAATCGACCCCACGGGCGGTATTGTTACGGTGCGTTCGGCCTGTCCGGTGGCGGCGATCCCGGCCTATACCGGTGACGTGACCCTGTTCAATCCGGCCCAGAGCCGCGATGCTTCCGCGATCGACGTGGTGGCGAATATCACCGACCTGCGTTCGACCTGTTCGGATGGCGCGCAGCTCTATACCCAGGCGACCTTCGTGGTGAACGCGCGTCGTAATGATGCGGCGGCCGCGCGCCAGGTGACCTTGCCCTATTTCTCCGCGATCGTGCGCGGGGGCAGTGCCGTGGTGGCCAAACGGATCGGCCAGGTCACGCTGAACTTCGCGCCGGGCGAATATCGCGCGACCGCGACCGCGACGGCGGGCTCCTATGTCGACAAGGCATCGGCCACGCTGCCGCCGGAAATCCAGCAGAAGATCACGCAGAAGCGCAAGGCAGGCGACGCGGATGCGGCGATCGACCCCTTCGCCCAGCCGGACGTCAAGGCGGCGCTGCAGCGAACCAGCTTCGAGCTGCTCGTGGGTTTCAACCTGACCCAGGATCAGCTCAAATATAACGCGACCCGTTAAGGTCGTTTCCGCTTAGATTTTTCCCCGTTCGTGCTGAGTAGGGACTGAGCGAAGTCGAAGGCCCATATCGAAGCATCTTGTGTCCCGTACATCCTTCGATACGCCATTTCGACTGCGCTCAATGGCTACTCAGGACGAACGGATTTTGTGACGCAGGATAGTTTGATGTCCCTTTACACCCGTTTCACCGCCCATCTCGATGCCGTGCTCGACGCGCTGGAGGCCGAAGGCACGCTGCCCGCCGGCCTCAACCGCAAGCCGGTGACGGTGGAGCCGCCGCGCGACCCCAGCCATGGCGACCTGGCCACCAACGCCGCGATGGTGCTGGCCAAGCCCGCCGGCACCAATCCGCGCGCGCTGGCCGATGCGATCGTGACCAAGCTGCAGGCGCTGGATGAGGTCGAGGCGGCCAGCATCGCCGGCCCCGGCTTCATCAACCTGACCCTGACCGACCCGACCTGGCGTGCCGAACTGGCAGCGATCCATGCCGAAGCCGCCGATTATGGCCGGTCCGACTTCGGCGCGGGCACGACCGTGAACGTCGAATATGTCTCGGCCAATCCCACCGGTCCCATGCATATGGGCCATTGCCGCGGCGCGGTGGTTGGCGACGCGCTCGCCACCCTGCTGGAATATGCCGGGCACAAGGTGATCCGCGAATATTATATCAATGATGCCGGCGGCCAGGTCGACGTGCTCGCCCGTTCGGCGCATCTGCGCTACCGCGAAGCGCTGGGCGAGGATGTCGGCGCGATCCCCGAAGGACTCTATCCCGGCGATTATCTGGTGCCGGTCGGCCAGGCGCTGGCGGCCGAATATGGCGACAAGTTCGTCGGCGCACCCGAGGGCGACTGGCTGGTCCTGTTCCGCACTTTTGCCGTCGCGAAGATGATGGACATGATCCGCAGCGATCTGGCGCAGCTTGGTATCGTCCATGACGTCTTCTCGTCGGAAGCCGAGTTGCAGGCGGCGGGCAAGCCCGAACAGGCGGAAGCCTGGCTGCGCGCCCATGACCTGGTCTATGACGGCGTGCTGGAAGCGCCCAAGGGCGAACTGCCCGACGATTGGGAACCGGTGGAACTGCCGCTGTTCCGCTCGACCAAATTTGGCGACGATCAGGATCGCCCCATCAAGAAGTCGAACGGCAGCTGGACCTATTTCGGCGCCGACATGGCCTATCATTTCCAGAAGGCGCAGACCGCCGACCAGCTGATCGACATCTGGGGCGCGGACCATGCCGGCACGGTGAAGCGCATCCAGGCCGCCGTCGCCGCCCTGACCGAGGGCAAGGCGCGGTTCGACGTCAAGCTGATCCAGATGGTCCGCCTGCTGCGCGATGGCGAACCGGTGAAGATGTCCAAGCGCGCCGGCAATTTCGTCACGCTCGCCGATGTCGTGCGCGAAGTGGGCAAGGATGTCGTCCGCTTCACCATGCTGACGCGCAAGGCCGATGCCCAGATGGACTTCGATTTCGCCAAGGTGGTGGAAGCCTCGAAGGACAATCCGGTCTTCTATGTGCAATATGCCCATGCCCGCATTTCTTCGCTCGGCCGCCGCGCGCAGGAGGCCGGGATCGATCTTCCCGCGCCCGACCTGTCCCTGCTTGGGACGGCGGAGCTGAACCTGGTGAAGCTGGCAGCACAGTTCCCGCGCGTCGTCGAAGGATCGGCCCAGGCCCGTGAGCCGCATCGTATTGCCTTCTATCTCAATGACTTGGCTTCGGCCTTCCATGGCTGGTGGAATATGGGCAATGACGATCCGCGGGCACGAGTGGTGCTGGCGGACGATCCGGCGCTCACCTCGGCCCGGCTTTTCTTGAGCCGCGGAATCGGGCAGATCATCCGCAACGGCCTTGCCCTGATGGGCGTGGTCGCGCTGACCGAAATGCAGTGAGCCGAGCGGAGTTTCGATAATGGGTGACTATGCACGTGGGCGACTTGACCTCGATGACGAGGACCGGCTGCCCTGGCTGGAACCTGCGCTCGACGAGGCGGATGAGGAGCGGATTTCGCCGCTGCGCCTGCTCGGCCTCATCATATTGGGGCTGGCATTGATCGGTGCGGTGGTCGCGGGCGTATGGTGGATGCAGAATCGCAATGGCGGTGGCGCGGGCGAAGGGCAACTGATCGCCGCGCCGCAGGGTGACTATAAGGTCGCGGCCAAGGAGGCCGACGCCAAGAAGTTCCAGGGCGAGGGCGATGCCAGCTTCGCCGCGAGCGAGGGCGTGGCGCGCGATGGCCAGATTGACCCGAGCCGCGTGCCCGAGGCGCCGATCACCCCGACCGGCGCTGCCCCCGCAGGCACCAAGCCCGCTGTTCCCGCCAAGCCCGCGCAGAGTGTCACCGCCAAGGTCGAGGACGAGACCAGGGCCGCGCCCAAGGCTGCCACGCCAAAGGCGACCGGCAGCGGCGTCATCCAGCTGGGTGCCTATGGCAGCGCGTCGGGCGCCAAGGATGCCTGGGGCCGCCTGTCGAAGCGCTTTGCCTATCTGGCGCCGCTCGCCATGTCGGTCGAGCCGGCCGAAGTGGGCGGCAGCACCGTCTATCGCCTGCGCGCCAGCGCCGGCGGGCAGGCGGGCACCGTCTGCGGCAAGCTGAAGGTCGCGGGCGAAAGCTGCATCATCGTCAATTGACCCAAACAGGGCGCGGGCGTCGACAGCCCGCGCCTTAGTCATTAGCATCGGCGTCATGAAACCCGTCATCTTCGGCCTATCCGGCGAAACCCTGACCGCCAACGAGCGCGCCTTCTTTGCCGAGGCGCAGCCGGCCGGCTATATCTTGTTCAAGCGCAACATTGCCGATCGCGCGCAGGTGCGGGCGCTGACCGATGAACTGCGCGCGCTGCACGGGCGCGACGATCTGCTGATCATGATCGATCAGGAGGGCGGCCGGGTCGCGCGGATGCAGGCGCCGGTCTGGCCCAGCTTTCCTGCCGGCGCCGTATTCGACCGCCTCTATGACATTGCGCCGTCCAGCGCGATCGCGGCGGCGCGGGCCAATGCGCGGGCGCTCGCGCTGATGCTGGCGGAGGCTGGCATCACGGTCGATGCGCTGCCGCTGCTGGACGTGCGGCAGGAGGGGGCGAGCGACATCATGGGCGACCGGACGCTGGGCGCCGAGCCGATGCGGGTCGCGGCGCTTGGCCGCGCGGTGATCGAGGGGCTGGCCGACGGCAATGTCGTCGGCATCGTCAAGCATATGCCGGGGCACGGCCGCGCGCTGGTCGACAGCCATCTGGAACTGCCGGTCGTCCATGCCGGGACGGAGGAACTGGAAACCGACCTGGCGCCGTTCCGTGCGCTCAAGGCCGCGCCGATGGGGATGACGGCCCATGTCGTCTACACCGCATGGGATGCCGACCGGCCGGCCAGCCTGTCGCCGATCGTGATCGAGGACATCATTCGCCAGCGGATCGGCTTTGACGGGCTGTTGATGTCCGATGATCTCGACATGAAGGCGCTCAAAGGCTCGATTCCCGAACTGGCCGCCGGCGTGGTCGCGGCCGGGTGCGACCTGGCGCTCAATTGCTGGGGGCGAATGGATGATATGGTCGGCATCGCCAATCTGCTGCCGGAGATCAGGCCGGCCGCGCGGGCGCGGCTCGATCGGGCGATGGCGTCGGCCCATGTCGCCGACCTGCCGCCGATGGAAGAATTGCTGGCGACCCGCGACACGCTGCTGGCGCTGGTTCCGGCCTGATCGCGGACGCGGGGGCGATGGACGATCTCTTCACCGCCCCGGCCGCGACGCCCGCCGAGGTTCTGACCGTCAGCTTCGAAAGCTGGGAGGGGCCGCTCGACCTGTTGCTGGCGCTGGCGCGGACGCAGAAGGTCGATCTGCGCGAAATTTCCATCCTGGCGCTGGTCGAGCAATATCTGGCCTATGTCGATGGCGCCCGGCAGCTGAAGCTGGAACTGGCCGCCGACTATCTGGTGATGGCGGCCTGGCTCGCCTATCTCAAATCGGCGATGCTGCTGCCCAGGGAGGCGCAGCCCGAACCCAGTCCCGAGGAAATGGCGCTGCGGCTGCAATTGCGGTTGCAACGGCTGCACGCGATGCGCGAGGCGGGCGCGCGACTGATGGCCGGCGACCGGATCGGGCGCGACGTCTTTGTCCGCCCCCGGCCCGAGGGGCTGCACATAGTGCGCCGGCCTAAATGGACCGCCAGCCTTTATGAACTGATCCAGGCCTATGGCCAGATTCGTGCGCGCAACCAGCCGGTGATCCATATGGTGGCGGTGCGACCGGTCATGACGCTGGACGAGGCGATCCGGCGGGTCGGCGCGCTGGTGGGGTCGGCACTCGACTGGACGACCCTGGAATCCTTCCTGCCCGACGATCGCGACGGGCCGATGGCAAAATCGGCGCTGGCCAGCAGTTTCGTCGCGATGCTGGAACTGGCCAAGCAGGGGCGGGTGGAGATACGCCAGGACGGAATATTCGAGCCGATCTACCTGCGTGCGGCGCTGTCGGGCGATCAATGGGAGCAGTTGCAGTGATCCGGGAGATGGATGATTTCGCGCGCGCGGTGGAGGCGGCACTGTTTGCGGCGGAGGAACCGCTGACGCCCGTCGAACTGCGCGCCCATGTCGGTGATGGCGGCGACCTGCCCGCGACGCTGGCCGGGCTGGCGCAGGATTATGCCGGGCGCGGCGTCAATCTGGTCGAACGGGGCGGGCGCTGGCATTTCCAGACGGCCGCCGACCTGGCGCATATATTGCGCCGGGAACGGGACGAGACGCGCAAGCTGTCCCGCGCGGCGATGGAGACGCTGGCGATCATCGCCTATCATGAGCCGGTGAGCCGGGCGGAGATTGAGGCGATTCGCGGGGTTCAGGTGGCCAAGGGCACGCTCGATGTGCTGATGGAGGCGGGCTGGGTTCGCCCTGTGGGGCGGCGCGAAGTGCCGGGACGCCCGCTCATCTATGCGACGAGCGTAGAGTTTTTGTCACATTTTGGCCTTAGCAGCCGCCGAGACCTGCCGGGTCTGGACGATTTGCGGGCTGCAGGGCTGCTGGATCCGGTTGATTTGGCGCTGGAGGGTCTGGGCGGCCAATCCGTTCTGGAAAAGGATGAGGAAGAGGCCTAGAAAGGCCTCCTTTCAGGAGTATGTGAAAATGGGTTCTTTCTCGCTGATGCACTGGGTGATCGTGCTCCTGGTCGTCATGCTGCTGTTCGGTGGCGGTCGTATTTCCGGCCTGATGGGTGACGTGGCCAAGGGTATCAAAAGCTTCAAGAAGGGCATGGCCGACGACGAGGATGAGGCAACTTCTGCCAAGCCGGCAACCCGGATCGAGGGCCATCGCGTGCCCGAGCAGGACGCGCCGAGCGCGACCGAAGAAAAGACCAAGGCCTGATCTCTAACGCAGGCTGGTAGTCGCGCATGTTTGGCATCGATTCGTCCGAATTTCTGGTGATCGTGATCATTGCTGTGATCGTGATCGGGCCAAAGGATCTTCCACGTGCGCTCTACAAGGTAGGGCAGATCGTGGGGAAGGCGCAGGGCATGGCCCGGCATTTCCGCACCGGCATCGATGCCATGGTGCGCGAAGTCGAGCTGGAGGAGCTGGAAAAGAAATGGGCCGAGCAGAATAAGCGCATCATGGCCGAGCATCCGCCCGAGACCCAGGTTCCCGAAACCCAGGTCATCGAGCATGCTTCGGCCAGCGATGCGCCGTCTGATCCGGTCCAGAACGAAAAGCCACCTTATGTGGCGGAGGCGCCTGCTGCCGTGGTCGATGCACCGCCCTATGTGGCGGAGGCTGCACCGCCGCCGGTGGCGGACAAACCACCCTATGTCGCAGAGGAACCCGTTGCGCCCAAGCAGGGGGATGCAGCGGCATGATCGGCGATATCGACGACAGCAAGGCGCCCTTGCTCGACCATCTGATCGAACTGCGCGGCCGGTTGCTCAAATGCGTCTATGCGCTCGCCATCACCGGGGCGATCTGCTTCTATTTTTCCGAGCAGCTCTTCGCCATCCTCGTGCATCCGCTCAAGGAAGCCTTTGGTGATGCCGGTGGCAAGCTGGTCTATACCAAGCTGTACGAGGCCTTTTTCGTGCAGATCAAGATCGCGCTGTTCGGCGCTTTCTGCCTGTCCTTCCCGATCATCGCCAACCAGCTGTGGGCGTTCGTCGCGCCGGGGCTCTATGCGAAGGAAAAGAAGGCGCTGCTGCCCTTCATCATCGCGACCCCCTTCCTGTTCGCGCTGGGGGCGAGCCTGGCCTATTTCGTGGTGATGCCGACCGCCTTCCATTTCTTCCTGGGCTATCAGGGCAATGGCAGCGGTTTGCAGGTCGAAGCTTTGCCGAGTGCGGACAGCTATCTGGGCCTGGTGATGCAGTTCATCCTGGCCTTTGGCATCTGTTTCCTGCTGCCGGTGCTGCTGATGCTGCTCAATCGAGCGGGCTTCGTGTCGCGCGATCAGCTCAAGGATATGCGCCGCTACATGATCGTGGGCGCCTTCATCCTGGCGGCGGTGCTGACGCCGCCCGATGTCGTGTCGCAGCTGATGCTCGCGATTCCGCTTCTGCTGCTCTACGAAATCACCCTGGTGGCGATCTGGTTCACCGATCGGAGTCAGGCGAAGCGCGCCGCAGCCGAAGCGGCTGCAGAGGAAGCCTCCGCATAAGAAAAGGCCCGCAGTTCGCGGGCCTTTTTATACGCTTAATTGGCCGACTTTTCGACCGCCTTGCCGGCGCTCTGCACATCCTTGCCAGCGCCTTCCACCGTGTTGCATGCGGCGACCAGCAGCGAGCCCGTGAGCAGCAGGGCGGTGACGATTGTCTTGGTCATCGGTTTCTCCTTCCGAATTATCGGCCGACCGTATGGCGAGCCATTCGGTGACCGTTTCAGAACATTCCTGGAAAGGAAGGGTTCCACCGCGTGTCACCGATTTGATGGCGAGGGAAGATGGCCCGAAAAAGTCTGAGCCCGGAACGCGTCGGGGGGGGTGATGCGTTCCGGGCTCATATTTTTTGGATAGCAAGAGCGGGGGGCAAAAGATTTGCTATCCGAAATGCAGAACGAGCGACAAAGCGGGTGGTTCCCGATTTCCGCTCCCGCTCCTGAATTTTAAATGCTCATGTTTTCAAGCATTTCACTGGTTGATCGAATGTTAACCAAAAATAATTTCCGCAGGCGAGCGGAAAAAGACGGTGCGGTTCAGCCGAGCGGCCGGCCGCTGTTGCGATATTCGGGGCGGATCGTCGATTCCGGCAGCTTGTCCGTCGATAGGAGCGGGGCCGGAATGGGCATGGTCTGGACCTCCGATGTGGGGGGCGTGGTAGATGGCAGCGGCACATAGGCGGCTGCCGGTCCCGCGCCCAACAGTTCGGCGGGTGTCACCGGACGGGCCGGCCATATCCGGTGGGCCGGACCGGAAATCTGCTCGCGCCCCAGATAGGCGTCGCTGAAGGCGGCGGGCGTCCCGTTGAAGCCCATGCCACGATAGAAGATATGGGCGCCGATCACGGCCACGGGTTGCAGCGTGGCGGCCCAGGCCGGGCGGACGGCGAGGGTATGATAATGGGTGGCGAGGCCCACCGGGGCATAAGCCTTGCCGGAAAGCGCCTGCTGGGCGACGCCGCGCGCGCGGACCCAGGCGACGGCGTTGGGCAGGCGGGCCATGGCGCCGTCGCAGCTGAAGGTGAACTGGCAGTGGAAGTCGGTGCGTTCCGATCCCTGATAGACGACGCCGCACACGGTGTTGGGCCATAGCGGACTGCGCACGCGGTTCAGCACCACCTGGGCCACGGCGCGCTGGCCCTCCTCCGGCTCGTTTCCGGCTTCATAATAGATGGCCGATGTCAGGCAGTTGAGCGCGCGATAGCTGTCGGTTGCCGTGATGCCGCGAAAGATGGTCGCGGGGGCGGTCTTCACCTCGGCCAGACCCATGACATGCGGGCTCTGGATGGTGAGTGCGCCGGGAGCAGGATCAAAGGCACCCTCGGCAAAGAAGAAGGCGGAGCCTGGGAAATTGGCGCCGGCCTGTTCGGCGGGATCGGGGCCATGATGGTCCTCGGCCAGCATGTCAAGCGGCGCGGCAGTGATGAGATGCGGCACGACCAGCACCGCAAGCGCGAGCGCCCCCAGGCCGCCATGCCAGATCCATCGTTCCTGTTGTCGCGAAAGCCGCATCACCCTGCCGGTATCGAGCGGGCCTGATTGCCGCGCGGCCCTGTCCATAGCCGATTTTCCTTTCCAATTCCTCCACGGAATGGGGCGGGCCTCGTGCAGGGGCAGGGCGATTGCCGTCTGAAGCCCGGGCAAACCGGCTCTTTTCGCGACGCTGCATTCCCTTGCTTGGCAAGCACGCATCCGCTCCGCTATGCGGGGTGCATGCTGCTCCAGAAAGATAGCCTCGCCCTGATCGGTAACACCCCGATGGTGCGTCTCGCCGGTCCGTCCGATGCCACAGGATGCGATATCTACGCCAAGTGCGAGTTCGCCAATCCCGGCGCGTCGGTGAAGGATCGCGCCGCCCTGTTCATCGTCAATGATGCCGAGGAGAAGGGGCTGCTGAAGCCCGGCGGCACGATCGTCGAGGGGACGGCGGGCAATACCGGCATCGGGCTGGCGCTGGTCGCCAATGCCAAGGGTTACAAGTCGATCATCGTCATGCCCGAGACGCAGAGCCGGGAAAAGATGGACACGCTGCGCGCGCTGGGGGCGGAACTGGTGACGGTGCCGGCGGCGCCCTATTCCAACCCCGGCCATTTCGTCCACACCTCGCGCCGCCTGGCGGAGGAGACGGAAGGGGCGATCTGGGCCAACCAGTTCGACAATATCGCCAATCGCAAGGCGCATATCATCGGCACGGCCGAGGAAATCTGGACCCAGATGGAAGGCCGGATCGATGGATTCGTCTGCGCGGTAGGCACCGGCGGCACGATCGCCGGCGTGGGGCTGGGTCTCAAGGCCCATGACGAGAATATCACCATCGCGCTTGCCGACCCTCATGGCGCGGCGCTCTATAATTATTATGCCCATGGCGAGTTGAAGGCGGAGGGCAATTCGGTGGCCGAAGGCATCGGTCAGGGTCGCATCACCGCCAATCTGGAAGGGGCGCCGATCGATGCCCAGTTCCGCATTTCCGACGAGGAGGGGCTGGAGTGGGTTCGTCGCCTGCTGGCTGAGGAAGGCCTGTGCCTGGGCCTGTCGTCGGGTATCAATGTCGCGGGCGCGGTGGCGCTGGCTAAGCAGCTTGGGCCGGGCAAGAAAATCGTGACAATCCTGTGCGATACCGGCTTCCGCTACCTGTCGACCCTCTACAACCGCCAGTGGCTCGAATCGAAGGGCTTGACGGTGTTCCCCTGGCTCGCGCACAATTGACGGGCCGACACGGGTCGCGGCGGCATAAAATAGAGCATGCTCATGGCTGATCATTCCCGCCGTCAGGAGGGGTTGCAGCGCGTTCAGATCGGGCTGACCGGCCTGGCAGGTGTCGTCCTGCTCGTCGGGCTGGCGAATATCGTCATCGACAAGGCGCGGGTGGACGATATTGCGTCCGCGCCGCCGGCCGTGCCGACGATCGACGTCAATGCCGCTGTCGCCGCCACCACGCCCAAGGAGCCGCTTGCCGAACTGGGGGTGCAGCCCGCGCAGGAAATGGCGCCGATCGTCCCCGATCTGCAGCCCGATCCCAAGATTCGCAAGCCGATGGACCAGGAACCCGCGCCGCAGACGCCCTGACCGGCGATGATGCCGTTCGCTCGCTTTCTTTCCCAGTTGCTCACCCTGTTTCTGCCGGCAACGCTGATGCTGCTTGCCGGTCTGGCTGACGCCTGGCGGACGGGGCAGGCGGACCCATGGTGCTGGGGCTGGCCGGCGCTGTTGCTGCTGGCGCCGGCGGGTTGGTGGCTGGCGCGGCAGGATTTTGCTCGCGCGCTGTGGGTGGGGCTGGGTGGCGCCGGGATAGCACTGCTCTTCTGTGCACTGGCTGCTGCACGCATGCCCGACCCCTGGGCCATGATCGGCTTGATGCTGCTGGCCCTGGCGGCGGCCGGCGGTGGCGCTTTGCTGTGGCAGCGGCGCTGGCTGTCGGCATGTGTCGCATTGGCCGCAGCGCTGCTGCTGCTTGGCTTCGGGCCGGCCCGTCCCATTTCCTCCCAGCCCGATCGGCCGGTGCTCGCCGTCATCGCCGCGCTGCCGCTCTTCTGGGAAGAGGGTGGGGCGGGGACAAGGCGGGACGCGCCGATCGTGACGCTGTTGCGCAGCCGGTTCGACGTGCGGCCGATCGATGATCCGCAGGCACTGGCCGCATCCGGTGCGTCCGTCCTGCTGCTGGCGCAGCCCCGTCCGATGGCGCCGCAGGCGCTGGTCGCGCTCGATCGCTGGGTCCGGGATGGCGGCCGGCTGCTGCTGCTCACAGATCCGCGCCTGCGCTGGCCCTCCGATCTGCCGCTGGGCGACCGGCGCCGGGCGCCGATGGTCGGCGCGCTTGGCCCCTTGCTGGCGCATTGGGGCGTGCAGGGCGGGGCGGTGCGCGACCGGGAAATACGCCATTTCCTGCCGGATGGGCGACTTTTGACGATGGCCGGGATGCAGTCCCTGTCATCGGCGGGGCAGGGGGCGGCTGTTCCGCTGCCGCTGCGGATCGGGCGCGGGGAGGTGCTGCTGCTGGGCGACGCGGACCTGATCGACGATCGACTGTGGCTGGTCGATCCGGCGCGACCGCTCGACCCGCGTGCCTGGAGTGCGGATACGCCGGCGCTGGTGGTGCAATGGCTGGGGGGCAAGGTGCCGGATGGCCGCCGCTGGATGCGCGATGTCGCGGATGTCCGGCTGGGGCTGCGATCGGCGCTTCTGGCTGGGACAGGCTGGGCGATACTGGGTCTGATGCTGCTGCGCCGTCGTTCCGGGCGGAATGCTATGAGAACAAAAAGTGAAAATAAGCTGGTGAAAGGAGTAAAAAACGGTTAATCCCGTTTCTGACCGGCTTTTCCCAACTTCACCCAATATTTCCCTTTGCAGGCCGCCTCATGCTTGGTAGATATTCCAACATTGGGGTTAGTCAGGCTTTGCGAGAGTCTTGCGCCGGGAGTCGAATGTGCGATTCTGGCGACGGGAAGCCTGCGCCCTGCTTAAAAGGGGCGAATTTCCAGCGTGTCGGATGTCATTCTCTATTCGGGCAACGCGTTCAGCGTCGCGGACGGCAAGGGCCGTTTCGTGCTGCCCCTGGAGATGCGCCGCCAGGTGAAGCTGGGCAGTAGTGGCGAAAACCGCCTGTGTCTCTCGGTTCATATGGACAATGGCTGCGCCACCGGCTTCGGCCTGTCCCACAAGCTGTTCCTGTTCGAGGAAGTGAATGAGCTGGAGCGCGAGGCGCGCGCCGCCAATCGCCCCTTCAACGGTGACCTGGAGCGCGAGAATCGCCTGGGCACGATCGAAGACGTGAATTTCGACGAGGGTGGCCGCTTCTTCCTGCACCCCGATATCAAGGAAGAGGCTGGTATCACCGACGTCGTGTTCTTCTATGGCGTTGGCCGTTATTTCCAGATCTGGAAGCCCGAGGCGCTGGTCGAAAGTCCGGATCGCCCGGCGCTGATCCGCAACAAGGTGCGTCGCTGGCTGGAACAGCGCGCAGCGGAGGGCGGCAAGTGAGCGCCGCGCCGCATATCCCTGTCCTCCTGACCGAAGTGCTCGATGCGCTCGCCATTACCCCGGGCGAGCGGCATGTCGACGGCACCTTTGGCGCGGGCGGTTATTCCAGTGCCATGGCCGCCGCTGGCGCGCAGGTCTTTGCCTTTGATCGCGACCCCGATGCGATCCGGGAAGGACAGGCGCTCGCCGATGAAAAGGGCATTACCCTGATCCCCGGCGAATTTTCGCGGATGGAAGAGCTGCTGGCCGAGCGTGGCGTCGGCAGCGTGTCGGGCATCACGCTGGATATCGGCGTGTCGTCGATGCAGCTTGATCGGCCCGAGCGCGGCTTTTCCTTCCAGTCCGACGGTCCGCTGGACATGACGATGAGCCAGGGTGGCATGAGCGCGGCCGATTTCCTCAATACTGCCGCGGAAGAGGATATTGCCGACGTCATCTATCGCTATGGCGAGGAGCCGCGTTCGCGCCGGGTCGCCCGTGCCATCGTCGATGCGCGCCCGCTGGAGCGGACCGGTCAGCTCGCCGCCGTGGTGCGCCGGGCGCTGGGCTACAAGCCGCATGACAAGAAAGATCCGTCGACCCGCACCTTTCAGGCGATCCGCATCCATGTGAATCGCGAACTGGAGGAACTGGAACGCGCGCTCGAAGCGGCGGAAGCGCTGCTGGAGCCGGGTGGCCGCCTTGCGATCGTGACCTTCCACAGTCTGGAGGATCGCATCGTCAAGCAGTTCCTGCGCAAGCGCAGCGGCAGCGAGGCGGGTGGATCGCGTCATTTGCCTGAGAAAGAGGCAGATGCTGCGCCCGCGTTCGAAAAACCGGCCAAGGCGGTGAAGCCGGGCGAAGCGGAGCTGGCGCGCAATCCGCGTGCCCGTTCCGCCACCCTGCGCAGCGCCGTGCGGACTAGCGCCCCTGTTGCCAATGCCCATCGGAGTGCCCGGCCATGATCGCGGTCAAGAGATTGCAGAGCCTGATCTGGGTGTTGCTGGTCGCGCTGGGTGCGCTGGGCGCCTATCTCGTGTCGCTCAAGGTGGCGACCGAGCGCAATGACGTGATGCGGGTACGGATGCAGATCGCGCAGGCGCGCGGCGATATCCGCTATCTGGAAACCGAGTTCAGTGCGCGCGCGAGCATGCGTCAGCTGGAGCGGTGGAACCAGGACGATTTCATGTATGCGACGCCGACCGCCGGTCAGTATCTGGCAGGCGAACAGGCGCTGGCGCATCTGGATGGCGTCCAGCCCAATGGCCCCGACTATGTCGCGCCGCCGGTGATGGTGGCGATGGTGGAGACCCCGGCTGACCTGCCGTCCGCGCCACAGGCCGCGCCGGCCAGTCCCGCCGCCAGTCAGATCCGCAGCGACATCGCCGTGATCCGCGAGGCCCATGCCGCCGACAATGTCGAGAAGCTGGCCAATCCCGCCGCGCCGGTGAAGCTGGCCGAACAGCGCGCCAAGGTGGATGGTGATGTGTCGCGGCCCAATCCGGTCGCGCGGCGGGCCGAGCGTATGGCGATGCTCGACGCCAAGCTGCTGGACGACAGTACCATGGGTGATCTGAGCGCTCGGGCGGCGCGCGAACGGAAGGGAGCGCGCTGATGGCCACGATCATCGTCCAGCCGGGTGGAGCCCGCGCCGGGCGACAGCGGGTCAGTCTGACGGCGATTGCCCATAATCGCCTGATGCTGCTGCTGATCCTGTTCATGATGATCACGGCCGTGCTGATCCTGCGGCTGACCTGGGTCGGTATTTTCGCAAGCGGCACGGGCAACGGCGATGGTTTGTCGGGCTTTACGCCGGCGCGCGCCGATATCGTGGACCGTAATGGCGTGCCGCTGGCGCGCACCATGGATGCCTATTCGATCGCCGTGCGGCCTTCAAAACTGATCGGCGATCCTGACGAACTGGCGCGCAAGCTGCATGAAATCTTCCCGGACGAGTCCGAAGCGGTCTTCGCCAAGAAGCTGACCGGGCGTGGTTGGGCCTATCTGCGCCGGCGCGCGCTGCCCGAGGAAGTCGCGGCGGTGAATGCGCTGGGCGAGATCGGCATCGAATTCCCGCGCGAAAAGGAGCGGCTCTATCCGCAGCGCACACTGGCGGCGCATGTGCTGGGCTTTGCCCCCAATGCCGAGGGCACGGGCGGCATGGGCGTGGAGGCCGCGTTCAACGATCGGATGATCGATCCGGCGCTGCGCAGCAAGCCTTTTGCCATGTCGATCGACAGCCGGGTGCAGGGCGCGCTGGAGAGCGAGCTTTATGCCCAGCTGGTCCAGACCCGGGCCAAGGGCGCGGGCGGCATCATCATGGACGTCAATACCGGCGAAGTGATCGCCATGGCCTCGATCCCGGTGTTCGATCCCAACAAACTCCAGAATTATGCCGGCAAGCGCTGCTCCGAATCGCCGCTCTGCAACCATATGGTGCAGGCCCGCTATGAGCTGGGTTCGGCGTTCAAGCCGCTGTCGATCGCGGCGGCCATGGATGCGGGTGTCGTGACGTCGATGAGCAAGCGCTATGACGCGACCGCGCCGCTGGCGGTCGCCGGTTTTCGCATCAAGGACGATCACTCGCTCGGCCGCTGGATCAACGTGCCGGAAATCCTGGTTCACAGCTCCAACATCGGCACCGCGCGGATTGCTGACGAGATGGGCGCGGCGCCGCTGCAGAAGCTGTTTCGAAACCTGGATTTCGACCAGCGCTCGCCGATCGAGTTCAATGAGCGTGCCAAGGGCATCTGGCCGTCCAGCTGGGGGCGCATCACCAGCATGACGACCTCTTATGGCCATGGCATTGCGGTGACGCCGCTGCATCTGGCGGCCGCCTATGCAGCGCTGGTCAATGGCGGCATCTGGCGCCCGGCGACGATCCGCAAGCTCAAGGCCGACGAAGTGCCCGAAGGGCGCCGTGTCTTTTCCGCTGCGACCAGCGCGCGCATGCGCCAGCTGTTGCGGATGATCGTGTCGGCGGGTACAGGGCGTAGCGCCGACGCCAAGGGATTCCGGGTGGGCGGCAAGACGGGTTCCGCTGAAAAGCCCCAGGAAGGGCGCTACAACAAGACTTCGCTGGTGACGACTTTCGCTTCCGCCTTCCCGATGGACAATCCCCGTTATGTGGTTCTCGTCACGATGGACGAGGCGACGGGCCAATATGGCCTGCGCACCGCTGCATGGACGGCGGCGCCGGTGGTGAAGCGCGTGGTGGAGCGCACCGGGCCGATGCTTGGCGTAATGCCGGACGAGCGGCGGGACGTGGATATTTCGGATTTGATGCCGCTGTTGCACGGCGACAAGGAGACAGAGTGATGCGCCTCGGGTCGCTAATCGAGGAGCTGGGCGTCGAGGTCGGTGGCAGCACCGGCCTCGACACGTCCGTGACGGGTTTTGCCATCGACAATCGCAAGGTCGCGCCGGGCACGATCTTCGGTGCCTTTCAGGGGCTGCGCGTCAATGGCGAGGATTTCATTGCCGACGCGGTGAAGGCCGGCGCGGTTGCGGTCGTGGCCCGGCCGGAGGCGAAGGTCGAGGGCGCGGTGCATATCGCTGACGCCAATCCCCGCCGCCTGTTCGCGCAACTGGCCGCGCGCTATTTCGCGCCATTCCCCGATGTGACCGTCGCCGTCACCGGCACCAATGGCAAGACCAGCACGGTCGAACTGGCGCGCCAGCTGTGGCGCATGATGGGCCACAAGTCGGCCTCGATCGGCACGCTGGGCGTCACCACCTCGGTCGATCAGGTGTCGACCGGCCTCACCACGCCGGACATCGTCACCTTCCTCGCCAACATGTCGGGCCTCAAGCGCGAGGGCATCACTCATGCCGCGTTCGAGGCGTCGAGCCATGGACTTGACCAGTATCGCACCGAAGGCCTGCCGGTTGCGGCCGGCGCCTTCACCAACCTGTCGCGCGATCATCTCGATTATCATGGCGACATGGACAGCTATTTCGACGCCAAGATGCGCCTGTTCGACGAAGTCGTGGGTGATGGCGGCGCCGCCGTCATCTGGGCCGACGATGAATGGTCGGACAAGGCGATCCAGCGGGCTACGAAGCGGGGGCTTCGTGTGCTGAGCGTCGGGGTGCAGGGGCAGGCATTGCGTCTTGCCAACCGCACCCCGACCCAGTTGGGCCAGACGCTGGAAATCGAAGCCGACGGCAAGCTCTACAAGGTCAATCTGCCGCTGATCGGCGCTTATCAGGCGGCCAATGCGCTGACGGCGGCCGGCCTCGTCATCGCGACCGGCGGCGACACCGCCAAGGTGCTGGAATTGCTGGGTCGGGTCCAGCCGGTGCGCGGCCGTCTGGAACGCGCGGTCATCAGCAGGGCGGGTGCCCCCGTTTATGTCGACTATGCCCATACGCCCGACGGCCTGCGCGCCGCGATCGAGGCGCTGCGCCCCCATACCAAAGGCAGGCTGATTGCCCTGTTTGGCGCCGGCGGCGATCGCGACGCGGGCAAGCGCCCGCTGATGGGCAAGGTGGCGGCGGACCTGGCCGACCATGTCATCGTGACCGACGACAATCCCCGTTCGGAAGAACCCTCCGCGATCCGCGCCGCCGTGATGGCGGGCGCGCCGGGGGCGGAGGAAATTGGCGGGCGCCGCGCGGCGATCGCCGCCGCCATCGGTCAGGCGGGGGGCGATGACATCGTCCTGCTCGCCGGCAAGGGGCATGAGCAGGGCCAGATCATCGGCGACCGGGTGCTACCCTTTGACGATGTCACCGTGGCGCGGGAGTGCGCGGGGTGAGCGATCTCTGGACCTCGGCCGAGATCGCAGACGCTACGGGCGGCGCCGTGTCGGCGCCGTTCGCCGTTTCGGGCGTCGCCTTCGACAGTCGCGAGGTGGGCGTGGGCGATCTGTTCGTCGCGATGAAGGGCGAAACCACCGACGGCCACAAGTTCATCGACAAGGCCTTTGCTCAGGGCGCGGCGGGCGCGATCGTCAGCGAGCCGGTCGATCATCCCCATGTGCTGGTGGCCGATAGCGCCGCCGCGCTGGAAGCGCTGGGCCGCGCGTCGCGCAAGCGCAGCGGTGCGAAGATCATCGGCGTGACAGGATCGGTCGGCAAGACAGGGACCAAGGAAGCCCTGTTCCTGGCGCTTGATCGGGTGTGCCCAGGGGGCGTCCACCGTTCGGTCAAAAGCTATAACAACCATGTCGGCGTACCGCTCAGCCTGGCGCGGATGCCGCGCGACGCAGCCTATGGCGTGTTCGAAATGGGCATGAACCATGCCGGCGAACTGGCCGCGCTGACGCGCCAGGTGCGCCCCCATGTCGCGATCGTCACCGCCATCGCCCCCGCTCATATCGAATTTTTCGGCACCGAGGAAAAGATCGCCGAGGCCAAGGCCGAGATTTTCGAGGGGGTGGAGCCGGGCGGCACCGCGATCATTCCCTATGACAGCCCGCATGTCGCTACCCTCTATGGCAAGGCGGAGCGTCATGCCGATCATATCCTGACCTTCGGCTTCAGCCCGGAGGCGGATATTTTCGTGCGCGATACCGTGCCGGCGCCGGGCGGCGGCACGCTGGTCACGGCGGGGCTGCCCGGCGCGGAACTCTGTTTCACCGTCGGGGCGCCGGGCGAGCATTGGGTATCCAATGCACTTGCCGTGCTGGCCGCGGTCGAGGCGCTGGGCGGCGATCTGGCTGTCGCCGGTCTGGCACTGGCGGAAATGCCCGGCCTGCCCGGCCGTGGCGAGCGCCGCATCCTGCCGGTGGCGGGCGGAGAGGCGCTGCTGATCGACGAAAGCTATAACGCCAATCCGCTCAGCATGGCGGCGACCCTCAAGCAGCTCGGCCGGGAGCAGGCCGACCGCCGCATCGCCGTGCTGGGCGGCATGCGCGAACTGGGCAGCCGCAGCACCGAACTGCACGCCGCACTCTCGCAACCGTTGAGCGAGAATGGCGTCGACTATGCGATTTTGGTGGGCGAGGAGATGGCCCCGCTGGCCGACGCCCTTGGGGGGCTCGTCGCCTTCGCCCATGTGCCCGACGCCGCGTCGGCCACCGATCTGATCAACAAGGAAATGCGCGCGGGTGACGCGATCCTGGTCAAGGGCTCCAATGGCATCGGGCTGTCCCGCCTGGTCGCCGCCCTTGGCGATGCCGCCCGCGACGGAGATAAAGACTGATGCTCTACTGGCTTGCCCAGACCCTGGATTTTGCGGGGGCCTTCAACCTTATCCGCTACCTGTCCTTCCGGGCGGGCGCGGCGATCGCGACCGCGCTGATCATCGGCCTCGTCATCGGCCCCAAATTCATCGGCTGGCTGCGCGTGCGCCAGGGCAAGGGCCAGCCGATCCGCAGCGACGGGCCGCAGAGTCATCTTGCCAAGCGCGGCACGCCGACCATGGGCGGGCTGATGATCCTGACCTCCATGGTCATATCGGTGCTGCTGTGGATGGACCTGTCCTCCACCTATGTCTGGGCCTGTCTGTTCGTCACGCTGGGCTTCGGCGCAATCGGCTTCCTCGACGATTATGACAAGGTGACCAAGGCCAGCCACAAGGGGCTGTCGGCCAGGATGCGCCTGCTGTTCGAATTCCTGATCGCCGGTTTCGCTGCCTGGATGATCGTCAACCAGCATGGCAATACCGCGCTCTACGTGCCCTTCTACAATGGGCCGGCGATCGAGCTTGGGCCGTTCTACTTCCTGTTCGCGGCCTTCGTCATCGTTGCTTTCGGCAATGCGGTGAACCTGACCGACGGGCTTGACGGCCTGGCCACCATGCCGGTCATCATCGCCTGCATGGCCTTCATGGCGATCGTCTATCTCGTCGGTCGTGCCGACTTCGCCAACTATCTTGGCATCCCGCATGTGCCGGGTGCGGGCAACCTCACCATCCTGTGCGGCGCGATCATCGGGGCAGGGCTGGCCTTCCTGTGGTTCAACGCGCCGCCCGCCGCCGTCTTCATGGGGGACACTGGCTCGCTCGCGCTGGGCGGCACGATCGGCGTGATTGCGGTCACCGCCCATCATGAAATCGTGCTGGGTGTCGTCGGCGGCCTGTTCGTGGTCGAAGCGCTGTCGGTCATCATCCAGGTCTTCTTCTACAAGCGGACCGGCAGGCGCGTGTTCAAGATGGCACCGATCCACCATCATTTCGAACAGCTTGGCTGGGCCGAACCGACCGTGGTGATCCGCTTCTGGATCATCTCCTTCGTGCTGGCGCTCGCCGGCCTCGCCACGCTGAAGCTGAGGTAAGCGGATGATCGTTTCGCAGGCCTTCAAGGGGAAGACCTACGCCGTATTGGGGCTGGCCCGTTCGGGGCTCGCCACGGTCGAGACGCTCGTCGCCAGCGGCGCGCGCGTCGTCGCCTGGGACAGTCGAGAGGAAGCGCGGGCGGCCGTTGCCGACAAGGCGGAACTGGGCGATCCGATGGAGATCGACCTGGCCGGCTTCGACGGCATCGTCGTGTCGCCGGGCGTGCCGCTGAACCGTCACCCCATCGCCATGCGTGCCAAGATCGCCGGCGTACCGATCATCGGCGACATCGAATTGTTCGCGCTCGCCCGGCCGACGCTGCCGCCGCACAAGGTCGTCGGCATCACCGGCACCAACGGCAAGTCGACCACCACGGCGCTGATCCATCATATCATCGAACAGGCGGGCTATCCCACAGTGATGGGCGGCAATATCGGCCTGCCGATCCTGAGCCAGCCGCCGCTGGAGCCGAACCTGCACGGCGTGGGCGTCTATGTGCTGGAACTGTCGAGCTACCAGATCGACCTGACCCACAGCCTCGACTGCGATGTCGCCGTACTGCTCAACATCACGCCCGACCATCTTGATCGCTACAATGGCTTTGCAGGTTATGTCGCGTCGAAGGCGCGATTGTTTGCGATGCAGTCGGCCGATCATGTTGCCGTGATCGCGACCGAGGATGAGCCGAGCCGCGGCATTGCCGCATCGGCCCCGGCGCAACTGCGCGAAGTGAAAGCCGCCGATATCGATCCGGAGGCTCAGCTTGGCTGGCCGTCGCTGCAGGGGCCGCACAATGCCCAGAATGCCGCCGTCGCGATCGCGGTCGGCCGGGCATTGGGCATCGACGACGCGACTATCATGGCGGCGCTCGCCAGCTATGCCTCGCTCCCGCACCGGATGCAGGCGGTGGGAACGCATAATGGCGTGCTCTACGTCAATGATAGCAAGGCGACCAATGCCGCCTCGACCGCGCCGGCGCTGGGTGCCTGGCCGGCGAAGGATGGCAAGCCCCGCATCCACTGGATTTTGGGCGGCGTCGCCAAGTCCGACAATCTGGATGAATGCGCGCCTTATTATGGCAATATCGCCCATGCCTACACCATCGGTGAGGCGGGGCACATGTTTGCCGACCTGTTGCGGCCGCACATGGCGGTCGATGACAGCGAGATGCTGAGCGCCGCCGTCCGTCGCGCCGCGCGCATCGCCCAGCCGGGCGATGTCGTGCTGCTGTCGCCGGCCTGCGCCAGTTTCGACCAGTTCCGGGATTTCGAGGCGCGCGGCGATGCCTTCGCCGCGGCCGTGAACGCGCTGGAATAGAACGCACTGGAATAGACAGGGCGATCGGGGGCAACGGGATGGATAGCGAGGGACGTAAGGGCATGTTCAGGGCGGGCGAACTGGTGAAGGGCTTCAAGACCCGCACCGTGCCGCGCGAGCGTACCGCGCTGGCCATCTGGTTCTGGGAAATCGACCGGGTGCTGCTGTCGCTGATCGTCGCGCTGATGGCGATCGGGCTGGTCGCCGTGGCTGCCGCATCGCCGGTGGCCGCGATCGATCGTTCGACCGCGCAGGTGGCGGTCAATCCGCTCATCTATTTCTATCGCCAGCTGATCTGGGTGTTCATCGGCCTGCCGATCATGCTGGTGATCTCCATGCTGCCCCGGCCACAGGCGCGGCGGCTGGCGATCTTCCTGGCTGTCTTCTTCTTCCTGATGCTGCTGTTCGTGCCGCTGCTCGGTTCCACCGTGAACGGCGCCAAGCGCTGGATCGACCTGCCGGGCTTCCGCTTCCAGCCTTCGGAGTTCCTGAAGCCGGTCTATGTGGTGACGCTGGCCTGGCTGCTGTCGCTGCGTGCGAAGGATCAGAGCCTGCCTGTGATGCCGCTGACCGGGGCCATGACGCTGCTGATCGCGGCAATCCTGATGAAGCAGCCGGACTTTGGCCAGACGGTCATCTTCCTCGCCTGCTGGGGCGTGCTGCTGATGCTCTCGGGCCTCGAAATGCGCTGGATCGCCATGCTGGGCGGGCTGGCGCTGGCCGGACTGGTCGCGGTCTACATGTTCTATGAAAATGGCCGCCAGCGCATCAACGACTTCCTGGGCATCGGCGTCCAGATGGATACCGGCCCGGACCAGACGGACCTGGCCTTCCGAACCATCACCCATGGCGGCTTCACCGGCGTCGGGCCGGGCGGCGGCCAGAACAAGTTCCGCCTGCCCGAAGCGCATACCGACTATATTTTCTCGGTGATCGGCGAGGAGTTCGGGCTGTTGGCCTGCATCGCCATCGCCTGCGTCTATCTGGCGATCATCGTGCGCGTGCTGCTGCGCCTGCTGGACGAGGAGGATAATTTCACCATCTTCGCCGCCGCCGGCCTCACCACCCAGTTCGGACTGCAGGCGATCATCAATATGGGCGTCAATGCGCAGATTTTTCCGTCCAAGGGTATGACGCTGCCCTTTATCAGCTACGGTGGCTCCTCTATGCTGGCGCTTTGTATCGGCGTCGGCCTGCTGCTCGCATTCACGCGGCGCAACCCCTTCATGGGTCGGCACACGGTCGTCAAATGGAGTGGTCGATGAGCATTTCCCGTCACTTCGTCCTCGCCGCCGGCGGGACGGGTGGTCATATGATTCCCGCGCATGCGGTGGCAGAGGAGCTGATGGCGCGCGGCCATCATGTCGCCCTCGTCACCGATGAACGCGGCGCCAAGATCCCAGGCATCTTCGACAAGGCCCCAGAAAACCGGGCTCAGGTCCATGTCATGCCCGCGGGACGCATGACCAAGAATCCGGCGAGCTGGCCCGGCGCCTTGAAGGCGATCCTGGCCGGCCGGGCGATGGCCCGTCGGCTCAACGACATGTTCAAGCCGACTGCCGTGGTCGGCTTTGGCGGCTATCCCGCCATGCCTGCACTGCTGGGCGCGCTGGCCGACGGCATACCGACCGCAATCCACGAACAGAATGCGGTGCTGGGCCGGGTCAACCGCCTGCTCGCCGGCCGGGTCGACGCGATCGCCACCGCCTATCCGGTGGTCGAGCGCCTCAAGGACAAATATGCCGGCAAGGTGCATCTGGTCGGCAATCCGGTGCGCGAGGAAGTGAAGGCGCTGCGCGACGAGGAATTTCCTGCGCTGACTGACGAGAGCGTGTTCCGCGTGCTGGTGATCGGCGGCAGCCAGGGGGCGAGCATCCTGTCGAGCGTCGTGCCCGAAGGGCTCTCGATGCTGCCGATCGCGCTGCGCCGTCGCCTTCAGGTGACGCAGCAATGCCGGGCCGAGGATATCGAGCGGGTGCGTGCCACCTATGCCGAGATGGAGATCCCGGCCGATCTTGCCACCTATTTCAACGACGTGCCCGAAAAGCTGGGCTGGTCGCACCTGATGATCGCGCGGGCAGGGGCATCGACCCTGGCCGAGCTGACCTGTGCCGGCCGCCCCGCCATCCTGGTGCCGCTGCCCAGCGCCATGGACGATCATCAGACCGCCAATGCGCGCGAGATGACCGAGGCTGGCGGCGCCCGCACCATAGCCCAGTCGCGCTTCACTGCGGTGGAACTGGCCAAGCAGATGCAGAAGATGGCGCTGGAACCCGGCGCCCTGCAAAATGCCGCCAAGCGCGCCCGTGCCTGTGGCCGCCCGGATGCGGCGCGCGACATGGCAGACCTGCTCGAAAGCATCGGCCCCGCGCCGATCATGAATGACCCGCTTCGCGTCGGCCCCACGCCGACCACGCTCAATTTGCAGGGGGTGCCGGCCTGATGGCATCCCTCTTCCGTCATGCCAGCGAAGGCTGGCATCTCACTTCTTCTGTCTCCGTCGCTCTTGAAGAAAAGAGAGATCCCAGCTTTCGCTGGGATGACGGTGTTGTTTCGGAGTTAAACGCATGAAGGGTGTCGGCACCGACATCGGCACGATCCATTTCATCGGCATTGGCGGCATCGGCATGTCCGGTATCGCCGAAGTCATGCATAATCTGGGTTACAAGGTTCAAGGATCCGACGTCGCCGAAGGCTATGTCGTGGAAGGGCTGCGCGCCAAGGGCATCAAGGTGATGATCGGCCACAAGGCCGAGAATCTGGGCGATGCCGCCGTGGTCGTCACCTCGACCGCGATCAAGCGCGGCAATCCGGAAGTGGAACTGGCGCTGGAAAATCGCGTACCGGTGATCCGCCGCGCGGAAATGCTGGCCGAACTGATGCGCCTCAAATCAACGGTCGCCATCGCCGGCACCCATGGCAAGACCACGACCACCTCGATGGTCGCGGCGCTGCTGGATGCGGGCGGGGTCGATCCGACCGTCATCAACGGCGGCATCATCAACAGCTATGGCTCCAACGCGCGCCTGGGCAACAGCGACTGGATGGTCGTGGAAGCCGATGAGAGCGACGGCAGCTTCCTGCGCCTCGACGGCACGATCGCGGTCGTGACCAATATCGACCCCGAACATCTCGACCATTATGGCAGCTTCGACGCGGTGAAGGACGCCTTCGTCGAGTTTGTCGAAAATGTGCCCTTCTATGGCGCGGCGATGCTCTGCCTCGACCATCCCGAGGTGCAGGCCATCCTGCCGCGTGTGCAGGACCGCCGCATCGTCACCTATGGCTTCTCTGCCCAGGCCGATATTCGCGGCGAGAATGTCCAGCCGGTGCCCGGCGGCAATCGCTTCGACGTCCAGATCCGCGAACGCGACGGCGCGACCCGCCGGATCGAGGGGATCGAAATGCCGATGCCGGGCCGCCACAATGTGCTGAACGCCATGGCGGCGATCGGCGTGGCGTTGCAGATGGGCATCGACGACGCGACCATCCAGACCGGCTTCGCCAAGTTCGGCGGCGTGAAGCGCCGCTTCACCAAGGTCGGCGAAATCCCGGCCGGGGCAGGTGTCGCCACCGTCATCGACGATTATGGCCACCATCCGGTCGAGATCAGGGCGGTGCTCGCCGCCGCCCGCGAAGGTGCCAAGGGCCGGGTGATCGCCGTGGTCCAGCCGCATCGCTTCACCCGCCTGCGCGACCTGATGGATGATTTCCAGCAGGCCTTCAACGATGCCGACATCGTTTATGCCGCGCCGGTCTATACCGCCGGCGAGCAGCCGATCGAGGATGTCGACAGCGCGGCGCTGGTCGCCGGGCTCAAGCGTCGCGGCCATCGCAACGCTGCCACCGTCGCCGATGCGGACGATCTCGCCCGCGTCATCGCCGCCGATGTCCAGGCTGACGACATGATCATCTGCCTGGGGGCAGGCGACATCACCAAATGGGCGGCGGGCCTCTCCGCTGCGGTCACCGCCAAGGTCAAGGAAACCGCCTGATGTTCGAACTCTTCAATGTCGGCCTCGAAATGCAGAAGCGCATGATCGACATGCAGATGCAGGGCGTGGAGGTCGCGCGCGACATGGTCGAGGCGGCGCAGAAGCAGGTGCAGACCGGCATGGCCGCGCATCAGGCCGGCGAGGCGGGCATGAAGGCGATGAAGAGCTGGATGAATCTCTGGGGCGTGCGCGGTTGACGGTGATGGCTTCTCTCCCGGCCGTTCGCGGCGCGCTCAAGGCCGATGCGCCGCTGGCACCGCTCGTCTGGTTCAAGGCGGGCGGGGCGGCGCAATGGCTGTTCGAGCCCAAGGACGCCGACGACCTGTCCGATTTCCTCGCGATGCTCGATCCGGCCATGCCGGTGATGGCGCTCGGCCTCGGCTCCAACCTGATCGTTCGCGATGGCGGCGTGCCGGGCGTGGTCGTGCGCCTGGGCAAGCCCTTCGCCAGGGTGGAGGCGCTGGACGCCACCACCCTGGTCTGCGGTGGCGGTGCGTCGGGCATCCTTGTCTCCTCGACCGCGCGCGATGCCGGCATTGCCGGTCTTGAATTTCTCCGCTCCATCCCCGGCACGGTCGGCGGCTTCGTGCGGATGAATGGCGGTGCCTATGGCCGCGAGACCGCGGACATATTGGTCGAATGCGAGGTGGTGCTGCGCTCGGGCGAGCAGGTGACCTTGCTCGCCAGTGATCTCCATTACAGCTATCGCCATTCCAACATGGTCGACGGCGCGGTTGTCGTGTCTGCCACCTTCCGGGGCGAACCCGGCGAACCGGCCGCGATCCAGGCGGAAATGGACCGCATCGCCACCGCGCGCGAGGAAAGCCAGCCGCTGCGCAGCAAGACCGGCGGATCGACCTTCAAGAACCCGGACGGGCACAAGGCCTGGGCGCTGGTCGATGAAGCGGGCTGTCGCGGCCTCGCGCTGGGCGGCGCGCAGGTGAGCGAGAAGCACACCAACTTCCTGCTGAACACCGGCGACGCCACCAGCGCAGACATCGAAGCGCTGGGCGAGGAAGTCCGCCGCCGCGTCAAGGAAAAGAGCGGCGTCGAGCTGGAATGGGAAATCCAGCGTGTCGGCATGTTTGCCGACGGCGCAAACAGAGATGCCGTGGGGTTGGCGAAGTGATCGGTGAATTTCTTCCGTCATGCCAGCGAAGGGCAAAGCGAGGCACGGGACTCGCTTCGCCATCTCACTTCCCTTCTTTCATTGTCGGTGAAGGCAATGAGATCCCAGCCTTCGCTGGGATGACGAATATTGGAATTGATCTGGAGTGTTACGCATGAGCCGTGGTCCCTGGCATGTCGCCGTATTGATGGGCGGCTGGTCGGCGGAGCGGCCGGTGTCGCTGTCGAGCGGCGAGGGCGTTGCCAAGGCGCTGGAATCGCGCGGGCATCGGGTCACGCGGATCGACATGGACCGCAACGTCGCCGCGCGCCTGACCGAGACCAGGGCGGACGTGGTGTTCAACGCGCTGCATGGCGTGCCGGGCGAGGATGGCACGGTGCAGGGCATGATGGACCTGATGGGCCTTACCTACACCCATAGCGGCCTTGCCACCTCGGTCATCGCGATCGACAAGCAACTGACCAAGCAGGCGCTGGTGCCGCACGGCATCCCCATGCCCGGCGGCCAGATCGTGACGAGCGAGAGCCTGTATGCCGGCGATCCGCTGCCGCGCCCCTATGTTCTGAAGCCCGTCAATGAGGGCAGCTCGGTCGGCGTCGCGATCGTCACGGCCGAGGGCAATTATGGCAATCCCATCGCCCGTGACAGCGTCGGCCCCTGGCAGGAATTTCCCGAACTGCTGGCCGAACCCTATATTCGCGGGCGCGAGCTGACCACCGCCGTGCTGGGCGATGAGGCGCTGCTCGTCACCGAGCTGCGCCCCAAGAGCGGCTTCTATGATTTCGACGCCAAATATACCGACGGCATGACCGAACATGTCTGCCCGGCGGAGATACCCGACGAGATCACGCAGGCATGCAAGGCGATCGCGCTCAAGGCACACCAGCTGCTCGGCTGCAAGGGCGCGTCGCGCTCCGACTTCCGCTGGGACGACAGCCAGGGCGTCGAGGGGCTTTACCTGCTGGAGGTCAATACCCAGCCGGGCATGACCCCCTTGAGCCTGGTGCCGGAACAGGCGAAAAAGCTGGGTATCGACTATGCCGAGCTGGTCGAGCGGATCTGCGAGGAAGCATTGACGAGGGGGCCGAACATGGGGGCTGGCAATGGCTGAGGCACGGATCCGGCGCGGCGGCACGGCGCGGCTGAGCACGGCGCGGGGCAAGGTGCGCGCCAAGGCCGGATCGGGCCGTGGCCGCCAGCTCAAGCGCCAATCCTCCTTCGATCGGCTGCTCGAATTGCTGCCGATCAGCGAGGATACGCTCCAGAAGCTGGCGACCTGGGCGATTTTCGCGATCTTCGGTGGCATAGCGATCGCCATCGCCATCTATGCCGGTTTGCCCGACATGGCGCGCCAGCAGGCGGCAAGCCTGGCCGCGCGCGCTGGTTTCGAGGTCGAGAAGGTCGAGGTGCGCGGCGTCGAGCGGATGGACGAGATGCCGGTCTATAATATCGCGCTTGGCCAGGTCGACCGTTCGATGCTCTCGCTCGACCTGCCCCGCGTGCGGCAGGAAATGTTGCAACTCGGCTGGGTCAAGGATGCGCGCATTTCCCGCCGCCTGCCCGATACGCTGGTCGTCGATATCGTCGAGCGTGATCCGGTCGCGGTGTGGCAGCATGACGGACAATTGCATCTGATCGACGTGGCGGGCGTGGTGCTGCAATCGGTGTCGGCCGGCGCGATGCCGGACCTGCCGCTGGTGGTCGGCCCCAACGCCAATCTCCAGACCGCCGGTCTCAACAAGCTGATGGAAAGCGCGCCGGCCTTGAAGCCGATGCTGGCTGGCGCGACCTGGGTCGGGAACCGTCGCTGGGATCTGCGCTTTCAGTCGGGGGAGACGCTGTCGCTGCCCGAGGGCGAACAGACATCGGCGGCAGCATTGGTGAATTTCGCGCGGATGGACGGCGTCAACCGGCTGCTCGGCCGGGGGATCGTCAAATTCGACATGCGCGATCCCGATCGTTTCGTGCTGCGTCTGCCGCAGGGCCAGACCAGCGATAAGCCGGCAGCGGCGGACGCCAAGGCGGAAAAGACCGCAAGTGCGCCTGCCGCAGGCGAGGAAGGCTAAGTCATGGCACAGCCCAAGGTCGAAAAGCTCATCACCGCGATCGATATCGGATCGTGGAAGGTGTCCGCGCTGATTGCGGGGCGCACCGATACGGGTGAGCTGGCGATCCTGGGCACCGGTCAGCGCGAGAGCCGGGGCGTGCGCCGCGGCTTCATCGCCGACATGGAGCGCACCGAACTGGCCGTGCGCGAGACGGTGGAACAGGCCGAGCGTGTCGCCGGCACCAATATCGAGGATGTCTGGGTCAGCTTCTCGGGCGGCAGCCTGGTCAGCGACGTCGTCACGGTCGAGCGCGACATGGGCGGCTATCGCGTCGAGCAGCCGGACATCGACGATCTGCTGACCACCGGCCAGCAGGGGATCGACCCCGATGGCCGCATCATCCTGCACGCGCAGCCGACCTGCTTCACCATCAATGGCAAGGTGCCGGTGAAGAAGCCGCTGGGCATGCATGCCGATTTGCTGGGCGTCGATATCCATGTCGTGCTGGCCGATGGCGCGCCGCTCGCCAATCTCGACCTGTGCGTGCGTGGCGCTTACCTCAACGTCAATTCGATCGTCGCCTCGCCGATCGCGACGGGGCTTGCCTGCCTGTCGGAAGAGGAGCGCGACCTGGGCGTGGCGCTGGTCGAGATGGGGGCAGGGGTCACCAATGTCTCGCTCTATGCCGGCGGCATGCTGGTGGGGCTGCATTCGATCCCGATGGGCGCGTCCGACATTACCGACGATATCGCTTCGGCCTTCGGCATCCGCCGCAGCCAGGCGGAACGGATCAAATGCTTCTATGGTTCGGCGATGCAGAACCGCCGCGACTTCCGCGAGATGATCGAGATCGCGACGCCCCATGGCGATGTCGCCATTCCGGGGCAGAGCGCCGGACCCAATGCGGAAGGGGGCAAGATCACCCGCGCCGCTTTGGTCGGGGTCATCTGTGAACGGCTTAACCAGATCATGGCCGAGGTTAACGCGGTGCTGGCCGGCATGGGCTTCAACAGCACCGGGCGCCAGGTCGTGCTGACCGGCGGCGGGGCGGAGATGAAGGGTATTGCCGACTATGCCCAGGGCGCGCTGGGGCGTGCAGTGCGGGTCGGCCGTCCGCGCGGCTTGTCTGCCATGCCCGAAGCGCATAGCGGCCCGGCCTTCGCAACTTTGGCCGGTTTGGCGCTTTACGGCGCTTCGAACCCGGTTGATCTAAGGGCGATGGCGCCCGCACCGCAAACCGTGCATCGTCTGGGCGCACCGCAATGGTGGCAGCGCATGATGCGGGCGATGCGGACCAATTACTGAGTGAATTTGTACGAGAACGAAAATAGCTGGTGAAATACTCTATTTTCTGGTGTTAACAATTGATGACGGTTGTCACTTCCTGACGAGGAAGCTGAGGGAGCAAAGTATATGAGCATCGAGATCAGCCCGCCGCATGTGGATGAATTGAAGCCACGCATTGCGGTGATAGGCGTTGGCGGTGCAGGCGGTAACGCCATTGCGAATATGATCGCGGCCAGTGTCGAGGGCGTCGACTTCATCGTCGCCAATACCGATGCGCAGGCGCTGAATGCCTCGCCGGCCGAACGGCGTATTCAGCTTGGCCCGCAGATCACCGAGGGTCTGGGCGCCGGTTCGCGCCCCGAAATCGGTCGCGCGGCGGCCGAGGAAACGATCATCACCGTCGAACAGGCGCTGGAAGGCGCCCATATGTGCTTCATCACCGCCGGCATGGGCGGCGGCACCGGCACCGGTGCGGCCCCGGTCATCGCCAAGGCTGCGCGTGAAAAGGGCATCCTGACCGTCGGCGTCGTGACCAAGCCCTTCACCTTCGAAGGCAATCGCCGCATGAAGTCGGCGGAAAGCGGCATCGACGAGCTGCAGAAGCATGTCGACACGCTGATCGTCATCCCGAACCAGAATCTGTTCCTGATCGCCAACCCGAACACGACCTTCAAGGAAGCGTTCCAGATGGCGGACGAGGTGCTGCAGCAGGGTGTGCGCTCGATCACCGACCTGATGATCATGCCGGGCCTCATCAACCTCGACTTTGCCGACGTCCGTTCGGTGATGGGCGAAATGGGCAAGGCGATGATGGGCACCGGTGAAGCCGAAGGCGACGGCCGTGCGCTCCAGGCTGCGGAAAAGGCGATCGCCAACCCGTTGCTCGACGGCGTGTCGATGCGCGGCGCCAAGGGGGTGATCGTGTCGATCGTCGGTGGCGAGGACATGCGCCTGATGGAGGTCGATGAGGCCGCCAACCATATCCGCGAACTGGTCGATCCGGACGCGAACATCATCTGGGGTTCGGCGTTCAACGACCAGCTCAATGGCAAGATCCGCGTCTCCGTGGTCGCGACCGGCATCGACAATGATGTCGGCAGCCAGGCCGCGCCGCTGACCCAGCCGTTCAGCTTTGCCAGCCGTCCGGCGGTTTCCGTGCCGCAGTCGGCGCCGCGTGCCGCGCCGGTTGCTGCGCCGGCCCCGGTCGCCGTTGCACCGGTGGCGGAACCCGAGGCGCTGGAACTGGACGTGCCGGAAGTGCCGGCACCGGCACCGCTGGCACAGCCTGCCGCAGAAAAGCCGGCGGCTCCGCTTTCGCCGCCGGCCTTCGCGCCGAGCCGTCCGGCTGCTGTCTTCTCCGACGAAGATCCGTCGCAGGATGAACTGCTGCTGGGCGCGGAAGCCGCAGAACCGGCGGCACCGGATGCTGCGCCCAAGCCGGCCCAGGCGGCGCCGCGCGTTGCCTCCGGCGGCACGCTGTTCGAACGCATGGCGGGCCTCACTCGCGGCAGCGAAAAGGCACCGGGTGCCGATGATGGCGCGCAGGGTCTCGACATTCCGCGCTTCCTCAATCGCCAGAACAACCAGTAAGGCTTGCATGCGGGCGAATGCCCGCGCCGGCCTGCCAAAGGCGCGCCGTCGGTCGCTTCGGGCGACCCGGCGCGCTTTTTTGTGCAGGTCATTTCCCATTACTTCCGCGATCCGCTAGACCTTGATCGCTTCGGGCTGAATCAGCCCGAAGCGTGAATCAAGGTCTGAAATCATCGAGTAGAGCCTGATTCACGTTATCGGCTGAAGCGCGAAGCGCTTCCTCCTCAAACGATCAGGCTCTAAGGGGGCCATGTGACACGATCTCATCTATGGATTCTCGGCAGCCTGCTTCTTGCCACGGCTGCGCAGGCGCAAACCGACCAGGCCGATCTGGTCCGGCCCTCGGGCGCCGCGGACCTCAACAATAATTTGGCGAAGCTGGCCACCAATCCACGCGATTTCAACGCATTGGTGGGGGCAGGCGAAGCCGCGCTGGAGCTGGACGATGCCCGCGCGGCAGCGGGTTTCTTTGCCCGCGCCGACGCGATCCAGCCCAATAATGGACGCACCAAGGCGGGCCTGGGCCGGGTCATGCTGAAGATGCAGAACCCCGCCGAGGCGCTGCGCCTGTTCGACCAGGCGACCCGTGCTGGCTATCCCGAAGCGAGCATCCAGGGCGACCGTGGCCTTGCGCGCGACATGACCGGCGACCAGGCCGGGGCGCAGCGCGATTATCATGCCGCCCTGCAACGCACCCCGGACGATGCCGAACTGGTGCGCCGCTACGCCGCATCGCTCGGCATTTCGGGGCAGGTCGAGGCTGCAGACAAGGTGCTGCAGCCGCTGCTCTACAAGAGCGACCGGGCCGCCTGGCGCTATAATGCCTTCATCCTGGCGATGAACAACCGCCAGGCGGAGGCCAAGAAGGTGGTCGACCAGACCATGCCGGCCCAGCTGGCGAGCGCCATCAACCCCTATATGCAGAAAATGCCCTATCTGACGGCGGCGCAGAAGGCGGCTGCGGTCCATTTCGGCCATTTCCCGCAGGTGGTCGCGACCAGCATCACGCCGATCGTGCCGACGCCGCCGGCGCCGGGCGTCCAACTGGCGTCGCGCGATGCCGCGCCGGTGGCCGCCGCTTCGACCGCCCCGGTCCAGGGGGATCGCCGCACGACCCGCAACGGCAGTGGCCGGCAGCGCGGCACGTCGCTGGCCCGCGCGCCGCTCGGCACGCCCGCCGCCAGCCAGCCTTCTGCCAGCCAGCCCGCGCCGACCCAGAGCCGGACGCAGGTGGCTGCACAAGCCACGCAGCCCGCTGCTCCCACGCCGACGCCCGCGCCCGCAACCGTCCAGCCGCTGCCCGCCGACACGCGCGGACGCCAGCCGGTCGTCCAGCCGACGTCGAGCCAGAGCGCGCGTTCGGAGATAGTGCAGCCGGTGCCCGGTCAGGCGACGACCCAGACGCCAGCACCGACCTCGGCACCGGCACCGATACCAGCGCCGTCTCCCGCCCCGGTCCGCAGCGCATCGGCTGATGTGCAGGGACCACCTGCGCCGGGCCTCGACGCGCTCGACGGCGGCGCACCGCGCTCGACCGCACCGGCGCCGACCACCAGCCAGCCGAGCACTGCCTCGCAGCTCAATTCGAGCGCCCTTGCTCAGGCGTCGGGCGTGACCCCGCCCGGGCCGCAGGGCACGCCGCCCGCGCCGACACCATCGGCACCCGTCGCCACCGAATTCACGCCGCCGGCCGATAGCGCTGCGCCGCCGCCGAGCCCGGAGGCGACCCGGAGCCTCGCCGACATCATCCACGCCATCGACGTGCCCGACAGCGAGCGCCGCTCGAACGTGGTCGCGGTCGACCTGGCCGAGGTCGAAAAGCTGCAGGCCGCCCGCCGCGCGGCCGCGCGCCAGGCGGAGGCCGACAAGGCGAAGAAGGCAGCGGTCGCCAAGGCCAAGGCGGAAGCTGACGCGAAGGCGAAGAAGGAAGCCGAGGAAAAGAAGCGGCTGGCTGCTAATCCCGCGCGCAACTGGGTGCAGATCGGCACCGGGCAGAAGAGCGCGCTGGCCTTCACCATGAAGCGGCTGCGCGGCAAATATGAAGCGGTCGCACCGCAGGATGGATGGAGCGCGAGCTGGGGCCAGACTTCCCGCCTGCTGATCGGTCCCTTCGCCAGCTTCACCCGCGCCAGGGCAGTCGAGTCAGACCTCAAGAAGGCCGGCGCCGACGCCTTTGCCTGGCAGAGCGATGCGGGCGAAGTGGTCGAAAAGCTGGGAAGCAAATAAGGGGTTCGCATGACGATGCTCGCATCCTACGCCTCTCAGCCCGACCAGAGCCGGGGACGGCTCCATGCCGAGCCGGGCGGCGAGATGCGCGGCCCGCGCGACGTTTTCCAGCGCGACCGCGACCGCATCATCCATTCGATCTCGTTCCGCCGGCTGCGGCACAAGACGCAGGTCTTCGTGTCGCCCGACGGCGATCATTATCGCGTGCGCATGACCCACAGCCTGGAGGTGGCGCAGATCGGCCGTGCCATCGCCCGCACGCTCGCCCTCAACGAGGATCTGACCGAGGCCCTGTGCCTGGCCCATGATATCGGCCATCCGCCCTTCGGCCATGCCGGCGAGGATGCCCTGGAAGCGGCGCTGGAGGATCATGGCGGCTTCGATCATAATGCGCACACGCTGCGCACGCTGATGCTGCTGGATTCCCCCTATCCGCGCTTTCGTGGCCTCAATTTGAGCTGGGAAATGCTGGAGGGGCTGGCCAAACATAATGGGCCGGTGACGAAGCCCGGCTGGGCGATGCGCGAGCTGGACGCGACGTTCCCGCTGGATCTCACTAGCCATGCCTCGCTGGAGGCGCAGCTGGCGGCGCTGTCCGACGACATCGCCTATGACAATCACGACATTGACGATGGCCTGCGCGCCGGGCTGTTGAGCCTGGAACAGCTTTTGACCGTGCCGCTGGTGCGCCATTGCTGGGATCGGGTGACGGCCCGCTATCCCGACGTGCCGCAGGACCGGCTGCTGCGCGAACTGGTGCGCGAACAGATTGGCGTGATGGCCAATGACCTGCTCACCACCACCTGCGCCAATATCGCGGCCGCCGGGGTGGAGACGGTCGCCGATGTCCGCGCGCTGGGCCGCACGCTGGTCGCCTTCTCGCCGGAACTGGCGGCGCAGGAGCGCGACTTGAAACGCTTCATGTATGCGACCCTCTATCATCATCCCGACCAGCTCGCTGCGGCCGACCGGGCGCGGGTGATCGTGATGGACCTGTTTCGCGCTTATCTGGCCGACCCCGGCCTGATGCCGCCCGAATGGCGCGACGAGTGCGCGCTGGAGGAACCGACCCGCAGCCGCCACATCGCCGACTTCATCGCCGGCATGACCGACCGCTATGCCGAAAAACGCCACGCCGAAATTTGCGGGGCGCTGGTCTAGGCCACAAGAATATAGGGTTATCCGGATGGGGGCGGGGGAGCCGCCTCAAGATGGGCGCTTGGAGCGAGGCGATCCGCTATCTTCTGCGATAGACCAGCATGACATTATTGGCTGGCATGGCCACGCGGCGGGTGCGTTCAAGCCCGAACCCGGCTGCCGCCTGATCGACATCGGTGAGCTTCCGCAGGCCCCATTGCGGGTTGCGATCCTTCAGCGATCGGTCGAACGCCAGATTGGAGGGGGCGGTCGGCACATCATCCTCGACATAGGGGCCATAGAGGATCAGCGGCGCGCCCGGCGCCAGCAATTGCGCGCCACTGGCCAGCAGGCCCAGCGTCGCCGCCCAGGGGCTGATATGCACCATGTTGATGCACAGGACCGCGTCGGCCGCTGCGATCGGCCAGTTGGCACCAGCCGCGTCGAGCAGTAGCGGCGGGCGCAGATTGGGCAGATTGGCGTCTCCCCGCAGGGCGGCGATCGAGGCCAGCGCGGCGGAATCGGGATCGCTCGGCTGCCAATCGAGCGCGGGGAAAGTGACGGCGAAGTGGACTATATGTTCGCCGCTGCCGCTCGCCACTTCCAGCACCAGCCCGGCATCCGGCAGTTCATCCCGCAGGACAGCGGCAATCGCATCGCGGTTGCGCAGCGTCGCGGGGGCATGGCGGCGCGGATCGGGACCGTCCCCCTGCGGGGTCCAGGGGGCGGGGGCGTCCTGTGTCATGGACAAATCCTTGTCTGTGGCCGGCCGATACGAAAAGGGCGGTGGAGACCCTCCACCGCCCTTTGCTTCTGGCTTATTCGGCGGCGACCGCCAGGTCCGGTTCGGACCAGGTCAGCACCGGCTTGCGCGCGGCCAGCGTCTCGTCGAGGCGACGGCGCGGGGCGTGATAGGGTGCGCCCTTCAGCGCCTCGTCACCCGCCTTGGCTCGCTCCGCCAGGCTGCGCAGCGCCATGATGAACTGGTCGAGCGCAGCCTTGCTCTCGGTTTCGGTGGGTTCGACCAGCATCGCGCCATGGACGACCAGCGGGAAATACATGGTCATCGGGTGGAAGCCCTCGTCGATCAGGCCCTTGGCGATGTCGAGCGTGGTGAAGCCTTCGGCCAGGCCCTTGTCGCTGAACAGCGCCTCATGCATGCACGGGCCGGCACCGCCGAAGGGCGCATCCAGCACGTCGTCCAGGCTGCGCAGGATGTAATTGGCGTTGAGCACCGCGTCGCTCGCGACCTGGCGCAGGCCATCGGCGCCGTGGCTGAGGATATAGGTCAGCGCGCGGGTGAACATGCCCATCTGGCCGTGGAAGGCAACCATGCGGCCAAAGGTCTGGGCGTGGTGATCCTCCGCCGTTTCCTCTTCCACCAGTACGAACTTGTCGTCCTGCTTTTCGACGAAAGGCAAAGGCGCGAAGGGCGTGAGCGCTTCCGACAGTACGACCGGACCCGAACCGGGACCACCGCCGCCATGGGGGGTGGAGAAGGTCTTGTGCAGGTTGATGTGCATGGCGTCGACGCCCAGATCGCCGGGGCGGACCCGGCCGACAATGGCGTTGAAGTTCGCGCCATCGCAATAGACGAAGGCCCCGGCGGCATGGACCGCGTCGGAGATCGTCTTCATGTCGCGCTCGAACAGGCCGCAGGTGTTGGGGTTGGTGATCATCACCGCCGCAACGTCCGGCCCCAGACGGGCCTTCAAGGCTTCCAGGTCGACGCGGCCATCCGGGGTCGCCGGGATATCCTCGACCTTGTAGCCGCAGAAGGCGGCCGTCGCCGGGTTGGTGCCATGGGCGCTTTCGGGCACCAGGATGACGCTGCGCGCGTCGCCACGGGCTTCGAGCGCCGCGCGGATCGCCAGCAGGCCGCAGAGTTCGCCATGGGCGCCGGCCTTGGGCGACATGGCGACCGAGTGCATGCCGGTCAGCGTCACCAGCCACCGGGCAAGTTCATGGATGACGGCCAGCGCGCCCTGCACCGTCGACTGCGGCTGCAGCGGATGGATGTCGGCGAAACCGGGCATCCGCGCGACCTTTTCGTTGAGGCGCGGGTTGTGCTTCATGGTGCAGCTGCCGAGCGGGAACAGGCCAAGATCGATGGCGTAGTTCTGACGCGACAGGCGGGTGTAATGGCGCACCGTTTCCTGCTCCGACAGGCCGGGCAGGCCGATGCTGTCGGTGCGGGCGAGCGAACCGAGGCGGCTGGCCACCTTGGGCGCGTCGGCGAAATCGACGCCGGTCGTGTCGGTCGAACCGATCTCGAAGATCAGCTTTTCCTCCAGCATCAGCGCGCGATTGCCGGTGGCGGTTTGCGGGGCCATATGCTCTTCCTCGACGGCCTGTGGGGTGGTCGGGCGACCTTCCTTCAACATGGTCATGCCAGTTCCTCCTCAAGCGCTGCGGCAAGGGTTTCGATATCCTCCGGCGTGACGGTTTCCGTCACGGCGACGACCAGGCCGTTGCCGATCTCCGGCGCGTCCGGGAACAGGCGGCCGAGCGAGACGCCGGCCAGCACGCCCTTGTCGGCGAGGTTGCGGACGACATCGCGCGCATCCTTGGTCAGGACCAGCGTGAATTCGTTGAAGAAGCCGTCGTTGAGCAGGGTCACGCCCGGCACCTTGGCGAGGCGATCGGCAGCCTGCACGGCGAGGCCGTGGTTCAGGGTCGCCAACTCGCGCAGGCCCTTCTCGCCCAGCAGGGTCATGTGGATGCTGAAGGCCAGCGCGCACAGACCCGAGTTGGTGCAGATGTTCGACGTCGCCTTTTCGCGGCGGATATGCTGCTCGCGGGTGGAAAGCGTCAGCACGAAGCCGCGCTTGCCCGCCGCGTCGACCGTCTCGCCGCACAGGCGGCCCGGCATCTGGCGGACATATTTCTGCTTGCAGCCGAACAGACCCAGATAGGGACCGCCAAACTGCAGGCCGACGCCGATCGACTGGCCTTCGCCCACGACGATGTCCGCGCCCATATGGCCGGGCGCCTTGATCGCGCCCAGCGCAACAGGTTCCGTCACCACGGCGACCAGCAGCGCGCCGACAGCATGGGCGGCGTCGGCCAGCGGGGTCAGGTCGGCGATGCGGCCGAGAATGTCGGGATATTGGACGACGACGCATGACGTGTCCTTGTCGATCGATGCGATCAGCGCGTCGATATCGGTCGCGGAGTCCAGCGTCGGCGATTCATGCACCAGCGCATCGCCGGTGAACTTCGCCATGGTGTTGGCGACCGAGACATAATGAGGGTGCAGGCCCGACGAGAGCAAAGCCTTGCCGCGCTTGGTGATGCGGCGGGCCATGCCGATCGCTTCCCAGCAGGCGGTCGAGCCGTCATACATGGAGGCGTTGGCGACATCGACGCCCAACAGGCGAGCCACCTGGGTCTGGAATTCGAACAGCACTTGCAGCGTGCCCTGCGCGATTTCCGGCTGATAGGGCGTGTAGGCGGTCAGGAACTCGCCGCGCTGGATCAGATGATCGACGCTGGCGGGGACATGATGCTTGTAGGCGCCGGCGCCCAGGAAGAAGGGCGCTTCCCCTGCCGACAGATTCTTGCGTGCGAGGGCGCCCATGTGGCGCTCGACGGCCAGTTCGCTGGCGTGATCGGGCAGGCCGGCGATGGTGCCGCTCAGGCGGGCTTCGACGGGCACGTCGATGAACAGGTCGTCGATCGTCTCGGCGCCGATGACCGACAGCATCTCCTGCCGGTCGGTGTCGGTAAGGGGTAGGTAGCGCATTTCGTTTTTCTCCTCCTCCCTATTAGGGAGGGTTGATCGGAGTCACGTGCCTCCGATCAAGGGGTGGGTCGCGAGCGGAGCGAGCGCTGCTCCGTGGCGATAGGGCGGACGCTCCCTGCGGTCGCGACCCACCCCTTCCCCCCCCCTTGAAAGGGAGGGGCTTATTTCTGTTGCTTAGAGGCTCGCCACGAACTTCTTGTAGGCGGCTTCGTTCATCAGGCCTTCCAGCTCGCTGGCGTCGGCGATGCGCAGCTTGAAGAACCAGCCATCTTCCTCTGCATCGCTGTTGACGAGAGCGGGCTCGTCTTCCAGCGCGCTATTGCTCTCGACGACTTCGCCCGAGATCGGGGCATAGACGTCGGACGCGGCCTTGACCGATTCCACGACGGCGGCGTCGTCGCCCTTTTCGAAGGTCGTGCCTTCGGCGGGCAGTTCGACGAACACGATGTCGCCCAGCTGTTCCTGCGCATAGTCGGTGATGCCGACGGTGGCGATGTCGCCTGCAACGTCGATCCATTCATGTTCGTCGGTGAAATAGCGGCTCATGCTTGCTCTCCTCGAAAAGCGGTAATTCAGGCCTTGCGGCGATAACGATGCGGAACGAACGGCATCGGCGCAACCGCCGCTGCAATCCGCTTGCCGCGCACCTCGATCTCCAGCGCGGTGTCCAGCGCGGAATAAGGCAGGCTGACCCAGCCCATGGCGATCGGCGCGCCCACGCTCGGCGCGAAGCCGCCCGAGGTGACTTCACCCACCAGCACGTCGCCGGCATAGATTTGCGCGCCTTCGCGGGCCGGCAGGCGGCCTTCGATCTTCAGGCCAACGCGCTTGGAACCGGGGCCATCGGCCAGTTCCTTCTGCACGCGGGCATGGCCGATGAAGCCGCCTTCCTCGCGGCGGCGCTTCTGGATGGCAAAGCCCAGATCGGCGCCGATGGTGCTGACGGCGGGCGACAGGTCATGACCATAGAGCGGCAGGCCGGCTTCCAGACGCAGCGAGTCACGCGCGCCAAGGCCGATCGGCTTGACCTGCGGCAATTCGCACAGCGCATCGGCCAGCAGCGCGACGGAATCGCCTGGCACGCTGATCTCGAAGCCATCTTCGCCGGTATAGCCCGAACGGCTGATCCACAGCGGAACGCCGCGCCAGGTGAAGGGGCCGGACTGCATGAAGATAAGGTCGGCGGTTTCGGGGATGAGCGCGGCCATTGCCTCGCCCGCTTCCGGCCCTTGCAGCGCCAGCAGCGCCTGATCGGCCATATGGTTCATGGTGACGTCGTCGGGCAGATGCTCGATCATCCAGCCGATATCGTCATACTTCGTCGCGCCATTGACGACCATGTAGATCGCCGCGCCCTCGAACGCGCCATCACCCGGACGCGAGACCATCAGGTCGTCAAGGATGCCGCCTTCCTGGTCCAGCAGCATCGAATAGCGCTGGCGGAAGGGCTTCAGCCCCTTGATGTCGCTGGGCAGCAGGGTTTCGAGCGCGGCATCGACGCTGGCGCCGCCGGTCTCGTCGGAAAAAGTGAGCTGGCCCATATGGCTGACGTCGAACAGGCCGGCATGTTCGCGGGTCCAGCTATGTTCGGCCATGATGCCTTCATACTGGATCGGCATGTGATAGCCGGCGAAGCCGACCATGCGCGCGCCCTTGGCACGGTGCCAGGCGTCCAGCGGCAGGGCTTCGAGGGGCAGTTCCGCTTCGAGGGCGGCGACGTCGTCAATGGCGGTCATGGCAAGACCTTTCCGTAGGAGGGATGCGGCGACAGGCCAGCGCAGCCGACGAATCGGCGCTTCCGGCATGCCACCCCCTCTGTCACGGAACCTGAGAGCTTTGACCAGCGGCTTGGGGCCGGCTGGCTTACCCCTTCGGTGGGACGGCACGGGGCCATCCGCTTTCCAGAGTATCTACGCGCGATGCGGTCCTTTGGCCTGAGAGATTCCGGGGCGGTTGCTCCTTCGGCGACGGGCTCGAGCCTGAAAGGCGCCCATGCTCTCCCGCATCGTGCCCGCTGCCGAATCCTCGGCACCGGAGACGCCCCACGCATTTGCCCAAAGCGCGGGCGGCGTCAATCGGGCAAATGTCGCAGGGACGCAGGTTATAGCCGGATCAGCCTTCCTCGCGCGCCAGCCGCTGCGCCATCGCCAACGCCGCCGCCCGGCATTGCGCCAGTGCCGCATCGGCCGCTTCGTCCGAAAGGGTCAGTTCGGCAAAGCCAACCTCTCCCTCGAACATCTCCAGGAAGCGGGTGACGCCGGCATAGTTGGAGTCCGCCACGGCCCGCTGAATGAGGTCGATCCGATCCGCCCAGGGCCGCGCGCCCTGCGCCCGCAGTAGGCGGGAAAGATCGTCAAGCTGGGCGGCAAAGGCCGCGATCTGGGGATGCAATGTCATGGGGAGAGGAATAAGCCCGTCACGACGCCCGGACCAGCCAGCGGAATGCCAACGCAGCGTTTCCGTTGGGTGGACAGAGAAATATCCGATTCCTGAACCATCTCTCATCGGACATGTGCGGGAGCAGGATTTAAAGTGGGGTCAGATTGGCCCGTGTGTGGAGGCAGAAAATCGCCTTCAACCGATGCGCAAGATGCTTCCACCGAGTGGGATCAGGCTTTAAAGCGCATGGCGATGACCAACAGCCTGATCTCGCTCGTCACTGCCGAACTGTCCGCGCCGGCCGATCCGCGCGCGGCCGCGATGGCGGGGGCGCTGGCGGCAAAATATCCCGGTGCGGCGCGGGCGGTGCTCTTCTACGGCTCCTGCCTGCGCGAGGCCAATCTCGACGGGCTGATGCTCGATTTCTACCTGATCGTCTCCGATTATGAGGCGGCCTATGGCAAGGGCTGGCTGGCGCGCGCAAACCGGGCGATCCCGCCCAATGTGTTTCCGTTCGAACATGGCGGCCTGATCGCCAAATATGCGGTGCTGTCGGAAGCGGACTTTGCCCGGTTGAACAGCGTGAAGGCCGACAATGTTTCGGTCTGGGCACGTTTTGCCCAGCCTTCGCGGCTGCTCTGGGCGGCGGATGATCTGGCGCGGCAACGAACGCTGGCGGCGGTGGCGCAGGCCGCACCGACTTTGCTGTCGCTCGCCCGGCCGATGGCGCAAGGGCAGGGGGATGATCCGATCGTCCTGTGGAAGACCGGCTTCACCCTGACCTACAATGCCGAGTTGCGGGCGGAGAAGACGGGACGTTCGCTCTCGATCGTCGATGCCGATCCCGACCGCTATCGTCGCTTCGGCGCGGCCGCGCTGGCGCAAGGACTGTCGCCATCGCCGGGGAATGCCGCGAAGCTTTGGCGCGGGTTGCAGCGGCGGGGCAAATATCTGTCGGTGGTGCGCCTCGCCAAGGCGAGCTTCACCTATGCCGGCGGGATCGATTATCTGGCGTGGAAGATCAACCGGCATGCCGGGACGAGGATCGCGATCAAGCCCTGGCAGCGGCGCTGGCCGCTGCTGGGCGCGGTCACTCTGCTGCCGCGGCTGTTCCTGGGTGGTTCGATCCGTTAAGGGCATTGGACAGGGCCAGACCCAGCGCCGCCAGCGTATAGGGCTTGCGCAGCACCTCATGCCCCCTGAAATCATCGCTGTCGGTCGCGTCGCCGGTGAAGCCGGTGACGAACAGCACCGGTAGGTGGCGCATATGGGCGGGCAGGGTGCGGATCATTTCCGGCCCGGTCATGTCGGGCATCAGCACGTCGCTCATGATCAGGCCGATATCGGCATTGTTGCTGAGCAGCTTGGCCGCCTTGCTGGGGTGGTCGCAGGCGATCGGCAAATGGCCCAGTTCGGCCAGCGCCGCCATGGTCTGGTTCAGCACGCGCGGGTCGTCTTCCACCACCAGGATGCGGGTCGGCGGATGGAGCGTATCGAACTGCTCGATCGAGGGCGCCTGTGCGGCGGCCTCCTGCTCGGTCAGGATGCGGCGCGGCAGATAGATATGGACGCTGGTGCCGGTGCCCAGTTCGGACTCGATGCGGATCTCGCCCTGGCTCTGGCGCACGAAGCCGAAAATCTGGCTGAGGCCAAGGCCGGTGCCCTTGCCCACCGGCTTGGTGGTGAAGAAGGGTTCGAATACGCGCGCCGCCACCTCGGGCGTCATGCCGCAACCATTGTCGGCGACGGTGACGGTGACATAGTCGCCGGCCGGGCATTCACCGATCTCGTTCGCGACCAGCCGCGCCTGGCCGGTCGAGATGGTGAGCTTGCCACGCCCCTCCATCGCGTCGCGGGCATTGACGCACAGGTTCAGAAGGGCGTTTTCCATCTGATGCTGGTCGACGAAGATGCGCCAGCCGCTGGCCCGATGGGCGAAGCTGACGATGATCTGGTCGCCGATGGTGCGATCGACCAGGTCGGCCATGCCGCGCAGCAGACCGTCAGGATCGACCGCATTGGGCAGCAGCGGTTCGGAGCGGGCGAAGGCGAGCAGGCGGCGGGTCAGCGCCGCGGCGCGATTGGCGCCCTCCATCGCATTGTCGAGATGATGGCCGGCCTCGGCGGGCTTGAGCCGCATCTTGCGCTTGGCCAGTTCCAGGCCGCCGACCACGACCGCCAGCATATTGTTGAAATCATGCGCGATGCCGCCGGTCAATTGCCCGACCGCGTCCATCTTCTGCATCTGGCGCAGATTATCCTCGGCCGCGGCCCGCTCCGCGGATTCGCGCTTCAGCTGTTCATAGGCATCGGACAATTCGCCGGTACGGGCGGCAACGGCCTCTTCCAGCCGGTCTGCGCGTTCGGCCTCGATATCGGCCATGCGACGGGCATTGCGCCGTTCGGTATAGGCCGCATTGACCAGCCACAGCGCGAAGAGGATGCAGACCAGCAGGGCGAGACCCACTATGCGCGACGTCTTGCCGACAAATTCGGTGCGGTCGCCCGCCAGGCTGACGGCCAGGCTGCGTTCGCGCAGGCGCGCATTTTCGGCCTGGATCACCAGGTCGATCAGCGCGGTCAGCCGCTTGATATCCTGCGATTGACCGGCCTGATGGAATTGCGCCAGCGCGCCCATCTTCTGGTCATAGGTGGTGCGCAGGCCGATCTCGCTCAATGTCTTGCCGCGCTGGCTGAAGGCGACCTGGAGCGCACGGACATTGCCGCGCTGCCAGTCCGATTTGCGGGTGGCATAGGTCAGCGACTTGAGCTGGCTGGCGGCGGTGCGCCACTGGTCCTGGAACAGCCGTCCGGTATCGGGATCAAGGCTGATGACATAACGGGCCAGCGTCACTTCGGCGCGGGTGGTCTTTGCCTCGAACGCGCGGGCGAGCGCCATGATCTCCCAGCTGCGCTGCTGTTCCGCCAGCGCGCGCTGGTGATCGCGCGAGGCGCTGCTGGCGCTGTAGAGCAGGGCGCCGAGCGATCCGATTAGCAATATGCCGAGGACCAGGGGCATGTAACGCCGTGCCACGGCACGCCAGCCCCTGTCCTGTTCGTCGATCACGTCGCGTTCCGCCATATACCGTTACACTAACCGAACTATGTTAACCGCGCGAATATGCAGGTTAGATGGTTCCGCTGCTGTAGCAGATTCTGTCGCAGGAAATACCCGGTCGATCGTCGGAGTGTCGAAAAGCGCGATCAGTTGATCGCGCCGGTGGCCTTGCCGGCGGTCTCGAACATGGCGATGATCTGTTCGACCTGCTCGTCGCTATGCTCGGCGCAGAGCGAGCAGCGCAGCAGGAAGGTGCCGGCCGGGGTCGCCGGCGGGCGCGCCATGTTGACGTAGAGGCCCAGCTCCAGCAGCGTCTGCCACATCGCCACCGCCTGCATCTGGTCGGTCAGGATGACGGCGATGATCGCGGACTGCGGTGTGGCGCTGCCCAGCTTGAAGCCGAGGTCGGTGAGGCCCTTGTGCAGGCGCTGGCTGTTCTTCCACAGATGCGCGCGCTTCTCACCGGCGTGCATCAGCTTGCGGATGCTGGTCGCGGCGGTGGCGACGACGCTGGGCGGCAGCGACGCGGTGAAGACGTAGGGGCGGCAGACGAGGCGGAGGATCTCGAACTTGGGATGGTTCGAGACGCAGAAGCCGCCGACGGTGCCGACCGACTTGGAGAAGGTGCCGACGACGAAGTCGATTTCGCCCTCGACGCCCTGTTCCTCGTATGCGCCACGGCCGTTGGGGCCGAAAAAGCCCATGCCATGGGCTTCGTCGCACAGGATCATGCAATTGGGATGCTTGCGGATGGCGGCGACCATCTCGGGCAGCGGCGCGACGTCGCCCAGCATCGAATAGACGCCTTCCAGCACGACCAGCTTCAGCGCGTCGGCGGGCAGGCGGCCCAGGCGCTTGTCCAGATCCTCGACGCTGTTGTGGCGGAAGCGGACGATCTCCGCATTGCCCATGGCGCAGCCATCATAGATGGACGCATGGCTGTCGGCATCGAGCACGACATAGTCGCCCTTGCCCGCCAGGGTGGAGATGATGCCCAGATTCGCCTGATAGCCGGTCGAAAAGACCATGGCTCCGCTCGTGCCGTAAAATTCCTTGAGCGCGTCCTCGACTTCCTTGTGGCCCTGATAGGTGCCGTTGAGGACGCGGCTGCCGGTGGTGCCGGCGCCGAATTCGTCCAGCGCCTTCTTGCCGGCTTCGACCACATCGGGGTCGAAGGTCATGCCCATATAATTATAGGTGCCGAGCAGAATGGTTTCCCTGCCCTTGATGATCGCGCGCGTGGGCGAGAGCACCTGATCCATGACGATCGCATAAGGATCGCGCACGCCCGTCGCCAGCAGCGCCTCGCGCTCGTTGATCAGCGGATCGAACTTGGAGAAGAGATCGCGGGTTTCGGTAGCGATGGCGGCGTCGGTCATAATATCCAAAGTCCCTTAACCGTTCGAGCTGAGCGAAGTCGAAGCTCTCTGCCGAGCGGAGCCGAGGTTTCCTGCTTCGCCTTCGCTCAGCAACGCCCTTCGACTTCGCTCAGGGCGAACGGCAAAAATCTAAATCAGGCGGCCTTGAGCTTGGCGACCGCGTCGACCAGTTGGCCCACGGTCTCGATCTCGGCCTGCATGTTCATGGTGATGATGATGTCGAACTCGTCCTCGATGGCGGCGACGAAATCCATCACGGTCAGGCTGTCCCATTCCAGGTCGCCGGCAAAGGTGGTGGCTTCGGACAGTGCGACGCCCTTCTTGTTGAAGGGGGCGATCTGCGCTGCGACGCTGTCGAAAATCTCGCTGCGATCGGTCATTATCTCGTCAATCTTTCCATGAAAGCACGGCTTTTGCCGCCTTGGCTTGCTCTTTGGCAAGCGAATAAGGCGTCAATCGGGCAGCATCTGGGGCAAAATGCCTTGTTCGCGGCGCGCCGTGTCGCGCTGCGGCCTGCTATTCCAGCCCCAAAGGGGCGGGAGGATCAGCGGAAATTGTCGGCGTAGGCCTGAATTTTCAGCGTCTTGGGCGGGGTCGCGATGACGGTGTAGGCGATCTTCTCGCGCTCGGCATAGGCGACGGCGGCGTCCTGCGAGGAGAAGCTGAGCTTGAGCTGCTGCTTGGTGTCGCCCGAGCCGGCCCAGCCGGTCAGCGGATCGGCCTTCTTCGCTTCGGCGGGCGCATATTCCAGCACCCACTTGTGAGTCAGCGCCTTGCCGGACTGGAGGGCGTTCTTCTGGATCTGGTAAATGCGCGCGGTCATCGCGATGGAACTCCGTAAAATCGTCATTGTGCGTTGCACCAGCGGTCGCCGTGAAGTCAAGAGTTCCGGCGTGCGTCCGCATTTTTGGTGCGCAATGTGGCATTGGCGCTCGCCGGATCGTCGGGCCAGGGGTGGCGGGGATAGCGGCCGCGCATTTCCTTGGCCACGTCGTGCCAGTTGCCGGCCCAGAAGCCGGGCAGGTCGCGCGTCGTCTGGATCGGCCGGCCGGCGGGCGAGGTGAGCGAGAGGATGAGCGGGATGCGCTGGTTGCCGACGGTCGGATGCTGCGACAGGCCGAACAGCGCCTGCACTCGCAATTCCACGCGCGGGCCGCCCTCGGCCGCATAGTCGATCGCATGGGTGGAGCCGGCGGGCGAACGGAAATCAGGCGGGGCGAGCCGGTCGAGCTGCTGCTTGCCGTCCCAGCCGATCAGCGTTTCGAGCACGCCCGACAGTTGCGAGCGGTCGATGTCGGACAGGCGGCGCCTGCCCGTCAGCAGCGGCGGCAGCCAGTCGTCCAGCGTGTCGATCAGGGCGGCGTCGGACAATGCGTCGATCCCGGCAAAGCCCGCCCGCATCCGCAGCGATTGCGCGGCTTCCGACCAGGGGAGGAGGGCGAGGCCACACTGCCGCACACCGTCGATCAGCGCGGCGACCACCGCATCGGGATCGGGCCGGTCATCGGAGCCGGACGATAGGCGCACTGCGCCCAGCCGGCGTTCCCGCAACGCCTCGATCCCGCCATTGGCGGGGCGGAATTTCACCGTGCGATGCTCGGCAATGCGCTCGCCGAACAAAGCGATCACCTCCGCCTCGCCGATCGGCGCGGCCGACAGGATGCGCGCGCCCGCGGCGCTGCCCTGCACCTCGCCCACCGCCAGCCAGGCTTCGCTGGCCAGCGGCGAGAGCGGATCGAGCCGGAAGCCGCGCCCGCCCACGCTGGCCCAGTCGGCGCCGTCGGCCGAGCGGCGCTTGGCGATGCGATCGGGAAAGGCAAGGGCAAGGCAGAGGCCGACATCATGGTCAAAACCTCCCCTCCCTTCCAGGGAGGGGCCGGGGGTGGGTGGCGAGCGAAGCGAGCCTCCTTCGGAGGCACCCACCCCAACCCTCGAAGGGAGTCCCGTGCCTCCCTTCGACTTGGAAGGGAGGGGCTTGATAAGTGCTACCCAGCGCTTCGCCAATCCCCGCCCGGCCTCGGCCCGCTTGCCGCCCTCGCGCCGCCAGCGCTGGAGCCGCAGGGTGAGGTCGGTGTCCTGCCCGCCCAGGCCGCGTTCGCCGAGCAGGACCGCGATCTCGGCGGCGGTCCGGGCGAGGCCACGCTCCCCCGCGCGCACCAGCATATGGGCGATGCGCGGCGCCAGCGGCAGGGTGGCGAGCGCCTTGCCATGGGGGGTGATGCGGCCGTCGACGTCGAGTGCCTCCAAGGCGGTCAGTCGCTTGCGCGCCTCGGCCACGGCGGCGGCGGGCGGTGCGTCGAGCCAGCGCAGGCTGGCCGGATCGCTCACGCCCCAGAGCGCGCAATCGAGCAGCAGGCTGGAGAGGTCGCTTTCCAATATTTCGGGCGGGTCGAAGGGCGGCATGCCCGCCGTCGCCGCCGCTTCCCACAATCGATAGGCGACGCCGGGCCGCTGGCGCGCGGCGCGGCCGGCGCGCTGGGTGGCGGAGGCCTGGCTGGCGCGCTCGGTGACGAGGCGGGTGACGCCGGCGGCGCGGTCATAGCGCGGGCGGCGGGCAAGGCCGCTGTCGACGACGATGCGCACGCCGTCGATGGTCAGGCTGGTCTCGGCGATCGCGGTGGCGAGGATCACCTTGCGCCGCCCCTCGCGCGCGGGGCGGATGGCGGCACGCTGGGCCGCCGGGTCGAGCGAGCCGTGCAACATGTGGACCTCGAACGCGCCGCCCTCGATCCGCTCGGCGGTGCGCTCGATTTCCCGGACGCCGGGCAGGAAGGCGAGCAGGTCGCCCTCCGCTTCCTCGTCCAGCGCGCGGCGGATGGCGGCGGCCATCTCATCCTCGATCCGCTTTTCGGCATGGCGGCCGATATTGCGCAGGTCCAGCGGCTGAATCTTGCCCTCGCTCTCGATCACCGCTGCGCCATCGAGCAGGGTGGAGAAGCGCGCGCCGTCCAGCGTCGCCGACATCGGCAGGATGCGCAGGTCCGGGCGCAGTGCCGCCTGCGCGTCGAGCGCCAGCGCCAGGCCAAAGTCGCTGTCCAGACTGCGCTCATGCACTTCGTCGAACAGCACGGCCGACACGCCCGCCAGTTCGGGATCATCCTGGATACGGCGGACGAAGATGCCTTCGGTCAGCACCAGCAGCCGCGTCTTCGCGCTGACCTTGCTGTCCATCCGCGTCGCATAGCCGACCGTGCCGCCGGGCTGTTCGCCCAGCATCTCGGCAATGCGCTCGGCCGCCGCCCGCGCGGCGAGGCGGCGGGGAGAGAGCAGCAGCACTTGGCCGTCGCACCAGGGCTGGTCGAGCAGCGCAGGCGCCACTGCCGTCGTCTTGCCTGCACCCGGCGGCGCCACCAGCACCGCATTGCTGCCCGCGCGCAGGGCGGCGAGCAGGTCGGGCAAGACGGCATGGATCGGCAGGGCGGGGGTGGTCATGGCCGTTCCTCTGGCGCCAATGGGCTGCGACCACAAGTCGGCGTTGCGTCTATTGTGCCGTCGGCTTGGGCTTGGAATACCAGAGGGCGTTGACGATGACCCAGCGGTCGGCGAATTTCCCCATGTGGAAATAGTCGACAAACCACGGGGTTTCCACGCGGACGGCGGCGATATTGCCGGTGACGTCGAGGATCTTGCACGACCGGTTCCACTGCTCGCGCGGTGTTTTGAGCGCGCCCTGACGGGTCAGGCCAACCAGTTCCTCCTTCGACATGCGTTGCAGGCCCAGCTTCTCATCCTCGGTCTCGCCGACCACCCGGCGCTTGGCGAGATCGGGGTGAAGCGCCCGCGCGACCCGCTTGGGATCACCTTCCAACTGGCCGTCGACATAGTCGAAGCAGGTGGCTTCGATCGCAGTAAGGTCGGCGGGCGCGGGCGTCGCCGCAGCGGCAGCAAGGGCAAGAAGCGAACTGAGCATGATGTCTCCCGCAAGATAGGGGCAAAGGGGGCTAAGCTGTGCATCAACTACTGGTGGTGGCAGAGTAATGGCTGACGATTATGTTGGCGATGGCAAATTAGGGTGTGTCTTGTTCAACTCTTGATGCAATCCGCTCGCTTCTATGCGACCTTGTCCGGGCTCATATCGCGTGGGAGGAAGCATGTCGTCTGCGCTGCTTACCGGATTGCTCGCTTTCGGCTTTGGCGCCGTCTGCATGTTGGCTTGCGTCTAGCCGAACAGATAGATGTGGATCGGGTTTTTCGGATCGAGCAGCATCTTGGTCGTCAGCGCCAGCGACATGACGATCAGCACCGGCTTGATGAGTTTCGAGCCGAACCGCATGGCGAGGTGCGATCCGATCTGGCCGCCGGCGATCGATCCGACCGCCATGGCCAGGCCCGCGACCCAGATGACATGGCCGCCCGCTACCATGGTCAGCAGCCCCGCGACGTTGGACGCGAAATTGGCTGCCTTGGTCTGGGCGGTGGCGCGCAGCAGCGACAGGCCGCCCAGCGCCAGGAAGATGGTGGTGTAGAAGGCGCCGGCACCGGGGCCGAAGAAGCCGTCATAGAAGCCGACCACGCCGATCATGCCGGACAGGCCCCACATGCCGACGCGGGCATGGCGGTCGGCATCGCTGAGCTTGGGCGAGAAGGTGAAATAGGCCGCCATCGCGATCAGCAGCGCGGGCATCAGCCCGGCCAGGATCGAGGGATCGACCCGTTGCAGCAGCCAGGCGCCGCCGATCGATCCGATGAAAGCGGCGATCACCGGCCCCTTGTAGGTCGCAAGATCCATATGACCGCGTCGGGCATAGGCGACGCAGGCGCCGAAGGTGCCGAGGCAGCTTTGCAGCTTGTTGGTGGCGACCGCCGGCACCGGCGGCACGCCGGCGGCGAGCAGCGCGGGCAGGGCGATGAGGCCGCCGCCGCCCGCCATCGCGTCGATGCCGCCGGCCATGAAGGCGGCGGCCATGAGGAAGGCGATGGTCTCGGGGGAAAGGATCACGATATTACCCCGTTCGGGCTGAGCGACGTCGAAGCTCGCACCAGAGCGAAGCGAAGGAACTTCGCCTGCGGCTCAGTCCTGCCCTTCGACTTCGCTCAGGGCGAACGGATATTGGAAGGGGAAACGAGCGAAGCCACCCGTCTCCTCAACTTATGGTCTGCCGCATTTTCCGAGTCAGCGGACGTACCGTCCGCTTCGAAAATGCTTCAGTATGCCCGTGCTATCGCGAATTCGACCGCTTCGGTAAGGGCCGCTTTCGCCTTGCCGGCATCGAACATGCCCAGGGCATCGATCGCGCGCTGGCCATAATGGCGGGCGCGGGCCAGCGTATCGGCAATCGCGCCGGTCTGGCGCAGCAGCTGCGTCGCATGGGCCAAATCCTCGTCGCTGATGCGATGGCCCGAGATCGCAGCCTTCCAGAAGGCCTTGTCCTCGTCCGACCCGCGCGCATAGGCCAGGATCACCGGCAGCGTGACCTTGCCGTCGCGGAAATCGTCGCCGGCATCCTTGCCCATGGTGGCGCCGTCCGATTCATAGTCGATCGCATCGTCGATCAGCTGGAAGGCGATGCCCAGGTTGCGGCCATAGACGTCGAGCGCATGCTCCTCCGCCTCGCTGCGGTCGGCGACCACTGCGGAAATGCGGCAGGCGGCGGCGAACAAGGCGGCGGTCTTGGCGCCGATGATGTCGAGATATTGTTCTTCGCTGGTGTCGATCTTGCGCTGGGCGGTCAGCTGGTTGACCTCCCCCTCGGCGATGATGGCCGATGCGCCCGACAGGATCTTCAAGACCTTGAGCGATTCGGCCTCGACCATCAGCTCGAACGAGCGCGAGAAGAGGAAGTCGCCGACCAGCACGGAGGCGCTGTTGCCCCAGATGATGTTGGCGGTCTTGCGACCGCGGCGCAGGCCAGAGCCGTCGACGACATCGTCATGCAGCAGCGTGGCGGTGTGGATGAACTCGACCGATGCGGCCAGCTTGTAATGGCGCGATCCGGCATAGCCGACCAGGTCGGCGCAGGCGAGCGTCAGCATCGGCCGCAGCCGCTTGCCGCCGCCGGCGATCAGATGACCGGCCAGTTCCGGGATCAGCGGGATGCGCGACTGCATCCGGTCCAGGATGACGCTGTTCACCTGGTTCATGCCATCGGCGACGAGCGCCATGATGGGGGCGAGCGAAGGGGCGCTGGTGCGACCGATCGGATGGACGTTGCCGGGGGAGGATGCAGTCATGACAAGCGTCCTGTGACGGGGCAAAAAGCAGATGGCAAGCGGGAATAGCTTGCCTGTGCGGCGCAATGGCGCAAAAAGCGCGCCGGACGATTGATTGACGCATCGCAGTAACGGAAAAGCCACGCACTTCCCGCTGCGATGCCCCTGTGGAGAATGCCAGGTGGACGAGACTTTGAAGCGCTATCGCGAGAGCATCGACAATATCGACGCGGCGCTCGTCTTCATGCTGGCGGAACGGTTCAAGGTCACCCAGGCGGTTGGCGAATATAAGGCGACGCACGACCTGCCGCCGGCCGATCCGGGCCGCGAGGAACGCCAGATCCAGCGGCTGCGCCAGTTGGCGCTGGACGCCAATCTGGACCCCGACTTCACCGAGAAGTTCCTGCGCTTCATCATCGATGAGGTGATCCGCCATCATGAGCGGTTGCGGGAGGGCTGATTTCGAAAAATGCGCGGAAGAGCGCATTTTTGAGACGGTGCCAGCCCGCTCCCTCACCCGGCCACCCATAGAATACTGCCGCTGGGTGGCCGGGTGGGGGAGCGGGCCGGTGCGGCAGAATGTGCGGCAGCACATTCTCCAAACAAGGCTCTAGCCGGCGGGATAATTTTCATGGCCTGCATTGGGCCAGTGGAAATGGGTGTAGGTCAGCATGGTCGAGAAGCTTTCCGACCGGACCTGATGCCACCAGCCGATCGGGATGAAGAGCAGGTCGCCCGGCGTCAGGCGCACTTCGTAGCGCAGCAGGTCGCGGGCGCGGGGATAGCGGGCGAGCCGCGCCGGATCGGTCAGGTCGCCGACATCGCTGAAAACATGGCGGTTATGCGCCAGCCGGCTGGTCTGCGACGGCGGCACGAGGATGACATGCTTGGTGCCGGTCACCTGCGCCAGCAGATTGTTGGTGAGGTCGAAATGCAGCGGGGTGAAGGCGCCCGCGCCGCCGATCCACAGCATACCCGGCGTCGGGGCCAGATAGGCGTCGGGATGGCCGAGGTCGGCCTGTAGCGGCGCGAGCGCGGGGCCGTTCGCTGCGCTGTTATAGGCGGTGAGGTAGGCGTCATTGCCGCCGTCGCGCACTTGGGTGATGAACTGGCGGAAGGGGGCACGGCGCTTGTGCCGGTCCTTGGCCAGCTCATAGTCGGTGGCTTGGGTGCGGCCGCCCTGATATTCGATCTGTGCGTCGCCAATGGCATCGGCCAGATAGTCCGGCGTCCATTTTTCTCGGGCGGGCCAGCCCTCCATCGCCCCCTTGATCAGGACCGGGCGGCCGGGCGCATAGAAATTGTGGAGGAAATCCTCGCCCGACGGCGCGTCGACGGTCAGCAGGCCGGAGGCATAGGGCGACAGGGCACGCTGCTGCTCCATCACGTTCAGCAGCCAGTCGCGCCGCTTGAGCGCAAGGGCGCTGTCGTCGCGGGGCGCTGGCGCAGGCTTGGGCGGCACATGGGGCATGGCATTGGAAGCCGGCGCGCCGAAGCCGACCTGGCGCAGGGTCATCTGCATCTGCATGTCCGCCGCCTGCGACAGGATCGACGGAAGCGGCGGGGTGCGGCCGGATTTGCTCATGACCCGCCCTAGCGCGCGATCATGACCGTCATGTTGCAGGATGTGACGATCCCGTGACGGCGCGGTGGCAGCTTAGGCCGGCTCGATCATCTCGGTCCGTTTCGGTTGGGACCGGCCCAGCAGCACGCCGCCCAGCGCCAGCGCGAAACCGGCGATCTGCACCGGGCCGAGCTTCTCGCCGAACAGCAGCCAGGCTTCGACCGCGGCGAGCGGCGGCACCAGCAGGAGGAGCATCGACATGCGCGTCGGCCCCTGATTGCGCACCAGCCAGACCAGCAGTGACAGGCCGGCCGCTGACAGGCCCAGCACCGACCAGCCAAGACCGATCCACAGCATCGGGCTGTTGTCCCAGCGCCATTCGCCCACGATCAGGGTGGCGGTGATCGCCACCAGCGCGCCGCCGGCATTCTGCACCGCGCCCGACACCCAGATCGGATCGCCGCCGATCGTGCCGCGCTGGATCAGCGTGCCGCCGGTCATCGCCAGCACCGCGACGATGCCGCCGATCGCGGGAATGAGCGTGATCGCGCCCGCACCCGACTTGGCGATCGCCGGCATCAGCACGCAGCCGACGCCCAGGATGGCGATGGCAAGGCCGGTCCAGGCGCGCGCCGGCAACCGCTCACCCAGAATCGCGACGCTGGCGACCGCGACCATCAGCGGCTGGGTCGCGCCCAGCAGCGACATGATGCCGGCCGGCATGCCATGACCGACCGCCCACCAGCTGAGCGTCAGGTAAAAGCCGTGCAGCATCGCGCCGGCCGCCAGATGCAGCCACAGGCGCCGGCCGTGCGGCAGCGGCTGGCGTGCGCGCAGGGCAAGGAGGCCCAGCAGCAGCGCGGTAAGGCAGAGGCGCGCTGCCAGGATCAGCTCGGGCGCGCCATGGGGCACCATCGCACGGGCGACGATGAAGCCGGTGGACCAGATCAGGACGAACAATATGGATGCGATAATGCCGAACATGGCGCAGCCCATGGCCGATGCGCGCGCGCCTGTCGACCCGGCCAAGGGGTGAAGGGATCAGAAGCTGCCGATCGTCGATCCGATCAGGATGACGGCGGCCAGCGCCGCGAGCGAACTGACGATGCCGGCCATGGCGATATCCAGATAGGATTCGCGGTGGGTGACGCCGCTGAGCGCCAGCAGGGTCACGATCGCGCCATTATGCGGCAATATGTCGAGCGTACCCGACCCGATCACCGCCACCCGGTGCATGATGTCGGGATCGGTGCCGGTCTGGGCGGCGATGTCCATATAGGTCGGCCCCAGCGCCTCCAGCGCGATGGTCAGCCCGCCCGAGGCCGATCCGGTGAGCGCGGCGAGCAGGTTGGTCGCCACCGCCAGCGACACCAGCGGCCCACCGCCCATGCCCAGCACCCAGTCGCGGATCATGTGGAAGGCGGGCAGCGCGGCGATCACCGCGCCGAAGCCGACCAGGCTCGCCACGCTGATGATCGGCAGCACGGCGGCATTGGCGCCCGAATCGATGCTGTCGCGCAGACTGACGAGACGCCCCCGGTTGCACAGGATGATGGCGAGCGTCGCGATCATCAGGGCCGCCGTCACCGACCATATGCCCGCAACCGCGCCCAGGCTGGTGCTGCCCCATAAAGGCTCTGCCAGGAAGGGCGCGTCCCAGGTCGGGAACAGCCAGAGCGAAAGGATGAGGTTGCAGCCGATCATCACCCCGATCGGCAGGAAGGCGATGCCGAGCGAAGGGCAGTCGTCGGTGGGCGCACCCTTGTCCATTTCGGCGGGGTCGAAAGTGGAGGCGGTGGTCGTATGCTCGCGCATCCGCGCGCTGTCGACCGGCGCGGCGGGAGAGAGGCTGGGGTCATAGCCCTCCTGCCGGACGGCGGCCGCAGCCTGTGCCCGCAGCAACCAGCCCAGCCCCACGGCCAGCATGATGACCGCGGCGATCAGGCCCAGGCCCGGCGCGGCATAGATGGAGGTGCCGAAGAACGGCATGGGAATGACATTCTGGATCGCCGGCGTGCCCGGCAGGGCGGTCATGGTGAAGGTCGATGTGCCCAGGATGATGGTCGCTGGCACCAGCCGCCGGGGGATATTGCCGGCGCGGAACAGCGCCTGCGCCATCGGCACCAGCACGAAGAAGGCGACGAACAGGCTGACTCCGCCATAGGTCAGGATCGCGCCGGCCAGCACCACCGCCATGATCGCGCGACCGGATCCCAGCCAGCCGATCATGGCATCGGCGATGCTACACACTGATCCGCTGTCGTTCATCAGCTTGGCGAAGATCGCGCCGAGCAGGAATAGCGGGAAAAATTGCGCGAGGAAGCCGGCGGCGGCGACCATGAAGATCTGGGTCCAACTCGCCAGCATCGGATAGCCCGAGAAACTGGCGGCGATCATCGCCAGCGCCGGGGCCAGGAACAGCACGCTCCAGCCGCGATAGGCCATGGCGATCAGCGCGCCGAGCGCGATCAGGATGCCAAGGAAGCTGACCGCGTCAGACAGCATGTCAGACATGGGCGAGCAGCGCGTCGATATCGAGCGTCGATTGCCGGCCGATCGCCTGGCCATGCTGCTTCAGGAAATCATCCGCCGCCTTGCGCCCGATCTTCTTGAGTTTCCACAGGAACGCCCATTCGGCATTCAGCTTGGACGAATGGCCGAATTGCAGCATGTCGGTGCTGGCGATGCGGTGGATGCGCATCTTGGCCCATTTTGCGCCCTCGCCATGGCCGGGATCGGCGACCTGGCGCAGCAGCGCCATCATCCGGATTTCCTGCAACAGCACGGCGTTGAAGGAAATTTCGTTCAATCGGCTGGCAATGTCGCGCGCGGCGTAGAGGTCGGTGGCGCGCTCGACCGGGTTCACCTGGATCAGGATGGTGTCGTCCGAATCGCAGTCGCGCACCAGCGGCGTCAGCGTCGGATTGCCCGAATAGCCGCCGTCCCAATAGGCCTCGCCATCGATCTCGACTGCGTGGAACATGGTCGGCAGGCAGGCCGAGGCAATCAGCACATCGGGCGTGATCTCCCCATTGCGGAACACGCGGGCCTGGCCGGTGCGCACGCTGGTCGCGGTGATGAACAGGCGGATCGGGCTGGCGGCGAGATGGTCGAAATCGACGCATTCGTTCAGGATGTCGGTCAGCGGATTGAACCCGCCCGGATTGAGATCATAGGGCGAGCAGAGCCGCGCCATCAGGTCCATGCCGACATAGAGCGGCGAAAAGTCGAGCGTCCAGCGGCCGAGCAGGATGTCGAGCGGGCTGCGGCGGAAGGGGCTGAACATCGCCCCGTCCGACACCTTGCTCCAGAAACGGGTGAGGGCGCGGCGGGCACCCTGGGCGCCGCCATGGGCATAGCCGCTGGCCAGCACGGCGGCATTCATCGCCCCGGCCGACGTGCCCGATATGCCGTCGATCCGCAGCCAGGGTTCTTCCAGCAGGCGGTCGAGCACGCCCCAGGTGAAGGCGCCATGGGCGCCGCCGCCCTGCAGCGCCAGGTCGATCAGGCGGCTTTCGGGCTCGGCAGTCGGATCGGGCATCGGGCACCTCGCGCTTGGCGGGCATGGCCCGCTGTCGGAGTTTGTTGCGATGCAGCATGGGACCATTGCGGCCCGCCAATGTCAACGCCTTGCGCGTTGCACAAACCTCATTCCCGGCCGGCGCGGATCGCCGCTCCGCCCGCGATCGGCGTGATCGCGACCAGCAGCAGGGAGGCGGCGCCGAGGAATTTGAATGCCGCGCCGCTGCCGTCGCCCAGTGTGCCCGCGCCAAAGATCAGCAGCGGCACCGCCAGCGGCAGGGCGAGCAGGCCCGCCAGCGCGCCCGACGAGCGCAGCCCGGCGGTCAGGGTCGCCACCAGCAGGCCGAGCGCGGCAAGCGCGGGCGTGCCGACCAGCAGCCCGGTCTCCAGCGTCAGGATCGTGGCGCCGTCCAGCTTCAGCAGCGCGGCGGCGGGCAGGGCGGCGATCATCAGCGGCGGGCCGAAGCCCAGCCAATGGGCGATCAGCCGGGCGATCACTATTATCTCCTCGCTGATGCCGCGTAGCGCGATCTGGTCCAGGATGCCGGCGTCGCGATCCGGCGCGACCAGCCGGTCGACCGGCAGAAGGCTGGCGAGCAGCGCCGCGATCCACAGCATGCCGCCGCCGGTGCGGGCGAGCAGGGCGGCGTCGGGACCGACGGCAAAGGGGTAGAGGCTGGCGACCAGCAGCAGAAAGGCGACCGGCAGCCACAGCCCGGCCGAGCGCCAGGCCTGTCCCAGGTCGCGGGCGACGAGCAGGGCGATCAATCGCATGACGCCTCCTGCGCCGGGTCCGGCACATGGGCGGCCATGGCGATCCGCACCGGATCGGTCAGCGGCAAAGGCTGGTGCGAGGCGGCGACGACGATGCCGCCGGCCGCCAGATGGTCCGCCACCGCGGCGCCGAGCAGCGCGACCGACGCGTCGTCCAGGCCATTGGCCGGCTCGTCGAGTAGCCAGATATCCGCGCCGCTGGCAATCACGCGGGCGAGCATGGCGCGCTTGCGCTGGCCGGTGGACAGCATGCGCACGGGCACGTCGCGCAAGGGGGCGAGTGCCATGGCGTGGAGTGCGCGGTCGAGCGCGGCCTCATCCACCCGGTCGAGCCGTGCCCAGAAGCCGAGTGCGCGGTGGAGCGGCAATTCCATGTCGAGCGCCAGCCGCTCGTCGGCCAGCGCGACGCTGCCCTGGCGGTCGATGGTCCCGGCATAAATGGGCAGCAATCCGGCACATTGGCGCAGCAGGCTCGACTTGCCGATGCCGTTCGGCCCGTGCAGCAGCGCGCTGCCGCCGGCCGCCAGCACCAGGTCGACGCCGGCAAAGAGCAGGCGTCCGCCGCGCAGACAGGCAAGGCCCGACAGGCGCAGCGCCGCGCCGCTCATGGGGCGACCATATCCTCCAGCACATGCATGTCGATGTCCGACAGGCCGAAATGATGGCCGATCTCATGCACCACGACATGGGTGATGAGCGCTTCGAGCGGCACGCCGGTTTCGACCCATTCGTCGAGCAGCGGGCGGCGGAAAAGATGCACGGTCGGCGGCAGGTCGCCGGTCTGCGCCTCCTGCCCGAAGGGGCGCCCGCTATAGAGGCCGGTCAGGCCGAACGGATCGTCGATCTCCATCTCCTTCAGGATATCGGCGTCGGCGAAATCCTCGACCAGCATCACGACATTGGAGAGATAGGAGCGGAAGGGCTCGGGCAGGCGGCTCAGGGCCTCCAGCGCGAGTATCTCGATTTCCTGAGGGGTAGGGGCGAAGCGGAACGATTGACCAGTGTCAGGCATGGCTGTCACATAGGCGAAAGAAATAACGCAGGATAGAGAAATGCTTGCCAGACTGAACGAAACGGAACGGGCGATCGCGCTGGCGGATTTGCCCGAATGGACGGCGGTCGCCGAACCGGACGGGATCGCGCGCAGCTTTGCCTTTCCCGACTTCGTCGCCGCCTTCGGCTTCATGACGCGGGTGGCTTTGCTGGCGGAAAAGGCCGACCATCATCCCGAATGGTCGAACGTCTATAATCGCGTCGAAATCACGCTCACCACCCATGATGCCGGTGGCCTGTCGCAACGCGACATCGATCTGGCGAAGGGGATAGAGGCGCTGCTGCGCTGACGCTTGACGCGGCATCGCCCGGCCGATAATCGCCCCGGCAACATCAAGAGTCGGGCCAACGTCCGACACCAACCTGCTCCCCGAGCAAGGTGGTGCCCCTCGCCAAGAGGGGGATGTGGCCGGACCGGCAAGTAAACGGGACATGCAGCCACGACGACGTTGATCCGATGCTTGGTCACACACCAGCAGACGGAAGCATGACGTGCCCATTTCCACACAGCAATTTGCCAGCGACAATTATGCCGGGGCCTGCCCCGAGGCGCTCGATGCGATGCTCGCGGCGAACAGCGGATCGGCGACGGCCTATGGCGAGGATGAATGGACGCAGCGCGCGGCGGACAATTTCCGCACCCTGTTCGGTGGCGATGCGGAGGTCTTCTTCGTCTTCAACGGCACCGCCGCCAATTCGCTGGCGCTCGCGGCGCTGTGCCAATCCTATCATAGCGTGATCTGTTCGGCGGCCGCCCATGTCGAGACCGATGAATGCGGCGCGCCGGAATTCTTCTCCAACGGGTCGAAGCTGCTGGCCGCGCCCTCGGCCGATGGCAAGCTGACGCCCGACGCGATCCGGCAACTGGCGACCAGCCGGTCCGATATCCATTTCCCCAAGCCGCGCGTCGTCACCATCACCCAGCCGACAGAGACCGGCCTTGTCTACACGGTCGATGAAGTGCGCGCGATTTCCGCCGTGTGCCGCGAACTGGGCCTGAAACTGCACATGGACGGCGCGCGCTTTGCCCATGCCTGCGCCAGCCTGGGCTGCGACCCGGCGGAGATCAGCTGGAAGGCGGGAGTCGATGTGCTCTGCTTTGGCGGCACCAAGAATGGCATGGCCGTGGGCGAGGCGGTGATCTTCTTCGATCGCGCGCTGGCGCAGGATTTCGACTATCGCTGCAAGCAGGCGGGGCAGCTGGCGTCGAAGATGCGTTTCCTGTCGGCGCCCTGGATCGGCCTGCTGGAAAGCGGCGCCTGGCTGCGCAACGCCCGCCACGGCAATGATTGCGCGCGCCGGCTGGCGGCGGCGATCGCCGACCTGCCCGATGTCAGCCCGATCTTCCCGGTGGAGGCCAATGCCCTGTTCCTGTCGGCCCCCGCGCCGGTGCTGGACGCGCTGCGCGCGCGTGGCTGGCGCTTCTACACCTTCATCGGCGGCGGCGCGCGATTCATGTTCGCCTGGGATGCGCAGGTGGAGCGGGTCGACGAACTGGCCCGCGACATCCGGGAAGCCTGTCTGGCGATTGCCGCCTGACGACAAGCTGATCCGAATAGGCGCAAGGTCATGGGGGGCTGGCGACGGTGTGTACCCGTCCATGCCCTTGTTGCGATATCGAAATGTCATCATGCGGCGCGGTCGGATAGCGGGATGATCCGTCGAGGATGCTCCAAAGCGGATGATCTTGCCTGGTCCAGCCGATTGAAAAGAGGCGCTGATCCGGGCCTTCATCGCGCCGCCGGCACAGGGGCCGGTGCGTGGACGGAGGCTGTCATGAAGAGGATCGGATGGTTGATGCTGGGCGCCATGGCGCCGCTGTCGGGGCAGGCGCAGGAGGCTGCACCGATGGCCGAGGCGCGGGCGGCGATCGAGACCGCCGATCTGGCCGCGCTGCCGCCGGAGGTGCGCGCTGCGATCGGCCGAGCCTATTCGGTGTCGGAAATCCTGCAGATACGCGGCGTCGAGAAGGTGCCGGGCCAGACGCTGGCGGTCGACGAACTGATCTTCAAGCCTGATGGCACGATCGAGTTTACTGGCCAGCATCCCTGGGTGCTGCTGTTCGCCAAGCGGATGCGGATCGAGGATTCACAGTCCTTGCTGGGCATCAGGCGGAATACCGCGCTGCTGGCCGGGCCGAAGGGCCAGGCGGGACAGGCCGGTACGCGCGGTGCCCGTGGCGGCCGCCGTGGCTCTGACGGTGAGCCGGGACGGCCGGGCGGGCGCGGCACCAATGGCGGAGCGGGCGCGACGGCGCGGGTGCCCGATCTCTATATCGTGGCCGGCCGGCTGGAGGCGACAGCCACGGGCAGCCCACTCAATCAGGTGCGCATGAACATCGATTTTCGTGGTGTGCCGGGTGGCCCCGGTGGTGCGGGCGGCACTGGCGGAGTCGGCGGGCATGGCGGCGATGGACGGGATGGCAGGGCGAATATGGGAATTTGCAGTCGCGGGGCAGGCAATGGCGGAGACGGCGGGCGCGGCGGTCCCGGGGGCAATGGCGGCGCCGGTGCCAATGGCGGCGACGGGGGCGCGGTCTATGTCATCGGTCCGGCAGCGGTCACCGACCTCTTCACCGCAGGAGACATCCTGACCGGCGGCGGGGCTGGCGGGCGCGGCGGGGCTGCGGGGCCGGGTGGCCAGGGTGGTGCGCGGGGATCACGCGGATCTCAGCCGGGGACATGTGGCGGCGCGCATCCGGGCGATGTCGGCGCGACGGGGCCGCGTGGCCAAGTCGGGCCTGACGCCCAGCCCGGCGCTCGGGGCCGTGTCTTCGCTGTCAGGATTGGCGGGCTGGATATGCTACAGGCGCCACCCTCACCCTGATGTCGCTCAGGGTTCCTCGCCCTCGATCCGCGCGTCATAGCTGCTCAGCGCGCTGATGACGTCCGGCAACTTTTCATAGCGCTTGCGTAGCAGAGCGAGTTTGACGTCGGTGCCTGAGCAGAGTTCGGCGACGCTTTCCTCGATATAGGCGCGCCGTTCCGCATCATAGGGTTCCTCGCCGCGGAAATGGTCGCAGCTGTCGCGGTCGACCATGAAGGCGGTGACTTCGCGCGGGAAGGGGGCGGGCTGGGCCGCATTGCCGGAGGGCGGCAGGTCGAGCGAATTGGTCGGGCCGGGCGGGCCGACGGTGACGATCGGCGCCGGGCGCGAGGGCAGGACGGCGGGGGGAGCGGGCGGCGGCGCATCGGGCTGGACGACGGCAACGGCCACCTGCTGCGGCGCGCTGACCGGGGTGGCCTCTGCGCTGTCGTCGGACGAGCCCTTGCAGCCGGTGACGAGCACCAGCGCCAGCATCATCGGAAACAGCTTCAAACGCCCCTTCACCCGATTTCCTCCCGCAGTCCGGCGATCAGATCCGCAACATGCGGCAAGCGCGACTCTTCCTCGTCGAGGATCGCCAGAAACGCCGCCCGCCTATAGTTGCGCAACGCGCCTTCGGGAAGACGGGTTGGGGCAGGAATTGCGGAAATTACGATATCCAGCAGTCGCTCCACCCCATGGAGCCTGCCCCACAGATAGTCATTCTCCCGGTAGACCCGGCTGAAAAAGGCACCAAAGTTATTGAATTCTATGCCTTTTAGCGTAGCGTTCGCACCGCCCGTGCGGATTGCGGTGCAATCTTCGGGCGAAATCCGGTCGACCTTGATCGGATCATATTCATCGACAGCGTCACCCTGAAGCAACGGTAAGGTCGCGATGTCGGAGAAGGGGAAGCCGAGATAGGCCAGCAACATGGTGCGGCGCCCGGCCTTGGGCAGGTTGGCGAGCGCTTCGGCCAGCAGCATGTCGGCCGCCTCGTCGCGGGCGCGCAGGCCGCGCGCCTGGGCCATCGCCTCCAGCGCCGCACCGGCGTCGGTCGGCACCTGTGCCGCGGCGGCGCGGACATGGTCATTGTAGAAATCATTGCCATCGCATTCGGTATAGAGGGCGAGCGCGCGATAGATGGCGTCGTGCATCGCCTGCACCGCCTCGCTGTCGGCATCGGCCTCCAGCTCCAGCGTCTCGGCCAGCCGCCGCGCCAGGAAGCGCAGGCGGCGGATGCGGAAGGCCAGGTCATGGGTGCGGAAGAACAGGACGGGCGCGGCGGCGGAGCCGGCATCCTCGGTCAACCGGTCGGCGCCGATCGCGCGGACCTGCTTCCAGATCGCCTGGCGATAGGCTTCGCGCATCATCGGCGCATCCTCGCCGCTCAGCTGGAACAGGCGCGCGGCCAGATCCTCGACGATGCCCGACAGCTTGAGATGGGCATAGGCAGGGAAGGCGAATCCGGCCGATGCGGCGGCGCGCTGCTGCGCCTTGCCGCGCCAGGCCGACAAGCGCGCCGGCGTCGGCCGGTCGAGGAACAGCATGCGGCCGATCGCCCCCTCCACCTCCGCCTCGATACCGGGGCGCAGCGCCTGGATGATCCGGCCCATGCGGCGGATGCGGGCGGAATGGCGGTCGATCGCCTCCAGATTGTCGCGGATCGGCTGTTCGCGCGGAATGTCCGACAGCGCGCCGAAGATGGTGCGGAAAAAGCCGGGCAGGGGGGCATTCTCGCCGGTCGGCGCTGCTTCCTCCTCGCCCTCGCGGTTGAGGTGGATCGACCGGTGGCCGGGCTTGGGATCGATATAGACGAAGCGGCGGTCGACCTCGCGCCGCGACGGCCGGTTCTTGAGCGCGCCGATCGCCTGGGCAAAGGGGGCGTTGGCCAGCACCGATCCGTCGATCAGCACCGCGTCCTCCGCCTCGCCCCGTGCCGCCCGGCGCGGCAGCACGCGCGCCAGGAAGGCGTCGCGGCCGGGCCAGGCGCGGTGGCGGCGCTTGAGCACCCGGTCCAGCTCGCGCACGGTGAAGGGCGGGAAGGCGCCGGGGAAACTGGCGGTCGCGCGCGCGGCAAAGACCAGTTCGGCCGGATCGGCAAAGCCGCTGACGCTGCCGCCCCGGCCGCGAAAGCCGATTGACAGCCGATGCTCGGTCTCGATCACCTGGGGCGGGCTGTTGAGGCTCAGGCTTTGCACATGGCCGTCGAAATCGGTGACGGTGACGAACAGGTCGAGTGGATGCCCGTCGGGCAGCAGTGACGGCCCGGCCGGCGTGGCGGCCATGGCGTCGAACGCGTCGAGCAGCATGGTCGAGAAGATCGCCCCGCCAAAGGGCGGCTCGAACCAGCGCGAGCGGATGAAGCGCGACAATTTCATCCGCACCTCCTCGCGCGTGTCGGGCGCCACCGTGCGCTCGACCGCATCGCCGGGGCGGCGCGCGGCCATCCACACCAGCGGCGTCGCCCAGAATTTGGTCAGCGCGCGGGCGGGGCGGGCATCGGGATCGAGCAGTTCGTCGACATCGGCATTGTCGAGCCACAGCGCGGTCAGCGGTTCGAGCGACTGGCCGGTCTCGATCGCCTGGGCCAGGAAGATGCCGTTGATGCCGCCCGCGCTGGCGCCGGCGATGATGTCGGGCAGGATACGCAGCCGCGTGCCGCTCGCCGCCTCGATATCGGCAAGCAACCGATGATAGACCGCCTCGCTCGCCCCCTGCGGCGCCACCCCGTCATGAAAGGCCCGGCTCGCCCGCGTCAGGTGCCAGATTTCCTTGGTGATGCCGTGCATGTAGACGGCCAGGCTGATCCCACCATAACAGACGAGCGCGAGGCGTAATTCCTTCTCCCTCATGGGGATAGGGATCGCAAAGCGAGGCCGCCTTGTCGAGAGGCGGAATGTCCCATCTCTGTCCGAAAGCGAGAAGGGGGGATGGCGGGGAGGGGGCTAAGCTACGGCCTGTTTTCTGCCGTCATCCCCGCGCAAGCGGGGATCCATTTCCCCAGCCCAGTGCGACATGCGAGGTCAGGAGATGGGTTCCCGCCTCCGTGGGAATGACGAAAATTGGTGGGTTGCGGACAGGTCCTTATCCCGTCATGCCAGCGAAGGCTGGCATCTCTCTGTTCTTCTCAGAACCCAGAAGGAGGTGAGATCCCAGCCTTCGCTGGGATGACGGAGTTGGGTGGGGAGCGGACTGTCTGCTTTGTGGACGAAGATGACGACTAGCGGACGCTGTTCTGCCAGCACCGATTAAAGTCATCGGCAGAGATTTCTTGCGGTTGGAATTCTGGGTCTAATGCGATCTCGGCCACCGCCGGAAGCGAGCCTTCTCCAAGTCGGGTTCCCCCTACCTCGCTGTCATAGGAGGCATATCCTACTCGTCCGTCACGCCAAATTTCAATCTTCCGGGTTTCTTCTCGGTCGGCGTTGAGTTCGCTCCAAAGGTCTATTGGTTCATCGGGCGAAGAATGAAGCCAGCGAACACGCAGGTAAGTATATTCTGTCATTTGAGCAGTTTCTATTCGTAAATTGATGCGGCCGCTAGAACGCCAGCAGCGTGCCGCCAAGGATTTTCGTCCGCCGGTCCATCCCAATCTATTGCCCAAGCAGACATAGCGGTCAGAAACCCTCGTAGATCGACATTCTGCCAACTCGATTGCCGCGATGGATCGTCGAGTTCGGCTCGAAGTTGCGCCACATACTGCGCAAAAGAACGAGGATCATGCACTTCATCGTGTTCCATAAGCTATACGATGGCTTACTGATCCAGCGTCTGCAATCTGGAAACGGAATTGCCGGTTTGATCGCCAAAAAATGGTCGTTCTAGGCCATCCTCCCCTGTAAGGGGAGGTGGCTGGCCGTAGGCCAGACGGAGGGGTGTCCCCCTCTCGATAGGGCGACACCCCTCCACCACTTCGTGGTCCCCCTCCCCTTGCAGGGGAGGATTTTACCGCCGCAATTGGTCGTCTTCAGGCCCTCAGCCATCCCCAACACGCGCCCGCATTCACCCCAGCCGGAACTCCGCCCAGATCGGCAGATGGTCCGATGCCTTGCGGGCGGCGGCGCTTTCGTGGACGCCGCTATCGACCAGGCGGATGCGGCCACAATGCATGATCCGGTCGAGCCGGGCGACCGGGCGGCGGGCGTGAAAGCTGCGGCCGCAGGGCGCGAAGCTGTAATGGCGGGCAAAGTCGGCCAGACAGCCGCGCTCGGCGCTCCATTCGTTGAGATCGCCCATCAGCACCGTCGGCAGCGCATGCCCCTGTGCCGCCGCATGGATCACCGCCGCTGCCTGCTTGCGGCGCCACAGGCCCGACAGGTCGAGATGCATGCCGAACACGCGCAGCGTGGCGCCCTTGATAGCGACCTCCGCCATGGTCGCGCCGCGCGGCTCCAGGCAGGGCAGGTGCAGCACGTCATAGGCGGCGACCTCCGCCTCTTTCCGCACGATGATGGCATTGCCGTGCCAGCCCATGCTATCGGTCTGGACGTTGAGCGGCACCGGCTTGTAGCCGCTCTGGCTGTCGAGCAGCAGTGGCGGGATAGCGGCATGGCGTATGCCAAAGCGCCGGTCGGCCTCCTGCAACGCGATGATGTCGGCATCCACCTCGTTCAGCACGTCGATCACCCGCTCGGGCGAGCGGCGGCGGTCGGTGCCGATGGCCTTGCGGATATTATAGCTGGCGACGCGGATCGTGGCGGACATCTTCCTTCAATGCGCCAGCCATCGCTATGTTTCCAGTGGGGCGATCATCGTTCTTGAAATGTTCCCTTCTCAAGGGTTAAATAAGTGCCGTTCGGAGATGAGAAGATATGGCCAAGGCAAAGCGCAAATTCGTCTGTCAGCAATGCGGCACGGCCTCCGGCCGGTGGCAGGGGCAGTGCGATGACTGCGGCGAATGGAACAGCATCGTCGAGGAAGCGGCCGAGACCGTCTTTTCCGCCCGGCATGACCTGCAGGGCGGCGGCCGGGCGATCACGCTGGTCGGCCTCGACAGCAAGGTGGAACTGCCACCCCGGACCAGCACCGGTATCGCCGAGTTCGACCGGGCGCTGGGTGGCGGCATCGTGCCGGGGTCGGCCACGCTGATCGGTGGCGATCCGGGCATCGGCAAGTCTACCCTGCTGCTGCAGGCGGCGGCGCGAGTCGCCGCGCGCGGGCTGACCGTCGCCTATATCAGCGGCGAGGAGGCGTCGGATCAAGTGCGGCTGCGCGCCCAGCGCCTCGGCCTTGGCAACGCCCCGGTGCAACTGGCGAGCGCGACATCGGTGCGCGATATCCTCACGACGCTGAGCGACGGCGTGCCGCCAGCCCTGCTCATCATCGATTCGATCCAGACCATGCACAGCGACCTGATCGAGGGCGCGCCCGGCACCGTCAGCCAGGTGCGCGCGTCGAGCCAGGAACTGATCAAATTCGCCAAGCAGCGGGGCACCGCGCTGATCCTGGTCGGTCATGTCACCAAGGATGGCAGCATCGCCGGCCCGCGCGTGCTGGAACATATGGTCGACACGGTGCTGGCGTTCGAGGGTGAGCGCAGCCACCAATATCGCATCCTGCGCGCGATCAAGAACCGCTTCGGCGGCACCGACGAGATCGGCGTCTTCTCGATGGTCGCCGAAGGGCTGGAGGAGGTCGCCAATCCGTCCGCCTTGTTCCTCACCAATCGTGACGAGACGGTGACGGGCGCCACCGTGTTCCCTGCGCTGGAAGGGACGCGGCCGGTGCTGGTCGAGATTCAGGCGCTGGTGGTGCGGCTGTCGAGCGGGGCGACGCCCCGGCGGGCGGTGGTCGGCTGGGACAGCGGCCGGCTGGCGATGATCCTGGCCGTGCTGGAGGCGCGCTGCGGCCTCAGTTTCTCGACCTGCGAAGTCTATCTCAATGTCGCGGGCGGCTATCGCCTGTCCGATCCGGCCGCTGACCTCGCCGTCGCCGCCGCCCTGATGTCGGCTTTGTCTGAACGACCGGTGCCCGCCGATGTCGTGCTGTTCGGCGAGGTTGCGCTGTCGAGCGAGATCAGGCCGGTCTCGCACACGCCGCTGCGGCTCCGTGAATCGGCGAAACTGGGCTTCAACCGCGCCTTCGTGCCGGCGTCCGGCGCGGACGGAGTGAAGGGGATTTCGGTCAGCGGCTTCCGCACGCTTGCACAGCTGGTTGACCAGATGCTCGGTCGCGGATAGCCAGCGCGGCATGAACGCCGTCGATATCCTCGTCCTCCTCCTCATCGGCGGTTGCGCCATATTTGGCCTGCTGCGCGGGTTCGTGACCGAAACCCTGTCGCTGATCGCCTGGGTCGCGGGCATTTTCGCGATCAGCCTGTTCCATGCCTCCGTCACCGAATTGCTGACCAGCTTCGTCGGCAGCGAAAGCGGCGCGGCGGTGCTGGCCTTCTTCCTGATCTTCGCCGTCACCTTCGGTGCTGGCAAGCTGCTCGCCCGCGCGATCGGCCAGCGCACCCGCCAGTCGGTGCTCGGCCCGATCGACCGGGTGCTGGGCGGCGGCTTTGGCGCGATCAAGGGGCTGATTGGCGCGACCCTGGTCTTCCTTGCCTTCAGCCTTGTCTACGACACCTTCTACGGCAGTGGCGCCCGCCGCCCCGACTGGCTGTCCGATGCCCGCACCTATCCGCTGCTCAACGCCAGCGGCAAGGCGATCAGCGAATTTGTCGACGAACAAAGGGCGCAGAAACCGGCCGAACCCGACCCGGCGGAGTGAGGAAACAGGCCAGACCGGTTGCCCCTGGTGCTGGCGAACTTGCCGCTCTCAAGCGCCGGCCGGACTGCGGGTGATGCGCATCGACTGGCGTTGGCGGGCGTGGGCGGGTTCCTGGTCGCCCAATATCTCCTCGGTCAGCGAGACATGGGCGAGGGTCAGCATCATGTCCATCAACCGCTGTTCTGCCTGCGGCAGGGTGTCGATCGGGTAGCGGTTGAGATGGGCGAGGGCGTCGTCGAGCAGGGGCGCGGCCGCCGTGAAGAAGGCCGCGCGGTCGGCCGGGTCGGCATCGCCGCGCCGGGCGGCACGGGCGATCGATCCGTCGATCGCCCAGCGATCGGCAAAGGGGACCAGTGCCTCGAAGGCGGCGGGGAGGAGAGCGGTCATGCCATTGCCTCCGCGCGCGCAGCGGGCGTGGTGCCGGTGCGTTCGGCACGCCAGGCCTGCACCCGTTCGTCGACGGCGTTGAAGAGGTGGCGGCAGAGCGCCTCCTGCGCCTGGAAATGGATATGGGTGAGCGCGCCGCTGTTGAGGCCGCGCTGGCCCGCCTCGATCACGTCGCGATCCTCGGCATGGATGTCGCGGGCGCTGGCCATCGCATATTCGCGGGCGTAGCGGCGGCTGGCGCAGTCATCCTCGCCCTGCCAGTAGAGGCGGATCACGCCACGCGAGCGGCGCGCGTCGATCGGCCAGACGGTGTGGGAGAAGGGCTGGGCCGGCGAGCCCAGGATGAAGAAATTGGGAAACAGCGCGAGATAGTCGCGGCTGTGCGGGCCGGCGGTGCCGTCGGCCATGGCGAAGCGGGCGGCGCGGCCGAAGGATTGCGCCTGCACCGGCTTGGGCGCGGGATCGGGATTGGTCCAGATCGTCTGGGTGCGGTGGGGGCCGTGAAAGCCCATCTTCACCGGATAGCCGAACGGATTATCCTCGCCCACGGCCGGTGCGCCGGAGCGGGGATGGATGAAGCGGAGATGGTAATTCTCCTGGAAATTGTCGTAGGTCAGTTTCCAGTTGGCGTCGATCTCATAGACATATTCGGAGAAGGTCGTGGCCTGCGCCGCCGGGAAGCCGTCGAGCATCGTCGCATAGGGGCCAAGATCGTCGCGCAGGCCTTTGTCCGGCGTGCCGAGATGGACGAAGATCAGCCCGCCGCAGACGCCGAGTGCGACGCGGGGCAGGGCACAGTCGGCCTTGTCGATGAAGAAACGCTCGAAATCGGGGGCGGCGAGCAATGCGCCATCGGTGCCGAAGGACCAGCGATGATAGGGGCATGAGAAGGTGCCGCGCCGGCCGCTTTCCTCCTCGACCAGTTGGGTGCCGCGATGGGTGCAGACATTGTGGAAGGCGCGAATCTCGCCATCACGGCCGCGCACGATCAGCAGCGACACATTGAGTGCCTCGATCTCGCGGCGGATGAAGCTGCCGCTGTCGGGCAGTTCGCAGATATGGCCGACCTGAAGCCAGGCGCGGCGGAACACCGCTTCCCGTTCCAGCTCGAACCAGGCCGGATCATGATAAGGGGCGGCGGGGATCGGCGCGGTGCCGAGCCAGGCCAGACTGTCGTCGCTCATGCCCTGAAAGCCGGGCCGTTCGCCGTGCATTATCGCTCTCCGCTGTCTGTCTTTTCGACAGCATGAGCGGGGCAACCTCAATTTGCAACACTATTGTTGTAAATTGTATCAGTCGTCGGTGATGCCATCCCGGCGCAGCACCCGCTGCTGTTCCTGGCGGAAGCGGGCGATGGTGGCTTCGGTGTCGAGATCGGGGGCGACGCGATGGCGAAAGACGCGCGGGCCGATCAGCGCGCTGGTGAGCAGCATCACGCAATAGACTTCGGCGTCGATCGGCTCGTCGGGGAAGGCGACGGCAAGGCTGGTACCGATGCCCGATACCAGGGCGTCCCAATGCGGATAGCTGGCGCGGATGTCGCCGGGCGCGATGAAATCCTCGATCCACAGCGACATGATGGCGGGATTGTCGAGCACGAAGCGGGTGACATAGTCGATCCGTGCCTGGCGCGGCAGTTCCGGGCGGAAGGCGGCGACGATCTGCTGCGAGGACCAGAGCTTTACCGCCGCGACCAGGGCGTCACGATCGGTGAAATGATAATAGATAGTGGTGCGGTTGACCCCCGCGGCGCGGGCAAGCGCGGAGAGGGACAGCGCATCGATGCCGCGATCGGCGATCAGCCCGACCGCCTGCTCGATCAGCATCTGGTGGGTATCCTCGAAGGATTTGTAGCGGCGCTGCTGTGCGGTTTCGTCGGTCACGCCCCTTCGCCTAGACCCGGCCGGGCGGGGCGGCAAGCGGCGCGTGGACGGATGCCCGTCTCGCTTGAACTTTTCCCCCGTTCCGCCTATGTTTCCGCCATGGCCATTCTTCCGATCCTTGAGGCGCCCGATCCGCGCCTGCGTACCATATCGACCCCTGTAGAGGCGATCGACGACGATCTGCAGCGTCTGATCGACGACATGTTCGACACCATGTATGACGCGCCGGGCATCGGCCTGGCCGCGATCCAGGTGGGCGTGCCCAAACGCATCCTGGTGATGGATCTGCAGGAGCCGGAATCGGAAGAGGAAGACGCGCCGCCGGTCAAGAAGCCGATGGTGTTCATCAATCCGGAGATATTGAAGGAATCCGAGGAACAGTCGGCCTATAATGAAGGCTGTCTGTCGGTGCCAGACCAGTTTGCCGAGGTGGAGCGGCCGGCGGTGATCCGGGCCAGCTGGATGGACCGCGACGGTCGCATCCATGAGGAACAACTGGAAGGGCTGCTCGCCACCTGCCTGCAGCATGAGATTGACCATCTCGAAGGCGTGCTGTTCATCGACCATCTGTCGCGCCTGAAGCGCGACATGCTGCTCAAGAAGCTGAGCAAGGCGCGCAAGGCCGCTTGAGTCTTCCGATTGTCGGCATAAGTTGTTCCCTACAGGGGACAGCTTATGCCGAATCACGATTCCATATCACCCGTTGCACGATCGACCGTTCCATCGGCATCATTGCAGCAGCTTCTTGGCATGGACAGCGAGGCTTTCGTCCGCTGGGCCTATGTTACCATGCTGGGTCGTCCCGTCGATCCCGAAGGGCTGGCCTTCTATCTTCGCCGGATGGATGAGGGGAAGAGCAAAATCAGTGTTCTGAAACAGCTCAAACTCTCGGCGGAAGGACGTGTGTTCGATGCCCAGCTGCAGGGGCTGGACAGTGCCATCCAGCAAGAGAAATTGGAGCGGATACCGGTTATAGGGCCGATCTACAGATGGTTTCAGACCCAATCCGAGGCACGGACCTTGCCAGGCGCGCTGTGATCGGAATTCTTGCTTTTATCTGAGGTTCTGCTGAGTGCGTAATTGATCGGTTTTAGATCGGACGTGGACGACTGGCAGTGAACAAAGAAAAACCTCCCCAGGCGGTATGCCGGGGAGGTTTTTTCTGGTCCGCGATAGCCGCGAGGGTCAGGCCATGCCGTCAGTGTCCAGCGCATAGCCGGCCGAGCGGACGGTGCGGATGATGTCGTGGCGACCGTCGACATTGATCGCCTTGCGCAGGCGGCGGATATGGACGTCCACGGTGCGCAGTTCGATGTCGCTGTCCTGGCCCCAGACGCTGTCGAGCAATCGTTCGCGCGAGAAGACCCAGCCGGGATGCTCCAGGAAATGCTTGAGCAGGCGGAACTCGGTGGGGCCGAGCGGGATGACCTGGCCGCCGCGGCGGACCTTGTGGCCGACCGTGTCCATCTCGACATCGGCGAAGGTCAGCGTCTCGCCGGCCAGCGCCGGGCGGACGCGACGCAGCACCGCGCCGACGCGGGCGACCAGTTCGCGCGGGGAGAAGGGCTTGGTGACATAGTCGTCGGCGCCGGTTTCCAGGCCGCGCACGCGATCTTCTTCCTCGCCGCGCGCGGTGAGCATGATGATCGGCACATTGGCGGTGCCGTTCATGCGGCGCAGGCGACGACAGACCTCGATCCCCGACAGGCTTTCGACCATCCAGTCGAGCAGGACGATGTCGGGCGTGTTTTCCTGCGCCATCAGCAGCGCTTCCTCGCCATCGACGGTATGGGCGACCTCGAAATCCTCACGCTTGAAATGCCAGATGAGCAGTTCGGCCAGCGCCGCGTCATCCTCCACCAGCAGCATCTTCGCCCGCGCCATGCCTTAATTCTCCTGCTGCTGGGTGCCGCCGCGTTCGCGTTCGGGCAGGGTCTGGCCCGTGGCGGCATAATAGACCATTTCCGCGACATTGGTCGCATGGTCACCGATGCGTTCGATATTCTTGGCGATGAACAGCAGGTGCGCGCACTCGCTGATCGTCTTGGGATTTTCGACCATGTAGGTGACCAGCGTGCGGAAGACGCTGTCGTAGAAATCATCGACGACCTGGTCGCGCTCCACCACCGCCAGCGCCAGTTCGGCGTCGCGCGCGGCGAAGGCGTTCAGGGCGTCCTGAACCATCTCGCCCGCGACCTGGCCCATGGAGGGCAGCAGCGACACCGGTTCCAGTTTGTGCTGATTGGCGGCGATCAGCGGCACGCGCTTGGCGATATTCTTGGCATAGTCGCCGATCCGCTCGACCACGCTGACGATCTTCAAGGCGGCGATCACATCGCGCAGATCATTGGCCATGGGCGCGCGCAGGGCGATGATCTGCACCACCAGCTTTTCGACTTCCGCTTCGAGGGCATCGATGCGCTTGTCGTCGGCGACCACTTCGGCGGCGAGGCGCTGGTCCTGACGCTGCAGCGCCAGCATCGCATTCTCGATCGCGGCTTCCGCGCGACCGCCCATTTCGGCGATCAGGCCGCGCAGCCGGTCGATTTCCTCGTCAAATGCCTTGATCGTATGTTCAGCCATGTTTCTTCTCCCCCCGATCAGCCGTAGCGACCGGTGATATAGTCCTTGGTCCGCTCCTGGCGCGGGTTGGTGAAGATGTCGCTCGTCACGCCATATTCGACCAGTTCGCCCAGGTGGAAGAAGGCGGTGCGCTGCGACACGCGCGCGGCCTGCTGCATATTGTGGGTGACGATGACGATGCCGTAACGGCCGCGCAGTTCGTGGATCAGTTCCTCGATCTTGGCGGTGGCGATCGGGTCGAGCGCCGAGCAGGGCTCGTCCATCAGGATGACTTCGGGTTCGACCGCGATGGCGCGGCCGATGCACAGGCGCTGCTGCTGGCCGCCCGACAAGGCGGTGCCGCTGTCGTTGAGCCGATCCTTGACCTCGTCCCACAGACCGGCGCGGCGCAGCGACTTTTCCACGATCACGTCCATGTCCGCCTTGCCCGCGGCTAGGCCGTGGATGCGGGGGCCATAGGCGATATTCTCGTAGATCGACTTGGGGAAGGGATTGGGCTTCTGGAACACCATGCCGACCCGCGCGCGCAGCTGCACCACGTCCATCGAGGGGGCGTAGATATCTTCGCCATCGAGCGTGATCTGCCCTTCGACCCGGGCGGAGGCAACGGTGTCGTTCATGCGGTTCAGCGTCCGCAGGAAGGTCGATTTGCCGCAGCCCGACGGGCCGATGAAGGCGGTGACATGGTCCATGTCGACGTCGATCGAGACGCCCTTGATCGCCTGCTTCTCGCCATAGAAGACCTTGACGTCACGGGCCGTCATCTTCGGATTGGCAATGGCCAGGCTTTGCTGTTCTTCGGTCATGGGTGTGATTACCACCGTTTTTCAAACTTGTTGCGCAGGTAGATGGCGAGGCCGTTCATCGCGAGCAGGAAGGCCAGCAGGACGATGATGGCGGCCGAGGTCTTTTCGACGAAGCCCTTGGAGACTTCATCCGACCAGAGGAAGATCTGCACCGGCAGAACGGTGGCCGGATCGACGATGCCGCCGGGCGGCGTGGCAATGAAGGCGCGCATGCCGATCATCAGCAGCGGGGCGGTTTCGCCGAGCGCGCGGGCCATGCCGATGATGGTGCCGGTGAGGATGCCGGGCAGGGCCAGCGGCAGCACATGCTGGAACACGACCTGCACCGGCGAGGCGCCGATGCCGAGCGCGGCGTCGCGGATGCTGGGCGGCACCGACTTGATCGCGTTGCGGCCGGCGATGACGATGACCGGCATGGTCATCAGCGCCAGCGTCATGCCGCCGACCAGTGCGGCCGAGCGGGGAAGCTGGAGCAGGTTGAGGAAGATCGACAGGCCGAGCAGGCCGAAGATGATCGAGGGCACGGCCGCCAGATTGTTGATCGACACTTCGATGATGTCGGTCCACCAGCTCTTGCGGGCATATTCCTCCAGATAGAGCGCCGTGGCGACGCCGATCGGGAAGCTGAGCAGCAGGGTCACGAGCATGGTCAGCAGCGACCCCTTGAACGCGCCCCAGATGCCGACCTGGGTCGGATCGGTGCCGTCGCTGGCGGTCAGGAAGCCCCAGTTGATGCCGGTGGCGAGCAGGCCGGCCTGACGCAGGCGCGCGACCTGAACCTCGGCTTCGGGCGTGCCCTTACTCTTGGCGGCGAGGTCGATCGCGGTCGCTGCGGGCACGTCGATCGTCTCGGTGCGGCTCAGGATCTTCGGATCGGCCTTGATCGCGTCACGGATCGAGATCCAGGCGCTCGGCGAGATCAGCGCGTCGGCATCCTTGCCCAATGCCTTCTGCGCGACGGCGCTGGTCACCATCGGCAGATTGGCGTTGGCCAGTGCCTCGTCGGTGATGTTGGCCGGGTCGAGCAGCAGCGGCGAGGCGGGGAAATCGACCTTGAGGGCGATTTCCGTGCGGGTGAAGCCGCGCATGCCGTTACCGACCATGGTGAAGAGCAGGAAGGCGAGGAAGGCGGCGCTGAGCGCCACGGCGAGCAAGCCCGCCGCCTTGAAGCGACGTTCGGCGGCATAGCGCCGGGCGATCCGTTTGCGCATGGCGTCCGACTTCCAGTCGGTGGGGTTCTTGGCACTCATCGTTTCATTCCCCGTTCGCCCTGAGCGAAGTCGAAGGGCAGGGCTGAGCGACGCGAAGCTACTTCGCTTCGCTCAGTGGAGGGCTTCGACAGGCTCAGCCCGAACGGAATTGGGATGTTCGGGCTCATTCGTAAGCCTCGCGATATTTCTTCACGACCCGCAGGGCCACGATGTTGAGCAGCAGGGTGACGATGAACAGAACCAGGCCGAGCGCGAAGGCGGCAAGCGTCTTGGCGCTGTCAAACTCCTGGTCGCCGGTCAGCAACTGGACGATCTGGGTCGTCACCGTGGTCACGCTGGCAAAGGGGTTGAGGGTGAGGTTGGCAGCAAGGCCGGCGGCCATCACCACGATCATCGTCTCGCCGATGGCGCGGCTGACGGCGAGCAGCACGCCGCCGACGACGCCGGGCAGGGCGGCCGGGATCAGCACGCGGCTGATCGTCTCGCTGGTGGTGGCGCCCATCGCCAGGCTGCCGTCGCGCATCGACTGCGGCACGGCGGCGATGCTGTCATCGGCCATGGAGGAGACGAACGGGATGATCATCACGCCCATGACGAGGCCAGCGGCCAGCGCGCTTTCGGAAGAGGCGCCATGGATGCCGATCATCACCGCAAAGTCGCGCAGCGCCGGCGCAATGGTGAGCGCGGCGAAATAGCCATAGACGACGGTGGGGACGCCCGCGAGCATCTCCAGCGTCGGCTTCATCCACTTGCGGACCGTCGGGCTGGCATATTGGGTCAGGTAGATGGCGCTCATCAGGCCGAGCGGGATGGCGACGATCATGGCGATGATCGCGCCGATGAAGATCGTGCCCCAGAAGAGCGGCACCGCGCCGAACGCATCCTCATTGCCATAGCCCATGGCGGCCGACTGCGGGCTCCATTTCGTGCCGAACAGGAAGTCGATCGGGTTCACCATCGAGAAGAAGCGGAAGCTTTCCCACAATAGCGAGGCGACGATGCCGAGCGTGGTGATGATCGCCAGCAACGAGGCGATCAGCAGCGTCGCCATGACCAGCCGCTCGACCCGGGTGCGGGCGCGGAAATCGGGACGGACACGGGTGAAGGCATAGGCGCCGCCGGCAAAGGCGAGCACCAGCGCCAGCACCGCGCCGGCCAGGCCATAATGGCTGAGCGCGGTGCGATAGGGTTCGACCAGGGCCTGCGCGGCGGGGTTGAAGGCGCCGGCCTGCGCGCCGGTGGCGATCGCCCGCGCCTCGCCCAGGATGGCGGAGCGGGAGAAGCCGTCCACCGGCAGGCTCTGCGCCGCCGGGTCACCCAGCACCGACTGGGTGACGAGGCCGGGCGAGACATTCGCCCAGACCGCCAGGAAGATGCCGGCCGGGATCAGCGTCCACAGCGCGACATACCAGCCATGATAGCCGGGCAGGCTGTGTACCGCGTCGCGGCGACCGCTGGCGCGCGCCACGCCGGAAAGGCGCAGCGCACGGGCGCGAGCGCTGACCCAGGCGATCGCGCCCAGGCCCGCCAGCAGCAGGAGGATTGCAGGACCGGTCATGATGCCCTTACTTCAGCTGCGAACCGTCGAGGACAGTGAGCGACTTGACGATTTCCGCGCTCTTCTTGCGCACGTCTTCCGGTGCCGCGACCATGCCGCGCTTGGTCAGCGCGCCGTCGGGGTTCCAGTTGGCGGCGAAGGTGTCGAGGAAGCCCTGCAGGCCACGGATCGCCTGCATATGCGCCTTCTTCACATAGATGTAGAGCGGGCGGGCGCCGGGATACTGGCCGGTCGAGACGGTTTCGTAGCTGGCTTCGATGCCGTTGATCGGCACGTCCTTGAGCGTGTCCTTATTTTCTTCCAGGAAGCTGAAGCCGAAGACGCCGACGGCGTTCGGGTTGGCACCCAGCTTCTGGACGATCAGATTGTCATTCTCGCCCGAGTCCACATATTTGCCATCCTCGCGGATGCGGGTGCAGGTGGCCTTATACTCGTCCTCGCTCTTTTCCTTGAGCGCCTTCATCGCCTCGTCGCTCTGGCAGCCTTTTTCCAGGATCAGTTCGGCCAGCGAGTCACGGGTGCCACTGGTCGAGGGCGGGCCGAAGACGGAGATGGCGATCGCGGGCAGGCTGGGGTCTACGTCCTTCCAGGTCTGGGCCTTGTTCGGACCCTTGCCATAGGGATTGGCGGCCAGCGCCTCATAGACGATCTTGGGGGTGAGCTTCAGGCCGGGGCCTTGCTTGGATTCCGCGAAGGCGAGGCCGTCGACACCGACCTGGATCTCGATGATGTCCTTGACGCCGTTGGCGGCGCACTGCTCGAACTCCGCCTTCTTCATCCGGCGCGAGGCATCGGCGATGTCGGGATGCTGGGCGCCGACGCCGGCGCAGAACAGCTTCATGCCGCCGCCGGTGCCGGTCGATTCGATGATCGGCGACTTCATGCCGGGATTGCCCTGCACGAACAGTTCGGCAACCGCGGTGGCGAAGGGATAGACGGTGGAGGAACCGACCGCGCGGATCTGGTCACGGGTTGCCCCAGCGCCGCCCGACTGGTCGCCGCAGCCGGCAAGCGAAAGGGCGGCCACAGCGGTCGCGGCGAAAAGGGCGAATTGCTTCACGGGAACCTCCAACTAACAGGCCGCGATTCGCAATGTCGCGCCCCTCAAGGAGGCGCCTAGCCGCGGACCATCGCGCCTTTGTGACAGTCAGATTGCATTTTCATGACATAGGGGCCGGATCGCGTCTTTGGCGTGAAATTTTCTTACGCCTTGGCGCGGGCTGCGCTCCCGTCGCTGGGGGCGCCGGGCAGCAAGATGCTGACATTGGTGCCTTTTCCAAGAACACTGGAAATATCCAGCCGGCCGCGATGGCGTTCGACAATATGTTTGACGATGGCGAGACCAAGGCCCGTGCCGCCCATCGCCCGGCTGCGTCCCGAATCGACCCGATAGAAGCGTTCGGTCAGGCGGGGCAGATGATCGGGGCCGATGCCTTCGCCCTCGTCCGCCACCGACAGGCGTACCATGCCGCTGGGGCCTTCGCCCAGATTGACGTGGATCGGCGTGCCGGGGCGGCCATATTTGACCGAATTGCCGATGAGGTTGTGGATCAACTGCGACAACTGGGCGCGATCGCCCTGGATGGCGGGCAGGCCGGGGGTGATATCCATCTCCACCTCGCGACCGCGATCGCCATTGCTGGTGCGGAACACGCCGACCACTTCGGCGGTCAGTTCCGACAGGTCGACGGCGGCTTCGGGCAGGCGATATTTCTCCGCCTCGATCCGGCTCAAGGAAATGAGATCGTCGATCAGGCGCTGCATCCGTCGCGCTTCGCCGTCCATGATCTTGAGGAAGCGCTTGCGGGTCTCGACATCCTTGCCCAGTTCCGGGTCGGCGAGCGTTTCGATGAAGCCCAATATGCCGGCCAGCGGCGTGCGCAGCTCATGGCTGGCATTGGCGACGAAATCGACGCGCATCCGCTCGGCGGCATAGGTGCCGCTATGGTCGACCAGATGGACGAGGCGTCGCATGTCGCCGACTGCGCCTACCGAAGCGATGCGCATCTGCCAGCGCTGTTCGCGGGTGCCCAGGCCCACCAGTTCGATCATCACCGGTTCGGCGAGTGGTGCAACGCTGGCCAGCCGTTCGGCGGCGGCCGGGTGGCGGATGGCGATGCGGGCGTCCTCGCCCTCGATATGACTGCCGAGCAGGCGCTTGGCGGCGTGGTTGGCCTGAACGATGCGGCCGCGCTCGACCAGCATCAGCGGGTCCGAGATCGCTTCCAGCAGGCCGGGGAAGTCGGGATGGACGAACAGGTCAGGCGCGTCGAGCGCGATGGTGGGCGTATCACGGCCGACCGGCCCGGCTTCTGCCGTGATGACCAGGACGATCAGCCCCGCCAGTACCGGCAAGGCGATGGCAAGCGGCGATCCGCCGAGAATCAGCGCGCCGCCAGTGCCGAGTAAAAGCACGGCCAGCGAGGCCGTAATCTGTGAAATTGTCAGTCGATTCATGGTTACCGTGCTGGATTTTGCGCGCATTTGCTGCGATGGCTACAGGGAATAGCGCCCAATATTTACGCTTTGGCAAGCGCGATAGCGGAACATTGTGACATGAGCGAGCGGATCCCCGGACAGGAAAGCGTGGAGCCTGAGAAGGCGACGAACGATGTTGTCGCACCCGATCTGGCAACGCCATCGCGGCGCCAGCTGTTGATGGGTGGCGCCGTCGCGGCATCGGCGATCGTGTCGATCCGCCCGGCGCTGGCGAATACCGCCGCCTCGGTCCTCAACTGCACCATTCCGGTGCCTGATCCGTCGCGGTCGGGCAATTATATCGCCCCTAATGGCCAGATGGTGCCGGCGGGCACGCCCGGCGCCTTCCCCGCGACGGGGCGCACCTATACCGGCGAGCAGGTCAAGCAGGCGCTGCGCGGCCGGCCGCTGCCGGGCACCAGCTATGAGCAGAATCAGGCCTATCTGAACTATATCCGCCGTCTTCAGTCGGGGCAGAGCGGCTTTACCTGTTTCGCATCGCTGCAAATGCCACGCTAAGCCCTAAAGCTGCGTCGAACTGAAAGAACCGATTACGGGTCGCCCGCGTTGACGGCGTCGAAGCATCGACAGTTCCGTCGAGCGCAAGGGCGACACCATGTTCCATGCACGCCAGGTGGCGGCACATTCTCCATTCGCGGTCGTCTATCTCTATCGCCCCGGTGACGGCGGCCTGGACCGGGTCGCCATCCAGCTCGCCAATCATCTCCATCGGCGCGGCCTGCGGGTCGAATTGTGGCTGGCGCATCTGGACGGGCCGCTGGCCGGGCTGATCGACCCGGCGCTGACGGTGCGCCGTGTCTGCGCGCCGCGCTGGGTCCGGCGACTGTCGATGATCGCGCAATTCCTGCCGCTGGCCGCGATGGTGCGGCGCCATCGGCCCGATGTCATCTATTCGGCCGGCAACCAGAGCAACATGCTGGTCGCCGCCGCGACGCTGGGCACGCAGACCCGCGCGGTCGGCCGCATTTCCAACCCGATCGTTCGGCCGGGGCAGCAGGGCCTGTCCGCCTGGGCGCGCAAGACGCGGTTCCGCGCCATCGCCAGGGCCTGCAGCATGACCATCGTCATGGGCGAGACCGATCGGCAATTGCTGGCCGAGGAAGGGCCGTTTGGCGGCCGCGACGTGCGGCTGATGCCGCGTCCCACCGTCACCCGGCTGATGGAACAGGCGTGCAACGATCGCGGCACCGCCTGTTGCCCGCAGCGCCCGGCACAATTGCTGATGGTCGGGCGGCTGGCGCCGCAGAAGGACCAGGCGACCGCGCTCGCCGCGCTGGCGCAACTGCGGGACCGGGACTGGCGGCTGCGCATCGTCGGGCAGGGGCCGCTGCGCGCGCAGCTGGAGGCGCAATGCGCGCGGCTGGGCCTGTCGGACCGGGTCGAGTTTCTGGGCTTCGTCGATTGTCCGCACCGCATGGCCAGTCTGTTTGCCGAGGCGGACCTGCTGTTGCAGCCATCCTGCTGGGAGGGGCTGGCCGGCACGATGATCGAGGCGCTGGGCTGTGGCGCGGGCGTGGTGGCGACCGATTGCACCCGTAATATCCATCCGCTGCTGGCGGCCGCCGGCCAGCATCCGCCGGTGCCGGTCGGCCATGTCGATGGCTTTGCCCGCGCGATCGAGTGGGCGCTGGAGCATCCGGCGCCGCCCGCGCAACTGGCGCAGGCGGTGCGCGAACATGGGCTGGACCGGGCGCTGGACACCTATATGCGCGCGCTGATGACGGTCGGCGCGCGGGAGCTTCCGGTCGGCGTGGCGCTGCAGGCCTTTCCCTGATGCGTTAGGCACTTGGCTACCCTTTTGGCTTTAGGGCAAGAGTGGGAACCATGGAGGTGCCGGACGCATGGTCGGGGAAGAATTTTATCGTCGCGAAGGGGCGGAGGCGATCATCGTCCGGCCGCTGGATGATATCGTCCTGCTCTATCATCGCCCGTCGGGCCAGACCCATATGGTGATAAGCCCGGTGCCCGAGATATTGGACGCCATGGCCGACGGCCTGCCGGCGAGCGCGACGATGCTGCGCGATCGGCTGGCCCTGCTCTATGATCTGGGCGAGGGCGATGTGGTGGGCGAGATCGGCCAGCATCTCGCCTATCTCGACCGGATCGGGCTGGTGCGCCCGGCATGAGGCATAGCCTGACCCTGCGCATCGGCCCGGCGACCTTCCGCATCGGCTCCGCCTGGGCACAGCCGATCGATCAGTTGGCGCGGCTCTATGCCGATTATCCCGATGTCGATGGGGCGATCGCCGATTTCACCGTGCGGTTGCAGCCGACCAGCGCGGTCCGGCGCTGGGTGCGGCCGTCCATCTTCATCACCGGCGATCATGGCCTGGCCGATGCCGCGCCGATGAGCCAGGCCCATGGGCTGCTGGCGGCGGAAATGGGGATGAACCTGCAAATGGCGCTGGGCTGGCGCCGGCATCTGCTGCTCCATGCCTCGAGCGTCGAGAAGGACGGGCGGGTGCTGGTGATGACCGGCGAGTCCGGGTCGGGCAAGTCGACCCTGGCGGCGCAACTGGGCGAGCGCGGCTGGCGGCTGATGGGCGACGAGTTCGCGCTGCTCGACCTGGACAGCGGGGCGATCCTGCCCTTTCCTCGGCTGGTGTCGCTCAAGAACAAGGCGATCGAGGTGATCGCGGCTGAGGTGCCGGCCGCGCGCATGGGGCCGCTGCTGGGCGCGACGGCCAAGGGCGACATTCGCCATCTGGTGCCGCGCGCCGATGCGGTGGCACGGATGGGCGAGGGGGGGATGCCGGCGCTGCTGCTGTTCCCGCGCTTTGGCTCCGGGCCAGCGGAACGGCCGGTGGGCCAAGGAGAGGTGTTCATGCGCCTGACCCAGGCATCAACCAATTATGTCGCGCTGGGCGAGCCGGGCTTTGCTGCGCTGACGCGCTTCGTGGCGCAGGTGCCGGCGCGGGCGATCGACTTCCCCTCGGGCGAGGCGGCGATCGCCATGGTCGACCGGCTGTGGAGCGAGATCGCATGAGCGCGGCGTTGCTGATCGGGGTATTGCGCGATCCGGCGACGACGGAGGGGCTGGATGCGGCCGGCTGGAACAGCCTGATCGCGATGGCGCGGGCGGAGCGGCTGATCGGCACGCTCGCCTTTCGGCTGGAGGGGCAGGCTGTGCCCGATGCAGTGCGGCCGATCCTGACCGACGCAAAGGCCGATGCGGCGCGCGAGGCGCGGCAGGCGATCTGGGAGGCGGATCGGGCGCGGGTGGCGCTGGCGCCGATCGGCCTGCCTGTGATCCTGCTCAAGGGCACAGCCTATGCGGCGGCGGGTCTTGCTGCGGGGCAGGGGCGTTTCATCGGCGATCTCGACATATTGGTGCCGCGCGACCGGATCGACGCGGCGGCCGATGCGCTGATCGTGGCGGGCTGGGAATGGGTCAAGGAAGACCCCTATGACGACGCCTATTATCGGCAGTGGATGCATGAGCTGCCGCCGATGATCCATACCGAGCGCGACCGGATGATCGACGTGCATCATACCGTGTTGCCGCTGACCGCGCGGCCGACGCCGGATGCAGCCGCGATGATGGCGGATGCGGTTCTGATAAGCGATGGGTTATATATGCTGTCGGCAGAGGATCGGGTCTGTCATGCGGCAGCGCATCTGCTGGCGGATGGCGATCTGCAGGGCGGCTTGCGCAATTTGTGGGATATTCACTGCCTTTGTGAGGAATCATCGGAACGACAGGATGATTTTTACCTCACTCTCTTCGAGATGGCGGCGCATCACCAATTGACCGCAGCAGTTTGGCGCGCGTTGCGCCTATCTCATCATCTGTTCGGCACCGAGGTCAAAGCCTATCGCGCGCCTATAGAGGTCAATTATAAATTGCGTTGGAGCGACCGAGCTTTCATCAGTCGGCTGCTGGCGCGCAATGGCTGGGGGAAGGAGACGCGCAAAGCGCTGGTCTTCGCCTTTTTCGTGCGGTCGCACTGGTTGCGGATGCCGCCGCTGATGCTGGCGCGCCATCTGCTGACCAAATGGCGCAAGGGGCATCGGCCGCAATAATTAGTTTGCGGCCAATGTGGAGTCCAGCGCGAGGCCGGCCATGTCGGCAATGGCGAGCAGTCGCTCGACCGGCTTGCCGTCGCGGGCATCTGACGACAGGCCGGACATGATCGCCACCATATAGTCGGCGACCGGTAGCGCCTGGTCGGGATGGCCGGGGGCAAGATAGTCCCGGACCCGATCGACGCTCCTGTCTTTCCAGCAGCGCGCCTGTGCGGCGGCGGCGGTGTCGGCACCGCGCGCAGCCTCCAGCACCATGCAGCCCGGCGCGGCCGGATCGGTGGCATAGATGCGGGCGGCGGTGCGCAGCAGATCGGTAAGTGCGGCGGCCGGTGGGGTGCCGGGCACAAGGATATCGTCCACCGGCAGGGCATTACGGGCATAGCGCGCCAGCACCCGATCGAACAGGGCCGCCTTGTCACCGAAAGCGGCATAGAGGCTGGGTGGATTGATCCCCATCGCCTGCGCCAGTGCGGCGACGCCGACACCGTCATAGCCATGTTGATGGAACAGCGCCTGAGCCACGGAAAGGGCGGCGTCCTCGTCGAAGGAACGCGGGCGGCCCCGGCTCCTGGCCTTTTCTTTAATGGTCATTACAAAAATCCTTGACGGGCGCGATTGGTAATTTATATAGCGATCATTACAAATTTAGCAAGGAATTGTCCCATGACCGATTTCACTGCCAAGAAAGTCCTCGTCCTCGGTGGCAGCCGGGGTATCGGTGCCGCGATCGTGCGGCGCTTCGCCGGTGACGGCGCGAATGTTGCCTTCACCTATGCCGGGTCGCAGGATGCCGCCACGGCGCTCGCCGTCGATGTCGGCGCCCGTGCCATCCGGTCCGACGCGGCCGATCGCCGGGCGGTGATCGACGTGGTTGCGGGCGAGGGCGCGCTCGATGTGCTGGTCGTCAATGCCGGCACGCTGGTGCTGGGCGATCCGCTGACGCTGGACGCCGATGCGGTCGACCGGATGATCGATATCAATGTCCGTGCGCCCTATCATGCAGCGGTCGAGGCGGCACGGCAGATGAACGACGGCGGCCGCATCATCGTCATCGGTTCGGTCAATGGCGACCGTATGCCGTTCGAGGGCGGCGCGGCCTATGCGCTGACTAAGTCGGCGCTGCAGGGCATGGCCCGTGGCCTGGCCCGCGACTTCGGCGCGCGCGGCATCACCGTCAACATCATCCAGCCCGGCCCGACCAATACCGACATGAACCCGGCCGATGGCCCGATGAGCGCCACCATGCACGGCTTCATGGCGATCAAGCGCCATGCCACGGGTGAGGAAATCGCCGGGCTGGCGGCCTATCTGGCGGGGCCGGAAGCCGGCATCATCACCGGTGCCATGCACACGATCGACGGCGGCTTCGGCGCCTGATCGGGAATTCAGGAGGGGCGGCTAAACGGTCGCCCCATCCTGTTGCGTGGCCTCTTTTCTTCGCGGCGCGCGATGCTATGATGAGCGCCAACGGGCCGTGCGGGCGCCCGTTCAGGCGATGATCGTCCAAGTTCCGCTCCATGCGCCGCGCCTGCGGCAGGAGCCGATGACGATGACGACACTGGATGATGGTCCTCCACCGATCCGCCTTCTTCCGCTGTTTCTCAAATTCCTGCGCTTTGGCTGCCTGGCCTTTGGCGGGCCGGTGGCGCAGATCGCGATGCTGCGCCAGACCTTGGTCGAGGAGGAGCGCTGGCTTTCCGCCCCGCGCTTCAACCGGTTGCTGGCGGTAATGCAGATATTGCCGGGACCGGAGGCGCATGAATTGTGCGTCCATATGGGGATCATGGCGCGCGGGCGGATCGGTGGGCTGCTTGCGGGCCTGGGCTTTATGGTGCCCGGCTTGGCTCTGATGCTGGTCGCGGCCTGGCTCTATCGCGACTGGATCGCCGGCGCGGGCTGGGCGCTGCCGGTGCTGTTCGGCGTCCAACTGGTGGTGCTGGCGATCATCGCGCGCGCGGTGCAGCGGATCGGCGGCCATGTGCTGGAGGACCGGCTGCTCTGGGCGCTGGCGATGGGCGCCTTTGCCGCGACGCTGCTCGGCACGCCTTTCTGGATTCCGTTGCTGGCGGCGGGGCTGGTCCATGCCTTTCGCGCGCGGCCCATGGTCATCGGCGCAGTGCTGGTCGGGGCGGTCATGCTGGCGCTGTTGTTGCACCAGGGGAGCGTGGCTGTTGCGCCGATCCCCGTGGCGGCTGGCACAGCGCGGCCCGACGCGCTGCTGCTGTTCATTGCCGGTCTGAAGGGCGGGCTGCTGACCTTTGGCGGCGCCTATACCGCCATTCCCTATGTGCGCGGCGATACGGTCGGGCGCGGCTGGCTGTCGGACGGGCTGTTCCTCGACGGGGTGGCGCTGGCCGGGATATTGCCGGCGCCGCTGGTCATCTTCGCGACCTTTGCCGGCTATATGGCCGGAGGGCTGGGCGGGGCGCTGGCGATCACGGCGGGCATGTTTCTGCCGGCCTTCGCCTTTTCCCTGATCTTCTATGAACGGCTGGAGGCGCTGGTCGAGAATCCGGCGCTCCACCATCTGCTGGCCGGGGTCGCGGCGGCGGTGGTCGGGGTGATCGCGGCGACGCTGGTGCAACTGGGCTGGGCGGCGGCGATGCGGGCGGACCGGCTCTGGGCGGCGGGCCTGATCGTTCTGGTCGGCGCGCTCTGTGCCTGGCGGATCAAGGGGCGGTGGAGCATGCCGGCGATCATCGCGCTGGGCGGTGGCGCGGGCTGGTTGTTGCAGCCCTGACGGGTGGTAGAGTGCAACGGTTCATCGCAGCTTAAGCACGGGAGGCGGAAGGGCGGCCTTTCCGCCTTTCTTCCCGGACCTATGCGCCATGCCATCGATCGAAACCTCCTGGCCCCTGGCTGAGCCTGTTGCCGCGCAGAAGGCGCGCCCGGTGCCGATTATCACGCGCCCGCTGCTGATCCGGCGGCATTTTCTGGCGGCGCTGGGCGTGAGCATGGTGCTGCTCGCCCTGCTGCTGGACATGGCTGACCTGCGCATCGACTTCTGGCAGCCGAGCAGCATCGCTTATGGCGCGGCGGCGGCGCTGTTGCTGGCGCTGCGCTTTGGCCTGCCACGCAGCGGATGGCGGCATGCCGGGGTGGTGGCGCCATTTGCCACCTATGTCGGCCTGTTCACGCTGATTTCGGTCATGGGCGCGGCGGCGAGTTATCCGGTTGCCGCGCTGACCTATGGCTATGCCGATGCGACCTTGCAGCATATCGACGCGGCGCTGGGCTTCGACTGGCTCGCCTGGTATCGGCTGGCGGCGGACCATCGTGCGCTGCAATTGCTGGGGACGGCCGCTTATCGCAGCATCTATGTGACGCCGGCACTGCTGCTATGGTGCATGGCGCGGGCGGGCGAGCAGGAACGGGCCTGGCGCTTTATCGCGACTTTCTGGCTGGCGGCGGTGATCACCCTGATCCTGTTCAGCCTGATGCCGGCGGTCGGGCCATTTTCCTATCTGTGGCATGCGCCAATCCGCTACATGCCCGAAAGCGAGCTGTGGCAGCAGGGGCTGATCCCGGCGCTGCGGACGCATGCGGTCCATGCCATTGACCTCGGCCAATTGCGCGGGATCGTGTCGGCACCCAGCTTCCATACGGCGGCGGCGGTGCTGTATATTGCGGCGGGCTGGCGGATCGCGGCGCTGCGCTGGCCGATCGTCGCGCTCAACGCGGCGATGCTGCTGTCGACGCCGGTTGAGGGCACCCATTATCTTATCGACATGATCCTGGGGCTGGGCGTGGCGCTGACCGCGCTGGCGCTGATGGACATCCATCGGCGCCGCTACGCGGCCAGCGACTGAACTTAGTCCTTCTTCAGGATGTCCATGGCGAGGACGGTCATCGCCTCGCTGGCGGTGGCGATCACCTTGTCGGCCTCCGGTGCCCAGAAGGGGCTGTGGAGCGAGGGCAGGGTGATCTGGCCGGCGTCCGCCGCCGCCATCTTGTCCGCCGGCACGCCGCCGACCCAGAAGATGAAGCTGTTGATCGACTTGTCGGCGCGGTAGAAGCGGCCGAAATCCTCGCCGCCCATCACCGCAGGGGTCTTGACCACGCGGCCCTCGGCAAAATGGCCCTTGAGCAAATTGCCCATCTGCTCGGCAAATTCGGGCGGGTTGTAGGTCGATGGGGTGAACTCGTCCTTCACGCTGACGACCGGCATCTTGTCATCCGGCACGCCGGCGGCGATCGCCTCGCCACGGGCGATCCGCTCGATCCCCTTGATCAGCTTGGCGCGGGTCTCGTCCGAATAGCTGCGGATGGTCAGCAACAGCAGCGCCTGGTCGGGGATGATATTATGCTTGGCGCCGGCCTGGAAGCTACCGACGGTGACGACGGCGGGATCCTGCGGATCCTGTTCGCGGCTGACCAGGGTCTGCAGCGAGGTGACGATGCGCGAACCCAGCACGATCGGGTCGCGGGTCGTCTGCGGATAGGCGCCATGGCCGCCCAGCCCCTTCACCACGATATCGACGCTGTCGACATTGGCGAGGGCATAGCCCGGCGTATAGCCGACGACGCCGGCCTGGAGATTGGCGGCGTCATGGAAGGCGATGGCATGGGTCGGGCGCGGGAAGCGGGTGTAGAGCCCGTCCTCCAGCATGTCGCGCGCGCCCTTGCCCACTTCCTCGGCCGGCTGGAGGATCATCACCAGCGTGCCCTTCCACTTGTCCTTCTGGCTCGACAGCAGCTTGGCGGTCTCGATGAAGGCGGTCATGTGGGTGTCATGGCCGCACGCGTGCATCACGCCGGTCTCGATCCCCTCGGGCGTCTTGGTGCGCACCTTGGACGCGAAGTCGAGGCCGGTCTGCTCGACCACGGGCAGGCCGTCCATATCGGCGCGAATGAGGAGAACCGGCCCCGAGCCATTCTTCATCACCGCGACCACGCCGGTGCCGCCGACCTTCTCGGTCACGTCGAACTTCATCGCTTTCAGGCGCTTGGCCAGCTTGGCGGCGGTGTTCACCTCCTGCAGCGAGAGTTCGGGATTGGCGTGCAGGTCGCGATAGAGGGTCATCAGTCCCTCCATGTCCTTGGCGATCAGGCCGGGCAGTTCGCTCTGCGGCGTGGGGGTGGGCTGGACCATCCCTGATTCAGAGGCTGGCTGGGCCGGCGCGGCGACCGGAGTCTGGGCCATGGCGATGGACGAAAAGCTGACAGCGGCCAGAAAGGCCGTGAGCGCGTGGCGCATATGTGTGAATCTCCCTTGCTGGGCAGGAGCATAAGGGGATTTTACGGGCGTTAAAGGGGATTGTTACGATGGCGAGGCATGTCTGCGGTGCCTTTGAATGATTGGCAATCTTTGCCAAGATGCGATAGGATGAAGCAGGAGCAACCTATGGCGACGATGAATATTTCCCTGCCCGATCCGATGAAGAACTGGGTAAAGGCGCAATCCGCGACCGGACGATACAGCGATGCGAGCGACTATGTGCGCGACCTGATCCGCCGCGATCAGGAGCGACAGGGGAAGATTGCCCATATGCAAATGCTGGTCGATGAAGGCCGGGAAGGCGGGATCAGCGACGAGACGATGGACGATATCCGCCAGCGGGCGTTGAATCAGGTGGGGCTGCAGCGCTGAGATGGCGCGCTATCGTCTGACCCGTGCGGCGTCGGACGATATTATGGCGATTTTCGTGGACGGTATCGAACGGTTCGGGCTGCCGCAGGCCGATCTCTATCATGCGGGATTGGCGGCGGCCTTCGAACGGATCGCAAAATATCCGTTCTCCGCGCGACTGCGTGAGGAGATCGTGCCGCCGATGCGGGTGCGCCGCTTTCGAGCGCATCTGATTCTCTATGACCTGGTCGAGGAGAACCGGCCCCTCATCCTGCGCGTCCGCCATGGTCGGGAAGACTGGCAGACGCGGGAGGAAGGGACGGATCGGTAGCGTTGATCAGCGCGCGGTGATGAACGCCCGGATATCCGCGCTCAGCTTGCGCAGGTCGTCGGGGCGGACATACATCATGTGGCCGGCATCATAATAATGATACTGGATCCGCGCGGGATCGAAGCCGGTGCGGCTCATCGCATATTCGGCGCCGAAGAAGGGGGTGGCGAAATCATACCAGCCCTGGCCGACGAATACCTTCAGGCCGCTATTCTCGCGCAATGCCTTGCTGAGATAAGGGGCGACGCTGGCGTAAACTTCGCTGTCGCGGCCGCGCTGGCCCTGCAGCTTCCAGTCCCAGCCGCTGACCCCGCCGATCGTCACATATTGACGCTCGGTCTTGTACTTCAGCTCGTCGCGGGCATAGCTGTTCATCGCAGCGGTATAGGCGCCGTCGATCGCATAGAAGCTGGGGTCATTGTCGGGCTCCTCGCCCGCGCGGTCATAATCCTTGCCGGTATAGCGGGTGTCGAGGCGACCGATGCTGACGCCACGATCGCGCAACAATTCCTTATAGAAACGGCCGGGGGTGATGCGCAGTTCGGCATTGTCGACGAACTGCTCCGACAGGCCGGTGAGGCGGGCGAGTTCGGTGCGGACGCTCGCGCGTTCCTGGTCCGACAACTGGTTGCCCTTGAGCAGCGCGGCGGCATAGGGGCCGATCGCGAAGGCGCGTGCCTGCTGCGCCGCTTCGGCCACGGTGGCGGGCGGATTGCCCATCTTCTTGTGGTACCAGGCGGTCGTCGCCATCGAGGGGAGGTTGAGGATATAGGGCATTTCATTGCCCTGCACCTCGGCCGAGGCGCCGAAGTCGAGGATCGACGAGATCAGGATGATGCCGTTGACCGAAACGTCGTTATAGCTACCCTCCAGCTCGTTGATGAGGGCGACCGAACGGGTCGTGCCATAGCTTTCGCCGCCGATATATTTGGGCGAGGACCAGCGGCCATTTTCGCCGAGCCACAGGCGGATATAGTCGGCGATCGACTTGGCGTCGACGGATACGCCCCAATAATCCTTGGGATCCTTCTTGCCGATGGCGTGCGAGAAGCCGGTGCCGACCGGGTCGATGAAGACGAGGTCGGTGACGTCGAGCAGCGATTCGGCATTGTCGACCAGCGGATAGGGCGGGGCGCCGTCATCCTGCGCATCGGGTAGAACCACGCGCTTGGGTCCGAAGGCACCCATGTGCAGCCAGAGCGAGCCCGAGCCGGGGCCGCCATTGTAGAGGAAGGTGATCGGCCGGGTCTTATCGCCGCCATCCTTGACATAGGATGTGGCATAGATCGCCGCGAGCGGCTTGCCATCCTTGTCCTTCAGATAGGTTTCGCCGGTGGTCGCGGTGTAGCTGATCGCCTTGCCGCCGAACACGCCCTTATGATGGGTGACCGAGACATTGGGGGCCGGCACGCCGGCTTCGGCGGCCGGTGCCTCATCCTTCTTCCTGTCCCCGTCCTGGGCCTGGACGGCCATGGGCATGATGGCCAGCGCGAGCGCGGCCAGCGAAATCGTCAAACGCATAAGGATGCTCCCCTTTCTTTTGTGGCGCATGCGCTAGCGGAGAGCGGGCCATGCGGGAAGGGGGCAGGTGGGAAAGTGTGGTTAAGCGCCGGTCCGTTTTCTACTGCCATCCCCACGGAATCGGGATCCATCGCCCCAGCCTAGTGCGATACGCAAGGTCAGGAGATGGGCTCCCCCCTTCGCGGGAATGACGAAAGGGGTGGGAAGCGGATGGTCCGATAATCCTCCCCAAGACAAGCTTGGGAGGAATTGGAAACGTCAGCTTCTCGTCGCAGTGCGGTCGTCGCTTTGTCCCATCTAAAGGGCGCGACCTGGCGGCTGCCCGGCTACAGCCAGCCCTTGGCGCGATAGGCCTCGACCGTGGCCTTGAGCCCTTCCTCGGTCGGGATCTGCGGCGTCCACAGCCGCTTGGGTGGTTGCTTGCGCTTGGCGACGACCCAGTCGGGATGGCAGAAATAATCGACCCGGTCGGGGGTCAGCTTGGCATTGCGGCCGCGCACCAGCCGGTCGAGCCGGGCGGCGGTCGCCAGCAGCCATTGCGGCGTCGCGAAGGTGCGGACATTGCGGCCCACGGCCCGGCCGATCGCCTGGCCGAATTCCTGGTGGTCCCAGCCGCCGGGCGTCGCGTCGTCCGCCTCATAGGTGCGGGTCTGGCTCTGTTCCTTTTCGCAGGCGAGCGTCAGCAGCAGGCGGGACAGATCGGCGACATGGATCACCGACAGCCGGCCGCCGGGCGGCAGCAGCATGATGCCGCGCTTGGCCATGCGGAACAGTTCCAGCATTTCCTGGTCATTGGGGCCGTAGATGGCGGGCGGGCGCACGATCGTCCAGTCGAGGCCGCTCGCCTTCACATGGCGTTCGGCCAGTTCCTTCGACCAGCCATAGTCCGACATGCCCGGCTCGCGCGCGGCGAGCGAGGAGACATGGACCAGCCGGCGCACGCCGCGTTTGCGCATGGCGTCGACCACCGCCATCGTGCCGCGCGCATTGCCGGCCTCGAACCCGTCGCGGTCGGGCGCGTTCACGACGCCGGCGATATGGATCACGGCGTCGGCGTCGCGCACCAGCGTGTCGAGCGCGGCGGCATCGTCGAGCGAGCCGGGCACCCATTTGAGATGGGCGCGCGGCGGCTGTGCCCGGCGGGTGAGGGCGTTGACCTGGAGACCGGCGGCAAGCGCCTGATCGAGCGTTTCGGCGCCGACGAAACCCGTCGCGCCGGTCATGGCAATTCTAAGGGACATAATAGGTCAGACCATCGCCATATGGTCGCGATGGACCAGCACGGTGCGGGACATTTCGCCGAGCAGGGCGGGGATGTCCTCGCTGCGGCGGCCGGCGATCTTCGCGGCAGCCTCGCTGTCATATTCGGTCAGGCCACGGGCGATCACCCGGCCGTCCTGGCTCAGAATGTCGACCACGTCGCCGCGCGCGAACACGCCCTCGACCCGCGCGACGCCGGCCGGCAGCAGGCTGTTGCCCTTGCCCAGTGCCGCTTCGGCGCCGGCATCGACGATGATCCGGCCGAGCACGGTGAGTCGGCCCGACAGCCAGCCCTTGCGCGCGCCCTGGCTTTCGGCGGCGAGGAAGATGGAGCCGCGGCCGCCATTGGCCCAATGGCTGAGCGGGGCGTCGACCTTGCCCGAGATGATGGCGAGATGGGCGCCGGCGCCGGTGGCGATCTGTGCCGCCTGGATCTTCGACACCATGCCGCCCGATCCCATGCCCGACGCGGAACCGGTGTCGGCCATGGCGGCAATGCGCGCGTCGATGCGCTCTATCCTCTCGATCAGCATGGCATTCGCATCGGCGTGCGGGTTGGCGGTGTAAAGCCCGTCCACGTCCGACAGCAGTACAACCGCGTCGGCCCGTGCCGCCTGTCCGATGCGCGCCGCGAGGCGATCATTGTCGCCAAAGCGGATCTCCGCCGTGGCGACGCTGTCATTCTCGTTCACCACCGGCACGACGTCGAGCGCCATCAGCCGTTCCAGCGTGGCCGACGCATTGAGGTAGCGGCGGCGATGCTCCAGATCGTCCAGCGTCACCAGCATCTGCGCAGCGGTGATGCCCTTCTCATGCAGCAGGCTGGCCCAGCATTGCGACAGGGCGATCTGGCCGGTGGCGGCCGCGGCCTGCGCATCCTCCAGGCTGCCGCGTCCGCCCTTGGGCAGTTTCAGCCGGCGCGCGCCCAGCGCGATCGCGCCAGACGAGACGATGATGACCTGTTGTCCGGCCGCCTTGCGCGCGGCGACATCGGCGACCAGCGTGCGCAGCCAGTCGACACGCACTTCCCCCGCCGGATCGACCAGCAGCGCCGACCCGATCTTGATGACCAGGCGGCGGACCAGCGCGGGCGGGAAACCGGACAGCGAAGTTGTCACTGGTCGAACATCCGAAACACAGGAAATGGAGAGGCGGTCAGATCGGCGACCAGGTGGCTTCACCGTCGCTTTCGTCGTCGGCCTTCTCCTCAATGCGCTCTTCGTCGAGGATTTCCAGCACCGTGTCGAGCAACGGGGTGACGCCTTCGCCGGTCGCGCCGGAGATGATGAAGACATCTTCCACGCCGGCCTGCTCGCGCAGTTGCTCGGCAATGTCTTCCATCAGTTCCTGGCCCAGCAGGTCGCCCTTGTTGAGCACGACGATCTGCGGCTTCTCGTCCAGCCCGCCGCCATAGGCGGCGAGTTCGTCGGTGACGATGCGGAAGGCTTCGACCGGATCGTCGCCGGTCGCGTCGATCAGGTGCAGCAGCACGCGACAGCGTTCGATATGGCCCAGGAAACGGTCGCCAATGCCCGCGCCCTCGGCCGCGCCCGCGATCAGGCCGGGAATGTCGGCCAGCACGAATTCACGGTCGCGGTGCAGCACCACGCCCAGCTGCGGCTTGGTGGTGGTGAAGGCATAGGCGCCGACCTTGGCCTTGGTGTTCGTCACCTGGTTGATCAGCGTCGACTTGCCGGCGTTCGGCATGCCGACCAGACCGACATCGGCCAGCAGCTTCAGCCGCAGCCAGACCCACATTTCCTGGCCCGGCCAGCCAGTGCCATGCTGGCGCGGCGCGCGGTTGGTGCTGGTCTTGTAGGACAGGTTGCCGCGGCCGCCGTCGCCGCCACGCAGGAAGCTCACACGCTGCCCGACCTCGGTGAAGTCGGCCAGGATTTCCTGTTCCTCATATTCGGGATAGCCGTCTTCGTCCTCGGTCCCCTCGATCGGCTGGGGATCGGACAGGATTTGGGTGCCCAGCGGCACCTTGACGATCAGGTCGTTGCCGCCCGCGCCATAGCGGTTCTTGCCCATGCCGGGCATGCCGCGCTGCGCCTTGAAATGCTGGGTATAGCGGAAGTCGATCAACGTGTTGAGGCCGGCTACGGCCTCGAAGATGATGTCGCCGCCCTTGCCGCCATTGCCGCCGTCCGGGCCGCCATATTCGACATATTTTTCACGCCGAAAGCTGACCGCGCCGGGACCGCCCCAGCCGGACTTGATGTAGATTTTTGCTTGATCGAGAAAATGCATGGCGCGCCCATAGCGCCTTCTTGGGCAAAATTAAACCTTAGCCTGCGTCACTTTCGCTGTCGCCGTCAACCGGGCTTCTTCGGTGAGGGCGGAGACCAGGCTGCGGGCGGCGAGTTCGCGCGCTTTTTCACGGCTGAGGCCCAGTGCGGCAGCCATCGGACCGCCCATCTGCGAATCACCCAGCGCCAGCAGCACCAGCATCAGCGTATTGTCGCGGATCACCTCGGCCAGTTGCGGGCGCAGCGCGGTGGCGGCCAGCTTGTCGACCAGCCGGTGGATCGCATCCACCACCGGGTCGAGCGCATCCTCATTGCCCGAAGCGAGCATCCAGCTGGCCAGTGCGCCGGCGCCGCCGGCGTCGAACGCATCGAAGGTCATGTCGACGATCCGCCGGGGCTCGACCTCGCCACGCCGCGCCGCGTTGACCGCGTCGCCGATCGTGGCGGTGATGGTGTCGGCCAGATATCCGGCCAGGGCCTTTTGCAGCCCCGCGGCCGATCCGAAATGGTGGAGCAGATTGGCGTGGGTGCGATCGATCCGATTGCCCACGGCCTTCAGCGTCACGGCTTGCGGCCCCGCTTCCAGCAACAGGGCACGGGCGGCTTCCAGTGCGAGCAGGCGGCTTTCGTCCGGGCTGAGGCGGGAGCGCTTGAGGGGGGTGGGTGCGGGCAAGTTGCTCTGCCCATGGCACAGGGGCGGTGGGAAGGCTACCGCCGAGTGTGGCTGCGCTTGACCGGCGTGCGCGTGACCCGCCATAGCTGGGCGATGATAAGCGCGCCCATGCTCACCACCGACCGTCTGATCCTGCGTCCGCACCGGGTGGAGGATTATGCCGCCTGCCGGGCGCTCTGGGCCGATCCCGACGTGGTGCGCTTCATCGGCGGCGCGGCGCTCGATGCGCAGGCGGTGTGGTTCCGCATCCTGCGCTATGCCGGCATGTGGGCGTTGCTGGGCTATGGCATGTGGGCGATCGAGGATCGCGCCAATGGAGAATTGCTGGGCGAGGCCGGACTGCTGAGCGCGGCGCGGGGTCTTGCCGAACTGGACGGCGTGCCGGAGGCGGGCTGGGTACTTGGTCCGGCCGCCTGGGGGCGCGGCATCGCGACCGAGGCGATGGCGGCGATCTTCGCCTGGACCGATGCGCATCTGGCGGCGCCGTCGATCCGCTGCATCATCGCGCCGGACAATTCAGGATCGATCAAGGTGGCGGAGAAGCTGGGCTTCGTCGCGCTGGGCGATGTCGATTTCCATGGGGCGCCGACCCGGGTGTTCGATCGGCCCAGCCAGGGGTAAGGGACGGGCGCCGCGATCGGCTCCCGCACTTTTCGATCAGGCGGCGAGCGCCGGCAGCGCATCACCGTAGAGATCCAGGGCAAAGTCCACGCTCATACGCGCGGCCTCACCCTCGTCGAAGACCAGGCAGTCGGCCTCGGCGCCGCGAGCGGGGCTGTAACGCCGCTCGACCGTGCCATTGGCGCGAAAGCCGATCTTGCGCAGGACATGGCCCGACGCGCGGTTGTCGGCGAAATGGACCGCACGAACCGCGGGCAGATTATGCGCGCGGGCAATGCTCATGACGGCGCGGGCCGCCTCGGTCGCGAAACCCAGCCCCCAATAGGGGCGGGCAATCCAGTAGCCCAGTTCCGGCGCGCCATCCTCGGCGGCATGGATGTCGCAGCCGCCCACCAGGCGTGGCGCCCCCCGGGTACGGGTGAAGGCCAGCAGGCGCGGCATGCGCGAATCCTGCGGCAGCGCCAGAAAGGCCTCGGCATCGGCCAGGCCATAGGGGGCGGGTGCGCGGCTCAGATTGCGCAGGACCGCTTCATTGCCGATGGCCTGGGCCAGGGCGGGGGCATCTTCCATCCAGCCGGGCCGCAGCAGCAGGCGGGGGGTACGGGCGAACATTCACGTCTCTCCTCTATCTGCGCGCCATTAGCCGCCAATCATGACGGCTTGACGACGGTCGTCTCTGGCTGAGCCCCGCTCGCACGACGCGCGAGAAGGTCAGTGGTTCCAGAGGGTTGAGGGAAATCGGGAGGAGTGCCCGGTAAAATTCGTCAGAACGGAAAAAGGGCGCTCCCTGTTAAGGGGCGCCCTTTTTTCCCTCGATCCCGATCGGTGCAGCTATCTGCAAGGCCGATCAGGCGGGACGTCCCTTTTGCGAAGGACGACCCGTCATCGATCGTCCGTTATTCGGCTGCCGCGGCTACCGCGTCGACCGATACATATTTGCGGCCGAGCTTGCCGTCGTGGAACACGACGCGACCTTCGCCCAGGGCGAAGAGGGTGTGATCCTTGCCCATGCCGACGTTACGGCCGGGATATACGCGGGTGCCGCGCTGGCGAATGATGATGTTGCCGCCGATCACTTCCTGACCGCCGAACTTCTTCACGCCAAGGCGCTTCGACTCAGAATCGCGACCGTTACGCGACGAACCGCCAGCTTTCTTATGTGCCATGACCTAAACTCCTTACTTCAGCTGCGCTCAGGCGATCGACACGATCTTGAGGATCGTGTGATTCTGGCGGTGGCCGTTCTTACGGCGATAGTTGTGACGACGGCGCTTCTTGAAGACGATGACCTTCTCGCCCTTCGCCTGCGCAATGATTTCGGCTGCGACGGTCAGCTTGGCTGCGTCCTTCAGGTCGCCGCCTTCGCCGGCCAGCAGGACGTCGTCCAGCGTAACCTTGTCGCCGGCTTCGCCTGCGAGCTTTTCAACGACGATCTTATCTCCGGCGGCGACGCGATACTGCTTGCCGCCCGTGCGCACGATAGCGAACATGGCTTGGTCTCTTCTCGTTCAAATCTGCTTTACGCAGATCGTCGAGGACAAAAAGCCTGTTCGACCCGCGCGGGAATGTGGCCCGGTAGTGGAATGACTCGATTCTGTCAACCACCATGGACCCAGCTTGTGGGCTGGTTTTTGGTCCTTAGACTTCCTACATCCGGGAGGGAAGGGAATATAGGCGCCGATGAGCAGATTACATCCCCAGGGTGCGGTGAGGAAAGGCAGGATGCCCTTCATCGCGTCGCTGTGGGCTGCAATCCTGGTTGCTTTGTTATGTGCGCTTGCGCCCGATGGCCCGCCGTCGAGCAAGCTCAACGGTTCCGCCTTCAGCTCCGCCACCACCGGGGTGGTACTCAAGGCCCGCTCGCTGCCCGCGCCGCATATGGTGCGCGCGCCCCGTCCCGATGGCGACGGGGCGGCTCTGCCCTGGCTGCTGGCGGCGGCGCTTGCCCTCATGCTGTCCTGGCGCCGTCTGGCGCCCGATGCGCCCTTGCCGCTGCTGGTCGCCGACCAAAGCTGCCTGCGTGCGCGGAGTCGTCGCGCTCGCGCCCCGCCCGCCTTCGTCTGACCTTTTACCGCCCGTCATAACGGGCGTCCGTCAGACAGAAGGATTTGAGATCATGCCCCGCAGAAGAAAGTTGCGCGGTAGCCGGCGCAATCCGCCCGGCTGGTTCATGCCCGTCGTCATGGCCGGGCTCGGCGCCGCCGGCGCCCTGCTCTCGATCGCGATGCTCGGCATCGTCGAATAATAGACAATGTTCCGCGCCGGCGGCAGGATGAAGGCCTGCTGTCGGCGGACAGGGAAGGATATTCATGCCCCACCATACGCCCCTTATCGGGACGATCGTTGCCGGCCTCGTCGTGGCCTTCATCATGGGCGCCATCGCCCATCGCCTGAAATTGTCGCCGCTGGTCGGCTATCTGGTCGCCGGCATCATGGTCGGCCCCTTCACCCCCGGCTTCGTCGCGGACAGCGGCCTCGCCAATGAACTGGCCGAAATCGGCGTCATATTGCTGATGTTCGGCGTCGGCCTGCATTTCTCGCTCAAGGATCTTCTGTCGGTCAAGGCGATCGCCGTGCCCGGCGCGATCGTGCAGATCGCGGTCGCGACCCTGCTCGGCATGGGCCTTGGCTATCTGATGGGCTGGCCGCTGATGGGCGGGCTGGTCTTTGGCCTGGCTTTGTCGGTCGCCAGCACGGTCGTGCTGCTGCGTGCGTTGCAGGGGGCGGACCTGGTCGAAACCCGGCGCGGACGCATAGCGGTCGGCTGGCTGATCGTCGAGGATCTGGTGATGGTCCTCGCGCTGGTGCTGCTGCCGGCTCTGGCGGGTGTGATGAACAATGCCGATGCGGGCGGCGGGGCCAGTGCGCTGATCGCGCCGCTGGTCGGCACCCTGCTCAAGGTCGTCGGCTTCGTCGTGCTGATGCTGGTGGTCGGTCGCCGGCTCATCCCCTGGGCGCTGCACTGGGTGGTGCATAGTGGATCGCGCGAACTGTTCCGGCTGGCCGTGCTGGCGATCGCGCTGGGGGTCGCCTTCGGCGCGGCCTATGCGTTCGACGTATCCTTCGCGCTGGGCGCCTTCTTTGCCGGCATGATCCTGGGCGAAACCCCACTCAGCCGTCGCGCGACGGAAGAGACGCTGCCGCTGCGCGACGCCTTTGCGGTGCTGTTCTTCGTGTCTGTCGGCATGTTGTTCAACCCGGCCGTCGTGATCGAGCAGCCGCTGCCGCTGCTGGCCACCGTCCTCATCATCGTCGTCGGCAAATCGATCGCCGCCTGGGGCATCGTCCGCGCCTTTGGCCATCCCAATGTCACGGCGCTGACGATCGCCGCCAGCCTGGCACAGATCGGCGAATTTTCCTTCATTCTGGCGTCGCTGGGCAGCGGGCTGGGCGTATTGCCGGCCGATGCACGCGACCTGATCCTGGCCGGCGCGATCGTATCGATCTTCATCAACCCGATCCTCTTCTCGCTGATCGTGCGCGACCACAAGAAGGAAGAGGATGAGGCGCAGCCCGAAGCCGCGACCGACAAGCCGCGTCTGGGCCATGTCATCCTGGTCGGCTATGGCCGGGTCGGCAAGCTGATCGCCAAGCGCCTGGCTGAGCGCCACGTCCAGTTCGTGGTGATTGAGGATGACGTCGAGCGGGTCGAGGAGGCCGAGGAGGCGGGCCTTTCGGTGGTGCGCGGCAATGCGCTGGAGGACCGGCATCTGCTGGCGGCGGGCATATGCGAGGCGCGCTACCTGCTGGTCGCCGTGCCCGAAGGGTTCGAGGGCGGTGCGATCAACGAGCATGCGCGCCATCTCAACCCCAATCTGCAGGTCATCGTCCGTGCCCATAGCGATGCCGAGGTCGCACATCTCGAAGCGCTGGGGGTGTCCCATGTCGTCATGGGTGAACGGGAACTGGCGTCGCGCATGCTGCAACTGTGCGGGGCCGGCTGAACCCGGAGAGCAAAAAAAAGGGCGGTGAACGATCAACCATCGTTCACCGCCCTTTTCGTTCAGGAGGCTATGCCCAAGCGCTTAGCCGCGCGGCTTGCGCGGGCCGCCGGGGCGCTTGGGGCCGCCCTTGAAGGGGCGGGGGGCGTAGCCGGCCGGGCGCGGGCCACGGTCGTTCGGGCGATTGCCCTGGCGGCGATTGTCGCGGGCCTGCTCGCGCGGAGCGCCATCGACCATCTCGAACGCGACGTCGGCGCCCTCGTCATTTGCTTCGCCCGAGCGCTTGACCGCCGACAGGAAGCGGCTGGCGATCGCCTTGGGGATTTCGAACATGGTTTCGTTCGTGGTGATGCGGATCGCGCCGATGTCACCGCGCGACACATGGCCACGGCGGCAGATCAGCGGCAGGATCCAGCGTGGATCGGCATTCTGGCGCCGGCCAATGTCCATGCGGAACCACTGGGTGTCCTCAAAGCCCGGACGCGGTCCTTCCTGGCGCGGCGGCGCTTCGCTGCGGTCCAGCAGTTCCTCGGGCGCGGGCAGCGAGGCACGGGCGCTCTTCACCAGCATCGCAGCGATTTCCTTGGCAGACTTTTCCACCAGCAGTTCGGCACCCAGTGCCCAGTCGGCCTCGTCCAGTTCGGCCTTTTCCATCAGGGTCGAACGCAGCCGGGTATTATCCTGCTCCAGGATCGCTTCCTTGCTGGGCGGGTTGCCCCATTCGACCGGGATCTTGGCGCCGCGCAGCATCGATTCGACGCGGCGACGACGCGGATAGGGGACGATCAGGACGGCGGTGCCCTTCTTGCCGGCGCGGCCGGTGCGGCCCGAACGATGCTGCATCGTTTCGGCGTCGCGCGGCAGTTCGACATGGACCACCAGCGTCAGGCTGGGGAGGTCGATGCCGCGGGCGGCGACGTCGGTGGCGACGCAGACGCGGGCGCGCTTGTCGCGCAGCGCCTGGAGCGCGTGGTTGCGCTCATTCTGGCTATGCTCGCCCGACAGCGCCACGGCAGCGAAGCCCCGCTCGGTCAGGCTGGAATGCAGATGGCGGACATTGTCGCGGGTGGCGCAGAACAGGATCGCGGTTTCCGCCTCGTGGAAACGCAGCAGGTTGACCACCGCATTTTCGATATCGGACGGGGCGACGGTGATGGCCTGATAGCTGATGTCGCCATGGCCGCGTTCTTCGCCCACGGTCGAGATGCGCAGCGCATCCGACTGATAGCGCTTGGCCATCGCGACGATCGGCTTGGGCATGGTGGCCGAGAAGAGCAGGGTGCGGCGGCCTTCGGGCGCGCTGTCCAGAATGCCCTCCAGATCCTCGCGGAAGCCCATGTCGAGCATTTCGTCGGCTTCGTCGAGGACGACGGTGCTCAGCGCCGACAGGTCGAGCGCACCGCGCTCCAGATGGTCACGCAGACGGCCCGGTGTGCCGACGACGATATGGGCGCCATGGCTGAGTGCGCGGCGTTCCTTGGCGGCGTCCATGCCGCCGACGCAGGTGGCGATGCGGGCGCGGGCGGCGCCGTAGAGCCATTCCAGCTCGCGGCTGACCTGCAGCGCCAGTTCGCGCGTCGGCGCGATCACCAGCGCCAGCGGCAGGCCGGCAACCGGCAGGCGTTCTTGCGTGCCCAGCAGCTCGCCGGCCATGGCGAGGCCGAAGGCCACGGTCTTGCCCGAACCCGTCTGGGCCGACACCAGCAGGTCGCGGCCATGCGCTTCTTCCTGCGTGACTTGAGCCTGGACCGGGGTCAGGTTTTCATAGCCCTTGGTGGCCAGCGCCTGGGCGAGAATTGAGGGGAGATGTTCAAAGGACATATTCTGTTTTCCATCGGTAAAAGCGACCCGCCATTCCCGACGGATACAAAGACCTTCCATGCTCCCGACCGCGGGAGCCCAGGGGGTGGTCAGACCCCTGGTTCCGAAATCCTCCCCGGCAAGGGAAGGGGGACCGCCAGCAGCGCTGGTGGTGGAGGGGTGTCCCCCTATATGGTCGAGGCAGCGAAAATACCCCTCGGCCCGGCCCATGGCCCTCACGTCCGCCTCTTTGATGAGCGGATGTTCCTATAAAATAAGAAGGCCGCCTTCCCCCGCAAGGAGGGAAGGCGGCCCCTTTATCACTTATCCGTGCAGGATCAGACCGAAGCGACTTCCGCCACGTCGACCTTCACGCCCGGGCCCATCGACGACGACAGGGCGATCTTGCGGACATATTTGCCCTTCGAACCCGACGGCTTCGCCTTGACGATCGCATCGACGAAGGCGTCGAAATTCTTGCGCAGGTCTTCGGCCGAGAAGCTCGACTTGCCCAGACCAGCGTGGATGATGCCGGCCTTTTCGACGCGGAATTCGATCTGACCACCCTTGGCGGCCTTCACGGCTTCGGCGACGTTCGGCGTCACGGTGCCCAGCTTCGGGTTCGGCATCAGGCCCTTGGGGCCCAGAACCTTACCCAGGCGACCCACCAGACCCATCATGTCGGGGGTGGCGATGACGCGCTGGAAGTCGATGTTGCCGGCCTGGATCGATTCGAGCAGGTCTTCAGCGCCCACGATGTCGGCACCGGCGTCGAGCGCCTGCTGGGCCTTGTCGTTGCGGGCGAACACGGCGACGCGAACGTCCTTGCCGGTGCCGGCGGGCAGGGTGACGACGCCACGGACCATCTGGTCGGCGTGACGCGGGTCAACGCCCAGGTTGATCGCGATTTCGACGCTTTCGTCGAACTTGGCGGTGGCGTGGGTCTTGATCAGGCCCAGGGCCTCGTCAACGCCGTGCAGCTTTTCGCGGTCGATCGCGGTCGCCAGGGCCTTCGCCTTCTTGGTCAGCTTTGCCATGGTCTTAGCCCTCCACCACTTCGAGGCCCATCGCGCGAGCGGAGCCTTCGATGATCTTCGTCGCAGCGTCGATGTCGTTCGCGTTCAGGTCAACCATCTTGGCCTGGGCGATTTCAGCGAGCTGGGCGCGGGTGATCTTGCCAGCGACGACCTTGCCCGGCTCCTTCGAGCCCGACTTCAGGTTGACGGCCTTCTTGATCAGATAGGTAGCCGGCGGCTGCTTCGTCACGAAGGTGAACGAACGGTCGGCATAGACGGTGATGATGGTCGGCAGCGGGGTGCCCTTGTCCATCTTTTCCGTCGAGGCGTTGAACGCCTTGCAGAATTCCATGATGTTCACGCCGCGCTGACCCAGGGCAGGGCCGATCGGCGGCGAGGGGTTGGCGGCTCCGGCGGGCACCTGGAGCTTGATATAGCCCGTAATCTTCTTGGCCATTTTCACTCACTCTATAGCTGGAGAATCTGCGGACAGATTCACCGGTTCAAGTTTAGCGGTCTAGCGGCGCCCCGAAGGGAGCCTCCCGCACATATCCAGCCATCCCGAAGGACGGGCATGGAAGCGCGGCCCTATAGCGACCTTCTCGTCCAAAGGGAAGGGGGAGTCTGTCTTTCGGCGAATTGGGCCGAAAAGCGATATGTCCCCAACAAAAAAGGCCGCCGGCTGGAAAGCGGGCGACCCTTTTTTGCAAAAGCCTTGCGGCGATATTTACTTCGACAGTTCGACCTGCTCGAAGTCCAGTTCCACCGGGGTGGCGCGACCGAAGATCGACACCGACACCTTGACCCGGTTCTTTTCGAAATCCAGTTCCTCGACCACGCCGTTGAAGCTGGCGAAGGGGCCGTCCAGCACCTTGACGCTGTCGCCGATCTCGTAATCGACATTGACCTTGTGCTTCGGGGCGGCGGCGGCTTCCTTCTGGGCGCCGAAATAGCGGGCGGCTTCGCTCTCGCTGATTGCCTGCGGCTTGCCGCTCGAGCCCAGGAAGCCGGTGACCTTCGGCGTGTTCTTGACGAGGTGATAGACGTCGTCGTTCATCGCCAGCTTGGCGAGGACGTAGCCCGGCATGAACTTGCGTTCGACCAGCACCTTCTTGCCGCGCTTCACTTCGGTGACGGTCTCGGTCGGAACCTCGACCTGTTCGACCAGTTGCGACAGGCCCATGCGCTCGGCCTCGGTCAGGATCGATTCCTTGACCTTGTTCTCGAAGCCCGAATAGGCGTGGATGATGTACCAGCGCGCCATGTTACCGTCTTAAACTCCTTGTAGAACGCCCTGCGTTCAACGACCCGATGCGAGGCTCAGCAGCCACTGGACGATCGCACCGAAGAAGGTGTCGATACCGAAGAAGAAGATGCCAAGCAATGAGGTCATGATGACAACCAGAACGGCCGTCATCAACGTTTCGCGACGGGTCGGCCACGCAATTTTCGACCATTCGGTCTTGACCTGATTGACGAACTCACCCGGAGAAGTCTTCGCCATCGCGCTGCCTGTTCACCTTCAAAATCAACACCAAAGCGCAAAGCAACAGTCCGCCCTCCCGATCCCGCCATGTTCAGCGTTTGGGGGTGCGGTCGCGCTTCGCGACCCGTACTTCGCTAAGCGCACTTAGCCGCGAACCCATGGATTTACAAGGTTCGCGGCCAGTTCGCTTGGCAGGAGTGGAGGGACTCGAACCCACGGCATTCGGTTTTGGAGACCGACGCTCTACCAACTGAGCTACACTCCTGCACTGGCCCGAGCCAGCGAAGGAGGGCGCTTTAGCGTGGCCTATCGGGGAGGGCAAGCGACTTTATGCAACTTCTTCAACAAGGGTGTCGACGCTGGTCTGCCGTTCCGCCTCCGCGTTGATCTGCGCGCCCAGCAGGACGATATAGGCGGACACGAACAGCCAGAGTTGCAGGATCACCACGGCCGCGAGTGAGCCGTAGGTCTTGTTGTAATCGCCGAAGGTGGAGACGTAGAAGGAGACCGCCAGCGTGGCGATCAGCCAGAACAGCGTCGCGGCGATCGATCCGACCGTCAGCCACTGCCATCGCACCCGGCGACGATGCGGGCCGAAGCGATAGATAAGGCCGAAGATGGTGCTGGCGAGCAGGCCCGCGCAGATCCATGTCGTCGCCTTGATCGCGAACAATACGCCCGGTCCCCAGTTGGTCAGCAGTTTCTGGAGCAGGCCGATGATCGTGGCGGTCAGGACGCCGGCGACCACCACCAGCACGGCGGAAAAGGTGATTCCCATCGACACGCGGTAGAAGGCGAAGATGTTGCGCCCTTCCTTCTGCGCATAGACGATGTTGAGCGCCTCCATGATCGCGGAGGCGGCGCGGGTCGCGCCATAGACGGCCAGGCCCAGCGCCAGGAACAGGCCGAATCCGATCGCGGGCTTGCGCGCGCTCACCATGCCCAGCAACTGGTCGTTGATCAGTTGGGCGGCGTCGGCGGGCACGACGGTGATGATCGCCTGCATATGGCGGGCGACGATCTGCGGATCGCCGACCAGGCCATAGGTCAGCACCACTGCCGCCAGCAGCGGGGCGATCGACAGGAAGGCATAATAAGCCACGCCGGCGGACAGCAGGCCCAGATGATTGGCGGACATGGCCGCATAGACACGCTTCAATATCTCCCACCAGGCACGGGGCGGGATTTTCCACGGTGCATCGACATGCACCTGCTGGGCGATCGTTTCGGTCATGAATATCCCCTGCTGAACAGGGGTAGCGCGCGAAAGGCAATAGGGTTCCTTGATTCGCGGACCTCATGGTTTTCCCCGGTTAGGGTTTCCCGTTGTTGGACGATTAACCTCATTTCTCTACTCAAGGGCGCTCGCAGCGAGATGGCAGGGAGCGGCTAAGTGGCGGAAAAACGCTGGAAGCAGCGGTTGAAGGGCTGGGATGGCCCGTTCACGGCGCCCGTGCCGGACGGCGCGCGCGATGCCGTGCTGGATACCCAATATCGCCGTTTCCATCGCGCGCTGCCGCTTTTGTGCCTGCTGATCATGGCCAACGCGCTCGCGATGGCGCTCGCGGTCATGGGAGACCTGCCGCTGTGGCAGCAAATGACGCCGCCCGCGCTGCTCCTGCTGGTCTGCGCGATATCTCTGCTGCGCTGGCGTGGCGGCTCGCTGGCGACGGATGCCCTGGAGCAGGTGCGCAGCCTGAGGCGGGTGGCGCATGTCGCGACCGTATCCGGGCTGGTGGCGGGCCTGTGGGCGGTCAACGCCTTCACCGAAACCGAAATCTATTATTGCATGGTGGCGCCGGTGTTCATCGGCATCGGCGCGCTGGTTGCAGCGACGACCTTGCTGAGCGTGCCACGCGCCGCGATCGGCGCGATGGGCGCGGCGGTCTTGCCGATCCTGATGAAGATGGCGCTCTATGACAATCTGGGCGTGCGGGCGATGGCAGTGATGATGGCGGTCGTCACGGTGATGCAGGCCAATCTGGTGCTGGGCAAGTTTCGCGAGACGGTGGCGATGCTGGTGTCGCAGCGCGACCTTGCACGGCTGGCCGGCACCGATGCGCTGACCGGCCTCGACAACCGGCTGAGCTTTATGCGTGCGATCAGTGAACGGGTGGAGCGGGGTGCTGCCTTCAGTGTGCTGCTCGCCGATCTCGACGGGTTCAAGCAGTGCAACGACGAGCATGGCCATCAGGCGGGCGACGCTTTGCTGACATCATTGGGTGGCCGGCTGCGCGCCTTGATGCCGGATGCGGTCAGCATCGCGCGCCTTGGCGGCGACGAATTTGCGCTGCTCCAGGACGCGGAAACGGATGTGGACGCCCTGCATCGGCGCATGCCCGGCATCAGGCAGGCCGTTGCTGCGCCTGTGGGCTGGCAGGGGTGCAGCCTGTCGGTCGGCAGCAGTTTCGGCATCGCCACCTTCCCGCAGGATGGGGCGGACGCCGCCGCCGTCCTGCATGTCGCCGACACGCGGCTCTATGCGGACAAGCGGCAGCGCAAGGGGCGGCGGCTCGGCGAGCCGCAACGCCAGTCCGCTTAGAAAAACTGCCCGCCCTTCATGATGCGGCGGGCACGGCCCTGCACCGGCACCTTGTCGAACGGCGTGTTGCCGGCCGACGCCGCCATCTTCGCCGAATCGACGATCCAGGGCGCATCGGGATCGACCAGGATCAGGTCGGCGGCGCTGCCGGGCGCGAAGCTGCCGGCATTGACACCCAATATCTTCGCCGGATTGGCGCTGAGCAGGGTCATCAGCCGGTTGAGGCTGACATGGCCGTCGCGCACCAGGTTGAGCGACAAGGCGAGCAGCGTTTCCGCGCCGGCCATGCCGGGTGACGCATCGGCGAAGGGCAGGCGCTTGTCTTCCGGTCCGCGCGGATCATGGCCCGATGTGATGACATCGACGGTGCCGTCGGCGACTGCCGCGATCGAGGCTTGGCGGTCATTTTCCGAACGAAGGGGCGGCGACAGGCGCGCAAAGGTGCGGAAGGCCGTCACCGCCTGATCGTTCAGGAACAGATAGGCGGGGCTGATGCCGCAACTGACCGTGAGCCCCTCCGCCTTGGCGGCGCGGATCAGATCGAAGCCGGCCCTGGTCGTGACCAGGCGGAAATGGATGGCGGCGCCGGTCTCGCGGGCCAGCATGATGTCGCGGGCGATCGCCATCGCCTCGGCGCAGGCGGGCGCATGGGCAAGGCCGAGGCGCGTCGCGGTCTCGCCGCTGGTTGCCACCGCCTTGGCGGACAGGCCGCCATCCTCGGCATGGGCGATGACGGTGAGGCCAAGGCCCGAAGCATAGGAGAGGATGCGCAGCATCACGCCCGAATCGGCGATCCACTGGCGGCCGGTGCCGACCGCCTTGGCCCCGGCAATCTGCATCAGGCCCATTTCGGCCATCTCCGTGCCCTTGAGGCCACGGGTCGCGGCGGCGATCGGGTGGACCCAGAAGTCGGGCTTGCCCGCGCGGGTCGCTTCCCGGATCAGGCCGGCCTCGTCCAGCGGGGCGCGCTGGTCGGGCATCAGGGCGGCGCGGGTGATGCCGCCGAAGTGGAAGGCCGGCTTGTCGGTGGCGAAGACGCCAAGGTCGATGAGGCCCGGCGCGACCACCAGCCCGCCGGCATCGACCTGCTGCGCGTCGGCGGGAATGTCGATCGCGCCGGTGGCCAGGATGCGGTCACCCTCGATCAGGACGGTGCCGGGGGCAAGGGCATCGCGCGCCGGATCGGCCAGCTTGCCGTTGACGATTGCGATCCGGCCTACGCCCATCTCTTTTTCCTTGTTGGTCGGGATGCTCACGCCCATCCCTCCACGCCACGCGCCTTGCGCGTCAGAACATCCAGGCACGCCATGCGCACCGCCACGCCCATCGCCACCTGTTCGGTGATGGCCGACCGATCGGGATCGTCCGCTACCGTGCTGGTGATCTCGACGCCCCGGTTCATCGGGCCGGGATGCATGACCAGGGCATCGGGCTTGGCGATCGCCAGCCGTTCGGGCGTCAGGCCATAAAGCGCATGATATTCACGCGCCGACGGAATGAAGGCGCCGTCCATCCGCTCATTCTGCAGGCGCAGCATCATGACGACATCGGCGCCGTCCAGCCCGTCCTCCATCCGGCTATAGGGGGTGGCGCCCAGCATCTCGACCTCGGGCGGCAACAGGGTGGGCGGTGCGACCGCGCGCACCTGCGCGCCCAGCGCGGCAAGGCAGAGCATGTTGGATCGGGCCACGCGGCTGTGCAGCACGTCGCCGCAGATGGCGACCACCAGTCCTTCGAACCCGCCCTTGCGGCGGCGGATGGTGAGCGCATCGAGCAGCGCCTGCGTCGGATGCTGGTGCCAGCCATCGCCCGCGTTCAGCACCGGGCAGTCGACCTTGTCCGCGATCAGCGCGACCGCGCCGGAACTGGCATGGCGGATGACGATCACGTCGGCGGCCATGGCGTTGAGCGTCATGGCGGTGTCGATGAGGGTCTCGCCCTTCTTCACGCTCGATTGGCCGGCGTGCATGTTGACGACGTCGGCGCCCAGCCGCTTGCCGGCGATCTCGAACGACAGCAAGGTGCGGGTGCTGTTCTCGAAAAAGGCGTTGATCTGGGTCATGCCGGCCAGCCGGTCATCATGCTTGCGCGCCTGGCCCTTGTTGGTGCGCGCCCAATGTTCGGCCTCGTCCAGCAGGAAACGGATTTCCCAGGGCTTGAGGTCGGCGATCGACAGCAGGTGCCGGTGCGGGAACAGCGCCCGGCCGGTCAGCTCGGGCGTTGCATCAGGAATGAAGATGTCGGGCATGAGCCGGGTCTTTAGGCCAGGCTTTCGGTTGGGGCAAGGCGGGGAAAGACCCGATCAGGCCCGGCCGCGCCATTTCCCCCACAGGGCGCGATCCTTCAGCACCTCGCGCGCGGCATTATGGCCCGGCGCGCCGGTGACGCCGCCGCCCGGATGGGTGCCCGCGCCGCACATGTAGAGGCCCTTCACCGGCCCGCGATAGGCGCCATGGCCCAGCACAGGGCGCGCCGCCCACATCTGGTCCAGCGTCAGATTGCCATGCATGATGTCGCCGCCGACCAGGCCGAACTTGCGTTCCAGGTCGAGCGGGGAATGGATCTGGCGGGCGATCACGCTCTTTGCAAAGCCGGGCGCATGGGCCTCGACCGTGGCGATGATATGGTCGGCGGCGGCTTCGCGCTCATCGTCCCAGTTGCGCCCATCAGGCAGTTCGGGCGCGAATTGCTGGCAGAAGAGGCTGGCGACATGACAGCCCTCGGGCGCCAGGCTGTCGTCGATGGTGGACGGGATCAGCATCTCGACGATCGGCGCCTTCGACCAGCCGTCGCGCTTCGCGTCCAGATAGGCGCGGTCCATATAGTCGAGCGTCGGCGCGATGATGATGCCCGACTGGTGATGCTCGCCAATGCCGGGCAGGCAGGTGAAGTCGGGCAGGGCGGAGAGCGCGACATTCATGCGGAAGGTGCCCGATCCCGCCTTGAACGCCCTGATCCGTTTCAGGAAATCGGCGGGCAGGTGGGCCGGCTGCATCATCCGCTCGTACAGCAGCTTGGGGCCGACATTGGCGATGATGCTGGTGCCCATCACCTCTTCGCCACTGGCCAGCTTGACGCCGACGGCGCGGTCGCCATCCACCAGCACATGATCGACCGGCGCCTCCAGGCTGATCTCGACCCCCATCGCCTGCACGACCTTCGCCATGGCCTGGGTGATCGTGCCCATGCCGCCGACGCTGTGACCCCAGGCGCCCTTCTTGCCGTTCACCTCGCCGAACACATGGTGCAGCAGGACATAGGCGCTGCCCGGCGTGTCGGGGGAGGCGAAATTGCCGACCACCGCGTCGAAGCCGAAGGCGGCCTTGACCGCCTCGCTCTCGAACCAGCTGTCGAGGAAGGTTCGGGCCGATTTGGTGAACAGGTCGAGCACGTCGCGCTGTTGCTCGATGTCGAGCCCGGCGACGCGGCGGCCCTGCTTCAGCGCCTCGACCACCATGGTCAGGCCATCGCCGACATTGGGCGGGCTTTTGAGCACCAGGTCGCGCAACACATCGGCGACCACTTCCAGCGCGTCATAATAGGCCGGCAAGGTGGCGGCGTCGCGCGCGCTGAAACGGGCAAACTCGGCCTGGGTCCGCTCCAGCCCGCCGCCCAGCTTCAGATAGCCGCCATCGGGCTGGGGCAGGAAATTGCTGATCGGCCGCTCGATCACGCGATAGCCATGGTCGGCCAGCTTCATGTCGCGGATGACCTTGGGATTGAGCAGGCTGACCGTGTAGCTGGCGGTCGAGTTGCGGAAGCCGGGGTGAAATTCCTCAGTCACCGCCGCGCCGCCGACGACATTGCGGCGCTCGACCATGCGCACCTTGTATCCGGCACGGGCGAGGTAGAAGGCGCAGACAAGGCCATTATGGCCCGCGCCGATGATGACGGCGTCATAGGCTTTGGTCATGCGATGTGGCTCCAGCCGGGGGCAGGGGCGCGATGCTGGCGCGCCTGCGGAATGATGGCGCGCATCCGCGCGCAGAAATGGCGCAGCGCCACTTCCTGTTCGCTCAAAGGGCCGACGGTGAAACTGTCCGACGCCATGCCGGCCTGCACGCGGGCGACAAGCGCCGTATCCTCGGCGTTGACCTGGCGGTTGATGCGCCAGTTGAGATAGCGCGCCGCCTTCATCTCCCTGCGGTTGTCGGGCAGGGCGTAGCTGATCTCGCGGATCAGCGTCTGGGTCGGCGAGACCGGCAGCCATTGCATGAAGTCCATCTGGTCGGGATAGATGTCGAACGCGAAATTGGGCCAGAGCTTGAAATAGGTCCAAAGCCGCTGCCGATCGGGCGGAAGATGCGGGACGGCCGGCAGGAAATGCTGATAGGCGCGCTCGGACAGGTTGGCGGACGGACGGTCGAGGATCGGCCCCCACATCTTGTCGGCATAGGGGCTGGCTTCGACGCCATAGCCATCGCCCATCAGCCGCTTGAGGCCGGGATGGGCGACCGCGATATGCAAGCCATCGGAATAATTGTCGCCGATATTCTTCCAGTTCACCGCACGCGGGCGCAGCGTCACCCGCCCCAGGGCGCGCAGTTCGGAAAAGCGATAGGGCGCGATCTCGTCGACATAGGGCGCCATCATCTGCGCCACCGACGGTCCGCCATCATCCTGTAGCCGGACGAACAGGAAGCCGTGGAAATTTTCGATATCGATGGGGGAAAGTCCATGCCTGGGCCGGTCGAGGCTGCCATAGCTGCCCGCCATCGGCAGGCCCGTCAGGCATCCGTCCAGACCATAGGTCCAGGCATGGTAGGGACAGACCAGCTTTCTGGTGCGACCCGAAGGCCCGTCCACTAGGCGCGCGCCGCGGTGGCGACACACGTTGGTAAAGGCGCGGGCTTCGCCGTCATCCCCGCGGATGACGATGATGCTCTCGCCAAGATAGTCCAGCACATGGAAATCGCCCGGCGCCGGCAGGTCGCTGTCATGGGCGACGATCTGCCAACTCGGACGGAAGATGCGGCGGGCTTCGACGGCGAAAAATTCGGGATCGCTATAGGTCCATGCCGGCAGGCTATAGCCCGCGTCCGGATCCGGCGCGCATCCCTTTTCGTCCATCTGCCCCGCAAGCCCCAATGCAGTTATACATTCGTATAACGAATGGGCGGCGAAATTCCATTATATTTTTGTGACATGTCGCTCGGAGCCTGTTTGAAAAATCGCGAGAGAGCGATTTTTTCGGTACGGCACCAGCCCGCTCCCCCGCCCAGCCACCCGATCCAGTGTCATCCTGTCGGGTGGCTGGGCGGGGGAGCGGGCTGGTGCCGGCTTTCTAAAACAGACTTTCAGCTGGTCCGTTCGGGCACTTCGCCCCAGTCGGACAGGATCGACGCGCGGCTGGCAACCGCTTCCCAGGGGAAGACGAACCAGTCCTTGGTGACGACACGGTCGATCGTGGTCGCGCGATATTCGACCTTTGCGGCCGAGCTGACATTGTCGATCAGCACGGCAAAGCGCAGATGATCGGCCGGCGCACCGGCCAGCGCCGCGCGCAACTGGTTGATCGTGCGGCCGCTGTCATTGATGTCGTCGACGAACAGCAGGCGCGATCCTTCGAGCGCCATCGCCACCAGCTTGTCGAGCAGTTCGTCGCAAAAGCCCACGACCTGGGCCGACAGGTCGACCGACAGCATCGGCTGGCTGATGGCGTGGGACAGATAGGTGGCCGGCACCAGCCCGCCGCGCCCGACGCCGACAATATAGTCGGGCCGCCAGTCCGATTTGGCGATCGCGCCGGCCACGGCGTCGATGTGGGAGAGGAAGCTCTCCATCGGAATGTCGGTCAGGATCGGTTGGGTCATGATATGGTTGCCATCTGCGAATCGGCCCTATCGGCCGCCTGCGCCCCATAGCGCCGTGCCAGCAGGGCACAAGCCATCAGCTGAATCTGGTGGAACAGCATGACCGGCAGGATGATCGGCCCGACGGCCGCCGCCGGGAAGAGGACACCGGCGATCGGCACGCCCGAGGCGAGGCTCTTCTTCGAGCCACAGAATTGCAGCACGATCGCATCTTCGCGGGAAAAGCCGAGCAGCCGCCCAAGCCCCCAGGTGAAGAGCAGCACGATCACGAGCATGGCGATGCAGAGCAGCGCGAGCAGCGCCAGCTCCGCGCGCGAGACCCGGTGCCACAGCCCTTCGACCACCGCCGCGCTGAAGGCGGAATAGACCACCAGCAGGATCGATGTGCGATCGACCTGGCCGACCAGCGTCTTGTGCCGCGACACGAAGCCGCCGATCCAGGGCCGGGCAAGATGGCCCAGCACGAAGGGCAACAGCAATTGCAGCATGATCCCCTCGACAGAGGAGAGGGAGATGAGGTTGCTGCCGCCGCGCTGCATCAGCAATGCCACCAGTAGCGGCGTCAGCACGATGCCGAGCAGGTTGGAGAAGGAGGCGCTGACCACGGCGGCGGCGACATTGCCGCGCGCGATCGCGGTGAAGGCAATCGAGCTTTGCACCGTCGATGGCAGCAGCGCCAGGAACAGCAGGCCCGCCCGCATATTCTCCGGGATCGCGCCGATCTGCTGCAGGATGATGCCGACCAGCGGGAAGAAGAGGAAGGTCGTGCCCAAAGTCGCAAGATGGAGTTGCCACGCCTTCGCGCCGCCCCAGATCGCCTCGCGCGACAATTTGGCACCATGCAGGAAAAAAAGCAGCACGATGCCGGCATCCGCGACGATCGACGCGATATGGGCGCCCTGGCCGCGCGCGGGCAGGACCGACGCTAGGGCAACGGTGCAGAGCAGCAGGACGAGGAAGGGATCGAGGATCAGGCGCAGGCGAGTCATCATGGTTCCGGGCATAGGGAAGGGGCTTGGAAAAGGATAGACGCCGCCCCATCCTCTGGGCCAACAGCCTCGGCACACAGCTTTGGGAGAGAATTTGCGTGAGCGACCCTATCGCCATCATCGAGACGAACGGCGTGCTCGAAATCCATATCGACCGGCCCGACAAGAAGAATGCGCTGACCGGGCCGATGTACCGGACGATGACGGCGGCGCTGGCCGATGCGTCGAGCCGGCCGGAGATTGGCGTGGTGCTGTTTGCGGGACGGGGGGACGCTTTTTGCGCCGGCAATGATCTCAAGGACTTCATGGCCGGGCCGGAGGGCGGGGCCGCCGCCTTCGACTTCATCAGCGCGATCGCCGCCTTCGACAAGCCGATCGTCGCGGCGGTGCAGGGGCTTGCCGTGGGCGTCGGCACGACGATGCTGTTCCATTGTGACCTGGTCTATGCCGCGCCCGACGCGCGCTTCGTCATGCCCTTCGTCAATCTGGGCATCGTGCCGGAGGCCGGCTCCAGCCTGCTCGCGCCCGCGATCATGGGCCATGCCAGGGCGGCGGCGATGCTGTTGCTGGGTGAGCCATTGGATGCGGAAGGGGCCGATCGCGCCGGTTTCGTGACGGCGATCGTGACAGGGGACGCGCTGCTCGACCATGCGCGGGCCAAGGCGGCGGCGCTGATGGCCAAGCCGCCCAAAGCACTGGCGGCGACGCGCCGGCTGATGAAGGGCGATCCCGCCGCCTTGCAGGCGCGCATCGCGGAGGAAGCCCGGCTGTTCCGCGAAGCGCTGGCCTCGCCCGAGGCGCAGGAAGCCTTCATGGCCTTCTTCGAAAAGCGGGCGCCGGTCTTCAAGCGGGCCTGATCGAAGCGCGGCGGGGGGAGGGGGTCAGTCCTTGCCCCGTCGCTCGAACTTCAATTCGCTCACGATCACGGCGGCGATGATCAGCAGCGCGCCGGCCAGCGCCGTGGCGGGCTGGCGGTCGCCCGCGATCCGGCCCAATATCCCGGCCCAGACCGGCTCGCCGGCATAGATGAGGGTCGCGCGGGTCGGCGACACGGTGCGCTGCGCCCAGTTCATCACGAACTGGATCAGCGCCGTCATCGCGCCCAGGCCACAGGCCGACAGGATCACCGTCCAGGAAAAGGGCGGGATCGCCTCACCCATCGGCGCCATCAGGCCAAAGGCAAGCAGCGCCGTGACCGCCAGTTGCACCAGCGTGACGCGGGCAATGTCGACCTTGCCGGCCCACAGGCTGATGAAGATGATTTCCAGCGCGATCGCCAGGGTGCTGATGAGCGTCAGCGCCTCGCCCTTGCCCAGCGACAACCCTTCGCGCGGGGCGGCGATCAGGATCAGGCCGGCAAAGGCCAGCGCGACGCCGACCCAGCTGGTCCAGCGCGGCCGCCGCCGCAATATCGCCCATTGGAGGATCGGCACCAGCGGCACATAGGCGGCGGTGATGAAGGCCGATGTGCTGCTCGATATGGTCTGCAGTGCCCAGGTCTGGAGCGTGTAGCCGCAGAAGATGCCAAGGCCGATCATCGCCCCGGCCAGCAGTTCGCGCGCCGTCAGGCCGCGCAACACCGGCCAGGCGAGCGGCAGCGCCAGCAGCGCCGCCGTGCCGAACCGCATCCCCACGAAGAAGAGCGGCCCGCTATGCTGCATGGCATGATGCACGATCAGGAAGGTCGCGCCCCACAGTATGGTGATCCCGATCAGCGCGAGTTCGGGGCGGCCGATCATCAGCCGGGGCGCAGGGCTCTTGTCGAGGGCGGCATTGTGCAACATAATGCACAGTGCGTTATGAGCAATATATTGCACAGTCAAGTCGAAGTCCCGCGCCCGGACGTTCTTTCCCATGTCGCGGGCAATATCCGTCGCCTGCGCGCCGCCAAGGGGCTGAGCCAGGATGCGCTGGCCAGCGCGGCCGGGGTCAGTCGGCGCATGCTGGTGGGAATCGAGAGCGGCGAAGCCAATGTCAGCCTGTCGACGCTCGACCGGCTGGCGCAGGCGCTGGACGTCAGCTTTTCGCACGTCGTGCGCGCGCCCGACATGCCGGACAATAGCCGGATCGATACCCTCGCCTGGCAGGGCGAGGATGCGCATAGCCGTGCGACCCTGCTCGGCACCGTGCCGGCCGCCCGCGAGGCGGAGCTATGGACCTGGTCGCTGGCGCCAGGTGATCGCTATCCGGCGGAAGCGGACGCCGCCGACTGGTACGAGATGCTCTATGTGGTGGAAGGGGTGCTGACGGTCGAGATGGATGCCGGCACGCGCACCATTGCGGCGGGCGACTTCCTCATCTTCAGCAGCGACCGCCCCTATGTCTTCGTCAATCGCGGAACGGACCTGCTGCGCTTCGTGCGCAACGTGGTGTTCTAGGCGGCGCGAACGAATGCCGGGATGGGGGGGAAGTTGACTGGCGGCTTTCAGGAAACTTCGTCATGCCAGCGAACGCTGGCATCTCAGGCAGGCGCACGCGGCATAAACGGATAGCGCTAGACGGCTGGCCACCGCCTGAGACCCCAGCCTTCGCTGGGGTGACGGAGTTGGGTGGATTTGCGACCGTCGGCTCTCGGCACTATAATGTTGGAAAGCAGACGCAGGGAATTATGGATCATAGAAATATGAAAATGGTTTGGCGCATTAGCTTGGCTATTGCGGTCATCATTTGCGGCGCCACAATGGCGACGGCTAGAGAGCCCACGAGCAGTATTAATAATCTACCGGCCGAAATTTCTAGAAAATGCAAAACCCCGATCGATTGGGTGAAGGTGGGAACTGGGCGCTCAGTGATGCTCCAACCGTCCCCCGATGCATCTTACGGAGAGATCGATTGCATTCTTGCAGAAATAAAACGCCAAGATGACATCGACCTTGGCTTCATCGGGAATGAGGCCGATCCCAATCAAGTCATCAGCCCTCCTTGGTCGTATATAGCGGGCGGAAAAATTGATGTGCTGCAAGCATTGGCGACGGAAATTCAAAAGGCCGGTTGGGTGGTAGGCTCGCTGGCAAAAGCCGATGACGGAACCGGCTTTCTTCTTTTTAGAACCCCTGATGGAATGACCGCAGCCCAAGCGGAACCGTTCAACGGTAGGATATGGAAGCAGCAATTAGGCGACATCACCTTTGGAACAGCGCCTACGAAAACGGGTAGTCGCTTGATCGGGGACGAATAGGTTCTACGGCAGGTAACGAATTACGAAAAATGGCGGACGAACGACCAAAACTGGTCGAAATCCGACGATCACCACAGAATGGGGAGCCCCGAAGCGACCCCGGATCGAGTCCGGGATGACGAAGATGGAAATGGCAACGTCCAGTCGCGTCCAGGCCGCCCGGATATAGCCTCGCGGCCTGACGCCGGGCCTCCCCATGGGGCGGCCCGGCACGCCTCAATGGCTGTCGTTGCGCAGATCCTTGCCGGCCTGCTCCAGCGAGGCGCCGACATCCTGCTTGGCTTCCTTGCCCTCGCGCTTGGCGTCGTCGGCCGCCCGGTCGGTCGCGGCGCCGATCCGGTCCGCGCCATTGTCGATCGCGGCGCCCGCGCGGTCGAGGCCGTTATCAATCTTCGCGCCAGCATCGTCGACGGCGTTGCTGACGTCATTGCCGATCGCAGAGCCGGCATTTTCCAGATTGTCCGACGCCTTTTCCGAACAGGCGGACAGGCCGAGGCCCAGGGCGGACAGGGCCGTGATGGCCAGAAGGGGTGCGCGCATGATGTCTCCTCATTGCGTTGGCGAGGCCTAGGCAGCGCTGCGTCAAATCTGCCACGGCGCTGTCTAAATTCTTGTTGTCGCATCGTTTCAAGCGGAAAACCGGTTCCCACTTTTCCGCACGACGCTCCTAAAAGCGCGGCAGCGGCAATAAGGTTGCGTCTTTTCGCGATCAGCCGCCGCTGAGACCGAACACCATCGGCCGGTCGGCGTCGGGGATCAGGCCCTCCATCACCCGCCAGAATCCGGTGACGGAGCCCTGTCCGGCCTGGGCATAGGCGGCTGCCATCTTCTCGCGCAGGGCGCGGAACAGTTCCGCCTCCAGCGCACGGCCGGCGGGGCTGAGGCGCAGCAGTTTCTGCCGCCGGTCGCTGCTGCCGGGCCGGGTCTCGATATAGCCGCGCTCGATCAGGTCATTGAGCACCCGGCCGAGCGATTGCTTGGTGATCGCCAGCAGGCGCAGCAGATCCTTCACCGTCAGGTCGGGCTGGCGCGAGATGAAATAGAGGGCGCGGTGGTGGGCGCGGCCCAGGCCCTGCGCTGCCAGCCCCTCGTCGATCGAGCGGGTGAGGGCGGAATAGCCGAAATAGAGCATCTCGATGCCGCGCCGGATTTCGTCCTCGCGCAGGAACAGCGGCGATGCCGGTGCGATCTGGCTGGGGGAAGGGGCTTGGACGGACATCGGCACGGGTTTCCGGCTGGAAGGGGACGGGTATAGGCCTGATCCCTAAGATGGGTTGGACAGGAAGGAAAGGGAAAGGCGAAGTCGATCGTCAGGAGGGCTTTTCTTTCGTGCATCAGCCGCTATATGGCGGTCCCGCGCTGACTTGGATCGGCGCATTGCTGGGGCGTCGCCAAGCGGTAAGGCAGCGGCTTTTGATGCCGCCATGCGCAGGTTCGAATCCTGCCGCCCCAGCCAGTCACGAGAATTTCTCAGCTACGGCATGAAAACCGCAGTTTCGAGCCTTCATCGCTGAATCCGACTATCGAAATGGCAGCAATGACTACCGGTCGTGGAGCCGTCTATTGGGCGGCGGCGGCAGGCGCGCGTTATCGCGCAGCATCCTTGAGTGTTCAGAGCGAGCTTATACTCGATCCCTCCCACGCATGTCGATTGGACGGCTTGCACTGGACGGTCTGAGCGGGCCTGCGCAATATACATATGAATAATATATTTGTTGCATATGTATTTTGACTCGGATATCAGATCCATATCGGACGAATGTCGCGCTATCAGGACGCGAGCCGACGAGGGGATCGAGCATGAAAAAGGCGCTTGCATCACGAACGGAGGCGGTCGATCCGACCAGCAGCGCACTGGGTGTGCTGGCGCAGGATCCCGCCATGGCCTTGCGGCTGGCGGAGATCACGGTCTTTCGTGACCTCGCGATCGCCTTCCGGCCCTTCGGTCTGTCACCACCGGAATTTGCAGCGCTGAAGATCATCGCGGAAAATCCAGCGCTTCGGATGGGGGAGCTGGCTGATCTGATGATGATCAGGCAGCCCAATTTGCTGGCCTTCATCAGCGGGCTGCAAAAGAACGGCCTGATCGACCGGTCGCGGGATAGCGTCGACAAGCGATCGTTCCGACTGACGCTGACCGCCGAGGGCAAGGTGCTGCTGGAGCGGGCCGACATGGCGCAGACGGCCTATCGGGAACGCATGGCCCAACATCTTGGACAAGATAATCTCGAGCAACTCACACATCTTCTCATGCAGCTTGTGTCGCTGCGCCCGCTCGATCCGGAATTCCAACCATAATAACTGACTAGGAGGTCAGCGATGTCTGTTTCGTCTCTCGCTCGCGCGTGCGCGGGTTCGGCTTCGATCGCCCTGGCGACATGGGCCATTTCCCCCGCTTTCGCCCAGGACAATGCCGGTTCGACGCAGAGTGTCGGCGTCGAGGATATCGTCGTCACGGCCGAACGGCGCGAGCAGAATCTGCAGGATGTGCCGATTTCGGCGACCGTGCTGAACGCCGAGCAGATGGCCCGGCGCGGCGTCACCAGCATCGCCGACCTGCAGCAGGTCGCCCCCTCGGTCGCGATCAACCAGGTCAACCGCTCGACCTACGTCAATATTCGCGGCGTCGGCATTGCCCAGACATCGCCGTCGTCGAGCCCCGGCATCGCCTATTATGTCGACGGCCAGTTGATCCCGCATGAGCAGTTCATCGGCCAGTCCTTCTACGATGTCGGTTCGATCGAGGTTCTGCGCGGGCCACAAGGCACGCTGACCGGACAGAATTCCACCGGCGGGGCCATCTATGTCCGCACGCCCGAACCCAAGTTCGACGATCTGAGCGGCTTCGTCGAACAGACAATCGGCAATTATGACAGCTATCGCACCGTAGCCGCGCTCAACATCAGCGACAGCGACCAGATGGCGCTCCGCATCGCCGGCACCCATGACGAACGCGACAGCTTTACTCGCAATATCGGGTCCAGCCCCAGCAATCCTGGCGACGTCAATTTGTGGGCGGGCCGGATCAATTTGGCGATGCGATCGGCCGACCATAGCCTGCGGGTGAATGTGCGCGGCGAATATTTCGACAGCAATAGCGACAATGCCGCGATCAAGCGTCGCAACGACACGGTCAGTACCGATCCTTTCGTGATCGAGGAAGACGCGATCGCCTTTCTGCATCAGCGCGGCCTGCGCCTGTCGGGCGAGGTGCGCTATGCGCTGAGCGACGGCGTCGAAATTCGCGGCCTCACCAGTTGGCAGGACGGCAAGACCACCGACCAGGCCGATGGCGATCGCACGAACACGGCGTTGCCACGTCCGCCCGCCGCCAATGTCGGCCGGGTGAGCTATACCAACACGCGCTTCAAGACCTGGATCAACGAGGTCAATCTGCTGTCCACGGGCAATGGGCCGCTCAGCTGGGTGGTGGGGGCTTTCGTCCTGGACGAGACCATTCCGGCATCCATCCTGCGCGACAATAATCATACCGTGGATTTCGTGTCGGCCACCTCGACGATCGAAACCGAGATCCAGAATAATTCCAAGTCGCTGTTCGGTCAGATCAACTGGCATTTCACCGACCAGCTCGAACTGGTGGCGGGCGCGCGCCATTCCTGGGACAAGCAGGTCTATAACCGGATCGCCAGCGCGGGCGGCATCGGCGTCACGCAGACCAAGTCGTCGCAATGGACCGGCAAGGTCGGCCTCAACTATACCCCGGTCGATGATGTGCTGCTCTATGTCAGCGCGTCGAAGGGCTACAAGGCCGGTGGCGGCAACCTGCCCGTCGCGGCCGCGCCGTTCGGGCCGGAAACCAACTATGTCTATGAAGGCGGCTTCAAGACGACGATGTGGGACCGGCATCTGCGGGTCAACGGATCGCTCTTCTATTCCGATTATCGCGATATCCAGCTGGCCAGCCTCGCCAATGACCTGCCGCTGACCCAGAATGCGGCGCGCGGCCGTTCCTGGGGTGGCGAGTTGGAGGTGACGGCGCAGTTCGGCGGCTTCAGCCTGAACGCGGGCGGCGGCTATCTCAATGCCGAGTTCGCGCGCGACGCGCTGCTGCAGAATACCGTGACCAACCAGAATGAGATGGTCCGCAAGGGCGATGTCCTGCCCTATAGTCCTAAACTGACGGTCAATGCCGGCGTGCAATATGCCATCCCGGTCGGGGATCGAACGCTGACGCCCAGGCTGCAATGGTCGCATATCTCGACCAGCTATGTGACGCCTTTCCCCGGCGACCAGACGGTGGTGCCCGCGCGCGATATCGTCGACGCTCGGCTGACCTTCGATCTCAACGAAAGCCTGCGGCTCGAGGCGTTCGCGAACAATATCTTCGACAAGACCTATATCGCCAACCAGCTGCAAAATTCCTCCACGGCCGACGGCGGCATCGTCTATGGCGCGCCGCGCCAATATGGTGGCCGCCTGACCTATCGCTTCTGAAGGAGGACGGGGATGGCGGCGTTTAACTTTCGACCGATGATGTGGCCGATCGCCGCGGCGGCGATCCTGGCGACGGTCGGGATCGCCCAGCCGCCATCGCCGCCGCCCGATCGCTGGTGGAAGCCGGACGAGGGGCGCCGTTTCCCCGCCGTCCTCGATTATGAGAACGACTATGGCGTGCTGCGCACCCTGCTGATCGGCGGGCCGATCGAGACGCGCGACCATGCGTTTTTCCGCGCGATCGGCCCGGATGGGCGGGCCTGCGTTACCTGTCACCAGCCGGCCGACGGGATGAGCCTGTCGGCCGCATCGGTGCAGCATCAGTGGCAGGCTGTGGGGCCGCGCGATCCGCTCTTTGCTGCCTATGACGGATCGAACTGCCCCAGCCTGCCGCAACAGGACCGGGCGTCGCACAGCCTGCTGATCGATCATGGCCTGATCCGGATCGCCCGTCCCTGGCCGCCGCTCGATCAGAATCGCAAGCCGGTGAAGGCCGATTTCACGATCGAGTTGGTGCGTGATCCGACCGGCTGCAATCTTGATCCACAATGGGGGATCGATTCTGCCCGCCACCAGATTTCGGTCTTCCGTCGTCCAAGGCCGGTCGCCAATTTCAAATATATCGAAGCGATGGGCTTTGCCTATGATCCCAAGGCAGGGATGCCGTTGCCGGTTGATCCCGACACCGGAAAGCCCGTCAGCGGCAACCTGATGGCGGACGGTCGGGTGCTCAGCCTGCAAAGCCAGATGCGCGAGGCGGCTGGCACCCATCTGCAATTTATGAAGGCGATGGACCGCAAGGATATCGCGCAGATACTCGACTTTGAATCCCGCCTCTATGTCGCCCAGCAGACGGATCGGGTCGGCGGGGCGCTGGAGGCGGATGGCGCCGAGGGTGGCCCGCGCAAGCTGGCGGACTCCCCGGCCGGTCGCCTGGGGAGCCAGGGAGTCGCGATCTGGAGCGAGTTCGCAGCCTGGGAAAAGCCGGCCGCGATCGTCAAGGACGGTTCGGCCCAGACCGCTTTCCGCCAGTCGGTCGCGCGCGGCGCGCGCCTGTTCCGCGACCGGACCTTCCTGATTACCGACAGCGCCGGCATCACATCGCCGGTCGGCTTTGGCAATCCGGTCCGCAATGGCTGTGCCTTCTGCCACAATATGAGCCAGATGGGCATGGACGTCGCGCCCGGCCAGGTCGACCTGGGCACCACCAATCAGCCCTTTGCCGACCCGGCGCCGCATCTGCCGCTGTTCCGCATCCGGTGCCTGGGCAAGCCGCATCCCCATTATGGTAAAATGATCGTGACCAGCGATCCGGGCTATGCGCTGACCACCGGCCGCTGCGCCGATGTCGGCCGCATCACGCTCCAGACGCTGCGCGGCCTGAGCGCGCGCGCGCCCTATTTTTCCAATGGCAGTGCCAGGGATCTGCGCGGGATCATCGATTATTATGATCGCCGCTATGACATCCGATATACCGAACAGGAGAAGCAGGACATGGTGAACCTGTTGAAGTCGCTGTGAAGTTTCTCGCTGTCCTGGGCCTGCTGGCAACGGCATCGGGGGCCGCCACGACCGGCGCCGAACTGCGCTTCCTCAGCTGCCCGGTCTATCGCGATACCGATGCCGGCAAGAAATCCGGTTGCTGGCTGGCAACGGATCCCGCCAGCGGCATCCGCTACGACATCACCACCGCGCCGACCAAGGCGGACTGGAACCGGGCCGTGCTGGTCGAGGGACGGGTTGCGGCCAATCCGGCGGACAATCCATGCGGCGGCGTGGTGCTGGAGGCGGCACGCGTATCGGTGCTCGATCGCCCCTGCACCCGGCACATGCTGCCGGCCGAGGGGTTTCCGGGCCGCAAGTTCGTGCTGCCGGACCGCAATGTCCGCCCGCTCTACGCCAGCCACGACCTGCCGCCCAAACCCTGGGTGGCGCAGAACTTCATCATCCCGTTCGATTTCGACAGCGATTTCATCACCTATCAGTTATCGGATTATTATCTCGACAGGGCGGTGAGCTATGCGCTGGACGTCAGGGCCAGCCGGGTCGACATCATGGCCTATGCCGCGACCAAGCCGACCCTTGTCTCTGGCGAACGGCTGGCGGAAGACCGGGCGATCGCGCGCAGCCGGGCGGAACGGGTCCGCGACTGGTTCACGATGCGCGGCATCCCGCTCCAGGTGGTTCACATCCGTTGGCAAGATGCGAAGGTGCCGCGTCCAGGGCCGGAAACCGACATGCTGGTCGCGCCGTCGCTGCGCGTTGTCGATATCCGGATCACACCGGGCGCCTGAGCGGCGCCCGGCATCGCATTCATCCCCTGGCTGCGGGGCGCAGGAACAGGAGCGCACCCGCTGCAATCAGGGAACCCGCCGCCATCGCGACCGCCACGGTCGGCAGCCCGAAGTCCAGGCTGAAAAGAAAGCCCGCGACGATCGGGCCGAGCGCCGCGCCGCCACGCCCCACGCCGATGACGAAGCCGGTGCCGCCACCCCGCACGGCGGTCGGAAAGGATTGGGCGATGATCGCATAGAGACCGACCACGCCGGCATTGGTGAAGAAGCCTGCCGCTGCCGCGATCGTTGCCAGCCCGGTCAGGCTGGACTGTCCCTGGCCGAAGATGGTGACCATGACCGTCGATGCCAGCATCGCGGCGATGACCAGCGCGCGAATGCCGATGCGCCAACTGAGGATGCTCAGCAGCAAGGCGCCGATCAGGCCGCCGACATTGGCCCAGACCAGCACGCCGCCGGCCGCCGAGGGGGCATAGCCCATGTCGACCACGATCTTGGGGATCCATTTGAGGATGAAGTAGAAGGTCATGATATGGGCGAAATAACCCAGCGTCAGCAGCATGGTGATGCGGCCAAGGCCGGGCGCGAACAGCGCGGTAAAACTGGGCTTTGGTGCGGCGGCATCGACAGGAGGAAGCGCCTCGACCGGGGCATGGCCCATGCGGCGCAGCAGGCGATTGACCTTGGCCAGGGCATCGGCCGGGCGCTTCTGCAGCAGATAGCCGATCGATTCCGGCAGCAGAAACCAGGCAAGCGGCAGGAAGATGCCCGTGACGATCGCGCCGAACAGGAAGACGTCGCGCCATCCGCCCGACACCAGCAGGCCCGAGGCGATCGATCCGCCCAGGATCGCGCCGACGGGGTAACCGGCCGCCATCACCGCCACTGCCAGGCTGCGGGCTCGCGCATTGGCCAGTTCGGCCACCATCGCATTGGTGCAGGCCAGCATGCCGCCAATCCCCAATCCGGTGAACAGGCGGAACAGCGATAGCGACTGGACATCATGCGCGGTGGTTGCGGCCAGCATGCCGGTGGCCATCACCACCAGGCACAGAAGGATGGTGGGGCGCCGACCCGCGCGGTCGGCCATCGAACCGAGCAGGATCGAGCCGACCGCCATGCCGATCAATTCCATCGACAGGACGAGGCCGAGCGCAGCGCGATCGATGCCCCATTCCGCGGCAATGCCGGGGGAGGCGAAGCTGATTGCCAGCACGTCGAAGCCGTCCAGCGCATTGAGGGCAATGCACAGGGTGATGGCGGCAATCTGCGCCCATCCCATCGGTGCGCGGTCGAGCCGCTCTCGCACATCTTCCATAACAGGCGATCCTCTCATTCTTTGTTATTAGGCGACCGAAAAGACATCCAGCCGGACATGGTCGCGATAGCGCGCCGCGCTGCACAGGAAGATGGTGCGCGCCATCCAGCCATGGCGGCTGTCGGCGGCGACATCGAAGCGCGGCGTGGTCCGGAAATAATAAAGGGCCGGATCGACATCCTTGCCGGCGGCGATATCGGCGATGATCCGGGGCGGACCATGGCGCATCCCCGGATTGGTCACGCCGATCAGCGTGCCGTCCTCCGCTTCGATCGTGTAACGGGCTTCGATCCGGGCGATTCCGTCCGGGCCGATCCCCTGCCAGTCGCCGCCGCCCGGCAGCACACGGCCGGCAAGGCGTGGTCCCTCGGCCGTGCCACCCGTGATTGGGATCACTCGCCGGCGGATGCCATCTACCAACCCCATGTCCTGCGGCGGAGCGATCAGCACCTGCAGGCGAAAGGCAAATTCCAGGGCTGGTGCCGCGGGCGCAGCCAAGGCCGCGCTACCCGCACTGCCAAGCCCCGCCATTGCCATGATCGGCATCGCCTTGATCAGGCCCCTGCGTTCCGGGTCGTGCATCGCTGCTTCCTCTGCCTGTGGTGGGGATCAGTCCTGTCGCGGGGCGGTCAGCATCAGCGCATCGAGCGCGACGGCGCCCTGTGGATAGAGGATGACCGGATTGAGATCGATTTCGCGGATTGCAGGCTCGGTCAGCAATATCCGGCCAAGGGTGGCGATGATTTGCGCGACCGCCGCCACGTCGAGCGCCGGAGCGCCGCGAAAGCCGCGCAACAGGGCGGCCTGCTTGAGCTGGTACAACTCGCCGATGATCGCCTCGATCGGCAGGTCGGGGGTCAGCAGACGGACATCCTGCAGGATTTCGGCGGTGACGCCGCCGAAGCCGGCCAGGATCACCGGGCCCCAGTCCGGATCGCTGCGGGCGCCGACGATCAGTTCGATGCCCCGCGCGCCCATGCTTTCCAGCAGCGCGCCGTCCAGCGTCAGCCCGGCATCATAGGCGGCGACATTGGCGAACAGCCTGTCCCAGCCCGCCCGCAATTGATCGGCATCGGCGAGGTTGAGGATGACACCGCCGGCGTCGCTCTTGTGGCTGAGGTCGGCCGACTGTGCCTTCAACGCGACCGGATAGCCCAGCCTGTCGGCGGCTTGCAAAGCCTGCTCTATACTGGCGCAGAAGGCGCCTTCCGGCACCGGAATGCCGAGTGGACCCAGTATCTGCTTGGCCCGATATTCGGGCACGACGCCGCCTTCCGTCGACAGGCCGGGCGCAGGGAGGGGGGGCATGTCGGCCTGGGTGAAATCGCGCCGGGCAAAATCATTGAGCCGCTTGAGTGCCCGCAAGGCCCGTTCGGTCGACGGGAAATAGGGGATGTTCAGCGCCCGCAGGCTGGCGACATAGTCCGCGCCGATCGCGGCGCCTTCGTCCAGTCCGGCAAAGATGACCGGCTTTTGCGGGGCCAGATCCTGCACGGCCCGCAGGATCGGCGGCAGCTTGATGCCCACGGTGACAGGATCGGTCTGGATGATGCCCGCAACGATGCTGCCGAAGCGGTCATCGTCGAACAGCGCCGCCAGCGTGCGATAATAAAGATCGGGCTCGACCAGCCCCTGCGCCGTCAGATCGAGCGGATTGGACACGCCGACGAAATCCGGCAGCGCGGCCCGCAGCGCCGGGGAATCGCTATCGCCAATCACGGGCAGGTCCAGCGCCAGTCCCTCGCACAGATCGAGCGTCAACGCCTTGAACGCGCCGGATTCGCCCATTACCGCCACGCCGCCGGCCGGCAGCACGGGGCAGCGGAGGGCGATTTCGGCAATGTCGCCCAGTTCCTCCAGCGTTTCGGCAAAGATCACGCCGGCGCGCTCCACCTTGGCTCGCATCACCTGATAATCGCCGGCCATGGCGCCGGTATGGGTGGCGGCGGATTCCCGCGCGGCGCTGCTCTTGCCGGGGTGCAGCAGCACGATGGTCTTGCCGGCGCGGCGCGCCCGCGCCGCTGCCGCCAGAAACAGCCGGGGCTTGCGGAATTGCTCGACGATCATCGCGATCACGCGGGTCGCCGGATCGTCGATCAGATAATCGACATAATCCTCGACGCCGCTCGCCGCTTCATTGCCGGTCGAGACCGAAAAGGAGAGTCCGAGGTCGCGGCTGGCCAGTGTCGTGCAAAGGACGCACGCCATGGCGCCGCTCTGCGAGACGATGCCGATCCCCGGGCGATCACCGAGCGGCCTTGCATTGGTCTCGACGAACGTCAGCGGAATGCGATCGATGAAATTGGTCATGCCCAGGCAGTTGGGGCCTTCGACCACCATGCCCGATGCGGCAGCGATGCGGCCGATCTCGCGCTGTTCGGCCAACCCCTCTTCGCCGCCTTCGGCAAAACCTGCAGAAAAGATGACGGCCGATCCGACACCGCGTTCTGCAAGTGCCCGCACCGCGTCGAGCACGGCGACGCGCGGAATGGCGAGCACGGCCGCGTCGACCCCCTGCGGCAAGGCATCGACCGACGGCAGGCAGGGGCGGCCGCCAATCTCCGCCCGCTTGGGATTGATGAGATGGATGTCACCGGCAAAGCCGTTGCGCACCAGATTGGAGAGGACCGACGCGCCCAGCGCCCCGGGCTTGTCCGACGCGCCGACGATGACCACGGATCGTGGGCGCAGCAGCCGGTCGAGCGAAAGGCGGGCCGTGGCCTGCGGGGGCGTGAGGGTCTCGACCGTCATGATAGCATCTCCATCGCGTGCCGGAAGAAACGCGTTCCGGCCGTCATTATCGAAATAGGCCGGGCCGTCGCGATCGCGCGGCCCGGCGGGACAGGCCCTTGGTTCTTCAGGCCCTCGGCTCAGGCGCCCTGCTTGGACTTGTCGTAGGCACCCAGGCCGGGCTTGTAGCTCTTGTCGTCGATGAACTGCTTGATGCCTTCCTTGCGGCCTTCATTGTCGAAGCTGTTGGCGGCTTCCTGCGCCCGGATCAGATAATCCTCGGCATTGTCATAGCTCATCTCGCGCACACGCCGGATCGCATCCTTGGTGGCCTTGAGCGCGACCGGATTCTTCTTCAGCAGCACATTGGCAACGTCGGTGACGCGCGCCTTGAGCTGGTCGAGCGGCAGCGCTTCATTGACGAAGCCCCATTGAGCAGCGGTCTTGCCATCGATATTCTCGCCCATCAGCGCATGATACATGGCGTTGCGGAAACCGGTGAGTTCGACGGCCACCTTGGCCGCGCCGCCGCCGGGCAGGATGCCCCAGTTGATCTCGGAAAGGCCGAACTGTGCCTCTTCCGCCGCGAAGGCGAGGTCGCAGGCGAAGAGCGGGCCATAGCCGCCGCCGAAGCACCAGCCATTGACCATCGCGATGGTTGGCTTCTGATACCAGCGCAGGCGGCGCCACCAGCCATAGCTTTCGCGCTGGGCGGCACGGGTGCCCTGCAACCCCTGCGCTTCGGTCTCGCGGAAATATTCCTTAAGGTCCATGCCCGCCGACCAGGCCGTGCCTTCGCCGGAGAGCACGAGCACGCCGACGTCGTCGCGAAATTCCAGTTCGTCGAGCACCCGCATCATCTGGCGATTGAGGCGGGGGGACATGCAGTTGCGTTTGTCGGGGCGGTTGAAGCTGACCCAGGCAATGCCATTGTCGATGCTATAGGCAACCGTGCCGGTTTCCAGGGGATCGACGCCGTCGACATGCAGAATATTGGTCATGGGAATAAGGTCTCCGGATAGGAAGAAAAAGGGGATCAGATCGGGAAATGGCCGGGCGCGGTCTCCATCGTGACCCAGCGCAATTCGGTGAAACTGTCGATGCCGGCGCGGCCGCCGAATTTGCCGTAGCCCGACGCCTTGGTACCGCCGAAGGGCATCTGCGCCTCGTCATGCACTGTGGGGCCGTTGATGTGGCAGATGCCGGCCTGAATCTGGCGGGCGACTCTCAAGCCGCGGGCGGTATCGCGGGTGAAGACCGCAGACGACAGGCCGTAATCCGTATCATTGGCGAGCTTGATGGCTTCCGCCTCGTCCCTGGCGCGGACGATGGCGACCACGGGGCCGAAACTTTCCTCGCGGAACAGCTTCATCGCCGGCGTCACCTGGTCGACGACATGGGCCGGCATCAGCACGCCGTTGCTCGGGCCGCCATTGACCAGGGTGGCGCCGGCGGCCAGCGCATCGTCGACCAGCGCCTGGACATGATCGACGGTCTTGCGATCGACCACGGCGCCGAGCGGGGTAGTGCCCTGGCGCGGATCGCCCACCGCCATGCCTGCCACCTTCGCCTGGAAGCGGGCGACGAAATCATCGGCGATGGCGTCAGCGACAATGATCCGCTCGGTCGACATGCAGATTTGGCCCTGGTTCATGAAAGCGCCAAACGCCGCGGCCTTGACCGCTTCGTCCAGGTCGGCATCGTCCAGCACCAGCATCGGCGCCTTGCCGCCCAGCTCCAGCAGAACGGGCTTCAAATTCTGGGCACAGCGCACGGCAATGATCCGTCCCACCGCCGTCGAGCCGGTAAAGTTGACGCGGCGGACAGCGCGATGATCGATCATCGCACCGACGACATCGGCCGCATCCTGCGGCGCGTTGGTGATCAGGTTGACGATGCCGCCGCCCAGTCCGGCCTCGACAAAGGCCTCGACGATCAGCCCATGGGTACGGGGGCATTGCTCCGATGCCTTGAGCACCACCGTATTGCCGCAAGCCAAGGGCACGGCAATCGCGCGCGTCGCCAGGATGATCGGCGCATTCCAGGGGGCCATGCTCAGCACCACGCCGGCCGGTTCGCGAATGGCCATGGCAAGGCAGCCCGGCTTGTCCGAAGGGATCACTTCGCCGCCGATCTGCGTGGTCAGCGATGCCGCCTCGCGCACCATCGAACTGGATAGCATCAGGTTGAACCGTGCCCATCCTTCGGTCGCGCCAATCTCCGCCATCATCGCGTCGACGAAATCGGCGGCGCGGGCGTCCAGGGCGTCGGCGGCCTTCAGTAGCGCGGTGCGGCGGGCATTGGGGCCGAGCGCGGCCCAGGCGGGGAAGGCGGCCTGCGCTGCGTCGACGGCTGCCAGAGCGTCTTCCACATTGGCGGCTGCCGCCTGTGTCGCGACCGCGCCCGTCACCGGATCGATGCGACTGAAGCTATGAACGGTGCGGCGCTGCTCGCCGCCGATCGACAGGAAAATTTCCGATCCAGGCATATCCGACTCCTCATTATTGCTATGTGACATATCAATGTTGATTGCTATGGGCAATAGCGTTATGAAGGGTGCATGGATGAAATCTCCCTCGCCCCCGCCGCGCATGATCCGCTTGCGTCTCGCCTCGGCTATCTGTTGCGCCGAGCCTCGCTGGTCATGATGGCCGACCTTGGTGCCAGCCTGGCCGATCTGGGTCTGCGCCCGGTAGAAGGCAGCATCCTGATGCTGGTCGGTGCGACGCCGGGCTGCATCCAGAGCGACGTCGGCAAGACATTGGGGATCAAGCGGGCCAATATGGCGCCGCTGATCGCGGGGCTGCATGCCAAGGGGCTGGTGGCCAAGGCGCCGGTCGATGGGCGTTCGCTCGCCCTGTCGCTCACGGAAGAGGGGGCAAGGCTGCGCGAACGGGTCGAAACGACGATGGACCGTCATGAGGCGCGGTTCGACGCCTTGCTGGGCGAAGGTGATCGAGCGCAGTTGCACGCTGCGCTGGCCCGTATCGCGCAGCAAGGGCAGGACGGCCCGGACGGAATTGTTGTCGACGGGCGCTGAGGGGCGGCCGTCTAGGCGGTCGATGATGCACCGAGGCCGATCCCCAGGCGCCTGAATATGGAGGCGCTGCCGACGGCGGCTTCGGCATGGTTGCGCATCACCCGTTCCGCCTCGTCGGGGGCTCGGCGCAGGATCGCATCGACCACGGCGCAATGCGCCCGATGGGCTGCCTCAAGATGCGCGAACTCGGCAGGGCGGTCGTTCCAGTCGACGGCCAGTGCGGATGCCGAAGCGAAGGGCAGGTGATTGTTGCGCGCCAGCGCCTGTCCGATCGACGGGTTGCCGCATATGTCGATCAGCAGATCGTGGAAGGCCAGATTATAGGCGTGGAAGCGATCAAGGTCGCCGTCGCTTAGGCAGCCCTTGGAAAAAATGGCATCTCCCTGCGTCAGGCATGCCGCAAAGCGTTGTTCATCCAGTGAGGAAAGGCCCTGCGTCGCGATCCGGCGCGCCGCCAATCCTTCAAGCACGCCGCGGACTTCGATCGCGCCATGGATCTCGGACGCCGTGATCGCCCGTGCGGCGTAGCCGCGACCACCCAGCTTGGTGACCAGTCCCTCCGCCTCGAGCGCCCGAAGCGCGGTGCGGACCGGCATGCGTGAAACCCCGAGTGCCGCCGCCGTCGCCACTTCGGCAATCCGCTCGCCCGGCTGGATCACCCCTTGGGCAATCATGCGCCGCAAGGAGATGATGACATGCTGTCCGGGCTTGGTGGGGCGCTGGTCGACATTCGCGTCGCTGTCGGATGGATCCTGCATGGCATGCCTTTTGAAGGTTGCTCGCCGGCTGTCAAATCGGTGTGATCTCCGCTGCGATGGCCCGCTCGATCATCATGCGCGATCGCACCCCGCCCGCATCGATGTTGAGCTTCAACAGCCGGCGATCGGGATATCGGGTCAAATTTGCCTGCTGCTGTTCGAGCATGTCGAGATCCTCCGCGAAGATCCGGCCCTGTCCCTCGCGGATCGTGTCAGTGAGCATTTCGTCCTCGGTCGCGAAGCGACGCGCCATGCCCCAGAAATAATGGTGCGATGTCTCGGTTTCCGGCGTGATGAAATCGACGACGATCGCGGATGCCTTGAGCGCGTCCTCGGCCTCATAACCGCCGCGTCCCTGCAGCGCGACACCCACTTCGATCATGACGTGGCTCGGCAGGGTGAAGCGGCAGATTTGCCAGCGGTCGACCGGCGCGTCCTCTGGCAGGCCTGCACCCCGAAGCGCCATTTGCCAGAAAGGCGGCGCCGAAACGGCATCCATGAACCGGCTGGTGACGACCTCCCTGTCGGTTGCATGGGTCTTGACCGGGGCCTCGTCGATTTCCTTCTGTCCGATGCTGCTGGCATGAACATAGGTTTCATGGGTCAGGTCCATGAGATTGTCGACCATCAGCCGATAGTCGCAGGCGATGTGATAATAGCCGCCACCATAGGCCCAATCGGCGCTCTCCGCCCATTCGAGATGATGCAGCGCGGCCGGGTTGGCCGCATCGGCTCTGCCGGGCCATACCCAGATGAAGCCATAACGTTCGATCGTCGGAAAATGGCGGGTTTGGGGGAAGCCGCCGACCCGCTGGCCGGGCATGGAGGCGACCTTGCCGTGACAGTCGGTCACAAGGCCATGATAGCCGCAGACCAATTGCCCATCCCTGACAAAGCCAAGGGAGAGTGGGGCGCCGCGGTGCGGGCAGAAATCCTCCAGCGCGCAAACCGTGCCATCCTTGCCGCGAAAGAGCACCATGCGTTCGTTACAGATGGTTCGTCCCAAGGCCTGGTCGGTCACTTCAGCCGAGGTGCAGGCTACATACCAGCTATCCTTCGGCCATAATTGCGCGCCGGCCGGCGCCAAATCTGCTCGCATGATCCACTCCTATTATTGGATCCATAATTTACGTTATTGGATCCAATATCAAGGTGAATTTACCTGCTCAGGCCTGACGTGGCGCAGTTCGGATGTCGGCTCCAAGGCGTGATCGACCTGTACGCATTTCATTAGCTCAGATTATAATGACATGCATATTTTGATGTCTAATTTCTAGGAGAGCCTTGCGCTAGTTTCCGTCCGAAAGCGGGAGGAAAGCATGTCGCGACGCCTATCCTTGTTGTCGGTGATCCCGTTGATTGGGGGGCTGGCATTATCGCCTGTTCTGGGCGCCGAGCCAAAACAGGCGCCTCTGGTCATTGCCGAACAGGGCAGTTTCACCGCCGGCGGAGCCGTCTTCGAAACGCCGGGGCAATACGTCAATAATGCGCCGACGGCGCAAGGCCAAAGCCTGCATGGCGACCATCTCTATGCCTTTTATCAGGTTCCGGAGCGGCCGCGCGATCTGCCGATCGTGATGCTCCATGGCGCCTATCAATCCGGTCGCAGCTGGGAAACGACGCCCGATGGTCGAGAAGGATTCCAGACCCTTTTCCTGCGCCGCCGCTTCACAACCTATGTCGTGGACCAGCCGCGCCGGGGGCGGGCGGGGAACAGCGCAGTCGCTACGACTATCGACGCCGCGCCCAATGACCAGCTCTTTTTCGATCAGTTCCGCCTCGGCATCTGGCCCACATTCTTCGACGGCGTGCAGTTCGATCGCAGCCCGCAGGCGCTGGACCAGTTCCTGCGATCGGTCACGCCCAATACCGGCCCCTATGACGCCAAGCTGATATCCAGCGCGATGACCGCGCTGCTGGAACGAACCGGGCCAGCGATCCTCTTCGTTCACTCCCAGGGCGGCGAGTCGGGCTGGCTGACGGCGATCCAGAGCGCGAACGTCAGGGCGGTGGTAGCTTTCGAACCGGGCAGCGGCTTCGTTTTCCCTAAGGGCGAGGCACCGGCGGACATGCCCAGCGCCGCCGGCACGCTCAAGCCTGTCGAGATTGCGGCAAGCGACTTTGCCAAGCTGACGCGGATGCCGATCGTCATTTACTATGGCGACAATATTCCGACAGCACCGACCGATGCGCGCGGCAAGGACAATTGGCGCGTCCGTCTGGCGATGGCGAAGCTCTGGGTCGCGACCGTCAATCGCCATGGTGGTGATGCACAACTCGTGCATCTCCCGCAGATCGGCATCCATGGGAACACCCACTTCTTGATGTCCGATCTCAACAATCGTGAAGTCGCTGACCAGGTGTCACGCTTCCTTGCCGAGAAGCAACTCGATCGAACCGGAAGGCAAGAATGACAGGCCCGCTAACCCATCGTAACAGGCGCGAATTCCTTGAAGGTTCGGCGCTGATCCTTGCCGCCGCAATGACAGGAGTATCCCCCATGAGCCACGCAGCCACGGCCCCGATGGCCACGCCGCTGGATTATCGGAACAATCCATTCACCCTCGTCTATGATGGCGCGCTGACGACGAACCAGCCAGGCAAGGTCAATATTCATCCCGTCACCTACATGCTGAACGGGCTTGATATCGCCGCCAATGTCTACACGCCCGCAGGCTATGCGCCGGACAAATCCTATCCGGCGATTGTCGTGGCGCACCCCAATGGCGGGGTGAAGGAGCAGACGGCGGGCCTCTATGCCCAGCATCTGGCCGAAACCGGCTTCATCAGCATCGCCATGGACGCAGCCTATCAGGGCGGTAGTGGCGGTCTGCCGCGCAGCGTCGACAAACCGATGTTTCGCATCGAGGACATCCATGGCGCGGCCGATTTCATCGCGCGCTTTCCCGGCGTAGACCCGTCCCGTCTGGGGCTATACGGCATTTGCGGTGGTGGCGGCTATGCGCTGGCTGCGGCCAAGACCGACAAGCGCTTCAAGGCGATCGCAACCCTGAGCATGTTCAATTCCGGCCGGGTGCGCCGCAACGGCTTCCAGGATAGTCAGATGGCCACGATCCAGGAGCGCCTTAATCTGGCTTCGGCGGCACGCGCGCAAGAGGTCGCGGGTGGGGCCATCCCCTATTCGGGCGATGCGAACCTGACCGATGCGCAGATCGCGGCCCTGCCGTTCGACCTCTATCGCGAAGGCTATCATTATTATTGGCGCACCAATGCGCATCCCGGCTCGACGTTCCGATACACGACCAGCAGCCTGATGGACCTGATGCGCTGGGACGCGACCGATGAAATCGCGCTGATCGACGTGCCGCTCCTGATGATCGGGGGCAGCGCGGCGGATACGCTCTATATGAGCGAGGATGCCTTTGCCAAAGCCGCCGGAACGCGCGACAAGACATTCTTCCGGATAGAAGGCGCGCGCCACATCGAAACCTATTGGGTGCCCGCTTATGTCGCGGCGGCGCTGGGTCAGTTGACGCCCTTCTTCGCGCGCACGCTCAAGGCCTGAACCGCCACCATGCCGGGATTGGCGGTCGTGATTGACCTCGCTCCAGGAGAAGAATGCCATGATATCGAATAGCCCCAGCCGATGGATCGGCGCGAGCCTGATGCTGGCCTGCGCCATCCCTGTCATGGCGCAAGCCCAGGCGGCGGGTGACGCCGCAGGCCAGCCGCCGTCGCGCGCGCAACAGTTGATGGGCGACGTCGCGCCCAAGCTTGCCGAACTGACCGACGAGGTTTTGCTGGGCGACGTATGGGAGCGGCCGGGCCTTGCCAAGCGCGACCGGAGCCTCATCACGGTGGCGGCGCTGGTCGCATTGAACCGGCCCGAACAGTTGCGGTCCCATATGGAACTGGCGCGTCGCAACGGAGTCACCGAAGAAGAACTGGTCGAGGCGATCACGCAGCTTGCCTTCTATGCGGGCTGGCCCAACGCCATCAACGCGGTCGGCGTCGCCCGCGCTGTCTTTCATCCGGAGCGGGACGGCCGATGATGCGCCCCGTGAAGGCGGCGATCATCGGGCTTGGACTGACGTGTGTGGCGGTGCCGGCGATGGCGGAAGACAGACCAGCGGGATCGCCGGGCCTGTCGGTCATCCGCCCGGGCAGCACAGTCAGGATTGTCGGTGCGCCCGAGAATTTCAAAGGGATCGCCCATGTCGAAGGCCGTTTCCAGCAGGAAGAGCCGGCCCGGATCGGGGGCGCAACCGTGACATTCGAACCTGGCGCCCACACCGCGTGGCACACGCATCCGCTTGGCCAGACGCTCGTCATCCTCAGCGGCCATGGCCTTGTGCAGCAGTGGGGCAGCCCGGCCGAGCGGTTCGGGCCGGGCGAAGTCGTCTCCATCCCACCCGGCGTGAAACATTGGCATGGCGCCGGGCTGGATGAGCGCATGGCGCATGTCGCTCTCGCCGAACGCCTGGACGGCCGATCCGTCAACTGGATGGAGCCGGTCAGCGATGCAGACTATGCGCGTGCGGCTGGCGCTCAGCCGCGATAGCGCAGGGTCTCGACCAGTAGCGCGAAGGCCGGCGAAGCGTGACGCCGGCTGGGATAATAGAGATGATAGCCGGAGAATGGCTCGCACCAGTCCTCCAGCACCCGTACCAGCCGGCCATCCGCGATATGGGGCAGAACCTGATCCTCCGGCAGATAGGCCAGGCCCAGGCCGTCCAGCGCCGAACTGAGCCGCAGGCCGATATTGTTGAACACCAGTTGCCCTTCGACCCGGACATTGACCTCATGCCCGTCCTTGTCGAGATCCCAGGGAAAAATGCCGCCATAGGTTGGCAGGCGGATGCCGATGCAATTATGGCCGGTCAGATCCTGCGGTGCATGCGGGATCGGGTGGCGGGCGAAATAATCGGGGGAACCCACGACCGCCATGCGCAGGTCCGGACCGATCCGGACCGCAATCATGTCCTTGGCGACCTGATCGCCCAGGCGCACGCCCGCGTCATAGCCCTGCGCAACGATATCGGTCAGGCCATAATCGACGATGATTTCGACGCGGATGTCGGGATTGTCGGGCAGCAGCCTGCGCAAGGCCGGCTGCAGGATCGAGATCGCCGGATGCTCGCCGGTGTTGATCCGGATGGTGCCCGAAGGCTTGTCGCGCAACTGGCTCAGCGCGGCGAGTTCCTGTGCAATTTCCTCGAAACGCGGCGCCAGCGTGCCGAACAGCCGGTGGCCTGCCTCGGTCGGCGATACGCTGCGGGTGGTGCGGGCAAGCAGCCGCAGGCCCAGCCGTTCCTCCAGCCCACGGATGGTCTGGCTGAGCGCCGATTGCGAGATGCCCAGCTTGGCCGCTGCACGGGTAAAGCTGCGTTCGCGCGCCACCATCACGAAGGCTGAAAGCTCGTTATAATTTTCGCCCGCCATTGATTAGATCACCTTATAGCGACATGCCGATTATGGCGTCTAATCGCATTCCGCTGCCCAGGCTATATCCTGCGCATCGATTTCCTGCGCTGCCTGAGCCGGGTTGGCCGGCAGCCTGGAAAGCGCTGCTGTCGCTGTTTGACCGGAGTTGCCCTCATGACGCAGACCACCCCCCATGTGACGCTGAACAATGGCGTCGAAATGCCGAGCCTTGGCTTTGGCGTATTTCAGGTTCCCGATCCGGCCGAATGCGAACGCAGCGTGCGTGACGCGATCGATGTCGGCTATCGCCTGCTCGACACGGCAACCTCCTATGGCAACGAGGAGGCCGTCGGCCACGCCATCCGCGCCCATGGCATTGAGCGTGGCGAATTGTTCGTCACCACCAAGCTGTGGATTGAGGATGTGAGTTATGAGGGCGCCAAGGTCGCCTTCGAGCGTTCGCTCAACAAGCTGCAACTCGACTATCTCGACCTCTGGCTGATCCATCAGCCCTATGGCGATGTCTATGGCGCCTGGCGCGCCATGCAGGAACTCTACAGGGCAGGCCGAATCCGCGCCATCGGTGTCAGCAATTTCTATCCTGATCGACTGCTCGATTTCGTGCTGCACAATGACGTCGTGCCAGCGGTCAACCAGATCGAGATCCATCCCTTTCACCAGCAGCATGACGCCCAGGCGCTGCTGACCGAATATGCTGTCCAGGGCGAAGCCTGGGGGCCTTTCGCCGAAGGCAAGAACGGGTTGTTCAGCGACGAACTGCTTGCGTCGATCGGCCGGAAACATGGCAAGAGCGTCGCGCAGGTGGTGCTGCGCTGGCTGCACCAGCGCGGCATTGTCGCGATCCCCAAGTCGGTCCGAAAGGAGCGCATGGCCGAAAATTTCGCGATCTTCGACTTTGCACTGGATGACGACGACATCGCCGCCATCGCCAGGCTGGACCAGAAGGCCAGCAGCTTCTTCGACCATCGCGATCCGGCGATGGTGAAATGGCTCGGCACCCGCAAGCTCTGACAGGGGAAACGCATATGGCAGACCATATCGAATCGGGACATGTGAGCCGACGCGGGCTGATGGGTGTCGCCGGCCTGGGCATGGCAGGTGTCGCGCTCGCAGCGAGCGGCTCTGCCGGGGGCACCACATCGCGGACAGCGCGCGCGCTGTCCGGCGAACGGCGGAAACTGGGCTCGCTCGCAGTCTCCGCCATCGGCCTGGGTGTCCAGAACATGCATCGGACCTACCAGACCACCATCCCTGACCGGGCGGAGATGCACCGCATCATCGGCGCCGCCCATGACCATGGCGTCACCTTCTTCGATACGGCCGAAGCCTATGGACCGCATGAGGACGAACGCATCCTGGGCGAGGCGACGCAATCCTTTCGCAACGACATCGTCATCGCCTCCAAGTTCGGCTGGAATATCGACCTTGAGACCGGAGAGCGCCGCTCCGGCCTGAACAGCCGTCCCGACCATATCAAGCGGGCGGTCGAAGGCTCGCTCCGGCGGCTGCGGACCGATCGCATCGATCTGCTGTACCAGCATCGCGTCGACCCGGCGGTGCCGATCGAGGATGTCGCCGGCGCGATCAAGGATCTGATGGACGAGGGCAAGATATTGCACTGGGGCCTCAGCGAAATGGGGCTGAACACGTTGCGCCGTGCGCATGCGGCGCTGCCGCTGACGGCGGTGCAAAGCGAATATTCCATGCTCTGGCGCGGGCCGGAAGCCGAAGTGCTGCCGCTCTGCGCGGAACTGGGCATCGGTTTCGTGCCGTGGAGCCCGCTCGGCGTCGGCTTCCTGACCGGCGCGATCGATGCGCGGACCGCCTATGCCGACGGCGACATCCGCAAATATGAAACGCGCTTCGCCGGGGAGAATATCACGTCGAATCTGGCGCTGGTGGCCTTGCTCAAAAGCTGGGCGGAACGGAAGGCGGCGGCACCGGCGCAGATCGCGCTCGCCTGGCTGCTGATCCAGCGGCCATGGATCGTGCCGATACCGGGCACGACCCAAATGGCGCATATGATGCAGAATATCGGTGCGGCCAATCTCGACTTCACGCCCGCCGAAGCCGCCGAACTGACCGCTGCCGTCTCGGCGATCATCGTGAAAGGTGACCGCCTTCCGCCCGCCGTGCAGGCCTTTTCGGGCGTGGAAGCGCCATTGAGGTCATCATGAGGGATGTGCCGGACTTGTCGCGGCGCATGGTCCTGGGTGCGTCTGCGATGCTGGCATTCAGCAACACGGCGGCCTGTGCCCAGGATGGCGACACTGCGCGCATCAGGGGCGGCAAGATCCTTGTCGCCTATCTTACCCGTTCGGGAAATACCCGGGTCATCGCCCAAACCCTGCACCGCGCTCTCAATGCCGACCTGTTCGAAATCCGGCCTGCAAGTCCCTATCCGGCGGACTATGAAGAACATGTCGCACAGGCCTCGCGGGAACGCGCCGAGGGCTATGCGCCGCCCTTGGCTGCGCTTGTTACCGACATCGCATCCTATGATGAAGTCTTCCTCGGCTTCCCGATCTGGGGTCAGGCCGCGCCACCACCCATCCTGTCCTTCCTGAAAGGCCATGACCTGCGGGCCAAGACATTGCGGCCCTTCATCACCCATGGCGGCTACGGCGTCGGTTCCGCGCCGGGCACCTTGGCAGGCCTTGCACCGGAGGCGCGGATCCAGCCCGCTTTCGTGATGGAGGCGGATCAGGAACGGCGCACACTCAACCAGATCAAAGCCTGGCTTGGCCGGATTGAAGGGGAATGATCATGACGCTGCCCGTCCAGGGATCATATATGCTGGGCCTCCTGTTGCTGGCGGCCGGCCCCGTAGAAGCGGCGCCTCCAGCAAGGGCGGCCATAGCGGCGGAGCAGGAACTCATCGCCCTTTCCCGGCAGAAGTGGGACTGGATGGCGCAGCGCGATGTCGCAAGGCTGGGTGCGCTGTTCGACGATCAGGCGGTGTTCGTCCATATGGGCGGCACCATGACGAAGGCGGCCGAACTGGACGTGATCCGCAGCGGGAAAATCCAGTATAAGCATGCGCAGATCAGGACCGTCTCGGTGCGGGTCATCAACGCGACCGCCATCCTGCTCAGCGACATCCGGTTGACCGCGATCGTTGGCGGCAGGGAGGTCGTAAACCCCTTCATGGTGACCGAGACCTATGTGCGCGACAATGGCCGATGGAAGCTGGGTGCCCTGTCCTTCACCCGGCTTTTGACGGATTGAATCGAAAATCTGTCGTCGACCGAATGATCTGGGTCGCCTCTCTCTTCGCAATCGAAAGATAGATCCATGTCGCAGATCGACTTCACCAGCCCGCGCGAGGCCGCGCGCGCCTGCACCTCGCAACTGGCCGCCTTCGTCGAGGATCCGCCTTATGCACATGTCTGGAACGATCCAGCCCTTTCGAAGCGCGACCGCAGCCTGGTCACGCTCGCCGCGCTCATCACGCTCCATGCCGAACACGAGCTACCCGCGTATCTGCGGCGGGCACGGGACAATGGCGTCATTGATGCGGAACTGGCCGTGTTGATCACCCACCCGGCCTTCTACGCCGGTTTTCCCGCCGCCATCACCGCCTCGGCCGCCGCCGCCGCAACCTTGGCCTCCAAGAGCGGAGCCGATCAGTGAAGGCGATCCAGTTCAACCGGTTCGGCGATGCCCACGTCCTTCGGATGCGGGATGTGGCAGACCCGGTCCTGCGTGCCGCCGATATCCTCATCAGGGTCGCGGGCTCCGGCGTGAACCGCGCCGATATCGGCTTTCGCAACGGCCATGGTGATCTTCACTGCGTCCGCCGATCGTATCGACAAGGTCATGGTGATCGACAGCATTATCCTCTGGAAGAGGCGCCTGAAGTCCACCGTCGCATGGAAACCGGGGCCAGCTTCGGCAAGATTATCCTGCGAACGGATTGAGCGGTTGCTGTAGGGAAGGTCGTGCCTAAGGGCGTGTCCTTCCCCACAGTGCAACTTTTCACTGATCTGCGTTCCCGCATTGTCGCTGGCGTTCGCAGCACGCCCCTAGTGAAAAAACCGACGGTCTCACTGGAGAATTGAAAGGGAAGCGTAAGAGCGTCTCAAATGGATCGGTCTGCCGATCTATATTCCGCGTCTTGGCTAAGGCTGATGTTTCGACTAGGGCATCGTCGATGCTCCAGTTCGCGCTGGTGCATTGCATAACTGACGCCGGTGTTCCGCAAGGAACTTAATCGGGAATGCGGTGCGGGGGCCTTGCCCCTTATTCCGTGGCTGTCCCTGCAACTGTAAGCGGATAGCGCGATGCACGAGCCCATGAGGGCAGCCACTGGACAGAGCGTCCGGGAAGGCGTGCATCCCGCAACGACCCGCGAGCCAGGAGACCTGCCGGCGTTTCGGTCGCTCTTGTCCTGACCCAGGGGTTGGTCATGGCACGGTCTCTCTTCCGTCTGGGCGGCGAAGCGTGTGGCTGGGGCTGCACGGCCGCGTGGTGTCGGGCGCCTGTCGCGCCTGCCTGCCGCCTCGCGCCGACCGGCGATGCCGGCAAGCCCCGCCTGGTTGCGTCCCGGCGCGCGGAGGATTTGCCTGTGAGCCAGACCGGCGCGGGCAGTGATAGGGCGACCGCGAACCATGCGGTGGCCCACGGGCCGGCCGTTCGGGGCTGGTGTCCCGACGCCTGGCGCCCAATGGCGGCGGGCGACGGGCTGATCGTGCGCGTGAAGCCGCGCCTCGGCCGTCTTTCGGCCGCCGACATGGGCGCGCTGTGCGAGGCGGCGATCGCCCATGGCAACGGCCTGATCGACATGACCCGGCGCGCGAACCTCCAGATCCGCGGCGTGCGCGACGAAAGCTGGCGCCCCTTGCTCGACCGGCTGCTCGACCTTGGCCTGGTGGACCGCGATGCCCGGCGCGAGGGCGCGCGCATGATGATGATCGCGCCGGACTGGCGCGAAGGGGACGATAGCCATCGCATCGCCAGCCAGTTGCTTGATCGCTTGGACGAACTGCCGGACTTGCCGGGCAAGATGGGCTTTGTGATCGATGCCGGCGTCGCGCCGGTCCTGTCCGATGAAGCGGGGGATTTCCGCATCGAGCGGGCGCGGGATGCTGGCCTGATCTTGCGCGCGGAGGGGCGGGCACAAGGCATGCCGGTGGATCGCGGCGGCGAAGTGGATGCGCTGCTCGCGCTCGCCCGGTGGTTCGTGGAGAGCGATGGGCCGCGCGCGGGGCGCATGGCCCGGCATGATGCCTTCTTGCCGGATTGGGCAACGGGCACGGCAGAGGCGGCGTCGCCACGCCCGCGGCTGACCCCCGGCGCATGGCATGGCGGCATGGCCTATGGCCTTCCCTTCGGCAGGATCGACGCGCGGCATCTTCTCGACGCGCCGGCGATGCGGTTGACCCCGTGGCGCATGCTGCTGGCCGAAGGGCAGCTGCCCGGCCTGTCCGCCGACGCTGTCGACCCGCTGCTCCATGTGGAAGCCTGTCCCGGCGCACCTGCCTGTCCGCAAGCGAGCGTGGAGACCCGCGACCTCGCCCGCCGGCTGGCGCCCCATGTCGCGGGCCGCCTTCATGTCTCCGGCTGCGCCAAGGGCTGCGCCTGTTCGATGCCGGCCGATGTCGTGCTGACGGGACGGGACGGGCGCTACGACCTCGCCTTCCATGCCCGCGCAGGATCGGCGCCCGTCCGTCCTGACCTCACCGCCACCGACCTTCTTGCCCATTTCGGAGCCTGTTGATGCCCCATGATTATGAGAGGGACGGCGCGGCGATCTATCGCCAGTCCTTCGCCACCATCCGCGCCGAAGCCGACCTTGGGCGCTTTGCTGCCGAGGAAGAGCCGGTCGCCGTGCGCATGATCCATGCCGCAGGCATGGTGGACCTCGCGGCCCATATCCGCTTTTCGCCGGGCTTTGCAGCGGTGGCGCGGCAGGCCCTGGCCACAGGAGCGCCGGTGCTGTGCGATGCGCGCATGGTGTCGGAAGGGGTCACGCGGGCGCGCCTGCCCGCCGACAATGCCGTGCTCTGCACCCTGCACGACACCGCCGTGCCGGACATGGCGCGGGCGATGGGCAATACCCGGTCCGCCGCGGCGCTGGAACTGTGGCGGCCGCATCTTGCCGGAGCACTGCTTGCCATCGGCAATGCGCCCACGGCGCTGTTCCACCTGCTCGACATGCTGGAAGATCCGGCCTGTCCACGCCCGGCGGCGATCATCGGCTGCCCGGTCGGCTTCGTCGGCGCGGCGGAATCCAAGGCCGCTTTATGGGCAGCGCAGCCGGTCCCCTGCTGCGTCGTCGACGGCCGGCTGGGCGGCAGCGCGATCACGGTCGCGGCGATCAATGCGCTGGCGAGCCGCGCGGAATGAGCGGCACCGTCTATGGCGTGGGCCTTGGCCCCGGCGCGCAGGACTTGCTGAGCGTGCGCGCCGACCGGCTGGTGCGGGGCGGACGGCATGTCGCCTATTTCCGCAAGGCCGGCCGACCGGGGCAGGCGCGCCGCATCGCGGAGGGCATGTTGCGGGACGATGCGATCGAACTGGCGATGGAATATCCGGTGACGACCGAAATTCCGCTCACCGATCCGCGCTACAATGACTGCCTTGCCGCCTTCTATGCCGACTGCACCGGCCGGCTGCTGGCGATCGCCGAGGCGGGCGCGGATGTGGTCGTATTGTGCGAGGGCGACCCCTTTTTCTACGGCTCCTTCATGCATCTGCACAGCCGGCTGTCGGGGCTGGTCCCGGTCGAAGTGGTCCCCGGCATCATGGGCATGTCGGGCGCCTGGAATGCGACCGGCCTGCCGATCACCTGGGGCGACGATGTGCTGACTGTCGCAATGGCAACCCTGCCGGAAGAGGAACTGGTTCGCCGCATCCGCGATACCGACGCGCTGGTGGTGATGAAGATTGGCCGCCACCTGGCCAAGCTGCGCCGTGCTGTGGCGGCGGCCGGGCGCAGCGATGAAGCATGGCTGGTCGAACATGCCGCCATGCCGGAACAGCGCGTGACCCGGCTGGCCGATGTCGACAGGGTGACGCCCTATTTCTCTATCCTGCTGATCCACGGCCAGGGGCGCCGGCCATGAGTCTTGCGGCGGCAGAGGGCGGCTGGATCGCGATCGCGGGGCTTGGGCCGGGGGACGAAGCGCTGGTGACGCCGGAGGTCGACGCTGCGCTGGCTGCCGCGACCGATGTGGTGGGCTATATCCCCTATGTCGCGCGGGTTGCGCCGCGCGCGGCGCTGATGCTGCATCCATCGGACAATCGGGTGGAACTGGACCGGGCTGTCCATGCGCTGGAGCTGGCGGCGCAGGGACGGCGGGTCGTCGTCGTCTCCTCGGGCGATCCGGGCGTCTTTGCCATGGCGTCTGCGCTGTTCGAGGCGCTGGAGGCCGGGCCGGTCGGCTGGCGCGACATCGACATACGCGTGCTGCCCGGCATCACCGCGATGCTCGCGGCCGCAGCGCGGGCGGGCGCGCCGCTCGGCCATGATTTCTGTGCGATCAACCTGTCGGACAATCTCAAGCCCTGGTCCGTGATCGAAAAGCGGCTGCGGCTGGCGGCGGAGGCAGATTTCGCCATGGCCTTCTACAATCCCCGCTCGGCGTCCCGGCCGGAGGGTTTTGTCCGCACGCTGTCCCTGTTGCGCGCGCTTTGTGGCGATGCGCGGCCTATCCTCTTCGCCCGTGCCGTGACCACCGCGCAGGAAACACTGCATATCGTGTCGCTGGGGCAGGCGCGGGCGGACATGGCGGACATGCGCACCATGGTGATCGTCGGATCGAGCCAGACCCGTATCATCGAGCGGGCACGCGGGCCGATCCTCTATACGCCGCGCGGCATCCCTGACGAGGCGACCGGATGAGCGATCCAGTCGAGCACATCCTCGGGCCGGTGAAATTCCTGCCGATCCGGCACCGGGGGACGGTCGATCATCAGCACGCGCAGGCCCAGCGCGCGCGCGGCGTCCAGCTTGGCGACCGCGCCATAGCCGCCTGCATTCTTGGCGACGATCAGGTCGATGCGATGGTCCTGCAGCAGGCGGGTGTCGTCCGCCACCGTGAACGGGCCACGATCCACGATCAGGGCATGATCGGGCAGGGGCGGCACCGCGTCCGGCGCATCCACGAAGCGCAGCAGATAATGATGCTGGGGCAGGGCGGCGAAGTCCTCCACATGCATGCGCCCCAGGGCAAGCATGATCCGCTGAGGCGGGCCGTCGAGCGCGGCTACCGCCGCTGCGATGTCCGGCACCGCGGTCCAGCGATCGCCGGCGACGGGCGTCCAGGGCGCACGGGTCAGCGCGGCATGGGCGATCCCCGCCCCATGCGCGGCCGCCACCGCATGGGCGCTCATCGTCGCGGCAAAGGGGTGGGTGGCGTCGACCAGATGGGTGATGCCTTCCGCGCGCAGATGCGCGACCAGTCCCGCCACCCCGCCAAAGCCGCCGACCCGCACGGGCAGGGGTTGTGCCCGTGGGCTGGCGGTACGACCGGCATAGCTGAAGGTCGCGCGGATGCCGCGCGCGGCAAGCAGGACCGCCAGCGCGCTTGCCTCCGTCGTGCCGCCCAGCAGCAGGATATTCGGCATGGATGACATGAACTCTCCACCCTGGTTGACGATCGTCGGCATCGGTGAGGACGGGATGGACGGCCTATGTGCGGCAAGCCGCACGGCGCTGGCGACGGCGGCCCTGGTCATGGGGCCGGCCCGGCACCTTGCGCTGCTGGGCGGGATTAGCGCGCCGATCGTCGAATGGCCAGTGCCCTTCGCGGACGGGATCGCGCGGCTGCTGGCGCATCGTGGGCGGCCGGTGGTGGTGGTGGTGTCGGGCGACCCCTTCTGGTTCGGTGCGGGCAGCAGCATCGCGCGCCATCTGGCGGCCCATGAATGGCGCGCGCATCCCGCGCCCTCGACCTTCGGGCTGGCGGCGGCGCGGCTGGGCTGGGCGATACAGGATGTCGCGTGCCTGGGCCTTCATGCCGCGCCGCTGGAACGGCTGCGTCCGCACCTCGCGCCGGGCGCGCGGGCGCTGGTACTGCTGCGCGACGGGGCGGCCGTGGCGGGACTTGGCGCCTGGCTGTCGGCCAGGGGATTTGGCGCGTCGCGTCTGTATGTGCTGGAAAGCCTCGGCGGCCCGCGCGAGCGGGTTCGGTCGATCGAGGCCGGGGCGACGATACCGGCCGACATCGCCCATCCGGTGGCAGTCGGGCTGGAGGTCGCCGGTGACGGTCCCGTCCTGCCGGTCGCCAGCGGTCGTCCCGACGCGATGTTCGACCATGACGGACAGATCACCAAGGCGCCGGTGCGCGCCCTGACCCTGTCGGCGCTGGCGCCCCGACCGGGGGACTATCTGTGGGACATCGGCGCCGGGTCGGGGTCGATCGCGATCGAATGGCTGCTTGCTCATCCCGCCAATCGCGCCTGCGCGGTGGAGGCCGATCCGGCCCGTGCGGATCGCGCCCGCGCCAATGCCCGTGCGCTGGGCGTGGATCGGCTGGAGCTGATGGTCGGTCGCGCGCCGGATCTGCTGCCCGATGGTCCGATGCCGCAGGCCGTCTTCATCGGTGGCGGCCTGTCGCAGGCGCTGCTGGAACGACTGGAGACGTTGCTGCCACCCGGCACGCGGCTGGTCGCCAATGCCGTGACATTGGAGTCGGAGGCGTTGCTGGCGCTCTGGCACGGGCGGCGGGGCGGCAGCCTGCTGCGCATCGAACTGGCCGACGCCGCGCCGCTCGGCAATCGCCATGGCTGGCGGTCACGCTATCCGGTGGTGCAGTGGAGCGTCACGCTATGATCGTCGCGGGCTTCGGTTTCCGTGCCGGCGCGACCACTGCGTCGCTGCGCGCGGCGTTGGCGGCGACCAGCGGCGGGCAGGACATCACCCATCTCGCCACGCCGGCGGACAAGGCGCCGGCACTGGCCGAACTGGCCGCGCAACTGGCGCTGCCGCTCATCCCCATTGCGGCAGACCGCCTCGCGTCCTTGCCCACCATCACCCGGTCGCCGGCGTCGCTGGCCGCGCGGGGCATAGGCAGCGTCGCCGAAGCCTGTGCCCTGGCCGGCGCGGGGAAAGGCGCCCGCCTGCGCGCCGCCCGCAGCCTTTCCCCCGATCGCATGGCGACCTGCGCCATCGCTCAAGGAGTATCATCATGACCGTCCATTTCATCGGCGCCGGCCCTGGCGCGCCCGACCTGCTGACCCTGCGCGGCCGCGATCTGATCGCGGCCAGCCCGATATGTCTCTATGCCGGGTCGCTGGTCCCGGCGGAGCTGCTGGGCCATTGCCCGCCCGGCGCGCGCATCGTCAACACCGCGCCCCTGGACCTGGACGCCATCATGGCGGAAATCGCCACCGCCCACGCCGCCGGGCAGGATGTGGCGCGGCTCCATTCCGGCGACCTTTCGGTCTGGTCGGCCATGGGCGAGCAGATCCGCCGCCTCCGGGCGCTGGACATTCCCTTCACCGTGACGCCCGGCGTGCCGGCCTTCGCCGCGGCTGCCGCTGCGCTGGAGGTGGAGCTGACGCTGCCCGAACTCGCCCAGTCGCTGGTCCTGACGCGCACGCCGGGCCGCGCCAGCACCATGCCGCCGGCCGAGAGCCTGACCAATTTCGCCGTAACGGGCGCGACCCTGGCCATCCATCTGTCGATCCACAATCTGGCGCAGGTGGTGGCCGATCTCATGCCTGCCTATGGCGCGGACTGCGCGGTTGCGGTGGTGTGGCGGGCAAGCTGGCCCGACCAGCGGATCGTGCGGGCGACCCTCTCCTCGATCGAGGCGGCGGTCGCGGGCAGCATGGAACGCACTGCCCTGATCCTGGTCGGCCCGGCGCTGGACGCGGCGGATTTTGCCGAAAGCAGCCTTTATGCGCAGGGCTATGACCGGCGTTTCCGGCCCCAGCATGCCGGATCGCGCTACGCCGGGTCGTCCGAGTGACGGTGCCGGGTCTGCTCGTTTCGGCGCCCGCATCGGGCACCGGCAAGACGACCGTCACGCTTGGCCTGCTGCGGGCGTTGCGCGAGGCGGCGCTGACGGTGCAGCCGTTCAAATGCGGGCCGGACTATATCGACCCGGCCTTCCATCGCGCTGCCTGTGGTCGGCCGTCCTTCAACCTGGACAGCTGGGCGATGGACGGCGCGCTGCTCGACCGGGTGGCGGCCGAGGCGGGGGATGCAGACATGGTGCTGGCCGAAGGGGCGATGGGCCTGTTCGACGGGGTGGCGAGCCGGGGCGCTACCGGCCACGGCACCGCCGCCGACGTGGCGCGCCGCATGGGCTGGCCGGTGCTGCTGGTGCTCGACATATCCGGACAGGCGCAATCCTGTGCGGCGACGGCGCTGGGCTTCGCCCGCTTCGATCCTGATGTGACCATTGCGGGAGTTATCCTCAATCGCGTGGCCAGCCCCCGGCACGAACGGCTGGCGCGCGCGGGGCTGGCGGCGGCGGGCATCACGATGTTCGGCGCCTTGCCCCGGCACGCCGACCTTAGTCTGCCCGAACGGCATCTGGGGCTGGTGCAGGCCGGCGAGCAGGAGGGGCTCGATCAGGCGCTGGATCGCTATGGTGCACTGATGCGGGAGCGGATCGATCTTGCTGCGGTTCGGGATGCCGCGCGGTCGCACGGCATCAGGGCCGGCGGGCGCTTGGCCGATCCCCCGGCGCAGCGGATCGCGGTGGCGCAGGACGTGGCTTTCTCCTTCCTCTATCCGCATCTTCTGGAAGGCTGGCGACAGGCCGGGGCGCAGATCATGCCCTTTTCCCCGCTGGCCGATGAGGCGCCAGCGGACGATGCCGACCTGATCTGGCTACCGGGCGGTTATCCCGAACTGCACGCCGGGACCATCGCTGGCGCGCAGCACTTCCTGGCGGGTCTGCGCCGCCATGCCGAGGATCGGCCGGTCCATGGCGAATGCGGCGGCTATATGGTGCTTGGCGACGCGCTGATCGACCGGGACGGCACCGCCCATCGCATGGCCGGACTGCTCCGCCTTGTCACCAGCCATGCGGACCGCCGCCTGCATCTGGGCTATCGACAGGCGGAACTCCTGTCCCCCGTCGCCGGCCTGCGCATCGGCACCATGCTGCGTGGCCATGAATTTCATTATTCGACCATCGTGGCGCAGGGCGACCCGCCGCTGATGCGGGTGACCGACGCCGATGGCGCCGCCGTCGCGGAGACGGGATCGCGGCGCGGCTGGGTCAGCGGTTCCTTCTTCCACATGATCGCGAGCGCATGATGATCGACCTGGACCTCATCGGAATCGGCACCGGCAATCCCGATCATCTGACCGCCCAGGCGGTGCGGGCGATGAACAGCGCAGACCTCATCCTGCTGCCGCGCAAGGGCAACGCCAAATCCGACCTTGTCGACCTGCGCCGCACCATCTGCGCGGCCGTGCTGACGCGGGCGGTGCGCGTGGTGGAGTTCGACCTGCCCGTGCGCGATGCGCGCGGCGACTATATCGGCGGCGTTCATGACTGGCACGATGCCATCGCGCAGGCCTGGGCCGGACAGATCGCGCGCCACCTGCCCGGTGGCGGCCGCCTTGCCCTGCTCGTGTGGGGCGACCCTTCCCTTTATGACAGCAGCCTGCGTATCGCGGATCGGCTGGCGGGGAGGGGGCTGGCGATCCGGGTGAGCGTGGTGCCGGGCATCACCAGCCTGCAGGCGCTGACCGCCGCGCACGCAATCCCCCTCAACCGGCTGGGCGCGCCGGTGGTCATCACGACCGGGCGCCGGCTGCGCGACGATGGCTGGCCGGCGGACGGAGACAGCGTCGCCGTGATGCTGGACGAGGGCTGTGCCTTCGACACGCTCGATCCCGCCGGCATCCATATCTGGTGGGGGACCTATCTCGGCATGGCGCATCAGTTGCTGGTCGAAGGGCCGCTGGCGGTCGTGCGGAGCAAGATCGCGGCGCTCCGCGCGCAGGAACGGGCACGGCATGGCTGGATCATGGACATCTATCTGATGCGCAAGGGCGCATGACTGATATCTGTTTCCAGACCGTTGGCGCTGATTGACCTTCCCGTCTATTAGAGCAGCATAGCTGCACTGACTGCGTGGCTGATCACCCAATTGGAAGGATGCTCTCTTGCTCGATGGCCCCCGCCTTGCCCCGCTGTCAGGCGCGCAGCCAGACGCTCTGGTCATATTGATCCACGGTTACGGCTCGAATGGCGAGGATCTGATCTCGCTGGCCGCGATGATGCAGCCCTCGCTGCCGTCCGCGGCATTTGTAGCGCCGAACGCCCCGTCGTCGCTCCCCCACATGGCAGCGGCCTATCAGTGGTGGCCGATCGAAACCTTCTCCATGGCCGAACGCACTGCGGGCGCGGCGGCGGCAGGGCCGGCCCTTGATGCATTTATCTCGGAGGAACTGGAGAAGGCGGGGCTGACCAGCGACCGTCTGCTACTGGTGGGATTCAGCCAGGGGACGATGATGGCGCTGCATGTCGGCCTTCGCCGGCCCTCGGCCATTGCAGGCATCGTCGGCATCTCGGGCATGCTGGTCGGGCCCGACCAGTTGGAGGCGGATATCGGCAACCGTCCTTCGGTTTTGCTTATCCACGGCACCGAAGACGAAATCGTCCCGTTCCATTCGCTGGAATTGGCATCCTCGGCACTGGCTGCCGTTGACGTGCCCGTAGAGACCCATGCGTCGCCGGGCCTTGGCCACAGCATCGGATCGGACGGTCTGGCCGCTGCCACCGCGTTCGCACGTCGCCTCCTCCTCTGAACTCGCAGGTGAAGCCTCTCATGCCATCGGTCGTTTCCTCCCCCATGTTCGTCTTCCTGGACTTCGAGGCCTCGTCCCTCGCCAAGCTTAGCTATCCGATCGAGGTCGCCTGGGTCTTCGAGGACGGCAGGAGCGAGGCGCATCTGATCCGCCCCGCACCGCAGTGGACGGACTGGGATGCGGAGGCCGAGGCTGTTCATCACATTTCCCGCGACATGCTGGAGCGCGATGGCACGCCGCACGATGTCGTGGCGCGACGCATGGTCGAACAACTTTCGGGCCATAGCCTCTTCGCCAGCGCGCCGTCCTGGGACGGGAAGTGGCTGAGCGCATTATTGCGTGCCGCCAAGCTTCCGCGCCACGCCTTGCGCCTTCGTGACACCGAGGAAGCTCGTGTGGAAGGCGCCAGGCGAAAGCTCGCCCCGGTCGTTCCGGCCGAGCGCCTGCACATCGAGATCGACGATCTGCTGACCCTTGTCGAGGTCGGACGCAAAGAAGGAGAACGGGTACATCGTGCGCTCGCAGATGCGCAGGAAGAGCATCGTCATTGGCTGGAGGTCGTTACCCAAGCCGAAGCCATCGCCCGGAAAGACGGGCATGACTGAAGATGCACCAAGGGAGTCCGGCGGGCGCTATCAAGCGCCGTTTGGAGCGTGCGACGATCGTCGCGACGGATGAGGACGAGGCCATCCCTCTGGTCCCAGCCACTTCGCCTAGCGACGATCTGTCCCGCGTCCGAAGCTGGGCCGTTCCGTGGCATATTTCTCTGCCTCCTCGTCCGCCCGCTTTTCCGCCGCTGCGTTTATGAAGAGCATCACCAGGTGCAGACCATTTTTCTTCGCGAGCACCTGCATCACGACTTTGGGGCTGCGCATATCTCGTGACAGGATCAGCCAGTCCCGCGCCTCGACGGCGATCCAGGCTGTGGGCTGGTCGATCTTGTCGCTCAGGACCGAAGACGGCGCCGCATCGCCCCGATGGATCGCCATCGCTGGGAATGCCCGCGATGGACGCGCATAGTGGACGACGCCATTTTTGATGAACAGGATCGCGCACGCTGAAGGCGTGACGTCGAGGTAGCGGTTCGCCGCCGCCTCGATAGTGACGCCGTAGCTGGCGGCAAGCTTGGCCACATGGGCAATGGCTGGCTTGCCGAGGCTGTCGAGCGACGCAGCCATCAGGGGCTTTGGCATCAACAGTCCGGCGGCAAAGCGATTGGCTTGCGCTTCCTGCTTGCGATGAGGTGTGTCTCGCCGGTTCTCGCTGAGGTCGCGTGCGGTACAAGGCCCGTCTTCGTGCTGGGTTCCGAGCAGAAAATGCCCCAGTTGATGCGCGATAGCAAAGCGCCGACGCGGGGAAGATAGCGCCACTGAGCACGAGATGATGCCCGTCGCACCGGTCCCATCGACCAGGAGGCTACTGCTGCCCCCTTCCTCTGCCAGGTCGCGAATATCCGTGATGCCGACGCGCCGAGCGATGTCCTCGACAGGGACAGGGGCACTGATATCGGGATGATGCTTCAGAATTGCCGCAAGCAATGTCTCTGCGGAGCCGCCGCTTACCAATTCCGTCAAAAGTAGGTCTTTCGCCATGGCGGCGTCCTAGCTTAGGGAACGGGGATAAGCGAGGTTTCGCCGTCATCCCCCAATTCGGGAAACAGTTCCTCGATCGCCGCCTTGAGATCGTTTGTTTCGGGGAGCAGCCCGAAATGCGCAAGCATCCGCTTTATCAGCTGTATGCGATAGGGACCGATGGCGGGCAAGGTCTCCAGCCCGGGCAGGTCGGGGTCTGCCAGTCGCTGCTCAAGATCTCCCAGCGTGTGAAAGCCGGCGGCGTTCAAGCGCTTTCGCAGGTCAGGAGGCAAGATGGACTGGCCAATGGGCAGGTCGCGCACTGTCGCATCCGGCCTATTCTTGCGCATCCGTGTTTGCGCCGCCTTCGCCCGTTTCAGGGTGCGTCGGATCAGGGCGATCTGGCTGGCGGTGAGGCCAAGCTTCTGCCGGATCTGGGCATAGGAATGACCGGCCGTGCGTAGGTCACGCGCGCCTTCGAGATTGAGTGTTGCCTGCTCAGGCCTGCTCAACATGGATCGGACAGTCATGGTCAACGGCCGGTGGGGAACGGAATGGACAGCGTGAGTGATTCGTAAAGCTATTGTAAAACAATATATTGCGGCTGAATCGGCGTGATTGATATTCGTAAATTAAATTTTGAAAATCAGATGCTTACCATGCGCTATGAGAGGGATCCATTGATCGAGCCAGAAGATGACGGCGGCGGCGATACAAAGCGTGGACATGAAGCTATGGGCGCATCGTGCCATCGCAAGCCGTTCCTGATCACGAAGGTGATGCGCTGATGATCCGACGGTCATCCACCCGTGGCATGCCGTGCGACCACGGAAAATAAGGTTCGATCCGGCGCTTTCGCACCGGCCCACACCCCCACCCGGCTGCCCGGACATACCCTGATGCGTGGCCGGGTGGGGGCCGGTGCCGCTCTTAAAAATGCGCTCTTTCGCGCATTTCAAAACAGCTTCTAAGTGGCGGCGATTTTCTAAATATCACGCAAGATGTTCTACAAGAAAATCGACGAACACGCGCAGCCGTGCCGGCACGTTGGTGCCGCCCAGGAACACGGCATGGATCGTCTCGATATCGCCGGGATTATAGTCTTCCAGTAACGGCACCAGATCGCCCGACGCCAGTTCGGGCTGGACGCTGAACCGGCCGACCCGCGTGATGCCGACGCCATCGGCCGCCAACTGTCCCAGCGTTTCGCCATTATTCGCCTCGATCATGCCGCGCACGCTCAGCGCATAATCGCGCCCGTCCTTGCGGAACGGCCAGACCGGTTCGGCCCGCCGGAAATTGAAATTCAGGCAATTGTGATCGTGCAGATCCTCCGGCACGACCGGCGTGCCATGCCGGGCAAGATAGGCGGGGGAGGCGACGATGACGCGGCCATTCTCGCCCAGCTTGCGGGCGGTCAGCGGACTGTCGGCCAGCGGCCCGAAGCGGATCGCGACATCGGCCTGCCCGCCGGCAATGTCGACCAGCCGGTCGCTCAGGCTGATGTCGACCAATATGTGCGGATAGAGCTGCGCAAATTCGCCGAGCAGCGGCACGATGCACAACCGGCCATGGGAATGAGCGGCGCTGACCCGCAGTCGCCCACGCGGCGCGCCGCGATCGGCGATCGTCTGTTCCGCCTCGTCCAGATCGGCCAGGATGCGACGCGCGCTGGCCAGATAGGCCTGGCCCTCCGCCGTCAGCGTCAGCGCGCGGGTGGAGCGCAGCAATAGTCGCACCCCCAGCCGATCCTCGATCCGGTCGACCGCGCGGCTGACGGCGGAGGGGGTGAGGCCCAGCAATCGCCCGGCAGCCGAAAAACTGCCTTCGGCCACCACGGTCGCAAAGGTTTCCAGCGCCCGTGCCCGATCGGCATGAAAGGGTATCTTTTCATCCATTGCAAAGATCCTTCGCCTTGCGGCCCTCTAAACGCCGGAAGTCCTGCCTTCCATTTATGCGTCCATCACGGAATGGAAAGGGATGATGATGGAATATCGGCAATTGGGGGCATCGGGCCTGCGCGTGCCGGCGCTCAGTTTCGGCACCGGCACCTTCGGCGGCTCAGGGCCTTTGTTCGGCGCCTGGGGCCATAGCGACGCGCAGGAGGCCCGCCGTCTGCTCGACATCTGCCTCGACGCCGGCATCACCCTGTTCGACACCGCCGACGTCTATTCGAACGGCGCATCGGAAGAGGTGCTGGGCGCGGCGATCAAGGGGCGGCGCGATCGGGTTCTGATCTCCACCAAGCTCGGCCTGCCGACCGGCGATGGTCCCAATGACTGGGGCGTGTCGCGCGACCGGCTGATCGGCGGCGTGGAAGCGGCGCTCCGGCGCCTTGGCACCGACCATATCGACCTGCTGCAACTTCACGCCTTCGACGCTTCGACCCCGGTCGAGGAACTGCTGGTGACGCTTGACGGACTGGTCCGCGCCGGCAAGCTGCGCCATGTCGGCGTGTCCAACTATCCCGGCTGGCAGCTGATGAAGGCGCTCGACGTGGCGGATCGCCATGGCTGGCCGCGCTTCGTCGCCCACCAGGTCTATTATTCGCTGATCGGCCGCGCCTATGAGGCGGAGCTGATGCCGCTCGCCGCCGACCAGGGCGTGGGGGCACTGGTGTGGAGCCCGCTCGGCTGGGGACGCCTCACCGGCAAGATCCGCCGCAGCAGCCCGATCCCGGAGGGCAGCCGCCTGCACCAGACCGCCGCCTTCGCGCCGCCGGTGGAGGAGGAGCATCTCTATCGCGTGGTCGATGTGCTGGACGAGATCGCGGCGGAAACCGGCAAGACCGTGCCGCAGGTCGCGCTCAACTGGCTGTTGCAGCGGCCGACCATATCGTCGGTCATCATCGGCGCGCGTAACGAGGAACAGTTGCGGCAGAATCTGGGTGCGGTCGGCTGGTCGCTGACCGCCGATCAGGTCGCCCTGCTCGACCGGGCCAGCTACCAGATGCCGGCCTATCCGCACGCCCCCTATCATCAACAGGCCGGTTTCGCCCGGCTGAACCCGCCGCTTGTCTGACGGGAGGAGCATCATGAAGATCAATCCACCGCTGCTCGCGCTGGCGGCCGGTGCCTTCGGCATCGGCGTCACCGAATTTGCGCCGATGGGCCTGTTGCCCGTCATCGCCACCGACCTTGGCGTCTCCATCCCCGCCGCCGGCCTGCTCATCAGCGCCTATGCGATCGGCGTGATGCTGGGCGCGCCGCTGATGACGCTGACCACCGGCCGGTTGCCGCGTCGCACCCTGCTGATCGGCCTGGCCGCCATCTTCACGGTCGGCAATCTGATCGCGGCGCTCTCCAGCAGCTATTCCATGCTGTTGTTCGCGCGGATCATCACCTCGCTCAACCATGGCGCCTTCTTCGGCGTCGGATCAATCGTCGCCGCCAGCCTGGTCCCGCCCCAGCGGCAGGCGGGCGCGGTCGCCGCCATGTTCATGGGACTGACCATCGCCAATGTCGTCGGCGTGCCGCTGGCGACCTGGGCGGGTGAAGTCATGGGCTGGCGCTCGGCCTTCTGGGGCATTGCGGCGCTGGGCGTGCTCATCATCGCGGCGCTGCGCCTGACCCTGCCCGACATGCCGGCCCCGACCGAGGGCGATGCGCGTTCCGAATTGCGGGTGCTGATGCGCGGGCCGGTGCTGGCCGCACTCGGCCTCACCGTGGTCGGCGCCAGCGCGATGTTCACCGTCTTCACCTATATCACGCCGATCCTGCGCGATCAGACCCATGGCTCGATCGGCTTCGTGACCGCAATGCTGGTGCTCTATGGCGTGGGCCTCACCATCGGCAACTGGCTGGGCGGGCGCTTCGCCGACCGGTCGGTGGACAGGACGCTGATCGTGACGCTCGCTGCGCTGACGGCGATCCTCATTGCCTTCGCCTTTGCCATGCCCTTTGCCGGGCCGACGGCGGTGCTGATCTTCCTGTGGGGCATTGCCAGCTTCGCACTGGTGCCACCGCTGCAGGTGCGGGTGATGGATGCAGCGGCGGATGCACCCAATCTGGCGTCCTCGATGAACATCGGCGCCTTCAACCTGGGCAATGCGATCGGCGCAGCCCTGGGCGGCGCGGTGATCGCCGCCGGCCTCAGCCTGCCGTTCGTCGCGATCGCCGGGGCATTTGCATCCGGCGCAGGTTTGCTGGCGATCCTGCTTAGCCCTCGGGCGGCTGCGGCTCGCGCGGCAAATCTGCAAAGCCTTTAGCAATGCGCGGTGGCTGAGTGGTTCGGAGCGGCAAGCCAGTCGCTCCGAACTCATATCGAAAAACAGCAAGGCGCGCGGTTTGACGCCCGAACGCGGCGCGGCTACCGCCCGCAGCTATGATCGTTCTGCTTTCTCCTGCCAAGACCCTCGACTTCGAGCGCGCCTTGCCGCCGCTTGCCGTCACGACCCCGCATTTCGCCGAGGAAGCGCACGGCCTTGCCAAATCGGCCGCCAATCTCTCGCAAAAGCGTCTCGCCGAGCTGATGCATATCTCGTCCCGCCTGGCAAAGCTCAATGCCGACCGTTTCCGCGATTTCGCCGACCTGCCCGAAAGGCAGGCGCTCTACGCCTTTGCCGGTGACGTCTATACCGGGTTCGAGGTGGATACGCTCGACGAGGCGGCCGTCGCCTTTGCGCAGGATCATGTCCGCATGCTGTCGGGCCTTTATGGCCTGCTTCGCCCCCTGGATGCCATCCGTCCCTATCGCTTGGAAATGGGCACGCGTTGGGCACCGCGGCACAAGAAGCTGACAGACTGGTGGGGCGATCGCATCGCCGCGCTGCTGCGCGCCCAGACCGAGGAAGAAGGATCGGGGGTGGTCCTCAATCTCGCCAGCCAGGAATATTTCGCGGCCGTCGAGAGCAGGCTGGAGGGGCTACGCGTGATCCATGTCGATTTCCGCGAACCGGGACCGAACGGCCCGCGGTTCGTAAGCTTCAACGCCAAAAGGGCGCGCGGCATGATGGCGCGCTGGATGTGCGAACATCATGTCGCAGATGTCGACGCGATGCAGGGTTTCGACAGCGACGGATATCGCTTCGATCCGAGCGAGAGCGACGCTGACCATTGGCGCTTCACGCGGTCATAGGCCCTGCCAAAGGGGGAGAGCCGGCGATCCTCGCCTGCGCCGGTTTCGTCTTGTCTGGCACCCCCACGCAGGCCAAGTGACGCATGAGATGAAGGTAAAGCCTGGACAGGGAATGTATCGCCTGTGTGGCGATATTCATCCATCCAGCCCGCGCAGTTTCCGCAGGTCGATGCCGAGCCGGCGGACCCGATAATAGAAGGTCTTGCGCGCCAGGCCGAGACGCTCGATCGCCTGGCCCATGTCGCCGCCCGTGGCCTGGATCGCCTCGATGATCGCCATGCGCTCGAACGCATCCATGCGTGCGTCGAGCGGCAGTGTCGCGCCATCGGTGGCGGGTTCCTGTTCCAGTCCCAGCGCCAGCCGTTCGGCCAGCCGCCCCAGTTCATGGACATTGCCGGGCCAGTCATGGTCGAGCAGATGGGCCAGCACTGCCCGGCTGACCGGCGGCACCGCGCGGCGGAAGCGGCGGGCGGCGGCGTCGAGCAGATGGGCGAAGATCAGCGGAATATCCTCGCGCCGTTCGCGCAACGGCGGAATGTGCAGCCGCACCGCCGCCAGCCGATAGAGCAAGGCCGGCTGGATCGCCGCCACCTGGCCCTGCTGCGTCATGCAGCCGATCACGCGCAGATCCACCGGTTGCGGTTCGCGCGCACCGACCGGGCGGACCAGCCGATCCTCGAGAAACTGGATCAGATGCGCCTGCAATGCCGGGCCGGACTGGTCGACATCGTCCAGGAACAGGGTGCCCTGATGCGCGCGGGCCAATCGGCCTTCCAGAGGTGCGCGCCCGGCCAGGCTCTCGCCATGCAGGCTGGTCTCGGCGATCGCATCGGGCACGGCGGCGCAGGCGATGCTGACGAACTGGGCGCTGGCGCGGCGGCTGCGCTGATGGATCATGCGCGCGACCAGTTCCTTGCCGGTGCCGGTTTCGCCCTCGACCAATATGTCGATATTGGTGTCGGCCAAGGTCGCCACCATGTCACGCAGCCGCTCGATCGCCGGGGAATGGCCGATCAGCGGGGAGGGGACGGCGGTATCGACCATCGCGCGCAGGCGGCGATTCTCGATCACCAGCAGCCTATTCTCGCTCGCCCGTGCGACCGAAGCCAGCAGAGCATCGGGATCAAAGGGCTTGGTGAGGAAGTCCCACGCGCCGGTCTTCAGCGCATCTACCGCCATCGGCACATCGCCATGGCCAGTGACCAGAATGACCGGCAGTTCCGCGTCGCGGGCGTTGAGCGCCCGGAACAGGTCGATGCCCGACATGTGCGGCATCCGCACGTCGCTGACCACCACGCCGGGAAAGTCCGCGTCGATCGCCGCCAGCGCGTCGGCGGCGCGGGCGAAGGCGCGGACATCATGGCCCGCCAGCATCAGCGTCTGCGCCATGGCGGCGCGCAGGTCATCATCATCGTCGACCAGGGCGATCGGACGCGGGGCCATGTCGGTCATGCGCGTTGCAAACTCAGCTGGAAATGGGTGCCGGCCTCGCCGGGCAGCAGGCGCAGCGACCCGCCCATATCGGCCATGATGTCGCTGGCGATGACGAGGCCGAGCCCGAGGCCCGATGGGCGGCTGGTGACGAAGGGGGTGAAGAGCTGGCCCTGCACCGATGGATCGATGCCCGGCCCATTGTCGATCACCGACAACAGCACCGTCTCCGCATCGAGCGCGACCGACAGGCGAATGGTCGGCGCCGCCACGCCCTCCAGCGCTTCGAGTGCATTTTGCAGCAGGTTGACCAGCACCTGTTCCAGCCGGATCGTGTCGGCCATGACGCGCAGCCCATCAGGCAGGTGGGGCAGGTGCAGGTCGACCCGCGCCAGTCGCGATTTCAGGATCAGCACACTGCCTTCGATCGGTCCGGCCAGCGGGATGGCGGTGATCGCGCCGGTCGCCTTGCGGGAGAAACCGCGCAGTTCGGCTGTCACCTTGCCGATCCGGTCGGTCAGCCGCTCGATCGCTGCCATATTCTCGGCCGCCGCCTCGGCATCGCCGCGCTCGATCAGCAGCCGGCCATTGGCGGCATAGCTGCGGATTGCGGCGACCGGCTGGGCGGTTTCATGGGCGATGCCGGCGGTGATCTGGCCGAGCGATGCCAGGCGATTGGCCTGGCGCAACCCTTCGCGCAGCGTGTCGGCGCGCGTCTCGCTGGCGGCGCGCTCCTCCATCTCGCGGCGAAGTTCCTGCGTGCGGGCGGTGACCATCGCCTCCAGCTCGGTCGTCCGGGCGGCGGCCATGGCGGCCCGTTCGGCGCGGCGATGGGCGCGCTCGCGCAGGATCCAGATGCCACCCGCCAACAGCAGCAGCAGCAGCAGGGTCGCCAGCCGCACCGTGCGCACGAAGCTCTCCACGCCCTGTAGCGGGGTCAGCAGGTTGAGCTGCCAGCCCGGTTCGCCCGCCGCGACCGATTGCCACAGCAGGCGGCGGCGTGGCTCGTCCGCGGGGCTGACGATCTGCCGGCCATCGGCGTCGCCCATGCCCTTGAGCGGCACCGGCAGCAGCGATCCGCCACCGGACTGCAATTCGGCGCGGAAGCGCTGCTTGGCCTGGGCCGACAGCGGATGAATGGTGGTGAAGCGCCAGTCGGGGCGGCTGGTGATGAGGATGATGCCCTCGCGACTGGTGATGAAGGTGATTTCGCCCAGTCGCGCCCATTGCTGCTCGATCCTGTCAAATTCCAGCTTCACCACGACAAAGCCGCCGCCGCGCGATCGCCGCGACAGGTACATGCCGGGCCGTTCGCTGATCGTGCCGAGCGCGAATTGCGCGCCCGATCCATGGGCGGCGGCCAGCTTGAAATAATTACGGAAAGAATAGTCCTGCCCGACGAAGCTGCGTTCGCTGCCCCAGTTGCTCGATGCGACGGTGCGCCCCGATGCGTCGAGGATATAGATTTGCGCCGCGCCGGTGGTGCGGGCCAGCGCCTGCAGCTTGCGGTCGAGCGCGCGCAGCGCGGCCTGCGATCCGGTGAGGCCCACGACCAGGTCGCTGTCGTCGGACAGGGCAACAGGCAGCAACCGGAACCGCTCGATCTCGCTCTTGAGATAGGCCTGACGCAATATGGCGGCGCCGCGCATCTCCGCGCTCAGCCGGGCGATGGCATTACGCTCGGCGACCTCGCCCGACAGCCAGAGCAGGCCGCCGGCCATGCCCAGAAACAGGGCGATCCAGAATAAGCGAGTCGGGAAGCGGGCGCCGATCATACCCCAGCATATCCCGCCGTCATGCGATGTGCAAATTTCTGCACATGATGCGAATATGGTGGGCAAATATATGCACTAGCGCACTCTCTTGTTATCATTGCAATAGAGTTAATATATTGAATTATAACAATATAATATCATTCCTCCTACAATTTGTCGCGCATGGCTGACGGCTCGATACTGGTCGCCTCAATTCCCGACCCGCCCAATCAAGAAGGCGGGAAGGCTTTTGGCGAGGGCCAGAAAGATAGCTGTCATGCAGATTTCCCATTTCCCCGACACGCCGGTCGCCCGGCGTCCCTGGTATCTTCATCTCTATGTGCAGGTGCTGCTGGCGATCATCGCCGGCGTGACGCTCGGCCATTTCGCGCCGCATCTGGGGGAGGCGATGAAACCGGTCGGCGATGCCTTCATCAAGGCGGTGAAGATGGTCATCGCCCCGGTCATTTTCCTGACGATCGTCACCGGCATCGCCGGCATGCGCGACATCGCCAGCGTCGGCCGGGTCGCGGGCAAGGCCTTCGCCTATTTCCTCTTCTTCTCCACCCTGGCGCTGGTCGTCGGCATGATCGTCGCCAATGTGGTGCGACCGGGCGCGGGCCTCGACATCGATCCCGCGACGCTCGACGCCAGCAAGGTCAGCGAATATGCGGAGAAGGCGCATGACAGCACGCTGACCGGCTTCCTGACCGGCATCATCCCCGACAGTTTCCTGTCCGCCTTCGTCAGCGGCAATATCCTTCAGGTGCTGTTCGTCGCGATCCTGTTCGGGGTCGCGCTGGCGCTGATCGGGGATCGCGGCGCGCGCGTGCTCGACCTGCTCGAAGATGTCTCGACCGCCGTGTTCAAGCTGGTCGCCATCGTCATGAAAGCGGCCCCCATCGGCGCGTTCGGTGCCATGGCCTTTACCATCGGCAAATATGGCGTCGGCACGCTCGCCAATCTCGCCTTCCTGGTCGGCACCTTCTACCTCACCTCGGCGCTGTTCGTGGTCGTGATCCTGGGACTGGTTGCCCGTGCCGCCGGTTTCTCGATCTTCGGCCTGATCCGTTACCTCAAGACCGAATTGCTGCTGGTGCTGGGCACCTCCTCGTCGGAAAGTGCGCTGCCGGCCCTGATCGAGAAGATGGAGCGGGCGGGGTGCCCCAAGTCGATCGTCGGGCTGGTCGTGCCGACCGGCTACAGCTTCAACCTCGACGGCACCAATATCTACATGACGCTGGCCGCGCTGTTCATCGCGCAGGCGACCGGCGTCGACCTGTCGATCGGCGACCAGATCCTGTTGCTGGGCGTCGCCATGCTATCGTCCAAGGGCGCGGCGGGTGTGACTGGGGCGGGCTTCATCACGCTGGCGGCGACCCTCTCCATCGTCCCGTCCGTGCCTGTCGCTGGCATGGCCCTGATCCTGGGCGTCGACCGCTTCATGAGCGAATGCCGCAGCCTCACCAACTTCATCGGCAATGCAGTGGCGACGATCGTGGTGTCGCGCTGGGAAGGGAAGCTCGACCGGACGCAATTGCAGGCGGCGATGCGGGGCGAGGGCGGGGCACCATCCCCGGCCGAGCCGGCGCTCGCCAACGCCGTCCCGGCGGAATGAGGCGCAGCCACCATGGTTCGTTTGTCCTGCGCGGTCCCGCGCCACCCCATCGCCGTCTCCGCTCTCACTTTGGCCACCCTGTTCGCTCGCCCCGCATGGGCCGACGATATGCCCGCTGAGCCCGCCAGCCTCTATCCCGCCGATGCCGTCGGCGAAGGATCATTGTCGGGCGGCTACGCCCTGTCGCGCTGGGCCGAGGACTGGCGCAGCAAGGCCGATCCGCAGCAGCGCGATGACCTGTTCGATCGCCTCAAATATCTGCCGCTCGACGATGATGGCGACATCTATCTGACGCTCAGCGGCGAGGCGCGGGTGCGGGTCAATTACACGACCAACCTCAACCTGCGGAATAGCGGCAGCCAGCGGCAGGACATCAACCGGCTGGTCGGTGGCGCCGACCTGCATGTCGGGCCGCATCTGCGCTTCTATGGCGAAATCGCCCATGGCGGCATGTCCGGCGACAATATCGGCACGCCGTCGGGATCGCTGCGCAATGATCTGGTGCTGCTCCAGTCCTTCGCCGAACTGAAGGGGCGGGTTGCGGGCATGGATCTGGGCCTGCGTTATGGGCGCCAGGAATTTACCGACGGTCCCAATCTGCTGACGTCGCAGCGCGACAATAATACGATCCGCTATGCGTTGAACGGCGTGCGGGCCTGGGCACGGACGGGATCGCTGCGCATCGACGCCTTCGATTTCAAGCCGACCGCGCTGGGCAATGGCGGCATTGACGATGACAAGGTCGAGCAGGGGCGGCGCTTTTCCGGCTTCACGGCAGGCATCCGCATTCCCGAAAAGGCGCTGGGCGGGTCGGAACTCTATCTCGATCCCTTCTTCTGGCGGTTGCGCACCAGCGAGGCGCTATGGGGCGGCGTGACTGGCCGGGTCGAGCGCTTCTATGCCGGCGCGCGCCTGTGGGGGGAGGTTGGCCCGGTCAATCTCGACTGGACCGTCAACCACCAGTTCGGCGATTTCGACGGGCGCGACATCAGCGCCTGGCAGCTTTTCTTCAACCAGAGCTACAAGCCGCCCGGCGACCTGCCGATGGCGCCGCGCATCGGCTTCCACGCCGATTATGCCAGCGGCGGCGGCACGTTCGAAGGGGGCACGCTGAAGGCCGCCTACGCCCCCTTCGGCAACAATATCTATTATAGCTATCAGCTGTGCATGACGCCGACCAATCTCAAGACGCTGGCGCCCAGTCTGACGCTGTCGCCGCTCAAGGGGGTGAAGGCGACGATGGAATATCAGTTCGCCTGGCGCGCCGATGAAAATGATGCCGTCTATCGCGCCAACAAGTCGATCTTCGCCGGCACCCAATCGGTGCCGGGGCACAAGATCGGCGAATCGATCCGCGCCCAGATCACCTGGTCGATCACGCCGCGCTTGTCCTTTGTCGGCCGTTACGAGCATCTGGATGCAGGGCCGGTGCTCAGCCGCGCCGGCTATGGCAACAGCGATTATCTGGCCGGCTGGCTGAGCTTCCGATTCTGATGGGGTGGTGCGCATGACCTGACGGACAAGATTGGCGAACGCGCATCCGGCCGCCCGGCCCCTTTCCACGCAGATTTGGAATCCACGATCATGACATCCTCCTCCAGTCCGGCGGCACCGCGCCGCCGGCCCCTGTTCAAGAAGATCCTCCTTACCCTTGCCATCCTCCTCCTGGTGCTGGCGATCGCCGCCACCGCCTTCCTGTTCCGTCCGATGGCCTCGCCCGCCGGCAAGGCGGCCGCCAATGACAAGCCGGTCGATGTGCTGGTGATCGGCGGCGGCATCATGGGGGTGACGCTGGCCACCTATCTCCAGGAAATGGAGCCGGACTGGCGGATCGACATCTATGAGCGGATGGACAAGGTCGCGCAGGAAAGCTCCAACGGCTGGAACAATGCGGGCACCGGCCATTCGGGCTTTGCCGAGCTGAACTATACGCCGGAAAAGGACGACGGATCGATCGCGACCGAAAAGGCGGTGGATATCGCCGAGCAGTTCGAGATTTCGCGCCAGTTCTGGTCGCACGAGGTCAAGCAGGGCCGTCTGCCCAAACCGACCGACTTCATCAACCCGACGCCGCATATGAGCTTCGTCTGGGGTGACGACAATATCGCCTATCTGCGCAAGCGCCGCGATGCGCTGGTCAAGAACCCGCTCTTCTACGGCATGCAATATTCGCAGGATCCAGCACAAATCCGCAGCTGGGCGCCGCTGGTGATGGAGGGGCGCGACCCCCGGCAGAAAGTGGCGGCGACGTTCATGCCGCTCGGCACCGATGTCAATTTCGGCGTCATCACGACCCAGTTGACCAATGCGCTGACCCGCAACCCCAATTTCACCCTACGGCTTGGCCATGAGGTGCGCGGCCTACATCAGAATGCGGACAAGAGCTGGAACGTCACCGTCCATGACCTCAAGCAGAACAGCGATGCCGTGGTGAAGGCCAAGTTCGTTTTCATCGGCGCGGGCGGTGCCTCGCTCAAGCTGCTGCAGATGTCGGGCATTCCGGAATCCAAAAATTATGCCGGCTTCCCGGTCGGTGGCCAGTTCCTGGCGTTCGAGGGGCCGGCCGCGACCAGCCGCCACAATGTGAAGGTCTATGGTAAGGCGGAGGCCGGATCGCCGCCCATGTCGGTGCCGCATCTCGACGCGCGCAAGCTTGACGGCAAGTCGGTGACCTTGTTCGGTCCGTTCGCGCTCCAGAGCACGAAATTCCTGAAAAATGGCTCGCCGCTCGATCTGTTCGCCTCCGTCTACAAGAATAATGTCGGCGGCATGATGAAGGTCGGCGCGGAAAATCTGGATCTGGTCCGCTATCTGGCGCAGCAGGCGACGCTGACCGACGCCCAGCGCCAGGCCGAACTGGTCAAATATTATCCCAACGCCAAGCGCGGCGACTGGAAGCTGATTACCGCAGGCCAGCGCGTGCAGGTGATCAAATATGATCCCAAGAAGGGCACGGTGCTGCAGTTCGGGACCGAAATCGTGACCGACAAGGACGCCAGCATTGCCGCGCTGCTCGGCGCGTCGCCCGGCGCCTCGACCTCGCCTGCGATCATGCTGGAAGTCATGCGCCGCGCCTTCCCGCAGCAGATGGCGACCAGTTGGAAGCCCAAGGTGGCGGCGATGGTGCCCTCCTATGGGCAGAAGCTCAACGCCAGCCCGGACCGCACCAACCGAATCCGTCGCATGACCAGCCAGACGCTGGGCCTGCCTTATATCGAGGTGCCGGCAACCCTGAACGGTGCGACGCCCGATGCCGGCGCCCAGGCGCCGGCGAAGCGCAACCTCAATTCGGAACAGCAGGCGCTCTGATCTTGAGCCGATCGGGATCGGCACGCCGTTCAGTCGGCACACCGATCCCGATAAGTGGCTGAGCCCCCTCTCTTATCTTTCCATACGCGGGTCGCGGCGGCGCGTTCTTGCAAATCGGCCAGTTGTGTACTAAATGGTACATAGCGCCGGAATAGCGGCGATCCGGTGACTGAGCGTCTCGCCCATTGCGGAACTTCATTCTCCGACGACCATAAGAGATGAAGGAGGTGCCGCGTGTCAGGCACGAAAATGCACGGCCAGCCGCTCGTTCGCGGTTGGCTGCTTCTGTTGGGGGCGGTGATCCTTGCCGCCGGCCTCTTTTTCGCCATCGGCGGCGGCAAGCTCGTCAGCCTGGGCGGCAGTCCCTATTTCCTGATCGCCGGCATCGCGCTGGTCCTTGCGGGCGGCCTCATCGCCCTGCGCAAGACCAGCGGTGGCCTGCTCTTCGGCGCAACCTTCCTGTTGACCATCTTCTGGGCGCTGTGGGAGGTCGGCTTCAGCTTCTGGCCGCTCATTTCCCGCCTGCTGGCAATCGGCGTCGGCGCGACCGTGGTCGCCTTGTCCTACCCGTTGCTGAGGCGCCGGGATGGTTCGGCACCCGCCTGGCGGCCGGCGCTGCTGGTGGCGGCGCTGGTCGGCCTCGGCTCGGCCGCCGGCGCGGCCGGCATGTTCATGGTCCATCCGACCGTGCCCTTCGCCGGGCAGGTGGCATCGCTGGTGCCGGTCGATCCGGCAGGTGAGCAGAAGGACTGGACCGCCTATGGCAACACGCCAGGCGGCAGCCGCTTCGTCGCGCTTGACCAGATCACCCGCGATAATGTCGACAGGTTGAAGGTCGCCTGGACCTATCGCACCGGCGACGTGGCGCAGAGCGATGGCAATGGCGCCGAGGACCAGAATACCCCGCTTCAGGTCGGCGACACGCTGTTCATCTGTACTCCGCACAACAATGTTATCGCCCTCGACGCCGATACCGGGCGCGAGAAGTGGAAGGCGCTGATCAATGCCAAGGCATCGGTCTGGATGCGCTGCCGGGGCCTTGCCTATTTCGACGCGCATGCCCCGATCCAGCAGCCCGGCCTGCCCGGTGCGACGCCGGTAACGGTGGCGACGGTGCCGACCGGCGCTGCCTGCCAGCGCCGCATCCTGATGAACACCATCAATGCCGAACTGATTGCGCTAGATGCCGACACCGGCAAATATTGCGCCGATTTCGGCACCAATGGCCGGGTCGACCTGAAGGCCGGGCTCGGCGATGCGCCCGATCCCCAATATCAGCTCACCTCCGCGCCGACGCTGGCCGGCACGACCGTCGTGGTCGGCGGCCGCGTCGCCGACAATGTCCAGGTCGACATGCCGGGCGGCGTGATGCGCGGCTTCGACGTCATCACGGGCAAGCTGCGCTGGGCCTTCGATCCGGGCAATCCGACGATCACCGGCACCCCGCCGGCGGGCAAGACCTATGCCCGCTCGACCCCCAATGTCTGGGCCGCCATGTCCTATGATCCGGCATCGAACACCGTGTTCATGCCGGTCGGCAGCGCCTCGGTCGATCTCTATGGCGTCACCCGCAGCGCGCTCGATCATACATATGGCGCGTCGATGCTGGCGCTCGACGCCACCACCGGTCGCGAAAAATGGCATTTCCAGACGGTCCATAACGACCTGTGGGACTTCGACCTGCCGATGCAGCCGAGCTTCGTCGACTTCCCCGTCGATACAGCCCGCAAGGTGCCGGCTTTGGTCTTTGGCACCAAGGCCGGGCAGGTCTATGTGCTCGACCGTGCCACCGGCAAGCCGCTCACCGACGTCAAGGAAGTGCCGGTCAAGCCGGCGAACATTCCGGGCGAGCCCTATTCGCCGACTCAGCCCAAGTCGCTCGGCATGCCGCAGATCGGCGTCGGTCCGCTGACCGAGGCGGACATGTGGGGCGCCACCCCGTTCGACCAGTTGCTCTGCCGCATCGCTTTCAAGGGCATGCGCTATGAGGGGCTCTACACCGCGCCGGGCACCGACAAATCGCTAAGCTTCCCCGGATCGCTGGGCGGCATGAACTGGGGCGGCATCTCGACTGATCCGACCAGCGGCACCATCTTCGTCAACGACATGCGCCTTGGCCTGTGGGTGCAGATGTTCCCGCAGACCGCAGCGCAGAAGGGCCAGTCGGGCAGCGCGGGCGAGGCGGTCAATACCGGTATGGGCAGCGTTCCATTGAAGGGCACGCCCTATTCGGTGGTGAAGGATCGCTTCCTGTCCGCGCTGGGCATTCCCTGCCAGGCGCCGCCCTATGGCACGTTGACAGCGATCGACCTCAAGAGTCGCGCCATCAAATGGCAGGTGCCGGTGGGCACGGTGCGCGACACCGGGCCGATGGGCATCCGCATGGGCCTGCCGATCCCGATCGGCATGCCGACGCTGGGCGGTACGCTGGCAACGCAGGGCGGCCTCGTCTTCATCGCCGGGACGCAGGACTTCTACCTGCGCGCCTTCAATGCGGCGACCGGCGCGGAAGTCTGGAAGGCCCGTCTGCCGGTCGGCAGCCAGGGCGGGCCGATGAGCTACAAGTCGCCCAAAAGCGGCAAGCAATATGTCGTCGTGACGGCGGGTGGCGCGCGCCAGTCGCCTGACCGGGGCGATTATGTGATCGCCTACACGCTGCGCTGAACCATGGGCGGAGCGGCCCGGTGCCGCTCCGCCTGTCTGTCGTCATCCATCATGTCACCGCGCGCAGCCTTGCCGCGCGGAAGGGAGGGGCTTTGGCCCACTATCTTCACCTCCATGCCCGCCTGACCCTGGCGACATTGCTGATCCTGCTGCCGGTCGCGGGTGCCCATGCGCAGGAAGTCGCGCCCGAAAAGAAGGTGTCGGCGGCCCCGCGCGAGACGCTGACCGGCGACTGGGGCGGGCTGCGCACGCGGCTGAAGCAGGCGGGCGTCACCGTGCGCGCGGACTATGTCGGCGAAGCCTTCGCTGCGGTCGATGGCGGCCAGCGGCAGGGCAGCGCCTATACCCAGCAATTGCGCGCCAGCCTCGATTTCGACATGGACCGGATCGCCGGCCTGTCCGGCGGCATCGTGCATGTCACTATCAACGATCGGCGCGGCGTCGGCCTCTCCTCCGACATCGTCGGCAATCGCCTGCCGATCCAGGAGGCGGCCGGCGGCAATTATACCCGTCTGTCGGAACTCAGCTACGAACAGAATATCGCCAATGGCCGGCTCAACCTGAGGCTGGGTTATTTCGCCATGGGCAATGATCTGGGCGGGATGATCCTGGGCTGTAATTTCGTCAATGCGGCCTTCTGCGCCCATCCGCTGTCGGAATCGGGCAATAGCGGCTGGTATAATTATCCCAATGCCCGCTGGGGCGCGGCGGTGCGCTATCGCATCCGGCCGGATCTGGCGCTGCGCACTGGCGTCTATCAGGTCAATCCCCGCCTCAACGATCCCGACAATGCCTTCCGGCCCTTTGCCGGCGGCACGACCGGCGTGCTGCTGCCGCTGGAACTGGAATATGATCCCGGCATCGCGCCGGGCAGCCATGTGCTGCCGGGCCATTACAAGATCGGCGCCTATTATGACACGTCACGCGCCGCCCGGCGCGGGGAGCAGGGCATGTTGCGTGGCCGCTATGGCGTCTATGCGCTGGCGGACCAGATGATCCTGCGCGAAGGGACGGGCAATCGCGGCCTTTCCGTCTTCGCCCAGTTCACCGCCAATCCGCAGGCTTCGGCCCAGATCACCCACTGGTATGCCGCCGGTCTGGTCAAGACGGGCACCTTTGCCGGCCGGGACGCCGACAGCATCTCGATCGGTATCGTCCATGCGCAGGTCAATCCGCGCCTGCGTCGCGTGGCCGCCGATGCGCAGGATATCCCCGGCGGCTATGCGGCGCTGCCGGTGGGGGAGACCGCGATCGAGATGAGCTATGGCATCCAGTTGCGCCGCTGGCTCAGCATCCGGCCGGACGTGCAATATATTCTCGATCCCGGTGCCTTTTCCTACCGCCGCACCAATGATGCGCTGGCGCTGGGCGGCCAGGTCAAGATGCAGTTCTGATCCGGTCCATGTCCTTGCCTCACCCCTCAGGGATCGGCCCGGCAGTAGCGCAGCACATTGTCGATCACCTGCGCGCGGCGCCGCTCGGCCGCCGCCTCGCTGGTCATGTCGACGCCGAAGATCGCGTGGAAACTGTGGCGGTTGGACACGAAGTAGAAGGCGAGGGCGCTGATCGTCATGTGCAGGTCGACCGCGTCCAGCCCGGCGCGGAAGCTGCCATCGGCCATGCCGCGATCGATCAGCGCCTGGGTCTTGGGCAGGACGATCTCATTATGTCCTTCGGAAATCTCGCCGACATGCGGGCCGCCCCGGATATTCTCGTCCATCACCAGCCGCACCAGTTCGGGATGGTTGAAATGATAGTCGAAGGTAAGGGCGGTCAGCCGCTCCAACGCGGCAAGCGGCGGCAGGTCGCCCAGTTCGGCCTCCAGTTCGGCCGATCTGATGCCGCGATAGGCGTCGGTCAGGACCGCGCGATAGAGCCCGTCCTTGCTGCCGAAATGATAGTAGATCATCCGCTTGGAGGTCGCGGTGGCGGCGGCGATCTCGTCCACCCGCGCGCCGGCATAGCCTTTTTCCGCGAAATGCCGGGTGGCGATCGCGACGATGTCGCGCCGGTTGCGCTCGGTGATATTCTGCTTGTCCACGCCTCGCTTTGCGACGCCGGGCGGCCTATTGCAATGCACAACCGGCGCGCCGCAGCGCGATCCGCCGGTCTGCCGATCGAGGAGGAATGCGCTTGATCCCCGACAAGAAGACCCAGATCGTCATCGTCGGCGGCGGTGCCGCCGGCCTCGAACTCGCGCGCAAGCTGGGCGCCCGCTATGGCCGCAAGCGGCATGACATCATCCTGATCGATCGCAACCGCACCCACATCTGGAAACCGCTGCTGCACGAGGTCGCGACCGGATCGCTCGACGCCAGTCTGGACGAGGTCGGCTATCGCAGCCACTGCCACCGCTGGGGCTATCGCTATCTCTATGGCACGCTGCAGGGGATCGACCGGGCAGCGCGGCGGGTCCATGTCGCGCCGGTGTTCGATCCCAAGGGGCGCGAGGTGGTGAGCGCCCATTCGGTCCGCTACGACTATCTGGTGCTGGCCTATGGATCGGTCACCAATGATTTCGGAACCCCGGGCATCGCCGACAATTGCCTGTTCCTCGACAGCCGCGCGCAGGCCGACAGCTTTCGCGACCAGTTGCTCGACCATTGCCTGCGCGTGTCGCGCGCCATGTCGGCCGATCCCGCGTCGGACGCGCGGGTGCGGATCGCGATCGTCGGCGGTGGCGCCACCGGGGTCGAACTGGCGGCCGAACTCTATAATGCTGCCGATGCGCTGGGCTATTATGGGCTGGAGGTGTTCGATCGCCAGCGGCTCGACGTCACCTTGCTGGAGGCCGGGCCGCGCATCCTGCCGGCCTTGCCCGACCGGCTGGCCGACGCCGCGCGGGAGGAACTGGAGGTGCTGGGCGTCAAGGTGCGCGCCGGCGTCGCCGTCACCGCCTCCACGCCGCAGGGGATGGAAACGAAGGATGGCGGCTTCATTCCCGCCGATCTTCAGGTCTGGGCCGCCGGGGTCAAGGCGGCGGCAATCCGCGATGGCCTTGATGGGCTGGAACTCTCCCGTGCCGGGCAGGTGATCGTGCGCCCGACGCTCCAGAGCCTGGCCGACGACCGCGTCTTCGCGATGGGCGATTGCGCCTCCTACACGCCACAGGGCGCCGATCGGCCGATCCCGCCGCGCGCGCAGGCCGCGCATCAGATGGCCGACACGGTGTTCGCCAATCTCGGCCGGCTGATGGCCGATCGCCCGCTCAAGACCTTTGTCTACAAGGATCATGGCTCGCTGGTGTCGCTCAGCCGCTATTCGACGGTCGGATCGCTGATGGGCAAGCTGGTCGGCGGGCGCATGGCGGTGGAGGGGCGGCTTGCCCGCTTCGTCTACATGTCGCTCTATCGCATGCATCTGCTCGCCGTTCACGGCAAGATACGCGGCCCGGCGCTGATCCTGGTCAGCCATATCAACCGCTTCGTGCGCCCGCGCCTCAAGCTGCATTGAGGCCGGGTTTCAGCTATTCCAGCCCGGCGACCAGCCCGTCGATCGCGCCCTGAAGGATGTAGCTGGCGGCGAGCTTGTCGACCAGTTCGTCGCGACGGGCGCGGCTGGCGTCGGCCTCCAGCAGGGTGCGGGTGACCGCCTGGGTCGACCAGCGCTCGTCCCAGAGCAGTACCGGCAGGCCGATGTCCGCGACATTATGGGCAAAGGCGCGGCTGGCCTGGCTGCGCGGGCTGTTGGTGCCGTCGAGATTGAGCGGCAGGCCGATGACGATGCCCTTGACCTGCTGCTGCGCCATGAAGGCTTCGAGCGCCGGCTTGTCCTTGCTGAACTTGCCGCGATTGACGGTGTAGGCCGGGCTGGCGATCGACCATTCGGCATCGCACAGGGCCAGGCCGATCGTCTTGGTGCCCACATCCATGCCGATCAGGCGGCCGCCCTCGGGCAGGGCTGCGCGAAATTGCGCGCGGTCGGTCGTGACAAGTTTCATGTGTCCCCTGAACCTGATCGTTTGAGGTGGAAGCGCGTTGCGCTTCCGCCGATAACGTGAATCAGGTTCTCTTCCCTTGTTTCTAGACCTTGATTCACGCTTCAAGCCGGTTCGGCTTGCAGCGATCAAGGTCTAGTGCGTCTTGGTAAAGGCCGCCAGTCGCTGGCGGGCGTCGTCGCGCACATTGCCCCAGAACAGGCTGTAATCATAGACGTGATAATTATTGCCGGGCAGCGTGTACGGCCCCATGTCGACCGGCTCGCCGATCATCAGCACGCCGCTGGTGTCGCAGCGGGCAGGCACTATACCGGCGACCAGATGGGCCGGCTTGTCGGCGGCGCGGGCGTCGAGCGTGCCGATATTGGCGCTGGCGGGGGCATTGCCGTTGAAGGTGCCGGTGATCGGATTGGTGCAGAGCATGTGCGTGCCCTTGCGCGGCTGGCCATTGAGGCCCTGCTTGCGCTCGAAGCTTTCGACCACGGCGGACGGATCGGCCGGCTCGGCATAGCTTTGCCAGCTGACGATGCAGTGCGACTGGTCGCGCCTGGCGCAGGCGGGGAAGCCCAATGCGGGCAGGTCTGCCTCGACCGAGATCGGCCAGCCCACGGCATAGATGGCCGCGACCCGGTCGGCGACCGGCTTGCCTGCTACCTGTTCGCGCACCAGTTGTAGCAGGTGGCGTGACCCCTGGCTGTGGCCGGCCAGGATCAGCGGACCGGTGGGATTGGCCTTGAGGAAGGCGGCGAAAGCCTGCACCACGTCGCGATAGGCGGCGGTGAGCGCCTGGTCGCCCTCCGCTCCGGTGGTGAGGAAGGCGCCATAATTGGCCTGGCGATAGCGCGGTGCCCAGACATTGCCGGCGGCGCTGAAGGCGCTGGCCTGGCTCAGCACGAAGCGGCGCGCGGTCGCATTGCTTTCCGCATCGTCCAGCGGCGCATTCCAATGGGCATTGCCGAGCGGTGTCACATAGCTGGTCGGATGGATGAAGAAGATGGCCGCCGTCTGTTCCAGCGGGGCGAGCTTTGCCGCGCCCTGCGGCGTCCAGAGCGCGGGATTGTCCTTGGTCAGGTCAGGGCGGGCGATCCACATTTTTGGATCGTCATAGGCGTTGGCGGGCAGGGGCTGGAGCGGCTGGAACGCCTCGCGCGGGACCATCACCGCACGGATCAGCTGACTGCCCCAGACGCGGTAGGCGAGCAGCATCGCAAGTACCAGCACGATAAGGCCAGCGACGACATAAAGGAATTTGCGGGCCACTTGCTCTCGTCTCCATCCCTGTGCGGGGATCGCCCCGCCTTCGTGCGGCCTGTCTGGCCCATGCGCAGCAGTCATGCAAGATGGGTGCATGCAAGATGGCGGATGGTGCAGCAGGACACTTGAAGCGGACTGGTGCGGGTGCTAGCGGCTTGGCCCATGTCGATAGACCTTCAGACCGTGAAAAAGATCGCCAGCCTCTCGCGCATTTCGGTGACCGACGCCGAAGCCGAAGCCATGGTGCCCGAACTCAACAATATCCTTGGCTGGGTGGAGCAGCTGGGCGAGGTGGACGTGACCGGCGTAGAGCCGATGACGGCCGTCATCCCCAACCATCAACGGCTGCGCGATGACGTCATTACGGACGGCAATGTGCGTGACAAGGTATTGGCCAACGCGCCGCAGGCCGAACATGGCTTCTTTGCGGTGCCCAAGGTGATCGAATAATGACCAATTTGACTGATCTGACGGTCGCGGAAATCCGCGACGGCTTCCGCGCGGGCGATTTTTCGGCGCGCGAAGTGGCCGAGGGTTTCAACGCCAATGTCGCTGCCGCCAAGGCGCTGAACGCCTTCATCGTAGAAACGCCCGAAAAGGCGCTGGCAGCGGCTGATGCCGCCGACAAGGCCAAGGCCGCCGGCGAGACGCTGGGCGCGCTGGCCGGCGTGCCGATCGGCATGAAGGACCTGTTCTGCACCGAAGGCACGCAGACCACCGCAGCGTCGCACATGCTGGAAGGCTTCGTGCCGACCTATGAATCGACCGTGTCCGGCAAGCTGTGGGCCGCCGGCGCCGGTATGCTGGGCAAGCTCAACCTCGACCAGTTCGCCATGGGATCGTCCAACGAGACCAGCTATTATGGCAATGTGATCTCGCCCTGGCGCCGCAATGATGGCGGTAATGCCGCGCTGGCGCCCGGTGGCTCGTCGGGTGGCTCGTCCTCGGCCATTTCCGCGCGGCTCTGCCCGGCGGCGACCGGCACCGACACCGGCGGCTCGATCCGCCAGCCCGCCGCCTTCACCGGCATCAGCGGCATCAAGCCGACCTATGGGCGCTGCTCGCGCTTCGGCATTGTCGCCTTCGCCAGTTCGCTGGACCAGGCCGGGCCGATGGCGCGCACCGTGCGCGACAATGCGATCCTGCTGGAAACCATGTCGGGCTTTGACCCCAAGGATTCGACCAGCCTCGATCTGGCCGTGCCCCAGTGGGAAGCCAATCTGTCGAGCGACCTGAAAGGCAAGAAGGTCGGTATTCCCAAGGAATATCGCCCCGATGGCCTGAACGCAGAAATCTCCGCCATGTGGGATCGCGGCATCGAATGGCTCAAGGACGCCGGCGCCGAGGTGGTGGAAGTGTCGCTGCCGCATACCCAATATGCGCTGCCGACCTATTATATCATTGCGCCGGCCGAAGCCTCGTCGAACCTCGCCCGCTATGACGGCGTGCGTTACGGCCAGCGCGACCTGCCCGATGGCGCAGGGCTGCAGGACATGTATGCCGCGACCCGCGCCGCGGGCTTTGGCCCGGAAGTGAAGCGCCGCATCATGATCGGCACCTATGTGCTGTCGGCCGGCTTCTATGACGCCTATTATACCCAGGCGCAGAAGGTGCGGGCGCTGATCGCGCGCGATTTCGAACTGGCGTTCGAGAAGTGCGACCTGCTGCTGACGCCGACAGCGCCGAGCGCGTCCTTTGCGCTGGGTGAGAAGCAGGCCGATCCGCTGGCCATGTATCTGAACGACGTCTTCACCGTGCCGGCCTCGCTGGCGGGGCTGCCGGCGATGGCGATTCCGGGCGGGCTGGATGCGGCCGGCCTGCCGATCGGCCTGCAGGTGATCGGCAAGGCGCTGGACGAACAGACCGTGCTGAACGCCAGCCTCGCCATCGAGGAAAGGGCCGGCTTCACCGCGCGGCCGGACAAGTGGTGGTAATGGCCTGATCGAAGTGTTACCTTGGTAACACTGGAGATATGACGATGAACGCGCCGCGCAAGATCGAAACCGGAACCATGACCAGCAAGGGGCAGATACTGATCCCCAAGGCCATGCGGGACGCGGCCGGTCTTGTTCCGGGGCAGCCCTATAAGGTGCTTGTCAATGAAGCCGGGCAGGTGGTGGTCGCTCCTCTGGGTTTCAGCCCGGAAGAATCCGCCGAACGGGTACGGCGCGTGCGCGAGGCTATTAACGCAATCGCGGGAAAATATCCCAACCCGGACGGGATGAGCACGGACGAATATATGCGGGAGATACGGGGTAATTACGAGCCGTGATCCTCATCGATTCCAATGTGCTTATCGATGTTCTGGATCGAGATCCAAAATGGTTTGAATGGTCTGCCAGCAATATCGATCGAGCCGCTTTTGGTGCTTATCTGTTCGTCAACCCCGTTGTGGTTGGCGAAATGGCGCCAAGGTTTGAATTGCTGGATGATTTGCGCGTGATATTGGCTGCGATGCTCATCAGTGTCGAACCATTGATGCCGGAAAGCGCATTTCTGGCGGGGCGGGCATTTGATGTCCATCGCCGTAGAAAGCAGCCGGGCGCCGCCAAATCTATCCTGGCCGATTTCTTCATTGGCGGTCATGCCCAGGCCGCCGGCGCCACAATCCTGACGCGTGACCCGCGTTTCTACAAAAGCTATTTTCCCGGCGTGCCGTTGATCACGCCTTCAAAGGACGACTGATGACTGAATCAACCTATCGCATCCAGGGCGCAACCGGCGAGTGGGAGGTCGTGATCGGCCTGGAAGTCCATGCGCAGGTGACGTCGAACGCGAAGCTGTTTTCCGGCGCCGCGACGGCGTTCGGCGCGGAACCCAACACGCAGGTCAGCCTGATCGACGCGGCCATGCCCGGCATGCTGCCCGTGCCCAACCGCGAGTGCATCCGCCAGGCGGTGCGCACCGGCATGGCGATCGACGCGCAGATCAACAAATGGTCGCGCTTCGACCGCAAGAATTATTTCTATGCGGATCTGCCGCAGGGCTATCAGATCAGTCAGCTCTATCACCCGATCGTGGGCGAGGGGCAGATCGAGATCGTCCTGGATGAGAAGAACCCCGAGGCGAGCACCAAGGTGATCGGCGTCGAGCGCATCCATGTCGAGCAGGATGCCGGCAAGCTGATGCACGACCAGCATCCCACCAGCTCCTATGTCGACCTCAACCGGTCGGGCGTGGCGCTGATGGAAATCGTGTCGAAGCCGGACATGCGTTCGCCTGCCGAAGCAGGGGCTTATCTCTCGAAGCTGCGAACGATCCTGCGCTATGTCGGGTCATGCGACGGCAATATGGATCAGGGCTCGATGCGCGCCGACGTCAATGTCTCCGTGCGTCGTCCGGGCGAAGAGTTCGGCACCCGCACCGAGACCAAGAATGTGAACTCGGTCCGCTTCGTCATGGCCGTGGTCGAGCATGAGGCGAACCGCCAGGTCGACGTGCTGGAAGCCGGCGGCAAGATCGTGCAGGAAACGCGCCTTTACGATCCGGATCGCAACGAGACCCGCTCGATGCGGTCGAAGGAAGATGCGCACGACTATCGCTACTTCCCTGATCCCGACCTGTTGCCGCTGGAACTGGACGACGCTTTCCTGGAAGCATGCCGCCAGTCGCTGCCCGAACTGCCGGATGCGAAGCTGCGCCGCTATGCGCAGGATCTGGGCCTGTCCGCCTATAATGCCGCGACCCTGACCGCCGACGCCGACACGGCGCGCTGGTTCGAGGCGCTGCTGGCCGAAGGCGCGCGCATCCAGAAGAAGAGCGAGGGCGAGGTCGCCAAGGCATCGGCCAACTGGCTGCTGTCGGAGTTGTATGGCGCGCTCAACCGCATTGGCAAGAGCCTTGAAGAAAGCCCGGTAAGCCCCGAGGAAGGTGCTGAATTGCTGGCGCTCGTAGCCGATGGCACGATCAGCGGCACGATCGCCAAGCAGGTGTTCGAGATCATGCTGGAAACGGGCGACAAGCCGGGCAAGATCGTCGAGGAAAAGGGCCTGAAGCAGACCTCAGACACAGGCGCGATCGAAGCCGCGGTGGCCGATGTCCTCGCCAAGAATGGCGACAAGGTCGAGCAATATCGCAGCGGCAAGGAAGCCTTGTTCGGCTTCTTCGTCGGCCAGACGATGAAGGCGATGCAGGGCAAGGCCAATCCCCAGGTCGTCAACGAACTGGTGAAGAAGGCGCTCGCCGGCTGAGGCCGATTCTCCATGGCCTTTCGTGATTGATGGGGGAGCGGCCTGATGGCCGCTCCCCTTTTTCGATCAGGCCTTCTTCTTCAATGCCATGGATTTGCGGGCATTGTTGGCATATTCCTCGAAATTCTTCTTGAAGACGCCAACCAGTTCGTCCAGCGCGGCCACGGCGTCCTCGCCTTCCTTTGCCGGGAAGAGCGACAGGCCATTCCCGCCCCAGGCCTTATATTCGAAGTCGATCTTCTGGTCGTTGCCGAAGTCCCGAACCATGAACAATGTCTTGAGCGAGCGGCCATAGATCGCCGCCTTGTGATACAGGACATCGGCGGTGATGAGTTCGGAGTAGCAGGCGGCGGTGGAATCGGACCGGCGCGTCTTCACCTTGTTCATGGTCTTGCGTTCAAGCGGCGCTTCATGCCGGATGATGACCGTTCCCGGCTTCAGTTCCAGCAACGTAGCCAGGTCCAGCGACTGGAGCGCATCAACCTGGCTGGGGCTGTCGAGCGCACTGGCCATCTGTGCCTTGTTGCTGGCATCCTTGCCGGCGTGCAGGGCGGCGTCGAGCAAGCCGCCGCCAAGCAGGCCGGTTGTCACGGAGGCCATGCGTTCGGCCGGCCATATGTGCAATTCGCAGGCTGGCGACGGAGCCTCGGCCGTCTGGGCCTGGGCGGCACCGGCAAGCGTCAGCGATGCCAGACCAACCCAAATGGTCTTCAACATAATCATTTCCCCCAATTGTCGTGATAAAAGCTGTTTAGTTACGTGTCCTTACCGGGCGACGCAGATATTCCCCGAATTTCTCGACATCCTGTTGGAACGCCGATTTGAGGTCCGTCAGGGCTGCATCCTCTGCCTCCGCCGTTTGCGGCGGAAACAGGGTGAGCCTGGCCATCGTCCAGGTGCCGAAGCTGCGTCTGGCGATTTGCTCCGATCCGAAATCGCGGAACCGGAACAATATCTTGAGATAGCGGCCGGTGACGACATCCTCCTGAAAGATCAGGTCGTCGATCATGAATTCGGCGTAGCAGATCGATCCGTCCGGCCGGATGCGGCCAGCGGTCGAGCGCATCGTCCGGCTGTCCAGCGATTCATCATGCAGGACCAGTCGATGGTCAGGCAGGCCAAGCCATGACGCCAGCGGTAGCGAAGCGAGCAATGTACGTTGTTCGGCCGTCGCAAGCGGATTGGCATTCATGGGCTTGTAGCCCTCGCGTCCCTGGACGGCACCATTGACGATGCCGCCATGCAACCAGCCATGATAGACCGATCCCAGCCCGCTTCCCGGCCAGACATGCAGTTCGCATGGCTGTTGACGATCTGTATCCGCCGGTGCGGTTTCGGTCTGCGCATGAGCCAGCGACATTGCTGGAAGCCATATGCCGACAAAAGTCGCGCATAGGCGAAAGATTCCCCCCATTCATCCCCCGTTTAGGCCCAAGAGCCTGATTCCCCGCTACTTATTCAGCACGGGGCGATGCTGCCCGCAAGATGTCAATGAAAGGAAGGCGAGCAGAATTTCGCAAAAAAGGGGCGCCGCTCGGGTGAAACCCATGCGACGCCCCTCTTTTTTGCCTTGGCGTCCCTTGGGGAGGAACATCATGCCGTGGCGCAACTGGCGGACCGGGAGGGTCTGTGGGGTGTGGCCCGCCAATTCCTTATTCAGACGTCACAGGACGAAGTTAACCGTCGCCCGGAATGAGATTGCGACGTGATTTTGTTGTTCTTCCGCACCGAATTCGCCACCGACGCGGAACGTGTCAGTGCCGCCATAGAGGCGAGCCCGGCCGGTCCAGCCGCTGGTGCGCTTGTCGGCGACCAGGATGAAATCATCGCCATCCTTGAAATGGGCGACCGTGTCGCCGAGGGAGCCGCCGATCAGCTGGCGGCGACCGCCTTCCAGTTCGATCCGCGCCCAGCCATCCTCGCGATTGAGGCTGCCGAAATCATAGCCGGCGGCGATCGTGCCGTTGGCGGTCATTTCGTCGCTGGTACGGCCGTCGACCGTCAGGTTGAACGCGTCGCCACCGCCGCTTTCGCTATAGCCGCCTTCCTTCAGGCGATAATAATCGATACCCACGCCCGGACGCAGGCTGAAGCGGTTGAACTGGAGCTGGTAGGAAGCCCCGGCCGTGGCCGAATAGAGCTTGCCCGACCAGTCGCCGGTCGCCTTGCGCACGACATCGTCCAGGGTGAAGTTGCGGGTGCCGTCAAAGTCGATATGTGCCGCCGAAACGCGCGCGAAGGCCTGGAGCGGACCCCAGCTGCCGCGCCAGTGGGCGGCCAGTTCGAACTGGTCGGAATCCGCCGAGCTGTTGGAGCTGTCGCTGGTGTCCCGGCCATGGATATAGGCGAAGGAGCCACCGAAGGCGCCAAGATCGGTCAGATATTCGACGCCGCCGCCCGCGCCCCAGCCATTGATGTCGTAGGAGGCGGTGTCACCGATGCTCTTGGAACTGCCGAACGCCACCTGCTGCAGCCAGAAGCCGAGCTTGCCGTCCTTGGTGCGGTAGATGCCGTTGGGATCGGACAGGATGCGCGCGGTCGCCCGCGAGCCGGCGGTGACGGCTTCGAAGGTGCTGCCGGAATGTTCGGGCAGCATCTGACGCAGCGCGCCGTTCAGCGTCTTGCCGTCGGTCACGTCCAGATAGGCCGACGTCATCGAGCTGTCATTGTCGAGCGCGTTGAAGATCGCCGAATAGGCCCTTGAAAGCGAACCGGTCAGGCCCAGTTCCGACGTGGTCTTCGCGGCGATCGACAGGGTCACGTCGCCAGTCGTCGTGTCACTGGCGACGCTGCCCTTGAACATATAGGGCAGCAGGGTCGCGCTATCGAGCGCCGGGGTGCCGGACAGCGAAGCGGCGCGGACGATGACATAGTCGCCTTCCGATCCGCCGACCTGGGTCAGCGCGACCTTCACCTTGGAGCCGCTGGCGAAGCTGGCGGCGCCGGCCACGTCATAGACGGTGTTGGTGCCGTCGGCGCCGTTGATGGTGACGCCCAGGGTCGAGCCCGAGGACGCGCTGAGCGAGGCGAGCGCGACCGAACCGGTGTTGCTGGCAGCCAGCGTGCCGCCGTTCAGTACCAGCGCCATGTTGCCGCTGTTGCTGATCGCGCCCGTATAGCTGGACGTGCCGTTCAGCGTCATCGTGCCGCTGGCGCCGCCAAAGTCGAGCGCGCCGGTGACGCTGGCGGTATCGGCCAGGGTCAGGGTGGCGCCGGTGCCGGCATAGCTGAGATCGCCGGTCAGGGTCGAGCTGCCCGAGAGCGACAGGCTGTTATTGCCCGCGCCCAGGCTGACATCGCCCACGATCCGGCCAGCCGATACCGTCATGACGTCATTGCCCGAGCCGAGCTTGATGTCGCCGATGATGCTGGGCGCGGTCGCGGTCGAGGAGGCGAGCGCCTGGGTGAGCGTCACGCCGCTGCTGTTGGCGCTGAGGTCGATGGCGGTGTTGGTCAGGCCCCCGGTCGCCGAGATGGTGCCGGTGTTGCCGAGGCTGGAGACGGTGCCCGAGGAATCCAGGATCGCGATCGCGCGGCCCTTTTCATCATCGGCGGCGACCGCGGCGACGGTGCCGCTGACCTTGACCGAATTCACCTGTGCCCCGGCATCGATGACCAGGCCGCGCGACGTGGTGTTGGCGAGCGCGGCGCCCGAAGCGGCGACGGTGCCCGAAATCTCGATCGCGTCGCTGGTGGCGCCCGAACCCAGGCGCAGGGCGGTGGCGTTGCTGTCATAGGAGATCGCAGTGATCGATCCGGCAACCAGCACGCCCTTGGATATGTCGACATCGCCGCCTAGGCCGCCGATCACCATCGCATTGGCGTCGACGCCGTCATAAATGCCATAGCCAGCGATCGCGCCGCGCACGACCACGCCATAGCCCGAACTGTCGCCCTGAACCACGCCGATGCTGGTGTCGGCCGTGGCCGATCCGATCTGGACCGCAGCCGCCGAGCCATAGTTGATGACCGTGGCGGTGGTTTCGGTGCTGTCGAGCAGGCCGTCATCATCGATGTCGGTGTCATCGTCGTCGTCATCATCGCTGGCGGTCGGCGCAACGTCGAACACGATGCCGCCGCTGACATTGCCGGCGATGACAAGGGCGGGGCCGCCCTGCAGCAGGTCGTCGGCGTCGAGCTTGGTCACATCGCTGGGCCGGGTGGTGGAGCGATAGCCGGTGCTGACGATCGTGCCCTGGATCTTCACCGCGCCATCGACATCGCCGAGCAGGGCGACGGCGGTGCTGTTCGCGCCCTTGGTGCTGATCGCGCCGCGGATCGTGGCATTGCCGTCGATATCGTTGGCGACCACGCCATAGCTGTTGTCGCCGGTCACGGCGATAGTGCCATAGGTCGACAGATTGCCGATCAGGGTCGAGTTGACGCGGATGCCGGCGCTGTTGTTGCCTTCGATCGAGATCGTGCCGGTGGTGTCGATATTGCCGGTGTGGGCCGCGCCGGATTCGACCAGGATGCCATTGCGGTTCGTCCCTTTGGCGAACGTGCCGTCAATGTCGCCGTCACTGTCCGTGTCGGTGGCGGTATAATCCTCTGTCAGCGTGATCGTGCCGCTGTTGGTGATGTTGCCGGTGGTGCCGGCCTTGACCAGGATGCCGGTCGCGTTGTCGGCGTCGTTGATGGTCAGGCCGCCAGCATTGCTGACAGCATTGTTGCTGTCCATCGTGATCGCAGTGCCGCTGGTCAGCGTGATGCTGCCCGCCGAACTGACCGTGATCGCGTCGGCCGCGCCCGAGGCGATAGTGGAGGTCTTGACGGCGGTGGTGGTGGATGAACCGATCGTGGTTTCCGCTGCGGCGTTGGTCGCGCTTAGCGCCACCAGAACCGGGGCGATGGCCGTGCAGGCCAGCAAATGTCGCATGATATCTCCTCTGAATGCCGCGCCGTTTGATGGGCGCGTACATGCGGGAGGGACGGCGCCGCCGTGCCGGTCCCGTCAGGGAAAATGCGACGCAGGAGATTTAGAAGGCGAAATCCAGGCCGATGCGCACGGTGCGGGGACGCAGCGGCGTATAATAATCGGTGCGCAGGTCGAACGGCGTGCCGAGCGAGAAGCGATTGCCATCGCTGTCGAGGATGTTGGTCAGTGACAGCGACAGTTCGACCGGTCCGCGCGTCACGGCTGCGGACAGGGTCGTGTCGACATAATCGCCCTGTTCCCGGCCCAGTATCGGCCCGACACCCAGGCGCGACTTACCGACATAGCGGGCCGAGGCGGACAAATGCAGGCGCATGGCGTCGCCCAGCAGTGCGCGATAGTCGGCGGCGATGCGGCCGCCCAGATTGGCGACATTGGGCAGGGTCAGCGATCGGCCATCAAAGGAAAGGGCGCGCACGAACTGGGTCGGTTGCGTCAGGCGGCTGTCATTATAGATGATCGAGCCGTCCAGCGTCAGCGGGGCGATCGGGCGGACGACGATCCGGCCCTCGACCGTATAGATGCGCCCGTCGCCGATATTGGCGGTGGTCGGCAGGCCGATGCGGTCGGTGACGTCGGCCTGGATGTCGCGCCAGTCGGTATAGGCGATATTGCCGCTGAGCGCGACCGTGTCGCGGCCCGGCACGCCCTTGCGAAAGCCCAGTTCCATGGTCGAGATGCGATCGTTGCGGAAGCTGCGCGCGCGTTGATCGTCGACCGCCAGCCCGCCGGGGCGGAAGCCCTGTTCGAACCGGGCATAAAGGGTGAGCCCCTTCACCGCATCGCTGAGCAGCGAGAAGGAGGGGAGGAAGATGGTTTCGGAGCGATCGGCCTGCGCCTCGGCACGGGCAAGGTCGGCCACGGCTGAGAGCATCGCCACCGGATCGATCGCCTCGCCGGTGAGGCGGCTGTTGGTCAGGCGCCCGCCGACGGTGGCGACCAGCCCCTGGAGTGGTTCGAACGAGGCTTCGCCAAACAGCGTCGCTTCCTTGATCCGATTGCGCACGCCGGTCGCGGTTGCCGCCTGGCCGCGGCCATAGATGGGAACGCCGGGCAGGATCTCGATTGCCGGCGCGCTCATCGGGCCATAGCCGGTCAGCGACCGCTGGATGGTCGAGCTGCTTTCCAGATAGGAAACACCCAGCAGCCAGCCCAGGCCATTGTCGAGGTCGCGGACCAGCCGGTTCTCGGTCGAGAAGAGCTCGACCTTGTTGCGCTGGCGGAACAGGGCTGGGGCGCCGCCCGGCTGGGTCGCATCATAGCTTTCGGCCAGCACGTTGCGGACATAGCCGGTCGAGGAGACGAGGCGCAGGTCGTCCCATTGATGCTCGATCCGGGCATTGGCCAGGATATAGTCGGAATGATAGGGCTGGGCGACGCTGGACGCGCGCTCCAGGCGGCCGACGTCATGGCTGGCATATTGGGCATCGTCGCCTTCGATATGCTGGTAGGCGGTGCTGAGATCGATCGTCCAGTCGTCCGCTGGCGCGATCCGCAGCATGGCGCGGCCGCCATAGGTGCGGGTGCGATTGACGTCATCCTTGTCGCGCAGGACATCGTCGATATAGCCGCCTTCCTGCACGCCATAGCCGACGGCGCGCAGCGCCACCTTTTCGGCCATGATCGGCAGGTTGAGGATGGCCGACAGGTCGCCGCCCGGATCGCCATGCTGGGTCGCCGACACGCCGGTCGAGATCTGGCCGCCGAACTGCGCGAGATTGGGGGCGTTGGGGACGATGCGGATGATGCCGCCCAGCGAACCCGCGCCATAGAGCGTGCCCTGTGGCCCTTCCAGCACCTCGACCCCGCCGATATCATAGAGGCGCAGGTCCGGGTCGGGCGCGGCATAGTTGAGGCGCATGTCGCCCAGATATTGGCCGGTTGTCGCCTGGGTCGGCCCGGCCACGCCGGAATCGGCGATGGCGCGGATGAACAGCTTGTTGCGGCCGGCGCCGGCATGGGTGGAACTGAGGCTGGCAACGCGCGAGAGGAGGGCGGCCGTGCCCTGCGCCGCATCGGCGGTTTCGAACAGGCCGCCGGTCACGGTTTCGACCATGCCGGCATAGCGGGGCAGGGGAATGTCGCGCTTGGACGCGGTGACGATGATGTCGGCCGGCGGTTCCTGCGCAACGGGCGCTAGCTGCGCGGCGGCGGCTGGCGTGGGCGATGGAGGCGAGGCGCTCTTGCGGGCGCGCACGATGCGCCAGGTACTGGCATCAATCTGCCTGGCCTTGGCGCCGCTGCCGCGCAGCAACTGGGAAAGGGCGCCCGCGGTCGACAGGCGGCCCTTGATCGCGGGGGTGGCGATGCCGGCCAGCGACTGGTCCGACATGCCGATGCTGGCGCCGGTTTGACGGCCGAGCGCCACCACCGCCTCGCCCAGGCGTCCCGGGGCGAGGTCGATCGATTGTCTGTCCGCCGCTCGCGCGGGCGATGCGGCCGCTATGGCGAAGGCGGTGACGAAAAGGACGTCAGTTCTGCGACCCATCCCCTTCCTTCAGCAGCCATCCATTCCCCTGTCGGATGGCAGACAGCCCCATCAGGGGCGCGGCAGCAGCGAAGAAGCGGGACGGATCCCGTTCCAGCCGGATCGTGCCGGTAAAGCGCATGGCGCGAGCACCGGGCGTCGCGGCCAGAGTTACGCCCAGCGAGCGGGCGATGTCCTGCGTCACGTCGCCGACGGGCGCGTTGGCGTAGATAAGCTGGCCCTGGCGCCAACTGGCGACGGCCTGCGGCGCGACGTCCATCACGCGCAGCCCTTCGGCGCCGTCGCTCAGCGCACGGCCGGCGGGCAGCGCGATGGCTTCGGCCTGCGGATTGTAGATCACCTTGCCCTCGGACACGCCGATGCGGGTCGCATCGCCGCTATGGACGATGTTGAAGACGGTGCCGGCATCCTCGAACACGGCATCGCCGACGGTCACGCGGAACGGATCGGCGGCGTCATGGCGCACGGTGAAGGCGGCTTCGCCGGCGTCGAGCGCGGCAAAGCGCGCATTCTTGCGGTCGAGGCGCAGGGTGGTGCCGCCGTTCAGTTCGATCCTAGTGCCGTCGTCCAGTGCGATGCTGCGGGTCTCGCCGGGGCGAGTGGTGATGCTGTAGATATCGCTGCGGCTGAGCAGGCCGACCGAGACCGCGGCAACCAGCGCCGCGGCGATCGCGCCGCCGCCGATCCAGCGCAGCGTGTGACGAACGCCCGGGTCATTGGCGGCGACAGGCATGACGACGGGCTCTGCCGGAACCATGTCCGCCAGGTCCGCGTCCGCCGCCATCAGCACATCATAGGCGGCCGCGCGCTCGGGATCGCCCTCCAGCCAGATGGTGAAGGCGTCCCAGTCGTCAAATTCGGGATCGCGCGTGCGGATGACCCACCCGAGCGCCTCCTCGTTCATCATGGCCTGTGCCCTGTTCATTTCTTGCCCCTTGAAGAGCCAGACGCCGCCGATCCGCTCATTCCGTATCCAGACTTTGCTTGAGCGCAAGCATCGCGCGATAGGCCTTTTGCAGATCCTTCTCGACCGTGGTTAGGCTGACCCCCAATTCCTCCGCGATCAGCCGCTGGCCGACCCCCTCTATGCGGAAACGGCGGAACACCAGTTCGACGCGCGGGCCAAGATCGGCCAATATGCCCCGCGCCTGTTCCAGCCGCTGGTTCAGGATCATGCGTTCGTCCACCGCCAGATCGTCATTCGGGTCGGCCATCACCCCGCCGGCCCCTTCGGCCCAGTCCTGCTCGCGCCGTTCGCGCCGGGTGGCGGAGCGATAGCGGTCGAGCATGAGGTTGTTGGCCATGCGGTAGAGATAGGGCAGGGGATCGGCGACCGGTCCCAGATCCTTGGCCTCCAGCTTCATCCACATGTCCTGCAGCAGATCTTCTGCATCCTCGCCCGCACCGCGCGCGCGCAGGAAGCGCAGCAGAGCAGCGCGATTCTGGAAGAAGATAGCAGAAAGGCCCGTGGCCATGCCTGTGGTGCGTCCGGTATTGGCGATCAGGCGGGTTGCCATAGAGGCAGGGGTGGGGTCTTGGCAATGGCAAGGCACCGATGGACCGGTCATGGCCTGAAATCATTTACCTGACGCGCAGCTTGCTCTAGCCCGGTTCGCCTATGGCAGGAGCGGACATGGCGATAGCGAAGGTGACGGATGCGGCGGCGGCACAGGCGGCGGGAATGGATCCCGACCGGCTGGATGCGCTGGTCGATCATCTGGACCGGACCTATGTGCAGAGCGGCAAATTGCCGCACATGCAGATGCTGGTGTCGCGCGACGAGGTGCCGTTGCTGTCGGTCAGCCGGGGGCAGGCGCGGGCGACCGGCGAGCCGTTGCAGGCCGATGCGCTGTTCCGCATCGCATCCATGACCAAGCCGGTCACCAGCGTCGCCTTCATGCGGCTAGTCGAGCAGGGCCAGGTGGCGCTGGACGATCCGGTGACCGATGTGCTGCCCGAATTTGCCGATCTGCGGGTCGGTGCGGACGGGCGTGGACGGATGACGCGCCCGATGCGGATGATCGACCTGCTGCGCCATACATCTGGCCTGACCTATGGGCTGCAACGCCAGACGCCGATCGATGCACGCTATCGCGAACTGGGACTGGACGAGTTTCAGCAGAAGCGGTCGTCGGACGCGTTCATCGCTGACCTCGCAAGCTTGCCGCTGGAGTTCTCACCGGGGGATCGGTGGAATTACGGCGTGTCCACCGATGTGCTGGGCGTGATCGTCGAGCGTCTGTCGGGGCAGGATCTGGAGCGCCATTATCGCGAGCATATCTTTGCGCCGCTTGGCATGGAGGACACATTCTTCACCATCCCGCCGGACCGGATCGACCGTCTGACCGACGCCTGGCGACTGGAGGATGACCGGCTGAAGCTCAAGGATCGCGGCGCGCGCACCAGTTGGCGGCGCAAGCTGCGCTTCCGTTCGGGCGGGGGCGGGCTGATTTCCTCCACCGCCGACTATCATCGCTTTGCCCGGATGCTGCTGCGCGGCGGCGAACTGGATGGCACGCGGCTGTTGCTGCCCCAAACGGTGGCGCAGATGCGGAGCAATCATCTGCCCGGCGGCGGCGATCTGGCCAGCATGTCGCAGGCGATGTTCAGCGAAGCGGATTATGCCGGCGTCGGTTTCGGCCTGGGTTTCGCGATGACGCTGGCGAACCAGCAATTTTACTGGGGCGGGGTGTTTTCGACCTATTTCTTCATCGACCCGGTCGAGCGGCTGATCGGCCTGTTCATGACCCAGCATTTGCCGTCCAGCACCCATCCGGTGCGGGCCGAACTGCGGGCCGGGATCGGGGCGGCGATCGTCACGCGACGCCGTCAGGGCTGAGGCAGGCCAAGCCCGCAGAAAGAAGCGGGAAAAGTCCATGCTGCGCTGCAAAAAATGGATTGGCATGGCGAAGCGCGCTGTGCCATCATCCCCGGTGACTCATAAAGGGGATCCCGGCCATGAATCTCAAGGGCGAGACGCAGCTTCCCAAGCCGGCACCCCGGCAGGTTGATCCGCAGATTCTGGCCCATGAGATTGTCGAGCGATTGACCTATCGCATCGGCAAGGATGCCAAGGCGGCCAAGCCGCATGACTGGTTGCACGCCGTCATCCTTTCGATCCGCGACCGGGTGATCGACGCATGGATCGAGTCCACCCACAAGACCTATGAGGAGCAGGGACGCCGGGTCTATTATCTGAGCCTGGAGTTCCTGATCGGCCGGCTGATGCGCGACGCGGCATCGAATATGGAAATGCTGGACGATTTGCAGGCGGCGCTCGACTCGCTCGGCGTCGACCTCGACCTGATCGCCGCGCTGGAGCCCGATGCGGCGCTGGGCAATGGTGGCCTCGGGCGCCTCGCCGCCTGCTTCATGGAGAGCATGGCGACGGTCGATATCCCGGCCTATGGCTATGGCATTCGCTATGTGAACGGCATGTTTCGGCAGGAGATCAGCGACGGCTGGCAGGTGGAACTGCCGGAAAATTGGCTGGCGCATGGCAATCCCTGGGAGTTCGAGCGGCGCGAGGCGAGTTACGAGGTCGGTTTTGGCGGGCGCGTCGATCCGGCCGAGTGCGAGGATTGTGGGCCGCACCAGATGAACTGGCGCCCGGCCGAACGGGTGATCGCCACCCCCTATGACACGCCGATCGCCGGCTGGCGGGGCACGCGGGTCAACACGCTGCGCCTGTGGGAAGCACAGCCGATCGACCCGATCCTGCTCGACAAGTTCAATGCCGGCGACCATCTGGGTGCGCTGTCCGAAAGCAACCGGGCCGAGGCGCTGACCCGCGTCCTCTATCCCGCCGACAGTTCGCCGGCGGGGCAGGAATTGCGGCTGCGGCAGGAATATTTCTTCTCCTCCGCCTCGCTGCAGGACATCGTCCGCCGGCATATCCAATATTTCGGCAGCATCCAGACGCTGCCCGACAAGGCGGCGATCCAGCTCAACGACACCCATCCGGCGGTGGCGGTGGCGGAACTGATGCGCATCCTGCTCGACGAGCATGGGCTGGATTTCGACGAGGGCTGGGACATTACCCGCCGGACCTTCAGCTACACCAATCACACTTTGCTGCCCGAGGCGCTGGAAAGCTGGCCGGTCCCCCTGTTCGAGCGATTGCTGCCCCGGCACATGCAGATCGTCTATGCCGTCAACAGCCGGCTGCTCGCCGAGGCGCGCAAGTCGGCCCAGTTCGACGATCATGCGATCGGCACCATCTCGCTGATCGACGAGGGGGGTGAGCGGAGGGTGCGGATGGGCAACCTTGCTTTCGCTGGGTCGCACAGCGTCAATGGCGTGTCGGCGCTGCATACCGACCTGATGAAGGTCACGGTCTTTGCCGATCTGCACAAGCTCTATCCGGCGCGGATCAACAACAAGACCAATGGCGTCACCTTCCGCCGCTGGCTGATGCAGTGCAATCATGGACTGTTCGAACTGATCCGCGAGGCGATCGGCGACCGTTTCATGGACGATGCCGAGGCGCTGCGCGAGCTTGACAATTTCGCCGACGACACTGCCTTCCAGGAGCGGTTCCTGGCGGTGAAGCGCTTCAACAAGGTCGCGCTGGCCGATTTGCTGCGCAAGCGGATCAATGCGCGGATCGACGCCGACGCGCTGTTCGACATCCAGATCAAGCGCATTCATGAATATAAGCGGCAACTGCTCAACATCATCGAGGCGGTGGCGCTCTATGACCAGATCCGCTCGCATCCGGAAAAGGACTGGGTGCCACGGGTGAAGCTGTTCGGCGGCAAGGCGGCGCCCAGCTATCATAATGCCAAGCTGATCATAAAGCTGGCGGGCGACGTGGCCCGCGCGATCAATCATGACCCGTCGGTGCAAGGGCTGCTGAAGGTGCAGTTCGTGCCGAACTATAATGTCTCCATGGCCGAGATGATGATCCCGGCGGCGGACCTCAGCGAACAGATATCGACCGCCGGCATGGAAGCGTCGGGCACCGGCAACATGAAGTTCGCGGTCAATGGTGCGTTGACCATCGGTACGCTGGACGGCGCCAATGTCGAAATGCGCGACCATGTCGGCGAGGACAATATCATGATCTTCGGCCTGACCGCTGCCGAGGTGAACCAGCGCCGCGCCGAGGGCTATGATCCGCGCGCGGCGATCGAGCAGAGCCGGGAACTGAGCCAGGCGCTCAATGCCATTGCCAGCGGCGTCTTCTCACCCGACGACCCCAATCGCTACAAGGATCTGATCCAGGGCATCTACGACCATGACTGGTTCATGGTGGCGGCCGATTTCGACAGCTATGCCGCCGCGCAGCGCCGGGTCGATAGCATCTGGCAGGATCAGGCATTGTGGGCGAAGAAGGCGATCCACAATGTCGCGCGCATGGGCTGGTTCTCGTCCGACCGGACGATCCGCGAATATGCCGCCGACATCTGGAAGATGGGATGATAATGATGGCCGCAGTCGGCGGAGACGGGAGATAGGAGCGTGCTGACGCCGGAGCAGATCGACCGGCTGGTCGAAGGGCGGGATGCCGATCCCTTCGCGACGCTTGGCGTGCATCCGGCCGATCCCGGCAGCGACAAGGCTGGTTTTACCACCTGCGTATTGTTGCCCGATGCCGTGGGCGTCCATGCGCAGACGCTGGATGGCAAGCCGGTCGGCGAACTGGCGCTGATCCACCCGGCCGGGCTGTTCGAGGGCAAGGTCAAGATCCGCAAGCGCCAGCCCCTGCGCTACGAGGCGCAATATGCCGATGGCGGCACCTATGCGACGATCGACCCCTATGGCTTTGGCCCGGTGCTGGGGCCGATGGACGATTATTATTTTGCCGAAGGATCGCACAAGCGCCTGTTCGAAAAGCTGGGCGCGCATCCGATGGAGCATGAGGGCGTGGCGGGCACCCATTTCGCGGTCTGGGCGCCCAATGCCCGGCGCGTGTCGGTGGTCGGCGACTTCAACCGCTGGGACGGGCGGCGCGCGGCGATGCGGCACCGGCAGGATGCGGGCGTGTGGGAAATCTTCCTGCCCGAAGTCGGCATCGGCCACCCCTACAAGTTCGAGATTGTCGGGCCGGACGGCGTGGTGCTGCCGCTCAAGGCCGATCCCTTCGCCTTCCGATCGGAACTGCGCCCGTCGACCGCGTCGATCGTCAACGGCCCGCCGGCGCATGTGTGGGGCGATGCACGACACCGCGATTATTGGCAGAAGGCCAATGCGCGGCGCCAGCCCATTTCCATCTATGAGGTGCATGCCGGGTCATGGCAGCGCGACGAAAATGGCGAGTTCCTGCATTGGGATGCGCTGGCCGAGCGGCTGATCCCCTATGTCGTGGGCATGGGCTTTACCCATATCGAATTGCTGCCGATCAGCGAATTTCCCTATGACCCAAGCTGGGGCTATCAGACGCTGGGCCTCTATGCGCCGACAGCGCGTTTTGGCGATCCGGCGGGGTTCGCCCGCTTTGTCGACGGCGCGCACCGGGCTGGGATCGGCGTCCTCCTCGATTGGGTGCCGGCGCATTTCCCGACCGACGAGCATGGCCTGGCCCGGTTCGATGGCACCGCGCTTTATGAACATGCCGATCCGCGCAAGGGGTTCCAGCCGGACTGGAACACGGCGATCTATAATTTCGGCCGGCGCGAGGTGGCGGAATATCTGACCAACAACGCGCTCTTCTGGGCCGAACGCTATCATGTCGACGGGCTGCGGGTCGATGCGGTCGCCTCGATGCTCTACCTCGATTATTCGCGAAAGCCCGGCGAATGGATCCCCAACGACCATGGCGGGCGGGAGAATGTGGAGGCGGTCGCCTTCCTGCAGGGGATGAACAAGGCGCTCTATGCGGCCTCTCCCGGCGTGATGACGATCGCCGAGGAATCGACCAGTTGGCCGCAAGTGTCGGCGCCGGTGCATCAGGGCGGGCTGGGCTTCGGCTTCAAATGGAATATGGGCTTCATGCACGACACGCTGCGCTATCTGGCGCGCGAGCCGGTGCATCGTCAGCATCATCATGACGACATCACCTTCGGCCTGCTCTACGCCTTCACCGAGAATTTCGTGCTGGCGCTGAGCCATGACGAGGTGGTGCATGGCAAATCGTCGCTGCTGCACAAGATGGCGGGCGACGACTGGCAGAAATTCGCGACATTGCGGGCTTATTATGCCTTCATGTGGGGCTATCCCGGCAAGAAGCTGCTGTTCATGGGGCAGGAGTTCGCGCAGCGTGCCGAGTGGAGCGAGGAACGGGCACTCGACTGGCACTTGGTCGACCATGCCCCCCATCATGGGGTGCAGTTGCTGGTGGGCGATCTCAACCAGCTCTACCGATCGCGACCGGCGCTGCATGCGCGCGACTGCGAGGCGGAAGGGTTCGAATGGGTGCTGGTCGATGGCGCGGCGGACTCAGTCTTCGCCTGGCAACGGCGGGCGCCCGGTTTCGCGCCGATCGTCGTCATCAGCCATTTCACCCCGGTGCTCCGTCATGGCTATCGCATGCGGTTGCCGGCCGGCGGCCGCTGGCGCGAGATACTGAATACCGATGCGGGCGAATATGGCGGCAGCGGTGCCGGCAATATGGGTGTGGTCGAGGCCGATGGAGAAGGATGGGCGAACATAACCATTCCCCCCTTCGGAACCTTGATGCTGGAACTGGACTATTGATACCGACGGACGCATGCAGGCGGTCGCGGGCACGAGAGAGGAGCCCTAATGCAACAACGCAATCAGCCGATCGCGCGCGACGCCATGGCCTATGTGCTGGCCGGCGGGCGCGGCAGTCGCCTCGCCGAGTTGACCGACCGGCGGGCCAAGCCGGCGGTGCATTTCGGCGGCAAGGCGCGGATCATCGACTTTGCGCTGTCCAACGCGCTTAACAGCGGCATTCGCCGCATCGGCGTGGCGACCCAGTATAAGGCCCATTCGTTGATCCGCCATTTGCAGCGCGGCTGGAACTTCCTGCGTCCCGAGCGCAACGAGAGCTTCGATATCCTGCCCGCCAGCCAGCGTATTTCCGAAAACCAATGGTATGAGGGCACGGCCGACGCGGTGTTCCAGAATATCGACATCATCGAAAGCTATGCGCCGGAATATATGGTCATCCTGGCCGGCGACCATGTCTACAAGATGGACTATGAGCTGATGCTGCAGCAGCATGTCGACAGTGGCGCGGATGTCACCGTCGGCTGCCTGGAGGTGCCACGCAAGGAAGCGGTCGGCTTTGGCGTGATGCATGTCGACGAAGCCGACGTGATCACCGCCTTTGTTGAAAAGCCCAAGGATCCGCCCGCTATTCCCGGCCAGCCCGACATGGCATTGGCGTCGATGGGCATCTATGTCTTTCGCACCCGATTCCTGATCGAGCAACTGTGGCGCGACGCCGACGACAAGACCAGCAAGCGCGATTTCGGTGGCGACATCATCCCCTATATCGTCAAGCATGGGAAGGCGGTGGCGCATCGCTTTTCCAGCAGTTGCGTGCGCGCGGAAAGCGAACTGGTGCCCTATTGGCGCGATGTCGGCACGATCGACGCCTATTGGCAGGCCAATATCGACCTGACCGACGTGGTGCCGAGCCTTGACCTCTATGACCGGAGCTGGCCGCTCTGGACATATTCGGAAGTCACGCCGCCCGCCAAGTTCGTCCATAATGAGGAAGGGCGGCGCGGATCCGCGACCAGTTCGTTGGTGGCGGGCGGTTGCATCGTGTCGGGTTCCTCGCTGCATCGCAGCCTGCTTTTCTCGGGCGTGCGCACGCACAGCTTCTCTTCGGTAACGGAGAGCATCATCATGCCCGATTGCGAGATCGGGCGTGGCGCGCGGCTGCACAAATGCGTGGTCGATTCCGGTATCAGCATCCCGCCTGGCCTGATCATCGGCGAAGATCCGGCCTTCGACGCGCAGCATTTCCGTCGGAGCGACAGTGGCGTGTGCCTGGTGACGCAGCCGATGATCGATCGGCTGGTGGCCTGAAACGAAGGATGACGATGAAGCTTCTGTCGGTTGCGTCCGAAATCTATCCGTTGATCAAGACCGGGGGGCTGGCCGATGTGGTCGGCGCGCTGCCCGCTGCGCTGGCCGGCCATGATGTCGAGACCCGGACGCTGGTGCCGGGCTATCCATCTGTGCTGTCGAAGCTGGGCAAGGCCAAGGCTGTTCGGCGGTATGACGGGCTGTTCGGCGCCTCGGCGACGGTGCTGGCCGGCAAAGTCAGCGACCTTGACCTGCTGGTGCTGGATGCGCCCGATTATTTCGCGCGCGAAGGTGGTCCCTATGGCGACCATGGCGGCAATGACTGGGGCGATAACTGGCGGCGCTTTGCCGCGCTGTCGCGCGCCGGCGCGGACATTGCGGCGGAGGGGGTGAAGGGCTGGGTGCCCGATATCGTCCATGTCCATGACTGGCAGGCGGCGATGACGGCAGCCTATATGCGCTTTGGCCCGGGCCATGCCGTGCCGCGCGTCGTCACCATCCATAATCTTGCCTTTCAGGGGCGGTTCGGGCCGGAGATTTTCGCCCAGCTGGGCCTGCCGGCCGAAGCCTGGGGCATGGACGGCGTCGAATATTATGGCGGCACCGGCTTTCTGAAGGCGGGGCTGGTGTCGGCCAACGCGATCACCACGGTCAGCCCGACCTATGCCGAGGAAATCCGCTCGCCGGTCCATGGCATGGGGCTGGACGGGCTGATCAACGGACGCAGCGACAAGCTACACGGCATATTGAACGGCGTCGATACCGACATCTGGAACCCGGCCGAGGATGCGCTGATCGCGCGGCGTTACAGTGCGCGCGGCCTTGGCGGGCGCAGCGCCAATCGCCGGGCGCTGGAAAAACGGTTCGGTTTGCAGCGCGACGATGCGCCGATCTTCGTCATCATCAGCCGCCTGACCTGGCAAAAGGGCATGGACCTGATGATGAACGCGATCGACCATCTGGTCGGGCTGGGCGCGAAACTGGCGGTGCTGGGATCGGGCGACCATGCGCTGGAGGGCGGTTTCCTGGCGGCGGCGGACCGGCATCGCGGGCGGGTGGGCGTGCAGATCGGCTATGACGAGCCGCTGTCGCATCTGTTGCAGGCGGGCGGCGACGCGATCCTGATCCCGTCGCGGTTCGAACCCTGTGGTCTGACCCAGCTTTATGGCCTGCGCTATGGGTGCGTGCCGGTGGTGGCGCGGGTCGGCGGCCTGGCCGACACGGTGATCGATGCCAATGAGGCGGCGGTGAGCGCGGGCGTGGCGACCGGCATCCTGTTCGCCGGCGACGATCCGCTGGCGCTGCATGGTGCGATCGCGCGGACGGTGCGATTGCATGATGAGCCGGAGGCCTGGCAGACGATGCAGCGCGCGGGGATGCGGGCCGATTTCAGCTGGACCCACAGCGCGGCGCGCTACGCGGCCCTCTATCGCAGCCTGTTGGAGCGTGAAGCCGCATGAGCGCGGGCGGGTTCGGGCCGGTGATCGATGCCGGCGGAACCCGCTTTGCCGTCTGGGCGCCGGAGGCGACTCAGCTCTGGCTCTGTCTGTTCGATCAGGACGACCGGGAAACCCGCCTGCCGATGGCGCGGAGGGAGGATGGCGTCTGGCAGGTTCATGCGCCGGGCGTCGGCGCCGGTGCTCGCTATGGCCTGCGCGCCGATGGCCCTTATGATCCCGATCATGGGCTGTGGTTCGACCCCGACAAGCTGCTGCTCGATCCCTATGCGCCGGCGATCGACCGGGCCTTCGTCCATGACCCGATGCTGGCCGCACCGCGCGGAGAGGGGGAGGATACGGCGCCGCTGATGCCCAAGGGGGTGGTCGCTGCGCCGTTGCCGCCGGTCGTCTCGACGCCGCCACGCTTCCAGCCGGGCGGGCTGATCTATGAATTGCAGGTGCGTAGCTTCTCGCTGCTGCATCCCGACATTCCCGAGGCGCAGCGGGGCACGATCGCCGCGCTCGCCCATCCGGCGGTGATCGATCATCTCCAGAAGCTGGGCGTCGGCGCGGTCGAGCTGATGCCGATCAACGCCTGGATCGACGAGCGGCATTTGCCGCCGCTCGGCCTGCGCAATGCCTGGGGCTATAATCCGGTCAGCTATTTCGCGCTCGATCCGCGGCTGGCGCCCGGTGGCCTGACCGAACTGCGCGATGCGGTGGCGGCGCTGCACGATGCCGGGATCGGCGTGATCATGGACATGGTCTATAATCATGACGGCGAGAGCGACAGGTTGGGGCCGACCTTGTCGCTGCGCGGCCTCAATGCCCGTGCCTATTTCCGGCACGAGGCGGACGGGCGGCTGATCAACGATACCGGCACCGGCAACAGCGTGGATTGCAACCAGCCGATGGTGCGCCGGATGATCCTGGAATCGCTGCGCCATTTCGTGGTGCAGGCGGGGATCGACGGCTTCCGTTTCGATCTGGCGCCGGCGCTGGGACGGTTGCCGGACGGGTTCGATCCTGACGCGCCGCTGCTGGCGGAGATGCGCGCCGATCCGGTGCTGGGCGACCGTATCCTGATCGCCGAGCCATGGGACATAGGACCGGGCGGTTATCAACTGGGGCGGTTCGGGCCGCCCTGGCTGGAATGGAATGACCGCTATCGCGACGATATGCGGCGCTTCTGGCGGGGCGACGCCGGCACGATCGGTGCCTTCGCCACGCGGCTGGCGGGATCGTCGGACCTGTTCGAGGGCATCACTCGCAGTGTCAATTTCCTCGCCGCCCATGACGGTTTCACTCTGGCCGACTGCACCGCCTATGCGGACAAGCATAACCTCGCCAATGGCGAGGACAATCGCGACGGCCATGGCGAGAATTTCAGCTGGAACAATGGCGTGGAGGGGGTGAGCGACGATGCGGCGGTGATCGCGGCGCGGCGGCGCGACATCAAGGCGCTGCTTTCCACCCTTTTCTGCTCGCGCGGCACGATCATGCTGACGGCCGGCGACGAGTTCGGGCGCAGCCAGATGGGCAATAATAATGCCTATGCGCAGGATAATGGCATCAGCTGGATCGAGTGGGACGCGCGAGACCGGGAGATCGAGGCGCATGCCTTTGCGTTGGGACAGTGGCGGCGGAGTTGCGCCGAGCTGACCGACGTGGCGCTGCTGGGCGAAGGCGATGTCCTCTGGCTGGACGAGGGCGGGCAGCCGCTAAGCGTCGCCCAATGGGAAGACCCAGCGCGGCGGCGGCTGGTGCTGCATTTCCGGGCGTCGGGCCTCAGCCTGTGCGTCAATGGCACGGAGGGCGATTTTCTTTTCGATCTGCCCGATGGCCCGCTGATGGTGCCGGGGCGCAGCGTGATGCCGCAACGCCGTAGCGTTATCCCGGACGGTGCGGCCGCGCACGATTGATGCGCGGCACTCCAGCCGTCATCCTGCCCGCCGATCGGGGGCTTCCTTCGCCCGCCAAAGCATGGCTAAGCAGGGGCAAAGGGAGCAGGACGACAGATGACGGAAGCAGGATCGGCGGCAGGACCGGGAGCGGATGAGGAACGGGATCTGCTGGGCGGGCGCTGGCTGACGGGCGATACGCCCTATGGCGCGATGATCGACCGGCTGCGCGATTTTCTGGATCATGTCGCGGCCGCCAAGCTGGACGACGCTACGGCGCAGGCGCTGGATGCGGACCTGGCCGCCTGGACGCAGCGGCTGACGCCGATGGTGGCGGACGAGGCGCATCGCATGTTCGGCCGGGTGCGCGATGCGCCGGGCCATGGCCAGGTGTTTGCGCCGGCCTTCATCCCCGACCAGATGGGCGATGATTCGCTCCATGCCCGTGTCACCTTTGGCGCCTTCCATCTGGGTGCCAATTATGCCGCCCATGGCGGGGCGGTGGCTTTGCTGTTCGACGAGATATTGGGGCTGCCGGCGAATATGAGCGCGCAGCGCATGGCGCGCACCGCCTATCTGCATGTCAATTATCGCGCGATCACGCCGATCGACAAGGAATTGCAGGTCAGCGCCTGGGTGACGAAGGTCGAGGGGCGCAAGCGCTTCGTGCGCGGCGAACTGCGCGATGGCGACATAGTGTGCGCCGATGCCGAGGGGCTGTTCATCGAATTGCTGCCGCACCAGCAATAAGGCGGGAACCATCGTGGCCTTGGCCCGTTCTGTTGGATGAGGCCGCCGCACTTCCCCCCGCTCGGGCGGTCTCGCAAATACGGCCCGTCGACATCCCCCCGTCGACGGGCCTTTCCTTTTTTCAGGCCATTTGGATCAGCGCGCCATCCTGCGCGGCGGACTGGCGGATCGCGTCGAGCATCGCCATGGCCGCGACACCGTCATGGAAGGTCGGGATCGGGACGCCATCGGGCATCGGCCGACCTTCGACGCCGGCGCGCAAGGCTTCGCACAGGCGGATGAAGGGGGCGAGTTCGAACAGCATCGCCGCCTTGCGCGGATCGTCGGCTTCGATCGGCGGCAGGTGGAGGTCGGCATCGACCGGCAGGTCGCGCACGCCATCCCGGTCGGCGATCTTGACCAGGCCCTTGTCCGCCCAGAGCGTGCCATGGGTGCCGGCGACGCGGCTGATATTATCGGATGGACCCCAGACGCCGGCGCTGTGCTGGAGAATGCCCTGTGCGCCATTCTTCATGCGGAAGCGGACGATATAGCTGTCCTCCGCCGCGTCGGCCGGGCGATCAGACACGGTGGGCAGGGTGGCGCTGAGGCTGTCGACCTCGCCCAGCCAGACGCGCAACTGGTCGACCAGGTGAGAGCCATGGGCACCGAGCCAGCCGCCGCCCGCGCCGGCATCGAACCACCAGCGCTGCATGCGGGCGGCGGGATCGGCGACGATCGGCAGGACGCTGGACAGCGTCACATAGCGCGGATCGCCGATCAGCCCGTTGGTGATGGCGCGGCCGATCATCGCGCGATCGGGCGCCCAGCGGAACTCGTTGCCGATGAGATGCGTGATGCCGGCCTGTTCCGCCGCCGCCAGCATCGCGCGGGCTTCGGCCAGGTCGGCGGCCATCGGCTTTTCGCAAAGGATGTGACAGTCGCGCCCGATCGCGATCAGGGCGAGCGCGGCATGGGTGGGGGGGGGCGTGGCGATCGTCACCGCGACCGCGCCGGTGCGGTCGATCGCTTCGCTGAGATCGGTGAAGATGTCAGCGATGTTGACACTATCGGCGCGGCGGCGGGTGCGGTCGGGATCGGTGCCGACGAGGCCCGCCACCTCGAACCCGGCGGCGCGCAGTGCGGGCACATGGATGCGGCAGCCAAAGCCGGTGCCGACGACGATCGCGCGGGGGGCAGGGGGCATGGATGATCCTTTCGAACTGGTCAGGTGGCGGGGACGGCGGCGAAGAAGTCGATCCCGGCCTGGGTCGGGAAAATGTATTCGAGATAATGGCCAAGCTCGGGCGCATCGACGAAGCAGCTATGCATGAAGCCTATATTATGGCTGACATGGGGGACGGGCAGGCCGTCCGCTTCGGCGCGGGCGAGCAGCGCCTGCCACTGCGCGTCGTCGTGGATCAGATAGCCCAGATGATGATGGCGCATCTGGAAAGCGTCGCCGGGGGCGAGACGGTCCATATAGATGGCCGATCCCGGCCCGGAGGCGGTCAGCAATTCATACATGACCGGCCCGACCCAGGCCAGTTCGACGCGGATCTGGCCGCCCGCCGCCAAAGGCCCTTCGAGCCGGCGAAAGGCGCCGATGCCATAGCGATCGGCCAGGATCGCCTGGGCGCGGTCGATATCGTTGGTCGCATAGGCGATCTGGAAATGTTCGGCGCGCAGCACGCCCGATGCCGGGTCGACAAGCGGCGATGGTCGGCGCAACAGCATAGGCGCTATCCTCTCGGCATGATCCTGTTCGCGGGATTCGGCGTGAAGATAGTATATGCTATCTTTTTGGGGCAAGGCGCGACAGCCGTGATCCCCCCGGCGATAGGGGACGATGATGATGCAGGAAATCGGTGTGGGCCTGATCGGCTATGGCCTGGGCGGACGGGCGTTCCACGCGCCCTATGTGATGGCGACGCCGGGCATGGCGCTGCGCGCCGTCGTCTCGCGCGATCCTGTGAAGGTCCATGCCGGCCTGCCGGGCATGCAGGTGGTGCCCGATGTCGATGCGCTGCTGGCGCTGCCGGGGATCGATCTGGTGATCGTGTGCAGCCCGGACGAGCTGCATGCCGATCATGCGATCGCGGCGCTGCGGGCGGGCAAGCATGTGCTGGTGGACAAGCCCTTTGCCACCACGCTGGCCGATGCGCGCCGTGTGGCGGCCGAGGCGGACGCTGCGGGCAGGCTGCTGGCGATCTTCCAGAACCGGCGCTGGGACGCGGATTTCCGCACCGTGCGTCGGCTGATCGCCGAGGGACGGCTGGGCGAGATCATCCAGTTCGAAAGCCATTTCGACCGCTGGCGACCGACCCCGGCGACGACCTGGAAGGACGCGCGCGCGGCGGGCATCTGGCAGGATCTGGGGCCGCATCTGGTCGACCAGGCGCTGTGCCTGTTCGGCAAGCCCGAAGGGGTGAATGCGGATATTGCGGCTTTGCGCGAAGGGGCCGGATCGCCCGATTATTTCCATGTGACGCTGCGCTACCCGCGCCATCGCGTGCTGCTGCATGCGACCAAGCAGGCGGCGGCGCATGGGCTGCGCTTCGTCGTCCATGGCACGGGCGGTAGCTGGATCAAGAATGGGACCGACGGGCAGGAAGCGGCGACGGTCGCGGGCCAGCGGCCGGAAGGGGCGGACTGGGGTGTTGATCCGCTGCCGGGCCATCTGACCGATGCGGCGGGCGATAGCCATATGGTCATGAATGAACGTGGCGATTACCGGCTGTTCTGGCAGGCGCTGGCCGATGCGATCCGGGGCGGGGGCGCCAATCCGGTCCCTGCGGATGAGGCGATCGCGGTGATGGAGATATTGGAGGCGGGCCTGCGCAGCAACGTGGAAAGGCGCGAAATCCGGCCCTGACGGGGTTGAAGATACATAATCCGGAAATATTTGGGCGAAGGGGGATTAAAGCGATCACTGAGGCGTAAGTGACGTATGAAACCCACGCCGCCCAAGGTTGTCGACCTGTTGCCCGCGCTGATGCGCTATGCCCGTCGACTGACCGGCAATGAAAGCGATGCCGAGGATCTGGTACAGGATGCGCTGGTGCGCGCCTATGCCAATGCCGACAGCTATCAGCGCGGTCGGCCACTGCGCGTCTGGCTGTTTTCCATCCTGCACAATGTCTTCATCAGCGGAACCCGCCGGGCGGCCGTGCGCGAACGGTTCCGCGCCGACGCCGTGGCGCAGGCCGAGCCGGTGGCAGCACCGGCGCAGGAACAGATGGTGCGGCTGCACCAGATCGAGGCGGCGCTGACCGCCCTGCCGGAGGAGCAGCAGACCGTGCTGCACATGGTCGCGGTCGAGGGCCTGTCCTATCAGGATGCGGCCGACGCGATCGGCATTCCCATCGGCACGCTGATTTCGCGCCTGTCCCGCGCCCGCGCGAAGCTGCGGGCGCTGGAAGAAGGCGCCCCCGCCGTGCGCCCCGGCCATCTGCGCATCGTGAGGGATTGAGCCATGGCTGAACTCATCATCACCGAATGCGAATTGCACGCCTATGTCGACGATCAGCTCGACGCCATGGGGCGGCTGGAAGTGGCCGATTATCTGGTGCGCAATCCCGATGTCGCCGCGCGTGTGCTGGCCGACCTGTCGGTGCGCGACGCGATGCGGGCGCTGGCGCAGCGCGACGAGCAGCCGGTGCCGCAACGCCTGCATGACAGCGCCCGCAAGGTGGAGAGTGCATTGCACCGCAGCCGGCTGTTTCGCCGGTTGAGCGGCGGGCTGGCGATGGCGGCGGGCATCGTCGCCGCGGTGGCGCTGGGCGTGGGCAAGCTGAACATGGGCGTCGCGCCGACGGCGCAGGCGATGCCGGTGTTCATCGAGGAAGCCCTGATGTCGCACAAGACCGCGCTGGTGCGGTCGCACATGAAGTCGCAGCCCGAAATCCCGCATTTCGACCCGGCCGATGTCCGGTCCGCCACCCATATCAACGTGCCGGTGCTGCCGGCGGGCTGGCGGGTGCTGGATGTGCAGCTCTTCCCGTCAGACTATGGGCCAAGCCTGCAACTGGTGATCGATGCGGGCGAAAAGGCGCCGGTGTCGCTGTTCGCGGCGCGGGCCGTCACCGGCCTGCCGGAAACGCCGCGCACGCAAGTCGTCGACGGCGAGACCATCGCCTACTGGGCCAGAAAAGGCACCGTCTATGTGCTGACCGGCGTGGAATCGCAGGATTTTCTTCAAAAGCACGCGGCCGATCTGGCCAATAATCAGGACGCATGAATGAGCATTGATCTCTCGCAACAGGCCGGCGCGCTGCGCCGGCGGGCAGATGTCTGCGTCATCGGCGCGGGCGCGGCCGGCATCACCACCGCGCGCCGGCTGCTGGCGGCCGGGCATCAGGTGCTGCTGCTGGAAAGCGGCGGGCTGGACTATGAGCGGGCGACCGCCGACCTCAACGCCGGCAGGAATGTCGGCCAGCCCTATTATGACCTCGACGATGCGCGGTTGCGCTTCTTCGGCGGCACGACGGCGATATGGGGCGGGCGCTGTGCCACGCTGGACCCGATCGACCTTCAGCGCCGCGACTGGGTGGCGGGATCGGGCTGGCCGCTGTCCTGGGACGAGCTACAGGATTATTATGGCCAGGCGCGCGGCCTATTCGAGATTGGCGACGAGCCGGCGAGCGCCGACGCGCTGAGCACCCATGGCGTGCCGCTGCCGGGGTTCGACAAATCGGAACTGCACATGCCGGTGTGGAATTTCGATCCGCGCTTCAACCGCTTCACCTTCGACGCGTGCCAGGACCTGCGCGACCATCCGCGCTGCGAGATCATCACCCATGCCAGCGTCACGCGGATCGTGACCAGGGATGGCGCGATCAGCCGGATCGAGGCGAAGGCGCTGGCCGGCGCGCATCTGCATGTCGAGGCGCGCGCCTTCGTGCTGGCGGCCGGCGGGATCGAGAATGCCCGGCTGCTGCTGGCGTCGAACATCGGCAATGAGCGCGATCAGGTCGGCCGCAACTTCATGGAGCATCCCCATGCGCGCGGCGGGCGGATCGTCGATGCCAGGGCCTGGCCGCTGCTCAAGGCGTTCGGTCGGCGGCACCGGATCGGCGGCCATGACATGGCGGCCCTGATTACCCCGTCGGCCGATCTGCAGCGGCGCGAGGGGCTGCTCAACAGCTCGCTGACCATCGTCGGGCGGCAACCGGCGCGGGCGTCGCAATTCTGGGGCATGCGCGCCTATGGCTCGCTCAAGCACGACATGTCGCCGACGCGCAGTGGCCGGCGGATGTGGATGATGACCAAGAAGGCGGCGACCTGGGCGCAGCGCCATGTCGATCCGCTGCGCCCCTGGCTGCTGCACAAGGCGGGCAAGCTGGAGATCGCGCTGCTGGTGCGGGCCGAACAGGCGCCCAATCCCGACAGCCGGGTGTTGCTGACCAGGGAGCGCGACGCGCTGGGTGTGCCGCGCGTGGCGCTGGACTGGCGGCTGTCGGCGATCGACAAGCATAGCGTGACGGGACTCGTCGATGGCCTCGGCCGTGAACTCGAACGGCTGGACATGGGCCGGGTCGAGCGGGCCGACTGGCTGGACGAACCGGGCGAGCTGTGGCGCAACGATCCGCTCATCTCCTCCCACGCGATCGGCGGCTATCATCATATGGGCACGACCCGCATGGCCAATGATCCGCGCCAGGGCGTGGTCGATGCCGATGGGCGGGTGCATGGCCAGGCCAATCTCTATGTCGTGGGGTCGTCGGCTTTCCCGACGTCGAGCTGGGCCAATCCGACACTGACCATCGCCGCGCTGGCGCTGCGCACGGCCGATCGGCTGTCGGTGGCGCTCAACCGCCCGGTGGCGCAGCCGGTGCGGGTGCCGGGACTGGCCAAGGCGTCGTAGCGCTCGCTTTGAGGTTCACCGAACGGCGGCGATGGTGGTTTCCCGCCATTCCCCTCCCGTAAGCGGGAGCGGTAGCGAGACTTATGCGCGCAGCGTATTAGTCGCAGCGGGGTGGGCTTTCGCTACGTCCAGACCATCCTCCCCTGCAAGGGGAGGTGGCTGGCCGAAGGCCAGACGGAGGGGGGGGCTCTCGATAGGGAGATACCCCTCCACCACTTCGTGGTCCCCCTCCCCTTGCACGGGAGGAATTTACGATCGCTTCCGGTTAATCCACACCAAATGTCAAAAGACCAATTTTGGTCGTTTGTAGACCCCAAGGCAGGCGCTCAGGATACACTTGGTCGAGAAACGGCCGGCGCGGTTTTCTCGTTTTCGACATACTCAAAGCGACCGGAGGTGGGGGCCGTGCGGGCCGAGGGTGTCAGTCCACCGGGCCGTGGAATTCGGCTTCGACGATGCCGAGGTACCAGCCGGGCGGGACGGCGTCTGCGCCGGTGTCGCCGGCCTGGCGGGCGCTGGCGAGTTCCACGACCTTGCCGAAGGCGTCCTTGTCCTGCACCGGGCCAGTCTGGCGGATGCGCAGCGTCTGGCCGGTCGTGGCGGGGAAGCGCAGCGTGGTGTAGCCAAGCTGCCGCTCGGTCTCGCCGCGCCAGACACTCTTGCCGTCGATCGTCAGTTCGAGCGGATAGGCCCGCGAGCGCCAGCCGACCAGCTTCAGGTCGATTTCGCTCAGGCGCACCGGCGCGGCGAAGTGATATTCGATCCAGCCATTGTCCGGCTTGCCGTCGCTCGCCCAGCGGGTGAGTTCATTGTCGTCGACGGTGGCACCGGCATCGGCCTGTCCTGAACCGGCGCGGATATCCTGCGCGAGGAAAGTGGTGCGGTGCGGGGTGAAGCTGGACGTGACAGGCGTCGGGCCACGCACCAGGCTGCCGGGCTGGAAGGCGTCGGCGAAATCGGTGGACAGGCCATTCCTGGCACCGGCGGGCAATCTGGTCGCGATCGACAGGCTGGCGGATCTGAGGCCCGGCGCGGTCGCGGTGAGCGATACGGTGCCCGCCTTCGTCCCGGCGCGGATCAGGACGCGGTTGACGCCGCCCTCCAGCGGCAGGTCGGGCGAGAGGATATAATTATCCTCCTCGCGCGCGGTGCCGGCATAGGAAGTGGTGCCGTCGGCGCCATGCGCCTTGGTCACGACCGCTTCGCCTTCGGTCTGGCCGGCGCGGACCTTGCCCTGGCTGTCGCCCTGGGCAATGCCGCCGCGCCAGAGCGCCGGTCCCTTGAGATCGAAATGCACCTTGCTGGCATCGACTGGCACGCGGCGGCCCTGGGCATCGACCGCCTCGACATCGACCAGCGCGATGTCGGCGCCGTCCATGACGAAGCCGCGCGGCGAGACATGGGGGGTGAGTTTCAGCGCGACCGCCGGGCCGGTGGTGGAGAGGCTATATTCCGACGTCTTGCCATCGGCGTGGGTGGCGACGGCGCGGAGCGTGCCGGGGGCGAAGGCGATATTTTTCCAGCTGAAGAGGAAGGTATCGCTGCGCTGGCCCTTGCCGAGCGAGCGGCCGTTGAGGAACAGCTCGACGCTATCCCCATTGGACACGACGCTCATGTCCTTGACGGTGCCGGGGGCGTAGTTCCAGTGGCCGATGATGTGGGTGGCGGGGGTGACGCTGTCGACCCAGTCGTTCCACATCACCTGATGCGCGAAAAAGCCCTGTTTGGGGATGCGCACGGCGTCGACCTCGCCCGAGCGGCGGTAATTATTGTCGCCGCGATAATGGGTGTTGCTGTCCGACCAGATGATGTTCACGCCGCCCGAACTGACGCGGGTGCCGGTGCCCGGCCGCATGACATAATAGTCGTTCCAGCGCTTCACATCCTCGATGGCGTGGCTGTCCTGGTTGCGATTATAGGCGGGCGCATCCTTGTGGAAGGGCGGGGTGAAATCGTCCTGATAGGCGCGGGCGGCTTCGTCGCGGCTATATTCCATCGACCACATCGGATGTTTGGCGCTCTTGTTGATATACATCATCTCGCCGCCATATTCGGCGATGCGGCTGTCCAGCATCTCGCGCGATCCGATGGCGCGACCGCCATGGGGATCATACAGGTCGCGGATCGCCTTCATCTCCGCCATATGGTCTTCGCTGATATTCTCGTTCCCGCTTTCGTAGAAGAGGATCGAGGGATTGTTGCGATTATAGATGATCGCGTCGCGCATCACCTCCTTGCGCTGGTCCCAGCGGCGGCCGGTCACGTCGCTTTCGGCGTCGCCCGCCGGCATTGCCTGCATCAGGCCGACGCGGTCGGCGGATTCGATATCCTGTTTCGACGGGGTGACGTGCATCCAGCGCACCAGATTGCCGCCGCTTTCCACCATCAGCGCGTTGGAGAAATCGCTGATCCAGGGCGGGATGGAGGTACCGACGGCGGGCCATTCGTTGGAGGTGCGCTGGGCATAGCCATGGACCATGATGGTGCGGCCGTTGAGGTCGACCTTGCCATCGCCAAAGCGGGTCTGGCGGAAGCCGGTCCTGGTGTCGACGCTGTCGATGACCTTGTCCTTGTCCACCAGGCTGGTCGTCACGGTGTAGAGATAGCCATAGCCCCAGCTCCAATAATGGAGGTCGGCGACCGGCGCGGCGGCGGCGAGGGTGGCACTCTGGCCGGGCGCGACCGAGGCTGCCGCGCTGTCGAAGCGGGCAATGCGGCGGCCGGCGGGATCGCGCACTTCGACGCGGAGCGACAGGGCGCGGGCGGCGGCGCTGTCGTTGCGGACTTGGCTTTCGGCATGAATATTGGCACGGCGGCCGGCGATGTCGAAGCCGTCGGCCCAGACATATTGGCCGGTCGTGCCGAGCGACGAATAGAGCGGCAGCGTCTGGTAGATTTGCCCCGTCAGGTGGAGCCGGACATTCTTGGTAATGCCGCCATAATTGACGTTGAAATTGTCATTGTTCCACTGGAAGCCGCTGCCGGTGGCGCGTTCCTTATATTTCCAGTCATTATCGACGCGCACGGCGATGACATTGTCGCCGGGCTTGAGTGCGGCCGTAATATCGGCGCCAAAGGCCATCACGCCATGTTCGGACAGCGCGACCGAGCGGCCATTGACCCAGATCTCGGCGGCCTGGCGCACGCCCTCAAATTCCAGGAAGGCCTTGCCGCGCGTTGCGCCGGCGGGGAGGGTGATATGCTTGCGATACCAGATGATGCCGGTGGACAGCGCCTTGATGTCGCGGGCGAAGGCCTGCGTCTCGTTGAAGGCGTTGGGCAGGGTGACGTTCTGCCAGCCCTTGTCGTCAAAGCCGGGCTGCTGCGCGCCGGGTTGGTCACCGGTCGTCATCAGCCAGCCGGGGTTGAGATTATAGGTGTGGCGCGGCGAGGCGGTGACGGTGGACGCGTCATGGGCGGCGGCAGGGACCGAGGGGAGGAGCGGCATCAGTGCCAGCAGGGCCAGGCCACCCCGCAACTGACGCACCCGTGCGCCGACAGCCGATTTCCGCTTCATGCCCTTGCCCTCTCCGATATTGGTCAGGCCACTTTGAGCGATGCCGGGCAAAGGGTCAATAGATATCCCTAAAAATGGATATGTGATCCATATATTGGTCAGTCAGATGGGCGGTGCATGGGGGCGCCGCCCACCCGATCAAGGATCAGCGTTCGCCCTGCCTGCCGGCACCCAGATAGAAGCTGGTGTGCGGCGGCTGATTATAGGCGGTGTTCTGCCAGGCGACGCCGAGGCGATAGACCGGATCCTGCATCAGCGTGACGAAGCGGTGCGTGGTCGGATAGGGGGTGGTGTAGATGCGCAGTTCGCGATTGTCGGCGCTGCGCCACACCACTTCCTCGCGCCAGTCGCCGATCAGGTCCGCCTGGAGCGCCGGTGTCGCCTTGGTGCCGTTGTTGGACGACAGGCCCTCGGGCGAGAGCAGGGGGATTTCCTTGCCATTTTCCCAGTCCCATTTGGAAATGGTCGTCTTGTCGAGCAGTTCGCGCAGCAGGTCGCCGTCCCACCAGATGGCGAAGTTCATCTGGCGCGGGCGTGGGCCGATCGGCTTGCCGGCGACGTCGAACAGTTCGGCCGAACTGGAGTTCCAGAACTCGGCACCCCAATGGCGCGGGTCGATATCGGCGGCGACGCCACGGCCGGTATCCTGCTGGGCGGGGGTGGTCCAGAGCGGCTGGCCGGTGCGCGCGTCGAGCAGGGCAGAGCCGAGCTGGCCATTGCTCTTCACATCCTCGAACACGCCGAATTTTTCGAGGCCGGGGCGGGCGGGATCGAGATCGCCGACATGCATGGTGTCGCCGTGGAAGAGCGGCTGGGTCCACAGCCCCTTGCCATCGTCATCGACCGCCATCGAGCCGTAGATCACCTCGTCGCGGCCGTCGCCATCGACATCGGCGACCGAAAGCTGGTGATTGCCGCGGCCGGCATAGTCGGCCTTGCCCGGCTGGCTGCTGTCGAACAGCCAGCGCTGGGTCAGCTTGCCATCGCGCCAGTCCCAGGCGGCGATCGCGGTGCGGGCATAATAGCCCCGGCCAAAGACCATCGAGGGCAGATGGCCGTCGAGATAGGCGACGCCGGCCAGGAATCGGTCGGATCGGTTGGCATAGCCGTCGCCCCAGCTTTCGGTCAGCTGCGCGGTCGTGGGATTGCCGCCGGGATAGCGCGGCGGATCATAGGGGGCGGTGGCCAGTGCCTTGCCGGTGAGGCCGTCGAAGACAGTCAGATATTCCGGCCCCTTGACGATGCGGCCCTGCATCGGTGCGACCTTGGTGCCATCGGGCAGCACCTTGGCGCCGGTGCGGTCGCGCTGCGGCACTTCGCCATCATGGCCGCGCCAGTCGGCCCTGGCATCGCCGATCACCGTGCCGGTGCCGTCGACCGTGCCGTCGGCGGTCTTCATCGCCACTTCGGCGCGGCCGTCGCCGTCGAAGTCGAAGGCGAGGAACTGGGTATAATGGGCGCCGGCGCGGATGTTGCGGCCAAGGTCGATGCGCCAAAGCCGCGTGCCGTCGAGCCGATAGGCGTCGAGGAAGACCGGCCCGCTATAGCCGGCCTGGCTATTGTCATGGCTGTTGGTCGGATCCCATTTCAGGATGATTTCATAGCGGCCGTCGCCGTCCAGGTCCGCCGCGCTCGCATCATTGGCGGTGTAGCTGAACGCCTCGCCGGCCGGCGTGACGCCGTCGGCGGGGGGCGTCAGGGGGATGGAGAGATAGGATTTGTCCCACATCATGGCGGGGGAGGGCGCGCTCCTGTCGCCGATCCGCTGCACCGCATAGCGGCTGGTCGCGCTGCCCTTTTTGTCGACGAAGGCGGTGGCTTCGCCGACGCGGCTGTCGTGGATCGGCTTGCCGTCGCGCAGCAGGCGGAAGCGGATGGTGGCGGGATCATCAGCCAGTAGACGCCATGTAATGAGCATGCCGCCATTATGCGCTGGTAGCGCTACCGCTCCCCGATCAAGTCGTTCGGCCGCTATACGGGCATTGGGACCAGTGGCCAGCGCCATAGTCGAAGACGCCAGAGCCAACGTCAGGGTAAAGGCCCGTATAGTGGTGCGCATTTGCATCAATCTCCCCTCAGGATCACTACTGATCCAAATATTAGAATTGCATCCCACATATAGGTTCAGTAACTCTCCGTCTAGAAACTGATTCGACGACCGTGGGGAAACGGAGTCGGTCATGGGGTGTTCTGGGAGAGAGGGGATCGGCTATGCGCGAGCATACCACTGAAAGCGTGCAACATTTTTCCAACATCGCGATGGTTCGCCGGACGCTGAAGGGCGCTTCCGCCTTCGCCATGGCGGGTGTCATGCTGATGTCGGCTTCGGCTATTGCTCAGACAAATGAGGATGGCGAGAAGAAGGAGGGCGCCGCTTCGGCCGCCGATATCGTCGTCGTCGGCACCCGTGCCTCGCTCCAGTCGGCGATCAACCGCAAGAAGGCCGCCAACACCGTCGTCGACTCGATCGTCGCCGACGACATTGCCAGCTTCCCCGACAAGAATATCGGTGACTCGCTCGCCCGCATCACCGGCGTCCAGTTGAGCCGCGAATTTGGCGAGGGCAACCAGATCTCGATCCGCGGTGTCGAGCCCGACCTCAACCGCGTCGAGATCAACGGCGTCAGCCAGGTCAGCGCCACCGGCACCCGCGCCGGCGACTTCCGCGAAATCGCGGCCGAACTGGTCAAGTCGATCGACGTCTACAAGGGCTATGCCGTCGACCTGACCGAAGGCGGCATTGGCGGCACCGTGCGCGTCGAAACGCGCAAGCCGCTGGAATTGAAGGATCCGCTGATCTCGATGGTCGCGTCGGGCCAGCATCTGGACCTGACCGAAAGCTGGAAGCCGCGCCTGACCTTCTTTGCCGGTGCGCCCAAATTCCTGATCGATGGCCTCGGCATCCTGGTTAACGCCACCTATAGCGACGTCGATACGCGCCAGGATTATATCAGCAACACCAACTGGTCGCGCCTCGCTGATTTCGACCATTCGACCGAGAAGACGGTCGCGAACCCGCTCTACGCCAATTATAACAGCTATGAGAGCTGCGCCGGCGTTGGCGGCGCGACCACGGCAGCGGCGACCGCGAACCGTCTGGCCTGCGAAACCCAGTTCTTCGACTGGGCGCCGACCGTGCCGCGCTATCGCCAGTGGGTGCGCAACGACAAGCGCATTTCGGGCGACGTGACGCTGCAATATCAGGTCGCACCCAATTTCCGCGCTTATGCCAATGCGCAGATCAACCTGCGTAACCAGAAGCTGCAGGACACCAACTATTCGGTCGACCTGACCCGCATCGAACGGTTCAACCTGGATCAGCAACTGGCGGCTGGCCTGAATGGCGCGACGTCGCGTCGCCGGGTGCAGCAGGGCACCTCGACCGTCAACGAGAACCATGTCGTCACCGGCCTGACCACCGCGCTCAATGCGGTGAATATCGGCACGGCTGCCAATCCCAACTGGAATGGCGCAGCGAACATCGTCGGCGTGCAACGACGCGACTTCAGCTATGATCAGGACAGCAAATATTTCTCCGGCGGTTTCACCTGGGAGCCCAATAGCCGTCTGAAGATCGACGTGATGGCGTCGCACGCGACCGCCCATACCGATCAGCAGACCAACCTCATCTCGCTGGGCACCAGCGTGTCGGGCATCTCGATCGACCGCAACAATGATCAGGGTCTGCCGGTCTTCAGCTTCCCGTCCAATTTCGACCCGTCCGATCCGGCGGTCTATGCCGACTTCACCCGCACCGGTGCCAACGGCCAGGTGCTGCCGGTCTATGGCCCCGCGCTGCAATATCGTCCCGGTGAGTTCAACAATAGCGAAGACCAGTTCAAGGTCGATGTGGACTGGGAAATCGATCACCCGATCGTCAGCAAGTTCGAATTCGGTGCGCAGGGCCGCAAGCAGAAATTCCTGAACTATGCCGGCGGCGGTTCGGTGCTGCTCGACCCCACGACCATGACCTATCAGTCGTCGGCCAACGTGTCCTACACGACCAATATCGTCGATAACCCGACCCAGGTCCGCAATGGCAACACCTGGTATATGACGCCTGCGCAATATACCGCGCTGATCGGGGCGATCGGCGGAACGACCGGTGGTGCGCCGCTATTTTCCGGCCTGAAGGGCGCGCCGTCCGGCATTCCCAGCGGCATTGCCTTCCCGAACTTCAATGCCGAGGAACTGGCGAAATTCTACGACCTGTCGGGCTTCGACCATGATCTGGTGCGCGAAGCCGATGGCTTCCCGCAGGTGCCCAGCGCCAAGGTCGACGAGACCGTCCTGTCGGGCTATGTCATGGCCGATATCGACACCGAAATCTTCGGCATGCGCCTGACCGGCAATGGCGGTGTCCGCTGGACCCACACCAAGGATACGGGGCTTGGCACCAATGTCAGCCGCGTAACCCGGTTCAATTCGACGGGCGGCACCGAGACGGTGGTGCTGGCGGCACAGGCGGTGACGATCAGCAACACCTACACCGACATCCTGCCGGCCTTCAACGCGAACCTGGAACTGGCTCGTGACCTGTTCCTGCGCGCCAACTGGGCCAAGAATCTGGCGCGCCCGCGCCCGACCGATCTGGTGCCGAACATCAACTGCCTGGATGACACCACCATCACCGGCACGGACGATACCTGCACGGCCGGCAACCCGGACCTGAAGCCCTATCGCGCCGACCAGTGGGAAGTGAACCTGGCCTGGTATCCCAATGCCGACACGATGCTGAGCCTGGGCTACTGGAAGAAATATGAGTCCAGCTTCGTCATCCCGAACGTCGTTCGCAACGGTGTCGACCTGTTCAAGGACGGCAGCAGCTATACGGTGCGTCAGCCGGTCAACGGCTTCGGCGCCCTGCTCGACGGGATCGAGGCCAATGTCCAGACGGCCTTCACCTTCCTGCCCAAGCCGTTCGACGGCTTCGGCGCCAGCGCGAACTTCAGCTATTCGCGCGCGCTTCGCACCAACCTGACCAACAGCGCGACCGGGACCGAGTTGAAGGAATATCCCGGCATGTCGAAATATACCTACAATGCCAGCTTCTTCTACGACAAGGATTGGCTGAACTTCCGGCTGAGCTACAATAAGCGGTCCAAGTGGCTGGCGACGGTGATCGACGCCAACAATGGCAACAACCCGCTCTATCGCAAGGCGGAAGGTTATCTCGACGGCAAGATCACGCTGCGCTTCCCGGAATATCATTTCAGCGTCTTCCTGGAGGCGCAGAATTTGAACAAGGAGTTCACCAAGCTCTACATCAACAAGGATATGCCGGTGGATGTGGCCTATCCGGGCCAGCGCTTCTTCGTTGGTGTTCAGGGCAAGTTCTGATCCCATCTCCCTTTGGGGAAAAGGCAAAGACGCGGTTCCGGGCATGTCCCGGGGCCGCGTTTTGCTTTGTGTGGCGGGCAGGCCGCGACAGGTTGGAATGAAGGGGGGTGACGCGCCCGCTTTCGAAAACCGCGGTGTGCGCCCCGGATCTTGGCGGCGGGCGCGTCGCCCGCTCGATATCATCCGGGCGCATCCTGTCCTGTCGTTTGTCGGCACGACAGTTGTGCGCTGCGTGCAGAAACGGCGCGGGCTGGCAGCATCGATCGGGCGACGATGCGCCGGGATCATGTCTTATCGCTATGTCTGAGGGTGGTGAGTCCAGCTGGGTTCGAACCAGCGACCTACTGATTAAAAGTCAGTTGCTCTACCGACTGAGCTATGGACCCCCTGTCGAGACCGCTCGCACTAGTGGCGCGCGCGCGGCTGGTCAACCTCTTGTGGCACGATGATAGGTCGCTTTTCGCAAAAGCGCGTGCAGATGCCGCACGCTCTGCCCGGAAGGCGGGGATTTCCAGTCGGGCGCAATGGCGCAGAGCGGGCGCAGGACGAAGTCGCGCTGGGTGAAGGCGGGGTGGGGGATGAGGAGGTCGCGGCTGCGCCAGCGTCCGCCCGACCAGAGGATGATGTCGATGTCGAGCCGGCGTGCCCCCCATCGCTGGAAGCGGCGACGGCCGAGCCCGGTCTCGATTCCCTGCAGCGCGGCCAGCATGGCGGACGGGGGCAGGGCGCTGTCGACCAGCAGCGCGGCATTGGCGAAGCGGCGGCGCGAGGGGCCGAGCGGCGGCGTCTCGATCGTCGACGACAGCGCGACGACATCGCCCAGCGCGCCGATCCGACGCACCGCCTCGGCCAGCAGGCGCGGCGGCGTCAGCCGGGCCGAGAGCGGCCGGTTCGACCCGATCGAGAGCGCATAGAGGTGGCGGCTTGTGTCCGGCATGGTGCAGCGCCTATCTGAGCGCCATGATCCTGCAAAGCCCCCATCATAGCCCGCTGGCATCCAGCGAACCGCCCCGCGACTGTCCGCTCTGCCCGCGCCTGGTCGCGCTGCGCGCGGAATGCCGGGCGGAACATCCCGACTGGTGGAACGCGCCGGTGCCCGCCTTTGGCGATCCGATGGCGCGGATCGGCATCATCGGCCTGGCGCCGGGCAAGCAGGGCGCGAACCGCACCGGGCGGCCCTTCACCGGCGATGTCGCGGGCGAGCTGTTCTTCGCGACGCTCAAGAAGTTCGGCCTGGCTGAAGGCACTTATGAGGCGCGGGTCGATGACGGGCTGGAACTGCGCGACGCGATCATCATCAATTCGGTCCGCTGCCTGCCGCCGCAGAACAAGCCGGTGCCGGCCGAAGTGCATGCCTGCCGCCCCTTCCTGGCCGATGGCGTGGCGCAACTGCCGCGCGCGCGGACCTTCGTGGCGCTGGGCGAGATCGCGCATCAGTCGGCGGTGAAGGTGCTTGGCGGCAAGCTGCCCAAGGCGCGTTTTGCGCACGGAGCGGAGCATCGCATGCCGGACGGGCGGATGCTGATCGATAGCTATCATTGTTCGCGCTACAACCAGAATACCAACCGGCTGACGGCGGAGATGTTCGAGGCGGTGTTCGCGCGGGCAGTGGAACTGGCGGGGCCGACGTCCGCCAATTAGGCCCGGTGCGGGCCGAACAGGATGATGCCCGCGCCGACCAGGCTGAGCGTCACGCCGGCCATGTCCCATCGGTCCGGCCGCACGCCCTCCACCAGCCAGAGCCAGAGCAGGGCCGAACTGATATAGACGCCGCCATAGGCCGCATAGGCGCGGCCGGCGGCGGCCGCATCGACCAAAGTCAGCAGCCAGGCGAAGAGCAGCAGCGAAGCCGTGCCGGGGATCAGCCACAGCATCGACTTGTCCATCCGCAGCCAGGCCCAGAAGGCGAAGCAGCCGGCGATTTCGGCCAGGGCGGCGGCGATATAGACCAGGATCGAGGACATCAGCCGATCCGGGGGCGGGCGGCGGGCGCCATCAGATATCCTGTGCGATGCGGCCGTAGAGTTCGGGGCGACGATCGCGGAAGAAGCCCATGCCGGCGCGGTGGATCTTTGCCTTGGCGAGGTCCAGCGTGGCGACCAGTGCGCCATTGTCCTTCGCGTCAGCATCAGCGAGGAAATCGCCCCATTCGTCGCTGATGAAGCTGTGGCCATAGAATTTCTGGCCTTCTTCCTCGCCGATGCGGTTGGCAGCGATCACCGGCATGCAGTTGCTGACCGCATGGCCGATCATCGCGCGGCGCCACATGCGGCTGGTGTCCAGCTCCGCATCATAGGGTTCGGAGCCGATCGCGGTGGGATAGAACAGCATTTCCGCGCCCATCAGCGCCATGCAGCGCGCGGTTTCGGGATACCATTGGTCCCAGCAGATGCCGACGCCCACGGTGCCATATTTGGTCGGCCACACCTTGAAGCCGGTGTTGCCGGGACGGAAATAATATTTTTCCTCATAACCCGGTCCGTCGGGAATGTGGCTCTTGCGATAGACGCCCATGATCTCGCCTTCGTCGTCGATCATGGCCAGCGAGTTGTAATAATGATGGCCGTCGCGTTCGAAATAGCTGGTCGGGATATAGACGCCCAGATCCTTGGCCAGCTTGCGCATTTCCTGCACGGCGGGGTGCTGCTCGGTCGGCTGGGCGCGGTCGAACAGGGCTTCGTCCTCTTGCCGGCAGAAATAATGGCCCTCGAACAGTTCGGGCGGCAGGATGATCTTCGCCCCGCGGATTGCGGCCTTGCGCACATGATCGGCGACCATGGCGATATTGTCGGCCATGTCGTCCGAAAAGGCGAGCTGCAGGGCGGCGACGGTCACGCGGGTCATTCATCACTCCATGATGGGTTCGCCGCGCGATATAGGGGCTATGGCGCCGCCGCGCTACCGGGAAGCGCCTACAGCAAGGAAGCCGATTGCTTGAGCACCATGGAGCACATCTTGCCCTTGGCATCGCCCTTCAGGCTGTCGAGCGAAATGTCCTTCTTGCCGGCATGGATGATGCCGGTCTCGCCAGACTTGAATGCACCCGAGCCCTTCACGCCCGGTTTCTTGTTCAGCTTGTCCAGCATGGCATTGGCACTCGTCGCGTCAACGAGCCGGTTCTTGACGCAATAGCCCAGCACGCCGGCGGCATTGTCGGCGCCCATGCCGATGATGCTGGGCAATTGAGCGGTGCCGGCGCTGGTGGCCAGCAGGATCAGTGAAGTGGCAAGGATCGGACGAAACATGGGGCAATGCTCCTGATGCCGGGCGATGCTGCGTCGCCCGGCCCGGAAATTGCGCCCGCATGAGCATCCCCGCAACGGGGGACTAACCCTTAGACCAGCGAGGGCATCTGCTGGCTGCAGCAATGGAAGCTGCCGCCGCCCGACAGGATCGCGTCGCTGCGCAGGCCAACGATCCGACGCTCCGGGAAGAAGGGGGCGAAGGCGTCGAGCGCCGCCTGGTCATTGGGCTGGCCATAGATGGGGACGATGACGGCGGCATTGCCGACATAGAAATTCATGTAGCTGGCCGGGATCGCCTCGCCATCCACCAGCACCAGGCCGGGCGAAGGGATGTCGACCACGTCGACGCCATGCGCCTTGGCGCGGGCGCGGGCGTCGGCATAGATCGCCGTGTTGGGATCGTCCGGCGTGGTCGCGATCGGCAGCGCCAGCTTGCCCGGCGCGACGAAGCGGGCGAGATTGTCGACATGGCCGTCGGTATGGTCGTTGAGCAGGCCATCGCCCAGCCACAACATGTCGGACAGGCCGAGCGCGCCGGCCAGCAGCGTCTCGATCTTGCCGCGATCGAGGTCCGGGTTGCGATTGGGGTTGAGCAGGCATTGTTCGGTCGTCACGAACAGGCCGGTGCCGTCGGTGTCGATCGCGCCGCCCTCGAACACCCAGTTCTGGGTCGAGGTCGCCATACCGGTGGTCGCGGCCAGGCGCGCGCCGATATCCTCGTCGCCGGGCATCTGATATTTGCCGCCCCAGCCGTTGAAGCCGAAATCGACCAGTGCGCGTTCCCCCGTGACCCCGTTCAGCACGGCGATCGGCGCGGTGTCGCGCAGCCATACGTCGCCCAGCCTGTGGACGGCGATGGTGACACCCGGTGCCACCAGGGCACGCGCAGCGTCGGCATCCGCCTCATTGGCGACGACCAGACGCACCTCTTCGCCCTTGCCATCGGCATGGAGCGCGCTGGCGAAATCGGCGATCTGGCGGCGCGCGCCGTCAAAGGCGCCGGGCCATTCTTCCGGGTTGGTCGGGAAGCCGATCCAGGTCCAGTCGTGCGGCGCCCATTCGGCAGGCATGCGAAAAGTCATAGATTTGTCCTTGCCCGGCGCGCTGGCCGGTCCGAGATAGCGGGAGAGATGTTGCGCGCTCCATAGCGCAGGGTCGCGGGTCTGGACAGAGGGTGTAGCGGGTGAAGAAGAGCGTATCGATCATGCTGGCGGCGCTGATGCTGGGCGCGGCGCCGCTGGCGCAGGCGGCGGACCTGCCCGAATGGCTGACCGGCGAATGGCAGCAGGAACGGGGCGATCGCTGGACCGAGGAACTCTGGTCGCTGCCGCGCGGCGGGGTGATGATCGGCATGGGGCGCAGCGGGCGGGGCGAAAGCCTGCAAAGCTGGGAGGTGATGCGGATCGTGCGGGCGGCGGATGGAACGCTGACGCTGCATGCGGCGCCGGAGGGCGGCAAGGAGACGGTCTTCCCCGTGCTCGAACAGGGCGTGCGCGACATCAGCTTCGCCAATCCCGACCATGATTATCCCCAGCGCATCCGCTACTGGCGCGAAGGCCGCCTGCTGATGGCCGAAACCGCGATGATGGACGGCAGCAACGCCCAGAACTGGACCTATGCCCCGGCGGGGCAGTGAGGGGGGCAGGTTACGACCATTTTTTGCCATTAAGATAGGCTCGCGCCGATCCCGATTGCGGACATCTCTTGCCAAAGGTAAAGTCTGCTGATGTTTCGTTCTACAGCAGACGTCCCTCGCGGCCCGCACATAACCTATCTTTGCATGACATGCGGCAGTTCCATACCTTCTGCGCCGCGAGGAAATGTTGGCTGCGATTGCGGCAACCTTTTCATCGACAAAGATTGCCATCGATTTGTGGTTGAGGACCTCAGCAAGCTGAATGTCCATGATCGGTCGCAGCCCCTACCAGATGGCAAAGTGCGATAAGCGTGGATCGACCAAAGGCGGAAGTTGACTGGATATGGTCTGTCACCCACAAGCGGTCGACATGGGGATCAAAGCATTCGCGATGTGGTTCGCTGTTTCAGCTACGACGTTTGCCGCCTGCTGTTTTGCGATGCTTCAATTCGGTCATTCCATGAACGCGCCCATATTGGTGTATCCATTCATGACCGTCTGGGGCGTGAGTGCGCTCACTTGGCCCATATTTCTTATGCGTTTGATACGTAGATTAATGCGGGCAGCTTTTCACAAATCGCGTCCATAAGCGGACTTTCCGCAAACCACCCATCCAAGCCCTACGGCCGTTTTCCGCCCGGATGGCTGCGCTGGGCTTCGGTCAGGCTCTGGAGGGCGCGGCCTTGCATGTCGATTTCGCGCTGCTCTGAATAGCTGAGGCCATCGCGGGCGCTGCGATCGGCCTGGGCGTCGGCGCGGTCGGCCTCGCGGCGAAGCGCGCGCGCCTGTTTCCTGCTGAGCGTGCCGCTCTTGCGCCCGTCCCGTATATCCTGACGCGCACGGTCCAGTTCATAGTCGCCTGCGGGCCGCGGTTCGACCCGGACATTGACCGGGCCGGGGGTGGGGGTCGGCTCCGTCTTGGGCGCGATCTGCGCGGGGAGCGTGGCCGGCAGGGCGAGGGCGATCATAAACAGGCTGGGCAGGGCAAGGGGGATGCGCATGGCGTTGCTCCTACAGGACGGGGCAAGGTCAGCCCGAAGTGCTGAACCCGCGCTGAACCTTCAGCCGATGATGTGCGGTACGAAGCGCGCGGCATTGCCGGTGATCGGCCCATCCTCGCGAATGCCCATGCCGGCCGGGTCGCCATCCACCACCCAACTGCCCAGCACCGGCCGCCGGTCGCCTGCACCGGGCAGGGTATAGAGCCGCTGGTAGACGTAGCCTTCCTCGCCATAGTCGCCGCCGCTCTGCGTGACCGTTTCGCCATTGCGGACGATGCGGATATTGGCGCCTTCGCGGGAGAGCAAGGGCTTGACCACATGGTCGCCGGTCATGGCCACGCGGCTGGCCTCCAGCAGATTGGGGTGGCCGGGGAACAGATCCCACAGGATCGGCAGGATCGCCTTGTTGCTCCAGATCATCTTCCAGATCGGCTCGATCCAGAGCGTCGTATCGAGACTTTCGATCACCTCCTGGCCGAAGGGTTCGTGGACGATCCATTCCCAGGGATAGAGATGATAGAGCGCGTCGATCGGCCGATAGTCGAGGTCGACGAAGCGGCGGCGGGCGCTGTCCCAGCCAAGATCGGTCGCCAGGATGCGTTGCGTGTCGATCCCCGCTTCCCGCGCCGTGTCCGCCATATAGGCAACCGTCACCGCATCCTCGCCCATATTGCCGTCGACATAGGTGAGGTGCAGCATGGACGTGCCACGCGGTGGGGCGATGGCGCGCCATCTGGCGACCAGCCGCTCATGCAGGCTGTTATACTGGTCGGCGTGCGGGAAGACCGCTTCCTTCCAGTCCCACTGGATGACGGATGCCTCCAGCAGGCTGGTCGGCGTGTCGCAATTGAATTCGAACAGCTTGGGCGGCCCCGCCCCGTCATAGCCAAGGTCGAACCGGCCATAGTTGAGCGCGGCCGGCTCCCCGTCCCAGCTTTGCCGGATCGGTTCGTGGCAGAAATCGGGGATGCCGAAGTCGCCGAGCAGATCATGGTCCAGAACATGCTGGCCGGCGGCGATGAACAGGCGGTAGAGTTCGGCCGTCGCCGTCTCGATCGTCTCGACCTGCGCCGGGGTGAAGCGCCAGGCGGCGCTTTCGTCCCAATAGGGGCGATCGTTCGCGCCGTGCCAGACGAGGCCGAGCGATTCCACCCGCGCCTGCCAGGCCGGGCGCGGCGTGCAGTCTATCCGTTCCATCAGGACAGGCCGGTGCGGCCGGACAGGCCAAGGCCGCCGCGCGTCACCGTGGCGGGCGATGCCTCGCCATAATTCCGGCCAAAGCTGGGGGCGATGGAGCCGCCGCCGAGCGGTTGGCCGACCCGTGCGACCGTGCTGCCCCGATTGAGATAATACCAGAGGAAGGCGCCACTCGCGATGCCGCCGCCGGCATGGGAGCGACAATTGCTGTCATCCACCCGGCGCCCTTCCGCGTCGCGGCAGACGCGCACATCGGCATTGGCGGTGTCAGGTTCGCGCGCGCAACCGGAGACGAGCAGCGCGGCCGCCACGGCGGAGGTGATCGGCAGGACGCGCCGGTCGAATGTCTGAGTCATGCCGACAGTATAGACGGCAAGATGAAAGGCTGGCGACAGGCTTTTGTCCGTCGCCAGCCTTTGCCTTCACTTGCCCGCGCGGTCCTTGTCCCGGATGGCGCGGAATTCGTCGCCATCGACCCAGTTGGGCCAGTCGCTGGTGTTGGCGAGCGCGCGGCCGACGTCATAATAGAGCTTCAGGTCGGCGGCGACGCCGGTCCAGTCCCAGTTGGGATCATATTCGTCCTTGGGACCGTGATAGCGATGCTCGGTATAATCCTCGGCCGCGGCCATGCCGGCGGCGGTGCCGCCCTTCACCAGATCCTCGCCACCCTCGAAATAGAGCATCGGCAGGCCATGCTTGGCGAAGCTGAAATGGTCGGAGCGGTAATAATAGCCCTTTTCCGGGGTCGGTTCGAGCGTGGCGACGCGCCCCTGTGCGCCCAGTGCCCGGTCAAGATAGGCGTCGAGCTGCGACTTGCCCTTGCCGATGACGACGACATTCCTGGCGAGACCGGCGACGCTCAAGGCATCCATGTTGACACCGCCGACGGTCTTGCTGAACGGGAAGACCGGGTTGCTGCCATAATAGGCCGAACCCAGCAGGCCCGATTCCTCGCCGGTGACGGCCAGGAACACCTGGCTGCGGTCGGACGGGCCGGCCTTCACATTGGCCTGGGCGAGGGCGACCAGCGCGGCGGTGCCGGTGGCATTGTCGACCGCACCGTTGCAGATATCGTCGCCGTCGGGCGCCGCCTGGCAATGGCCCAGATGATCCCAATGGGCGCTGTAGAGCACATATTCGTCGGGGCGGGTCTTGCCCGGCAGCAGCGCGACGACATTCTTCGACGCATGCTTGCGCAGGTCATTGTCGAACGAGACATTGGCCTTGATCGCGCCCAGCGGCACGGCCTTGAAGCCCTTCTGCTTGGCGGCGGCCATCTGCTGGTCGAGGTTGAGGCCGGCGTCGGCGAACAGGGCGGCGGCCTTGTCCTTCTGGATCCAGCCGATCGCCGCCGACTGGTCGGCATTGCCGCCCGGATTGTCGGCGACATGCTGCGACCCGGTCCAGCTCGACTGGACGACGTTCCAGCCATAGGCGGCCGGCTCGGTGTCGTGGATGATGATCGCGGCGGCGGCGCCCTGGCGCGCGGCTTCCTCGAACTTGTAGGTCCAGCGGCCATAATAGGTCATGGCGCGGCCGTTGAACGGACCGGCCAGGCCCGGCGTCTGATAATCCGGGTCATTGACCAGGATCAGCACCGTCTTGCCCTTCACGTCGAGGCCCGCATAGTCGTTCCAGCCCTTTTCCGGGGCGTTGATGCCATAGCCCACGAATACGACCGGGCTGTCCTTGACCTCGATCCTGGGCTGGGTGGTGCGATAGGTGCCGATCACCATTTCCGGGCCATAGGCGGCGGTGATCGGGGCCTTGCCGCCGGTGAAGCTGAGCGCCGAAACATTCTTGGCGGTGATCTCGACCAGTGGCACGTCCTGGAACCAGCTGCCCTTGTTGCCGGGCTTGAGGCCCAGTTTCTCGAACTCCGCGGTCAGCAGCGCCAGCGTCTTTTCCTCGCCCACGGTGCCGGGCGCACGGCCTTCATAGGCGTCGGACGAAAGCTCCTTCACCAGCCGCTTCATCGTGTCGATCGAGGGGGCGGCGTCGCTCTTGGCGGCCGGGGCGGCCAGCGCGATGGCGGGCGTCAGGGCAGGAGCGGAAAGGGCGAGAACGGCGGCGATCGCCGCGACGGAGCTGCGCATGGAAATGACCCTTGGTTGGATAGGATGGCGGGGTGATGCCATCGCACCGGGGGCAAGGCAAGATTGTTACAAGGTAAAGAAAAAGGCCAAAGAAAAGGGCGGTCCCTTGCGGGGCCGCCCTTCTCCAAATTCTGTCTGGAAGGACCGATTAGCGCGAATAGAATTCGACGACCAGGTTCGGTTCCATCTTCACCGGGTAGGGCACTTCGTCCAGCGTCGGAACGCGGATGTAGGTGACCTTGGTGGCGCCGTCGGGGGCGACATAGTCGGGGATGTCACGCTCGGGCAGGCTCTGTGCTTCCAGAACCAGCGCCATTTCCTGCGCCTTCTTGCCCAGGGTGATTTCGTCGCCCGGCTTCACCAGACGCGAGGCGATGTTGCACTTCACGCCGTTCACATAGATGTGGCCGTGCGAAACGATCTGGCGAGCCGAGAAGATGGTCGGCGCGAACTTGGCGCGATACACGACGGCGTCCAGGCGGCGCTCCAGCAGGCCGATCAGGTTCTGGCCGGTGTCGCCCTTCATGCGGCTGGCTTCGAAATAGTTCTTCTTGAACTGCTTTTCGGTGATGTCGCCGTAATAGCCCTTCAGCTTCTGCTTGGCGCGCAGCTGGATGCCGTAATCCGACATCTTGCCCTTGCGGCGCTGGCCGTGCTGACCGGGGCCATATTCGCGCTTGTTGACCGGGCTCTTCGGGCGACCCCAGATGTTCTCGCCCATGCGACGGTCGAGCTTGTACTTGGCGCTAGAGCGCTTCGACATACCTAATTCCTTACAACTGCATACTACGTTATCCGCCCTCCAGATCCGATGGACCGAGGTCCGCGCACAGCGGAGGACGAAGGCTTCCCGGTCATCGCCTGTTTCCATATTTCAGGGACAGGGCCGCCGCTTCACCGGGATGCGGGGCCAATCGCGAAGGCGCGCCTATGGAGAAGGTGGGGTATTATGTCAAGCCCGGACATCTGTCGCGACTGGGGCCTCGACAGGCCGGGGGGCGGGCCTTAATCCGGCGGCCATGAAGCCCGAAGACTATACCAGCATGATCGAGGTGCGCGCCGGTGTCGACGCCCTCGACCGCCAGCTCGTCGCCCTGCTCGACCAGCGTTTCGCCCATATGCGCGCCGCCGCCCGGATCAAGCCGGATCGCAGCGCCGTGCGGGACGAGGCGCGCAAGCGCCAGGTGATCGACAATGTACGCGCCGAGGCCGAGCGGCTGGGCGCCCCCGGCGATGTGATCGCGGACCTGTGGGAGCAACTGGTCGAAGCCTCGATCGCCTATGAAATGGCGGAGTATGACCGCACGCGGGGTTAACGCTCGCGCGGCCGGTTGAGGTGGGACAGCACGCCGCGCAGCGTGCGCACCTCCAGATGGTTCCAGCCCGGCTTGGTCAGCAGGTTGCGCAGCGTCAGCTTGGTCGCGGGCGCGCGGTCGGGCGGGAAGAAATAGCCGACCTTCTCCAGCAGCGTGTTGAGCTGCAGGATCATGCCTTCCAGCTCCTCCTGCGGCGCGGGTTCGCCCAGCTCGGTCACGGTCGGCTGCGCCAGATTGGCCTGCTTTGACCATTCATAGGCGCACAGGATCACCGCCTGGGCGAGGTTCAGCGAGCCGAATTCCGGGTTGATCGGCACGGTCAGGATCTTGCGCGCCAGCGCGACATCCTCCGTCTCCAGCCCCGAGCGTTCCGGCCCGAACACATAGGCGCAGCGGCCCTGTGCGGCATGGGTTTCCTGTGCCGCTTCCTCGGGCGTGACCACCGGCTTGGTGACACCACGCTTGCGCACGGTGGTGGCATAGACATGGGCGCAGTCGGCGACCGCATCGGCCAGCGTCTCATAGACCTGCGCCTTGTCGAGGATGAAGTCCGCGCCCGCCGCCGCCGGGCCGGCATCGGGATTGGGCCAGCCATCGCGCGGGGAAACAAGCCGCATCTCGGTCAGCCCGAAATTCAGCATCGCGCGCGCCGCCTTGCCGATATTCTCGCCCAATTGCGGGCGGACCAGGACGATGACGGGGGGGAGGGGGGAGGTATCAGTCATAATTCCGTTCGTCCTGAGTAGGGGCTGAGCCACCTCCGCTTCCGTTCGGTTCGAGCCAGGGTCGAGCGAAGTCGAGACCCGTGGTCGAGAACGCGCAGCATCCGAGACCGCTTTCCAATCTCCCCTTATCAGGGCTTCCTTCTTCTTGCGGGACCAGTCCTTGATCTGATGTTCACGCTCCAGGGCGTCAATCCGATCGGGGAATGTCTCGCTGAAAACCAATTCGACCGGACGTCGGTCGTGCGTGTAGCCGGCAATGGTGCCGCTTTGATGCTGGGCTATCCTGCGCTCCAGGTCATCGGTGTGACCGGTATAATAGCTCCCGTCGGAGCAGCGCAGGATATAGACCCAGAAACTCATTGCGCGCGCGGTTCTCGACAGGCTCGAACCGAACGGACCTTGGGTGTCCGGCGGGCGAGAGTGATTTTACTCACTCCCGACCTCCTTCACGGTACTCGCGAAATCCTCGAAGTCGCGGGCGTCGGTGAAGTCCTTGTAGACGCTGGCGAAGCGGATATAGGCGACGCTGTCGAGGCGCTTGAGCCCTTCCATCACCATCTCGCCGATCGATCGCGCCGGGATCTCGCTTTCGCCGCTGGTTTCCAGCTGGCGCTGAATGCCCGAAATCAGCTTCTCGATCCGGCTGGGGTCGATCGGCCGCTTGCGGCAGGCGATGCCGATGGAGCGGGCCAGCTTGTCGCGCTCGAACGCTTCCTTGCGGCCCTCGCTCTTCACGACCCAGATGTCGCGCAACTGGATGCGCTCGAAGGTGGTGAAGCGCGCGCCGCAGGCTTCGCACTGCCGGCGACGGCGAATGGCATTGCCATCCTCCGTCGGCCGGCTGTCCTTTACCTGGCTGTCCTCATGGGCGCAGAAGGGGCAGCGCAAGCGGGCTTACCCCTGATAGATGGGGAAGCGGGCGCAAAGCGCGGCGACACGCTCGCGGACGCTGGCTTCGACGGCGGCGTCGCCATGTTCGCCATTGTCGCGCAGGCCTTCCAGCACGTCGGCGATCATGTCACCGATATCCTCGAACTCGGCGACGCCGAAGCCGCGGGTGGTGCCGGCCGGCGAACCGACGCGGATGCCGCTGGTCTTGGTCGGTGGCAGCGGGTCGCCCGGCACGCCATTCTTGTTGCAGGTGATGAAGCTGCGTTCCAGCGCCTCGTCCGCATCCTTGCCCGAAATGCCATAGGGGCGCAGGTCGATGAGGGCGAGGTGGGTGTCGGTGCCGCCCGAGACCACGGCCAGGCCGCGCTGCTCCAGCTTGCCGGCCAGCGCCTTGGCATTGGTGACGATCGCCTGCGCATAGGTCTTGAATTCGGGCTGCAACGCTTCGCCGAAAGCGACTGCCTTGGCGGCGATCACGTGCATCAGCGGGCCGCCCTGCAGGCCGGGGAAGATCGCCGAATTGATCTTCTTCGCGATCGCTTCGTCGTCGGTCATGATCATGCCGCCACGCGGACCACGCAGCGTCTTGTGCGTGGTGGTGGTCACGACATGGGCATGGCCGAAGGGCGAGGGATGGGCGCCACCGGCGACGAGGCCGGCGAAGTGGGCCATGTCGACCATCAGCAGCGCGCCGACCTTGTCGGCGATCGCGCGGAAGCGGGCGAAGTCGATCTGGCGCGGATAGGCGCTGCCGCCGGCGATGATGAGCTTGGGCTGGCATTCGATCGCCTGGGCCTCGACCGCGTCATAGTCGATGACATGGGTGTCTTCGCGCACGCCATACTGCACGGCGTTGAACCACTTGCCCGACATGCTGGGCTTGGAACCGTGGGTCAGGTGACCACCGGCGTCGAGCGACAGGCCCATGATGGTTTCGCCGGGCTTGACCAGCGCCAGCATCACGCCGCCATTGGCCTGTGCGCCCGAATGGGGCTGGACGTTGGCGAACTGGCAGCCGAACAGTTCCTTGGCGCGGTCGATGGCGAGCTGTTCCACCACGTCCGACGGGGCGCAGCCCTGATAATAGCGCTTGCCCGGATAGCCTTCGGCATATTTGTTGGTGAAGACGCTGCCCTGCGCTTCGAGCACGGCCTGCGACACGATATTTTCCGACGCGATCAGCTCGATCTGGGTCTGCTCGCGCTTCAGTTCCTGGGCGACGCCGGCGAACACGGCCGGATCGGCAGCGGCCAGGCCTGCGGTGAAATAGCCTTCGGGACGAATGTCCGACAGGCTGGGCTGGGTGAGGGTTTCGGTGCTCATCTCAAGTCCTTTCAGAGCGCGGGCTGGGACAGTTTCTCGACGCGGCCGGCATGGCGGCCTCCGCCGAACTCGGTGGTGAGGAAGGCGGTGACGCAGGCCTTGGCCATGTCGATGCCGGTCAGGCGCGCACCCATGGCCAGCACATTGGCGTCATTATGCTCGCGCGACAGCGCGGCCGACAGCGGTTCGCCGACGAGGGCGCAGCGGCAGGCCGGGTTGCGGTTGACGGCGATCGAGATGCCGATGCCCGAGCCGCAGAGCGCGATGCCGCGTTCCGCTTCGCCCGATGCGACGGCGGTCGCGAGCTTGTAACCAAAATCGGGATAATCGACGCGATCGGCGGTGGCCGGGCCGAGGTCGGCGACCTCATGGCCCTCGTCGCGCAACCATTGCGCAAGTTCGGCCTTCAGGTCGACGGCGGCATGATCGGAAGCGATGGCGATTTTCATGGGTGCGTTCCCCTGCGGCTTGGGGTGATTCGTTTCTGCGCGCCTCATAGGGGCATGGGCCGCCAATTGCCACAGTCCAGCTAGGCGCCTATGGACTGGCCCATGGCGGGCATGATCCTTTCGATATTGATGCTGGCGGGTATCCTGCTGACCGGCGGGGGAATTTACGCGATCGTGAAGCGCGGCGACCGCAAGCGCGGGGTGCTGATGATCGTCGCGGGGCTGGTGATGTTCGGCAATGTCGCGATCAGCGCGATACCGATGCCGCCGCCGCAGCAGGCGCGCTGAACGGCGGGCAGCAAGAAGGGCGCAACCTTGCGGTCGCGCCCTGTGCTTGTTTCGGGTGGCCGGATCAGGCGGCGTCGCGATCCTTGTTGATGTCGACCAGATGGCCGCCATTCACGGCGATCTTCTTGGGCTTCATCGCTTCGGGCACTTCGCGCACCAGTTCAATCACCAGCAGGCCGTCGGCCAGGTCCGCCTTTTCGACGCGGACGAAATCGGCCAGTTCGAAGCGGCGTTCGAAGCTGCGATTGGCGATACCGACATGCAGGAACTTGGAACGGTCGGCGTTGGTCTCATCCTTGCGGCCGATCACCTGGAGCAGATTCTGCTGGGCGGTGATGTCGATTTCCTCGGGACGGAAGCCGGCGACGGCCAGGGTCACGCGGTAGCGGTCCTCGGCCAGGCGTTCGATGTTGAAGGGCGGGTAATTGTCGCCCTGTGCCAGACGGGCGTTATTCTCGATCAGGTCGAACAGACGATCGAAGCCGACGGTCGAGCGGCGATAGGGGGTAAGGTCGAAACCACGCATGCTCATAATCTCCAACAGAGCAAAATGATCCTGCCGGACCCGGTCTTCGGCGTCCGGCCTATGCTTGCGCCCGGCCCCATGTGGCGGCCGGACGGGATTGATATGGTTGGCTCTTTGCGTTGTTCAAGAGGGGGCAGGGGCGAAGCATCGCGCGGCCTGTCCTACAGCGCCCGCGGGCGATAGACTGGCGAGAAGAGGGCGCGGAAAATGGACGGGAACGTAACAAAATTTCCGTCTTGAATCCGAAAATGCCAAGATGTGCGGGAAATATACGAAGTTGAACGGGGCGGGCGCCCAAGAGTCGGCGAACAAAAAAGTGCCCGGGCCGCTTTCGCGATCCGGGCACTTAATGGACGATTGCTCGTCTCCCCCTTGGCCTGCCTCTACCGACTTCTCAGCCCCCTAAGCTTGAAGTGGGAAGCAGTATCCCTGAACCACGGCCTTTTGCCTGTGCCTCGGGAGCCTTGCTATGACTGGCGCAGCCTGCTGTCACGGGCAAAATCCGGCCGCTGTGATTTTCTGTATCGGCCTGTGTCCCGTGTGCAACAATTCCGCAATCCTTGCCGTTAAGGCTCAGCCTGCTAGACCGGCCGGATCACCACCAGAAGGGCCATTCGCGCCACCATGATTCTATCCCGCTACGAACGCATGATCGCCAAGCGCTATTTGCTGCCGGGCAAGGGGGAAGGCTTCATCTTCCTCGTTGCCGGCATCAGCCTGGCCGCGGTCATGCTCGGAGTCGCCGCGCTCATCATCGTCATGAGCGTCATGAACGGGTTCCGTGCGGAGCTGTTCGACAAGATTGTCGGCCTCAACGGCCATGCCGTGGTGCAGGGCTATGGCGGGCGCCTGCCCGACTGGCGCGATGTGCTGAAGGAAGCCAAGGCGACGCCGGGCGTCACCAGCGCGACCCCGCTGATCGAACAGCCACTGCTCGGCCTTTATCAGGGCCGGGTCGAGGGCGTGCTGGTGCGTGGCATGACCGTGCCCGACATTCGCAGCAACACGACGCTCAAGGGCAAGGTCGTCGCCGGCGATCTCAATGCGCTGACGGCCAATAGCGAGAAGGTCGGCATCGGTGTCCGCCTGGCGGAAAATCTGGGCATCCAGGTCGGCGACCATATCAGCATCATGAACCCGGCTGGCCGCGCGACCCCGTTCGGCACGATGCCGCGCCAGATATCCTATCAGGTGGCGGCGATCTTCGAGGTCGGCGTCTATGATTATGACAAGGCCTTCGTGGTCATGCCGATCGAGGATGCGCAGACGCTGTTGCTGCTGGGCGATGTCGTCAGCATGATCGAGGTCGAGACGGTCAATGCCGACAGGGTCGGCCAGATATTGGAACCGCTGGCCGCCAAGGTCGCGGGTCGCGCCGTGGTGCAGGACTGGCGCCAGATGAACGCCAGCCTGTTCGAGGCACTGGCGGTCGAGCGGGTGGCGATGTTCGTCGTGCTGTCGATCATCGTGCTGGTGGCGGTGTTCAACATCCTGTCCTCGCTCATCATGCTGGTGCGTGCCAAGACGCGCGACATCGCGATCCTGCGCACCATGGGGGCGAGCCGGGGCGGACTGGTCAAGATCTTCATGACGGTAGGCGTCACCATCGGGACGCTCGGCATGGCGGCAGGCATGGTGCTGGGCTTCACCTTCCTCTTCTTCCGCCAGAGCGTGGTGAATGTGATCCAGTTCGTGACGGGGCAGAATCTGTGGGATCCCTCGATCCGCTTCCTGACCGAATTGCCGTCCAAGCCCGATCCGGTCGAGATCGTCATCATCTGCCTGATGGCGCTGGTCTTCAGCTTCCTCGCCACCCTTTATCCGGCCTTCAAGGCTGCCAATACCGATCCTGTCCAGGTGCTGCGCTATGAATGATGTCCTCAAGGTCAGCGGCCTTTCCCGCAGCTTCACCCAGGGCGGCGTCACCATCGACGTGCTGCGCGGCGTCGACCTGACGGTCGGGCCGGGCGAGATCGTGGCGTTGCTGGGACCGTCGGGCTCAGGCAAGTCGACGCTGTTGCAGGCGGTCGGCCTGCTGGAAGGCGGCTTCGACGGATCGATCCGCATCGCCGGCGAGGAAGCGGCGAAGCTCGACAATGACGGGCGGACCCGCCTGCGCCGCGATGCGCTGGGCTTCGTCTATCAGTTCCACCACCTGTTGCCCGATTTCAACGCGACCGAGAATGTCGTGCTGCCGCAGGTGATCCGCGACGCGACCATGGCGGCGGCGCGGACCCGCGCGGAATCGCTGCTGACGGCGCTGGGCCTGGGCCATCGGCTCGACCATCGGCCGAGCCAGTTGTCGGGCGGCGAGCAGCAGCGCGTGGCGGTCGCCCGCGCACTCGCCAATCGCCCGGCGCTGGTGCTGGCGGACGAGCCGACCGGCAATCTGGACGAGCGCACCGCCGACGTGGTGCTGGCCGAATTCCTGCGCCTGGTGCGGGGCGAAGGATCGGCGGCGCTGGTCGCCACCCATAATGAGCGGCTGGCGCAGAAGATGGACCGGGTCGTCCGCCTGCACGAAGGGCGGCTGGAAGAGGCGTCAGGCCGGTAACAGCCCTTCGCGCGGGGTCGCGACCATGATCTGGTCGCGGCCATCGCCCTTGGCGCGCAGCAGCGCCGCGTCGGCGGTCGTGACCAGCCGGGTGGCAGGACCATGGTCGGGGCAGGCGGCGAGGCCGAACGAGGCGGTGATCGGCCCCAGTTCCTGACCGCGATGTTCGACCCGCAGGTCGCGGATGCGCTGCTGGATCTGGGACGAACGGGCCAGCGCCTGCTCCAGCGTGAAGCCGGGCATCAGCAGCACAAATTCCTCGCCGCCCAGGCGGAAGGCGAAGCCCTGTTCGCGCAGCGAGTCGCCCAGCACGGCGCCGACCGCGCGCAGCACCGCGTCGCCGGCATCATGGCCATAGCTGTCGTTGAACCGCTTGAAATGGTCGATGTCGACCATCAGGCAGGCGAGCGGGGCATGGTTGCGCTCCGCCTCGTCCACCAGTGCTTCGAACATGGCGTCGAAATGGCGGCGGTTGGGCAGGCCGGTCAGTGCGTCGGCCATCGCCATTTCGCGCAGTGCATCGCGCAGGCGCAGATTGGCGAGCGCCAGGCCGATATTCTCGGCCAGCATCTCCAGATATTTTTCGGCCCGGTCGAGATGTTCGGCATCCATGTCGCGGGTCTGTTCGAAATAGAGCAGGCCGATGCTTTCGCCCTGCGCCGCCAGCGGGATGCAGATGGTCGGGACGGCGGTTTCGCCCTCCAGATGCTCGCAGGCAATGTCGACCATCTCGCCGCGCGGCTTGTGGACCTGGCCGCGCCGCAGCGCCCAGCAGGCCGAAGCGGGGAAATCGCTGCGCGACTGTCTGGGATCGAGCCAGTCGCAGGCTTGCAGCATCATGTTGCGACGGATGTCATGGATATAGAGGCGGCCGGGAAAATCGGGCGTGATTTCCGGGGTGAAGCGACGCACGACTTCGACCAGGTCGGCGGTGCTGTCGCAGCCCTGCAATCGCTGGGTCATGCGCGACAGGAGGTCGCGCATGGTGCGGTCGACGTCGCGCTCCTGCTCCAGTCGCTGCCGTTCCAGGCCATTTTCGCGGAAAATGCGGATTGCCTGCGCCATGTCGCCAATCTCGTCCACCTGCGGGAAATCGGGCGGCACCGCCGCGAAATCCTGCGCGGCGAGGCGGGTGACGACATCGCTCAGCCGCACCACCGGATGGAGGATGCGCTGCTTCAGCACGAAATAGAGGACGCACAGGAACAGCAACGCGGTAACGCCCAGCATGATTTCCGACATGGTCCGCCACTGGCGTGCGGTATCGGTCGCACCCTGCACCGCCGTGTCGGTGCGATGGTCCAGCATATATTGGAAGCGGCCGACCTGGGCGGCCACCCGGTCGAGTTCACGGCCATATTCGTCGCCGAACAATATGGTGCGGGCGGTCTTGTCGTCACCGGCCTGCGCCGCCTTGATCGCGACCTCCTGTTCTTCGGCCAGGGCGTCCGACCACTGGATCGCCTGACGCAGGGCGTTCAATTCATTCTCGTTGGCGCCCGCATCCTTGAGATGGCGGATGCGATCCTCGACCGATCGCAGCGCTTCCTTTTCACGGCGATAGACGACCAGATGGCTGGGATCGCCGGAAATGACATAGCCGCGCGCCTGTTCGGTCAGGCGATAGACATCCTCCTCCAGCGTGGAGGTCAATTGGTCGAAGGTGGCGCGCTGGGTGACGGCGGCGCGTTCGCGCTGCTCGGCCCCGGAGGCGAACAGCATCGTCGTGCCCGATGCCAGGGTCAGCAGGACGGTGGCCCCATAGGCCCAGTTGGTGATCGTGGATAAACGCATGGTGGCGCCTAACCTAGGCCCGATAACTTGGCAATTCGTTACGCCGGCGACCTGGTGACATTGCCTATTTTGCGGCGAGCGCGGTCCTTGGCAAGCGACAAGTGGTGATCTTGTCCACAGCTTTTCGTAGGCCGGGACTGGCGCGCCGGCGCGGGCGTCGTTAGATTGCCGCGATGTCTCATTCCGCCTTCGTACCGCTGCGCATCTTTTCGTCCTTCACCATGCTCGAAGGGGCGATCGACCCCAAGAAGATCGCCAAGCAGGCCAAGGCCCTGGGGTTTCCGGCGGCGGCGATCACCGACCGCAACGGCCTTTATGGATCGATGGCCTTTTCCGATGGTTGCAAGGGCGAGGGCGTGCAGCCGATCGTCGGCGCCATGCTGGGCGTGGCGCGGCCGGGCCGGCCGTCCAACGCGCCGGCGGTGCATGACTGGATCGCCCTCTATGCGCAGGATGCCGGCGGTTACGACAATATCTGTGCGCTCGTGTCGATGGCGCACCTCGACCGGCCGCTGGAGGAAGTACCGCATGTCACGCTCGACATGCTGGAGGGGCGGACCGACGGCGTGATCGCGCTGACCGCCGGCGGGGAGGGAGCGATCGCCCGCCTGTTTGCCGAGGATCAGCCCGACGCCGCGCTCGCCTATGCCGACCGCTTGCAGGCGCTGTTCCCCGATCGCCTCTATGTCGAGATATGCCGCCGGCTGGACCCGGTCGAGGGCAAGGCGGAGCCGCAACTGCTCGACCTGGCCTATGACCGCAATCTGCCGCTGGTCGCGACCAACCCGACCTGCTTTGCCGAACCGGAATTTCACGCGGCGCACGACGTGATGCTGTGCATCGCCGACAGCGCCTATGTCGAGACGCCCGATCGCCGCACCAGTTCGCCCGACGCGTGGATGAAGCCGGCGGCGGAGATGAAGCGCCTGTTCGAGGATCTGCCCGAGGCGCTGGCCAATACGCTGGTCGTGGCCCAGCGCTGCGCGGTGATGGCGCCCAAGCGCAAGCCGATCCTGCCCAGCCTGGCCGGCGATATAGAGGGCGAGGGCATCATGCTGCGGGATCAGGCGGCGGCCGGTCTCGATGCGCGTCTGGAGAAGCTGGGCATCACCAGCGCGGAAGGGCGCCAGCCCTATCTCGACCGGCTGAAGTTCGAGACCGACATCATCATCCAGATGGGCTTTCCCGGCTACTTCCTGATCGTCGCCGACTTCATCAAATGGGCCAAGGACCATGACATTCCGGTGGGGCCGGGCCGTGGTTCGGGTGCCGGATCGCTGGTCGCCTGGGCGCTGACCATCACCGATCTCGACCCGTTGCAACTGGGCCTGCTGTTCGAGCGCTTCCTGAACCCGGAACGCGTGTCCATGCCCGACTTCGACATCGACTTCTGCGAAACCCGGCGCGGCGAGGTGATCCGCTATGTCCAGCAGAAATATGGCAGCGACCATGTGGCCCAGATCATCACCTTCGGTAAATTGAAGGCCCGCGCCGTGCTGAAGGACACCGGCCGCGTGCTGCAGATGAGCTATGGCCAGGTCGACCGCCTCGCCAAGCTGGTGCCCAACCATCCGACCGATCCCTGGACCCTGGAGCGATCGCTGAACGGCGTCGCCGAGTTCAAGGCGGAATATGACAATGACAATCAGGTCAAGCGCCTGATCGACTATGCGATGAAGCTGGAGGGCTTCCCGCGTCACAGCTCCACCCACGCGGCCGGCGTGGTGATCGGCGACCGGCCGCTGAGCCAGCTGGTGCCGCTCTATCGCGATCCGCGATCCGACATGCCGGTGACCCAGTTCGACATGAAGTTCGTCGAGGGCGCGGGGCTGGTGAAGTTCGACTTTCTCGGCCTCAAGACGCTGTCGGTGCTGCAGAAGGCGGTGCAGCTGCTCAAGGGGCGCGGCGTCACGGTCGATCTCGACACGCTCTCCTGGGACGATGCCAAGGTCTATGAACTGCTCCAGCGTGGCGACACGGTCGGCGTGTTCCAGCTGGAATCCGAAGGCATGCGCAAGACGCTGGCGGCCGTGCGTCCGACCAATTTCGGCGACATTATCGCGCTGGTGTCGCTCTATCGTCCCGGCCCGATGGACAATATCCCGATGTTCGGGCGCCGCAAGAACGGCCAGGAAGAGATTGAATATCCGCACATCCTGCTGAAGCCGATCCTCGAAGAAACCTATGGCATCTTCGTCTATCAGGAACAGGTGATGCAGGCCGCGCAGATCCTGGCCGGCTACAGCCTTGGCGACGCCGACCTTCTGCGCCGCGCCATGGGCAAGAAGGTGAAGGCGGAGATGGACGCGCAGCGATCGCGCTTCGTCGAGGGCTGCGCCAGGAGCGACATCAAGCCGGCCAAGGCGAACGAGCTGTTCGATTTGATCGACAAGTTCGCCGGCTACGGCTTCAACAAGTCGCACGCCGCCGCCTATGCCCTGCTCGCCTATCAGACCGCCTGGCTGAAAGCCCATTATCCGGCGGAATTCTATGCCGGGTCGATGGCGTTCGATATCCATCTGACCGAAAAGCTGACCGTGTTCGTCGATGATATGCGGCGCATGGGCATGACCTGCCTGCCGCCCGACCTCAACCAGAGCGAGGCCGACTTCACCGTCGAGGCAGTGCCGTATGAGGGCGACGATCCGCGCCTGGGCTTTGCCGTGCGCTATGCGCTGGGCGGCCTGAAAGGCGTGGGCGAGAAGGCGATGGAACTACTGGTCGCCGAGCGCGCAGCCGGCGGGCCGTTCAAGACCCTGGACGATCTGGCCGACCGGATCGAACCGCGCCTGCTCAACCGGCGCCAGCTCGAAAGCCTGGCGGCGGCCGGCGCGTTCGACACCATCCATGCCGACCGGGCCGGGGTGCATGCCGCCGCCGAGACGATCCTGAGCGTCGCGGCGAGCGCGGCGCAGGCGCGCGAAAGCGGGCAGGGTGGCCTGTTCGGCGATGTCGAGACGGCGCATGACGATGTCCGCATCCCGCCGCATCAGGCCTGGACCGTATCGGACCGGATGGCGCAGGAAAAGGAGGCGTTCGGCTTCTATTTCTCGGCCCATCCGGTCGACCGCTTCCGCCATCTGGCCGATGCGCGGGGCGCGAAAAGCTATGGTGAAATCTGTTCGCAGCCAATGGGCATGCCCAATGCCGAAGGGCGGGTGATGGGCATCATGGCGGCAATGGTCGAGGATGTGCGCTGGCGCGAGACGCGGCGCGGCGCGCGCTATGCCAACGCCACCTTCTCCGACCAGAGCGGCCAGTTCCAGGCGAGCTGTTTCGACGAGGATGCGTGCAAGCAGATCGAGGAACTGGCGCGCGAGGGCGATTGCGCGCTGCTGCATGTCGAGCTGGATCGCCTGCCGGGCGAGGAAACGCCGCGCGTCACCGTGCGCCGGATGGAGCCGTTTCGCGAGATCGCCAACGTGTCGCGGATGGAACTGGTGCTGGATATCGAGAAGGTCGAGGCCGTGGCCAGGCTGGCGGCGATCCTTTCGGGGAGCCGGGGCGGACGGTGCGAGGTGTTCGTCCGCGCGCCGGTCGGCAACGGCAAGGCGGCCCGCGTCTTCCTGGGCGACGATTTCACGCTGGGCGCCGATCAGGTCGACGCGATCAGCGGCATTGCCGGGCTGACCGTCCATAATCTGGCGCGGATGGAGGCGAAGTCGGACGGCTATCGCACCCGCAACCGCCGATCGGCCATGCGGCTGGTCGGCTGATCCCGCCCGTTTTCCAGTCTGAGGAGAAATCCGTGTCCGAAGCGACCCTGGCTCTGGTCCATGCCTATTATGACGCCTTCAACCGGCAGGATGCCGAAGGGATGCTGGCGCTGCTGGCCGACGATGTGCGGCACGAGCCGAGCCAGGGCGTGGCCCGCATCGGCAAGGCGGCCTTCGCCGATTTCCTGGCCCATATGAACCGTTGCTATGCCGAGACGGTGATCGACCCGATCGTGCTGGCGAACGCGGAAGGGACGCGGGCGGCGGCGGAGTTCATGCTGGACGGCCGCTATCTGGTGACGGACGAGGGGCTGCCGCCGGCCGCTGGCCAGACCTATCATCTGCGCGTCGGCGCCTTCTTCGACATCGTGGACGGCCGCATTGCGCGCATTTCCAACCATTATAATCTGGCCGACTGGATCGCGCAGGTCGAGGCGGGCTAAGAGTCCATTTGAAAAATGCGCGAAAGAACGCATTTTTGATACGGCACCGGCCCACGCCCCCACCCGACCACCCAGATATGCTACCCTGATGGGCGGTCGTGATGGGGGCGTGGGCCGGTGCGGATGCGCCAGAGGCGCATTCCAAACAAGATTAAGCCTGCCGCCTGTCCTGTCGCCATCCCATACTGAGGTATCCTTGACCCAGATCCGCGTTGCCGCCGCCCAATATCCGATCGAGCAGGTGCAGAGCTTTGCCGCCTGGCAGGAAAAGCTGACTCGCTGGGTCGAGGAGGCGGCCGCGCTGGGCGCGACGCTGGCGATCTTCCCCGAATATGCGGCGATGGAGCTGGCCGGGATCGATCCCGAGCGCGCGGCGGACCTGACCGCCTCGCTCGACCTGGTGATGCAGTTTGGCGAGGCCTATGACCGCGTCCATGCCGAGCTTGCGGCGCGGCTGGACATCATGATCCTGGCGGGGAGCCGGCCGGTGCGGGAAAGCGACGGGCGGATCGTCAATCGCGCCCGGCTGTTCTGCCCCGACGGCACCACCGGCCATCAGGACAAGATCATGATGACCCGGTTCGAGCGCGAGCGCTGGGGCATCAGCGGCGGCGACAGCATCAACCTCATCCACACGCCGATCGGCCCGGTCGGGATCTCGATCTGCTACGATGTCGAGTTTCCGATGATCGCGCGGGCGCAGGCGGAGGCTGGTGCCAAGCTGATCCTGACGCCGTCGGCCACCGACACGATGCAGGGCTATTGGCGGGTGCGGATCGGCGCGCAGGCGCGGGCGATGGAAAATCAATGCTTCGTGGTCCAGTCGCCCAGCGTCGGCATGGCGCCCTGGCTGCCCTGCATGGACGAGAATTTCGGCGCCGCCGGTGCCTTCGGCCCGCCCGACGGCATGATGCCCGACGATGGCGTGATCGCGCTGGGGCAGGCGAATAGCCCGGCCTGGGTGGTGGCGGACATCGACATGGCCATGGTCGACCAGTTGCGCGCGGACGGCACGGTGCTGCCGTTCCGCCACTGGCCCGAACAGCATGTGCCCTTCCACATCATCCAGAATGGCGCGGGATCGGACGTGATCGCGCAGATGGCCAGCGATGCCGCGCGCGACGATGCGCCGGCCGCGCCGCAAATCGAAGATCAGGAGATTGCAGAATGACCGAGCCGTCGATCATCGTCGACCGCGTGACCAGCGACGCAGAGGGGCTGGAGGCGCTGGCGACGCTGCGCATCCGCATCTTCCGCGAATGGCCCTATCTCTATGAGGGCGATGCCGCGCATGAGGAGGAATATCTGCGCGCTTTCCTGGCGAGCGACCGGGCGACTTTGGTGCGGGCGCGGATCGGCGAGGGGCCGGTCGGCATCGCCACCGCGTCGCCGCTGGCGGGGCAGCCCGACAGCCTGGTCGCGCCGCTGGTGGCGGCGGGCGTCGATGTCGCGCGCAGCTTCTATTTCGGCGAGTCCGTGCTGCTGCCGGCCTATCATGGCCGCGGCATCGGCCATCTCTTCTTCGACGCGCGCGAGGCGGCAGCGCGCGACGCTGGCGCTGATTTTGCGATCTTCTGCGGCGTGGTGCGCCAAGAGGACGACCCGCGCCGCCCGGCCGATGCCCGCGACCTTGCCCCCTTCTGGCGCAAGCGCGGTTATGCGCCGATCGAGGGGGCGCTGTGCGAGATGAGCTGGAAGGAAATTGGCGGCAGCGAAAAGGTCAGCCACCCGATGCAATTCTGGATGCGGGCGCTGTAAGGGGCGGGGCCGGGTCTTTGGCCGGGCCAGCCGTGCCGTTATAGCGTTGCACTATGCGACTGGTCTGGCAGGATCGGCGCTCCACCACCAGAAAAGCAGGAGTGGGTGCATGATCATCTATGGCGCGCGGCCGTCGCCCTTTGTGCGCAAGGTCATTGTCTTTGCAGCGGAAAAGGGGATCGACGTGGAGGTGCGGCCGGCCGGGTTCGGCAAGGGCGGCGCGGAGTTCGAGCGGGCGTCCCCCTTCGGCAAGATCCCGGCACTGGTCGACGGCGATTTCGCGATCAGCGATTCGACCGCGATCATAACCTATATGGATGCGCTGCACCCCGATCCGAACCTGATCCCGACCGAGCCGAAGGCGCGGGCGCGGACGATATGGTATGAGGAATTTGCCGACACCATCGCCCAGCCGGTGGGCGTCGACATCTTCTTCAACCGGGTGGTCGGCAAGCTGCTCGACATGCCGCACGACCCGGCCCGTGCCGACCGGGCGGAGGCGGAGAAGATGCCGGGCATCTATGATTATCTGGAAGCGACATTGCCGGAAAGCGGCTGGCTGGTGGAGGATCGCTTCACCCTGGCCGACGTTGCCGTCGCCTGTCCGCTGATCAATGTCTGCTATTGCAGCAACGGGTTGAAGGACGGGCGCTGGCCCAGGGTGAAGGCCTGGCTCGATCGGCTGCGGGCGCGGCCGAGCCTTGCCGGGGCGATGGCGCAGGAGGCGCGGATGCTGGGCAAGGTGGAATAACCCATATGGAACATTATTCTTGACATCGTCACGCTGATCGGGCAGAGAAGAAGAAAGTCGATCATTGCGAGTCGCCGGCATCGGTCGGTGGTGGCGATGGGGCGGCTGGGCTTTGCGAACCCAGGGTCTTCGAGGGCGGCTTTCGGGCTGGGCTTTCGGGCTGGGCTTTCGGGCTGGGCTTTCGGGCTGGGCTTTCGGGCTGGGCTTTCGGGCTGGGCTTTCGGGCTG